>Ga0224506_10000002_pt1 | contig 392722 bp, 389 predicted proteins | sample SF_Jan12_sed_USG_2_FD_169108 | JGI IMG/M metagenome (GOLD analysis project Ga0224506, IMG submission 169108) | Sediment microbial communities from San Francisco Bay, California, United States - SF_Jan12_sed_USGS_8_1 | ecosystem: Environmental > Aquatic > Marine > Sediment | place: USA...
GAGAAATGGACAATGCCGATCCAGAATTGGAGCCAGGCATTGTCTCAGTTAGCTATTTATTTTGAAGGTCGCTTGGATGGCGTGCTGGAAATTTAAATTAACCTGACACAGAATTTTGAACGCTCTCGAGTTTGGTTAGATTCTATATGCGCCATTAATTATATTCTTATATTTAGTTGTATTAATTGTTTTCTGGCTGGCTCCTTCCGTTTCCCAATCTTAACTAGCTTTATCGGTTTAGTAAAAGCAAAGTATGAAACTTGTTAGTTGAAATTATTTATCCATTTAATGGAAAATTTTTATCAGCTAACAAATTCAGTGACGTAGCCATCTAAAGTAGATGGCTACGACGAAAGAAAATACCGCTTATATAACGCAGAAAAAAAATAATGGCGCAGTTAAGTATTGTCTTTTTCAGTGCTTAACTTTTATTTTAATGATGATGTCATCGTCATTTTGTTCGGTGCCGATAATTTCATGGCCGTTAATCCGGCACCAGGCAGGGATGTCGTTGATCACGCCGGGGTCGGTGCAGGTAACGACAAGCGTATCACCGTTAAGCAGTTCATTGACTTTGTTCTGTGTCCGAATCACCGGCATCGGGCAGAGCAGGCGGCGAGCATCTAGGCTGTGTTCGCTCATACGTGCCACTCCTGTTTTACTTCGTCAGCAGTCAGCGGTTTAACGGTGACTTCATACGGTTCTTCACCGACCCGGCTGATGGATAAGGTGACGGCGTCTTGATTTTTTCCTTGGCTATAACGCGCTACGATTTGTGCGGCATATTCAAGATCAGCTTTATCTGCCGGGCCGTCAATCAAACACAAAGGACCGGCATGACTGACGGTTTTGATATGGCTGTATAGTTTGCTATAGCCTTGCATGAATTTGTTTTCGCCTTCTTCACGGCCAATAATCAGTTTGAAATAGGGTTTTGGACGTAAATGCCGGCCGATTTTAAGCAGCATGATGTCGTCCATCTCATAGTCGCGTGTGCTGCGTGCCTGCCATAGGTCAACCAGTTTTGTCGCGTAGTTTTCGTCGGTCAGAAAACAACAGCCACCGGCAGGCGCAGCATAATCTTCAAAGCCAAACTCTTTGGCCAGTGCCATTTGTGGTTTGCGATTGCGACCATGAAATGCCAGTAATTTATCACGGTCAACCCAGCCTTCGATTTCCGGCCGGGTTTTTGGCAGGTTTTTAGCGCATAGCGGGCGCAGCAGAATATCGCCGGCACCGGATTCGTTAACCACCACCGGCATGACTTCTTTGCGTTGTGACATAGGTCGTTGGCCCATGACCTCACCGGTGATAATAAAATCAAAGTCGTTTTCTTCAATCCATTGTTTGGCTTTTTTGACCATGAAGATCTTGCAATCAAGGCACGGGTTCATATTGGCGCCGTATCCGTGCTTTGGGTTAATCAGGACATCTTTGTATTCTTCGACAATATCGATAATGTGCAATTTGATACCCAGCTGCTCAGCAGACCAGAGAGCATTATTGCGTTTAGGTTTGTCCTGATGTTTTTTACGAATCGCGGCGGTATGGCCTTCAACACAAAAGCCGGTAAAAAAGTTAATACCTTCAACGTGAATGCCTTGTTCCAGCATCACTTTAGCGGCTAATAACGAATCGAGGCCACCTGAAATCAGGGCAGCGGCTTTGTATTGTTTACTCATATTAACCCACGGGGAAGTGAAAACAGCTGTTGCCTGCTGTCGGGCTCGGTATTTTAGTACATTAAAAGCAATTAAAGAACAGCGATCTGACGGCCGTTATCTGAAAGGCGGGCTTGCGGTTTGATTGAGTCACTCATAAGAATATGCTAATATCGCGGGCTAGCTGGCATTAAATCTTTAGCTGTGCCGGTTCCCGTTAATTGCCTGCCTTAAATATATTTATTAACGGAATAACGTTCATCTTAACTGGAATTTAAATGTCACAGCCCATAATTAGCAAAACACATCCCGATTGGTTTTATAAACTGTTTCCATTTTTGCTGTGGTGGCCCAAGGTCACTGGCAAGACGCTCCGAATTGATCTGATGGCTGGCCTGACCGGGGCAGTTGTGGTATTGCCGCAGGGTGTTGCTTTTGCAACGATTGCCGGAATGCCACCGGAATACGGTCTTTATGCCGGTATGGTGCCAGCTATTATTGCGGCTTTGTGGGGCTCGTCCTGGCATCTGGTGTCGGGACCAACCACGGCGGCTTCGGTGGTGCTATTTTCTTCATTGAGTGTTTATGCTGAGCCGGCCTCAATGGATTTTGTGTATCTGGCATTGACGCTGACTTTCATGGTCGGTGTGATTCAGCTGGCAATGGGGCTGGCGCGAATGGGTGCGCTGGTTAACTTTATTTCACATTCAGTGATTGTCGGATTTACTGCCGGTGCAGCGATTCTGATAGCCAGTAAACAATTAAAGAATTTTTTTGGTGTGGAGATGCCACGAGGTGGTCATCTGAATGATGTGCTGGTCAGCTTCTATCAGCAAATTCCCAATATTAATATGTATGTGACCAGCGTTGCGCTGATCACTTTACTATCCGGTATTGCAATAAAACGTTTTTTTCCGAAATTTCCTTACATGATTATTGCGATGCTGATTGGCAGCGCGCTGGCTTTTGTGCTGAATCAAATCTACGGTGCTGATGTAACGAAAATTGCGGTGGTCGGTGCCCTGCCGGATACATTGCCACCACTTTCATCGCCGGTATTTTCACTTGATGTGATTAAAGATCTGGCACCAGTGGCACTGGCAGTCACGCTTTTCGCATTAACGGAAGCGGTTTCTATAGGCCGTTCTATTGGTGCCCGTAGTGGTCAGCGGATAGATGGCAATCAGGAATTTATCGGCCAGGGTTTGTCGAATATTGCCGGTAGTTTCTTCTCTGGCTATGTCGCCACCGGTTCCTTTAATCGCAGCGGTCTGAATTATCAGTCGGGTGCTAAAACCCCGCTGGCTGCCGTGTTTGCTGGCAGTCTGCTGGTGGTTATCGTGGTTCTGGTCGCACCTTATGCCGCCTTTTTGCCGAAAGCGGCGATGGCCGGTATTTTGTTTTTAGTGGCCTGGGGCCTGATCGACTTTAAAGAACTGGGGCATATCCTGCACAGTAACCGTAGCGAAATCAGCATCATGGCGGTGACCTTATTAGGGGCCTTATTCCTTGAGCTGGAGTTTGCCATTTTTGCCGGCGTGTTGCTGTCGTTAATGTTGTATCTGATGAAGGTTTCAAAGCCACGGATTGTTACTCGAACGCCAGATCCGAGACAGGAAAAGCATTCGTTTTCCAGTGAGCCCGGTTTGCAGCAATGCCCGCAGTTACATTTTTTACGAATTGATGGTTCATTGTTTTTTGGTTCGGCCAATCATGTGGCAGATGCGTTTGCAAAAATTGAAGATCAGTTTTCTGAGCAAAAACATATTGCTATTGATGCTCAGGGTATTAACTTTGCCGATATACAGGGCGGCGCCGCTCTGGTTAAAGAAGCCAGACGCCGTCACGCGATTGGTGGCGATATGTATCTGATCCATGTTAAACAGGGTTTGTGGGAATCACTTGAAGCCTGCGGTTGTCTGGATGAGATGGGTGCGCGTAATGTATTTCAGTCTAAGGAATCTGCGATCAGAGGAATCTACCAGAAACTCGATCGAGAAATTTGTAAGCGCTGTGATAAGCACATTTTTAAAGAGTGCCAGGAAGACCCGGCATTAAAATAGATCCTTTTTAGTAAAAGCAGCGGTCTTGAACACTGACTTTCTTTTGCAAGACTTCGCGACCTGTCATTCGCAGTTAAACGCGGGAGCGGGCTGTCTATCTTGAATGTGCCGTCTGGCTAAATCTTCATTTAGTCGGTGTTTTAAGGTATACTCGGCCGCTTCTTTTCCCGGCATTGCCTTTAAAAAGCCAGTCTAACGAGACTTAACAGGTAGTGTCGGATTCGATTTTTGTTTTTTGGAGGCCGTTGTGGCGAATTTGTTAGAGTCAAAAGAGAATGTGAAGCGAATAGTGGCGGCGGGTATATTCAGTGCGCTGGCTATATACCTGGCCACAGTGGTTCCAACTGTGCAGGTTGCCTGGGTTAGTGCTATTTTACTGCTGACCATCTTTTTGTTTGCGTTTGAAATCGTCGATGTTGATGTGGCGGCAATTACCGTAATGGTCATACTGGGTCTGACCTCTTTATTGTATCCTTTCATGGGACTTGATAAAGGACTGGTTGATACGTCTATTTTATTTAATGGTTTTTCCAGTAATGCGGTGATGTCGATAGTGGCGGTAATGATAATCGGCGCGGGTCTGGATAAAACCGGGCTGATGACGAAGGTCGCTGCTTTTATTCTGAAAATCGGCGGTACTACTGAAGGTCGAATCATTCCCATTATCTCTGCGACCGTGGGTTTTATTTCATCGTTTATGCAAAACGTCGGCGCAGCTGCTTTGTTCCTGCCGGTGGTGTCTCGAATTTCAGCGCGTTCCGGTTTGCCGATGTCGCGTCTGTTAATGCCAATGGGTTTTACTGCAATACTTGGCGGTACTATGACGATGGTCGGTTCATCGCCATTGATCCTTCTAAATGATCTGATTCTGACATCAAATACAGCGTTAGCGGCAGATCAGCAAATGGAAACTTGGTCATTGTTTTCGGTTACACCGGTTGGTGTTGTGATGGTGACCGTGGGTATTTTGTACTTTGTGATAGCCGGTCGTTTCGTATTGCCGGTGGTGAAATCAGATGGTACTGAAGGAGCGAATGCACTGGATTATCTTAAGGATACGTATGGTATTGAATACGATATGCATGAGATGACGATTAATCCAAATAGCCCATTACTGGGACGTAATTTGATGACGCTGGAGCGTGCTTATAAAGTACGTATCGTGGCTATTTGTGCTGGTGAGCGTACGCCGATTTTGCCGAATCGTGACACCGAGCTGGCGGTTGGACAGACTCTGGGTGTGGTGGCAGATGTTTCACATGTCAAGGCGCTGGCAGAAGCTGCGAACACAGTCGTCACTTCTAAGTTAGATGTTTTCAAAGAACTGCTGGACCCGTCCAAGAGCGGTATCGCAGAAGTGGTTATTCCGCCGGGCTCAAGCCTGATTGGTAAATCCGCAGCAGATGTCTGGATGCGTAAAACCTATGGCTTGGCAGTGATGGCGATTCACCGTGGTGGTGAAACCATTCGTGAGGGTGCCGGAGTCCGTGATCAGCCTTTCCAAGCGGGTGATACACTGGTTTGCCATGTCAGCTGGAACACGCTGTCCCATTTAGAAAAAGACACTAACACCTTTATTGTTGTGACAACTGAATATCCGCATGAAGAAAGTCGTCCTCAGAAATTGGGTTTTGCATTGTTCTTCTTTTCAGTTGCCTTGTTTATGGTTCTGTTTACAGACTTGCGTTTGTCGGTGGCCTTACTGACAGGTGCGATAGGCATGATTTTATCGGGTGTATTAAGTATCGATGAAGCCTATGAAGCGGTCAGCTGGAAAACGGTTTTCTTGTTGGCAAGTTTGATACCACTGGGATTTGCAGTGGAAAGCACCGGTACGGCGAAATGGATTGCAGACCAGACATTGATCCTGATGGATGGTGCAGAAATTTGGCAGCTGCAACTTGCTATTGCGGTTCTGGCTACCTTCTTTACTCTGGTGATGTCGAATGTAGGAGCAACGGTGTTACTGGTGCCACTGGCGGTTAATATCGCGATTGGCGCAGGTGCTAATCCGGCGGTATTCGCACTAACGGTTGCACTGGCTACTTCAAACTCGTTCCTGATTCCAACGCATCAGGTCAATGCATTGATTATGGGCCCTGGTGGTTATCGGGTTGCCGACTTCATGAAGGCCGGTGGCATCATGACGATACTATTTTTGATTGTATTAATGGTGACGATGAATTTGTTTTTCTAAACAGATCCAGTGATCCAGAAAACGGGGCATGATGCTCCGTTTTTTCGTACTACGAAAAAACGCTTAACTATACTAATAAATCCAGGGGGGAGTGTTTTGAAACTTCTATCTATATTGTCGTTATTGTTTATGCCCGTGCTGGCTAATGCTTCTGCTGCAGCAACGGAAACACTGAATTTAACTAGCAGTGGTGTTGGTTATGCTGCACTGGCGATTTTTGTGCTGGCTTATCTGCTGGTAATGGCAGAAGAGTTTACTCATCTGCGAAAATCCAAGCCGGTGATTTTAGCTGCCGGTATTATCTGGGCTATGATTGGGATCGTCTATGCTAACAATGGCTTGCCACATGCCGCTGAACAGGCAGTGCGTCATAATTTGTTAGAGTATTCAGAACTGATGTTGTTTCTTTTGGTTGCGATGACCTATATCAACGCGATGGAAGAGCGACAGGTGTTTGATGCATTACGTTCCTGGTTAATTCGTAAGGGTTTCGGATTTCGCCAGCTGTTTTGGTTAACCGGTATTCTGGCTTTCTTTATTTCGCCGGTTGCCGATAACTTGACCACCGCCTTACTGATGTGTGCGGTAGTGATGGCGGTGGGTGGAACCAATATAAAATTTATTGGGGTCGCCTGTATTAATATTGTTATTGCTGCCAATGCAGGCGGGGCTTTCAGTCCGTTTGGTGATATCACGACCTTGATGGTGTGGCAAAAAGGCATTGTTGATTTCTGGGGCTTCTTTGCACTGTTTATCCCATCGGCGGTTAATTTTCTGCTGCCGGCGGCCATCATGCACTTTGCGGTACCTGATGAAAAGCCTGTAGCAAACAGTGAAGTGGTGAATATGAAACGTGGTGCCAAACGTATTATTTTCTTGTTTCTGTTAACGATTGTTACAGCGGTCAGTTTCCATAACTTTATTCACCTGCCCCCCGTCATTGGTATGTTAACTGGTTTGGCTTATTTGCAATTCTTTGGCTTTTATATCAAGAAAACTCAACATATTGAGGCCGGTTCGAAAATGGGTGATGTAGTGCCATTTGATATATTTACCAAAATTGCGCGTGCTGAGTGGGATACTTTGTTATTTTTCTATGGCGTGGTGCTGTGCGTGGGCGGTCTGGGTTTTATGGGTTATTTATCAATGGCTTCAGAAGTCATGTATAACCAGTGGGGCGCAACCTCGGCTAATATCGCAGTCGGTGTATTGTCAGCGATTGTTGATAATATCCCGGTGATGTTTGCTGTTTTAACGATGAACCCTGAAATGTCACAAGGCCAATGGTTACTGGTGACATTGACGGCTGGAGTTGGCGGCAGTTTATTGTCGATTGGTTCGGCTGCCGGAGTTGCACTGATGGGACAGGCTCGTGGTAAGTACACGTTCTTCGGTCATTTAAAATGGGCACCGGTTATTGCGCTGGGTTATATCGCCAGTATCTGGGTACATATGTGGATCAATAGCGCTATGTTCTGATCAGCGATTGGTGTCGCTGTGAAACTAAAAAGCCGTTAACGATGAAGATCGTTAACGGCTTTTTTAGGGCATAAAAAATATGCCATTAATGCAGTTTTATTTCCGGGTGAACGCTGGCACGGAACAAGTGAGCAATACTCAGAAACATGGTGCGATAAAACCCGAACAGAGCAAACTGATGAAGTTTGTACAAGGATAAATACACCATACGCGCCATAAAGCCTTCGACCATGACGCTACCGGTTAAGTTACCCATCAGGTTGCCCACGGTGCTGTATTTTCCCAGCGACACCAGCGAACCGTAATCGTAATATTTGAAGTTGGGTAGTTTTTTACCGGCGAGGCGTTTCTTCATACTTTTTGCCAGCAGCGAGGCCTGTTGGTGTGCCGACTGTGCTCTGGGTGGTACATTAGTACCCATTTTTGGCCAGGGGCAAGCGGCGCAATCACCCATGGCAAAGATATTTTCATCGACAGTGGTCTGCAGGTTTTGCTGCACCACCAGTTGATTGATGTGGTTGGTTTCCAGACCGGCAATTTGTTTAAGAAAATCAGGCGCCTTAATGCCTGCTGCCCATACTTTTATACAGGCCGGTATGATGCGTCCGGTATGGGTATGCAGTTCAGTTTTGGTGACTTTGACGACCCGCTCATTTTTAAGAATATTGATATTGAGTTTGTTCAGTTCGTCTTCGGTGGCTTGCGACAGTCGGGGTGGCAGGCCGGGTAAAATTCGGTCGGCAGCTTCGACGATATTGATATTGATATCACTGGGATTGATCTGATCAAGGCCATAGGTTGTGAATAAGCGCGAGACTTTATGTAACTGAGCTGACAGTTCAATTCCGGTCGCGCCTGCACCGGCAATCACCACGTCAAGTTGTCCGGCTTTTAATGGTGAGTTCTGGCTGTTGGCACGGATATAGGCTTCCAGTAGTTTATTCTGAAATGATTCGGCTTCCTGATTGGTATCGAGAAACATACAGTGGTCTTTTACACCGTCAATACCAAAGTCATTGCTGACACTGCCAACGGCCATGATCAGCGTGTCATAGTTGAATTCGCGTTGCGGGATGATTTCTTCACCTTTTGCATTGCTGGTGGCGGCAACGATCACGGTTTTTGTGGAACGGTCGAGACTTTCCATTCTGCCGAGACGAAAATGGAAATGATTTTTTTTGGCCTGTGCCATGTATTCAATCTGATTTTCGTAGGCATCAAATGTGCCGGCAGCGACCTCATGTAGCAGCGGCTTCCAGATATGGGTGCGATTGGCATCTATCAGTGTGATTTGGGCTTTTTTCTTTTTGCCCAGCGATTTACCTAAGCGCGTGGCAAGCTCAATGCCACTGGCGCCGCCGCCAACAATAACAATATGGTGAAGTGATTGATTTGGCATACTCGCATCCTATTAATATTAGCATTCGATTATATACAAATACTATTTCCGATACAGCCTATTATAGGTTGCTGTCTTAAATTTAGTGTTTGTTAGGTCATCCATTTAAGAATAAGTGCGCCGTGTTGGCTGTGCTTTGAAGGCCTAAGTTGATAATTTTTAGTTATAAATCAAGTGGTTTGGATTGATGGCATAGTGTAAAGTAGCATTTTTCCGAAACACCACGTTGTTTCATAACTTATCGTCTGGGCGGGTATTCAGGGTTAACTATGCAGTATATCAATGGTCTTCATTTCAAGAATATCCGGGGAGATATTTATGGTGGTGTAACTGCAGCAGTGGTGGCATTACCACTGGCTCTGGCGATGGGGGTAGCCTCGGGTGCCGGCCCTATTGCCGGCATGTATGGCGCTATTTTCGTTGGTTTTTTTGCCGCTATTCTGGGTGGAACGCCGACTCAGGTTTCCGGGCCTACCGGGCCAATGACGGTGGTCATGGCGCTTATTTTTACCGAATACACCGCGATGTTCCCGGATAACCCTGAGCTTGGGGCTGCACTGGCTTTTACTATCGTTATTATGGGTGGTCTGTTTCAGATTCTGTTTGGTGTGCTGAAAGTCGGTAAATACATTGAGCTGGTACCGCATCCGGTTGTCTCAGGCTTTATGAGCGGTATTGGGGTCATTATTATCCTGATTCAAATAGGACCGTTGTTTGGGCATGCGGTATCGGCCAAAACCATGGATGCGGTTAGAGGGATGTCGGAGGTGATGATGCATCCGCATAATGCGGCATTATTACTCGGTGTACTGACGCTGCTAGTCGTTTATGGCGTGCCGAAATATTTACCCAGACTTAATCGATTGCTGCCTTCACCGTTACTGGCGCTGATCATTGGCACGCTGAGTTATATTCTGTTTATGTCTGAAACTGGCGCGCCGGTACTGGGCACGATTCCGACCGGTTTGCCGGCGCCGGTGATGCCGGTCATGAGTCTGGACTTATTGCCGGGCATGATTTCTTCGGCGCTGATTCTTGCTGCGCTGGGTTCGATAGATTCATTGCTGACCTCGCTGGTGGCAGATAACGTCACCAAAACCTATCATAAATCAGACCGTGAACTGATCGGTCAGGGTGTCGGTAATACGCTGGCCGGTTTGTTTGGGGGATTACCGGGTGCTGGTGCCACGATGCGTACCGTGGTGAATATTAAAGCGGGTGGGCAGACACCCATTTCGGGTGCTTTACATGCTCTGGTTTTGCTGGCTATCGTACTTGGTGCCGGTGCTCTGGCATCGGATATTCCGAACGCGGTACTGGCCGCTATTCTGGTTAAAGTGGGTACCGATATTATTGACTGGGAGTATCTCGGTCGCTTGCGACAGGTACCAAAAGCCGGTGTTATTTTGATGCTGACGGTTTTATTGATGACCGTTTTTGTTGATCTGATTATGGCGGTGGCAACCGGCATGATCATGGCGAGCCTGATCTTTTTACAGCGGATCACCGATATGCAGTTGTCGAGTATGCAAATTGCGAATACGGCGATCGATGAACTGAATCTGACGGCTGAAGAGGCAAAAATTCTGGCGGATGCAGAACGGCGCATCGTGATGTTTCATATAGGTAGCGCAGTCAGCTTTGGTGCGGCTAAAGGTATGCTCAGAAAGGTCTCAGCTTTTGACCAGTATGACGTACTGGTGATGGACATGACCGAAGTGCCAGTGATTGATTTTACTGCCAGTCGTGCGCTGGATACGATTATTTCAGATGCGATTGAGAGCGGCAGAGAAGTGATGCTGATTGGGGTGCGATCGAGTCTCAATAAAATTCTTAAAAAACAAAATATTCTTGACCGGGTGCATTCAGATTTTCTGTTTGTAAAACGCATTGGCGCATTACGGCAAGCGCTGCAATTTGTAAACAAGCAACGCGCTGCCTAATGTTTATAGGTTGAATCGATAAGTGCCTCGTTTAACGGGATGCTCTGACGGTTTGAGGTCAGAATCTGATAGGCCGTTTTGCTACCGGTGTCTGACCACAACTCCATGGCCTGAATCAGTGGCATTGCCGGCGATCCGTTAAAGCAGCGAATGATGTGTAATATATCGACCAATTCAACGAAGGTGTCGGCCAGCTGTTGATAGATGATGCGTTCATTACCATCCATTAAGTCACTTAATGTTTGATAATTTTTTGCACCCAGCTTGATATAGTGACTAATACGGTAAGACTGGCGCGCAACATGAGACGGAAACAAGCCGGCCAGAATCAGGCAATGGTCTGCCTGAGCTTTTAATTGCAACTGATAATTGGGTTCTTCCGGTGCGCTTTCAAATCGTAAATCCAGAGCAATGGCTTTTTCGGCTAATGACTCATTCTGAATGTAACTAACCAGTGTCAGTAGCAAATAGCCCTGAGTTTCTGTTTTCAGCTCAATATTGGCGTAATCACAGGCATCCTGTATCAGTTGGTTCCAGTGGTAAAGCGTTAGTTTTGTATGTGCCTGCATGAAAGTAAGCGTTTTTAGCCTGCGATAAAAAGGTTAGCGGCCGGTAGTCAAAAATATTGAAGATTATTCGATGTTTTCTGTGAATTAGCGGGATTGTGCTGCAACCGGCAGTTCAAAAGTTTATAATTGCGCGTGATTTTTGTGGAATTGACTGAATAACACTATGGCTTACGATGTAACGACGTTTCAGGGGCTGATTCATGCCCTGCAGGATTACTGGGCACAGCATGGCTGTGCGGTTTTACAACCTCTGGATATGGAGGTCGGTGCCGGTACCTTTCATCCTGCAACGTTTCTGAGGGCTATTGGCCCCGAGCCCTGGCGCGCCGCTTATGTGCAGCCATCGCGCCGACCTACCGATGGCCGCTATGGTGAAAACCCCAACCGGCTTCAGCATTATTATCAATTCCAGGTGATGCTTAAACCGTCGCCGGATAATATTCAGGAACTGTATCTGGATTCGCTGAAAATGCTCGGTTTTGATCCGCTGGTACATGACATCCGCTTTGTCGAAGATAACTGGGAATCACCGACGTTAGGGGCCTGGGGGCTGGGCTGGGAAGTCTGGTTAAATGGTATGGAAGTGACCCAGTTCACCTATTTTCAGCAAGTGGGCGGACTCGAATGCCGGCCGGTTACCGGTGAGATAACTTATGGTCTGGAGCGTCTGGCCATGTACCTGCAGGAAGTCGATAGTGTGTATGAGCTGATCTGGACACGCGGGCCGCAGGGTGACGTGACCTATGGTGATGTATTCCATCAGAATGAAGTCGAAATGTCGGCATACAATTTTGAGCACGCCGATACCGAATCTTTGTTTAACTGGTTTGATACCTGCGAAAAAGAAAGTCAGCGCATGATAGAAGCAGGGCTAGCGCTGCCGGCTTACGAGCAGGTACTGAAAGCCTCTCACACCTTTAACCTGCTGGATGCACGGCATGCGATATCGGTGACTGAGCGCCAGCGGTTCATACTTCGTATTCGCACCCTGTCGCGTGCGGTTGCCGAATCCTATTATGCAGCCCGTGAAAAACTGGGTTTCCCCATTGGCAAGGCAGATAACGCAGCCGGGGAGGCAAAATAATGACAACACAGAATTTACTGATTGAACTGGGCACCGAAGAACTTCCACCAAAGGCATTAATGCGTTTATCGACAGCCTTTGGTCAGGGCATCGAAGACGGTTTGTCGCAGGCCAATATCGACTTTGAAAAAGTTGAGGTGTATTCGGCCCCCCGTCGTCTGGCAGTGCGGGTAACCGCGCTGGCTGAATCACAGCCTGATCAGGCGGTTGAGAAAAGAGGCCCTGCTGTTGCGTCAGCATTTGCCGAAGATGGCACACCCAGTAAAGCGGCACAGGGTTTTGCTAAAGGCTGTGGCGTTAAGGTTGAAGAACTGGAAACCATGGATACCGATAAAGGCGCGTGGCTGGTCTTCAGGCAGCAACAAAAAGGTCAGTCGGTATCGGCCCTGATCGGTGACATCATCAATCAAAGCCTGAACCGGTTGCCGATTCCCAAGCGCATGCGCTGGGGCAGCAGCGAGGTTGAATTTGTGCGCCCGGTGCATTGGCTGGTGGTGTTATATGGTGCACAGGTTATTGATGTGAATGTGCTGGCTCAGCAAGCCGCTAATAAAACCTACGGTCACCGTTTTCATCATCCAGCAGCGATTGAATTAAGTCATGCCGATGACTACTTAACGCTGCTCAGAGAGCAGGGGTTTGTGATCGCCGATCCGGCTGAGCGGCGTGATATTATCAAGCAGCAGGCAATTAAAGCCGCTGCTGCTCTGGGTGGTTTTGCCTTAATCGATGACGAACTGTTAAATGAGGTTACCTCACTGGTTGAGTGGCCGCTGGCGGTAGCCGGTGATTTTGATCCGCAGTTTCTGGATGTACCAGCCGAAGCTTTGATCAGTTCAATGCAGGACCATCAGAAATACTTTCCGGTGATCGATAACAAAGAAGAATTGCTGCCGCATTTCATTACCATCAGTAATATCGATAGTCTTGATATCAGTCAGGTGAAAGCCGGTAATGAACGGGTGATTTCACCACGCCTGTCAGACGCGGTGTTTTTCTGGACGCAGGACCGTAAAAAGAAACTGCAAGATCATATCAGCAGTCTGCAAACGGTGGTTTTTCAGAAGAAACTTGGTACCCTGGCCGAAAAATCAAATCGCGTTGCCATTATTGCCAGCGCGATAGCCGAAAAACTCGGTGCGGATGTAAATAATGCCAGTCGTGCTGCGATCCTGTCTAAGTGTGATCTGATGACCGAAATGGTTTTCGAGTTCACCGATTTACAAGGCATTATGGGGCGTTATTATGCCACTCACGATGGTGAACATGCTGATGTGGCAGCGGCACTGGACGAGCAGTATATGCCGCGTTTTGCCGGAGATGAATTACCGCGCTCAGTCACCGGACAAATATTATCGGTGAGTGACAAACTGGATACCTTGCTGGGTATTTTTGCTATTGGCCAGAAACCGACCGGAGAAAAAGATCCGTTCGCACTGCGTCGTGCCACGCTGGGCGTGTTGCGTATTCTGATAGAAAAGCAGCTGGATCTCGATCTGCGTGAGCTGCTTGAAATTGCAGCCAATGCACTCAGCGATAAAGCCGATGCCAGCGCAGTGACTGATGAGGTGCTGACCTTTATGCTGGAACGACTGCGAGGTTTTTTTGCGGATAAAAATATTTCTGCGGATATCTTTGATGCGGTGCTGGTATGCCAGCCGACCCGGCCGATAGATTTCAGTCAGCGGATAGAAGCGGTAAATGTTTTCAAAAGCCTGCCAGAAGCAGAGAGTCTGGCCGCTGCCAATAAACGCATTCGCAATATCCTGAAAAAAGTTGAATCGCCAGTTGCCGCTGAGGTGACAGAATCGCTGCTCAAAGAACCAGCAGAGCAAGCATTATTTAAGCATCTCAGTGCGCTGAGAGATGAGGCCAATAGTTTATTTGCAGCCGGTGATTATCAGTCGGCTTTAACAAAACTGGCAGCGTTAAAAGATCCGGTTGATCAGTTTTTTGATGATGTCATGGTAATGGCTGAGGATGAGGCCTTAAAAAATAATCGTATTGCCTTATTAAACCAGATCAGTGAGTTGTTTTTACAGGCTGCTGATCTGTCCCGATTACAGTAACGATGAGTCTTATTATTCTGGACAGGGACGGCGTCATCAATCATGACTCCGATGACTTTATAAAGAGTGCTGATGAGTGGATACCCATCGATGGTAGTCTTGAGGCGATTGCGCAGTTCAAACATGCCGGATATAGCGTTGCTGTTGCTACTAATCAGTCCGGGATTGCGCGCGGCTTATACGATCTAGAAACCTTGCACAGTATGCATAAAAAAATGGCAGAGATGCTGGAAAGTATCGGTGGTGCGGTGGATGCCATTTTTTACTGCCCACACTTGCCGGCAGCGCGTTGTTCATGCCGTAAACCCAAGCCGGGTATGTTGCTGGAAATAGCGAAGCGCTTTAAGTGTGACAGTCTGGCCGGTGTTTATTACGTTGGTGACAGTTATCGAGATATAGAAGCGGCCCGCGCGGCCGGAGCGGTTCCGGTGTTGGTAAAAACAGGAAAAGGTCAGCGAACCCTCGATGAGTATGACGCGAAGGTACTGGCGGATGTTCTGGTTTTTGATGATTTAATTGCAGTTGCAAATAATTTACTGGTTACAAAATAATGCGTAAAAGTTTACAGTTTTTCAGGTCTTGCCTGTTCTGGGTTGTGTTTCTCTTTTCAACGATCATATTCGCACCGCTTTCGATGTTTACGTTTCCGCTGAGTGTTTTAAACCGATACCGTTTTATCAGATTATGGGCTCGTTTTAATATCTGGTGGCTGAAAATAACCTGTGGTGTGAAATACCAGGTCATTGGTAAAGAGAATCTGCCGGCAGGAGGCATGTTGTTTTTATCCAAGCACCAGTCGACCTGGGAAACCATGGCGTTCCAACAAATTTTGCCGCCGCATGTCTGGGTACTGAAGCGTGAACTGTTTAAAGTTCCTTTCTTTGGCTGGGGTTTGAAAATGCTCAGGCCAATCGCGATTGACCGCAGTGCGGGTCGCCGGGCTGTAGAGCAGCTGGTTGATCAGGGTATAAAAAAACTGACATCAGGTTGGTCGGTGATGATCTTCCCGGAAGGTACCCGGGTGCTGCCTGGCAAGCAAGTGCGTTATAAGCTGGGCGGCGCGATTCTGGCATCGCAAGCCAATTATCCATTGGTGCCGGTAGCGCATAATGCCGGTGAATTCTGGCCTAAGCACAGCTTCATCAAATGGCCGGGAACCATCACGGTAGTGATCGGTAAGCCGATTAATGCGTTTGGCCGTCAGCCTGACGAGATTATTAAAGAAACGCATCAATGGATCGAAGCCCAGATGACGGCTATCAGTGATTCCTCGCGCTGGAACCGGTAATTTACCAGTCGCTCGCTTTACGGGCAGGGAATGGTGTAACGGTTATGAATAGCGTCTATCTGCGTTAAAATCTGCTCGGATAACACCAGCTCAATACTTTCAATATTTTCTTTTAACTGCCCGAGCGTGGTTGCGCCGATAATATTAGCGCTGGTGAATCTTTGCTGGTTAACAAAGGCCAGCGCCAGCTGAGTCGGACTGATGCCGTGCTCTCGAGCCAATTCTGCATAAGCACGGGTGGCAGCCACGCCATTGTCATTGCTGTAGCGCGTGTAATCCGGAAACAGCGTTAAACGGGCATTTGGCGGCGGCTCTGGCTGCAGATATTTAGCGCTGAGTACGCCGAATCCGAGCGGTGAATAGGCCAGTAAGCCGACATCTTCACGAATTGCCATCTCGGCCAAACCCACTTCAAAACTGCGATTTAATAAATTATAGGGGTTTTGAATGCTGACTATCCGTGGCCAGTTATACTTGTCTGCATATCTGAGGTATTGCATGACACCCCATGGCGTTTCATTTGAGACCCCAATCTGGCGGACCTTACCGGATTTCACAAAGTCATTTAAAACTTCCAGGGTTTGTTCGATCGCAATGACATCTTCGTCGTCATCATGGTGGTAGCCCAGTTTGCCGAAAAAATTAGTGCTGCGCTCCGGCCAGTGAATCTGATAAAGGTCAATATAATCGGTTTGCAGGCGCTTTAAACTGGCCTCCAGTGCCCGTGTCATATGCTCGCGGTTTAGGCGCGGGCCGCCGCGAATATGATCGACCCAGCCGGCACCCGGCCCAGCTACTTTGGATGCCAGAATGATCTGATCGCGTCTTCCCCGGCTTTTAAACCAGTTGCCGATATATTGTTCAGTCAGACCATGTGTTTCTGCTTTGGGCGGTATTGCATAAAGTTCGGCAGTATCAAAAAAGTTGATGCCAAAATCGCAAGCCATATCCATTTGCTGGTATGCCTCAGGCTCACTATTTTGCTCACCAAAAGTCATCGTACCCAGTGCAATCAGGCTGGTTTTTATCTCGGAGTTACCCAGTTGCTTAAATTTCATATCGATTTGTAAACATTTTGTTTCTATTCATTGGATTCGCTAAATTTTATAGATAACTAATATAGACTCAGTGTAAATGAATTAACAACAGGTGGATAGCACTGTGAAAGAGGATGTTTCAAAAAAATTACTAACACCGAATGATGTGGCAGAATTGTTATTGGTGTCACCGACAACAGTAAGATTCTGGGCGCATAAAGGTGCTTTAAAAGCCTTAACGACGCCGGGCGGTCATCGACGGTTTAACTATGAGGATGTTGAGGCATTTGCTAATTCACGGGGTATGGATTTACAGCGTGACAGCGATAAAACCCGGATACTGATTGTTGATGATGAAGAGGTGCTTGGTGAATTTCTGGTTGAGTTTTTTAAGTCTGTTGAAGGCGTGGAGACCGAGGTTGCGAACTACAGTTTTGAAGCCGGTCTCAAATATAAGAGCTTTAAACCACAGATTGTGCTGCTGGATATTATGATGCCGGGACTGAATGGATTTCAGGTCTGTAAAATGATGAAAGCCGACCCGTTATCTAAAGATGTCCGAATCATAGCGATGACCGGTTACCCAAGTAATGAAAATGTTGAAAAAATTCTTTCTGCTGGGGCCGAAGCCTGCTTGCAAAAACCAATAGATACAACACAGTTATTGGATTTGCTCGATCTTAAGTTGAAGCAACCGCCTAATGTGGCCAGCGCTTAAGCAATAAAAAAGCCGGTAATATTACCGGCTTTTTTATTAGCTGAAATAACCCGACGAAGCGGATTATTATGCTAAAGAATCGCTTAGCGTGATTTTTTAGATTTTTCCAGCATGTCATGGATGATCGGTGTCAGGATGATTTCCATCGCGAAAGACATCTTTCCACCCGGTACAACCAGAGTGTTGGCACGTGACATAAAGGAACCGGTGATCATGCTTTGCAGAGCCGGGAAATCGATATTGAATTTCTTAGGGTCACGGAAACGGATAACGATCATGCTTTCATCAGGTGTTGGTATATCACGCGCAATGAAAGGGTTTGATGTATCAACCGTTGGCACACGCTGGAAATTGATATCCGTGCGAGAGAATTGCGGTGTGATGTACTTAATATAGTCATGCATGCGTCGCATGATAGTGTCGACGATCACATCTTCTGAATAACCGCGCTCGGCATTGTCACGGTGAATCTTCTGGATCCACTCAAGGTTAACAATCGGCACCACACCGACCAGCAAATCAACCGCAGACGCGACATCCGCATCATCAGTTTTAACGCCACCGTGCAAACCTTCATAGAACATTAGATCAGTACCTGTTGGCACATCATCCCAAGGTGTGAACTGTCCCGGTGTCAGCGGTGCAAAAGGCTCTGCCTCTTCGTCGCTGTGCAGGTACAGACGTTTTTTACCGGTACCGCTTTCGCCGTATGATTTAAATAATTCTTCGAGTTTATCGAACAGATTACCGTTTTCACCGAAGTGACTGAGAATGGTGCCATCTTTTTCAGCTTTTGCTAACGCATCTTTCATTTCAGCGCGATCATAACGATGAAAACTATCACCTTCGATAATGACAGGAGTGATAGATTGGCGGCGGAAAATTTGCTCAAAGGCTTTTTTTACGGTTGAAGTACCAGCACCAGATGAACCGGTGACAGCAACAATAGGATGTTTAACAGACATCTAGGTCTCCAAAAATGATTAAATCTTATAAATCTTTACAATTTATTTTATTAGGCCCTGTTCTGGCGATAGCTTGCTCTGACAAGGTCTGGAAGTTATTTACCAGAAACTTGTAAAGGCTTTTTTTGCCATTTTCTGGTTGCTGTAGCGTGTCTCAAGGGGCGACATTATCCCTTGAGGGAGCATTCTCTGCAAGCCAAAACGTCGTAGAGTATTTTCAGAGTGACGGTTGCAGTAGTTCGCAAGCCTGTTTTAATGCGTCCAGGCGGGTCTCGTATTGATGGTGTTCGAGTAAAAGGTCGATGATTCCGTGTTTTGCGAGCAGGTTTTTTATGGGTTCGCTGGCGCCACAGATAAAAATGTGGTGACCGGCCTCCTGAGCATCAAGAATAATATCTTCTATCGCAATCGATGATGAGAAATCGATTAGCGGAACATCGCTCAGGTCCAGTACCAGTGCTTCGTAGTTATCGACCGAAGCCACCCGCTTAACCATGGATTTAGCCGCACCAAAACTCATCGGGCCACTGACATGGAACAATAAAATGCGCCCGGCGGCATCGCGCAGATAGGTCAGCTCCGCTTCCGACAGCGGTAGTTCGTCCTCTGGTGTGGTGCTGGCAGTGGTTCGCTGAAGTTGTAACTCCGACATGCTTTTCATAAACATCAGGCTGGCCAGTGTGATACCGGCAGCGATGGCAATCATCAGCTCAGCAAAAAGGGTTAACAATAAGACGCTGAACATGATAAATATGGCCGCTTTTGGGGCTTTATGCAGGCGCTTCATATAATCCCAGTCAACCAAGTCACTGGCCACTTTGATAAGAATGGCGGCGAGAACGGCGTGTGGTATTAATTCGATAAACTGGCCAAAAAGCAGTGCCAAGCTGAGCACAATCAAGGCATGAAAGAGGCCGGATAAGGCGGTCTGACCGCCATGGCGGACGTTTATTACGGTGCGCATACTGGCGCCGGCACCGGCCAGGCCGCCGAATAAGCCGGAGACTATGTTAGCGATACCCTGACCGAACAGCTCACGGTCCGAGTCGTGGCGGTCACGGCTGACGTTATCAGCCACTAATGATGTCATCAGAGTATCAATCGTGCCCAGTACTGCCAGCGCCAGAGCGGATGCCAGCATATCGATGATCAGTTCGGCTTTGAATGTTGGCCATTGTGGCAAAGGCAGGCTGAGGCTGGTTGCGCCGATGGTTTTGATCATGCCGTCTGGAAAAAGTAGCAGGTATGTGGCGGTGCCAATCAGTAAAGCTGTTAACGGCGAGGGAATGTATTTACCGATGCTCTTGGGTTGAAAATACATTAGCACCAGCGCCAGAATGCCGACGATGGCGGTATTGCTAGCCGGGTGACTCAATACCGTAGGTAGTTGCAGCAGTGATTGCCAGGTTGAGGTGATACTGGCGTGACCGAGCAGCGGCCCCAGTTGTAATAAAATAATACTTAAACCCAGTCCGCTCATTAATCCCGATATCACCGAATGCGGAATCATATTGATGTACTGACTGACTTTAAGGGCGCTAAACAAAAGCAGTAAAATACCGGCCAGCATGACCACAGTAAAACCGATAGCAAGGCCATGTACCGGGTCTGCACTGGTATATTGCAGCAGAATCAGCGTCATCAGTATGCTCATTGGGCCGGTCGGTCCAGATATCTGGCTGGCAGTGCTGCCTGTTAGTGAGGCAAAAAAGCCAACCAGCACTGCGGCGGTGATACCCGACACAGGGCCGGCTCCGGATAAAACACCAAACGCGATGGCCAGTGGCAGCGCGACCAGGGCAGCGGCCAGTCCGCCGCTAAAATCACCTTTGAGATTATTGAAGTGCAGGCTGTTGAAAAGCGTCATAAACAGTGAGTTCCGATTATCGTTTTGTCCATGATGGTATCACTTAGAACTGTGGCAGGGAATCTATGCTCTTTTCAACAGATTCAGGCCAAATCGGTATTGGGTCAGAGGATTGTGTAGTCAGTCAGTCTTTGTTGACTGAAAAAATAAGATCCCATACACCATGCCCGAGCTTTTGTCCGCGACGCTCAAATTTGGTTGTGGGGCGGTAATCCGGCTTAGGGCTGAACTCAAAATTGCCGGCCTGATTTGAAAACTGAGGGTGATTTTCCAGGGTTTTCATCATATGTTTGGCGTAGTCGTGCCAGTCGGTGGCGAAGTGGATCTGGCCGTCCTTGTTAAGCAGCTGTGCCAGCCGGTCGAGAAACGCTGGCTGAACGATGCGGCGCTTATTGTGTTTGGTTTTATGCCAGGGGTCCGGAAAATATAGCTGCACCCGGCTCAGGCTGTTTTCCGCTATCTGCTGATGCAGAATATCAATCGCATCGTGATTCATGACACGAAGGTTTGTAATCTCATATTGCTGAATCAAATGCAATAAATGGCCGACGCCGGGGCGGTGAACTTCTATACCGATAAAATTTTGCTGAGGGTTTTCTCTGGCCATTTGTGCCAGCGAGTCGCCATTGCCAAAACCAATCTCAAGAATCACGGGCTGTTGATTGCCAAACAGGCTGTTGAAATCGAGCGGCTGGGGTGTAAAGTCAATGCCAAATAGCGGCCATTGTTGCGCCAGAGCGCGCTGCTGGCCTTGCGTCAGGCGGCCCTGACGCAAGATGAAGCTTTTAACGGTGCGGCGAATTATATCGGACATGGACAATAACAGTGCTTGAGGTGACGGGGTTAGAAAAAAGTCCCGTCGATAGGTGAAGAGGCAGAGGCATAACGTTTACGCGGCATGCGACCGGCTTTAAAGGCTTGGCGTCCGGCAATGGTGGCATTTTTCATGGCATGGGCCATTAGCACTGGGTCCTGTGCTGCGGCGATAGCGGTATTCATTAAGATCCCGTCTACGCCCAGTTCCATTGCCATAGCGGCATCAGAAGCGGTGCCGACTCCGGCATCAACCAACACCGGTACGGTTGCATTGTCGACAATTTCTAAAATATTGTAGGGGTTGCGAATACCCAGCCCGGAACCAATCGGCGCTGCCAGAGGCATCACAGCAACACAGCCTACTTCTTCAAGTCGTTTTGCCATGATCGGGTCGTCATTGGTATAAACCATGATTTTAAAGCCGTCTTTGACTAGAATCTTGGCGGCTTCAAGCGTTGCGGTGACATCCGGGAACAGAGTTTTTTCATCACCCAACACTTCAAGTTTGACCAGGTCATGGCCATCGAGTAATTCACGCGCCAGACGGCAGGTGCGCACCGCATCTTCAACGTTATAGCAGCCTGCGGTATTCGGTAATAAGGTGTATTTGTCGAGCGGTAAAATATCCAGTAAATTAGGCTCATCCGGATTCTGGCCTATATTGCTGCGACGAATGGCTATCGTGACAATCTCAGCGCCGCTGGCTTCGGTGGCCAGTTTGCTTTCCTGCATGTCTTTGTATTTGCCAGTACCGACCAGCAGACGGCTATGGTATTCAACACCGGCGATGATTAATGGATCATTCATTACTGTCTGTCTCTTATCTGTTTAATCTATGTTGGCATCGCCATGCAGTTTGCAGCCGCCACCTATAGCATGCACGATTTCGACTTTGTCATCAGCCGAGAGCTGATGTTGAGGGTGTTCACTGCGCGGAATGATATCGAGATTAACCTCAACGGCCAGTCGCTTGTCGGCCAGTCCAAGCTGGCTGATAAGATCACTGATAGTGCATTGATCTGCTACCGATTGTTGTTTGCCATTGAGAACGATATTCATAAGGTGCCCGCTTTATTAAGGCAGGCATTGTACACAAAGTAACAGCGGGGGGCTATATCTGCAGGGGCGTGAGCCGCAACATCAGGCTGATTTTTGTTAGGATTCGTTGTCGGTAAATTTTCTTAACATACGGTGCTGAAAATTAGTGATAGCGTAGCTGTCGGTATTTTCTTGTATTAAATTATCTACCAGCGGCGCTAACTCGGCACTAAAAAAACGACAAAACTTGTCACTTAACTGAGATGATTTAATGCGTTCAGCAATCAGCAGGTATTCATCAAAACAGTCATTGTTCTGTTCCATTTTTTGAATAAGTCGATAATTCAGTATTTGACTGATCTGCTCCTGACTAAGTTTTAGGGTTATTTCATAGCGCTTGTCTGCAAAGACCTGAGTAACAGAATCTGAGCTATTCACCTGACTGAGTATCGCGTTTTGCTTCATTGTAATAACACCGTTACCGGTCCTCAAAAATTATCCTTGGTAATGCGTTAAGCTTAACGCTAATTGGTGACTTGAGTGTTGACGTTATATGGCAAAAATGTAGCGATTTTGTAAAACAAATACGCAACGAAAAACCTTATGTTATGTGCATATTCACAGCTGGCTTTATCTCTGCCGTGTTTTTAGCAATAATGCTTTTTTAAATGAATTGAAGTGCGTTGTCGTTTTTCGGCGTATTTAAGGTGAAAGTCAAAACGATGGCAGACTGTATTGTAGTCGGTGCGGGAATAAGTGGTGTTCTGAGTGCGCTGGAACTGGAGCAGGCTGGAGCCGATGTTATCTTGTTGGAGCGTGACAGGCTTGGGGCAGAGTCGTCGTGGGCTGGTGGTGGCATTATCTCCCCGCTTTATCCCTGGCGTTATCCCGATGCGGTATCACAACTTGCGCGTTACGGGCAGCAGCATTACCCGGCATTACTGGATAAATTGCAGCTCGAATCCGGCATAGACCCACAGTATCAAAAAAATGGTTTGCTGGTGCTGGATCTGGATGAGCAGCAACAGGCGAATGAGTGGGCCAGAAATTGGCAACAGGATTTACAGCTTCTGGATGCGGCACAAACGCTTGCCTGTGAGCCGGCATTGAGCAGCCAGCATCAGGCATCGCTCTGGCTGCCAGAGGTTGCGCAGCTGCGAAATCCGCGGCTGGTAAAAGCGATGAGTGCGGTTGTACAACGCCGTAAAATTCGATTACATGAACATTCTGTTGTCAGTTCTATCCGGATAAAAAATAACAAAGTTCAAGGCGTGAATGTTGCTGATCAGCAATATAATGCTGATCAGGTATTAATAGCGGGTGGCGCCTGGAGCGGTCAAATACTTAAACAGTTAAAACTCGATACCACGATTGAGCCGGTAAAAGGCCAGATGATTTTATTAAAAGGAGAGCCGGATCTGCTCAAGCGCATCGTGTTGTCGGATGGAAAATACATTATTCCACGCCGTGATGGCCGGATTTTGGTGGGCAGCACCCTGGAGCATACCGAGTTTAAAAAAGAGCTGACGGCAGAGGCAAAGCAGGGGCTGTACCATGCGGCGACTGATATGATGCCGGTTTTGGCGGGGCTAGAAGTTGAGCATCACTGGGCCGGTTTACGACCGGGCTCGGGTAATGGTGTGCCATATATTGGCGAGCATCCGTCGGTGCAGGGCTTGTTTTTTAATGCCGGGCATTTCCGCAATGGAGTTGTGCTGGGTCTGGCGAGTGCAAGACTGACGGCAGATATCATACTGGGTCGTTCGCCGATATTTGATCCGGCCGTGTATGGTATTGCGGCAGAGCATTAAACCGGCTATGTTTTTCTCATCGTATTTTAGTTGCGCCAATATCTCGAATATCTCTGGCTAGCAAGGCTAACAGTCAGACACTTGTAAAATTATCTGACAGGTCGTTACCGTTTATCTCTGCTTGCTTGTCGTTTGCTGCTACTGAGCATGAGATTGTCACAGGGTGTGTTATAAGTTATCCATGAAAAATAAAATTCAAGCGTTTACTTTAATTGAGCTCCTCATCACGTTAGCTATCTTTAGCGTATTGATGACTATCGGTGTTCCCGGCATGAACAGTTTCATGGTGAATAATGAATTAACATCGAGGAACAATAATCTGGTGACGGCTATGCAGTATGCACGCAGTGAGTCGATTAAACTGTCGGATCGTGTTGTTTTGTGCGCCAGTAAAAATTCACAGACAGCTGTGCCGGCATGTGCCACGGATGCCGACTGGATAGATGGCTGGGTGGTATTCCATGACACCAATAATGACGCTGTATTTTCTCCAGGCACCGATACCCTGCTAAAACAATTTCCGTCATTAGCAGGAAACAACCTGACACTGACGACGCATGTTTTGCGTAACGGTGATCCAAAAACCATTCTCGGTTATATCTCATTTGGCCGTCCCAGAGGCGAACCGATGGATATCAATGGTAATAATCAATCAGGCGTATTTGTGTTTTGTATTCCCGGTGATAGCAGTCGTATCCGCGGCATAATGGTGCACACATCTGGTCGCATCTACTCCAGCCGAGATAAGGATACGCTTGGCAGTCATATTTCCTGTCCAGGTCCAGCCTAGAGCTTTGCTACTTAATCTCTAACTTTAAGAATGAGAAAAGATTTGATGACTATCAAAAAACAATCTGGTTTTAGTTTGATCGAAGTATTGCTGGCTTTCCTGATTCTATCTATCGGATTGCTGGGTGTAGCAGGCTTGCAAACGACATCGGTTAAGGCCAGTCATACGGCGATGTTAAGAACTATTGCGATTACCAAGGTGCAGGAGTTAATCGAACGGATGCGTTCAAACTCGACTGCCGTGCCTACCGATTATGCACAGGCAAGAGGCGCTGCGCTGACACTGGGAATCAATAGTAATTGTGATGGTACAGCAGCGGTTTCTTGCGCGCCGGCGGTACTTGCTGCTAATGATATTTACACTTGGGGCTGGTCGTTAATTAATGCCGGATTACCAGCGACCGCTACCGAAGCTGCTGTTACTGTCGATGTTACGGTAACGCCTCCAGTGACGACCGTTTCTGTTTACTGGAACGAGCGCGGTCAAAATATGTTTTATGAATCCACGATTCAATGATGAGAGATTTGCAGATGCAAAAACAGAGCGCATACATGATCACTGCTAAAGGCTTTACATTAATCGAGCTGTTGATTTCAGTGGTTATCGGCATGTTTCTGATGGCTGGAGTATTTACTGTCTATGTAAATGGCCGGGTTGTACAGGACAAAACAGAAGTGCAGACGCGCTTGATTGATGATGCTCGCTTTGCAATTGATACTATCAGTTACGATTTGCGTCATGCCGGGCTTTGGGGTGAGATGAATGCACATCATTTAATCCGCGGTGCGTTGGGTGTCTCAACCACGATACTGCCAAAAACAGTTGGCTCAAACCCGATGGATCCGATTACTGATCTTGAAGCGCCGGACTGCGGGCCATCCTGGTACACCGATCTTGCGGTATCGTTAAATGCCTCTGACAATAGCAATATATTTAGCTCGACTTGTGTTGGTGCCGGTTACGTTGCAGGTAGCGATATTCTGGTAACAAAGTATGCCAGCCCGACTCGCTTACCGGCAGCATCACTAGCCGATAATGTCGTGTATGTTTACTCAAATTCGTTTCAGGGTGAGTTATTTACCGGCAAAACAGCACCGACTTTTCTGGATGCGGCGACGGTGGGTGCTAACCAACAGGGATTTATCCATCTGTTAAATACCCGTGTTTATTTTGTTAATCCCGATACTGAAACTGGCGATGGTTACCCTTCATTACACCGGCTGAACCTTGCAGCAGGACCAAGACTGGCAGATGTTATGTTATTGCCCGGGGTGGCTGATTTACAAATTCAGTACGGGGTGGATACTACGGGTGATGGCTCGGTTAATACCTATCTTGATCCGGCTCCCGGGCTGCTATCAACCACCAAGGCGATTCAGTTCTGGGTGATGTTACGAACTAAAGATGATGAGCTGCTAGCCGGTGAAACACAGACTATCAGCATGGCGGGTCAGCCTGCGATAACTTACAACGGTGGCCCTCGCCGGGTTGTCATGTCGACCGTGGTCAAACTGCGTAACAGACAGACCTTTTCAACGCAAAGCGGTGGTTAATAAATGAAAATGCAAAAACAAAGAGGTATCGCGTTGGTTATCGGTCTGGTGATGCTTATGATACTGACTATTATGGGTGTTTCTAGCATGAGCAATACAACCTTACAGTTGAAGATTGCAAGAAATACACAGGAACAAAATATTGCCTTTCAAACAGCGCTGGCAGGTATCGATTTTGCAATCAGTAATGCCGACTTAACTAATCAGGATACACCACAGGCCTTTAATTATGTGATGCCGGTGTCCGCGTTAACAGCCAGCGGTACGACCACCTATCTCGGCTGCACCCGGGTGTTTGGTGGCAGTATTGACCGTGCCGGCAGCCAGAATGTCTTCCAAACCATTTCAACCGGCTTGTCACCTAGTGGCTCACGAAGTGTCATCGTATCAGCAGTGGGTAAACCGACTCCTGCTGCCTGTCAGAATTAATTTAACATGCTGCATAAGGTAATAAAATGAAGAACAAACTATTAACAGCGCTGATTATGATAAGCAGTTTAATGACGGTTAACAGTTTTGCAGCAAACCGAATGGTGATGGCAGAAGAGGCGATTGAAAGCGGTGCTTTGCAAATTAAAATGTCGAACGATTTAACCGGCGTGATCAGTGGAAAACGCTGTGATGACTGTGAGCTGGTGTTGGTGAAAATAACCCCGAACACAAAACTTGAAATAAACGGCAAGCCGACGGCATTGAAACGGGCGAAAAGCTGTGCGGGAAAGCCCGGTTTGGTGTTGTACAAAATTAAATCACAGGAAATAAGCCTGATTAGTTGTAACCGGTAAGTGACTGTGAAAAGTCCAGGATTTGAGGTTGTTATGAAAACATTGATGCAAAAAATAAGCGCGCAGTTAATCGGTTCGGGACTGGCTGTCTTATTTATGATGCCGGCTTTTGCCGACGATATAGAAATATATGTTGGTAATGCACTGGTTTCAGGCGAAGTAAAACCCAACCTCATGTTTATCATCGATACATCCGGCAGCATGCGGGCCAAAGTTAATACGCCACTGCCTTATGATATTAATGTGGACTATTCACAAAGCCCCTATAGTGGCGGCTGTTTCGACCCGGATAAAATATATTTTTCAACCGGTACCACACCGGTAGATTGCGCTACCGATGACTGGTTTAATCGTTCAGCCTTGAAATGTGATGCGGCGACTCAGCCAATGTTTAATACCACGCCGCCAACCGTTGTCACCGATCCTCCAATCGAACAGTCGGATTCTGGTCAGGTGCCTAAAGGCCCGGATGATATCGCTTACACTGAAACGGTCGATATATCATCTAGCTATGACGAAACAAACGATACTACAACCACTGTGTCAGAGACTACAACGGTAACTATTAGTGGTGGTAACAAACGTACCGTAGTTAGCCAGACTACTAGCAGATCAACCGGCCCTGCCTTAGGTCATGGTTGGTATCAGGATCGCATTGCGCAATGGAAGGTGAATGCCGATCCAAATCGTGAAGCCTGGGAAATGATTAATAATGGCCAGAAAAACTGGTTCATTGAATGTAAAGTTGATTCGGCAGTTCATGGCGTTGATGCCAGCAGCCCAGCAAAATACATCGCCAACCTGACACCCGGCCCTTACACCACGACGACAACGAACGCTGCTGACTGGAATGCCACAGGCCGTGGTTACGTTCTATATACCGGTAATTACCTGAACTGGGCCAAGGTAGCCCCGGTGTTAGATGATGCTAATAGTCCTAATCGTTTAGATGTGGTTAAAGACGTGACCTATAGCGTGGTTGATAGCACCAATAATATCAATATCGGTTTAATGCGCTTTGATTCGCGTGATGCAGCGCAGGGTGGACCGGTGCGTTATCCGGTGCTGGATGTAACCCAGAGCAGAAACGATTTTAAAGCACGCCTGCGAACCATGAAGCATGGCGGTTATACGCCTTTATCAGAGACCTTGTATGAAAGTTATTTATATTGGGCAGGTAAAGATGTTAAATACGGTAACAGCAGTAACCCCTCGAATTCTACTGGCGTTACCCTGACCGGCTCAGGTAATAAAACCTATGATTCACCAATAGACTATACCTGCCAGAAAAACTTTAATATATTTCTGTCGGATGGTGATCCATCGAGAGATGGTGATGCCAACTCTGAAATAAAGACATTGATTGGTAAGAATTGTGTCGATAACTGCATGGATGAGCTGGCTCAGTACATGCATGAAAATGATATTTACGACGGTTTGGCAGACAAGCAAAGTGTGACTACCTATACTGTTGGTTTTGCATCGGATCATCCGCTGTTAAGAGCGACAGCAGAAAAGAGTGGCGGTAAATATTATCAGGCCAATAATGCTGCTGAATTAACAGAAATCTTTAACAAGATTATTGCTGAGATTCTTTCCGTTAACACTACATTCTCTTCGCCCGCTGTTTCTATCAATGCCTTCAATCGAAGCACACACCGTAATGAGTTGTATTTTACGCTGTTTAAACCGGGTATTGGGCCGCATTGGAACGGCAACCTGAAGCGTTTTAAGTTGGTATTTGATGCGGATGGTTTACCGGTGATTAAAGATTATGCTAACCGGGATGCGATCAATGCTAAAACCGGTTTCTTCGATGCAGAAGCTCACAGTTGGTGGACAGATGTTGCCGGTGAAGCCGATGGTGGTGAGGTGGTAAAAGGCGGAGCAGCAGCGCATATTGCCGCGCGTACTGTTTACACCTACACTGCTTCTACGGACCCTGTTATGGTTGATTTAACGCTGTCGAATCACAGGTTTCATGAAGATAATACCAATATAACCGATGCGATGATGGCTGTTAAACCATCCGATCCGATTGGCTTTCGTAATAAAGTGATTCAATGGGCGCGTGGTCTCGATGCCTACGATGACAATGGTGATGGCAGTACCAGTGATGCCCGCAAAATCATGGGTGACCCGCTGCATTCTGAGCCGGCATTAATTCAGTACGACGCCAGTTATATTACCGATCCATCAAGTGGGTTATCCGTCATTGATCCAAATTCTGATCCTGATATCACCGCTTATGTCGCTACCAATGACGGTATTCTGCATGCAATAGACACCCGCACTGGAGAAGAGATATTTTCCTTTATTCCGCAGGAAACCTTAGCCATGCAGCGTACGGTTGCGGAGAATCTGGCCGGTAATGGTAAAGCCTATGGTATCGATGGCTCGATTAACTCATTGGTGATCGATGTTAATCAAAATGGCATTATCGAAGCATCGACCGATAAGGTATACATTTTCTTCGGTCAGCGTCGTGGTGGTGATCATTATTACGCAATGGATGTGACCAATCGTGAGAAACCGATCCTGATGTGGAAGATAAAGGGCGGTGTGGGTGACTTTAAATACCTGAGTCAGACTTGGTCTAATATCCAGGTTAAAAAAATCAAGCTGCAGAATAAAGACAAGTATGTGCTGGTGTTTGGTGGTGGTTATGACCTGGATCAGGATGCCGTCACCAGCCGAACAGCTGATAATATTGGTAACGCGGTATATATAGTTGACGCCTTGGGCGAGGGTGGCTTCGGCGGCGGATCTCGACTTTGGTGGGCGAGCGCAGCAGCAACGGCTGATCTGGTGCTTGCCGACATGAAGTACAGTATTCCGGCCCGGCTAAAAGCGGTGGATGTGCGCGGGGATGGTTATCTTGATCGTATCTATGTCGGAGATATGGGTGGTCAGATCTGGCGTTTTGATATTCAAAAAGGTGAAACCACCGGTGCGACACTGAGTTCTCTGGTGAGCGGCGGCCGCATCGCTGATCTGGGCGCTGATGGCTCAAAAGCTAACAACCGACGCTTTTATTATCCTCCTGATGTGGCGTTCATTGCAGAACCGGATAAAGCGCCATACCTAGCACTGGCGATAGCTTCCGGTTATCGGGCGCATCCACTTGAGCGTGGTAACCATGACAGAATTTATATGCTGCGTGATAATTATCTGTTTGATCCGCCACCGGCCACGGTTTTTTCTGCCCCAATTACTGAAGCGGGCTTATACGATGCCACGGCTAATACGATTGGACAGGGTGCTACGGATGCAATAAAAGCTGCTGAAATCACTAACCTGAATGCCGCCCAGGGCTGGTACGTGACGCTGGATGAATTGGATGGTAGTTTTATTGGTGAGAAAGGCTTGTCGGAAGTGTTGATTATAGAAGGTCTGGTGGTCGCTTCGACCTATATACCACAGGACAGCGCGACCGCGAAAATATGCGAACCTGTCGATGGTAAAGGTCGGGTTTACTTTATGAACCTGGGTGATGCGACACCGGTCTATAATTTTGATAAGTCTGTCGACTCAACGGAAAACCTGACGCGTGAAGATCGTTATCAGCAACAGGTAGGTGGTGGTATTCCTCCGGGTGCGACACCGATTTTTACAGAAGATGGCAGCGCTGTTTTGGTGGGTACTGAAACGGTGACTAATCCGATAGATAATACGCCAAAGCCATTGTTTTGGTATGAACAATAATTTTAAGACTGACAAGAACAGGTATTAAGTATGAAAGTAACGAAGGGTTTTTCATTGATTGAACTGATGGTAGTGGTCGCTATTATCGGTATTTTAGCGACAATCGCGGTACCAATGTACAGCAACTACATCGAATCCACTTCGCGCAGTGATGCGACAGCTGGTTTATTACGAATGGCTGATTGTCAGGAGCAGTATGTATTGAGAACCAATGCCGCGAGCTATACAACGAATGTAGCCAGTATTTGTGGTGAAGATACTAAACAGGGTTATTATAAACTGTCGGTTGTCAGTGCCGATGCATCAAGCTATGTACTGCAGGCAGTAGCTGTCAATACAGGCCCGCAGGCGGGTGATGTCGGCTGCAATACACTAAAGCTGAGTTCAACCGGTTTGAAAACACCGGCTGAGTGCTGGGTTGAATAAAAGCTGTTGAATTGAACAAATAGAGCGATCAGCGAGAAAAGACGATCAAGCTCAAACGATCGTCTTTTTCAATCACGCAACGCTTTAGGTAAAGAAAAAACAACGTTCTCATTGAATGTTTGTTGTTTGTCTAAACAATGCCCACCGTGTGCTTCGAGCCATTCCACCACTTCTTCGACCAGTATTTCAGGCGCTGATGCCCCGGCAGAAACGCCAATATTACTGACGCCCTGAATCCAGTTTTCATCGATATCTTTAGCATCATTGATTAAGTATGCAGTAGTACCGAGTTTTTCTGCCAGTTCTTTTAAGCGGTTTGAGTTTGAGCTGTTGGGTGAGCCGACAACCAGAATGAGATCGGTTTCTTTGGCGAGAGTTTTGATTGCATCCTGGCGGTTTTGCGTGGCGTAGCAAATATCATCTTTTCTGGGTTCAACAATGTCCGGAAAATATTTTTTCAATTGTTTGATAATGTCGATGGTTTCATCAACCGACAACGTGGTCTGGGTTACGTAAGCTAGCGTTTTGCCAGATGCAATATTAAGTGTTGCAACATCGTCGATGGATTCGATCAGATGAATCTTGCCGCCGTATTGTTCATCAAACCGGCCCAGTGTGCCTTCGACTTCGGGGTGGCCTTTATGGCCAATCAGGACTACGTCATGCGAGGCTTTGGCATGTCTGACAACTTCCATATGCACTTTAATGACCAGTGGACAGGTGGCATCAAAGATCTGCAGCCTGCGTGCATTTGCCTGGTCTTCTATTTTTTTTGAAATACCATGGGCGCTGAAGATAACCGTTGCATCGTCGGGAATTTCGTCAAGCTCTTCAACGAATATGGCACCTTTTCTGCGTAGATTATTGACCACGTGAGCGTTGTGTACGATTTCATGGCGAACATAAATCGGTGCGCCGAAGTTCGAAATTGCGCGTTCTACAATTTCGATGGCACGGTCAACGCCGGCACAAAATCCGCGTGGTGAAGCGAGCTTAATATGAACGGGATTAGTCATTGTCGACCTGTAAAATTTCGACTTCAAAGACCAGCGTGTTGCCGGCCAGTGGGTGGTTGAAATCAACCGCAACTTTGTCGGCGCTGACCGCAACGACAACGCCGTTGATGTCATCGCCGGCAGGCGTGTCAAAGGCGATAACCTGACCTTTTTCAGGTTTCATATCAGCCGGAAAATCAGCCGGATTCAGGTCGTGGATATTGTCGGGGTCGCGCGGGCCATAAGTTTGATCAGGACTCAGAGTAATACTTTGTTTGTCACCGCTGGCTAAATTGAGTAATGAGAGTTCCATGCCTTCGGTAAGAATGTTTTGGCCCATAGTAAACTCAAGTTCCTCATCACCAAAACTGCTTTCCAGTTCGGTGCCGTCTTCGAGCGAAATACGATAGTGCAGTCGGACATGACTGCTTTGATTAATACGTAGTGACATTTTAGGCCTTCCTGCTGCTGACCGATTTATCGGTAAGACTGACATAGATTAATAACATAACACCGGCGCTGATAGCCATGTCTGCGATATTAAAGGCGGGCCAGTGGTGTGATTCGTAGTAAACATCAATGAAATCGATAACGTGTCCGAATAGCGGTCGGTCGATTAAATTATTTCCGATGGCACCGGCCAGTACAAAACTTATCGCCAGTTGTTCAATTTTATTGTCAGATTTTTTTAGCCAGATGATCAGCACGCTGCTGATAACCAGTGTCAGGCCAACAAAAAACCAGCGTTGCCAGCCGCCGGCATCGGCCAGAAAACTGAATGCCGCGCCTTCGTTATAAGCCAGAGTGAAATTGAAAAACGGCATAACAGCGACTCGCTCATATAAGCTCAAACTGTTTTCTGCAATCTGCTTTGTTATCTGATCGAGTATGACCACAATCGTTGTCAGCAGATACCATTTAGCCAGCGGGTGTTTAAAAAGTGTGATCATGATCAGGCGTACTCTCTCTGTTCACCGTCGTGTTCAACATTTTCAACGCAGCGTCCGCACAGTTCAGGGTGATCGGAATGGCTTCCAACATCTTCGCGGTGGTGCCAGCAGCGATCGCATTTTTGATGGGCAGAGGCACTGGCTTTGACCCATAGTTTCTGATCGCCGATAGTCGTCACTTCACTGTCAGGTTGCGATTCGGCCAGATGCAAGCGTGCAGCAGAGGTGATCAGCACAAAGCGCAGTTCATCACCGAGCAGTTCAAGTTGTGCTTTTAAATTTTCACTCAGGTACAAATCAACTTCGGCATCAAGAGATGAACCGATTGTTTTGGAAACACGTAAGCTTTCCAGCTGTTTGCTGACGGCGGTGCGGACCTGGATAACCGTGTCCCAGTAGTCATGCCCTAGCGAGTCTTCAGGTGTTAATTCAAAGAGCTGCGGATACCAGTTTTGAAGATGAACGGATGTGCCGTCACTGCCCGGAATAGAAGCGGCAATGTCTTCGGCCGTAAAACTTAAAATCGGTGCTAACCAGCGACTCATGGCCTGAATGATATGATAAAGCGCGGTCTGAGCAGAGCGTCGCGCAGTACTGTCTGTCTGGGAGGTGTACTGACGGTCTTTAATAATATCGAGGTAAAAGCCACCGAGTTCATTGGCGCAAAAGTTATGCAGCTTCTGATATATGAGATGGAAATTATAAGAATGGTAGGCTTGCAGAATTTCATTTTGTAATTTTGCGGTATGTGAAACAGCCCAGCGATCCAGAGCCAGCATTTCGCTGGGTTTTAATAGATCGCTTTGCGGATTAAAGCCGTTCAGGTTTGCCAATAAAAATCGCGCGGTGTTACGAATCCTGCGGTATGAATCAGCGGTGCGTTTAAAAATTTCATCCGACACGCTCATTTCAGCCGAGTAATCACTGGAGGCAACCCATAAGCGTAGAATATCAGCACCCAGAGCATTACAAACTTTTTGTGGCTCAACCGTGTTACCAATAGACTTAGACATTTTTTTGCCCTTAGCATCAACGGTAAAACCATGAGTCAGGGCGGTTTTGTAAGGCGCTGTGCCATTGATAGCAACCCCGGTTAATAATGAAGACTGAAACCAGCCGCGATGCTGGTCAGAGCCTTCCAGATACAAATCAGCCGGAGACTGCAGATAATCACGTGCTTCTAACACGGCCTGATGAGTCACGCCTGAGTCAAACCAGACGTCCAGTGTATCGACAACCTTGTCATAGTTATCCGCTTCATCGCCTAGCAGCTCCGAAGGCTGCAGATTAAACCAGCCATCAACGCCTTGTTGTTCTATTTTCAGGGCGGCCTGTTCAATCAGTTCGGCGGTTTGAGGGTGTAGCTCTGCCGTCTCTTTATGAACGAATAATGTAATCGGTACACCCCAGGTGCGCTGGCGTGAAATACACCAGTCCGGGCGGTTGTTAACCATGCTTTCGATACGCGCCTGTCCCCAGTCGGGTAACCAGTTAGTTTCTTTAATGGCTTTGTTGGCGGCATCACGTAAACCATTTTGCGTCATGCTGACAAACCATTGTGGCGTGGCGCGGAAAATGATCGGCGTTTTATGTCGCCAACAATGCGGGTAGCTGTGATTGAGCTTGGTGTGACTTAATAAGACACCATTCTCTTTAAGTTTTTCCAGAACGATAGGGTTGGCTTTATTGACGTGCTGGCCACCTACCAGTTCAGTCTCAGCGAGAAATACGCCGTTACTTGCGACCGGGTTATAAACCTCCAGTCCATATTTTAAGCCAACGCTGTAATCGTCCTGTCCATGGCCGGGAGCTGTATGCACAGCACCGGTGCCGGCATCAGTGGTGACATGATCGCCCAAAATTAACGGTACCTGACGATCATAAAACGGATGCTGTAGCAGCATGTTTTCAAGTTTTTCACCGTCACAGCGTGCTAGCACGGTAGCTGCCGAATCACTATAGCGTGCCGTGGCCGATTCATATAAAGCCTCGGCTAAAATCAAACGCATGCTGCCGAATTCTGTCTTGGCCTGAACCAGCACATAGCTTAGTTCCGGGTGCAGCGAAACCGCCATGTTAGCCGGCAGTGTCCATGGCGTGGTGGTCCAGATGACAACGGCAATATCGCCCTCGCCCTGATCGGTATTAAAGGCCTTTAATACCTCAGCCGCATCGGCCACTTTAAAGGCCACATCGATTGCTGGTGAGACTTTGTCCTGATGTTCAACCTCGGCTTCTGCCAGTGCAGAACCACAATCAAGACACCAGTGCACTGGTTTTGAACCCTTGTGCAAATGGCCGTTCTCGACAATCTTGCCAAGTGAGCGAACAATATCGGCTTCGAATTTGTAATCCATCGTCAGGTAGGGATTGTTCCATTCGCCCTGAACACCTAAACGGATAAAGTCTTTACGCTGGCCATCGACTTGCTTGCTGGCATACTCGCGACACTTTTTGCGGAAAGTAGTAGCATCAATTTTTGCGCCAGCTTTACCGACTTTTTTCTCAACCTGTAACTCAATCGGTAAACCGTGGCAGTCCCAGCCCGGCACATAAGGAGCATTTTTAGCCGACATAGTCTGGCTTTTGATAATGATATCTTTGAGAATTTTATTGACCGCATGACCGATGTGAATATCGCCGTTGGCATACGGCGGGCCGTCGTGCAAAATAAATGGCTCACAACCTTCGCTTTTTTTGCGAATCTGGCCGTACAAATCATCTTCTTTCCATTTGGCAAGAATCTGAGGTTCACGATTAGGCAAATTGCCGCGCATCGGGAAGTCTGTATCGGGGAGATTGAGGGTGTGTTTATAGTCAGCCACTGGGGTTTCCTGAATTTAAGAATTAGTCGGTTTAGTAAAATACGCTTTAGCACGATCACAGTCTTTATGAATCTGCGATTGTAACGCATCCAGCGAGTCAAATTTCCTTTCTTCACGAATTTTATGTTTAAAATTTACACAAACGTGACGGCCGTAAATGTCTTCTGAAAAATCAAACAAATGCACTTCAAGTTGCACATTGATGCCGTCAACAGTAGGACGTTTGCCAATATTGGCAACCCCGTTGATGGTGCGTTCAGCGAGCTCCAGCGTCACGGCATAAACGCCACTGAGCGGAATGTTTCGGTGAAATAGTTTCAGGTTTGCCGTCGGAAAGCCGATCGTGCGACCGCGTTTGTCGCCATGCGCGACCCGACCGCAGATGTTATAGGCATGTCCAAGCATCTGAGCTGCCAGTTCAAGCTGACCGATTTTTAAGGCATCACGAATCCGGGTACTGCTGATGCGTTCATCGTGGTGAAGTCGGGTGGCGCTGTCCTCGACCTCAAAACCGAATTGCTGACCTGCCTGCTGAAGTGTTTTGAAATCACCGCTGCGGCCCTGACCGAATCTGAAGTCATCACCGATCAGTAAATATTTAATTTTTAGCTGCTTGACCAGAATTTCTTCGACAAATTCAGCCGCAGGCATCTCGGCCAGTTGCTGATTGAATTTTAAACAAAGTAGAAAATCAGTGCGACAGGCCCGCAAAGCGAAAAATTTTTCTCGTAGTCGATTAAGCCGGGAAGAGCTTTGTTGGTGGCTGAAATATTCGTGCGGTAATGGCTCAAAGCTCATGACGCCGGCTGGGCAAGCTAATTCAGCGGCTTTATTTTGCAGGTGCTGAATAATGGCCTGATGGCCCAGATGCACACCGTCAAAGTTGCCGATGGTTAATGCACAACCCTGGTGCTGGGGGCGTAAATTTTGAAGACCACGGATAAGATGCATAGGTGTAGCGTTCGGTTCAGTAAGCTGGCTAAAAGAGCTGATTATACGGCTTTTTATCGGTAATGGCGCGGCTGCTAGGGCAGAAAGCAGGCTTTTTCACGGCTTTTTCAGCGTTTTAACTGATGTGGTCGCATACCGCACAGCAACAGGCTGAGCAGATAAATCAGCGCGGCCAGCGCTATCAGCGCCAGCAGGTTGAGGATGCGCGCTGACAGCGACCAGTTTGACCAGCTTTCAAGCGCCGGCAGCCAGTACAGAATTGATAAGGCGAGACTGCTATTGGCGATAATGATTTGACTGCTAAAGCGCAGCCAGCCAGCTTGTGGCTGATAGATTTGCTGTTGCTTTAACGCAGAAAGTAACAGTGCTGCGTTCAGATAGGCCGATGCAGAGGTCGCCAGCGCGAGACCGACATGCGGCGCCTGATACTGCAGCAACACCATCGGTAAAACGAAAGCGATGTTTAAAAACATATTGGCAGTCATTGCTTTAACGGCAATCTTCATTGGTGTCTTGGTATCCTGGCGGGCGTAAAAAGCCGGTGCCAGTACCTTGATAAAAATGAAAGCCGGCAGTCCGAGTGCATAGGCCATCAGACTCAGTGAGGACATATAACTGTCATGCTGGCTGAATTCGCCATACTGAAACAAGGTGGTCAGTATCGGAGCCGATAACAGTAATAAACCGAGTGCCGCAGGTACCGCAATCAGCATAACCAGTCGTAATGCCCAGTCGAGAGTGTGATTAAAATCATCAGCCGATTTGTTGGCATGCTGCTTTGACAGGTTTGGCAAAATCACGGTGGCCAGCGCAATACCAAAAACGCCGAGTGGAAACTCGACCAGTCGGTCAGAAAAATAAAGCCAGCTGACACTGCCTGCAATCAGAAAAGAGGCGATCACGGTATCCAGTAAAAGATTGATCTGAGCCACTGAAGAACCAATGATTGCCGGAATCATCAACTGGCTGATTTTTTTAACACCAGCATGATTGCGCTTAAATCGGGGTCGTGGCATCAGACCAAGGCGGATTAAAAACGGTATTTGAAAGGCCAACTGAGTAAAACCGGCTAAAGCCACGCCCCAGGCTAACGCGATCACCGGTTGCTCAAATAACGGTGACAGCCACAACGCTGCGCCAATCAGACAGATATTCAGAAAAACCGGGGTGAAGGCCGGCACCGCAAATTGATTGAAACTGTTTAAAATGCCACCGGAAAATGCCACTAAAGAAATGAAGAAAATATAGGGAAAGGTGATGCGTAGCATCTCGCTGGTGAGCGCAAAGCGATCGACATCATCGTAAAAACCGGGAGCAAAGAGCATCACCACCAGCGGCGCGGCGGCGATACAAAGCGTGGTGATAAACAGCAAAACAGCGCCTAAACTGCCGGCCACATGATCCAGTAGATCAATTAAGGCTTCGCGTGAGCGGGTTTCTTTATATTCTGAAAAAACCGGCACGAAGGACTGAGCAAAAGCACCTTCAGCAAACAGACGGCGAAGAAAGTTGGGAATCTTGAAGGCCACGAAAAAAGCATCGGTGCCGGCATTAGCGCCAAAGATATGGGCAAAAATAATATCACGAGCCAGACCCATAAAACGGGAAATGGTGGTCATGATGCTGACAATGGCGGTAGATTGAAGCAGTTTCACGTAATTTAAGTGGGATTCAGAGTTTGTTATCGATAATTGCTATTTTATGCCAGCAAAGCTCACAGGCACAGAGATTGTTTGTATATTTATTTTCAAAATTAAAACGGTTACTTAGTGGTTGTTTTTAAAGGCTATTATTTTAATATCCCTGGATCTGTGAGGTGCTGTCAGCAACACAGCCGGGTTAAACCAGTAATTCTTGCCGGCTGCTATTGATATATAGGCATAAAGCTGGCAGAATACGCGATCTTTAAATTTGATGTGAATGGAGATTTCCATTGGCTAATTCTGCACAGGCGAGAAAACGTGCTCGTCAGGCTGAAACAAGACGTCAGCATAATGCTGGTATGCGTTCAATGTTTCGTACCTATGTAAAAAAAGTTGTATATGCTGTTGAAGCAGGCGAAAAAGCTCAGGCTGAAGACGCTTATAAAGCAGCAATTCCTGTTATTGACGGCATGGTTTCAAAAGGCCTGATTCACAAGAACAAAGCAGCGCGCCATAAAAGTCGCCTGAATGCTACAGTTCGTGCAATGTAATTGCGGCGTTTAGTGTTGATGTAAAAAAGCCGGTTAAAACCGGCTTTTTTATTGTCTGTGAATTGACCTATAGTGTTTGAAACAGAATCAGTACGGTTTGTGTTGCGGAGAGCTCAATGAATTCCAATCAATATGATCTGCTAATTGTTGGCGGCGGTGTATCCGGTACAGCCTTGCTCTACATGGCGGCCAAGTACACCGATATTCAGCGCATTGGTCTGTTAGAAAAATACGCTGCTCCGGCGCGGGTAAATTCATTATCGAGTAATAACAGCCAGACCCTGCATTGCGGTGATATAGAAACCAATTACACGCTCGAAAAAGCGCTCAAGGTAAAACGCGCTGCCAGCATGTTGCGAAACTATGCGACCGCGTTGCCAGACAGTGATCATGTTATTTTCAAATTCCCGAAAATGGTGCTGGGCGTAGGTGAGCAGGAATGCGCGCAACTGCGTGAGCGCTATAAAGTGTTTTCGCCGCATTACCCCCATTTAAAACTGCTGGATAAAAAAGCCATCGCCAAAATAGAGCCAACAGTGGCAATGACTAATGGTGGCTTTCGTGAAGATGAGGTGTTGGCTCTGGGTTCGACCGACGAATATACTGCGGTCAATTTTGAAGCCTTGTCACGATCTTTCATCAGGCAGGCACAGAAAACAGACAATAAAGAAATTGATATTCATTTTAATGAAACCGTAATGCATATCAAAATCGAACAGGATCGTTTCCTGGTTGAAACCAAAGGCACCTGCTATCAAACAAAATCACTGGTGGTTTGTGCCGGTGGTCACAGTTTGAAACTGGCGCACGATCTGGGCTATGGTTTGCATTACTCCTGTCTGCCGGTGGCCGGCAGCTATTATTTTGCCCCGTATTGTTTGAACGGCAAAGTCTATACAGTGCAGAACGATGCGCTGCCGTTTGCAGCCATTCATGGTGATCCGGATGTGCTGGTGCCAGGAGAAACACGCTTTGGGCCAACAGCCTTGGTGCTACCGATTCTTGAGCGTTATAACCTGCGTACCTTACCGGATTTTCTGCAAGTGTTTCGGTTTGACCGCAAGGTCGGCAAAGTGTTGTGGGATTTGCTGCGGGTAAGAGACATCAGAAACTACATGTTTAAAAATATGTTGTTTGAGATCCCGTTGATTCGAAAAATATTATTCTTAAAAGATGTGCGTAAAATTGTGCCATCACTACGCTTTAAAGATCTAAAGTTTGCGCGTCGAGTAGGTGGTATTCGTCCTCAACTTATCGACAAAATCAATGCAAAGCTATTGATGGGAGAGGCCAAGATTGATACCGACATCGGTGCGATATTTAATATGACGCCATCACCCGGTGGCACATCCTGTCTCGAAAATGCCGAAATTGATATGCGAAGCATTGCCGCTTTTCTGAAACTTAAAGTAGATGATGAGGCGATTAAGCGCGACCTGTTAGGTGATGACCATCAACATGGCAATGAAGATTTTACCGGACGAGTTATTTCATAGCCCTGTTGACAGGCTTTATGCGTAAATTCGATGCGTCCATGTGGTCAGGCCAGAGGCAACGCTGCCGGATGCGTCACCAACCACGATATCAATGTCGCCATAGTGAGAGCGAATTCAGTCCTCAATGATCGGCGATTTAACAGTGCCGCCGGTAACATAAATAAGATCGGGTTTTCCCTCGGCCAGAACTTCTACTTCTTTCATTAAGGAGACGAACACATTAAGTTCCACGCTCGATAGACTCGCGTAAATCATCGCGAGAGACTGGAATAATAAAATCGTCTTCAATATATTCAAGCGGCAGCATCACGCTATCGTGTTCGGATAAACTGATTTTCGCCAGCTCGACACTACGGTTGAGCTGAAGTATTAAGCGTTCCTGTTGAAGTATCTGCAAGCGTTTAAATTTATCCTTGTCGACGGCCTGAGCAAGATAAGAGGCAATTACGCGCCGGATTTGTGCAGATAAAAATTGCGCCTGAATATTCACATCATTAATAGTGACAGCACCCCAGAACAGTGTCACCGGTATTGGCATCCCGCTTTTCATAAGAGAGTCTTTACCAAAATGGGGCATAATATTTTTTAAGGCTAATTTTATATCGAGATCAGTACCACCAATGCGGTCACCGCTATGGCCAAGTATCGAATCGGTTCTGTCACTGTTCTCAATATAAGATAGCCCCAGCTTAACCATTGAGCAGTCGGTGGTACCACCACCGGCATCCAGCACAAGCACCAGTTTGTCATCGGTCAGGCTGCGCTCAAAATCAAGTGCCGCTGCCATCGGCTCCATCTGAAACTCAATGTTTTTAAATCCTGCCGCCATAGCGGAGCGCTCAATAATCTCAAGCGCTTGTGCATTACCGGCTTCGCCACGCGTGCCATGAAAATTTACTGGCCGACCCAGCACAATGTCCTGAATTTCTGATTGTGTATTGTTCTCGGCATTATTTATTATATGTGCCAGCATTCGGCGAGTGATGTCCGAGAACAAATAGATTTGTTGTTGGCTAATATCCACACCGAGAAAAGATTTGGGTGACTTAATCAAGTAACCGCTTTGCGAGTCTTCAATATGACGAAGAATCGCGGCTTCACCGAAAAGGGTTTCCTTGTCTGCGTGTAATGTGTTGCTGATAGACTGGTTGGCTTGTCTGCTTTGTATATAGTTTAGTGGGATGTATACAAGGCAGAGGGTAGCTGGTTGCTGTGTCCTTCAAGAGCAAGAAGAGTCGGTCGATTGTTTTTCCATATACCGATTAAGCAATTAGAAGTGCAATGTCGAGGCCTGCGTACATTTTTCACCTGTTTTTTTGGCTGTGGAAATTTAGAGGGCAGATTATATCATTTTATATATTTGGGGTATGAAGGTGGTGTTATTTTTAAGATAAAGTCAAAAGCGTCGGTGGCTGACCGACAGCAGGTCACTTTTCTGTCTACAGCAACAGCAAAGTAACCAAAAGAATGCTGCCCCTTAATCAAGCTCTCATTAAAAGGCAATGAGAGTACCCTCGACAGTAGTAATATCGACGGCTGCTGCGGAACTCGCACAAAGAGCGTGCTCAGACATCCTCGCAGAAAGCCCCGTCTATATTACGTCTTTCTCGGCATGGTTAAATGGGTAAATGGTAAGTCAAAAGCGATTAAAAAAGCTGGAAAGAAAACTTAAATAACATAGATCAATTAATTGTGGTTAGTGTCCGATTGTGCCAACTATTGCTGATGCGTTATTTTCCTGGCAATCAGCGTATATTCCGAATTGGAATTACTGAATTTGGTTTTCTGTATAAGGAGAAATCCCGCCTTCTCAAGTGCCTGCTCCAGTTGCCGGTGGGTCAGAATGTTAATTAATGGCGTGAAACCTATCAAACCTAAGAGTCGAAATAGGCCTGTCACAATTTTATTGTGTTCACCCAGGCAAGCTGTTTCCAGAATAAACAGACCATCAGAATTCAATAACTCATGAACGCGTTTGAATACGGCCTCAATATCTTCAAAAAAATGCAGCACATAAAATGCCATCACAAGATCAAAGATTTCTGTTTTTAAACAAGATGTTTGCATAGACACCCATCTTAACAAAATATGTCCGGCACCTTTAACTAATGATTCTCATTTGTCACCGACCTCTTTTGTTTTAGGTATTTGTTATTTACTAATTGATGTGGCAAGGCTCTGTTTTTATTGGTTTTTTACGAAAGTCTTAAGATGGGTGTCCAGGTAGGTTGCATCCAATAAATATAACTATTAGTATTATATATATGTTTTTTATAAATTTAATACTCATTCTATTCCCATATTATTGGTTGATGCTTGAATTGAGAGACTAGGCGAGTTTTATTGCCTGTCCCGGCTTATTTTTTATGTGGTGAGCTTGGGATTTACGGGGTCGGTGACAGCGCTAATGCTTCTTATTTGTCACTGACCCCTTATTGTTTGTTAGGTTTTTTTGTTTATTTTCACTAAGTCACCCTCTACAATAACGCAATCTTGTCCATAAATAATAGCTGACCAAGCATTGTGATTTATTCTTACATTTACCAATAAATCTCCATCTAAGCCTTCTTTCTGTCCATTAGAAATAGCGTCATCCATTGCTCTTTGAAGCCTGTCATCAGAGTGGCCCATTGGTAAAAAGAAAACACTATGAATACACGAATTACCTTCAACTTTTTGTTTAGATGAATCTCCAATACTATAGTTTAAGTTTCTTACATTTTGTGTTGATGCTGCTGTAAAGTTACCAAGCCTAGTTGAGCAACCAGTTATAAGTACGGCTGATGCAATTAAACCAACATAAGATAATTTTTTAATCATATTTAACATCCACGTCTTTATTAGAATTTCATACTTCACTTGTGACGCATTCAAATAAAGCATGATTGGTTATTATTAACCTAACTAAAAGTAGAAGCCCTAAAAAGCCATTTTAAAAAGGGCTTTTTAGGGCCAAGAAAATTTCTATCTTCAACTTAATCATTTACTTATTGATTTTTATGTGGCCTATCCATGATTACTAAAGGCGCTTTATTGTTGAGATGTTCTATATTGGCAGTGAATCTAGTAAATCGCAATAGTGGATGTTGTCCGATTGGTGGCCGAAGAGGTGTTTTTTAAAGTCAAAGGCTGTGGGTTTCCCGCACCAACGGGCGTGTTACCTTTGTAAAACACGTCCCTGTGTTTTTCCCTTCGGGCTTGCGCTTAAATTCATTCCTGATGAATTTATCTTGCTCGTACAAGAAACGTAACCCAAAGAATACGCCCCATTTCACAAGCCCGCATAAACAACATGCGGGTGCCCTCATTACTCGTAATTTCTGTGGCTGCTGTGAAACTCGCATATAAAACATGCTCAAACAGTCACAGCAGAAAGCTCCACAGAAATCAATCGCGCTTCGGCTTGATCAGACGGGGAGGGTGGATCAAAAGAAAAAACCTTTTGTTTAACAATTTTTTAGACTTTGAAGTAGATGTTGATTTCACCTCCCCATTTAACCAAGCCGAGGAAGGCGTAATATCGACGGTGTTTTCTGCGAGGATGTTTGAGTGAATGATGTTTTTTATCATTTACGAGTTCCGCAGCAGCCGTCGATATTGCGGCTGACGAGGGTACTTTCATTGCCTTTTAATGAGAGCTTGATTAAGGGGCGGCATTCTTTTGGTTACTTTTCTGTTGCTGTAGACAGAAAAGTAACCTGCTGTCGGTCAGCCACCGACGCCTTTGATTTTGACTTTGCTATAAAACAAAAAAAATACAGCCTATTTTTTCTGGCCACTACTAACCGTCTCAAACACCGCTGTCCCCACCACAATCGCACCACCTATAATCGTCGTCCACTCCGGCATTTCCGCTAAAAAGATAGCCGCAAAAAGCGTACCGTAAACAACCTGCATGCAACCGACCAAACCAGCTGTTTTGGCTTTTAAATGCAACAGACTATGCGCAAATAATGTGTGTGGTACGGCGGTAAAAAAGACACCGAGTATCAATAACTGTAACCACTGCGTTTGAGAAACATCAACAATAACCTGACCTGAAAAAGGCAATAACATCACAAACACAATGATGGTCTGATAAAACAAAGCGTGTCTGGCCGGATAGGCTTTGAAATAACGACCATGAATGATATTGCGCAATGCAAATAAAAACGCCGAGAAGACACCCCAGAAAACGCCCTGTGCTGTTTCATTGTCGATCGAAAATTCCGGTACCAGCAGGTAGATCCCAAACAGCACTAAAAAGGCACTGATGATGTCTTTGATATGCGGCTTCTCGCCATGAAAAAACGGCTCAAGGAACACCGTGATAACCGGGTATGTATAGAGCGAGATGATACCTACCGCGATGGATGAGACCTGCATCGCGTGAAAGTAGGTGACCCAGTGGGTGCCGAGCAAAACACCGAGAATAGCGGCTGTGATGTAATCACGCGGATTTTTAAGCAGTAAAGATTCTTGCAGAAATTTTATATAAATAGCGATGGCAAAAATGGCAAATAGACTGCGCAGCAGTGTGATCTCAATCGCGCTAAGGCTGATAAGTTTTGAAAAAAGAGCGGTCAGGCCGAAGATGAGAACGGCGCTGTGGACTGAGAGTAGCCCCTCATTGTGTTTATTCATAATGATATCCGATGAAACAGCGTGATATTTTAACCTGTGTGTATGACGGATTGATATAATTGATTAAATTCTGTATTTGATGGCAGGCTCTGTTGCAAAAATTTGATGTGATTATTATAGGTGCCGGTGCATCGGGCTTGATGTGTGCCATGACAGCAGCGCAACGCGGCCGTAAAGTGCTGGTGCTTGAGCGCAGTAACAAAATGGGCAAGAAAATTCTGATGTCCGGTGGCGGGCGCTGTAATTTTACTAACTACAGCATCGAAGCCGAAAACTATATCTGTCAGAATCCGCATTTTGTTAAATCGGCTTTGCATCAGTACACCCAGTGGGATTTTATCGCGCTGGTAGAAAGCTATGGAATTGCCTATCACGAACGCGATCATGGTCAGTTGTTTTGCGATGAGAGTGCTAAAGATATATTAAGTATGCTTAAAAGTGAGTGCGATAAGGCTGCGGTTGAGTTTAGAACGCGCTGTGAATGTGAAAAGGTAACGCATAATAAAACGGATCAGTATCGCTATGTTTTAACAACCAATCAGTCAGAGTTCTGTTGTGAGTCTCTGGTTGTTGCCAGTGGTGGCTTGTCAATTCCGACGCTGGGTTCGTCGTCTTATGGTTATCAGCTGGCGCAGCAGTTTGGTCACCATGTGCTGGATCTAAGAGCCGGGCTGGTGCCGTTTACCTTCAGTGACTGGTTTAAGGCGTTGGCTGAGAATAATGCCGGTACCGCGCTGAAAGTTAGTATGGAAACCAATGGTCACAGTTTTACTGAAAATATGCTGCTGACGCATCGCGGCCTGAGTGGCCCGGTGGTGTTGCAGATTTCGAATTATTGGCATCCGGGCGACCTGATCAGGGTTAATTTGTTGCCGGATACTGATGTGTATCAACTGTTGGTTGATTATAAAAAACAACGGCCTAAATCGATGTTAAAAAAGGTTTTATCGGAGTGTTTGCCGCAAAAGTTAATCGTTGATCTGGGGGCAAAATTCTGGCCGTCTGTCGCAGATAAGCCGCTGGCTGAGATAGCGGACGCTGTGTTGGGGCAGGTAGCGGCTGTGCTTTCGGCTCTGCAGTTAAAGCCGTCTGGCACCGAAGGTTACCGCACTGCTGAGGTCACATTGTCTGGGATTGATAGCGATGAGGTCTCGTCTAAAACTATGCAGTCGATGCGCTGTCCGGGCTTGTACTTTGTTGGCGAGGTGCTTGATGTGACGGGGCATCTCGGTGGATATAATTTTCAGTGGGCCTGGTCATCTGGCTATGTGGCGGGTCAGTCAGTTTAGGTTGTTCGGGTGGCCAACAAATATTAGATTTAGCTAATGTGTGTCCGCTGGGTGTCCTTAGCTTGATATGTATCGATGTAGTTAATAAAGTGGCGTGTTGATCGTGACAAAACATACAAAGAGAGATTTATTTTGCAGAAGCTAGTGCGTGACAGAAAGCCGCAAAAGGCCATGATCTGGCAGCGGGTAACAATACTGTGTATGTTTCTGACTACATTCAATTCAATAGCAGATGAAATAACGCCTGAGTATATTGACGATGTGATTATGGTCGGTGCTGAAGGTGTTATTGAGCTGATCGGTAAAAAACAGCAGCTGGTGCTGGTTGATTCTCGCATCAAAGGCGATCGTAAGAAGGGCTTTATTGAGTCCTCGGTTAGTCTTCCGGATACCGAAACCAATTGTCATACACTGTTAAAAATCATCCCCGATAAAACCATGCCGGCGCTGTTTTATTGTAATGGCGTGAAATGCGGCAGAAGTGCAGTCGCTATTAAAGTTGCCAAAGCCTGTGGCTATAAAGAACTGTACTGGTTCAGAGGTGGTTTTGAGGTCTGGCTGGAGAAAGGTTTTCCTTTTATTAAGGATTAAAGACTCGTTTTATGAAACCGTATTCTATGCGCTCAAGTTTATTGCTTACCATTATTATGATGGGAATGTTGACCGTTGGTTTTACCATCTTTACCGGCGAAATATATTTGCAGCAGACGCTTGATAACCGCTTGCAGGCATTCACAGAGCTGGTGGAGTTAGAGGTTCATAACCGTTGGGATGAACTTAAAGAAGAAACTCGGAGTCTGGGTTTGTCGGTGCAGTCAAGTCGGGCTTTCAAACAGGCGCTAGAAAAACAAGACAAGAAGCTGGTGGAGCGGGCGCTTAATCAGCATTTTCATCGTGCCTATGTCACATTGGGTATCGTCAATCTGAGAAAACTCATTGTTTATAATCCGGCGCTGGAGAAAGTTTATCAGTCATCGGACGGTGACAGTATGGAAGGTGATGTCTGCGCTGACATCATGCCCAAAGCCAGGCAGCGCACGGGTGCGTCGCGTTATAAAACGCTGCATCAGGTTTGTAGCTATGGCGATGATCTCCGGCTGGTGACGCTGGTGCCGGTTGGTGGCTTGCGTTTAACCGGTTATCTATTGGTTGTAACAGACCCGCTGCCTAATCTGTCGAAAGCAGAAGCAGGCGTCGGTATTCCAGTCATGATCAAAAATGCGCAGCAACAGGTATTGTTTAAGTCGGATAACTGGCCATTGCCACAAAATATGAAAAACGTGATGCTGGTGACTTATGGAAACCGGGCCGGCAATCAGCAAGCGATAGCCTATTTTTATTTTGCATCCGATGTGACCGCGCTTAATAACAAGTTGTTTAAAACACGAATCACGCTGGTCAGTATTGTGCTGGTGACAACACTGGTCGCGATCATTATTGCACTGGCTATGTTCAGGCGGATGATTTTGACGCCGTTGAAAAAAATTACGCGATATCTGCATCGCATTCGTCTCGATAAAACTCATCTAAATGACAAGCTGGAGGTTACAGGCAGTAAGGAGCTGGTCGGTCTGGCTCAAGAAATGTGCAGCATGAGTCGGGAGCTGAGCCGCTTGTATCATCAGTTTGAGGAGATGGCGTTTACCGATTCGTTAACCGGTATTCCTAACCGGGCGTTGTTGTTTGACCGGCTTGAGCAAATGACCTTGTCGGCTAAACGAAATGCTAATCAGCCCGAGTTTATGTTGTTGATGATGGATCTGAACCGCTTTAAGGCGGTGAATGATGAACTGGGTCATCATGTCGGCGATGAGTTGCTGGTGGCTGTCGCCAGTCGCTTAAAATTAGCGCTGCGTGAAACGGATACTGTTGCGCGGATTGGTGGTGATGAATTTGCCATTATTCTTCACGCGGTCAGTGATAAACAGGTCGCTGTTGCGGTGGCGGACAAAATCACCGCGCTGATGAATGATTTGTTTTTGATTGATGGCTATGAGCTGGATGTTGGAATGAGTATTGGTATTGCGCGTTTCCCATATCACGGTGACAGCGGTGAAGACTTAATGCATAGTGCCGATATGGCGATGTATCATGCGAAAAGAAACAACCTACCTTATGTTTTTTTCAGTCAGGGCCTAGCGGATTAATACCAGGTTGTCGCGGTGTATCAGTTCTTCTTCATCGATATAACCCAGTGATTTTTCTATCTCGCGACTGGCCAGTCCTTTGATTTTCTCGCTTTCAACGGCGCTATAGTTAATCAGTCCGCGGGCGATTTCAATGCCGTTCTGATCAACGCAGGAGATCAGGTCACCACGTAAAAACTGACCGCTGACAGCGGTTACACCAACCGCCAGTAAACTGCCGCCATTGGCCTGCAGAACGTTGCTGGCACCCAAGTCCAGCGTTACGCTGCCACGTGGTCGCAGGTGTCCTGCCAGCCATTGTTTGCGCGCAGTTAACGGTTCGGTTGACGGGGTCAACAGGGTGCCAATATTTTCCGCATCGCGCAGCCGTAATAACACATCTTTTTCGGCACCGCTGGCAATCACTGTGCTGCAGCCAGAGCGCGCTGCGCGCTGCGCTGCCGTGATTTTAGTCGACATGCCGCCCATGCCGAGGGTGCCGGCGCTGGGGCCTGCCATGCTGGTTAACTGCGGGTCGTTTGATTCGGCTTGCTGTACCAGCTGGGCACCGTCCAGCTCAGGGGATTTGTCATACAGACCCTGCTGATCGGTCAGAATAATCAAGACGTCGGCTTCAACCAGATTAGCCACCAGAGCGGCCAGTGTGTCGTTATCACCAAAGCGAATTTCATCGGTGGCGACGGTATCGTTTTCATTGATGATAGGAATGGTTTTCAGTGCCAACAGGGTTTTTAATGTGACCCGGGCATTGAGATAGCGTTCGCGGTTGGAGAGGTCATCGTGCGTCAGCAGAATCTGAGCGGTATGAATATTGTGCTGGCGAAAACAGGTCTCGTAGGCCTGTACCAGCCCCATCTGACCGACTGCGGCAGCGGCTTGTAATTCGTGAATAGCTCGCGGGCGCTGGCTCCAGCCTAGTCGCGCCATGCCTTCAGCGACGGCACCGGAGGAAACCAGTAAACATTCGACGCCAGCCTGTTGCAGACGTCGCATCTGTTCGCTCCAGGCTTGTATCGCCAGATTATCTAGCCCCTCGCCCTTATTGGTGACTAAGGAGCTGCCAATTTTAATGACCCAGCGTTTGGTCTGGCTCAGTTGTTTCCGGTTCACGTTGATTCTCTTCAAGATAATTCATAATGGCAAAGGTTAATTCTTTAGTGCCATCACCACTAATACCAGAGATTCTAAAGACAGGGCCCTGCCAGTTCAATTCTTTTATGATGCGGGCACAGATTTCGTCATGCTCATCATCATTCACCAGATCGAGTTTGTTCAACACCAGCCAGCGAGTTTTTTCGCTCAGCTCAGGGTTATAAATATCGAGCTCGTTGACGATTTTTTTCGCATCTTCGACCGGGTCGCTGTCATCCATTGGAGCAACGTCGATCAGGTGTAACAGAATGCGCGTGCGCATCAGGTGTTTTAAGAAGCGGTGTCCAAGTCCAGCGCCATCTGCTGCGCCTTCGATTAAGCCGGGGATATCAGCAATCACAAAGCTGCGCAGTGCATCGACCCGAACCACACCCAGATTCGGGTGAATGGTGGTGAAGGGATAGTTAGCAACCTTCGGTTTGGCGGCAGAAACTGCGCGTATCAGGGTTGATTTACCGGCATTGGGCAAGCCTAGTAAACCGACATCAGCCAGTACTTTCAGCTCCATTTTTAACTGCCGGCGCTCACCGTCACTACCTGCCGTGGTTTTGCGCGGCGCACGGTTGGTCGAGCTCTTAAAGCGGGCGTTGCCGAGGCCGTGCCAGCCGCCTTTGGCGACCAATAATTGTTGCCCGTGGCTGACGATGTCACCGATTAACTCTTCGGTATCGACATCGTAGATAAGAGTGCCAACCGGTACATTGATAAAAGCGTCATCGCCACTTTTGCCGGTACAGTTGGCGCCTCTGCCGGATTTGCCGTCTTCAGCATGATAGGTGCGTACGGTTCTGAAGTCGGCCAGGGTGTTGATGTTATGGTCGCCTACCAGATAGACGTCACCGCCATCACCACCGTCGCCACCATCTGGGCCGCCTTTGGGGATGTATTTTTCACGACGAAAACTCATGCAGCCATTACCGCCATCACCGGAAATCACTCTAATTGTGGCTTCATCAACAAATTTCATTGAACGGGTCTCGTTAATCTGATGTTGTAAGTAATAACAAAGGCTGCCTGAGGCAGAAGTGTAGCGAACCTGGAAAAGTTTGTCTGAGTGATCAGTCGGGTCAAAAAGGTTTGGCGATATAACATGCAAAAAGCCCCGTCGAAAACGGGGCTTTTTGTAATGATAGTCACTCCGGGGAGTGAAAAATCATTTAGTTAGCGACAACGCTTACAAATTTGCGGTTTTTAGGGCCTTTTACTTCGAAAAGTATTTTGCCGTCAGTTTTCGCAAATAACGTGTGGTCACGTCCCAGGCCTACATTGTCACCCGCGTGAAACTTAGTGCCACGTTGACGAATAATGATATTACCAGCAATAACTTCCTGGCCGCCGAATAACTTAACGCCTAAGCGTTTAGAATTAGAATCGCGACCATTCTTAGTACTACCGGCAGCTTTCTTATGTGCCATTAGCTTATGCCTCTTTTATTAACCAGCAATGCTGGCAATTTCAATTTCAGTGTAATACTGGCGGTGTCCAGTACGTTTCTGGCTGTGCTTACGACGACGGAACTTCATAATCTCAACTTTCTTAGCACGGCCCTGCGATTTAATCGTCGCAGTCACTTTGCTACCGTCAAGGTATGGAGTGCCAATTTTAACGTCGCTGCCATCAGCAATCATTAACACTTTATCTAGGTCAACCGAAGCACCTGCTTCGCCTTCGAGTTTTTCAACGCGAAGAACAAGGCCTTCAGTTACTTTATATTGTTTGCCACCGGTAGCTACTACAGCGTACATGGACGGTAACTCCAAAAATCTGTTCAAGGAAAGGGCGGGAATTTTACTGGCAGATCGGCCCGCGGTCAATGTTTGTTCAGACTTTTTATTGTAATTAGTCGGTAATTAATTCAAATATAAGCAAATTTAGGCTGGCATTTAGCCATCAGGCTGATTATTATCCGGCTTTTCGCGATAAATTATTGTAACCGATTTGATGAATATTAATGACATTAAAGAGTTAACTGCAGCCGATATGACGGCGGTGGATGAATTAATCAAGCAGCGTTTGTATTCTGAAGTGGTTCTGGTGAACCAGGTTAGTCAATATATCGTAAACTCTGGCGGTAAGCGCTTACGGCCACTGTTAGCTTTATTATCGGCGCAGGCCTATGGATATCAGGGGGAGGGGCATTTCGCGCTGGCCGCTATTGTGGAGTTTATTCATACCGCGACCTTATTACATGATGACGTGGTCGATGAATCCGCATTGCGTCGTGGATCTGAAACTGCCAATGCTCTGTTTGGTAATGCCGCCAGCGTGCTGGTCGGTGACTTTCTTTATTCCCGTTCATTTCAGATGATGGTCGAACTGAATAATTTTAAAATCATGGCCATTTTGTCAGAAAGTACCAATATCATCGCCGAAGGCGAGGTCTTGCAGCTGATGAATTGTCATGATGCGGACACGACAGAAGCCCGCTATATTGAAGTTATTCATTTCAAAACCGCCAAATTATTTGAAGCTGCGACGCGTTTGGGCGCGGTGATTTGTGAGCGTCCTGAGGCCGAAGAAAGCGCCATGGCTTCTTACGGTATGCATCTGGGTACGGCTTTTCAGTTAATCGATGATGTGCTTGATTACAGCTCTTCCAGTGATGAAATGGGTAAAAATGTCGGTGATGATCTGGCGGAGGGCAAACCGACACTGCCACTGATTTATGCCATGCGTAACGGTGATGCCGATGAAGCGGCGCTGGTGCGTAAGGCGATTGAAGAAGGCGGGCTGGATTATATCGACGAAATTATGGCGATTATTAAAAAGACCGGTGCGATTGAGTACACAGAAAAGGCAGCTAAACGCGAAGCAAAACTGGCGATTGAGCAGCTCGCACATTTACCCGAGTCGGCCTATAAAGAAGCTCTGATCACACTGGCGGAATATTCAGTTAACCGTTCATTCTGAGCTTATCCGCCCAGCCTGAAAAGCTGGCTTATTAAAAACACTGAACTAACCAGAAAACCACTTACCGGTAACCAGAGAGGGAAAACAATCACCCCTTCTGGTTTTGGCTGCCGACGTTTTACCCGCCACAGCGCCAGATTCACCAGAGAAAAAATACCCAGCATAATTAATGAGGTGGCAGCAGCCAGCGTCGACAGCTGGGCAATCAGCGCGAATACAAAGACACAGCTGATTGCCAGCGCGGTCGCCATTAACGGTGTTCTGGTATAAGGATGCACCCGGCTCAGTGAGGCGTGTAGCTGACCGCGTGAACTTAAACCGTATAATACGCGTGAGGCCATAATGGTCTGAATTAATGCGCCGTTAATAATCGCAAACATGGCGATCAGGTTTAATAGCGAAGTGTATTGACCAGAAAAATGTTGGTACAAGGCAATTAACGGGGCTTTTTCTTTGGCCAGTTGTTCCGGTGTAATAGCCAGCACCGCCGCCAGCATGATCAGCATATACAGCAGTGTCGTGACCGCTAGTGTTATGATGATGGCTAACGGTAAATTGCGCCTGACCTGCTGAATTTCTTCGGCCACATCGACCATATCTTCAAAACCTATAAAAGCATAAAAGGCCAGCAGTGCGCCGCTATAAATAGCCCACCAGTGGCTGCTGTCAGAGCCCGGTAGCAGTTGTGGTAGTTGTAATGGCAGTTCTGAATATACCGGGTAGCTGTTGATGATAATCAGCACTAAGCCTGCTATTTCAAGCAGTGTAATGACAGTGGCAATAAACACCGATTCAGCGATTCCCCAGGCCGCGAGTGCGCCGATAATCAGTGCAATAAGGAGAATGTTGATAAAACGTGGGCTGTCAAAAAACTGCGTCAGATAAGCCAAAAACGCATTGATTAATGCGGCAGAAGAAACCACGCCGGCCAGAAATACCAGCAGGCCGACAAACAGCGCCAGCGTATCTGAACCAAAGCCCTGCTTGATATACAGTGAGGCACCGGCAGCTTGTGGGTATCTTGATGAGAGTTCGGCAAACGACAGTGCCGTCAATCCGGCCATGATTGAGGCAAGCAGAAAGGCGGCAGGAGCCATATAGCCAGAGATGGCCGCTAATTCCCCGATCAGTGCATAGATACCAGCACCGATCGTCGTGCCAAGGCCATACAGCACCATCTGGCTTAAACTCAGGCTGCGCTTTAAGTGCACGGTTTCTTTCATAAGCGTAAGTTGCTGGCGAACAGGTGCTTTTATCCTAGCTTATTTGTACCGGCTTTGTTAAGCCGAAACTACGCAGTGAAATTGCGCAGTACCAAGTTGCCTAGCGCAGCGTGTCGATGATGGACAGCAGCTGGTTAGACTTAATTGGTTTTTGCAGGCAGTAGGAGACGCCGTATTGTTCCGCCGTGGTTTTATTCAAATGCTCATGGTAACCGGTGTATAAGATCACCGGCAGTTCAGGCTTTATCTGGCGGCATTGGTCGGCCAGTTTATCGCCACTCAATTCGGGCATAATAATATCGGACATCAGCACGTCATAGCGTTCAGGGTTACGCTTAAATTCATTGAAGGCTTGCGGGCTGTCGATAAATGTCTTGATGCTGCAGTTATGAATCGACAGCAGACGGGTATAAAGCTGGCAATAAGCCGGGTCATCATCAACCAACAGAACGTTTAAGCTGGTAGTGTTACCATCCTGATCGGTTGTGTTATCGGCTGCAGTCGTATCGATGTCCTCTGCAGAGTCGTTAACCAGACCCTTATCAAACAGAATCTTAAGGATTCTGCCATTGCTTATATTTAATGTGGTGGTCTCAATGTGGTGTTCTTTTTGATCACCGAGCAGCATCACCAGCTGGTCAATATGGATGCCATCTGTGAAGGCAATATGGTTGCTTTCGTTACATTGTTTGATTGTGGCGGATGACTGAAGTTGTAATATGTCGTCACATATATCTTGCTGAGTGGCGTAGCTGGTAGAGAGTTTCATCATTTCGGTGAATTTGAAATTGACCTCTTCAACTTTATTGTCTTTGAGTATAACTACCGCAAATTGATCAGAGCTCATAATCTGGTCAATTGGCGTTAACGTCGCATTTCTGTTGCCATAGCGCAGCCAGTGTATGTGTTTGCCGAAAAATTTAGCGATCAGTTCGATGTCGTTATCATGTATTCTGCTTTCAAACGAATACCAGCGTCTGACTGTACGTGAAGTTTTACCTGTGATGCTGGCTAAAATGTCTTTAAATACTTTATCGCTGTGGCCGGATTCAATTTTGAGTTGATCGAGTCGATCAATCATTGATTTTTTATTATTCACGAATAACCCGTTATTTGTTTTATCTTTTAAGAATAGAAGAATACTGCCACTTTACAACTAATAATGAGCCAATTTAAGACTAAATAGCGCTTTTTATGGAACCTGTTTTTTATCATTAATTTCAATGACATAGACAGGACGCGCAACGGACACTTAAAGGACAAGCTGAGGCTTTAAAGGGCGTAAAAAATGTATAAAAACTAACATTTATTAGAACCTTTCGAGGTAGCCGTGCAGAGATGAAAAAATGGCCATATTTGAATTTTTACTGCAGATAGCAACCGTTTCTTGGGTGTTCGGGGCGGTGTTGTCCTGAATTTTAGACCGGTTATCAGGCTTTGGTTGTTGTTTTGTGGTCTCAGCCTAGAATTCAGAGGCTAAACCACATTGCTTTTTAAAGAATCAGTTATGGGTTATGTGCCAGGAGTTTGGCCTGCTGTTGTTATGCAACTGCCATACTGTTTCTAAAACCGTTCTTTCAATAGAGGGAGTCTGTTATGAACCGTTTGTTTGTTAATACCGTGCCATTTTTATTGTCCTTTATCGTATCAGCGCCGGCTTTCAGTGCCGACAAGCCGTATTCATGGAAAAACATTTTCCCAACGCTGCCGCAAATCACAGCCGCCGAGCTGAAACAGCAACAGGAAACTGTGGTACTGGTGGATGTGCGACCAAAGTTTGAATATGAGCAACATCATAAAGCCGGCGTTAAACATATTTCATTTTCGTCACGTATGTTTATGCTGCAAATGGAAAATCTGGTTAATTCGAATCAGGGAAAAACCATTGTGGTTTATTGCGAGTCGACAAACTGTGTTAAATCATATCGTGCGGTGGATAAGTGTCACAAAGCGCAGCTCAAAAATGTTGTGTTGTTTGATTTGCAGGAAGAGCTGGCAGCAGCAAAGCAGGATGCGATCTACAGTCAGCTGAATGCGAGTCAGTTTTAAAAAACACCGGTGCTGAATCAGTCTCTGGCAGTCTCTGGCAGGGGCGATTCAGGAAACCAGCTGGTTTAATTCAAAGATCGGCAGCAGTATCGCCAGCACAATGATCAGTACGACTACCCCCATCACCAGTATCAGTACTGGCTCAAAAATACCGAGGATGAGTGAAATCATCGACTCCAGCTCACGTTCTTGCTGAACCGCAGCGCGCTCCAGCATATCTTCCATTTTTCCGCTGCTCTCACCACTGGAAATAAGCCGTATCGTCATTGGTGGAAAAAGCCCACTTTGTTCCAGTGCATCACTGACATTACTGCCTTCGCGTACTTTATCAGAAGCCGATAACACGGCTTTGCGCATTGGCAGGTTTGAGACCACCTCGGCAGCTATTCTCAAAGCATCCAGTATCGGCACACCAGCGGAGCTTAAAATACTCAGCGTTCTGGCAAAACGGGCGGTATTCATGCTGCGTGAAAGCTTGCCAATCAGTGTCATTTTTAAAATAAACTGATGATAACGAAAGCGATTTTTTTCGTTTTTTTGCCAGCCTTTAAAAGCGCTGATGGCCAGACCGAGTAAGATAATCAAGTAAAAACCATTGCTGCGCAGAAAGTCACTGGTAGCGATCATACCGGTGGTTAACGCCGGTAGTTCCTGATTGATATTATCAAAGACTGAAACCACCTGTGGTACCACATAGGTCATCAGACCAAGTACCACAACAACGGCCATAATGGTTAAGATGGCTGGATAAAGCAGAGCCATGCTGACTTTTTGTCGCATTAGCTGACGATTTTCGGTGTAGTCAGCCAGCCGTTCCAGAATATCCTCAAGGTAACCGGTTTCCTCGCCGGCCGATACGGTGGCGATATAAAGTTCCGGGAAAGCTCTGGGGAAGTCGGACAGGCCACTGGCCAGAGTATGGCCTTCAAGTACTTTGGAGCGGATAGAAAATATCATGCTTTTGATGCGCGGGTTTTCAGTCTGCTGGGCTACCGCCGCTAATGATTCTTCCAGTGGCAGAGAGGCGCTGAGTAATGTTGCCAGCTGGCGGGTAAACAGGGCTAGGTCGGTGGCGCTGATACCGCGCTGAAAGCGGAAGGCGGATTTTTTTTCGTCTGTAGATTGCTTCTTATCCTTAATCGCCGCTTCGCTGATGCTAAGTGGCATCAGGCCCTGGTTGCGCAGCTGCTGGCGAACCTGGCGTGGCGTCTCGCCTTCGGTAACGCCTTTTTTTTCACGACCTTTGGCATCGAGTACCACATATTCAAACGCAGCCATGCTTATTCCTCGCGACTTACACGCAATACTTCTTCAAGTGAAGTACGGCCTTCAAGAATCAAACGCTGGCCATCTTGTTTCAGACTGCGGGAGGATTGTCGGGCATATTTTTCCATGGCCTGTTCGCCAGCGCCATCGTGTATCATCTGCCGCAGTGTTTCATCCAGTGTGATGACTTCATAAACACCACTGCGACCGACATAGCCGTTTTGGTTGCATTTATCACAACCCTCGGCTTTGTATATTTGAGGCGGCTTGTTGACATCCACCTGTAACCAGGTGCACTCTGTTTCGGTGGCCGGATGAGGCTGTTTGCAGTCGGGGCAGAGGTTGCGTACCAGTCGCTGTGCAATTACGCCAATTAAGCTGGAGGATAATAAAAACGGTTCAATACCCATGTCACGCAATCGGGTGATTGAGCCAATGGCGCTGTTTGTATGCAGGGTAGAGAGCACTAAGTGACCGGTTAAACTGGCCTGAACGGCAATTTGCGCGGTTTCCAGATCACGTATTTCACCGATCATCACCACATCGGGGTCCTGTCGCAAAATAGAGCGCAGACCTTTGGCAAAAGTCATGCTTACTTTACTGTTGACCTGAGTCTGGCCAATCCCATCGATGTAATATTCAATCGGGTCTTCAACCGTCATGATATTTCTGGATTTATCATTGAGTTGGGTTAAGGCAGCATAAAGGCTGGTGGTTTTACCGGAACCGGTTGGCCCGGTCACCAGAATAATACCGTGCGGGCGTTTAATCAGTTCACTAACCTGGTCGCGACTTTGTTCGGACATGCCAAGGTGTTTTAATTGCAGGCGGCCGGCTGTTTTATCCAGCAGTCGCAGCACAACGCGTTCACCGTGGCCTGCCGGTAAGGTTGAGACCCGCACATCAACCGCGCGCCCGGCAACCTTTAATGAAATTCGACCGTCTTGTGGCAGGCGTTTTTCGGCGATATCAAGTTTGGCCATGACCTTGATCCGAGAGATAACCAGCGGCGCAATATTTTTCGGTGGCTGCAAGATTTCCTGCAGTACGCCATCGACGCGAAACCTGACCCGCATCCTGTTTTCATAAGATTCGATGTGAATATCGGATGCGTTAACCTTGATTGACTCGGTTAGAATGGCATTGATCAGCCGAATAATCGGCGCGTCGTCTTCGGCTTCGAGCAAATCTTCCGGCTCAAGGCTATCAGCCAGCTGGCCAAGATCCAGCTCGTCACCAACACCTTCCATCATCGCCATGGCCTGATCAGAATCCTGTTCATAGCGCTGGGTCAGTAGAACATCGAATTCCTGATCGCTGGTTTGACTGAGTTTGAGGGGTTTGCCGACCGCACGTTTTACTTCGGTTAACGATTGTGGCGAGGTATCGGCTTTGTAGATCACATCCGCGTGGTCATCACTGATCGCGGAAATCAAGACGCCGTGACGTTTCGCAAACGCATAGGAAATAACAGGCAGCTGATGGCTGGGTTCGGTCATCTGTTATTCTCCGACAGATGAGCTGTCATCTTGTGTCTTGCTATCTGGCTTGATGGGCTGCTCAGTCGGCGCTGGTGCGATAGCATTATCGTCAGTCATGACCTCGGCCTGTTTGTTGTTGGTTGGCGTTGCCAGCTCTTGCAGTAACGGGTTAGCGTTTTCGAGCAGACCGAAGCCTTTATCTCTGGCCTGAATTTGCTGCGCGCGAATGTAATTGTATTTACGGTTGGTGACCAGACTGGACGATGCAATATCTCTGAGGATACTCGGGCGCATAAACACCATTAGGTTTTGTTTAACTTTGCTGCTGGTTTGTGACTGGAATAGGCGGCCTAATAGCGGGATATCGCCCAGTACCGGAACACTGTCAAAGTTATCAAGTACGCGATCCTGAACCAAGCCACCGAGTACCAGAATTTCTTCATTCTCAACCAGCACCGCAGTTTTGATGGTGCGCTTGTTGGTTACCGGGCCGGCTTCTGTGGTTTCTGAGAGACTGGATACTTCCTGTTCCAGCTCCAGTCTGATGGTGTTGCCTTCGTTTATTTGTGGTTTGACCTTGAGAGTGATACCAACGTCTTTACGTTCAATGGTCTGAAAAGGATTGGTTGGCGTTGAACTGCTACCGGTTGACGAATAAGAACCGGTTAAAACCGGGATCTCATCACCGATCAGAATTTCGGCCGCTTCATTGTCCAGTGTCACAATGCTAGGAGTCGATAACACATTGGTGGCAGCGTTTGAGCCTAAAGCGGTCAGTAATAAACCAAAACGGTTGCCTGAAGCGGTCTCCGAGCCAACCCCGACGGTAAGGCCTTCACCAATTGCAGATGCAGCCGTCGCGCCGCCTGCCAGCAGGCCACCGATGCCGGCGAAATTACTGAGTAAGACAGGCGAATCCGGGTTATCCGAACCGCTGGTGTCATTGACCAGGCCGACACCGACACCTTCGGTCTGGCCATAAGAGATTTCAGCAATAATGGATTCGATTAATACCTGCGCCCGGCGGATATCGAGTTGCCGGATAATGGATTTAATATTGCGCATTTCATCAGGAGACGCGGTGACGATAATCGCGTTGGTGGCTTCGTCGTATTGAATATTGGTTTTTACAGCCACGCTGGATTTAGCCGCGCCTTTTTTAGTGCTGACTTTGCCAGCTGAATCTGAGCTTTTATCCAGACCGGTAAGAATTTTTACCAGATCTTCGGCTTTGGCATAATGCAAATAAATAACCAGTGTGTTGCCACCGTCTTCTAATGGCGTATCCAGATGTGCAATGGTGGTGCGAATTCTAATTCGCTCGCTGCGATCACCGCTGATTAAGATGCTGTTGGTACGCTCATCAGCTGCAAATTTAATGTCGGCAGACGGGTCCTTGGGATTAGCTTTGGTTTGCAGTGCGTTAAGAATGCGCACCATTTCGGTAGCCGATGCGTTTTCCAGTTTAATGATTTCCAGTTCATTGTTATTGGCCTGATCGACTTCATTAATAATTTTTAATAAGCGATGAATATTTGCTGCATGGTCGGTGATAATCAGCGCATTGGTCGGGTTATAGGCGGCAAGGTGACCCTGTTGCGGGATTAAGGGTCTTAGAATAGGGACTAATTGCGCAGCTGGAACATGATTTAACTGAATGATCTGAGTCACCAGCTCATCACCTGTACCCGGTGAGTCGTCGCTGGTAATTTTTAAGGCGCCTTGTTTTGCATTCACCTCAGGAACAATTTTTGTAATTGATCCGAGCTCAACGGCAGCAAAACCGTGTACCTGTAAGATGGATAAAAAGACCTGATAAACCTGCTTTTTATTCATTGATTTATTGGAAACGACGGTGACTTTGGCTTTAATGCGCGGATCGATAACAAAGTTCTTACCGGTGAATTTCGACACTGTCGTAATCAGTGCGCGGATATCAGCATCCTGCAAATTGAGTGTGATTTTTTCAGCCGCGTGGGCTGATAAGCCGGTAAAGCTTAAGACCAGATAAAGCAGGATCTGTTTTGAATGGTGAGTTATCTGTTTAAACAACATATAAAGTCCTGTGATTCCATTTAAGGCTGAAAAAAGTTCAGCGAATACTAAATTGTAAAGGTGTTTCTGCGCCGTTACGCAAAACAGTCAGGTTGATATCGGTGGCGCTGCTGAGTTTCTTTAAGGCTGAAATACCCTGAACCGGATCATTGAGCTGGATACCATTGATACTGGTAACGATATCGTTACGTTGCAGACCGAATTGCTCGAACAGTTCTTTGCCTTTTTTCTGTGGTCGTAAACGGTAACCCTGCAACTTGCCGTTTTTAGAAACCGGAACAGGAATGGCGTATTCGCCAAAAGAGGTCGGGTTTTTCAGAATGTCACGGCGAATATCCCCGAGCACCTGACCAGGGGCCTGATTTAAATTCAGCCCGGATGAGTCGGTTTGAGTGCTTTCGATATCACCGACACTTTCTTCAGGCAGCTTCAGCGTCTCCAGTTTTCCGTTGCGCATTAAAATTACCCGGGTCGGGTAAATTTCTTCAATCGTGGCATTGCCCGGCACGCTATCACCGATTCCATAAGACAACTCTTGGGCATTTTTACCGGCCGAGATAATAGCCGTCGCCAGTTTCATAGGTTGGGTTGCCAAAACACCGCGTAACAGCAAGTTTAAGGTAGTCTCTGGGGCGTCTTTAGTGGCGTGTTTATTTAGCGGGGCGTCAGCCTGACCAAATAAATGGGCATTATTGAGCTGAATCAGTTTTTTCTGAAACTGGTTGTTATTATTTTTTGCAGGCTGTTTACCAGACGTGTTTTTTTTAGCGGTTTGAATGCTCGCAGCCGGCTCAAGTAATTGCCAGGTTATTTCTGCCAGTGTGTAACAGGCTATAAACAACAGAAGAATACTCAGTACCGGGGGTGAGAAATGCTGAAGTAATTTCAGTGATTCATTGGATTGGAAAGTGAAAGCCGGTAATTTCATTAGCAGTATCAGTTCGTGAGACGGAATAATTAAGTAATTTCTAGGCTTCTTTTTGTAAAAAGCACTTCGGTAATAATATTTAACGTTTTATATCTGGAAAAGGTTTAATCAATACCAGATTGGGTAATGAAAGTTACGTTTTGCAGCTGATGATACTCTGATGCGGTGTGATATATAAGTGTAGAAATAGTGATTTTTATTGTTTTACTCAGTAATAGTTTAAAAATAGGATTTTTAGCTTCTAATAATGAGCGGAATGGCTGGCAGATTGAGGTTCTGACGCCTACAATCAGTGATATCGGTTCAATAATAAGTACAGGCAATGTCCAGGGATAAAATCATCAATAATATGCTACAGAAATGGCAGTCGTCATTTCTCGATGCGGGCAGTGCCGCCTGGGTTGAAGGTGTCTATGAAGACTACCTGCGTGACCCGAATGCCGTTGACAGTAAATGGCGTGAATTTTTTGATACCTTGCCTGCAGTAAATGCTCAGCATCAGTCAGATATCCCGCATTCCGAGATCAGACAATCCTTTATTGAGTTGGCTCGACAAAGCAGTCATGCCAAAAGCAGCCAGCAAAATCAAGTTAGCCTGGAGTACGAGCGCAAACAAGTGCGGGTATTGCAGCTGATTAATGCCTATCGTTTCAGAGGTCATCAGTGGGCGGCATTAAATCCGCTAAGGCCACCGCAAAGAACGGATATTGCAGAACTGGATCTGCAGCATCACCAGCTGACAGCAGCTGATATGGAGATTGAGTTTGAGACCGGTTCATTAGTAGGTGTCGATAACGCCAGTTTAAAAACCATTCTGGATATTCTGCAACGGACCTATTGTGGCTCGATTGGTGCGGAATATATGCACAGCATGGAAACCGAAGAAAAAAGATGGATCCAGCAGCGTCTGGAAAGCGTCTGTAGTACTCCGGCCTTCAGTCAGGAAGAACGGGTCAGGCTGTATCAGCGGCTGAGTGCAGCTGAAGGTCTGGAAAAATACCTGCACACCAAATATGTCGGGCAAAAACGTTTTTCACTTGAAGGCGGTGAAAGCCTGATACCGTTACTCGATACATTAATAGACAGAGCCGGTGTTCACGGGGTTTCGGAAATGGTGATCGGCATGGCCCACCGTGGCCGTCTTAATGTGCTGGTTAATATCATGGGTAAGACGCCGGCAGAATTGTTTCAGGAGTTTGAAGGCAAAAAATCTCATGGCGACAGTTCAGGTGACGTTAAATACCACCAGGGTTTTTCTTCCGATGTAGAAACATCCGGCGGCAGTATGCATCTGGCGCTGGCATTTAATCCTTCGCATTTAGAAATCGTAGCACCGGTGGTCGAAGGTGCGGTACGGGCGCGTCAGGAGCGCAATAATGATCTGAGCGGGAATAAAATCATCCCGATACAAATCCACGGTGATGCGGCATTTTCAGGTCAGGGTGTGGTGATGGAGACGCTGCAAATGTCGCAGTCTCGGGGTTACTCGACCAAAGGCACAGTGCATATCATCATTAACAATCAGATTGGTTTTACTACCAGTAATTTACAGGATGCCCGTTCCACCCATTACTGCACCGATATTGCAAAAATGGTCAATGCACCGATTTTCCACGTTAATGGTGATGACCCGGAAGCGGTGTTGCTGGTGACGCAGATTGCATTAGATTACCGCATGACATTTAACAAAGATGTGGTGATCGATATGATGTGCTATCGCCGGCATGGTCACAATGAAGCTGATGAGCCGGCGGCAACACAACCGGTGATGTATAAGACCATACGCAAACTTGAAACCACACCGGCCTTATATGTTAAAAAGCTGATTGCCGAGGGTGTGCTGACAGCAGACGCTGCCGAGAAAATTGTTCATGCCTACCGCGATGACCTCGATGCTGGTTTTTGCGTTGTGCCTAATATGCTCGATAACACCTCGCATTCCTATTTTCACGGTGTTGAATGGGATTCGTTTGATAAAACCTTCAGCCGCACATACTTCCAGACCAATATTTCTGCACAAACGATACGTCAATTGGCAGAAAACATGGACCAGTTGCCCGAGCAGTTTGAACTGCATTCGCGGGTTGCCAAAATAAAAGCAGACCGGCTGAAAATGAGCGTTGGTGGAAAACCGATAGACTGGGGTTTTGCTGAAATCATGGCGTATGCATCGCTGGTGAATGAAGGTTATAACGTGCGACTGTCTGGTCAGGACTGCGGACGCGGGACATTTTTTCACCGTCATGCGGTGTTCCATAATCAGCTTAAGGCAGAGTCCTATGTGCCACTGAGAAATATTTCAGAATCACAGGGGCATTTTTTAGTGATTGATTCGCTGCTGTCAGAGGAAGCCGTGCTGGCGTTTGAATACGGCTATTCGACTGCCGATCCGGCATCGCTGGTGATCTGGGAAGCCCAGTTTGGTGACTTTGCCAATGGCGCACAGGTGGTGATTGACCAGTTTATCAGTGCCGGTGAGCAAAAGTGGGGACGTATGTGCGGGCTGGTTATGCTGTTGCCGCATGGTTATGAAGGTCAGGGGCCGGAGCATTCTTCAGCCAGACCAGAACGCTATCTGCAACTGTGTGCCGAAGATAATATGCAGGTCTGCATTCCCAGTACACCGGCTCAGGTGTTTCATATGCTGCGCCGTCAGGTGATCCGGCCCAGTCGCAAACCGTTAATCTGCATGAGCCCGAAAAGTTTATTGCGACACAAAATGGCCGTCAGTCAGTTGGAAGATTTTACTGAAGGCCGCGGCTTTAAAACTGTTTTGGCAGACAGTAACCAGCAGCCGCCGGGATCGATAAAGCGCGTGGTTTTGTGCAGTGGCAAAGTCTATTATGATCTGATGCAAAAATACGAAGAAGGTCAGTGTGATCATGTCGCGATCATCCGGCTTGAGCAATTATATCCGTTCCCGTTCAAAACACTGGGTAAAATACTGGCACAATACGATCACGTAAAAGAGCTTATCTGGTGTCAGGAAGAGCCGAAAAATCAGGGTGCCTGGGACTTCTGCAAACCCCGTTTTGCGCGCTTATATGAAGGCAAAAAACAACCCGACATCCTATTTGCCGGGCGTCCGCCATCGGCCGCTCCTGCGGTTGGTTCGGCCGTATTGCACGCTAAACAACAACAGCAGCTGGTGGCCACTGCGCTGGGGCTGACTTTAGATGATGAATAATATCTATTTCATGGAAATCTTATGACAACAGAAATCAAAGTACCCGTGTTACCGGAATCCATCGCTGATGCAGAAGTGGTCGGCTGGCATAAACAACCGGGCGATAGAGTAAAACGAGATGAAAATCTGGTCGATATAGAAACAGATAAAGTTGTGCTTGAAGTGCCGGCACCTTGTGATGGCGTACTCACTGAAATTACAGAACAGGCCGGAGCAACTGTGATTGCAGAGCAGCTGTTGGGAGCGATAGATGAAACAGCAGTGCTGGCGGACGAGAAAAACACTGCGGCGGCAACCGAGGTGATTGCAATGAGTCAGGAGATTGCGATTAATCCGGCAGCAAAAAAACTGATGCTAGAGCACAATATAACACCAGATGAAGTCAGTGGTAGCGGCAAAGGCGGGCGGATTCTGAAAGAAGATGTGATGCAGCTGGTCAAATCACGCGAAGCCAATAACGCGGTTGCCGAAAAGCTGGCAGCGCTGGTTGCCGGCACCGAGTCAGCTGCCGAGGCTGAGCAGCTGGAAGCCGGTGAACGAACAGAGAAACGGGTACCAATGACACGGCTGCGAGCCCGTATCGCCGAGCGATTAATCGAGGCGCAGCAAAACGCGGCTATTCTGACAACATTCAATGAAGTGAATATGCAGCCAGTGATGGATTTGCGTTCGCGTTATAAAGACAAATTTGAAAAAGAATATGGGGTGCGTCTGGGCTTCATGTCGTTTTTCGTCAAGGCCACAGTAGAAGCATTAAAACGCTTCCCCAGTGTGAACGCATCGATTGATGGTAATGATATTGTCTACCACGGTTATTTTGATATAGGTGTGGCGGTATCATCCCCAAGAGGTCTGGTGGTGCCGGTATTGCGCAATGCGGATCAGCTTGATCTGGCGCAGATCGAAAAAACCATTAGAGATCTGGGACAAAAAGCGCAGGACAACGCCTTGTCTATCGACGATATGTCGGGTGGTACCTTTACTATCTCAAATGGTGGCGTATTCGGTTCATTATTGTCCACTCCGATACTGAATCCACCACAAAGCGGGATTTTGGGCATGCACGCGATTCAGCAAAGACCGGTGGCGGAGAATGACCAGGTGGTGATCAGACCGATGATGTATCTGGCGCATTCATATGATCACCGGATTATTGACGGTAAAGAAGCTGTACAGTTTCTGCTGACGATTAAAGAGCTGCTGGAAGATCCAGCGCGTATGCTGATTGGGGTTTAAGGTGACAGAAAGCGAAGAAGAATTTGATGTGGTCGTTATTGGAGCCGGTCCGGCCGGTTATGTCGCGGCGATACGCTGCGCGCAGCTGGGGCTGAGTACGGCCTGTGTTGATGACTGGCAGGATGAGCAAGGTAATGCCAGATTAGGCGGCACCTGTCTTAATGTTGGTTGTATTCCGTCAAAAGCATTGCTTGAATCATCAGAAAAATTTGAAGAGTGTAAGCATAGCGTCAGTGAATACGGTGTGCTGATTAACGAAGTCAGTTTTGATGTGGCGACCATGCAGGCCAGAAAAAATAACATTGTTAAAGAACTGACTTCTGGTATAGAGCAGTTATTTAAAGCCAATAAAATTACCCGGATTACAGGTCGGGCATTTATACAAACGGCAAATCAGCTAGAAATTAGCGGCTCACAGGACAAACAAAACATCGCCGCGAAACATATTATTATTGCTACCGGTTCGTCACCGGCAGCCATCGAGAGTGCAGTGCTGACCGACAATGTGATCGTCGATTCTAGTGGAGCGCTGGCTTTTGAAGAAGTGCCGGAAAAGATATGTGTTGTCGGGGCCGGTGTTATCGGGCTCGAATTGGGTAGTGTCTGGCGTCGTTTAGGTTCCGAGGTTGTAGTACTGGAGGCGCAACAGGAATTTTTAGGCATTGCTGATCAGCAGATTGCCAGAGAAGCGCAGCGCCAGTTTAAAAAGCAGGGGCTGGATATTCGGCTGAATGCCAGACTGATTTCTTCCGAGCTAAAAAACGATAAGCTCGAAATACATTTTAAAGAGGCCGAAAAAGAGCAGCAGCTGAGCGCAGATAAAATGATTGTGGCGGTAGGTCGCACTCCCAATATAGATAAAATATGGGACCCCTCGCTGGAAATTTTGCTTGATGAAAGAGGCTTTATTAATGTTAATCAGCAGTGCGAGACCAATGTGCCGGGTATTTATGCAATCGGCGATGTAGTGCGGGGGCCGATGCTGGCGCACAAGGGGTCAGAGGAAGGCATGATGGTTGCCGGCCTGATTGCCGGTAATCATTGTGCGCTGAATTACGATCTGATTCCATCGGTGGTCTATACCGATCCTGAAATTGCCTGGGTGGGGAAAACCGAGCAGCAGTTAAAAGCCAGTGGAATCAGGTATAATGCCGGCGCTTTTCCGTTTGCGGCTAGTGGCAGAGCCAAAGCCATGGGTAAAACCAGTGGCCAGGTAAAGATTTTAGCAGATGCCGAAAGCGACCGTATTTTAGGTGTGCATATAATCGGGCCGCAGGCATCTGAGTTAATTGCGCAGGCTGTTATCAGTATGGAGTTATCTGCCAGCAGTGAAGATCTGGCGATGATGATATTTGCACACCCGAGCTTATCAGAGGCAGTACATGAAGCCGCGCTGGCGGTGAGTGGTTCGGCAATTCACGCTGTTTCACGCAAACGAAAAAACTAAACGGATTTTCAATCCGCTGCGCAGCGGTCTGAAATACAAAATAAAAAAGGTAGAAAAATGAATCTGCATGAATATCAGGCAAAAGACTTGTTTAAATCATTTGGCATGCCGGTACCGGTTAATGCCGTGGTACGTGATGTGGCTGAAGTCGATTCAGCCATAGGTTCATTATCTGGCGATAGCTGGGTGATCAAGGCGCAGGTGCATGCCGGTGGTCGCGGCAAGGCCGGCGGTGTCAAACTCAGCAGCGATATTAATGAAGTCAAAGAGCTGGTTGGATCGATGTTAGGAACAAGTCTGGTGACTTTTCAGACCGATGAAAAAGGTCAACCGATCCATCAGGTGCTGATAGAGGAAACCTGCGAAATAGAAAACGAATTATATTTAGGCGCAGTGGTTGATCGTGCAACTCAGCGAGTGGTCATCATGGCATCAACCGAAGGTGGTATGGATATTGAAACAGTGGCCAGCGAAACACCGGAAAAAATACTGAAAATTCAGTTAAATCCACTGCTAGGCATGATGCCGTTTCAGGCAAGAGAGTTGGCTTTTGGTCTGGGGCTGGCAGGTGATCAGATTAGGCAGTTTGCAAAACTGGTGACAGGTTTGGCAAATTTGTTTGTTGAAAAAGATTTGAGTCTGGTAGAGATCAATCCGCTGGTTATTACCAGACAGGGTGATCTGCTGTGTCTGGATGGAAAAATAAACATCGATGATAACGCGTTATACCGTCATAAAGATTTATCTGAGTTGCATGATGCTACGCAGGAAAATGCCAAAGAAAATGAAGCCAAAGAATGGGATCTGAATTACATCGCGCTGGATGGGCAGATTGGTTGTATGGTTAATGGTGCTGGCCTGGCGATGGCAACGATGGATTTAATAAAGTTACAAGGTGGTGAGCCGGCTAATTTTCTCGATGTTGGTGGCGCAGCTACTAAAGAGCGTGTGGCTGAGGCGTTCAAATTAATTTTATCTGATCAGAATGTTAAAACCGTACTAGTGAATATTTTCGGTGGCATCGTGCGCTGTGACTTAATCGCCGAAGGTGTGATTGGTGCGATCAAAGAAGTCGGTATCACGATCCCGGTTGTGGTCAGGCTGGAAGGCAATAACGCTGAGCTGGGTCTGAAAATGATAGCCGACAGCGGTCTTAATTTAATCACTGCTTCAGGTCTGACCGAAGCGGCACAAAAAGCCGTTGAAGTGGCAAAGGCGTAGGAGCAGAGTATGAGCGTATTAGTTGATAAAAATACAAAAGTAATTTGTCAGGGCTTTACCGGTAAACAGGGAAGCTTTCATTCTGAACAAGCCATCGCCTATGGTACCCAAATGGTTGGCGGAGTAACGCCGGGTAAAGGCGGTCAACAGCATTTGGGTTTGCCGGTGTTCAACACCGTCAAGGATGCAGTCGCTGAAACCGGCGCCACGGCTTCTGTTATTTATGTGCCGGCTGCTTTTTGTAAAGATTCTATTATTGAAGCAGCAGATGCAGGAATAGAGCTGATCGTCTGCATTACTGAAGGCATTCCGACGATGGATATGCTGCAGGCTAAAATTGTTGTTGATGATGTCTGCGCGCGTTTGATTGGTCCGAACTGTCCGGGAATCATTACCCCGGGTGAGTGCAAAATCGGTATTATGCCAGGGCATATTCATCAGCGAGGACGAGTCGGTGTGGTTTCGCGCTCAGGAACACTGACTTATGAGGCAGTTAAGCAGACATCGGATCTGGGTTATGGTCAGAGTACCTGTATCGGCATTGGTGGTGACCCGATTCCCGGTACCAGTTTTATCGATTGTTTGGAATTATTTGAAAACGACGAGCAGACCGAGGCTATCTTGATGGTCGGTGAAATTGGTGGCACTGCAGAGGAAGAGGCGGCTGAATATATTCAGAGCAATGTCAGCAAACCGGTGATTTCATTTATCGCCGGTGGCACAGCGCCAAAAGGTAAACGAATGGGTCATGCCGGTGCCATTATTGCCGGTGGTAAAGGCACTGCGGCAGAGAAATTTGCCGCGCTGGAAGCTGCCGGTGTGCATACCGTGCGCTCTCCGGCTGAACTTGGTAAAGGCGTTAAAGAAGCCACCGGTTGGTAGTATCCAGCAAGCGATGACAGCGCCGAGATAAGTTAAAGCAACTGATCACAAAGCAACACTAAAGTTAAGAGTTATAAAAGAGCGTTATGATTGAAATTAATGATCAGTGGTTTGCCGCTGAAGCAAAAAATGATGAGTTGCCGGTTTTGTTAAGAGGTCGTGGACAATTACAAAATCTGATCGGTATAAAATCACATCCCAATTTATTAAAAATTCGCTGGAGCTATGCAGCGGATGAGAAGAGCGGCATGCCATCGCTGGAAGTGATAAAAAAAATGGCGCTGTTCGAGCAGGTAATTTTTGAAACACTTGAAAAAGAACCCTTGTGTATTTTTTACAGCATATATTTGCATAACGGTATTAAAGAATGGTCGGCCTATTGCGCAGACCTTGAACGGATGAATGAAGAAATCAGCGGGGCTTTGCTCGGGCATGAGAAGTATCCGATTGAGCTGCTGGTAGATCAGGACCCTGAGTGGGCTGATTACAAGGCGATGTTACGTGATACCGGCCAATTAAATGACGGAGAGTTAAGCGATTGAGGCAGGCTGACAATAGTTGCCGGATCAGTCAGTTTCGATGTGGTTAGCGGCTGGATCGTGTTGCGGAAAAAATAGACTGATTTCAGTGCCCTTTTCAGGTTCAGAGTTAACGCTGATGGAACCGTTGCTGCGTTTCATAAAGGCATAAACCTGACTTAAACCCAGGCCGCTGCCCTTTTCGCCTTTGGTGGTAAAAAACGGCTCAAAAATGTGTTCTTTTACTTGCGAGTCAATGCCTGAGCCGTTATCAATAATAGTGAGCTCAATATAGTTAGCGAGCGGTAATTGCAGCAATGTCAGTTGTTGTTCTGACAGTAACGCGATGTTGCTCTTTAAAATTAATCGCGGCTGCGCGCAGTCAGCCATGGCATGCATTGCATTTATGCAGAGGTTAAATAACGCATCGCTGAAGTCTGATTCATCAACAAGAATAAAAAGTGGCTCTTCTGTCAGTTTCAGTTCTACCTCAATCTGCGAGGTGAGTGCTTTTTCAATGATGTCCTTGCTGTTGTTAAGCGCCTGATTTAAATCTATGCAGCTTGTCATCTGTTCTTTGAAACGGGACAGGCCGAGCAGTTTATTTGTCAGTTTACTACCGCGCTTTGATGCATCATAAATCTGAGTGGCGTAAGCTTTTAGGTCACTGTCACTTTTTAACTGATCAGCCAGTAATTCGGAATAGCCCATTACGATACCCAGTAGATTATTAAAATCATGGGCAATGCCGCCGACAATTGTTCCAAGCGCTTCCATTTTCTGGCTTTGTCGTAACTGCAGTTCTATGATGATTTTTTCTTTTTCTATAGCCATTTTTTTGTCAAGTATCTGATTAAATGACAGTGCAAGGGCGATAAACTCAGTGTGCTTTAGATTATCGATATTTATTTTTTCAGAATTGACGGAAGCATTTTCAAAAGAGCTGATAAATTGTTTGCTGTCATTGTCAATTTTATTTGAGGTTCGTCTGGTTCGATAAATGATAGCGATTACTGCTAAAAAGATAACAGTGATAAGTGTTAGTAGCTTAATCAATAAACTGTTTTTTAGATCTTTGTTAAGCAGGTTGATTGTGGCTTGGACGTCATCAAGATATAAGCCGGAGCCGATCATCCACTGCCAGTCTGCGATGCCCTTCATATAGGTAACTTTTGGCGAAGGTTTTCCGCTTGAGGGTTTGTTCCAAAGATAATAAATAAAATCGCCTTCAGGATTATCAACGGCGTGTCGCTCCTGCTGAATCACTTTTATACCATTTGGGTCTTGTAGATTCCATATATTGGTGCCGACAAGATGTTGCTGGGTGGGATTGACGATAACCACGCCGTCATAGCTGACGACAAAAATATAGCTGTTCTTGCCGAATCGAACCTGATTGATATAGTCGGCAATTTGATTTTGTATTATTTTTTCAATATTTTCTTCATAATCACCAGTGCCAATCAGCCAGTTGTAGGGTTCAAAGCGTTTTGCAAAAACCAGTTTCTGTCTTTCTGTGTCAGGCTGTGATGGTGAATAATAGTAGTAGGAAAGAAAACCCTCATCGTGTTTTTTTACGAGTTCAATCAGGTTTTTGACAACATAATCACCTTTTGAGTCTCTGAATTGTAGCCGGTCATGTCCTTCGTCTTCAGGTTTAAGGCCATGGATTTGCAAAACACCTGTTAATGAATGTGCAAAATAGTATCCGTCACCGTCAAAAAATCGCAGGCCACGCAAGGCGGCTTTGATTGATTGCTGAATTTTAGAATCGGGCCAGTTGCCCTTGTGCTGGTTGTAAATATTTAAAGCAATCGTATGTGCATCGTAGACGCGTTGCTTGATGCGCTGTTTCAGTATTGATTTGATCTGGGAGCGTCTGTTCTCAATATAGTCAGCTATTCTGTTGACTTCATGTCGAATAGTATTCTTTTGTGTTGTGATGTAATCGCGCTCGATTTTTTCAGAGCTGACTGAAAATTGATGTAGTTCAAGGTAGATGATGCTCAGCGCGACTAAAACGCCAGTAATAATGATGGCGGCAATCGCATTGTAGACAAAACTGGCGGTCAGGCTGTTAGCTGTTTTTTGCATTGTGAGGAGGGTCTGTTCCTTAGATTGAATTAAACATAGTGTGATTTGGCTTTAAAATCAAATATATATTAGCTGACTGATCTGTCAGCTAATGGAGGCTCTCAAGAGTTTGATGCAGCAGTGCTGAGATAGCGTTGAGACCAGTTGCAGATGAGCTCGGCTACGTACTGGGCATCGCGGCGGTCAGATAAAATATGATCGGCAGTGTCGAGTGAAATAAAGCTTTTTGGGTGTTTGAGTTGTGTGAATAAACGCTCAGCATGATCAATAGCAACAAGCTGGTCAGATTCGCCATGAAAAATAAGGCAGGCTTTACCGAGGCTGTTAAGGAGTTGCTGATAACGCTGTTGTTTCAGGTCAGCTAAAAACTGTGGCTTAACCGTATAGGCTTTTCCTGCGACATAAAATTCTGCTTCGCTGCCGGACTCAAGCTGTTGCAATGCCCTGCCAAAGTGATGCGTTACATGCGCAGGATCTGAGGGGGAGGCGATACTGACAACGGCGCGAATGTTTTCAAGCTGCGCCGCTGCCGCATAAGATGCAGTGCCACCCATACTGTGACCGATTAATAATTCGACTGTCTGATAATGTTGTTGTAGGTACTGGCTGGCGGCAGTGATATCACCGATCATGGTGCTGAAATTACTGTCTGAAAAGTGTCCTTCGCTTTCACCTAAGCCAGTAAAGTCCAGTCGTAATACGGCGATATTATTTTTCGCAAGCTGCTGGCTGATGCGGTAGCTTGCCAGTGTTTCCTTAGTGCAGGTAAAACAGGGTGAAAAAATTGCAAAGTGACGGGGTTGTTCCGGCAGTTCAAGTCGCGCCGCTATTGTTATGCCACGGTCATTTACAAATGAGACATCGATGGATTGGAAACGCTTCATAAAGCATCCTGATTGTCATAGGTGTGTAAATCCATCTGAATTTCGCCAAGCCGCTGTCCGCGCATAATAATCACTCCCGTTTTACGCTCGCTGCCATCGATGCTGTACTCAAAATCATAATGTCGCACCAGCTGAAACAGGCTGGCATGGTGGTATTTAATTCGGGTCTGTTGCTTGACTACGGTATTGTCCAAAAACTGAACGTCGTGTTTTTTACAGATAATTTTACCAGCCTGGCGTGCCAGTTCTTTGACCCTGACAGTGTCAATCCAGTAAGCGGTGATAAAGAATAGTATAAAGAGATAGAATAATTGTTGCATGCGACAGTAAGTTTGATTGTAAAAAGCGGCAGTATAGCAGTCATTTGTTGACGAGGTGGTCTATCGCGTTTTCCAGGCTAAGTAGTTTGTTGTCAACCTCGCTGCTAAACGCAGCGTTGAAGGGGGGGCTGAAATCTGTGAGCATTAACTCCAGTGAACGACAGATTTCACCCAGCTCTGCTTCATCATACATACCTGCTGAGCCTGCGAGCTTGTGCAGACATGATTCAAGACTGTTATCAGCAAAAGAGCCGTGTTCTTTGCAGCCCTGCCAGAGCTGACTGATGGCATCAAATTTTTCTGGCAATGAGCTGATATAGCTAGCCTTAAGAGCTAGCAGCTTGTCCTCAATCGATGGTATATCTGACATAACAAATCCATCTGTTGTCGAAAAGGGTATCATTGTTGTGGAAGCAGAGAGTCTATAATTTAAACGATATAAAATGATTTTACAATTCCATAATAAATGAACTATAGATATGGGATTGTCAGTTAAGATTTGACAGCTGTTCATCGGTATAAAGAGAAGCGTTATATGAATAATTTAAGTCTGGAGCGGGTATGTCAACAGTTTTAAAAAGAATACTTTATGCAGAGGATGAAAAAGATATTCAGAATATTATCCGTATAAGTCTTGAAGAGATTGGCGGCTTTGATATCAAGATATGTTCTTCCGGCGAGGAATTGCTGGCGTCTTATGAGGAGTTTTCTCCGGATCTGATTTTATTAGATGTGATGATGCCGGGACTGAGCGGCGTAGAAACCTATACGGCATTAAAAGAATTACCGCAATTCGATGATACGCCGGTGGTTTTTGTGACTGCAAAGGTGCAGGCAAATGAAATACTGGCTTATAAAGAGCTGGGTGCGATTGAGGTTATCAATAAACCGTTTAATCCTATGGAGCTGCCAGAGCGGCTCAGACAAATCTGGCAGGCTCGTTAAATCAGTCTGCAGTAACGGCAAATTTCTGGTTGAGGTATTCAATAATATCAGACGACTCGTATAACCAGCGACTGCCGTTCTCTTCCTCAATTTTCAGGCACGGGACTTTTATCTGTCCGCCTTTTTCCAGTAACTCTTTCCTATGAACAGTGTCATTGGCGGCATCACGGTATTCGATGTCAATATTCAGGGCGTGAATGGCGCGCCGGGTTTTGATACAAAACGGACAGGCATAAAACTGATAAAGTGATAATTTATCAGCCTGCTGTTGTGCGCTTGCTTGCTCTGCATCGGAGCGATTCATTTGTTTGGGTAGCGTCAGACGGCTGATTAAAACGATTAACAGGCCGAGAGCGTTGCGAAGTAACTTTAAAAGCATGGAATAATCCCGCAAGAAAAAACGCCATTATAATCCAGCAAGCGCTGAGAAGCCTATACCCACTTGGTATTGTTTTTCTGCACTATTGTGATCTGCTCAGGCAGATAGCAAAAGCCTGCGACATTATGCCACATTCACGCCGCCTGTTTGATTGAGTAGTATTCCTTAACGATGAGTTTTCAATAATTAAGGGCGTGACTATGATGATCAGACCAATAAAAAACACCGTAACTTTGATCTTGCTATTGATGACAGGACTGCTACTGCAAGCCTGCGAGCAAAATACGCCTGCCGGTAACGATGACACGGTCTCGCTGACCAGTTCATACCGCGTTGAATATTTATCGGATATGTCGATGATTAGCGAAGGTAAAAGCGTCTTTAGTCTGCAGATCAGTGATCGCGCCAGCGGTAATTTGCTGCCTGGTCTGAATGTCAGCGTCATGCCAATGATGACGATGACGGTCGGTCATATGCATGACAGCCCGGTCGGAGAGGTGACAGATAATGGTGACGGGACTTATCAGGCGACTGTGTATTATCTGATGCCGTCAACGATGATGAATGGCGACCCGATGGGTGACTGGGATTTACAGGTAATGATTGGCGGCATGGCGGGTGAGGTCGCACATTTTAATCCGCAGGTGATGATGTCAATGGGGGATACTGTTAAGGCAACATTAATGGGCCAAAACGATATGATTATGGGCATGATGGCACCTGAAAAGCGTAAGTATTTTCTTTTCAAAGAAAGTCTGATGGGTATGACGGGTAATCATAGCTTTAGCCTGTTTTTAGCGGCACGTGAAAGTATGATGAGTCACGTCGCGGTCTATCCGGGGGCTATTTTAAATGCCGGCAGCGCAGACTATGAGCTGAGCGTGGCGTCAGTTACAGTAGAAGTGTCAACGGATACTACTAACTGGTCAGTGGCGGCTGCAAACGGAAATGGTTACTGGTCGGTAACAGGTTTGTCAGGGCTGGTTGATGGAGATACCTCTGATATTTATGTGCGCCTGAGTGTCAATGGAGAGCGTAAAACTACCGATGGTAATACAGCAGCCGGTGATGGCAGCAATGATTACGCGGTGTTTAGCGTAACCCCTGGCATGACGATGTCGATGTGATTAACTGAGAATGCGTTGTCTTCGATCGATGGCTAAATCAGTGAGTGTGTTGACCGCCGCTGCACTGTTTTATGCGACAGATGTTAATTCGGCGTCGTGCTGCGGCGGTGGCTCTGCAGCGTCATTGATCTTGCCAAAATCAGGCAGACAGATGCTGGATCTCTCAGTGGACACAGAGGCTTATGATGGTTTCTGGAACAGTGAAGGCCAGCATCTGGCTGATCCGCCGGGCTCGGTTTTATCGCAAACCCGCCTTAATCTTGGGATTGGCTACCGCTTAACTGACAACTGGCAAAGCAGTCTGGTGATGCCATTTATCTGGAACGATAATGAGTACGCCGGTTTCACCTCAAAAACCAGCGGGCCGGGTGATGCCACTGCCAGTCTCTGGTATGAGGCCTTTGATGGCATAACCTGCGTCTGGCAAGTGAATTCATTGGCAGATTTAAAACCATCAATCTATTACGGTCTGACCATGACGATACCGACAGGTATTTCACCGTATGATGAAGTGACAAACAGCTTTGATATTACCGGCAGAGGTTTTTACCGGCTCGATGCCAGCGTATTGATTGATAAAACCATCTTTCCATGGAATGCGACCTTGCAGTATGTTTATGGCGTCAATTTTGAACGCCCGATAAACCGTGAATACGGCAACTATATCGAACCTTATGAAAAAAACCTGGGCGAGCGTTCACTAGCAACGCTGTCGTTTGGTTACAGTTATCAAACTGACAAGGCGGAGGTGATCACAGTCACACTGGCCTATTCTGATTTAACAGAAGCCGCAGGAGAAATTGACGGCCAGACAGACCAGACTACTGGTCTTGGTAAAACCTCACTGGCACTGACGCTGGCGTATTCAAATTTTAAAAAAGACTGGATCTATAAACTGACGTTTAGTCAGGCCGATGCTGGTTATAATTTCCCGCAAACCGAAGTATTGAGCCTGGGAGTGAGTCATGTCTATTTCTAAGCTGATGTTACTGATTGCGTTGTTAAGTCTGACTGGCTGTGGTGGAGAATTAGACGACCTTAGCCCGAGCGGAGAGAACATGACGGTGCCAGTGGTGCCCGGTAGCAGCGGTGTCCAGGTCAGCCAGCAGGCGATAGACTTTGTATTAAATGACACGCTCAATGTGCCGCTAACATTATCGGCTGAATATCCTGCAGCTGATGCTTTGGTGTTGTATTTTACAATGTGGTGTCCGGTTTGTGACAGTCACATGGGTTATATGCGACAGTATATCAGGCCGAATTTTCCGAACGTGAGTTTTTATATGATTGATTATGTTTCAGGTTCAGTGACTGCATCACGTCAGGCGCAGCTCTCAAATGGCTACACAGATTTCAGCGTGATGGTTGATGAGTATCAGCAGATACAGGATTTATATAACGCTACAATGGGCACAACTATTGTGATAGATAGCACAGGCATTGTGCGTATGAATGAAGACTTTAAAGACGGAGTAAAGTTATATGAGACTTTGTCACTGTTGCCCTGATGTACTATTAACCGGTAAAGGCCTGAGCTGAGTTCAGGTAAGTCAGTTCGTCGGCACTGCTTGCTCTGCCGAGAATTCGGTTGCGGTGAGGAAAGCGGCCAAAGCGCTTTACAATATCACGGTGATGTCTGGCAAATCTTAAATTGGCATCCAGTTGATGTTTTTCAAACAAGCTCACCGATAAATCCTGGTCTGCCAGATTTTCACTGTGCATTAGCGGCATGATTAAAAAAGCCACTTTATCGGCAGCAATCTGCTCATCAAATTGTAATGAAAGCGCATGCTTGCTGATCGTGACGGCTTGTTTTTCCGTCGAAAAACATTTAGCGAGACCTCGGTACATATTTAAAGGTAGCTGATCCAGTACAATACACAGAGCCAGACAGCCCTGCGCACTGTGTTGCCAGTGTTGCAGCTTATTGTCGGCGGCCAGAACCCATAAGCGCTCAAACTTTTCTGTTATTTCCTTATCAGTCTCAACCTCAGCCACAAACCAGTGCTTATTCATCGGCTCAGTGAACCAGTAGTGCAACAAATACTCTTGCTCAGCATCACCGGTTGTGGCGGTCATGCTGTTATAAACCGGCTTTGATAAAATCTAATATCTCTGCGGCATGACCGTCAGCGGTCACACCGTATTTGGCGTATTTCAGAATGCCGTTTTTATCGATCACAAAAGTTGAACGGACAATACCCATTTTTGTAATGCCGTCCTTGCCTTTATCCTGCCAAACGCCATAGTCATCGCAGAGTTTGCCACTGGTGTCCGCCAGTAAAGTAAGGTTAAGGTTGAATTTATTTATAAAGTCACAGTGACTTTGCGCATTGTCTTTACTGACGCCTAAAATGACGCAGTCAAGTTGATCGAATTGATCTTTCATAGCAGTAAACTGGTTGGCCTCAATGGTACAGCCGCTGGTATCGTCTTTAGGATAAAAGTAAAGAACCACATTCTTCTGTTGTGCGAAATCTGATAATGAAACCGCATTATTATTTTGATCGCTGCTGCTAAAATCAGCTGCAGGCTGGTTGACAGATAACATAGTCATCTCCTTTGAGTTTTAAGTTGTATTAAGTGTAGCAAGCCTTGCAGAGATAGTAATACGAACTTTTTAAGGGTTATAGTGACAACAGTGGTGGCTTTAAACAGGAACTGGTCGTCTAGGGATTTATAAAAATGGACTGTTGCCTGTCGTATAAAGCCAGTATAACGGATAATATCTATGTGTTACAGGCTGATGGCGGGTACTGATGTTGTTGCTGGTGTTTGGCTGTAACGATAAGTATTATCGACAGAGCAAGAGCTATGCGGTTACAAAGCATAAAAATAAACTCTAAGAAGAAAAACAATAGTTAGGAGGTTGGCGTTGAATCATCAGCTAGTGCTTCAGAAGGATTATAGTCAGGATATATTGTTTAAACAAATTCAGACACTAAATAAATCGGCATACTTTATACTGATAACTTATGCTGTTACCGCCGCTGCCTTTGTGTTTGTAATGTGGGGAGAGGTTTCTTATAAAATCTTGATTATTTGGAGTTCACTGTTCGCAACAATATTGCTGCTGCGTGCATTTATTCATTATAAGTTTAACCCTAAACTGACACCTGAGAATTCAAGGTTATATGGTTATTACATTGTCTGTACACTGGGTATAACAGGGCTGACTTGGGGGCTTGGTGTAATGCTAATGTTTCCGGGGCTTGATCAGGCCTATCAGTTTTTTATTATTTTTATAATAGCGGGTATTGGTAGTTCGGCATTTTCATCAAATATTATTTTTTTACAGGGGCTTTATGCTTTTTTCCCGGCGCTGATATTCCCGCTGGCAATCAGAATGCTGCTTATGGATGAGCGATTATATGTGATCATGGGCGCAGTTATCATGGTGTTTATGGTATCACTGTACTATTTTAGTAAGAACCTTAATGGTGCGTTGGTAGAAACACTGGCTTTACGTTTTGAAAACTCAGATCTGGTTGAGCAGTTGAAAATACAGAAATCTGAAGCTGAGTCTGCAAATCTGGCGAAGTCAAAGTTTCTTGCCGCAGCAAGTCATGATCTCAGGCAGCCATTACATGCACTGATGCTGAATGTAACCTTGCTGGATGAGCGTAACAATAGTGATGAAAACAGGCCGGTTATTCAGAATATTTTTAATTCAGTCAGTTCGCTCGAAGGATTATTCAATTCTCTACTTGATGTATCACGGCTCGATGCGGGTGTGGTTGTGCCCGATCCTGTTCATTTCAAGCTGGCAACCATACTGAAAAAATTGAACACGGATTATAAATTGGTTGCCGATGAAAAAGGTTTAGTGCTAACAATACCAGAGACCGACTTAGTAGCATTGACAGACCCGGTGTTGCTGGAAAGAATTCTTCGTAATCTTGTTTTAAATGGTATCCGTTATACAAATAAAGGTACGGTCAAGCTTGCTGTAAAAGAGAATAATGGAAAGATTGATTTTATAGTAAGTGATAGTGGAATAGGTATTGAAAAAGAAGATATCGATTCAATCTTTGAGGAATTTGTACAGCTTAATAATCCGGAGAGAGACCGCAGTAAAGGGCTGGGTTTGGGCTTATCAATAGTGAAGCGATTGAGTGATCTGCTGGGCTGTGGTATCTATGTGCAGTCCTGTGTCGGTCAATCGACAGCGTTTTGTTTTTCAGTGCCGTCAGGGGATGCTGATCTGGTCAGTCAGCAGGCAGCAGATCAATGCGAATTCACACCGATTCCTGTGGATCATTTTGTTGTCATTATCGATGATGAAAAAAGTATCAGGGAAGGTTTGCAGCGACTGCTTGAGAGCTGGTGTTGTACCGTGCTGGCTTTTGGTTCTGAAGAAGAGGCTCTGGAAGTCCTTAAAGAATATGAATACCCTCCAGACGTGCTGCTTGTTGATTACCGTTTGCGCAAGAACAGGACAGGCATAGAAGCAATTACGGCGATCAATGATTTGTTTGATCAGCTTATTCCCGCTCTGATTATTACTGGTGATACATCAAGTGAGCGACTCAAAGAGGCAGAGAGTAGTGGTTATCGACTATTACATAAACCGCTGCACCCATCGAAACTGCGAATATTTTTGCAAAATCTGACGCGTATTAAACAGTAAACCTGTTTTATGGCTTGTAGCCCAGTTTCTGAGCAGCAATCACAGCCTGGGTTCTGTTGGCAACACCGAGACTTTTTAGTAAGGCGGTGACGTGAGTTTTAATTGTCGCTTCGGTGCAGCTCAGGCTGTTTGCGATTTCTTTATTAGAGATGCCTGAAATTAACAGCGTTAATACTTCTTTCTGACGTGGGGTTAGTGCACTTTTATCAGATCCAGTATGACAGCCATTTGAGGCTGGCAAGATTTCTTTGGGGATATAAATGCCACCTGCTAGTACCAACTTTGTTGCGTTGAAAATCACCTGAGCGGATGATGTTTTAGGAATGTAGCCCAGAGCGCCGTTATTAAGGCATTGCTGCATTTCAAGCGGATCTTCGGAGCTTGATAAAATAATTATTGGCAATAAAGGGTATTTGTTAACAAGCTCTGTTAAAAGGCTTTGTCCATAAGCATCAGGTAAATTAAGGTCTAGCAGAACCAATGACAGATCCTGTTCACTGTTGATGATGTTTGAGGCAGACTGACAGGATTTTGATTTCAGAATTTGCAGGTCATCATCAATATCTTTAAGTATTATTTCCAGGCTATCAAGTAATAACTCATGGTCATCAACCAGTAATATCTTCGTTCCCATTTGTTTGTTACATATCCCTGATCTTGGTTTAACGGATTCTATAATAGCATCAAAGTAACAAATTTATGTGTTTAATAAAATCCGCCATTAGTAGAGCCGGTTAAATGTATCTACGACTTTAGTCGTAGATACATAGAGACTAATGGGTGATTGTTAAAGATAAAACAACTGACTATCGTGGACAGTAATAATAATTTTAAATATGGAAAAGGGCTTAATCATGTCAACGATATTATTCAGGTTACTCATTGTATTGGCTACAGTGCTTAGCATGGCCGCTTGTAGCAGCGGTGGCGGTGGTGGCGGCGCAAATATCGGCGGAGACACGACCGGAAATGTCGCAGCAAGCGATTATAATGTAGGCGGGAGTATTACTGGTTTAACGGGCTCGATAGTGCTGCAAAATAACGGAGCAGATGACATAACGATTTCTGCTAATGGCAGTTATTATTTTACCGTGCCATCCACGGCATCTGCTAATTATTCTGTTACTGTACTGACTCAGCCAGTGGGGCAAACATGTACGGTAAGTAATGGTGTGGGTCAGCTGAATCAGGCTGATGTGGGTAATGTAATTATTGCCTGTGCTGATATCGATACGGACGGTGACGGCCTCGGTGACAATGATGAATCGTTAATATACGGAACATCACCGCTAAAAAGAGATACCGATGGTGATGGGATCAGCGACTTCGATGAGATTGTGACTTACAGCTTTAATCCATCGTTAAATAATTATGAATACAACCCGCTGATAGCTGATGTACCAGTCATTGATATTGATATCGTCACGGCGCCGGATATCGCATTAAACTATGAATTTTCAAACGGTAGCAGCGGCACTGCCACAACGTCACGCAGCTCATCAAATACCAGTGCGGTTACGACGTCTAAAACAAACAGTAATTCATCAGCGATTGAAGCATCAAATACGACAGGCACGGAATTAAAAGTCGGTGCTGAAATGGAAATCAGCATGAGTCCTTCCCTGACTCTGAATATTGAAAAGACCTGGAGCAGTAGTTATACCAATACAACATCGACTGAGAAGTCTTTTTCCTGGAGTAATGACCAGAGTTTGGAAAACAGTAACGCGTATGAGTCGGCCAAATCAATAGAGGCTTCAAATACACTGGCTTCATCCGGTGGCTATATTGCAACTGCGGTTAAAGTGTCAAATAAGGGCAGTCGTGCCTTTACTTTAACTAGTCTGACTCTGTCTTCGGCATTGATTAGCCAGACTAGTAATACCATTATCGCACCAGTGAGTAATCTTACTTTCGATGTTGCCGGTAACAGTACAGCGGCTTTCCCATCTACATCACTGGCAGGCAATGAAAGTACCGGTAACATTGTGTTTTCTGCGGCCAGCCTTGATACCACAACAATAAAAAATTTACTGTCAGATTCAAGTGGTATGAAAATTGGTGTTGCAGCCTATGAGTTAGTTGATATCAATGGCATTGCATTTGCCTATGCTCGTGAGCAGGTTAATGCCAGTACCGCTACGGTTATTATTGATTACGAAACACTGTCAAAAGAAGAGCAGAGGTTTCTAGTTGCAACAGTAGCAGACCCGTCTACACTGACAGTCACGGCACAATCAGTGATGGAAAATACATTAAATATTCCACATGCTGTGGATAGTAGTGGGCGCTTGTCATCGATTGATAATGTGGCAGGTGACGGGGTTGTCACCGGCTGGCTGGTGTTACATAAAACAACCAATGCCAGTGGTGTCGAGACAGCAACGATACACAGTTACAATACGAATTATGATTTCAATACACTCAGATTGAAAGCCGGTGATGTGCTGCACATGGTTTATCAAATTGATGAAGACGGCGATCTGCTGGGTCGTCGGATGGAAGAAATGCTGGGCACGGATATTAATAATGCCGATACCGACGGTGATGGTTTGTCAGATTATGATGAGGCGTTTGTAGGCTGGGTTATTGAGTACCCTGTCGGCAACTCCTATAGGGTGTCATCATCGCCTGCTCTGAGTGACACTGATGGCGATGGCTGGACTGACCTGCAAGAGATGAATGCGTTAACCGATCCGCGTAACCCGGATACCGATGGCGATTTTATTGCAGACAGTGTTGATCCAAACCCTTTAACGGCAGATTACTTATTGCATGCAACTAACGTGGTGGCGAGTTTTGTCGATGTAAATACAACGACGGGTAACGCAACGCTAAACTGGGGGCATAGCTGGCCTGCAGCAAGTGGATTTAGTTCAGGTCGTGATATTGTGCTTAGACAGATTAATAGCTCGGCTGCTTATACCAGTAACCCTGTGTTGCCAGAAATAGCACCGACGGGGACAGCGGTATTAACATCCGTTGGTAACTGGCTGGCTTGTGGCTCAGTTTCTAACTGCTGGGAAGTGGTTGCGATCCAGGCTACCTCTAGTTCAGATGGTATCGGCACATATTCATTTACCGATAATGGACTTAACCGGTCCGATACGTTCAGATACGCTATTGTGTCGGAATATAATGACGGTCTGCAAAACTATTATATGTTTGATGCTGTTAATCCACCGGTGGAGACTACAACTTCCGGTTCGATTAAACGGATTACTATTACCATGACCTTAATTACCATGGATGCAAATTGTACTGATTACATGGCTGATACCGATACGGACAGTACGCGTTATAGTAACTGTGAGCCGTTTTATAGCGTAAGGTACAATAATAACTTGATTGCATCGCGCTATTCAACGCCAAAGCAGGCAGATACAAACTATATTTATTACACTTCTGGCTCCGCCGGTACAGGCGCGCTGACACCCGCTTATACTTTATGGACGGCGGCCGGCTCATGGACCGATGCAACGAATCCTGACACGGCATTGAGGTCCGGCGCTGCTTCTGCTTATATAGATGTTATCGATACCATCACCAGTGTGCCTTTGCAAATTACCGCAGGAGATCGTGATGCAACGGTTAGCGAACTTGGTTACAACACAACATATGGTGAAATTAATGGTGCTGATGACAGTAAGACGGTGACGGTGAATGTTTCTGCTAATAATTTATTGGTGGGTACGAATGCAACAGTAGGTTCTTCGGTTGCGTGGACCAGTTCCGCCGGCGTTAACGAATATTCGGCTGGCTCTGTTAGCTTTACTTATCAGGTGACGGTTACCAATGCACCGTAACGAAATGCAAGCACAGTGATCCCGCCTTACAAGTAGTGGGATCATTCAGTGTCTTAATTATCGCCTTGTATGCGCCCAGAGGGGTTGTGGCAAAGTGATAGCAGATAAAGGCAGGGGTTAACCCTGCCTTTTTTATTGTCGAAATCATTATTATCTGTTGCTAGTCGGTCAAAATAAATAATGCTTAAGGTCCTTTTTCCCCATGTTGCTGCTGGGTACAGATAGGTGAATCGAAGCTGATATAAAAAGATATTTGATGTATAAATAAAGACATTGTCGGCATAGCCACTGACTAATAACAACTGGACAGTTATTTGTTTTTCATTCCCTATAGTTCTGCGCTTCATTTCTTTAAGCAGCCGTATCTGACTTATTCGGTGATTGCTATCTGTGTCGTGCTGCATCAGTTTCAGTGGGAAAATCGCCGCTCTATCGAGAGCGAGGCTTCCGATTATTGTCTTGCCGTTAAAAAACTGGCGTCTGCTGATGCGGGTTTTGATTTTTTTAGACACAATACCTCACTGTGTCGTGACTATTTGATCTGGATGCATGAGTCCCCGGGGCGTGATGTGATCAGTCACGGCCTCAGTCAGCGCTTATCTGAAGAGTCGCAATACTCACAACAGCAGATTAATCAAGCGATTGATAACGCGACAAAACATTATCAGATTTTCAAGAATAAAGTGCCGCTGAGTTTGGATGGTAAGCTTAAATACTATCCTGATGAAACCAGTATTATGCAAATGCTGACGGCCAGTCTGGCACATGCCGACTGGCTGCATCTCATCGGTAATATGCTGTTCTTTTTTGCATTTGCACCAGGCGTGGAAGCGCTGATTAATAATAAGCTGAAGTATCTGGCTGTGTTTTTTAGTCTGGTTGTTATCACTCATCTGTCTTATTCTGGCTATAGTGCCGCTGCCACTGTTGTGGTGCCAACGCTGGGTTTGTCAGGAGTGGTGATGGGAATGATAGGGCTGGCGGCTTATTTAATGCCCAATGCCCGGATAAAAGTGTTTATCTGGGGCTACCGTTTTGTGCGCTCGTATTATGTGCCGGTCTGGGTATTGGCGGCTTTTTATATTGGCTGGAATACACTTAATCTGTACTGGTTTGGTAACAATGGCGGGGTCAATCTGGTATCACATGTCAGTGGTGGTCTGTCTGGTTTTTTGATTGCGCTGATGTTTTTTCGGCAGCGCAGACGCGAAACAAAAAAAGAGCTGGCCGAAGAAATTGATTATCACGTCAGTCGAAAAAAAGATTTTGGTTCCTATGATCTGTCTTCAAGTTATGGTCGTGAAAATGCCGTCGAAAGATATCAGTTAAAGCAAAGCAAAAAAGAGTACGACAGTTTTTTACAACAACTGTATACGCTGGTATCGGTGAAAAAAAATTCTGAAGCAATGATGCTGTTGATTGCAGAAATAGAAAGATATCGACAGGACTATCAGCTGTTGCAGCAACTGCTTGAGACCATATCGAGCTGGGGTAAGAGCCGCACTCAGTTATGTACAGGGCGTTTGTTAATTGATCTGTTGATTAATGCAGGACAGTATGCGCGCGCCGTGTTAGTGGTCAAAGCCTGCCAGCAGGCTGCGCCGGATTTTGTGCTGAGCGATCCGCAAATGACGCTGCTGCTGGTACGATACGCGCTTGAAATACATGAAACAGATGTGGCTTATTATCTGTTGCACGATGCCGATAAACGTTATCACGAATGTGTTGATGTCATACCAATAAAAATTCGTGAAGCTGAGCTGTGTTTAATGCAGCTTGATAAGTCGGAGCAGGCCAAAGCGCTTGTAAAGCAACTGTTGCTTAAAGCCGATAGCCGCTATAAAGATCAGATACTGGCACTGGCAAAATTAATAAGCTGAGTGTTGTTGATGGTGCTGTGGGTATTCTTTGTGCTTTTATCAGAGCGAAGCATTTATTTGAACGTTGGAAAGTCTTTTAAGCAACAGCGGCCGGACGGATTAGAGGTGTCGCAGGCACATAAAGAAAGGCGGGTTTGATTTACGACGAACTCTTTAATTTTTTTATCAGAAGCGGCCTGTGCTTTAGTCACACCAAAACAAAAACAAATTAACGCGTTGTCGTTTTTTTCTTTGACGCCAATCTCCTGCCTGATATCTGGTTTATTGATTGCAGTGCCATCAGTTGAAAAGTAGACAACATCACAAAGCGCACTGCTGCAGTAAAAAAAAGGCTGCTGACCAGTCAGAGAATACTGCCAGGGTGACTTAATGTGCTGAAGCATGGTTTTTATTTCAACGCTTAAACATTTATTCGCGCAAACCGGACAGAGTTGTTTATCAGATTTGTGTTTAGGCTCTGGCATGGTTTGATTCTGAGTTGAGCAGCAATCTGACATGGTATTGACGTTATAGCTGTGCATGCTGGCCGCTGGCACAGCTTTTTGCAGGTGGAGAAACAATATCCCAGATAGCGACGAGCAAGCTTAAGGCCAGCCCGAGATAAAATAAATAGCTGCTCCAGCCATATTGCCATAATGGATACAATGTCAGTAATATCATTATCGGCCCGCTAATGCCGACCGCAGCACGCCACCAGCGTCGATGTGAAAGAAAAGCAATACCGTTGGCTGCCAGTGTTATCCAGGCAAAAACCGGTAACAGAGTATTGATAAAAAGACCTTCGAATTGTGCCAGAAAACCAATGCCTAGACTGGCTGACAAGGTGCCAAGGGCAGGAAAACAAGAGGCGCAGCCCATTGCTGCGACAATCGCGCCGACAGAGCCAGTTTTGTCAAAAAATCGGTTTATCCACCACATCTTTAAAGTCCGCATTGTGTTTGAGTGCGGGGATTATAAAGTCCGTAGCTAAGTACGGAGTCAAGTGGCGGTCAGATCTGAACTTGTTAAGAGGCTTGCGACAGGATGTTTATTGCTGATCTGCTGTCTGTTCAGCTGTGTCTTTTTGGTATGATGAGAAGCTATAAGTATGAAAACGACGAACACTTACATCGCTATTCCACCAGTGGCTGTCTAAGCCGGCTTTAATTTTCAGCTGATCTAAAAATTCTTTTTTATCAGGCAGTTGATGCCAGACAGCGGGTAAGAACGTGCCGCGATTAAAATCGTATTGCAGGATCAGGCCATCTACTCCGGGCTCAATTTGCTGCAGTAATTCCTGTTCGCTGTCGAAAGTCATGGTTTCTGGTTCTGTCAATATCGAAATTTCCATGCCCAGCTGGCTAAATTCATCTTCTGTTAAAGGCGGGAATCGAGGGTCTTTGAAGGCAGCGGCATAGGCATTCTCAGCGATGTCATTAATCAGTGGCTGGTCTGCATCGAGGCTGCCTATGCAACCTCTGAGTTTGAAGTTTGTGTTTAGCGTGACGAAGCTGGCGCAATGCTGTTGTAAATCTGCCGAGTATTCTTCGGTCTTCATGATATGGGGATTGCCTGTTTTAAGACCATACAGAATGGATGCTCTGGCAATTTGAATACAGGTTATCTGATCTTGTTCTGAAAGTTTAGTGAATGACATAGGCTCCATATCCGACAACGCTGTCTTTTGATCCGGCGGTGTCACCGGAGTTACGTAAATCCAGCGTTTGAATCGTTAGCTGGTGCTGTTGAGTGGCTGTTAACATGCCGGTTAAGCCGTTACGGCCGCAGGCGTCTTCATAACGGATCAGTTCCGGTCGTAGGTTTTCAATGGCATCACTGGTTGCGCGATCAAGTTGCTTGGCCTGATAATAATCATGGTAATGGCTGAGGTCGGTGCTGATCACGATCAGCGTCTGCTCGTCGCCCCATAGCAGGTTGATGACTTCGCTGACCTGCTGCATGCTGGCATCGCCAACGACGATAGGTACGAGGCTAAAGTCATCAAGAGTTTCCTGTAAAAAAGGTAGCTGGACTTCAAGACTGTGTTCTTCGCGGTGCGCCTCATCAGAGATGGTGATCTGACTGAGGCCGCTGAGCGTGGCAATCGCTGGCTGATCAATCGGTATCTCACCCAAAGGTGTACGAAAATGACTTGAGCCGGGCAGCGCCATGCCATTAATGGCGACGCGATGACAGGGCCCGAGCAAAACCACACGCTTGATCAGGTGCTGATAAGGGATCAGTTGTTTATAGGCAGAAGCGGCTATCGGGCCGGAATAGATATAACCGGCATGCGGTACGATCAGGGCTTTGATCCGGTGTTCGGAGTTGCTGAACTCGGCGCTGGCATTATCAAGAAAGCGATGGATTTCTCGCTTTAAGGTTTTCACTTCCGCTGGATAAAACATACCGGCTACAGCCGGCGGACGACTCCGGTTTTTTAATCTTTCCATGACAACACTCCTTAATTAAGTGTTTCTTGATCTGTTTATATAATAAGCCCATTTATCCTGCTTGCAACAGAATGATGGAAGGATTATGTTTTAAACAGGATGCGCGAACTAGCTGGCGATGACTGCCGGCTGGATTTGCGAGCGGGGATAAAGCGATGGATGAAAGCTCGATAGTTAAAACCAAATACTGGCATTTGCTGGATGATGGCCGGGTGCAGTGTGATTTATGCCCCCGTGAATGCAAATTGCATGACGCCCAGCAAGGCCTGTGTTTTGTGCGCGCCAACCAGAACAATGAACTGGTGCTGACGAGCTATGGACGTTCCAGCGGGTTCTGTATCGACCCGATTGAAAAAAAGCCCTTATATCATTTTTTGCCCGGAACGCCGGTTTTTTCATTCGGAACCGCAGGTTGCAATCTGGCCTGTAAATTTTGTCAAAACTGGGATATCAGTAAATCCCGCGAAATAGATACTCTGGCCGATGCGGCCAGTCCACAAAAAATTGCTGAAACAGCTGCCCACTATGGCTGTCGCAGTGTTGCTTACACCTATAACGACCCGGTTATTTTTCATGAATACGCGATTGATGTGGCCAGGGCCTGCCGTGAAAACGCAATAAAGTCAGTTGCCGTTACTGCCGGATACGTCAGCCCGGAGCCACGGGCTGAATTCTATCAGTGGATGGATGCTGCCAACGTTGACTTAAAGGCCTTTAGCGAGCGCTTTTACCATAAGATTACTGGCGGTCATTTACAGCCGGTACTGGAAACACTGCAATATATTAAACAGCAAACTGACTGCTGGTTGGAAACCACCACGCTGATTATTCCCGGTGAAAATGATTCAGAAAAAGAACTGACGCAGATGTGTGAATGGGTCGTTGAAAACCTGGGGCCAGATATGCCGATGCATTTCAGCGCATTTCACCCGGATTATAAGATGATGGATCGTCCATCGACACCGCTATCGACGCTGAGCATGGCCAGAAATATCGCGCTCAAAGCCGGGGTTCGCTATGCCTATGTGGGAAATGTGCATGACCGTGATGCCGACAGCAGCTGGTGTCATCAGTGTAAAAGCTTATTAATTGAACGGGACTGGTATGTGTTGGGGCAGTGGAATCTGTCAGCTGACGGTGCCTGTCGTGGTTGCGGCACACCGCTGGCCGGGATTTTTGACGCAGCACCGGGAGACTGGGGCGCCAAGCGCTTGCCGGTAAGAATGGCGGGCTAGCGATTGTCACGATTATTTAATAAAAATGAAATGGCTTTGTCATCTGCAATCATTAGGCTGCAAGCTCTGTTAATAAAAGAGGAAAGCCAGCATGTATTATCTTCAGGAGCTACCGGGTAAGAAATTCAGGCTAATGTCAGATACTATCGCATTATGGATATTTAATGATCATGGCGTGGCCAGAGCGGTCTGCCGTGACTGGTATGGCATTGAGCCAGAAAAATATTTTTTGACGCAGTCGCAGTGCGCTAATGCCAGAGCCAGTAGTGAAAATGATTGTCAGCAGCTGAATTGATAAAAAATTCAGTGTTTATTGAGGTTTTATCAGCCTTTTTCCTCCCTTTAAAGCCTGAAATCAGTTATCCTTTACTATCCGATTAATCAAACAGATAGTCACTTGAGTACAGGCACGCTATATATCATTTCTGCCCCTTCTGGCGCAGGTAAAACCAGTTTGTTACGGGAATTACTGAATACCTCTGACGAGGTGGTGGTTTCTGTTTCTCATACCACCCGGGCACAACGTCAGGGTGAAATCGATGGTGTGCATTATCATTTTGTTGATGAGTCTCGTTTTGCCTCGATGGCGGATAAGGGTGAATTTCTAGAACATGCCCGAGTTTTTGATAATTATTACGGTACTTCACAGCAGCATGTAGAAGCGCTGCTAACCAGTGGCAAGGATGTGGTTCTGGAAATTGACTGGCAGGGTGCAGAGCAGGTCAGAAAACAGATTGCTGAAAATGTTTCGATATTTATATTACCGCCCTCGAAAAAAGAATTACGGCTGCGGCTTTCAGGCCGGGCAACAGACAGCGAAGAAATTATTGATCGCCGGATGCGTGATGCAGAAAGTGAAATGTCACATTACGGTGAGTTTGACTATCTGATTGTGAATGATGACTTTAATATCGCGTTAGAAGAAATACGCGCTATCTTAGTTGCCAATCGGATGAAAATTTCAAAACAGGACCAGCGCCTGAAAGCATTGCTGGTAGATTTACTTAATTAGTATTCATACATTTATACGATTTCAGAAGGTGAAATAACATGGCTCGTTTAACAGTAGAAGATTGTCTTGATAATGTAGAAAACCGTTTCCAGCTGGTTTTAGTGGCATCAAAACGTGCCCGCCAGATTTCCATGGGTGGTGAGCCAATGGTGTCTGAAGATAATGACAAACCAACCGTGCTGGCATTACGTGAAATTTCAGCAGGTCTGGTAACCAACTCTATCCTTGAGAAAGTGACTGCCATGGAACACGCGATGGAAACAACAGTCAGCGAAGAGGAAGCTACACCCGACGCCGAATAACTTTGATGCAGCAGTCAGTCGGCTGCTGCTTATTTGACGGGTAAACAAATGTCTGAACACAAGCAGCTGGACGTGGTGGATGAAGCGGAAATCATAGCCGATGAAGAGCGTTATTTAATCAGCGATTTGTGTCTTGAGCTTGAGCCTTATATGGATGAGACTCAGATCAAGGATGTTTACCAGGCTTATCTGTTCGGCGCTCATGCGCACGAAGGCCAGTACCGGATGAGCGGTGAGCCATATATCTACCACCCGATTGCCGTAGCCCGAATTCTGGCAGAAATGCATGTTGATTCACGTACCATCGTGGCCGCCATATTGCATGATGTCATCGAAGACACGCCTAGCTCAAAAGATCAAATCGCCAAAGAATTTGGTGAAGACGTTGCCGAATTGGTCGACGGCGTTTCCAAGCTCACCAAAATCGAAAACAAAGATAAACAAGAAGAGCAGGCTGAAAATATTCAGAAAGTCTTGCTGGCGATGGCGCGTGATATCCGCGTGATAATGATCAAGCTGGCCGACCGGCTTCATAATATGCGCACACTGGGTGTGATGCGGCCGGATAAAAAACGTCGTATCGCCAAAGAAACGCTGGAGATTTATGCGCCGATAGCACAGCGACTGGGTATCAATTCATTGCGTGTCGAGCTTGAAAATCTGGGCTTTCAGTCGATGTACCCGTACCGCTATGCAGTGCTCAAGGCGGCTGTTAAAAATGTCAGTGGCCATCGTAAAGAAGTAATCCAGAAACTCGATTCGGCTATCAAAAACCGTTTGCAAGAACTGGATATCGACGGTGAAGCGTTTGCGCGCAAAAAACATCTTTATAGTCTTTATCGCAAAATGAAAACCAAACGGCTGCCGTTTAAAAAAGTATTTGATGTTTATGCGATAAGAGTCGTGGTGCAAACAGTGGATAACTGTTACCGCGTTCTGGGTGTGGTACATAATCTGTTTAAACCGATACCCGGTCGCTTTAAAGATTATATTGCAATTCCTAAAGGTAATGGTTACCAGAGTTTGCATTCGGCGATGTACGGACCGCATGCAATTCCAATGGAAGTGCAAATCCGAACAAAAGAAATGGATGAGTTCGCCGAAGCGGGTATAGCCGCGCACTGGCTCTATAAAAACGGTGACGATAGTCACGGACATCAGGGTGCGCAGGCCAGAGCACGCGACTGGCTTACCGGCTTGCTGGAGATGCAGCAGCAGGCTGGTAACCCGGTTGAGTTTCTGGATAATGTTAAAGTCGATTTGTTTCCTGATGAGATTTTTGTCTATACCCCCGAAGGCGATGTCATTAAATTGCCCAAAGGTTCAACTCCGGTTGATTTTGCTTACGCGGTACATACCGGTGTCGGTAATACCTGTGTCGCGGCCAAACTTGATCACCAGTTTGCGCCCTTAAATACACCGTTATACAGTGGTCAGACCGTCGATATTGTGACCTCACCGATGGCGCGGCCGAATCCGGTCTGGCTTAATTATGTGGTTAGTGCCCGGGCCAGAAGTAATATTCGCAGTTACCTTAAAAGTTTAAAAAGTGGCGAAGCACTGGCGCAAGGTACACGACTGATGAACCGCTGCCTGAAAGTTTATTCAACCAGCATTGATAAACTAGAAAAAGAAAATATTGACGCTGTGCTGAAAGATTTAAATTTCAGTCAGGTTGATGAGTTGCTGATTGATATCGGTCTGGGTAACCGGCCACCTAGTCTGGTGGCTCGTCGTCTGTTGCCAAATATGAATAATCAAGATGGTGAAGCCTTTGAGGCGCTGAGTGTGCAGTCACTGGCTCCTTTAGCAATCAGCGGAACTGAAGGCATGGTGGTGTCCTATGCCAAATGCTGTTACCCGATTCCGAACGATCATATTGTTGGTGTGTTTAATAAAGGCCGTGGCATTGTGATTCACCGTGAAGGCTGTAACAACATCGAATCATTGAGGCATTCACATGATCAGCTGGTAGATGTGACCTGGATGGATGAGCTGGTTGGTGATTTTACAACACGTATCTGTGCTGAAGTCAGAAGTCAGCCCGGTGTTCTGGCTAGACTGGCAACCGGTATTTCGGAGGAGAATGCAAATATTGAAGGCGTTGATATCGAAGACCGTGATGGTCTGATCAGTCACATCACTTTTGTGCTGAGTGTCAAAGACAGGCAACATCTGGCCAATGTCATGCGGCGTTTACGTGTCATGTCACCGGTTTTAAAAATCTGGCGTATGCGCTAGGTACTTCAGAGTTGTAAGCGCTGGCAGAAGTTTGTTTTTTAATTCATCTCATATTTCTTTTATTAAACGGTTAAGAACATTCTCATTTTTCATCCATATACTGATTGCTGCTGCAGTAACTGAAAAGTTTTGCTGAAGCTGATGCGTACAAAAAGCCAGTGTTGGTTGTTAGCGGAGAAAAGAAATTTCACAACAGCTAAGTAACTTTAGGCGGATGAAGGGCTGTTATATACTAGAGGCCTTATTCAGCCCAGTTGCAGGGTTTGTTAAAGCTTTAACAAACCGCAGTACAGTATTATCATCGGTTCCTGAATATATTAACTTTAACAAATAAAAGAGACTTAAGATGGCGCGTCAAATTATATCAACTGAGAAGGCACCACAGGCAATCGGTACATATTCACAGGCAGTAAAGGTCGGCAATACAGTTTATATGTCCGGTCAAATACCTCTGGTGCCGGAAACCATGGAAATGGTTGAGGGTAATATTGAAGCTGAGATTCGTCGGGTGTTTGATAACTTAACAGCAGTGGCTGAGGCGGCCGGTGGCAGTCTACAGGATGTTGCTAAGCTGAATGTGTTTTTAACAGATCTGACTAACTTTGCCATGGTTAATGATGTCATGGCCGATTATTTTCAGCAGCCTTACCCGGCACGTGCTGCGATTGGTGTGGCTCAGCTACCAAAAAATGCAGCGGTAGAAATGGATGCCATCCTGGAACTGGATAGTTAATAGTCAGCAGGTATTAGAGTGTTTTGACAGCGTCCAGTAAACAACCGGGTGATTTAACAGCGCTTACATCGTTAAAAGGTGTCGGTCCGCGCATGGTAGAAAAACTGGCGCGGCTCAACTTGCAGCGAGTGCAGGATTTACTGTTTCATCTGCCATTGCGTTATGAGGACCGTACACGGATTGTTGCAATAGGTGGGCTGCATCATTCAGATCGCGCTGTTATCGAAGGTGTGGTTGAACATTCAGCCATCAGCTTCAGTCGCAGCGGACGACAACGCCGGCGTATCTTAATGGTACACCTGGCAGACGGCACAGGCGCTATTAAACTGCGCTTTTTTAACTTCAGTAAAGCCCAACAGGAAAAACTCTCGAAAGGAAAGCGGCTGCGTTGCTACGGCGAAGTGCGTCGTGTCACCAATCATCTAGAAATGATTCACCCAGAATTCAGCGAGATTTTAGCACAAGCAGAAGCAGAAGCTGTAGAAAAGCAGACACTAACAGCTATTTATCCGGCCACCGAAGGTGTGCATCAGCTGACATTGAAAAATCTGATTGATCAGGCGCTGGCTTTATTGAACGCAAAAGACAGTAATTTTCTGATCGATTATTTAACAGCGGATGATTTGATTAATATACCTGCCGCCAATGCAATTGATTTAAAGTCTGCGATAAATTTCATTCATCGGCCGCCACCAGAAGTGCAGGTGGCTCAACTGGAACAGGGTCAGCATCCATCGCAGCAACGCCTCGCATTTGAAGAACTGCTGGCACATCAGTTGAGTTTGCAACAATTGCGGCAGAAGATTCAGTCGCAAGCTGGCGAGGCATTATCTGATGGTGCTGAACTGTTACAGGCCTATATAAAACAGTTGCCATTCGAGTTAACCACGGCACAAAAAAAAGTTATTGAAGCGGTACAAAAAGATATTGCGCAGCCAAGACCGATGTTAAGGCTGGTGCAGGGTGATGTTGGCTCCGGCAAAACGGTGGTGGCGTTTGCTGCCTGTTTAATGGCCGTGAAATCGGGCCGTCAGGCTGCGGTGATGGCACCGACAGAAATACTGGCGGAGCAGCATTACCAAAACTTTAGTTTATGGGCTGAACAGCTGGGACTGACGATTGCATGGCTTAGCGGAAAAACAAAAATAAAACAGCGCAGGGAAATGCTTCAGATCATAAAAAATGGAGCGGCGAATATTGTTGTTGGAACACATGCTCTGTTTCAGGATGAGGTAGAGTTTAAGCATTTATCGATGGTAGTGATTGATGAGCAGCACCGTTTTGGAGTGCATCAGCGACTGGCATTAAAAAACAAAGGCGTATCTGCTCATCAGTTAATCATGACAGCAACCCCGATACCCAGAACGCTGGCAATGACTGCCTACGGTGATCTCGATGTTTCAGTGATAGATGAATTACCTCCCGGCAGAACGCCAATTAAAACCGTGGTTTTACCGGAAGTCAGAAGACCGGATGTGATACAGCGTGTGGCTGCTGCAATAGCAGAAGGCAGTCAGGTGTACTGGGTTTGCACCCTGGTCGAAGAGTCTGAGGTATTACAATGTCAGGCTGCTGAAGAAACGCAGCTGTTACTGCAACAGCAAATGCCAGCATTCAGTATTGGTCTGGTTCATGGTCGGATGAAGTCAGCGGAGAAAGAAAGCGTGATGCAGCAGTTTAAAAATAAAGAAATTAACTTGCTGGTAGCAACAACCGTGATCGAAGTCGGTGTGGATGTGCCCAATGCCTCTTTAATGATTATCGAAAACGCAGAGCGCTTAGGTTTGTCACAACTGCATCAGTTACGTGGACGAGTCGGTCGCGGATCGGCGGCCAGCAGCTGTGTGCTGATATATAGCCAGCCTTTATCAAAAACCGCTAAAAAACGACTGGCGGTGATGCGTGAAACCAACAGTGGTTTTGATATAGCTGAAGAAGATTTAAAAATACGGGGCCCTGGCGAAGTGCTGGGGACCAAACAAACCGGCATGATGCAGTTCCGCATTGCCGATATACTTCGCGATGAAGCATTAATTCCTGTGGTTCATCAGGCAGCAGAAAAAATAGTCAAACAGTTTCCGGATCTTGCAGAGCCGATAATAAGAAGGTGGTTGTCGGGTGCCGAGCAATACGGCGAAGTCTGATTAGGTAATTAGCCACGACTACAGTAAACAAGCAGTCATCTGTAGAAAAACACGCTGTAACGTCTCTTTATTAAAGCACTTCTGCATCAGAAGATTCAGTTTAATTCACATATATTTTTTTATTAGACACATAATTGTGTGTCTAAAATGTTTAAAATAATCGACAATATGTAACACGAAAGATTGTTACAATTCGATAACATTTTCATCTGCTGACAAGATATTCGGTCATCCTCAAAACTATACCATTCATTTGTATTGTCTGACTTTCAATACCATTCGCGAGACATTAATAGATAAGACGGATTGCAGCGGCTAAAGTTCATCTATCTTATTTCATGTAGATGTAATTTCTAATTCAGTAATAGAAAGTTATTCATAGTGTCATAAAAAGCATCTTAGATGAACGGATAAATACGATTTAGTTTATTGATAAACACTAACGATATGCGGTTGCACGTACGTAGTTATTAACGAATTTGTTACCGTTATGTTAAACAACTGGTCCATGACCAAATAGGTTATAACATGTTTAAAATACACTCATATAAAACACTGATTAGCGTTGCGTTAGTAGCGATTCTTAATGGTTGCGCCGATATAACAGATGATACGGTTCCAGACAAAACACAAACTGATACATTGGCGCCATCAGTTCCATTAGATTTAATTGCACTTGATGTTTCAGCCACATCAGTACAGATTCAATGGACGGTATCAACAGATAATATTGCTGTCACAGATTATTATGTTTACAGGGATTCGATACAAATTGGTAGCCTGACTAATACTACATTTATCGATGATACGCTAGAAGCCAACACATTATATGAATACAGTGTTGCAGCAGCGGATGCAGCGTTAAACGTTTCAAACAAATCAGCAAGTCTGATTATTACGACGCCTTCGCGTTCAGATAATGCGTCGCTACCAGCAGTATTAGTACCGGCTGGTTATGATTGTAACGATACGACTGTGCATTGTGTGGATGACAGAAGTAGTGTGAATCAGGAGTTTTTTACTATTCAGGAAGCGGTCAATATTGCAAGTCCCGGTGATACCGTGGTTGTTCATGAGGGAACGTATGCCGGATTTTCTGTTTCTGCCAGTGGTGTCTCTGATGATAATCGTATTACTATCACCGCCAATGGCAATAATGTTTTGATCAACAGTGGCGGCAGCACGCAAGGTCGTGTGCTGGTCAGTAACAGTAATTATATCACCATTGAGGGCTTTACTATTGAGTCTGCGGCTGGCTACTGTCTGGCAGCAAGAGATGCTTCGGCAAACAGTCCGATGTTAGGTGTTACGTTCCAGTTTAATACTGTAAGAAACTGTGGCTCAAGTAATATATATATGTCGAATGCTTCTTATTCTATGATCTTGGGAAATACTAGTTACGGATCGCAGGCAGGGCACGGAATTTATCTGTCGAATGCCGGGTCAGATCATACTCTGATTAAAGGTAATCGTAGTTATAGTAACGCGAGTAATGGTTTGTACTTCAACGCGGATATGTACAGTGGTGCTGATGGTTTACAAAGTTATATAACAATTGAGGGAAACACAGTATATGACAACGGACAAAGTGGTGTGGAGGCTGATGGTTTATACGACTCTGTGTTTGTGAATAATTTACTGTACGGAAATGCCAGACATGCTGTACGCGGGTTTCAAATTGATTCGTCAGGTGGCGTTGCGCGTTTAAGTTTTGTGAACAACACAATAGCAAATAATGGCAGCTGGGGTGTTAAGCTGAGCCAGGATCTGGGTGGTCATGTGTTCTTTAACAATATCATCATGTCGAACGCAAGTGGCTGTATAGCATCGGGTCACAGTGCTCTGGAAGTTGATAAGAATATTTATGACAGTAGTTGTCGCTTTTCACAAGATGGTGAAAGCTCGACGCTTAGTTATACAAACTGGCAAGCGAGCTATTCGGATTCATCCATAACAGACAGTTTAAGCAGTGTCGTGGTCAGTGCAGCTAATAATGATTACACATTAAGTGGCGGATCAGCAGCAATAGATGCGGGGCTGAGCAGCTTTGCATCGATTTCCTCACCAGTGAAGGATATTGCTGATAATCTGAGACCTGTTAATGCGGTGGATATTGGTGCCTTTGAAAAATAAGGTCATTGTGTGAGGAAGAACACAGGGCAATTCGTTTTATAGAAGCTCTGTGTTCTAGTTTTCAGGGGTTGTTAGGTTAGCAAGGCTTCTGTTATTGGTTAAGTGCGATGGATGCCATTTTCATTGTGCTTTCAAATGATTCTGCACCGGCAATAAACAAGCCGTTGTGGCAAAACATTGCATCATCAATACCGGTTACTTGCTGCAGTTCGTTATCGGATAAGCCAGCCCATGCTTCAGGCAATGATTTTCTGTCTTCAAAAGAGCCGGGTTCAACCGGTACGGTTTGAATTCTCCATTGTCCGGTTTGCGACGGGTAAATTACATATAACGCCTGATCAGACAAGGCATGTACGGTTCTCTTCCATGGCGTATATTGTTCTAAAACGATCAGTCTTGGGTCTTCTGCATTATCAATAGCCTTAGCCACAATTTCTTTTGCGCTAATGCCACCGTTAGCCGAGGCAATGAATCGCGCTAAAACACGCGAAGCAAAATCAACCGCTTGATCAAAACAGCTGTCAAAATGACTGTCCTCTTGCCAGGTTGGGTTAAACATTGAAATAGTCTGGCTCAGGCTGATACCCTCAGACACACCTTCGCCATAACCGCAATCAATAGCATCGATAGTGGATACCAGGCCGGCATCAACGGCTCTGGCGACATCCTGATTACCATGGCATATTTCTGAACCATATTGTTGCCAGATTAAACCAAAAGATGAATAAGGAATACCGTTCTCGCGCTGACCGGCACCGCCGCGCTGATGATGATCAAAACGGCCTGCATCCGCGTCATACTCACCACCGACGTCAACGACAATATCTGCATTAGCGATAATAGCTAAATCACGTGTGCGTATAAGCTTAACAGAAGGGAATATGCTTTTAAGAGCAGCGATACTGAAAACATCATCTGCATGAAAATTACCGTTGTGAGTTACTATCGTTTTATCATTCATCTTTACATCATGGTTTAGCTGGAAAAAAGAGAATGGATTATAGCATCATCTGGCAGTCTCGGAGACTGCTTTGTCTGCAGAAGAGTCTGCTAGTAGCAAAATTTACTGATAATACTGCTGAGTGTGCCAGTGGTTTACAGAACAGATCGCATGATGCGCAATAGAAAAATATTTACGATGTATTGATCGATAGCAGAGCTTGTTGCATTGATGTATGAAAAAAATGCTGGCGCAGAAACTGAGCGTGCTAATCTAAATTAGAATTGATTTTTCTAACTGTGCAGGCGAAAGACTGGGTAAATTTGTTTGCGTGTTATCTATGCCTGTCTTATTTTTTGGACAAAAAATAACTCATTTCATATTTTATATTGTCATGTGCTTCGTTATCGTTCGGCGTTGCGCGATATGTTCTTATGCCATCTGCCATGTATATGATTTTCGCGGGTTTAAGCTGTTTATCTTTTGCTATAATTTGGTATCTATAAACGGGTTTGATGGCAGAGTCCGGCATATAGAAATAAAGATACTTGCTATTATAGCGGCCAATAAACGCTGATTTGTTTATCACGCCACAGTTGTTGACAGTTCGTTTAATGCCGGTGAAAGAATTGTCATACTTAAAATCAAAATGTAAACTTGTAGTTATGATTTCTGATGGAGTCTGGCTACATTTGAATTTGTCGCCATTGAGATTGGTTTGGACGGTTTTGTCCTCGTATCTGTCGGATAAGAAAACAGTATCAGGCTTGTAATTTCCCGCATCCTCTAAAAGTCCATTTTTAATCTCCTGATAGCAGGCTATTTATAGTGCTTTTTATTCAGGTACAAGTACATCGCGGCAGCTAAACCGGCTGAGCCGTAGATCATGCACATCACCATAATCTGGTAGCGGGCGGCGATTAACGGAGAAGTGCCGGACAGTATCTGGCCGGTCATCATGCCCGGTAGTGAAACTAAGCCAACGGCGAGCAGCGCGTTGGTTTGTGGAATCATCGCGGCTTTGTAGGCAATGTTTCTGGATTCACAATAATTATTATTGCGTTCATGCTCGGCTTCAAAGCGTTCAGCGGCAAGACTGACACTAGTCATTGCGTTGGCGAAGACCATGCCAGCCAGCGGTATGAAGTAGTTCGGGTAATACCAGGGATCGAGTTGCACCACGCCTTGGGTAATCAGTATGAAAGTGAGTCCGCCGCTAAGTCCGATTGAGATCAGGGCTATTTTGTACTGGGTCCAGTTTTTGTGTTTGATGTTGTTGAGTGCGATTGAGCTTGAAATCAGTACCATCAGCATAACGATGGCGAGCATTAGCAAGATGCTGTCAGACTGGAAAATGTAACTGAGGAAATAGCCGATCAGTAGTAACTGACCTAGCATCCGGCTAACTGCATAAAGTGAATATTTGTAGTTGTGTGACCATTTATAGAGGATAAACACCACCAGAAAAACCGGGATGAATGATAGCCCCAGTAGTTCCAGCGGAATGGTTTGAAGGCTGGTGCTGCTGCTTTGTGACATTATCGGGTCCGTGTTGAAAGAGAAAGTGTTAATCTGTGTATTTGATGGTGTAACGATCTGGTGCTCAATGTATCATGGGCTATCAGAAATCTTCAACACAATAGAATCAGGTTTACTATGCTTGCTACCCTAGCCTTACTCGAAAATACGGACTTTCCGGCGCTTAAACGCGGGCCCTTAAAAACCCTGCAGGTGAATCTCGGTTATCGCTGTAACCAGCAGTGCCTGCATTGCCACGTCGATGCAGGGCCGAATCGTAAGGAAATGATGTCGGACGAAAATATTGATGCCGTGATTAAGCTGTTATCGAGCGGACAGATTGAAACGCTGGATTTAACCGGTGGCGCACCGGAACTGCACCCGGCGTTTATGAGTCTGGTAGAGCGGGCCAGAGCGCTGGCTGTGCAGGTGATCGACCGCTGTAACCTGACAGTTTTAAATGAACCAGGGCAGGAAAGTCTGGCGGAATTTTTGGCCGCACAGCAGGTAGAGGTGGTGGCCTCGCTTCCCTGTTATAGCGCAGACAATGTTGATGGTCAGCGTGGCAAAGGCGTATTTAACAGCAGTATCGAAGGCATCAGAAAACTTAACGGGCTGGGATATGCACGGCCAAATAGTGACCTTCGACTGAATCTGGTTTATAACCCGACCGGTCCTTTTCTGCCGCCGTCGCAGGTTGAACTGGAAAGTGATTATAAAAAACAACTGAGTGAACAATATGCGATTGAGTTTAACCATTTGTTTACCATTACCAATATGCCGATCAAACGCTTTGGCAGCAGCCTGCTATCTAAAGGTGAATTTGAACCTTATATGAGCCTGTTGAAGACATCATTTTCAGCCAGTAATTTACAGACCGTCATGTGTAAAGATCTGATTAGTATTGACTGGCAGGGCTATCTGTATGATTGTGATTTCAATCAGATGCTGGAACTTCCGTTATTGATCGATGGTCAGAAAACCCACATCAGCCAGCTTGACCCCGGCCAGCTGGAAGATAATGATATCGTGATTGCGGACCATTGCTATGGCTGTACGGCCGGCCAGGGTTCCAGTTGCGGCGGCGCATTAAGTGACTGAGAATAACGGCCTAAATAAACACAATAGACTACAAACAAAAAGAGGGAAATATAATGGATGAAGAACTGAAGCAAAATTTAAAAAGCCATGATACCTGGTCACGTATTATCTATATGCTGTTGTTTGTGATTTTTTATAGTCTGGCAGAAGTGGTGCTGACCGCCGTGGTGGTGATACAGTTGCTGCTGATATTGTTTACCGGTAATAAAAATGAGCGGCTGCTGAAACTGGGTCAGAGTTTAAGTACTTATATATATCAGGTGCTCAGTTATTTAACCTTTAACAGCGATCATCAGGCTTATCCGTTTGGTGCCTGGCCTAAAGGTGAGCCAAAATCAAATAGCAAAAACCTGACTAAAGATGATAGCTGATTTCGTTATCTAAAAGGAGCCTGAAGCCATGAAAAGCATTATGCTGCATCGCTATGAAATTGCCCGCAGTGGCATTACCTTTGGCTCAGCGCTGGCGATTGCCATTTCGTGGTCGACAAACAAGTCCATTTTATGGGCGATTTTTCACGGCTTGTTGTCGTGGATTTATGTGATTTATTTCGCCCTGTTTTACTAAAAGTGATTAATAGAAGTAGTGACTGATGACCCGTTACAGACTGCAGCGCTGGCGTAACCGCGCGCAAAGTTTTTCTCATGCCATGCCGGCAGATGTTGCTGACTGGTTGTTTGATCCCGCATCATTAACAGCGCGACTGATCAGAACCTGTGCGGGGCGCTTCAGTGTTAAGGTGTTGTCACAGGGCTATGGCAATGCCCGGCTCAGTGAGTCACGGGCGTTGCAGATGCAACACCGGGAAAAAGCCCTGATCAGGGAAGTGCATTTGTTATGTGACCAGCAACCGCTAGTTTACGCGCGCACGGTGATTCCGGTTTCAACCTTAAGCGGTGCGCAGAAACATCTGGCGCATCTTGGTGATAAACCACTGGGTGCCGTGCTGTTCTCAGACAAGACCATGCAGCGAGAAGAGATGCAGATTGCCTGTTTAAATCCCAGTCAGGTAAAACTGGCAAGCCGGGGTAATGTTGATATCTGGGGCCGGCGTTCGGTCTTTAAACTCAGTGCAAAGCCTTTGCTGGTGAGTGAATATTTTTTACCGGATTTATTCGAAAACTGATCTGAAAATGACGGCATGCAACTCCGCTGAACATTTGCTCAGCGGGGCAGGATTTTATTTGGTCGGCTGTTGCTTGGCGATAATGCGTACGGTTTTTATAATAACCTGTTGTATAGGAGCGTCACTGCGAAAGGGCCCGCCCGCGCCAGTGCTGACCTGATTAATGGCGTCGACCACATCAAAGCCCTTGATGACGTTTCCAAATACCGCATAACCCCAGCCATTACCTGATTCACGGGTAAAGTTTAAAAAGCCGTTATCTTTGGTATTAATAAAGAACTGAGAGGTGGCCGAATGCGGGTTGCCGGTTCTGGCCATGGCGATACTGTATTTATTATTTTTTAAGCCGTTATTGGCTTCATTTCTGATCGGTGAATTGGTGGCTTTACGCTGGTAATCAGCGGTAAAGCCGCCGCCCTGAATCATAAAGTTATTGATGACGCGGTGGAAAATAGTGCCGTTATAAAAACCGGAAACGGCATACGCTAAAAAGTTCTGTACCGAAGCCGGGGCTTTTTCGTCATTCAGTTGCAGTGTAATTTCACCGGCAGAGGTTTCAATGACAACGGTTTCCATGGCTGCTGCTGAAAAGCTGCTGCCGCTTAGTAGGGTAAAAATGAACAGAGCTTGCAGATGTTTCACTGTGATTTATCCTTGTCTGGCGTTTAATGTGATGCTGCAGTATTCATTCAGTCGATAAGGCTGTCAAGCCTTAAGGTCTGGTGGCGGATAGAGCTGCCCTTAGTGGCGATAATTCTGTAAAATGGCGTGATTTATCTGGAGTCTGGTGATGGCCGAGCATACTTACTATTATATAAAGTTTCCGATTAATCGCTGGAAGCACCTGTATTCACTGGAACAGGCGGTATTGCATGCCAGTGAAGACAGTGGCAGGCATCTGCTGATTGATGGTAGCTGCCCGCTGGCTGAGATCAATAGCAAACAGCCACTTAACTTTACGCTGAGACTGGTAAACGTAACGCAGTATCCGCAATACCGAAAATTGCACGGTGGTGAGATGGTGCTGGCTACGCTGAGTTACGATCAAAGCGCGCAATCGCTGCACGGTGAAATGATGGTCGATAGCCAGGTGTTTGAAGAGTTAAGAAGTAATATTCTTGAATACTCGGCAATAGATGGCATCTTTATCGAAGCGACGCTGGGTTTACGATTAGCCAGTACCGCGCCGTTAGCCGATGCCGATAAGGTTGAAATGATTGCATTCCAGTACGCCATGCGCAGCTGAGTTGCAGATTAAATCCTGGTATCAAAGCCTTAGTAAACAACGCGATTGTCAATAAACAATAACTGAGAAGTAGAACTATGAAGTGGTGGGGTAAATTAATGGGTGCTGCGTTCGGCTATATGCTGGGCGGGCCTGTGGGAGCTGTTTTAGGTGTTGCGTTAGGGCATCAGCTGGATAAAGCGTTTGCTAATATCATGGGCGACCCGAACTATGGCAGCGCTAAAGTGGCGCGGCTGCAACAGGCCTTTTTCAACGCCACATTTTCTGTAATGGGGCATTTGGCAAAGGCGGATGGCCGGGTTAGTAAAGATGAAATTGCAATGGCGCGTCATGTCATGGCGCAGATGCAGCTGAATGAAGCGCAATCAAAGCTGGCGATTGATCTGTTTAACCAGGGCAAGCAGGCTGATTTTCAGCTCGATGAAGCCTTGCAACAATTCAAGTCAGAATGCTACCGCAGCCATAACCTGATCCACATGTTCCTCGAAATTTTAATTTCAACCGCGATTGCCGATGGTGAGGTCGATCAGTCGGAGCACGAGATGTTGGCGCATATCAGTGCGGTTATGGGTGTCTCGGCAGGTGCTTTTGAACAGTTATTACGTATGGTGGGAGCGCAGCAGGCCTATCAGCAACAAGGACACTCACCGGTAAATCGCTTGCAGGAAGCCTATGACATTTTAGGTGTTGAAAAGTCAGCCAGTGATGCCGAAGTTAAAAAAGCCTATCGGCGTTTAATGAACCAGCATCATCCAGACAAATTGGTGGCTAAAGGCCTGCCAGAAGAAATGATGAAGTTAGCGACAGAAAAAACCCAGGAAATAAAGCAGGCTTACGAGCACGTTAAAGAAAGCCGGAAATAATAGCAGGGTGTCTTCGGTGTCGAATATTGTTTATATCGGTTCGGCCGGCGTATTGTCGGTGATACCGCTGCGGGTGTTACTGCGACAAGGCGTGGCGATTAAAGCCATTGCCATGCTGGCGGAGACCCGGCGCTGGCTGGAAAGCCAGCCGGCAGTGATAGCGGATATTAAAATCGGCGAGGATGAGGCGCTGAGCGCATCGGCTTCGTTGTTGCAGATCGCTGAAAAATACCGGATTCCGTTAATCGAATTGCCATCGAAGCTGGAGCAGTCCGTCGATTTACTGAAAGCCTGTGATACCGATCTGATCCTGATGTCGTGTTTTTCCAGAAAACTGCCTGCAGAGATCTTTAACTTGCCGGCGAAGGGCTGCTTTAATATGCACCCGTCAGTGCTGCCGGCTTATCGTGGCCCCAGCCCAGTACACTGGCAATGCGCACACAAGGTGGCTGAAAGCGGGGTCACGGTACACCGGGTCAGTGCTGCTATCGATCAGGGTGCGATTGCGGTGCAAAAGAAAATCAAAACCCGCCATTGCGTGAATAAAATTGAGTTGGCCTATCAGCTGGCTTTACTCGGTGGTGAGGCCTTTATTGAGTTACTGGCTCAGATCAACAGCGATACCCTGCAATTGCGGCCGCAAGTCGAAGCCGAAGCCAGCTATTATGGGTTTCCAGATTAAGCAGCTGCGGCGGCCTGCCGAAGCCTTATTACTTACAGCTACTGTGCTTATGTGTTGCAGATATCTTATATACTTTAGCCCTGTTGTTAAAAAGACGCGATGCGATGACCCCAGTTAAACCAACACCTGCACAATATCAGCTGGTTGAAACCCGGCTACAGGAAAAGCTCGATAATGGCACCACGCGTTGTCATTTATGCCCGTGGCGATGCAAAATCAGCCATGGCCAGCGAGGTTTTTGTCAAGCCCATGTCAATCGTGATGGTATTTTGTATAACCTCAGTTACGGCATTTTATCGTCAATCGATGTGACCGCGATTGAAGACAAGCCGGTAAAACATTACCGACCGGGTACTCAGGTTTTATCAGTCGGCAGTTATGGTTGTAGTTTTCGTTGTGATGGTTGTCATAATCTGGAAATATCCTGGGGCACAGCTACGCTCGATCAGCTGGCCAAAGGCGAGTCTACCGCTGCCTATGCGACACCGGCACAGTTGGTTGAAGCCGCGCTAAGACAGCAGGTGCAGGGCATCGCCTTCACCTATTCTGAGCCGGCGGTGTGGCTGGAGTATATTATCGATGTGTCAATACTGGCGCATCAGGCGGGTTTATACACGGTTTATGTCTCCAATAGTTTTATTACCGATGAAGCTCTGGAGGTAGTAGCGCCACACATCGATGTGCTCTGCTCGGATATAAAAAGCATGAGTGATGCATTTTATAAAGACATTTGCGCAACCTCATCGGTCGCTCAGGTTTTGCAGTCGATCAAACGCTCACAAGAGCTCGGTATTCATGTTGAAACCCGTACCAATGTGATTCCGGGTAAAAATGATACAGAGCAAGAGCTGTATCAAATTGCCTGCTGGATCAGAGATAACCTGGGCGCTGATAGTCCCTGGCATATCACCCGCTTTTTTCCGGCTTATAAACTCAGCCATATCCCGGCTACCCCGACAGAGTCACTCTGGCTGGGTCATGCCGCAGCACAAAGAGCCGGTTTGAAGAATATCTATGTGTATGATGATAAGGGCTGTGATTGTGCAGAAGAAAACAGGCCAATCGAGGTTTTTTTAAGCGGCACAGCAGAAGATGTACATGCCGTAAAGAAATGCGCGGCCAGTTGTTGCGGCGATGAAGGCGTGTTGCTGAAAAAATATGAATAATTGGGTACAATCCAAAACAGTTTGATTCCACAGATATAATTGAGGTTTTTACACATGGCTAGAATGATTGAATGTGTTGTTTTGAAAACACAGGCAGAAGGTATGGAAGATGTGCCGCACCCCGGTGAGCTGGGAATCCGGATTTATGAAAACGTATCTGCAGAAGGCTGGAAACAGTGGCTGGAACGTTTGTCCGCGATTATTAATGAAAACAGTTTGAACACGGCCGATCCGCGATCGTTGCAATTGATCGAAGAACATATGCTGGGTTTCTTTTTTAATGAAAACGATAAAGGTGGCACGCCGGATGGTTTTTCGGCGGCACCGAAAAGTAAAAAATAGAACCCGTCCCCAGCATAAAAAAACCGGCTACTGCCGGCTTTTTTATGTGTCATTGTTTCTGAAGACTTCGCGAGCTGCCCAGTTAGCAAACTCCTGTCGGCTGCAGCTATTGCTCTTGCCGTAATGAGCGCCTTCGGAACAGCGGTAGATAATCAGATCGTTATCACCACCCTGGCTGCCGGCTTCATCAATAACCTGACGTACAGACCAAGAGTTGCCGTGCTTGCCATTGCTATAAAAATGCCCGAGCTGAATCTGCTCAGGTTGCAGCCGGTCAGCTGACGCGTGTTGCATTGATAACAAGAACAGGCGATTAAGATCCTCGCGGGTCACATCAATCACCAGGTCCATGTCTTTTATCGCTTGTTCAATATGTTTTTCTTGCAACGGTGAGCGCTGATCTTCCGGGGTTTTATCTTCTCTTTCAATAAATCGCATCATGCAGACCGGGTAACGTCGCCATGGAAAAATGCTGTTAAACAGCAACGCGATAAAAAAAAGAACCAGCACGTTGATGTAGATCGGGTTTAAAAGATAAAGAAATCCAAGCTCATGGATGGCAGGCCCGCCGATTACGGCAGCTAAGGCGGTTGCTCCACCGGGAGGGTGAATGCAATTTAAAACATGCATCGCACCAATCGATAAACCAACAGCCAGTCCTGCTGCTAAAAAAGGCTCAGGTACCAGCAGATAACAGCTGACACCGACAAAAGCAGAAACCAGATGGCCGCCAAACAGTGCCCAGGGTTGAGACAGCGCACCGTGAGGTACGGCAAATAATAAGACAGCAGATGCTCCCATTGACGGCACAATGATAGCGGCGCCCTGATGACCCGTGCTGTAGAAGCTGATAAAGTAAGTCACGCTGATACCGAGCACACCACCGAGAGTGGCAATAAGTTTTTCGGTGTGGCTGCTGGTGGCGCGTTCAATACCAAAGAATCGTTTAATCTTGTCTAACATCAGAAGACCTAGATTGAATAAATTACGCACAGTCTAGTGTAATTGTGAATAAAGTAAAACCGAAATGATAAGGCTTGGCTATCAGTGTTGGTAGATTTAAATAGTAAGTCAGTCAAATAAACATAAACCTGATAAGCGATTTATCAAAACAGAAGAAAAGAAAAATATGGATATAAATAAGTTATCAGACACCAACATGGTTATGACTGAGAATCAGCTACAGGCAGAACGCATTCGAGTACTGTATCAACAAGTACCGTCGGTACTCCTGGGTAATCTGTTTATCTCACTGATACTGGTGGCCTTTCTTTATACCTATACGGCAGATGTTGTTAGTCTGTACTGGTTGCTGGTAGTCATTGTTATTTCTATCATCAGATTTCTGCTGCTAAAACAATACCGGCGTGAAAGCAGAGATGACAGTAATATAATTTACTGGGGCTGGGTTTTTGCGCTGACTGCTTTTGTCTCAGGTTGTGTCTGGGGTGCGACGTCTATCCTGTTTTCAGATACGAGCAATCCGGTGATTATGATATTTTTACTGATGACCTTAACCGGAATCACAGTGGGCTCATCGGCTTCATTGTCTAATTATGCGCTATCATATTTTGTATTTGCTATACCGACTATTTTGCCGTATTCATACGTATTGATAGCAACTTCTGAACTGGTGTTCATTGCGCTGAGTATGATGCTTGTCGTATTCTTGATATTGCAGCTGGTGGTGGCAAAAAAAAACCAGGATACGCTCGACAGATCGATTATCTTAAGAAACGAAAATGCAGGGCTTGTTCATCAACTAACGATTAAAAAGGAAAAAGCAGAATTTGCCAGCTCAGAAAAAACTCGTTTTTTAGCAGCGGCGAGTCATGATTTGCGACAGCCTTTACATGCCATGAGTCTGTTGCTGAGTGTGCTCGATGCTACCGATACCACAGAAGAACAGCACCTGATTATAGAAAAAATAAAAAAATCATCGCTCTCGCTGGAAAATATTCTGCAAGAATTGTTGGATATTTCGAAGCTGGATGCCGGGGTTGTTGATATTGATATTAAAACATTTAAGGTTCAGAAATTGTTTGATGTTTTATATAATGATTTTAAATCGATCGCTGCAGAAAAAAACCTGAGTATCGACTTTGTAGCAACAACGCTGGGAGTTAAAAGTGATATTCATATCCTAGAAAGGATTTTACGAAATTTAATTTCAAATGCGATTCGTTACACTGAAAAAGGCAAAGTAGTGGTTGGTTGCAGAAGACGTGGCAATGTTGTAAAAATTTGCGTTTTAGATACTGGTATAGGTATTGAGAATGATAAAATTGATATTATTTTTAAAGAATTCCAGCAGCTTGATAATCACGCTCGTGACCGTGAAAAAGGCCTCGGTCTGGGGCTTTCAATCGTTGAAAGGCTGACTGATTTACTGGCGATTCGCTGTGATGTGCTTTCGGTGCCGGGAAAAGGTTCGGTTTTTTCGGTTGAAACTGAACGAGCGTTTATCGATACAGCGGCTGATGCAGAACTGGCAGAGAAGCAAAGCTACCCGAAACTTGCAAATAAAATAATTGTTGTAATCGAAGATGAAGAAGAAATAAGGCAGGCATTAAAACTGCTTTTAAATAGCTGGGGTTGTCAGGTGGCTATGCTTTGCTCGGTTGCAGAAGTTAACGAAAAGATGTCAGGCCTTGATAGTGTCGATATGATTCTGGCAGATTATCGGCTGCAGGATTTTGAGACCGGAGTCGATGTGGTTGCAGCAATTCATTCGTATTTCGATAGCACTGCTATTCCTGCGGTGATTATAACCGGCGATACTGGGCCTGAACGGCTTAAGGAAATTAAAAGTAGCGGATTTGAGATGATTAATAAACCGGTATCAGGTGGGAAGTTAAGAGCGGTTTTAAATTCAGTTTTACTATCGAAATAATGACAAGTGATATCAGGCTGTTATCAGCCCCATTTGTGATGCGATCCGTGCTGCCCGTGTACGGTTGGAGACATTAAAGGTTTTCAAAATCGCTGCAATATGTACCCGGACTGTGGGTTCGGCCATACCCAGAGCAGTACTGATTTCTTTGTTGGATAAACCATGCGCAAGTTTTTGTAACACTTCAAGCTGGCGCGGCGTTAATTTAATGTCTTCCGCGTTGAGCTGGGTGTCTTCTGAGATGCTGACGCTATGATTTATTTTTTGCAGTATTTCCGGTGGTATGTAAATGCCACCAGAGAGTACCAGTTTGAGTGAGTTGATTAATATATCTGCATTGGTTGACTTAGGAATATATCCCTGAGCACCGGAGTCTAGCATTTGCTGAACCTTATTGCCGTTATCGTTGCTTGAAATAACAACCACAGGGATAAAAGGCAGGGTACTTCGCAGAGCTTTTAATGCAGCAGTGTCACTGAGACCGGGTAGCTCAAGATCGAGTAATATCAGATCAAGATCCTGATGTTGCTTAATGACAGCCTGGGCATCTTCATAACTGCTGCTCTCAAAAACCTGAGTGTTTGCTTCAAGTTTTTCCAACACAAGGCGCATGCCGTCCCTGAAAAGCTGATGATCGTCAATTAACAGTACTTTCAATCTGTTTCATCCTGAGGCTGAATATTATATAAAGTTTAAAGCTATCGTTTGATTTTATCTAGTTATATTTATCTAGTTCTTTTGGTCAATATTATCTAATGCACGAAACAATGATACTTAAATATCTGTTATTTTTCTGTAACTTAAGTCGACGTTAAGAAATTCATATCATAATTTGTCGGCTAAACAATATGTATAAAAAGGAAGGGGTTTGTAATGATTAGTCATGTTTTACGTTTTTTTTCAATCGCTGCTGTTGTCGCCTTGGCAGGTTGTGGCAGTAATTCATCAGGTGGTGGTTCGTCATCAATCAGTGTGACGACAAGTTCCGGTGCTTCTGTTGCAATAACGGGTAGTTACGATACGGCCTGTTATCAGCAAAATGGTTTGGGTTTTAAAGAGAATATCACGTTTAGCGGTGATAGCTGGACCTACACAACCAGCACGTATGGTGGTGCAAGTTGCTCAGGTAGCTCGACAGATGTGGCTGTGGTTGCAACGGTCGATGTACTGCCCGATCAGTTAGTGGCAGGCTGGGTAAACGGTAATGGCGATACGGTTGCTGCTCCTGCAGGAACAGCAGGTGCCAGCTTTACTGCGCTAAACCTGACGATAACCAGCAGTGATGATCCAAGTGTTTCTGTAGGTATGCAGGTAGGCATGGGCTATGTGGTGGATGACAGTAACAGTGCCGGACTAACACTGTATCGGATGGATAATATGGTGAATAGTATTGCTACGATAGCAGACCCGTTTTCAGATATTGTTATCAGTGTTCAACAGTCCTTGCTAGTGACAACGGCTACCGGTGGTAGCGCGAGCTTGCAAGGTACATTTACAGAACCATGTTATGCGTCAGATTATGATAACGATACGGTTGAAGATGGTAACAGCAGTTCATGGGCGTTTAATGGCACCAGCGTTGTTTCGGAAATGGTTTATTATCCTTCGGATACAACATGCTCAGGTACGCCTGTTGTCATTGAAACGGCCACTGGTAATTTAACCACAGGCAGTGATGCAACGCTTACTGCATGGGTTGATGCGTTTGCCGCACCGGCTTCGCCACCGAGCTCAGCAGGAAATGCAGCGGAATTGCTGCCTGTTAATCCGCCTTACACAATGATGACGATTGATATTGTTTCAATAAACGGCGCTGCGCTGGCAAACTCGATATCGCAAAATTTTTCATTTGTGGTTGATGACAGTCATGTTAGTGGCCTGACGATATATCAGATGGATTTTGATTCGACCCCCGGTTGGTCCAGTGTTGACGATGGTCGCAGTAATTACTGATTATTGAACAGCGACTACGGCCAGATAACCACTCAAGTAAGTGGTTATCTGGCTTCTTTTTTTGTATTAAAATGACAAATGTATATTATTTTAAGGTTGTAGTGATGCAGAATTATATGTTTTATCGGGTGCTGCTAGTCAGTGTTTTGGCAGTGTTAATGGGCTGTGGACCAGAAGAGTCTCTTGATGGTGGAATCAATAACAGTGGTAATGTTCTGCATGGCCTGACGGTAACTACTGCAACCGGTGATTCGGTAGTGTTACAGGGTGTGTTTAAAACGCCTTGTGTTGTCATGGATCTAGATAATGATGGCGTAGATGACAGTATGGATTTCACTTTTGAGGTAACCGGGCTGAGTGCAAGGTCTTATCATAGTGAATATTACTCAGACGTCAGTTGTTTTTCGGCTAATGAGACGATTATATGGAGTCATAATCTGGATATCACCGTCGGCTCAGATGCGTTAGTGAGTTTATGGACAGATGATGATGCGAATACGACTAATGATTTACCGCCGGCATCAGTCGGTGATTCAGCTGTCTTGTTACCACAAGCATCGAATTTTACGATCCTGAATGCCGTTGTCACGCAAAGTACAAGCCCGTCTGCACTTGGTGCATCGGAAGATATCGGTTTTGTGGTCGATGATAGTGGTGCTGCTGGCCTGAAAATGTATTCTGCATTTTTCAATGGCACGGCGGGCGTGGTGTTTGTTGGGTTGGTATATACAAACTATTAAACAAAATAATAGTTGCGCCAGTTGATCACTTTAAGCAACTGGCACTTATTTATTTTTTTCAAGAAGTCTATAGCGGCATACAATAACGGTGTCGTATCATCAGAAGATGATTTGGTGGCATTAGTCACAGGGATGGTTGATTGGAATGTACATGAAAATTCTGAAACATCAAATCGGTCTTATTATTTTTTTTATCGCGGCATGCCAGAATGATTCGGCAGATAAAAACAAAGTTGTCGAATTAAATGTCAGCACCGTTTCATCTGAGATGATGGTTCTTGCAGGAGTTTTTAAGACGCCCTGTATAACTGATGATGTCAATACTGATCAGGTCGATGATGGTGTAATTCATTTTTTTTCTGTTAATGGTCGCAGGATTACCACCTATAGCCAGCATTATTTTTCAGATACGGCTTGCAGTAGCGAGCCACAAATCGTTAATCGCTGCGAGTTGAAAGTAACATCAACAGCGGAGGCTGTCCTCACAGCATGGGTCGCTAAATCGGGCCGACCAAGCACGCCGCCGGCATCACTGGCTGATCAAAATATACGACTGCCGGCTCGCCCGGTGTATACATCGATGACAGCCGAAGTGTTACAGACTGACTTTAAAGCCAGAATTGGTATGTCCGTTCCTTATGGCTTTGTGGTTGATAACAGCGGTAATGAGGATTTAAGGATTTATCCGACACAGTTTAATTTTGTCGAAGGTCAGGCAGGTGTTGAGGATTTTCACAGCCGTTTTTAGTGCGCCGTTTTTACTGTATTTTCCAGACAGGGTTTATCACAAAGCTTAGTTCATTGTGCGCTGCTCTTAAGGCTTCCTCGGTCTGTTCAGGAGTCTCGGCTTCTGCAAAAATAAAGCCTAAATAACTCGATGATTCGGGTAGGCATTCGACTTCATTGCCGGGAGTAATATCGATGCTGATCGATGTGATAAAAGGGATTTTTTGCGCAGCTGTTAAGCCTTCGGTTCTTTTTAAGATGCCGGCCTTGGGTACAGGTATCATCAGCACACCTGAGCTATTGGTTTGTGGCTCGGGTATAAGCGGTTGATTGATGGCATAACTGATCACGAGTTCTTCCAGGTTGAAATCAGCCGAAGGTTTTAAGCTTTTTCCACAATCACCCCCAATGGTACGTGCTGCCACTTCCAGTATCCACGGTTTGTCATGCTTGTCGATGCGTAATTCGGCATGCAGCGGTCCGGTGGTTAAGCCAATTGCCTGGCAGGAGCCTAGAATTTGCTGTTCGCAGGCCTGCAGTATCTGCGCTTTTTGTCTTGATGGGGTGATGTAATAGGTTTCTTCAAAGTAGGGCCCTTGCAGCGGGTCCGGTTTATCAAACACTGCCAGCGTGATCAGTTTGTTGTCATGTAATATGGCCTCAACGGCAATCTCAGTACCATCGATGTATTGTTCGATCAGCAAAAAATCTCTGGCGGTTTGGTCTTCCGAGTGCTGAATGATGGGAATGATTTTGTCGATGGCCTGTGCTAATTCAGCGCGGTTATTAACGCGAATCACGCCGCGACTGGCAGACAGGTTTAAGGGTTTGATGACCAGCGGGAAGTTCAGCTCGCCGTGCAGGCTGATATCGTCAGCAATCGCGATGCGAGTGTGCCAAGGTATATTCAGACCGGCTTGTTGCAGGGCGGTGCGGGCCAGGTCTTTTCGGCGAGTTAGCTGAGTGGCACTGGCCGGGTTGTGCGGCAGTTTCAATCTGGCCGCGACTTCTGATGCCAGCTCGACCGTGGCATCATCGGTTCCTAAAACACCGGCAAAGGGTTTGTGTTGTTGTGCACAGCGTTGGGCCAGCTCAAGCAATGTTTGTAATGCCTGTTCAGGCTGGCTGAGGTCGATATGAATGCCTTCAACCGAGCGGGGTAAAATACTGTGCTGGCTGGTCGAGGCGATCAGCGGGGTCAGGTTGAAACGAATAGCGGCTTTGAGATAGGGTGCCAGACGGTAACTGCCCGGCGGCGCAATAATCAGCAGTCGCCGGGATTCAGTGGAGGTATTCAAATAAGTGCTATATTAAATACGGCTTAAGCGCAGCCACCACCGCCAGCACCGCCGCATCCGCCACAGGCACCGGAACCACCGGTAGCAGCAAAGACATTTTTGAAAACAAAGCTGCTGTTCAGGCCTTCTGTTTTGTAATCGATTTCGACACCGGCGAGATAGGACAGTGCAACAGAATCAACAAACACTTTTAAATCATCCATTTGCAGTACGCTATCGAACGGGCTGGCACCTTCGGCATAGGTCATGCCGTAAGTCATGCCGCTGCAACCACCGCCGGAAACAAAGATACGAATGCCTTCTGCGCTGGGCTCACCTTTGATTATTTCAAGCAGCTGCTCCTGTGCACTGGGTGATACATTGACTTCAGCATGAGTTAATTCAGTTTTAAATTGTGCGGACATGGTGTTTCTCCACTTAAAATGGTTACTGTTATCTTGCGGATTTTAACACTATGTTGATCAATGCGATACGTTAAAAAAATCAGGGTTATTATGGTCATCAGCAAATATTTTACTGATCTTCTGAACGTTAAGCGCTCGACGAGGTCTTTGTAATCAGTGAATAAATATAAAGCGTATCAATATGCGCTATCTGATGAGGTTATATGAATACAATTCGATCGGTATTTTTTTTAACAATGCTGCTGGCAGCAGGTTCTCAGGTCAGTGCGGAAACGGCGGTTTTAGCAGGCGGTTGCTTCTGGTGCATGGAGTCAGATTTTGAAAAACTTGAAGGGGTTAGTGATGTGGTCTCGGGCTTTACCGGCGGAGAACTTGAAAACCCTACCTACCGTGGCAATCACGCGGGTCATTATGAAGCGGTAAAAATCACCTACGATGCCAAGAAACTGAGTTACCAGAAAATACTGGATCATTATTGGGTTAATATCGATCCGTTTGATGCTCGTGGCCAGTTTTGTGATAAGGGACATAGCTATTTAAGTGCTGTTTTTGTGGCCAATGAAACCCAGCGTGAACTGGCAGAGGCATCAAGAAAGAAAGTTGTCGCACAGTTTCCTGGCCAGCAAGTGATAACACCGATTTTGCCGGCATCTACCTTTTACCCGATAAAAGGGAATGAGAGTTATCATCAGGATTATTATAAAAATAATCCGGTCAGGTATAAATACTATCGCTGGAATTGTGGTCGTGATCAGCGACTAAAAGAGATCTGGGGTGATAAGGTAACGCATTAAAATCACAAGCTCTTCGTTATTTTAAATCAAATAATAGGATTTGAACTGTTGTATAGTGGGTTTAAATTAAACGAGAGAGACGTGATGGCAGATCAGCAAAAGCAGCTGGAAACAATGGTTCTGGCTTGCATCGATACAGCAAAAGCCATGCTGGAGAAGTATGGGATAGTGATTCCATTCGGGCTGCGAGCCTTTAATGATTCAGAAGATATGAAAATGAATTGCCCGGCTGAGAAAAAACCGGATGCAGCTTGGCAAGAGCAGATTGAACTGGTTGTGACTGAATTAAAAGATCATGTTGAGAATGAAAATATTGCTGCGACCGTGTTAGTGACAGAGTTGTCTGCAGAAGACGAAAAAGGAATTGGGCTGCAAATCGAAACAGTGATGTCATCAGTGTTGTTTGTGTATCCGTATCAAAAAGTAGAAGATGAATGGGTGATTGATGAGCCGATTCAGACGGAACAGCTGCTTTCTACTGTATTTGAGCACTAGATAAAGCGATGGAAATAATGCTGGCGCAGCAAGGCTATGAGCACTATTACGGCATGCTGTCAGATAAAGTCCGTATGCTGGCATATCGTGATGCTATTTTTAAATTAGTGAAGCCGGGTGATGTGGTGGTGGATCTTGGTGCCGGAACAGGCTTGTTAAGTATCTGGGCTGTTCAGGCAGGTGCATCAAAAGTATATGCGATTGAAAAAACCAGTGCGATTGCACTGGCAAAAGAAATTGCTAAGGTAAATCAGTGCCAGAATAAAATTGAGTTTATCAATAAAAACTCTATGGATGTGGAACTGCCAGAAAAGGCTGACCTATTAATTTCAGAGACTCTGGGTAGTTTTGGTATCGATGAGAATACGTTGCAGTTTACCATCGATGCAAGGGATCGTTTGCTGAAAAAAGACGGCCAGATGATTCCTCAGTTGCTGGAACTGTTTGTTGCGCCGGTAGAAGATAAATCAGTATATGAGAAGCTGGATTTCTGGCGGCAGATTCCTGATATTAATTTTGCACCAGCTTTTGAACTGTTTTCAAAAAAAATTATGGTCGAGGCCGTCGATATCAATGGCTTACTTTCGGCCGCTACTGAATTTGCGAAACTGGATCTTAAATCGATAAGCATGCAAGTTTTTACTGCCCGTCAGTATATTCCAATTATTAAACCCGGATGTATTCATGGAGTAGCTGGCTGGTTTAAGGTGATGCTGTGTCAAGGGGTTAGTATTAAAACGTCACCTGATCAGCCTTTAACCCACTGGAAACAGGCCTTTTTTCCGTTTAAACAGCCCGTGCAGGTTATTAAGGGTGATGTGCTCGACTGGTCAGTTAGTGTGGGTGCTAAAGATAAAGACAGTGATGATACCCTGATCAACTATGAGTATCGTTGTACTCAGCTTAAGAATGGAATTCTTATGAACGGACAAAATCAAGGCGCAGGGCGTAACGATCCGTGTCCGTGTGGTAGTGGCAAAAAATTTAAAAAATGTTGTATCAGTAAGGATTGATTAGCTGTTCTTTATCGGCAGACTAGTTTGAAATTTAGCCGAAAATGAATGGTTTAATGTTTTGCTTTCTGTTTTTCTACCACCCATACGGCAGCTTCAACCCTGCTTCGTAAGTTAAGTTTTCGTAGTAGGTGTTTGACGTGAACTTTGACAGTGGTTTCTACAATTTCAAGTTTTCTGGCGATTTCTTTATTGCTCATGCCTTTTGAGATCAGTAGCAGGATTTCATTTTCTCGCTGTGTCAGCGCTGTATTGTTACGACTTTCTTTTTGTGCTTCTTGATGCAGGCCACGAACCATCAGATCAGAGACTTTGTTGCTTAAAACAACATGGCCATTAACGACCTGGTGTAAGTGTGCCAGCATGTCCTCAGGCTCCATATCCTTTAGTATATAGCCGTCAGCGCCTGCACGCAGGGTTGATACGATATTTTTCTCATTATCCGAGACAGTTAATATAATTACCCGGCAGTCCAGTTCAGTAGCCTTGATGGCTTTCAGTGTTTCAAGACCATTCATTTTTTCCATATTAAAATCAAGCAAAATGATATCTGGTGATAACTCTTTTGCAAGTATTAGTCCACTCGCTCCGTTATCAGCTTCTGCAATTACCTGAAAAGATCCATCTAGTGACACTAGGTCTTTAATACCTCGTCTGATTAGTGGGTGGTCATCGATAACAAGTATTGAATACAACGGGGTCTACTCTTTGATTTTATCTGTTTGAAAAGATGTTGTTTTGCAGGTTGGTGTAAAAAGTAATGCGACGGTAGTGCCACCGTCGGAGTTATTTGTTATTTTTAGCTGGCCGTTCAGCGTTTTTGCGCGTTCTTTCATTATGCTAAGACCATAGTGATGTGTTTTAGGTGAAATATTTTCTATGCCTTTGCCGTTGTCGATGATGCATATTTCAATGTCATTATGTGGTAAATATTTCAGTTGTACAACAGCTCTTTCGGCTTTCGAGTGCTGCACGATATTTGAGAGAGATTCTCTTATCAGTTGTAATATATGGATTTCCTCGTTAGGCGTCAGCTCAAAATTAGCTATCTGACTGTCACATGATATTGTAGAGCTGCTTCGTTCATCAAACTCAGAAACTGTTTTAAGAAGTGCGTCATTAAAATCTTCTTCATCAATCTTTAAACGGAAAGTTGTGAGTAACTCTCTCAGTTCTTTATATGCGCTGTTAAGACCGCTTCGCATTTCTGTAACGATAGTGGCTTCCTCGGAGTCTGTATTATTTTTCTGATTGATTATTGCTTGTATGCGGCTTAGCTGAATTTTCATATATGTTAATGACTGAGCGAGAGAGTCGTGTAGTTCCCTTGCAATGACACCGCGCTCTTCGATCAGTGCCAGTCTTCGTGATTCTGTAGACTGATGAGTTAACTTTATGGCGATACCAATATGACTGGCGATGGATTCAAGTAGTGGTAGTTTCCAGGATGTCATAACATTGTAGTCAGTTGTTTCAATGATCAGTACACCATATTGTTTACTAAGATCACTTATCGGGATGGTGACATACGTTTTTTTGTGGTTATTACTATCGGTAACGGTTCGGCTATGTGCGATACCGCTATTAAGGCACTGATTGCAGCCAGTGGAGTTGCAGATGAGGTACTTGGTTTTGTCTTCATCCAGAGTTGATGTGAATATGCTGGCTTTGTCTGTTTGATGCTCATTCATACAAATAGCTCCCTGTCCCATTCCTGAAATTCCCTCAATATCTTTTAATATTTTGGTGAAAGTGGAGCGGGGAGAATCAGCTTCTATAAGGCGGTTAACGGTTTTGTAAAGCAATTCCATTGAGTGATTGCTTTGTTCCAGATCTGTTGTTTTCTGTTTTATTCTGTCTTCCAGTTCACTGTATATTTCAGAAAGGTCTTTTGCCATAGCATTAAATGCTGAGCCAAGCTGACCTAATTCATCTTTACCGGTGTATTTTATATGAAATGTAAAATCTCTCTGCCGAGTGCTTTCTGCGCTTGTTAATAATTGTTTTAGTGGTTTATGTATTCGTTGGTAAATAAGAAGCAGAGCGATCATGGTTAACAAAACAGTGAGTATGAGGATAATTACCTGGAAACTACGTAATCCTTGGATTTTATTTTCTGCGTTCTCTTCCAATAGCGAGACAAGATGATCAATATTTCCAACAAAATCAGAAACAACGAGTAAATACTGCTTACGTAAGTTATCGATAGCGTTAACAGAGGCAGGTGTATCTTGTTGTCCGTGAAAGTAAAGATTAAACAAAGGCCTGATCGATTTACTCCATTGTTTTTCAATTCTATCGTAGGCAAGCTGAACAGGTTTGTTTTTGTTATCCGGAAGAATATCTGTGAGGTTGGTATTGTACAAATGGTTTTCAAATCCTGTAATTAACTGAAGTACTTCTTCTCTGTGTTGATTGTTGTCTGAAGCGATTTGAGTCAAATTCGTTGCGATTCTGTAAGAGCGCATACGCAAAGCGCCGGATTCATTAATGGCTGTCGCGAGCCCTTGTGTTGTGTCGGCAATGAAGATAGAAGAAGCCATGCTGGCAAATGCCAATAGAATAATGGCCGTCATTACAACGCCCATACTCATTAATAGTGAATCTCGAAAACGTAGCTGCATAACATTCATTATGCATTTATAAGTTGCTTCACTCCAGCATTGCGTGCTTGTTTTTATTCTTCGGAGTGGTGCTTTGTTGAGAGTACTACTTAAGAATGTTGCTATGATAAAAAGGCTTTGGTATTTAGTGTTCGTACAATTTAACTGAATAATATCAATTGCTTATAACAATTCTTCCGCTACCACTTAAGTAGTAGTAGCTTGTGGACAAGTGCGTCACTATGTCGCACTTTATGATGTATATCAATTTTGTTGATAAACAGGCGCGTATTGTGTCAAAGCAGAGAATTTGAAAAATGAGATGCTAAGGGGAAATGGTATGAAGTGTACAAGCATATTAAACGGGGTGTTTGGACTAACTCTGTTTGCTATTAGCTCAGCAGGGTTTGCAGCCTCAAATCAAGTCAAACAAGGTAAACAAATTTATGAGCAAAACTGTATCTACTGTCACCAAGCAGACGCTATAGGCAAGCCCGGGTTTGCGCCGTCTCTTACAAATAAAGAATTATTAAGCATTGCCTCTGATAAGTTTTTTATGTCGACAATACGAGACGGGCGAACTGGTACAGGTATGCCGCCGTTTGCACATCTGGGTAAAAAAGGCATTCAGGATGTCGTTGCATATTTGAGAACCTATGAAACAACAGCAAACAGATCTAAAACAATTGATGCACAGCCTGCCTCTTATGGTGACGCTCGACAGGGACAGTTCTGGTTTAATCAGATTTGTGTAACCTGTCATGGTGTTGAAGGTACGGGTTATGCGAATGGCGTGGTTGGAACGGCAATTGGAAATAAAGATTTTTTAAGAAAAGTATCTGACGGTTTTATTCGCGAGACTGTTAAGCATGGTCGTTCTAATACTCGTATGCTGGGCTTTATGGGACCGACGGGTCTGGCTAATTTACGGAAAGAAGAGATTGAAGACATCATCGCTTATATGCGAACACTTGATAAAGGAAATAACCGCGGTCGATAGATACACGGCCAGCAGGTTTGCGCTTAAGAACACATTGTATAGACTAAGAATTAATTAGGGATTTAAATTATGAAACGTATAAAAAATCATTCCCGACGCGACTTTTTAAAGAACAGCGCATTTATTACTGGTTCCGCTGCAGGTGCCGGTTTATTTGTAGCAGATAATCCGGAACTGGAAGCGGCAACCAGTGATTCATCATCAACAAAACGAACAACTGCTTTAGCGCAGTGCCCGTATTGTGGCGTTGGTTGCGGCACGGTGATTATCTCAGAGAATGGCAAAATTGTTTCAATGCGTCCGGATAAAGATCATCCGACAAACTATGGACTGCAGTGTATTAAAGGTTTGACTGCTGCCGAACCCATTTATGTTGATCGCATGGAAGGGGATTCCTACGTACGAACAGATGTATGGGCCGAATGGAATAAGCCGGGTCATGGTGATATTGAATATACCAGTAAAACCAAAAATGCATTTGATGAAGATTTATTTGTACGTGTGCCTTATCAAAAAGCCTCTGACATGGTGGCGCATAAAGTGGCACACTTAGTTAAGAAATATGGCGGCAATTCCATTGGTTTGTATGGATCTGGTCAGCTGACAATGGAAGGTCAGTATTTAGAAAATCTGTTCATGAAAGGCATTATGGGCTCGAATACCATTGAAGCCAATGCCCGTATGTGTATGACCTCTGCAGTTACCGGCTACTTTGCCACGCTGGGTTCAGATACACCTCCATTGGCTTATGAAGATATTGAACTGGCCGATATGATTATGCACTTTGGTCATAATCCGCGTGAAGCGCATCCAATTATTTACTGGCGTATTGCTGATCACAAAAAGAAAAAAGATATTCCAACGGTTGTCGTAGATCCGCGCTATACCGGTTCAAGTCAGGGCTATGATGACATTAACAAGAAGAATAATGTTCATGTGCCTATTCTTAACGGCGATATCAGCTTTTTGAATTCTCTTGCGCATGTTTTATTAAAAGATCATGAAGATATTATCGACTGGGATTTTGTTAAAAAACATGCCAACGGCTGGGAAGAGTACGTTAATGAGGTGAAGAAAAATTACAGTCCTGAGCAGGTTCAGGATCGTATGGGCAGTGACAAAGTAACACCGGCGATGATACGCCGTGTTGCAGGTATGTTTGCCGATGCAACTCGCAAACGTTTAAAGCGTAGCAAGATGAGTCACGGTGGTGATGGCCATGGCGGCGTAATCATCATGTGGGGTATTGGATATAACCAGCATATTCATGGACAGCATAATGTCATATCAATTATTAACCTGCTGACACTAACTGGTAACTTAGCCAAGCCAGGTTGTGGTCCTTTCTCTATGACTGGTCAGCCTAATGCCATGGGTGAACGATTCACTGGTGGACTGACAGCACGGCTGCCATTCAATCAGCCGCTGAAAAGTAAAAAAGCCAGAAGTCATATGGCAAAACACTGGGGTATACCTGAACTAAATCTGGAAACAGCGTTGAAAGGTGATAACAGTGGTATGGCTATCGGTATGATGGAGCGTGCTATTAAAGGTGATCTTAAGGCTATGTTCCTAGTATATGCAACGCATATTGATTTACCTGATCAGCACAATCTGGTGCGCCCGGGTTTGATGAACACGTTTAATGTGGTGCAGGAGATCTACCGGCATGCGCCAAATAATTTATTTGCTGATGTTATTTTCCCTGCGGCGACATGGGGTGAAGTTGATGGTGTGTATATCAGCTCTGAACGCCGGATAAACATCGTGCAGGCTGGTGGTACACCACCACCTGGTTGTCGTCCAGACCTGGATATGGTTATTGATAAAGGAAAAGAAATTGCCCATCTGTTAGGGATGAAAAATGTCGACAAGATTTTCCCATGGGGTAAAAATGAAAAAGGTTACTATGATGCCGAAGCAATTTTCCGCTCAGTAGTAGAAGCATCTAAAGGAACAGATGCTGATCTAACGGGTATGCTGGAAGTGGAAAAAGTAGATGGCATTGGATTGTATCAGCAGCTGATTGATCATCGCGGTATTCAATGGCCAGCACCGACGTATACCATTGCTAAAGAAGGTGGTGCAAAACGCCGTTATATGGGGCAGGAAGGTAAGTGGGATAGCAAACCCTATGGTTACTTCCGCACCAAAGATGGCAAAGTAAATATGAAGATCTGTAAGCAGGATTACAGTCAGCGAGAAGAAATTACCAAGAAGCTAATGGACTTCGGTGTGAAGAAAGACTTCTTCTGTATTGATAATAAAGATCTGTTAGTTAAAGCACGTGATATGGGGCTTACACCGGATCTTCCGGATGAAAAATACCGCAACAAGAAATGGAATGATGTACCTAAAGATAAATACCCGTTCTGGTTAGGACTGGGTGTTGTATATGAACACTTCCATACAGCGAAATCGAATCGCAGTCCGACTACCCGTCGCTTGGTACCTGAGCAGTATGTTGAAATGCATGAAAATGATGCAAAGAAACTGGGTATAAAAGATGGTGATCTGGTGAAACTAATTACACGCCGTGGCGAATACCAAGCGCGTGCTCAGGTAGGTACAAACAGTATCGTCAAGCCTGCACGTAACTCTGTACCTGAGGGTTATATGTTCAGCCCCTGGAATCTGTCTGTTGCGGATAGTGCTGATCCAAAGAAAAATAAATGGTTGGTCAATGCAACTTCCAGCCGTGCATTTGATCCGGTATCCGGTCAGGTTGATTTTAAGAAACTAGCTTGCCGTATTGAAAAGGTATAGTTGTTTCTGAGAGATAAAGCTACTCGCACAAGGACGAGTGAGTTGCTGGAAGAGTCTCTATAGTGGTAACAACGGCATGCAGTATTCTGTATGCCGTTATCGGTTTAGGAATCCAATAACAATTTATTTGTAGTGGGTTTAGGCCTGGTAGTATTGATATGGAATAACAATCAGGTGAGAAAAATATACTATGATCAGTTCAATGCTAATGAGACGTGATGGATAGACGAAATTTTTTAAAAGAAATAATTGCCGGCGCAGTTGCTACAGCTGCACTGAGTTCTGGTCAGGCTGAGGCAGCATTTACTGCGCAGACTAATCAGCGATATTTACGTCCGCCAGGTTCACTTAAAGAAGAAGAGTTTGAGTCGCGTTGTATCCGCTGTGGTCAGTGTGGTGAAGTTTGTCCTAACCGATGTATAGAATATTTCAATTTAGAAAATGGTATTGATTCTCTTAATACGCCTTACATAACTCCAAGGGCTAAAGCCTGTATTTTATGCATGAAGTGTGGCGATATCTGCCCGACAGATGCAATCAAAGAGCTTGATCGTACCGCAGAAGATATTCTTGGTTACGTTCAAATGGGCAAAGCCCGTGTTAATGAAAACCTGTGTTTATCATATCAGGGTAAAACATGTGGTGTTTGTTATCGTGCATGTCCACTGGCCGATGTTGCGATAAAGGTACAGTTGCTGGAGCAGCCGATTGTGCTTGATGCCTGCGTGGGTTGTGGCTTGTGCGAGCGATCCTGTATACAAATCCCGCAGGCTATAAAAATTATTCCTGATCACATATTAAATAAAGCGGGATGATTATGAGTGAAATTAGTAAACCGTTTTTTATCTGGCGGCACTTAAATAAAGCTCGTTGGCTAGTGTTATTGACAGTGTTTCTTATGTTGATAATATTGCCTTTTATTCATGTTTATCAGACATTCGTGGCATCATTTTCATATGATTTGCTAGAGCCAAGTGAAAAAAGTTTATATAACATCATGGAGATGCTGACGACTCCTTTTACCAATGATCCTGCAAATGGCCTTGAAAATGTTAAAGGTACAACTTGGTCGGGAAACTTTTTCGGATATCAGATTTCTGATCCTCTGGCTGTGGCAGGGCAGGTTTTTTCAGGCTTGACGTTCTACTGGCCTTTTATTTTAACGGCATTAATTCCTGTTGTTGCAACCTTGTTATTTGGGCGTTTTTTTTGTGGTTGGATTTGTCCGGCAACATTCCTTTATGAATTAAACACAACGCTATCATTGTGGATGCATCGGTTTGGTTTTAAAGCGGGCACTAGAAAGTTTGATCGCAGAATGAAATACATAGTGTTAGCTGTTGGTTTGGTTTTGTCAGCTATTAGTGGTTCAGTGTTGATATCAGTCATTTATCCACCGGCTATTATAGGGCGTGAACTGTATTTTGGTATTGCGCTGGGTGGTTTCGGCGCAGGTCTGGTTTTCTTCGTGATTACTTTACTGTTTGATTTGCTGGTTGCGCGCAGGGGATTTTGCCGGTACCTCTGTCCAGGTGGTGCACTGTATTCTTTATTGGGGCGATATCGCTTATTCAGAATTAAACGTATCATAGAAAATTGTAATGACTGTGCAAAATGCAATGCCGTGTGTGAGTTCGGGCTCGATCCCTTGCATGATGATTTTGGGCAGGAGTGTAATAACTGTGCAGCCTGTATAGCGATATGCCCGACTGATGCGATGACATTTGTAACCAGCATATCAGATCTTGAATTCCAGGGGGCTGGCCATTTGGGTAAGTCATATAAGAGGTCGCAGGATTCAGGAGAGTGAGATGGAAAGACGAACATTTATTCAGTCTTTGATATTCTCGGCAGCGGCACTAGCAGCTGCAAGCTTGCCTTATGGTGTGGCACGTTTACTGGCACCAGCCTACGCCAGTAAATATCCACATCATTTACGCCCGCCTGGTGCAATAGCAGATGATGATGCGTTTGTAGAGGCCTGTATTGGATGCGGTCTTTGTGGTGAGGTCTGTCCGCCAAAGTGTATACAGTTTGACAAAAGACAAGGTGGAAATAAAATCTATACACCGTTTATTGATCCTGAAATTAAAGCCTGTACATTGTGCGATAAATGTATGTCGGTGTGCCCGACTGAAGCGCTGACTGAAACTGCTCGCGAAGAGATAAAAATGGGTGTGGCTCAAATTGACATACTGACCTGCTATCCCTGGGTTGACCGAGGTGTTTGTGGGGCTTGTGTAACGATTTGCCCGTTAGGCGAAAAGGCCATTAAATTTAATTTTGCAAATATATACAGACCGGAGGTAATTAAGGCGGGATGTGTCGGTTGTGGTTTGTGCGTTGAAGTATGTCCTCACCCTAGCTTGCCGATAGCGATAGTGGGAGCAGATCAGGGAACAGTTATGTCGCACAGAGTATATTGATGAAAAAATAATAAGTAAAAGGTAGAATGTTTTTGAAAGTAAAAAATATAAAATTCATTAAATTATTTTCTTTCGTAATAGTTGTGTTTTTTTCAGGGCAGGCTCTGGCTCATCATGTTTTAGGTCGTCCGGCCTACAGCTTAAATGAAGATTCAAATACACCACCCAGCATGCAAGTGGAAACACAGATAGGCAGTTATTTTGTGACTTATATGGTTTACCCGGCCTTCCCAAGAGCAGGTGAAAGAGGGCGTGTGAATGTCTATGCCTCGCGAATTGATGACGGTGATTCATATGGCGGCAAAATGTTTTTCGAGGTAAAAAATGATGTTATGTTTGGTGATGAAAATAAAGAACTGTTAGGCACACAAAGTATTGATGATGGTGTATATCGGCAGGGCTTTATTTTTAAAGAGGATGGTGACTATATTATTACCGCCAGTTTCGAAGCGGATGGTGAGCCCTATATAATAGACTTCCCGTTGCAGGTAGGTGAGGGATCAAGTATGGCGCCTGTTCTGATTGCACTTGCTTTTATTGTATTTGCATTAATCAGTGTCAATGTGTTGCAGCGTAGGCGATTAATGAGAGAGAAAATTCGCAGTGTTCGAAATAACGAGAGTCAGTCTGAATGACTCACCCCGGATTACCTGAATACTGGGCTTTTGTTGTCTGGGGTTTTATGGTCTTGCTGAGTATCGGTTTGTTGTTGAAAATCAACTTCTCGCGCTTTTCTTTTCTTAATAAAAAAACCATCAGTTTATATCAAATAAAATTTGTCTCACCGGTTATTGTATTTCTAACACAGTCTCGATGGCTGATATTGGTTTTAAAACTTGTTGTGGTTGCATTGTTTCTGTTGGTTATTTATGCGGGGCTGATGGGTACGCCTGTGCCGGAAAGAAATATAGCGACCGTATTGACATGGAATATCTGGTGGGCTGGTTTAATTATATCAATCTTTTTTCTGGGTTCAGCATGGTGTGCTGTTTGTCCGTGGGATACCTTGGCCAGCTGGCATGTGAAGCCAAGGTTCTGGCTTAAAAAATATTCCTTAAAGATTAATAACAGTCTTGAAATGACACCGCCGAAATGGATGCGCAGTGTCTGGCCTGCTTTGATTATGTTTGTTGGATTAACCTGGCTGGAGTTAGGTTATGGTATTACCACTAGCCCCTATATGACAGCGATTTTGTCTTTAGTGATGGTAGTGTTGGCGGTGATTTCACTGGCCATGTTTAAGAATAAGGCGTTTTGTCATTACATTTGTCCTGTTGGAAGGACGATAGGTTTTTATTCGCAGCTGGCACCTGTCGAATTGCGACCTGTTGATAACGACATTTGTACAGACTGTAAAACAATGGAATGTTTTACAGGTACTGAACTGGTCGATGCGTGTCCTACTCAGCTGGTTATGGGCAGGCTAACTCAAAACACTTATTGTACTTCCTGTGGTAACTGTACTCAAAGTTGTCCTGATAAGAATGTTGCGTGGCGAATTCGCCCGCAAAGTCAGGAAGCGATAGAAAGCGCAAAACCTCACTGGGATGAGGCCTGGTTTATGCTGATATTGTTAACGCTGACCAGTTTTCATGGTATTACCATGATGGAGTTCTGGGAAGATAATTTAAGAAAGTTTGCACAAATTATCGGTGACTCGGGTCAGTTGCTGGTTAGCTTTTCAGTAGGTCTGGTGTTGAGTGTGCTGATTCCGGTTGGCATCTATGCCTTAGCTATTGAGATAACGAGACGCTGGTCAAGTTCTAGTTCTGGAAAAGATCTTGGCTTTAAAAAAATATTTACCAGTCTGGTTTTTGTTACTTTACCGTTAGCCTTCTCCTATCATTTGGCGCATAACCTAAATCATATGATACGCGAGTCGGTAGGAGCCGGTCAGTTATTTCTTAATCCGTTAGGAAGTAATGTGAGTTATTCCGGTGTGGCAGATCAACTGTTAATCAAAAACAGTATGCTGTTATCTGAAAATAATATCTTTATTTTACAGTCTGTGTTGATGATGTTTGGTTTCTGGATTGCAATAAAAGTACTGCAGCGTCGCACTGAAGATTTAAATATTAAAAGCTCGTTGCATTTATTGCCGATGCTGATATTTATCGTAGCGATTAACAGTTTTCATATCTGGATGTTAATGCAGCCTATGACTATGAGAGTAGGTGCCTTATGTGTGGTTCCAGCCAGCTTGTAAACTGAAATTAAAGAGAGAGTATTATTTTGGATAGAAGGTCATTTTTTACCCGTGGCGCAGGAAAAGCTGCAAAAGCTGTGACTGATCATTCTGCTGAGCAGGCGAGAAAGAATGCGCTGCGATGGATTCGCCCACCCTTTGCTATTGATGAGCTGGACTTTTTACTGACCTGTACTCGATGTGAAGCATGTATTGAAGCCTGTCCTTATGACATAGTATTTCCGTTGTCCGCAAAACTCGGCGCAAAAGTTATTTCTACGCCGGCTATGGATTTATTGAGTAAAGGTTGTCATATGTGTGAGGACTGGCCATGTGTGAATGCCTGTGAGGTGAACGCGCTGGTACTGCCTAATGATGGCAATAAAAGCTATGAACTATCAGAAGCTAACGCACTGGGAGTACAATACAAAGAACGTTATGTGCCGAAACTTTCCAATGCAGTGATTAATAAAGAAGCTTGTTTACCATACAGTGGGCCTGAATGTGGCGCTTGTCGTGTATGTCCGGTAGAAGGTGCTATGCTGTGGAGTATGGAAAAGCCAGAAATTAATCAAAGCCTGTGTACAGGTTGTGCACTATGCAGAGAAAACTGCATAGTTGAACCCAAAGCCATTACAATTCAATCGAAATATAAGAAATTTAAAAGCAATCGTGAAAGTTTTTAATCAGCATATCTCACAGGATAACCTGTAGTTTTTATGTTTATGCTGCTTTCTAATGCGACATATTTTCTAAAAAACATCAAATTCACCATTTAGACAGATTCAATCTTGCTGAATAATTCACATATGTGATTTTAGTTACACATAATAAACCGCTTCCAGTACTGGTTGTCATGGTGCTTTTATTTTTATTTCACAGTGTGAATTTTTTTGGCTGTTAGTTTATTTAAATATTTTCGGAGTTTGATTTTTATAAGTAAATTGTTGTTTTTAAATTAGCAGGGAAAAATTCCTTATAAAACAAGACGAAACAAGCTGTATCGAAAAATTTTAAAAAAATTAACTCTATATTATCTTTTTATAATTAAATAATCTTCTGTTTGTTATTTGCTGTGTAATATGTCTCAATAGACGGGTTCAATTAAAAGAATTAATTCTAAGATTAATTTTATATGGATTACCTGACTTGCAATAAGGCGGGTATATAAAAATATTAATAACAATAAATGAAGTATCCGAAAGGAGGAGACGTCATGGTTTACACCAAGAAATCACCGGCACTACTCGTTATCGGTATCATCATGCTCGCTATCTGGTTCATGGCTGATTCTGGTGCGTTGTCTGGTTATATAGAACATCTCGGAGGAAAAAAATATAAGTATCTCGCAGAGCTAACGACACTTCCGTTATATTTCGGTGTGTTGTCTGTACTGATAGGTGGCTGGCAGTTGTTTGGAACGCATAGCGAGGGTCAATGGGATTATTTTTCTTCGGCTATTGCCGGTGCCATGTTTATTCTGATTATTGCAATGATGGTGCGATGGTTTGTTGCGCCTGAAGTGGCTGTTGTCAGCAAAATGATGGGCAAGGTCGGTGACACGGGCAAATACATTCATAAACTGCTGGGGCTGAATTACGTCGTTATCGGTATTGTGGTCGGTATTGTTACGGTCAATGTTTTTCGGGTACCGGAATGGGCTGAAAATGGTGTCAGATTGTCACGTCTTGGTTTGAAAACCGGGGTTATTCTGTTGGGTACGCTTTACAGCGCGGCAGAATTAAAAAATCTCGGTGGCTTGTCAATCATCATGATTGGTTTCTTTGTGCTGGGTTCTGTCGGCATTGTGTTGTGGATGGGTGCCAGAATGAAAATCCCTAATTCCATGGGCGGCGTTTTATCTGCCGGGATGGGGGTTTGTGGCGTCTCTGCCACTGTTGCAGCTGCGCCGGTTGTGCAGGCTAAATCTGTTGAGATAGCCTATACCATCGGTACCATTTTATTATGGGGCGTTGGCTGTATGTTTATCTTTCCAGTTGTGGGTAACTTGCTTGGCATGAACTATGTTCAATTCGGTGCCTGGGCAGGAACCGGTATTCTTAATTCAGCTCAGGTGGCCGGAGCTGCGCTGGCCTTTCAGCCAGATGGGATAGAAACCCTTAAGGTTGCAGAAATTTTTAATATTACGCGTGTGCTGGTATTACCAATCATCGTTATATGGCTGGCAGTCTGGTATGTGAAACGTGAAGAAAGCGTAACCGAAACAGTTAATGTGGGCCGGGTTATTTTCGAGAAATTCCCGGTGTTTGTTATCGGTTTTATCTTGTTGTTTGCCTTGTCTTCAACCGGTATTTTTGCACCGGCCAATCATTACAAAGGTAAATACTTCGGTAATACGGCAGAGTCCGGTTTCAAAGAAAGTAAATTGTTGAAAGCCGATAAAATTGCTGTGCTCTCAGCCGAGATAAATAAGATACAGCGCCAAGATCGTAAGACGGCTGTGCAGAATCTTATCGATAATGGCAAAGTAATGAGTATTGAAGATGATGATGCGTTGCGTGGTTTAGTCAATGCAAAAGTACTTTCAAAGGATGCCAACAAAATCCTCAAAGGCGCACATAAAGCAGTTCGACACACGGCTAAGAAAATCAAGGCCTTCCGGAACTGGATAACCTGGTTGTTTGCTTTTGGTCTGGTTGGTTTGGGTATGCAGATTACTATGTCAGCAATGAAGCAGGCAGGTGGTCAGCCTGCAATTATCGGTGCGGTGGTCGGTACGCTGAAGGCAGTGCTGTCACTGGTTGTTGTTATGATGTTTGTATCCGGATCCATATAGGAGAATAAGTCATGAGTGAAGAGAAAAAGTTTGACCGTGGTTCGGCGTTATCAATTTTCGGTAGCGACCGAAAGGAAGATTTCGTTGCGCTGATCCTTGCTCTGGTTATTGCTTTTGGCGTATTCGTCAGTTACTAAGCAATAGTTGATGTAAAACTAAGCCGGTGCCGATCTTGGTGCCGGCAACTTATAAGATGGTGTTTTATGATCAGTTCAAAAAACGTTTTACTTTCAAGCCATGGTACAGATGGTGCGCAGGCGGCTGAGCGGGCAGCGATTGCGATGTGTGAGACCGATGCAAGCATCGATCACTTACTGGTAGTGCCCGATCTCTGGAAAGATATGATGGGAGATGACTGGCTTAATAACGGTTCAACACGGGATCGTTACGGGCGCTATATTGAGTCTGAGCTTGGTAAGGAAATAGATCAGCATATCGCCAGAGTGCGTCAACAAGCCGAAGAAAAGGGAATACGTTATCAGTGTAAAGTGATACTTGGTAAACCGGATCAATGCCTGACCAGTACCTGCAAGGAATCAAATTACGATATGGTTGTAATCGGCTCACCCAGACCTAAAGGCTTGTCAGGCTTGCGTTCGCGTATGACAACAGAGTCGCTGGCAAAGAATTTGACGACACCTTTGTTAATAGTGCCATACCCAAATGGATGAGCTTGCTGCACCCACAGACAGTAAGGATGCTGCGTGGGTATCATTTAAAACGCCGATGGAAAGACAGCTGCTTATTGATTTTTGTCAGGACGTTAGTCGTTTGTTTAGGATTAATCCTTATCTTGAATTTGAGAAGTGGCAGAGCTGTGGTGATAATTGTTATCAGTTAACGGCACGAAATCTGAGTAATGATCCCCCGCTTGATCTTGATAATAAACTTCAGATAGAGCCACGTGAAGACGGTGTACATATCAGCTATCATGACGGTCTGAAGTCCAGTACAACCTTTAAAATAGAATCCGTGAGCGAAGGCTCTAAAGTTACTATTATTGAAGACTATGAAACGCTGAATGAATCTGAGCGACAAGCTCGTCTGCATGAAGTAGACAAAAGCCTGACCAAGTGGGCAGAAGATATTCAGGCCTATCTTGTTCGTTGGAAACGCTGGTCGTGGTTTGCGCCATGGCGCTGGTATATGAGAAAAATCTGGCAGCCGATGAAACCGACAGCGAGACGAATTACTTATATGTTGTTGTGGATTAGTCTGATTGAAATTGTGGTGATAGCTCTGGGGGTATCAATATATTTTGTTGAATACAGATAAGTTGTTGTAGTTGGTTGTTAAAGTTTCTAATGAGGCTTTATTAACTTAAAAGCCCCAGTCCTGTTCTGGCTTGGGCATGTCTTCATGGCACTGGTAACACTTAATGTCTTTGTCTTTGTAATACTCGTGATCTTCGTCACGGCCTCCTTTGCTGTTGACGATGCCTTCAGGCAGTTTATGTGCAATTCCTTTGTGGCAGTCGATACAGGTCATATTTCTTTGTTCTGCAGATGCATGTACCAGTACGCTGCGGTTAAGCTGTGTTGATGAATCCATGGCATCAAAATTGTGACAGTTTCTGCATTCGTGGGAGTCATTATTTTTCATGCTTGTCCATACGCTTTGAGCTAGTTCTTTACGTTTAGCTGAGAACTTTTCTTTTGTGTTGATGCTACCGATAACGGTGTGAAATAATTCATTTGTTGCACGTATTTTTCTCACAACTTTATGTTGCCATTCATTTGGCACGTGGCAATCAGAACAAGCAGCCCGGACGCCTGAGCGATTTTTGTAGTGAGTGCTTTGCCGGTACTCGATATAAACATTATCTTTCATTTCATGACAGCTTATACAAAACTCCAGATTGTTAGTGGCTTCCATTGCTGTATTGAATGCACCCCAGTAGACAACTCCTGCGACCATGAAGAATATGGCGGCACCAAGTGTGGTATTAAATATCATCTTCCTTGCTAATAAGTGTTTATAAAATTTTATCATTGTATTTTGGTTGGTATTTTATAGGGTTTATATTTTGTGATCGTGACCGGATAGCTCAATGTTCTTGATGTAGGGTATGTACTCACGATCGCTGCCTTTGATATGGTTAATCAACCATGTTTTTAAAAAATCCAGTGCGTCATAAATAGTATGATCCTGGTCGCTGTGATATTTTGACGTGCAATCATTAATTTTAGCTATCATTTCTTGATGTAGTTTTTTATGGTTTTCGTAATCAGGGTAGTGGTTGTTTCGCATTAAAGTCTCTTCCCGGTCGAAATGATATTTTGTGTAACTGATTAAGCGTTGCATAATTTCATCAATCTTTTTCTGTTCTACTTTAAACTGGGTTGCTGTTTGCAATTCATTGATCAGATTAATTAGTATCTGGTGGTCTTCATCGACTAGCTGTATCCCGGTTGACATGGAGTCCTGCCATTTTATCAGTTGCTTTTTTAGGATAACCTCGTGTATGAAAGGAATGATGATAAGAATAAATATTAAAATCCAGGGCAGAGGATGCGTGAATCCAAGCAGAAAAGCGAGCACAGTGGTAATTAATAAAGCCATTATGATGACTGACAGCAAAAACATGCTGATACCTTTGGTCAGGGTGTTCATCTGATGAGTCCTGTAAAGCTGAATTTAATTGAGAGAGGTCGCTGATAAAACAGATAAACAAATTCTAGTCTAAAGCACTGATATTTCGCTGATTTGTATCAATAAGCTGATACATTTAGTTAATTTATTAGGCCGCGCTGATAGCCTCAGATGATGGTGAGGATAAATAGAACTGTTTGGCAAACAATCGGTGTCATACCTATAGTGGTCGTAAGGCTGGTTCTGATAAAAAGGAGATGACTATGTTAAATCACTATACATCGTTAAAACATTCTATGTTGAATCAAGGCGTAAAGTTAAAGCTCGATGCGGATGGTTCGGGTGTATCCAAGCATTCCCCGGCAACAGAAGTCATGACAGATTTGCGGCATGCCGCTGCGTATACCATTAGTCCTGCAATATCTATCACAGAGGCTGAAAGAAAGATGGTGCTGTGTGCTGTGAGGTTGTTGTTTGTGACGAATTCTGAAGATGAACTGTTAGGGCTGATAACAGCGACTGATATTCTGGGCGAACGACCGCTGAGTTATTTACGTGAGCATGGCGGGAGTCGTGATGATATTTTAGTACAGGAAATAATGACAGCCAAAGAAGGGATTGAGGTTATCAATTACCCGGATGTTGTACGCGCATCGATAGGTGATATTGTCGCAACATTCCATGCTGTCGGGCGTCAGCATGTGCTTGTGGCTGAGCATGAAAGAATACGCGGTTTGTTCTCGGCTACGGAAATCTCCCGGCGTTTAGGAGAAACGCTTGATATGGATATTAGAGCCAAGACTTTTGCAGAACTAGAGGCTGCTTTAGTGGCGCATTAGTTAACACATCGATGCTGTCTGATTTGCAAAGATAAAGTGCGAAAAAAAAGGAGCTCAGAGGCTCCTTTTTTATGATATCGAAAATCGAAATCAGGCAGTTTTTGGCTGCATGGTGTAATGTGACAGGCTTTGAGCAAACTCCTTCAGAGACTGAATGCCGGTGGCTTCAGCTTTTGCAATCCACTCTTTCAGTGCTTTAACAAGCTCTTCATTATTGCTGACCTGTGTCTGCCAGACATTTTGTAACTCTTTACGTTTTTCATAAATCGTTTTGAGTACGCTGTTCTGCGCAATGATTTCCTGAATGCGTTTGTGATCATGCTCACTAACCAGTGATTCTTCACGTGAAAGAATCTTCGCCGCTTTATTGAATAAGGGCTTACTGTCAGCATCGGCCTGAGCCGCTTCTTTCTCAACCAGCGGAGCAACTACTTTTTTGGCATAGGTTGCCATAATCTGAAAACGATTATCAAATATCGCGGCTAAGGTGTCGGTGTCAATAATATTTTTACTAGTATCGGTTTTAGCCTTTGGTGCAACACGTTTAATGGTTAATAAACCGAGCATTTTAAAAATATTGATATACATCCAGCCGATATCGAATTCATACCATTTGCTGGACAGTTTAGATGAGCTTGGGAAGGTATGATGATTGTTATGCAGTTCTTCACCGCCAATCAGGATACCCCAGGGTACGATATTGGTGGAGGCGTCAGCGCATTCGTAATTACGGTAGCCCCAGTAGTGACCAATACCATTAATGACGCCGGCTGCAAATAATGGGATCCATGCCATTTGAACCGCCCAGACAGTGATGCCCGCAGTACCAAACAGTAACAGGTCGATGACCAGAAAGATCATGATGCCGGTACGCCCATGTGGCCGATAGATTTTGCGTTCGAGCCAGTCTTCCGGTGTACCTTTACCGTATTTTTCCAGCGTTTCATCAGTCAGACCGGCACGGTAAAGTTCAGCGCCTTCTCGTAATACCTTGCCGATACCCAGAACAACCGGGCTGTGAGGGTCTTCTGCTGTCTCGCATTTTGCATGGTGTTTGCGATGCAGGGCAGTCCAACCTTTCGTGGCCATGCCGGTGGTCAGCCATAGCCATAAACGGAAGAAATGTCGCAGTATAGGGCCTAATTCCAGGCCACGGTGAGCAGAATAGCGATGCAGATAAACGGTAACGCTAACAATCGTAATATGGGTAAATAGCAAAGTCATACCGACTATTTGCCAGACTGACAAGTCTAAAAGACCGTTATACCACATGTTTCATATCTCCTATTTAGAGAGTAATGGTTCTGTTTCGAAGTATTTCAAAACAGATAAATTCTTTATACATCAGCAAGTTGCATAATGCCAGAGGGTTTTTTTAAAGCGCCTTCGGATGGCCTGCCTGAATGCGGTGTACTTGCTTTATCCGGCCCTCTATGTCCGGGCAGGCTGGCTTTCATGATGCTGTCGCTGAATAAGACAGACATCTCTTCATTGCCGGTTGCTCCCTGCTGTACGGCCCAGCGTATGATAACCTGATATGCGTCGTCATTCAGCTTTAACATAGAGACTTTAGTGGATTTATCAACGTGGTGCTGATGTATGTCCTTTAGCAAATCCTCGATATCCCTGAATTTGCGCTCATTATCAATGTTATGCCGCTTTTTAGTGGCACGGGGTAGACGCTGCTTACAGAGCCATTCGCTGACACGAACGAAAAACATTTGTTTATCATAAATACCATCGGCTATCGCCCACTCGGCCAGTTTGTCAAATGCCTCGAGACTGATCGCTATCTGATGCGAGGCCTTGGTTTTTAATCCGCGGGCTTTTATCAGTTGCTCAAACCTGTTTTTAACCACTTTCATAATGGCGTTAATAAATCCTGTTTATTGCTGCTTTAAAAGTGCGATGAATTTATCAGTTTAATTAAAATTAACAAGAACTTACTTCTGGGCGGTTGTTTTTATCGGCATTGATTGGCTTTAGATAACATTATAATATTACGTAACATATTGTAATTTAGAACTTATTTGTTAATTTATAAGCATATATGATTTTATGGCTACAATAGTGTCTTAACTGCCTGTTTCAATAAGTTTTAATAGGTGGCACTAAAAAGCTATCTATCTGATTTTATGAGGTATTTTTACATATGTCTAAAAAGCAGATAAAAGGTGCATTGAGTGTGCTTGAGAGGGTCAAGATAAGCCAGGATATGGCGGACTTTATCAGCACGGAGGTGCTTAAAACTGGTTCCAGTCGCAGTCAGATTATTCGTCAGGCATTAACCCATTACATGACGCATGAAGAGTCCCGGGTGCTAACAGAGTTGGAGTCGCTAAAAACCATGAGCATAGAGCTGAATCAGCGCTTAGTAGCCATGGGTTTGTATGAGCAGTCTCGATTTGACCAGCTATTAAAAGCGCTGAAAGCATATCGAAAACCCGCTCAGTGAGCACGCAGCAGTAGCAGATAAGATCTGAGCATTTGCGGGTAGTTTTCCTGCTCATCGTTCAGTTTTTGATGGAACGCATGCAGGCTTTGTGTGGCCAGTTGTTTCCATTGAGGTCGCTTCATTAATGCGGATAACTGAAGCAGGTTCTCAATGCTAATGCTGTTGGCAGAAGGCATTGAGCCATCATAAATTTCTTTAGAGCGAATCAGAATGTTTTTATCGTTTGCGCTGTTGTCAAAAAAGCCATGGTTAGCCTGGTCATAAAATGCCTTGATTTGTTGTTCGGTCAGTTCACTGGCCCAGACCAGCCATTGCCTGTCGTTGCTGTTTTTATAGAGAGTGATCAGTGCGTTGCTTAAATAAGCATAGTCATCCAGATAGGCTTCTCCAGAGTGCTTGCCATTGCGGTAGCTGCGATAAAGCTGCTTGCTTTTTGGGTCATAGAGATGGCGGTAGATAAAGCCTGCTGCTTGTTCCGCAGCAACGCGGTATTGCGGCATGTTCAGTTGTGTCGACGCCTTGGCTAGCGCTTTGATCACCAGAGCATTCCAGCCGCTAATGATTTTATCATCGAGGTGCGGAGCAGGACGCATGCGTCGTTGTTGCAGAAGTTTGTTTAAGGCGGACTCTATTAACGATTCAGCGTCAGGCAGACTCAGTGCCAGTGTTTTTGCGGTTGCCTGCAGGGACTGTTCTGCAAATAGGATATTGAGGCCGCTGAATTCTTTTTCGGGGTCACTTTCAACGTTGCCAGTGTCCTGAATATTAAAATGAGGATAAAAAAGGCGTTGTTCCGGCTGGCTTAAAAGCTGTCCGAGTTCGGATTTTTTCCAGACATAATAGGCGCCTTCGCCGTGTTGTTGCGGGTTATCGGGTCGAATGCTGTCAGCATCGTAGGCCGAATAAAACCCGCCGTCAGGGTGGCGCATCTGACGGATGACAAAATCAAGGCTTTGCCTGATCTGACGCTGATAGTGATTGGCGGGCATCAGTCGGGCGGCATCGAGCAGGGTGTTGATGATCAGACCCTGGTCATAAAGCATCTTTTCAAAATGTGGTACCTGCCATTGCGCATCAACGGAATAACGATGAAAGCCACCACCTACGTGGTCGTAAATGCCGCCGCGCAGTATATGGTTGAGGCTGTTTTCGACCATGCTGTGTGCATTGTTGTTGGGTTTGCTTTGGCCGTACATTAATAAAAAATCAAAGATGGCAGTGCGCGGGAACTTGGGGGCGTTGCTAAAGCCGCCATGCTCGTTATCGAAGTTCTGACTAAATTGTAGGTATGCATTATCAATACTGCTTAATTTGACCTCGCCTTGGGTAACTTGGTTTTGCAAATGCGAGCGCATAAGAGCGGTAACCTCAGCAGCAACCTGATTAACTTTATCTCGCTGATCACGCCAGAGTGTAATCACGTTGGTTAAGATTTCCTCAAGGCCTTTATGGCCGGCTTTACTAAATGGCGGAAGATAAGTGCTGGCAAAAAAAGGTTGCAGACTGTTATTGGCAATGATGGTGGTTGGCCAGCCGCCATAGCCGGCCAGTATCTCGGCTGCCGTGATATAAATCCGGTCGATATCAGGGCGTTCTTCGCGGTCTACCTTAATGCTGATGAAGTGCTGGTTAAGGAGTTTTGCAATAGCCGGGTTTTCAAATGATTCATGCGCCATGACATGGCACCAGTGACAGGTTGAGTAACCGACAGAAATGAAAACCGGTTTATCTTGCTGGCGGGCTTTCTGAAAGGCCTCGTCTCCCCATGGGTACCAGTCCACCGGGTTGTAAGCATGTTGTAACAAATAGGGGCTGGACTCATTAATTAAACGGTTGGCCGGGGCTTTGGAGCCGGCATAGGCGTTTAAATGTAAAATAAACAGGCTAATAAAAAACAGGCTTTTCATCATCAGAGTGTCGTCGTTGTTACGGCTATTCAGAGTGTGACAGCTATTTTAGGCGTTTTACGCCGCGTAATGATAAAAAAGTTGCTGCCGAATAAGAATCTGTGGCTAGCGCTTAATAAAATTGGCTGTTTAACAGATGTTGAGTATAAATAGCCTGTTATTGTATGGATTAATGAGCGAATAAGATCTGTCTTTTTCATGGTCATGGTGTAAGCTAAGCGCTCATTTTTATCAGATAATTACAGTTGCCGGCTTTGGGTTTGTATTCAAAATTTCATCAACGTCTAAAGGCTTTAAATGCCGCGGCTCCAGCTGGGATCTTCCAGTGCGGGGGGGTCGGGCTGGAAAAAGAAAGCCTGCGGGTGTCTGCCGAAGGCACGCTATCACAAAAGCCGCATCCGCCAGAGCTGGGTTCTGCGCTGGCGCATTCCAGTATTACCACTGATTATTCTGAAGCCTTGCTGGAATTTATTACCCCGCCTTTTGATGATGTGCAGAAGTCTATGGATTTTCTGCAAGATACTCAGCAGTTCGTTTATGGTGAGCTTAAAGATGAGCTGTTATGGTCGGCCAGTATGCCCTGTGTGGTGGCTGGTGAAACCAGTATTCCGCTGGCTAAATACGGCGACTCAAACCTGGGGCGGATGAAAACAGTTTACCGGCGTGGTCTTGGTCACCGTTATGGCCGGGTGATGCAGGTGATAGCTGGGGTGCATTACAATTATTCATTTAAAGATGAGTTCTGGTCGCATTACCAACAAATTGAATCTGATAGTACTGATTTGCAGGACTTTGTCTCGGCTCGATACTTTGATGTGTTGCGCAATTTACAGCGCTACGGCTGGATAATTTCTTATCTGTTTGGTGCGTCGCCGGCAATTTGTAAATCTTTTTTAAATGGTCAGAAAACCAGTCTGCAGGAATACAATGAAAATTCCTTTTATGAACCGTATGCCACTTCGTTAAGGCTGGGTGAGATTGGTTACCGTAACTCGCGTGAGAGTGAGGTCGGGATAACCGCTAATTACAATAGCTTGCAAGAATACATTGATGCTTTGCGCTGTGCGATAGAAACGCCGTACCCGGGTTATGATGATATTGGCATTGTAAAAGACGGTGTCTATCAGCAACTCAATGCAAATATTCTGCAAATAGAAAATGAATATTACAGCAGCGTGCGTCCCAAGCAGGTATTGCAGGGGCTGGAAAAACCGGTGAATGCATTGCGTGATCGTGGTGTGCAGTATATTGAGCTGAGATCTGTTGATATCAGTCCATTTGATCCGCTAGGGGTGAATGAAGATCAGCTACGGTTTATTCAGGTCTTTATTATTTTTTGTTGTCTGCAGCAGAGTCCGGTTTTCGACAGTGCAGAACGAAAAATGATTGATGAAAATTTATTGCTGACAGCTCATCGGGGGCGCGAACCGGGCCTGATGCTTGATACCGTCAGTGGCAAGAAAGAACTAAAGCAATGGTCGCGTGAAATTTTTGAGCAGTTAATGCCGCTTGCCGATGTGCTTGATCAAAATCACAAAGACGGACGTTTCAGAAAAGCCTGTGAAAAGCAGTCTGAATTAATAGAGGATGCTGATAAAACACCATCGGCTATGATTCTAAAATTGATGAAAGAAAATAATGAAGGTTTTTATCATTTCTCTCAACGAATGTCAGAAAAGCATCGTCAGTATTTTAACGGCCTGCCAGTTAACAAAGATCGGCAAGCTTACTTTCAAAGACTGGCTAAGGAGTCATTGCTAAAACAACAGGCAATTGAAAAGGCGGATCATCAGCCGTTTGCCGAATTTTTACAGGCTTATTTTAATCAGTGTTAAACGCTTAAAGGCATGCTCTGTTGGTTGTAGGCAGGCAGGGTAACAAAAAAAGAGCTGCCATATCCATATTCACTTTCAAACGTAATATCGCCCTGCATGTTTTCGATCAGTTTTTTGGTGATGGTCAGGCCGATTCCGTTGCCTTCGATCCGGTTAGGGTCATCTAGTACGCGTGAGAATGGAGTGAAAACCTTTTCCATTAGTTCTTTTTTGATACCAATCCCCGTGTCTTTGACACAGAGTTGATAATTGCTCTGGTTAATTAACTGTAATTCAATTTGAATTAACCCCTTCGGTTTGTTGTACTTAATAGCGTTGTTGATTAAGTTTATGCAGATTTGTTTCAGACGTTTCTTGTCGGCCATAACGGGGCAGCTATGGTAGCAGAGTTGGGCGATGGTGATGCCTTGTTTGGATGCAATCGGCTTGGTTAATGCGATGCAGTCTGCTAGTACTTCTTTCCAGTCGAGTAGCTGCAATGTGATGTCATCTTTTCCGGATTCTATCTGCGATAAATCCAGAATTTCATTAATCAGTGACAGTAAATAGTTTCCGGCCGTTAAGACTTCATTGATGTTTTCATTGATATCTGAGTTGTTATCAGCGTCTAATCTGACTAGCTGGCTGAAACCTAAAATAGCATTCAGAGGGGTGCGGATTTCATGGCTCATTTGAGAAAGAAACTCTGTTTTTGCATGGTTGGCGTCTTCGGCTGCGCGTTTGGAAAGTTCCAGTTGCTGTTCGGTTTGTTCGTGACGCTTAACTTCATCCTGCAGTGTGCCGGTGCGTTCCTCAATCAGTTCTTCGAGGTGGCTGCGGTGCTGGTTAAGTTCGGCTTCAGAAGCTCTGAGCTTGCCGTTAAGTGAAGACAGATATAAGGTATAAAACAGAATGGAGATCAGAAAACCGCCGCTTAGCAGGATGAATTTGGTTTGATCCTGCCAGATATTTTGGAGGGTAAGGTGTTTGTATTTGATATCACTAATTAACTGCTCAACTTCACTGTAATTAAGTGGTGCTTCCCAGCTATGATAGCTGCCGGCAATTGCTGCTGGCGAATCGGGTTTGATATCTAGTAGCGCATGAAATACCTTATTTGAGAGTTTGTGATTGATATGCTGGAGCACAGAAAAAGGCCATTCCGGGTACGGTTGTGTGCTGTGGAGTAAGGGCAATTTATCGTGCTGCTGATTAATGATTTTCAAGCGGCTGATATCCAGTGTGTTTTCACGCTCCAGCTGTTCGATGATGCCGCTGCGGATGATCCCGACCTCGGCAGTTTTATTGAGAACCGCATTGATCACGGACAGATGTGTGTTGTTACTGCTGAATGAGACGTTACTGGCTGTTTCATAGGGGTCTATATCGTGTAACAGGAATTCGCGATAGGCCATTTGCCAGCCACCAAATGCTTCCTGGTGAACAGCGATTATGCTTTTGTCTGCGATATCATTTAGCTGGTTGATTTGCTGATTATCACTGTGTGCAAAAATGACGCTGGAAAAACTGGTAGATGTGGAACCGTCAGCCAGTTTTTTATTCAGTGTTAAAATACGTGTTATACCAAATCGTTTATTTAGATCGGCATAGGCCAGCGGGTTGGTAAGTACAAAATCAACCTGTCGGTTTTGCACTAGCTCACGCATTTTATTGAAGCTGACAACCGGTATCAGTGTAAAAGTATAGCCATCGATGGCTTGGCTTAATTGTCGGCTTGTTTCAGTCCATTGTTGGCGGGCGTTATCCTCGCCATTGTGTGCGCGCACGGCAATTTTGAGTTCAGTATCAGTATTCAGGCAAAAAGAATCCGTGGCCATGAAAATCAATGGCGCAAGCAGGGCGAATCTTAGTAAAGCGGGGGGCTGTCTCATTGTATGTTTATTATTAGTATTGTTTATATTGTCAGAGGACAGTGTTCGGACAGTATAGGGCTGTCTATTAACCATGTAAAGCACAAGGTTATGATAAGGGTGATATGAACTGTTATTGTGGTTCTGCAAAGCAATTTGAAAGGTGTTGTCAGCCAATACATGGTGCCCATGCTGCAGCTGAGACAGCAGAAGCGCTGATGCGTGCGCGTTACAGTGCTTATTGTCTAGGGGATAATGAATTTATCAGACGGAGTTGGTTAACAGCTTATCAACAACAGCCTGAGGCTGTTAGCGAGGCTGCAAAGCTAAAATGGTGTGGGCTGACTATTGTATCGACACAGGCGGGGCAGAAAGAGCAGTGCGAAGGGCAGGTTGAGTTTAAAGCCTGGTTTATTGAAGAGAACAGGCTGTATTGTTTGCATGAAAACAGCCGGTTTGTACATCAACGGGGTTTGTGGTTTTATCAGGATGGGGAAATTTTTGAGCAAGGCAGCAAGGCCATTTCATCGAATACGTTATGTCCTTGTGGCAGTGGCAAAAAGTTTAAACGCTGTTGTCGTAGTTAATAGTAATGATAAAATTGATCTATCGCATACGCGGTATGATAATGCTTTGCTAACATTAGTTTTAGCAAATTAACTAGTGCCAATAGATGCCTTTATTAAATAGTTATATTGTTATTTTAATTTATTAATCTATTAGATTATTAGTCTATTCTTAATATAAAACCCTTGTCATATAGACCTTTCCGGCTTTCTCTCAGTTTTATAATATTTTGTATGGGATGATAAAATACTTTTTATACTCGTTTTCATGTTCTTTCTAGGCAGCGTGCAAAAAATCTATTATTCTGCGATGGCTTAAAGTTAGAAATCCTGCATAAAAAGTATGGTAAACAATGCTGGTTATGCGTTTGATCCCTTTAAGTACAAAAAATGTTAATAATAAATGGGGGATGGCATGTCAGTACTACTCCGTACTTTTAAGGTATTAAGCCTTATGTTCGTTAGTACCGAACTGTTTGCGGCAGCGCAAATGGACCTGACACCTGGTGTGACTGCAATCAGTCAAGAGGTTTACGAGCTCCACACATTAATTTTGTGGATCTGTGTAATCATCGGTGCCGGTGTTTTCGGTGTAATATTTTATTCTATGTTTGCTCATAGAAAATCTAAGGGCGCCGTTGCGGCGAATTTCCACGATAACATGACAGTTGAAGTCTTATGGACTGTTATTCCGTTTTTGATACTGATTGGTATGGCTATTCCAGCTGCCAAGACTTTAATCAAAATGGAATCACCAGCCGATGATGCTGAAGTGACGATTAAGATCACGGGTTATCAATGGAAGTGGAACTACGATTACATGCATGAAGGATTTAGCTTCTTCAGTAATCTGGCTCAAAGCAATCGCGACGTAATCAATTCAAAAAATCCTAAAGACAGAGAAGGCATAAACTATTTACTGGATGTAGATAACCGTATGGTTTTACCTGTTGGTAAAAAAGTACGTTTCTTAATGACTTCAAATGATGTAATTCACTCCTGGTGGATTCCTGCGTTTGCCGTTAAGAAAGATGCGATTCCTGGCTACATAAATGAAGCACACACAACAGTCCCTAAAGTGGGTGTTTATCGTGGTCAGTGTGCTGAGCTTTGTGGTAAAGACCACGGCTTTATGCCGATTGTTGTCGAAGTTAAGTCAGAAGCAGATTACGCTGCCTGGGTTGCTGAGAAGAAAGGTGCGGCTATGGCTGCAGCGGCTAGCGACAGCAAAGTATGGTCACAAGATGAGTTAATGGCAAAAGGCGAGGCTGTTTATAATGCTTCTTGTGCTGCGTGTCATGGTCCAACTGGTGATGGTGTGCCAGGCGTATTCCCTGCTATGAAGGGTAGTGCGATTGCAACAGGAAACCTTGCTGCTCACTTAGATATCGTTATCAATGGTAGTAAAGTTAATCCTGCCATGGCTGCTTATGGCGCTCAGATGTCTGATGCCGATCTTGCAGCAGTAATTACTTATGAGCGTAATGCTTTTGGTAATAATACTGGTGATGCCGTTCAACCTGCCGATGTAAAAGCGGCTCGTAAATAATTGGGGGATGCTCAAATGAGTGAAGATCATCACGATCACAAACCTACGGGTATTGGCCGCTGGTTATTCAGTACCAACCACAAAGACATCGGTACAATGTACCTTTGGTTCAGCTTTATTATGCTGTTCATTGGTGGTGGTATGGCCATGATAATACGCGCCGAGTTATATCAGCCAGGTATGCAGCTGGTAGAACCGGATTTCTTTAATCAAATGACGACCTTGCATGGTCTGATCATGGTGTTCGGTGTGATTATGCCGGCATTCGTGGGTTTTGCTAACTGGTTAGTGCCAATGATGATTGGTGCACCGGATATGGCATTGCCGCGTATGAATAACATGAGCTTCTGGATACTTCCATTTGCTTTTGGTACCTTGATTAGCACACTGTTTATGGAAGGCTCTGCACCGAACTTCGGCTGGACTTTCTATGCGCCGCTGTCAACGACATACGGGCCGGCATCGACGGATTACTTTATCTTTGGTGTTCACTTAATGGGTATCTCATCCATTATGGGTTCTATCAACGTTATCGTAACCATTCTGAATATGCGTGCGCCTGGCATGACATTGATGAAGATGCCTATCTTTGTATGGACATGGTTAATCACCGCCTTCTTGCTGATTGCAGTAATGCCTGTATTGGCAGGTGTGGTGACTATGATGTTAACTGACCGTAACTTCGGTACTTCGTTCTTCGAAGCATCGGGTGGTGGTGATCCGGTTATGTTCCAGCATGTGTTCTGGTTCTTCGGTCATCCTGAAGTGTACATCATGATTTTACCGTCGTTCGGTATCATTTCGCAGATCATTCCTACGTTTGCACGTAAGAAACTGTTTGGTTACAGCTCTATGGTTTATGCAACAGCATCGATTGCGATTCTGTCATTCATCGTTTGGGCTCATCACATGTACACAGTTGGTATGCCATTGGCAGGCGAGCTGTTCTTCATGCTGGCTACCATGCTGATTGCGGTACCAACCGGAGTTAAAGTCTTTAACTGGACAGCAACTATGTGGAAAGGTTCGTTAACTTTCGAAACGCCTATGTTGTTCTCGGTTGCTTTCATTATCCTGTTCACCATTGGTGGCTTCTCAGGTCTGATGATGTCAATCACGCCGATTGATTTCCAATACCATGATACTTATTTCATCGTAGCTCACTTCCATTACGTACTGGTTACCGGTGCACTGTTTGCGATCTTCGCAGGCGCGTACTACTGGTTACCAAAATGGACCGGTAATATGTATGACGAAACACTGGGTAAAGTCCATTTCTGGATTTCACTGGTGTCGGTTAATGTCTTGTTCTTCCCAATGCACTTCTTAGGTTTAGCGGGTATGCCTCGCCGTATTCCTGATTATGCATTGCAGTTCACTGACTTTAATCAAATGGCGTCAATCGGTGCATTTGTATTCGGTGGTATTCAGCTGTTATTCCTTTTCATCGTGATCAAGTGTATCCGCGGTGGCGAGAAAGCAACTGACCGGGTCTGGGAAGGCGCAGAAGGTCTGGAATTTGAGCAATTACCATCTCCAGCACCATTCCATAGCTTCACTGATGCTCCACAAGTGAAATAAGGAAACGACAATGACTGACCAGAATCAACAAAAAAACGCGAACAGTAAAGTGGTAAGAAAACTGCTGCTGGCGACCGTATTTATGTTTGGTTTTGGTTATGCATTGGTTCCCCTGTATAACATTTTCTGTGACATTACCGGTCTGAATGGAAAAACCAGTGACCAGGCTGCCGAAGTTAAACCGGCAGATATTGATAATAATCGCTGGGTTACGGTTGAGTTCATTGGCAGTCTCAATGACAACATGCCGTGGAAATTCAGGCCGGCCGTTTCAAAAATGAAAGTACGTCCGGGAGAACCGAGTCGGGTTAATTATATTGCTAAGAATGTCTCTTCCAATTCAATTGTTGGAAATGCCGTTCCTAGTGTATCGCCTGGACAGGCTGCGAAATATTTTACAAAAACCGAATGTTTTTGTTTTACGCAGCAGGAATTAAAGTCAGGTGAAGAAAAAGAAATGCCAGTGGTGTTTATCGTGGATAAAAATATACCAAAACGCATAAATACTGTGACACTTTCTTATACATTCTTTAATAGTCCAGCGGCAACAAAAGAGAAATCTAACGTGTCGATGGCAAATAAATAAAGGGTAAGTATTATGTCTACAAATGATGGATATTATATTCCCGAACCCAGCAAATGGCCGATAATTGCAAGTCTTACATTATTTGTCACTGTGTTCGGTGCAGTAAATACAATTCATGGAACAAGCATCGGTATGCCGATTCTCATGATTGGTCTCATATCTGTTTTAGCTATGATGTATGGCTGGTTTAGTACAGTGGTTGCAGAATCGCCTAGCTATAACGGGCAGGTCGATGTTTCATTCCGTATGGGTATGATGTGGTTCATTCTATCGGAAGTAATGTTCTTTGCGGCGTTCTTCGGCGCATTATTCTATGCACGTGTGCTGGTTATGCCGTGGTTAGGTGGAGCCGGTAATAATGCGATGACGCATGAAGTGTTATGGCCGGCATTTGAAGCCGTCTGGCCTGTCCTTGCTAACCCGGATAATGCAAAGTTTGTTGCGCCTAAAGAAGCAATGGGTGCATGGGGTTTGCCGGCGATTAACACCTTGCTGCTGCTGACTTCATCAGTAACGCTGACGATTGCACATCACGCCCTGCGTAAGGGTGAACGTTCAAAGTTAAACTTATGGATGATTGTTACGCTGGTACTGGGTGTTTCATTCCTGGTCTTGCAAGTCATGGAATACGTACACGCATATGGCGAAATGGGACTGACGTTAGCATCGGGTATTTACGGCAGTACCTTCTTTATGCTGACCGGCTTTCATGGTTTCCATGTGACGATTGGTGGCATCATGATTGCAGTAATGCTGGTGCGTTGTTTGAAAGGGCATTTCACAGCAGACAACCACTTTGCATTTGAAGCGGCTGCCTGGTACTGGCATTTCGTTGATGTGGTATGGTTGGGTCTGTTCATTTTTGTTTACATTCTGTAATTGAAAATGATATTTGATATGCCAGAGATTTAATTTAAACCTTTGGCAAATCAATGAAATGATCAGGTAATTGCATGGGGTGTGATCCATCCCATGTAAGTTCCTACAAGAATTAGAACAAACAGTAATACAGAAAGACCGATTCGATAAGTAAGCGAATTAACCACCCCATCAGGGTTACGCTCTTTACGTATCATGTGATAAAGCGCACGGCCAAGGCTGGCCAGTATCAGAAGTAACAGAATAATAATGATGGATTTGAATAACATAGCTATACCGTTTTTAAATTAGTGATTACTCACTGATTATATATAGAATTGATGACTCGAACTATGCTGGATTTACGATTATTTACAATCAGGCTCGGGTCCTACACGTTTAGTCCGAAACTCATACCAACGGTGGTAACGCTGCTGTTGTTATATCTGTTGTATTCATTAGGGCAGTGGCAATTGTCACGCGCCGAGTCTAAGGAAAGTCTAAAGCAGCAAATTACTTCGCGTGCTGAATTAAAACCCGTGGAGATTGATCTATTACCCGAGTTCGATGAAGAAAAACAATTTATGACAGTTACTCTGTCAGGTCGATTTGAAATAGAAAAAAACTTTCTTCTAGATAATAAAGTGATGGGCCAGAAGGCGGGATATCATGTAATCAGCGTGTTTAAAGCGGAAGATGGAAGCTGGTTGCTGATTAACCGAGGCTGGATTGAAAGATCAAAATATCGAAAGGATTTGCCTATTATTGCTACACCAGCTGAAGAGTTAACGTTAAGCGGATTTGTGCGTACGCCTTACGATAAAGTTTTTATGTTAGCAGAACAGCAATATGATATAAGAAAATGGCCTGTTATTATCCAAAGTATTAATATAAAGGAATTAGAAAAGGTTTTAGGTGTTGGTTTAAAGCCGTTTGTGATTATGCTGGATAAAAAATCGGCGGCAGGGTTTGACAGAAACTGGCCGGCCTATAAGCTGGATAGTGATAAACACATTGGCTATGCCGTGCAATGGTTCGCACTATTTTGTGCATTGCTGGGTATATTTTTTATAGTAAATACAAAAAAGAAAGATGATGATGAGTGAAGAACAAAAAAATAATAACTTTAAACCCTATATGTTGTGGCTGCTTATATTCACTTTTGTTGCACCTATAGGTGCCGCGTACTGGTTGTTTACTGCAGGTGGTACGGAGAATACAGTAAACAGAGGTGAATTTGTAAGGCCTGGTGTGCAACTGTTGGATATGAAGTTGAAATCTTTAGATGGTACAGACGCGACAGAGAAGCAGTTGTACGGTCACTGGCATTTGATGTATTTTATGAATGCAAACTGCGATAAACAATGCGAAGAAAAGATATATACCATTCGCCAGATAAAAACGTCGCTGCATAAAGAGTCCCCTCGCTTTGTTAACCTTCTGATTCATTTCGATGAAAATATCAATGCTGAATTTAAGAAAAAGATAGAAAGCCATTATTCAAACTTTGATCGCTATATTGGTAAAAAAGAAGTGTTTAATGAGGCTCTGGAATACGCTGATAATGAAATGATAGAAAAAAATATAATATTTATTGTTGACCCTATTGGCAATGTGATTCTGAAATATTCAAATGACAAAACAGCTAAAGATATTATTAGTGACATCAAGCGCTTGCTAAAAGCATCGCAGATTGGGTAAGGTTATGAAAAATCTATTAACACATAAACTAACTTTCGGTACGGCATGTCTCGCGCTGATTGTGATTTTGTTAGGTGCCTGGACAAGGCTGAGTGACGCAGGTCTTGGTTGTCCTGATTGGCCTGGCTGTTATGGGCATCTATCAGTTCCACAGTCTGAAGTGGCTTTGAGCAAAGCAAAAGAGCTTTTTCCTGAGCATCAGGTTGTAGCTGAAAAAGCCTGGCCTGAAATGATTCATCGATACTTTGCGGGTGTTCTTGGATTGCTTGTCTTTTTAATAACATTCTTACTGATTAAATACAGAGATGAAGTTAAAAATATGACACCGCTTGCGGTGGGTCTTGGGGGATTAATAATCTTTCAGGCATTGCTTGGGATGTGGACAGTAACATTGGGTCTTTGGCCGGTTACCGTAATGGGGCATTTGCTTGGCGGCTTTGTGACATTGAGTTTGCTCTGGTATATCACCTTGAGATTGAGAGACCGCCATGTTGACTTTCATCAGCACGAGTTAACAGGGGTTGTCAAAATAGCGATGTTAGTGGTGTTTTTTCAGATCTTTTTAGGTGGCTGGACCAGTTCGAATTATGCTGCGATTATCTGCAGTGATTTTCCAACCTGTCAGGGAAGCATGTTGCCACCAATGGATTTTGTCAGTGCGTTTCAGTTATGGGGCCACGGTGTCGATAATTACGAGTTTGGTATTTTAGGTAACGACGCCCGCGTAGCCATTCAATGGACGCATCGCATGGGTGCTTACATCACGATCGCTGTTTTGATTTATATGCTAACTAAAGTCTGGCAGTACAAACGTTTAAGAAATATATTGAAAATCGTTGCTGGTTTGCTGCTGTTGCAGGTTATTTTGGGTATTAGTAACGTGCTATTTTCCATCCCCATGCCAATTGCACTTGCCCATAACGGTGTTGCGGTTATGTTGTTATTAAGTCTGGTAACATTGTTTCATTATATGTCGTTACCAAAAGAGAGATTTTGATCATGAGTGAAACAGATACTGCTGTTATGTCAGAATCAAAACGTACAGGCTGGCGAGAGTATTATGAAATGTGTAAACCTAAAGTGGTTGCGCTTTTGATACTCACATCAGTTGTCGGAAGTGTACTGGCATTTCCTGCCTGGGCAATAGAATGGGATGTTCTGATCATTGCTAATCTTGCAATCGGTCTGGCTGCAGCCTCTGGCGCAGCTGTTAATCAGCTGGTGGAGTATAAGTCAGATGCAAAAATGCGCCGTACGGAAGGCAGACCATTACCAACCGGACGGTTAAATATAAAAAATGCCTTTGTTTTTGCGCTCGTTTTGGCAGTGCTCTCAATGGCGATACTGGTACTCTACATTAATGTGCTAACAGCTGTTCTGACATTTGCCAGTCTGATCGGCTACGCAGTTATTTACACGATGTATTTAAAGCGTGCGACACCACAAAATATTGTCATTGGCGGACTAGCCGGGGCAACCCCGCCACTGCTGGGCTGGACGGCTGTGACCAATTCGGTCGATCCCTATGGTTTACTGCTAGTGTTAATAATTTTCACCTGGACGCCGCCCCACTTCTGGGCGCTGGCCATTCATCGACGTGATGATTATGCTAAAGTTGCGATTCCCATGTTGCCAGTTACGCATGGTATTCAATATACAAAACTGGCAATAGTTGCGTACACTATTTTAATGGTAATCGTTACCTTGCTGCCTTATCTTGCATATTTTGCCGGTGCAATATATCTAGTAGCCGCAGTATTGCTGGGTGGTTTTTTTATGTATAAATCGCTGGAGTTGTTTTTTACAGAGCGAGAAAATGCGGCAATCCAGACGTTTGTGTATTCCATTAATTATCTGATGCTGTTGTTTGTAGCACTGGTCGCAGATCATTACTGGCCAATAGATTTCTTTTGAGAAAAACCATGAATAAAAATACATTAATTAAAATGGCAATGATTGTTGTTTTATCAACCGCTTCAATGTGGGCGGGTTTTAAATTAAGCCAGCTTCTGGATAGAGAGAGTGGTGCTGTGCCGATTATCGAAGGCACGATACTGAATCCGCCCCGGCAAATATCAAAATTTGAGCTGATGGATCAGCGCCGACATGAGTTTGGCCCCGATCAGCTAGCAGGAAAGTGGTCGCTGATCTTTATTGGCTACACCAACTGCCCGGATGTCTGCCCGAATACATTGTCTGTGTTAAAACAGGCCTATATTGATATGACGGTTTTAAAAATGGAATTACCGCAGGTGGTTTTTGTATCAATCGATCCGCAACGTGACGATGCTGAAATTCTGGGTGACTATGTTTATTATTTTGATCCGTCCTTTGTTGCTGTGACCGGAAAGAAAGCCGAGCTTGATAACCTGTCAAAACAGCTAAGTTCAGTTTATCTAAAGGCGGCTGGTGCAAGTGGCGATATTAAAAAAGATGACTATTTGTTTGATCACAGTGCGTCTGTTCTTGTGATTAACCCTAAAGCACAATTACAGGCCGTGTTTACTGCACCACATAATAAGCTGGGGATTGTTGACGGGATGCAAAAGATCATGGCGTTTTATAATAAGCGTTAGTTTGTCATCTGATATAAACGATAAAGTACTTCGATGCGAAATGGTTTTACCATTTTGGCTCTAAGAATCAACAGTTTATCAAACATTAGTTAATTAGTTTTTTGTAATTCTCTAATGTATAAAAAACCATTTGATTCAACTGTTATTTTTCATATACTTGATATGAGGCTGATAAAAGACAGGGTTTTTAATGACTGTGTTTATTAGCCTTATATTAAATAAACGCAATGCTCATAAAGATTTCGTTTTCCCGACCAGGCTAATGAAGCGTCTATGTCAGTACCGATAAAACAAGCTTGTTTGTGGTGTTAAAATAATAATAAATAACTCTGCATACTATTGTTTTAGTCACAGAACGTTTTATTGAAAGAGTCTGTAGCCTAACGAGGAATAAAGGTGGAAACTCATGAATGAAACAACTATCAGTCATACTGAAGAACTCAGTCGACAAAAAATTATCATTAATCAGCTCGATATGTCCAGTCCCGGCAAATGGCTCAGAGCAGGCTGGAATGATATTAAAACTACACCGGTAGCAAGTCTTGCCTATGGTACCTTGTTTGCTGCCATTGGCATGTTACTGGTTTATGCTTATTCAAGCTCTTCACATTTGGTTTTTGCAATTACAACCGGGTTTTTATTGTTAGGCCCTTTTTTAGCTGTTGGCTTATATGCCATCAGCAGAAACTCCCAGGATACTGCAAAATGTGAAACAAAAATGTCTTTCTTTAAAGGAATTAAATCCGGTTGTGGTAATCCCGACTGTATTGCCATGTATGCTTTATTGCTGGGTATTATCACCGTTGCCTGGGTCAGGCTATCGGCAATTCTGGCCGCGTTGTTTTTCAATTCCGCACTGCTAACATCACACGATATGTCGGTAATGGAATTGCTCTACTCAGAAAACAGCATCGGTTTTTTAGCCATGTATGTTGCGATTGGTGCGATCATTGCGCTGTTTGTATTTTCAATCAGCGCAATATCAATCCCAATGATTATGGATAAGGAAATGGATTGCATAACCACATCTATAACCAGTTTTAAGGCCGTGATGAAGAACAAAAAGCCGATGCTTTACTGGGCGGTTTTAATCGTTGTCTTTACCGGAATAGGTATGGCGACACTGGGACTCGGTTTAATCATTACAATGCCGTTAATAGGTCATGCAACCTGGCATGCCTATCGCGATCTGATTGCGACGGAGCAGGCGGCTTAAAGCCTTGTTAAAAAAACCGGACTTGTCCGGTTTTTTTTATTCTATATCAGAATTAATTGAGGGTTACAAAAAGGTCATCATTTTCGATCGTCAGGTTAAGTTCGTGAAGACTGCTGCCGCTACAGGGGCCAGAGATACAGTAACCGCTGTCAATTTCAAAAAGAGCGTTGTGTACGCTGCATTGAATAAAGGCATGATCAAGATCAAGGAACAGATCCTGTTGCCAGTTTAAACTGGCACCGGTATGAGGACAGCTGTTTTTATACGCATAAAACTCGCCATTCTTAGCCACGACAAATAAATCATAGCTTTTTCGTTTTGTTTTTATGCTGAATTCTCTGGAGCCAGGCTCGGGGATTTCATCTCTGCTGCATAGCCGGTGCTTCATAGGTTACTCTGGGGGCAAAGAATGGGATAATAGCAACATTAGTGGCTAATTATAATTAGAAAAAATGGCATTTGAACAGATTCTGTTAATCGTAATCTCAATTATTAGCGTTGTAATGCTGGCTATACTGGTCAGTCAGCTGAGAAAGCAGGATGTGATGTCAGGCCGGGCGGATGAGCAGGCTAGACAGTTCGAGATTTTAAGGACACTGGTTGAATTAAAGGTTTCACAGATGCTCGATTCAATGGCTGAGTTTCAGAACCAGCTAAAAATTAGTGACATTGAAAGTCGTGAAAATCAAAGTAAAAAAATAACAGAACTAAATAAAGAGCTGACATCAAATTTTAATGACTTCAAAAGTGGTATGTCAGAATTGCTGTTTAAACATAACGACGCAAATCAAAAAAATCAGGCGGAATCGTTAAAATCGCTAAACGAGACGATGATTAACAATATGTTGCGACAAAATGAGCAGGTTGCTAAATCGCTAAAATCGTATGGCGATGATTTTGGCAAGCGGGTGGAGAGCCTGACCGATAAAACCGATCTCAGATTGAAGGAAATTAGTGGCCAGGTTGAGAAAAAACTGGGTGAGGGTTTTGATAAAACAACAGAGACCTTTACCAATGTATTAAAACGCCTGACTTTAATTGATGAGGCTCAGAAAAAGATAACTGAATTGTCAGGCAATGTAGTTAGTCTGCAAGAGGTGCTGGCAGACAAGCGCTCACGCGGAGCCTTTGGTGAAGTGCAGTTATCAGCACTGGTGGCTAACGTGATGCCAGAGCAAAGTTATGCACTGCAATATACCTTATCCAATAACACTCGGGTAGATTGTATGTTGTTTTTGCCAGAACCGAGCGGAAATATAGCTGTTGACTCTAAATTCCCGCTGGAAAGTTATCAAAAAATGACAGCCTTTGATGTCTCAGAGTTCGATAAGTTAAATGCAGAAAAGCAGTTTAAAGCAGATATTAAAAAGCATATCAAAGACATAGCTGAAAAATACATCATTAGCGGTGAAACTGCTGAAGGTGCAGTGATGTTTATTCCTGCTGAATCCGTATTTGCTGAGATCCACGCACATCACCCTGATCTGGTCGAAGAGTCACAGAGAAAACGCGTCTGGATGGTGTCACCAACTACCCTGATGGCGGTATTAACAACCGCCAGAGCCGTTATTAAGGATGATGCGACGCGCCAGCAAGTGCATCTGATACAAGAACACCTGTCCAAGCTGTCGGTAGAATTTGGCCGTTTTGGAACCCGTATGGAGAACCTTTCACGGCATATCTCACAGGCGCATAAGGATGTGGGTGAAGTAAAAATCACCGCGGATAAGATTAAAGGGCAATTTATTAGTATAGAAAAAGTCGAACTGGACGATATAACTAAAGATATTGATGTTTTAAGTAGCAACAATGATTAATATTGATCGTTTATAGAAAAAATGGACTATAGTTTCAATGCTTTATAATATTTTGTGTTATCAATCTGAGCTTACACCGATGGAGAGAGTGCTGCGGTTTTGAAAATTGTTGTTTCAGTTATTATTTTAACGGTATTGCTTTCAGGCTTGCTCATAACGGTCGATTCAGCGTGGTTGCAGATTACATTGGCGCTTCTGATGTCACTGAGCTATGCCGCAGCTACAGCACTTTATTTGCGCCAGCAGAAGCAGAAAGCAGATAGAGATAGTGCTAATGCAAGTGATAATGAGTTTACCGAGCAGGTGGGTAAGCTGGTTAGCCAATTCTGTGACTTATCGATCGAGGTAAATCCTACAATGGAGGCTATCTCACAGATTAAAAGAATTGTTAACGATTCTGTTGTTAAGCTCAACAACAGTTTTTTATCACTGGGTAATTTGTCGGACCGGCAAAGCAATGAATTGGAAGTGTTGGTTAAGCATTTCTCCAATGATATGGAGGGAGATGAGGTTTCCTTCAGGAAGTTCGCCGTCGAGCTTGAGGTCGTGTTAAAGCAGTTTGTCGACATTATCGTCGATGTTAGCGATAAAGGTGTTGATGCAGCCTACAAAATGCAGGATATGATCTCGGTGATGGATGAGGTTTTTGACAGATTGGTTGGAGTACAAAAAATTGCATCAAAAACCAATTTGCTTGCGTTAAATGCAGCGATAGAAGCGGCTCGGGCCGGAGAGGTGGGGCGTGGTTTTGCTGTCGTGGCCGATGAGGTGCGAGAATTGTCCCAACAAACCAGCATTTTGAATGAAGGCGTGCAGGAACGGGCTAAAGCGGCTAAAGAAGGCTTAATTTCATTGAATGATGTGATTGGTGAGATAGCACAAATGGATATGAGTGCTACACTAAAAGCCAAAGATAATATACATGATATGCTGGAAACTATTGATTCCGTCAATGATGAAGTCGGTACGGTGATTGAAAATACCGCAAAAATTGCTTTTGATATTCGTGGTCATGTTGCCACGGCCGTAATGGCTCTCCAGTATGAGGATGCGGTAGTACAATTGGGTACACACATCGAAAATCTACAGAATGGCATCAACGAGAAAATACGAATTTTTCAGTCAAACTCGGCGACACCTGTCAGCCTCGAACAACTGCTTGAGATAAACGAGTTAATTCGTAATGTTGATAAAGAAGTGACTATGGCACTAGAAGGCAGTATCAAATCAACTTCAGTTGATTCAGGTGATATTGATTTATTTTAATTTTAGAGAAGTAATATGAGTATAAGCAGTCGATATATAAACGAGGCCGGAGAACACCAGATTGTAGTCAGTGGAAAATTTGATTTTTCCTTGCTCAATGAGTTTCGTGATGCCTATGAAAGCGCCCCTGCAGATGCTAAAAAGTATGTGATTGATATGCGCTCAGTTGACATGATTGACAGCTCGGCATTAGGCATGCTTTTAAAAATGAAACGATCTCTTAATCTGGCAGATGGTGAGCTGGCAATTATTAATTGCAGCAGTAATGTTAAAAAGATCTTAATGATTGCAAAATTTGAACTGATGTTTTCTATTCAGTAACCATGAAAATTCTGGTCGTTGATGATATAGAAAAAAACCGGGCCATACTCGATCGTTATCTGAGTGCCAAAGGTTATGAGGTGGTGATGGCATCTTCCGGTGCAGAATCAATACTCTGTGTGCATAATGGAGATATTGATCTGGTGCTGATGGATGTGAAAATGCCGGATATGGATGGTTATGAAGCTACTCGGCAGATCAAAGAAATCGCATCTGACAGTTATCTGCCGGTCATATTTGTAACCGCATTATCAGAAGAAGAAGCACTGGAAGAAGCACTGGGAGCCGGTGGTGATGACTTTGTCAGCAAACCAATCAGTTTTGGTGTGTTATTGTCAAAAATTAATGCACACAGTCGTATAAGAGAGCTCCATACGCAAGTCAACCGTCAGAATAAAGAACTGATAACGCATAATATCCGGCTAAATCGTGAACATGAACTGGTCTCACATTTTTTCGACCAGGCTAGAAAGTTTTGTTTTTTTGATGAAAAAATAGTGCGCTCACACAGTATCCCGATGAGCACATTTAGTGGTGATACGGTTCTAGTGGTTCGTCGTCGACATGGCGGCCTGGCAGTTTTAATTGGCGATTTTACCGGCCATGGCTTGGCGGCAGCTGTTGGTACCTTGCCTGTTTCTCAGATATTTTTCCAGCTAGTCGAAGAAAATGCGTTCATAGGTGATATTGCACGGGAGCTGAATAAACAGGTTAATTTGTTATTGCCAGTAGAAATGTTTTTTGCGGCATCAATTATTGAGCTGTCGGCAAAAGGTGATCGCTTAATGGTCTGGCACGGTGGCATGCCGAATGCTTATTTACATGATCAGAGTACTAAAGAGTTAACCGTCATAAAAAGTGCGCACCTGCCGCTGGGAGTACGCCAGCAGGATGAGTTTGATGACTCGGTTCAGTTATTTTATGTCAATCAAAATCAAAAACTGCTGGTTTTTACCGATGGCTTGTCAGAGGCAGAAAATACCAGTCAGAAGATGATAGACCTCTCCATGATTGAAAAGGCTATTGTGGGTAGTGATGATATTTTAAACTCGGTGATGAACTGCTATCAGGAGTACAGCGCCGGAGTGGCGCAGTCTGATGATGTTTCCATTATCGAAATATCATGTCTGCCACTTGAAGCAGAATCTGAAGAAAAAGTTAGTGTTAACTATAAAGCCACAGTGCCCTGGCATATAGATATAGTTGTTAATGATACGCTGCTGAAAAATGATGTGGTACAGAACCTGATTGAGCTAGTCGGTGATTACACACCGTTAAAAGAACATAAAGGCATCGTCCATACCTTATTAACTGAGTTGTTTACCAATGCGCTCGATCACGGTATTTTGGGGCTGGAAGGCAGTGATAAAGACAGCAATGAGGCCTTTGATCGTTATTATCTGGAGCGAAATAACCGGCTGGAGACTCTTCAGGATGCCTGTCTAAAAATAGCAGTTAGTTACACGCCAGAAGAAAATAGCGCAGTGCTGAAGATAGTCATGTCACATAACGGGCGAGAATTTAAAGCCGAGAATGTCGAGGCAGCCAATGGTGAGCTTCATGGCAGAGGCATAACCTTAATTAATACTATCTGCGAAGACGTTAGTTACAGCGACAATGGTCGTAGCATTAGTGTTATATATCGGATCTGATACGGTATCAGATATCAGATAAAGCCAGCTGAACCACACTGATCAGTATCGTGATAAAAATAACAGCGAAAATAATCCCGCCTACAACATAGTGCCAGAGCTTACCTTTATTAAAATCTCTTTCTCTGTTCTTTTCCGTCTGAACCCCAAACATAGCTGCCATAACACTGCTGAAGACCTGAAAAAATGAAACTGATTCGGTATTTTTGTTTTTGTCATTATTCACAATCATTACCTGCTAATAATTTACTAAGATAATTTTTCAAGGTACGATTATGACTCAAACATGGCCGCAGTGACAGAGTCATAAAGGGGAAATTATGTATAAGCTATTGATAATGTGTTTGCTGCTGATCGGGCAGAATGTAATGGCAAATGAAGTGCAAATAGTAAATGTAAAAATGCACAATAATGACGGCGATGAATATCGTGTTGATGTGACCCTGCTACACGGTGATACTGGCTGGGATCATTATGCAGATGGCTGGGAGATTCTGGATAAAAATAAAAAAGTTATTGCGCAAAGGATACTAGGACATCCGCATGTTAATGAGCAGCCGTTTACGCGATCATTGTATCGAGCCAAAATCTCTCAGCATGAAAAACTGATCTATATACGTGCACATGATAAAGTACACGGCTACAGTGAGCTGTATAAAATTAATTTAAACAAACAGTAGTACCCAGTGTCAGATATTCAATCGATAGTAAAGCAGACAGAAGTTAAAATAAGTCAGGCCTTTAGCCGCGATAAAGCCGCTTTTAAACGACGTCTGAAACGCATTAAAGACGATATTAAATCGGCAAGAACAGAGAAAGCCAGTCAGCAGTTGCAGCAGCTGCTAAAGCAGGCAGAAAACTCTGCCGCCATACTGATTAAGAAACAAAGTTCGCTGCCGTTATTGGAGTTTAACGACGGGCTGCCTATTTGTGAGCGCTTAGCGGATATCGAAAGTGCCATCAATCAGCATCAGGTTGTTATCATTTGTGGTGAAACAGGCTCCGGTAAAACTACCCAACTGCCTAAACTGTGTTTACGAATGGGGCGCGGCATCGATGGCCAGATAGGGCATACACAACCGCGCCGGCTGGCAGCACGATCTGTCGCGGCGCGCATTGCCGAGGAAATGCAGACGGAGCTGGGCACTGCAGTGGGTTATAAAGTCCGCTTTAAGGACCAGACACTCGACAGCAGTTATATAAAGCTGATGACAGACGGCATCTTGCTGGCAGAAATTCAAAAATCACCGTTACTGAAACAATACGACACACTGATTATTGATGAGGCTCACGAGCGCAGCCTGAACATTGATTTTTTACTGGGCTACCTGAAACGGCTATTACCAAAACGCCCTGATCTTAAGATTATTATCACATCAGCCACGATCGATCCGGATAAGTTTTCAAGCCATTTTGACAATGCCCCGATAATCATGGTGTCAGGCAGAACCTATCCGGTTGAATTGCGTTACCGGCCGTATGAAAAGATCTCAATGAGTGAAGCCATAGCCGATGCTGTAGATGAATTAATTCGGGAAAAACCGGGTGATATTCTGGTTTTTTTGAGTGGCGAGCGTGATATTCGTGATGCGGCTGACGTGCTGAGAAAAAAAATGTATCGGCATACAGAAATCCTGCCACTGCTGGCACGCTTGTCTGCACAAGAACAAAACCGGATATTTCATCCCGGTGGTTTAAGGCGAATTATTCTGGCCACCAATGTCGCCGAAACATCACTGACAGTACCGGGCATCCGTTATGTAATCGACACGGGTCTGGCACGAATTTCACGTTACTCATTCCGCAGTAAAATGCAGCGCTTGCCGATTGAAAGAGTATCGCGGGCAGCTGCCGATCAGCGAAAAGGACGTTGTGGTCGTGTCGCAGAGGGTATTTGCATCCGGCTTTATGATGAAGATGACTTTAATGGCAGGGCAGAGTTTACCGAAGCCGAGATTCACCGGACTAACCTGGCATCAGTCATTCTGCAAATGGCCTATTCAGGTATGGGAGAGATGGAAAGCTTTCCTTTTGTGGACACACCGGATCAGCGTCTGATAAACGACGGAGTACGTTTATTAGAAGAACTGAACGCCTATGATGATCATGGCATTACTTCAACCGGGCGGGAAATGGCTGCTTTTCCGCTAGATCCACAGCTGGCGAGAATGATCGTAGAGGCCAATAAGGAAACTTGCCTGAGTGAGCTGTTGATTATTGTTGCGGCTTTGGCCATTCAGGACCCGCGCGAAAGACCGGTTGATAAACAACAGTCAGCAGATGAGCGGCATCAGCCTTTTCAGCATAAAAAATCTGATTTTATTTTTTATCTGAATTGCTGGCAGGCATATCAGGAAAAAAGAAAAGAGCTGTCACAAAACAAGACCCGGCAATGGTGTGCTAAAAACTTTTTATCCTATATGCGGATGAGAGAGTGGCAGGATGTACATGAGCAACTGATCTCTCAGGTAAAACAGCTGGGTTATCGACTGAGCAGCAAACAACTGGCAAAACCAAATAAAGAAGAAAATTATGACTCGCTGCACCGCGCAATACTGACTGGCTTATTAAGTCATATCGGATTTAAAACAGAGGAAGAGCATTATCTGGGAACACGCGGGCGCAAGTTTTATATTTTCCCCGGCTCCGGCCTGTTTAAAAGTAAGCCGAAATTAATCATGGCTGCAGAAATTATCGAGACCCAGAAGGTTTATGCCCGAATGAACGCCGTGATACAGTTAAAGTGGCTGGAAGAGAAGGCGGCACATTTATTAAAGTATCAGTATTCAGAACCACACTGGCAGAAAAAAACATCGCAGGTATCTGCAGATCAGTCTGCGTTATTATACGGTCTCACCATCTATTCAAAAAAGAAGGTTAATTTCGGCCCGATTGATCCACAGGCATCAAGAAAAATATTTATCTGGGCGCTGGTGAACGGTGACTATGAACCAAGAGTTAAATTTATTTCACACAATCAGGCGCTGATGTCTGATATTCACAGGCTAGAAGCAAAGTCTCGAAGACAGGATGTGCTGGTCGATGAACAACAGTTGTATGATTTTTATGATCAGCGCATAAAAGCCGGTATCTCAAACGGCCCGGCATTTGAAAAGTGGTGGAAGCACGAAGTCACCAGGCAGCCGCAACTACTGAATATGGATCGTGATGCATTGATGCAGCATGATGCCAGCAGCGTCAGTAAAGATTTGTTTCCCGATGAAATGCGCTTTAACGGTATTGCTCTGAAACTTGAATATATTTTCGATCCTAAATTAAAACATGACGGAATATGTTTGCATGTACCGCTGATTGCCCTCAACCTGGTGAATGCAGTGCGTTGTGAATGGCTGGTTGAGGGTATGTTGAAAGAAAAGATCATCGCTTTGATTCGCTCGTTGCCAAAAAGTCTGCGAAGAAATTTTGTACCGGTACCTGATTTTGCCGATGCTTGTTTGCAAAGCATGGTACAGGGCGAAAGGCCGCTGACCGTAGAAATGGCGGAACAACTAAAGCGAATAACCGGTGTCAGCATACCGTTTGATGCCTGGCGCACTGAGTTGCTTGAAGACTATTTGTTTATGTCGTTTAAATTACTGGATAATGCCGGTAATGTTATCAAACAGAGTAAAGATATTTTGGCGCTGCAAAGTGATGCAGATAATGATGTCATAGAACAGTCGGTTTCTGATGATCTCTCGGGCTATGAAGTTGAAAACATTAGGCAGTGGGATTTTGGTGATTTAAAGAGTGAAATACTTATTCAGCGAGCCGGTATTGAAATAAAACTTTACCCTGCTTTAAAAAAAGAGGCTAATAAAGTCGCGCTGCGACTGTATGAAAATCAGCAACAGGCAGCCCGGATTACGCAGCAGGGTTTGAGCCAGCTCATTCGACTTAACCTGTCGGAGCAGTTACACAATATGCAGCAGACTCAGAAAGGCCTGCAGGCGATGTGTTTGTTATATCGTCAGACCGGTAGTTGTCAGCAGTTAACCGATGATCTGATGGAGCTTAGTATCCGGCAGGCCTTTGTGCTTGAGCCAGCACCTGCAACGGCAGATCAATACAGCAAAGTCCTGAAAGAGGGTAGAGAAAAAATGTCTGACTGCCTGCAGGCCTGTTACAGTCAGTGTGCTGAGATTCTGACCTTGCATCACGCGATTCAAAAACGGGTAAAAAAATTGCCGCTGACATTGCTTGATGCCGCTGCCGATATACAGGATCAGTGTCAGCATCTGGTTTACAAACATTTTATGCTGATGACTGATTCAACCCGCTTGTCCTACTATCCGCGTTATTTTAAAGCGCTTGCTGCAAGGCTTGATAAACTTGAAAGCGACAGCAGTAAGGACCGTGCATTGCGGGTCAAATTGCAACCTTATTGGGATAACTATAAGAAACGTTTGCATGATCTGCAGCAGCAAAATCGTCGCTCAGAGGTGCTGGAAGAATTTCGCTGGTTGATTGAGGAATACCGCGTTTCTTTGTTTGCGCAGCAGCTGAAAACATCGGTTCCGGTATCTGAAAAACGTCTTAATCAGTGTTGGGAAACGGTCAAGCTGGGAGCATAAGGCAGCTACGGGCTTTTTAGGCTAAACTCAGAGAACAATAATAATGGTTTAATCGGATTATGGGCAACGATAATATTAAATCTGATCAGCGCAGTAATATTCGGCATCCTATTGAGGTGCCAATCTTGTTGATTGACGAGAACGGTGATGAGCATAAAGCGGTATCCGGAAATGTCAGTGACTGCGGCTTGTATTTGACGATTACGTTGGAGCAACGCCCGCTGCTAGAAAGTATCGTTCAGATTCAGGTTATGACCCCGCTCGGTGACGGCAGCGACGCGCCGATCAACCGTGCCCGTGTTATGCGCTATGGTGCTGATGGGGTGGGCTTGAAATTCCTTACCGGTGATGAATAAAAAAGCCCGAATCAATGATCCGGGCCTGATATCGCCAGCTTGAGTTAATCCGTCGATTAACTGTCAGACTGTGTTGCTGATGTTTTCGATCGCTTAGTCGTCAATCTCAATAACGGCTATAGCCAGAGTTCCGTCACTGTTCAAAACACCATTGGCATGAAGCTCCATGTTGGCAATGATGCCAGCCGGAATGATGGCTGCCGTGTTTGACGTGGTATCCAGTATCACGCCGGCAATGCTCATCACGCCAGCTACATCAATCGAAACCGGACCTTCCAGTTCGACTGTGGTTGAGTTAGATGAACTGCGTTCGATGCTAAGCGCAATATAACCGGAGTTGTCAGCATTTGGTATGGCCTCAATTTTAACCCGGTCAGTGCCTTCGGTTATTGAACCTAGGTTAAAGAACTGCTCAGGTGTGTCAGAGTGATCCAGCATAATAGTCTGGCTTGGGTCGACTGAGATCGTGATACCGGCTACAGTAATCGTGTTATTTACTGTATCTGTTGCACTGGCAATCGCTTTTATTTCGATTTTACCGGGCGCATCATCATGTTCTTCGGATTCAAGGTCGGTGATAATCAGATCAGTACCGGATACTTCAATATCCAGATCGATCATATCACCAACGGCATAACCAGAAATGTCGATACCGGCAGGTACGTCAAAAGTCTGACCATTAACGCTGATAGTATTAGGCGTGCTGCTCGTATCGAGTGCAGTAATTAAACCCTCAACTTCCAGTTCATCACCATCATCACCGTCAACACCGTATTCACCGTTATTTTCCTGCTCTACTTTAGTGGCACTGAGGATATTGGCAACAGGGGCAGAGGTACTTTTCACTTCAACATAAAGTCCATTAGCAAGCGCACCGGCATCAGAGAGATCGGCAGCAGAATAGTCAACGGTGAGTTGCCCCATTGTAAAGGTCATGGCAGTGCTATCGAGCGCTGAAACCAGTCCTTTAACTTCTATTTCATCACCTGCAGTGTAAGAGCCTTTCATTTCAATGAAAGTAGCATGAACACCACCTGTACCGTCCGGGTAACCGCTGATTTCAACGTTGTCACCAAGTGCCAGATCGTCGATAGTAATCTGGCCATCTGTATTGGTATCACTTAAATCTTCAATATTGGTACTGTTATCGACAGTTATGTTCTGGCCCATAACAATGAGACCACCGCCGGCTACAGTCTGTGTGACCACACCTTCCAGTTCATCATTAAACGTTATTGAAACCGCATTGCCATTGGTGCCGTTATCAGAACCGGTTAAAGTCACCAGCATACCCACATGTAAATCGGCCTCGGTGCCAGCAATACCGTCTAATGAAACGCTGGTACCATTGGTTTCATATTCAACGCCATCAACGTAAACACTGCCAAAACCGGTAATACGGCCCGTGACATTAGCAGCTGAAGTACCGTTATTATTAGAAGAAGAACAAGCGGCCAGGCCGATCATTGCAGATATCATAGCGGCATAAAGTCCGGTGTATTTTAAATTCATGGTAGTTTTCCTTATAGGTTTTTTTAGCTTTCACTAATCAGAACGCAGAAAGTGATAAAAGCGTTCCCGCTTAATTTAAGTGTTTGGTATTACGTGATCAGCGGCACAAAAATCCGCCTCAATGGCGACTGGCTGGATTTTTTGGTATGATTCGCGGCCTTTCCCCTGTGTCTACGCGTTAATCGAGGTGTTGCATGTTTCAACTAGGCTGTAAAAGTCGGGTTTGTTTCCAAAATGAAATTCTGTCTGGTTTGACGGTGGCATTGGCGCTGGTGCCAGAAGCCGTAGCGTTCGCCTTTGTTGCCGGAGTAGAACCGCTGGTGGGACTTTATGCAGCCTTTATGGTTGGCTTATTAGCTTCTATTTTTGGTGGTCGGCCGGGGATGATATCGGGTGCTACCGGTGCTATGGCGGTGGTCATGGTGGCTTTAGTGGCACAGCATGGGGTTGAATATTTGTTTGCAGCCGTTGTGTTAACCGGCTTGATACAGATACTCGCCGGTATTTTGCGTTTAGGTAAATATATCCGGATCGTTCCGCACCCGGTGATGCTGGGGTTTGTGAATGGATTAGCCATTGTTATTTTTCTGGCACAGATTCAGCATTTTCAGATACCGGGCAGCCATGGTGAGTGGATGACAGGCAATAGCCTGATGATATTTGCGGGACTGATTGTATTAACCATGGCGATTATTCATTTCCTGCCGAAACTGACAGCGGCTTTTCCGTCATCACTGGCAGCGATTATCGTGGTGTCTTTATTGGTGATTGGTTTTAATCTCGAGACCAATACGGTCGGTGATCTGGCTTCAATCAAGGGTGGCTTCCCTGATTTTCATATTCCGTCAGTACCTTTCAGCTTAGAAACGCTTTATATTATTTTTCCTTACGCCATTATTCTTGCTGCAGTTGGTTTGATAGAGTCATTATTAACACTGACCTTGATTGATGATATTACCGGTACCCGTGGCCGTGGTAACCGTGAATGTGTCGGTCAGGGTATTGCCAATACCGCCACCGGCTTTTTCGGAGGCATGGGCGGTTGTGCGATGATCGGCCAGAGTATGATCAATGTGAACTCAGGTGGTCATCAGCGTTTATCGGGTATATCAGCCGCGATATTCCTGTTGATGTTTATCATGTTTGCCTCCAGTCTGATCGAACAGATTCCGATGGCTGCACTGGTCGGGGTTATGTTTATTGTGGTTATCGGAACCTTTGAATGGTCGAGTTTGCGTATCATTAAAAAAATTCCGAAAACCGATGCCTTTGTTCTGGTGCTGGTGTCTGCGGTCACGGTATTTACCGATCTGGCAGTGGCGGTGATTGTCGGGGTTATTGTCTCAGCGTTGTTTTTTGCATGGGAACATGCCAGCCATATTAATGTGAAAAGTTATGATAATGAAAACGGTTCACGGGTGTATGAACTGAACGGTCCTTTATTTTTTGGTTCAGTGAAAAACTTCCTTGATCTGTTTACGCCGGCAAATGACCCGGATGATGTGATCATAGAGTTTCAGAATTCACGGGTAGCCGATCACTCAGCCATTGAAGCGATTGATAACCTGGCAGAAAAATACATAAAAGCCGGCAAGAAACTGCATCTGCGTCATCTCAGTCCCGAGTGTATCGAACTTTTGAGTAAGGCTGGTGACATGGTAGAAGTGAACGTAATGGAAGACCCAACCTACCATGTTGCGGATGATAAATTATCATAATACATTTTAACGCGCTGTTGTTCAGGGCAGCAGTGCGATAATCCAACGCTTGCTGAAACTGACTGATCCAAGGCTTTCATAGATGATATTTTAATAGGCTGTATACAATTCGCTAGCGTTATTGTATTGATAAATATAAGCACTAAAATTATTTTCTAAGAAAGCGTTAAGAAAGTTTATATATAGTGATATTTAGCCTTATATTGGCCATATAAAATAATAAGGACATAGTATAAATGCCAATTTCAGTGTGTATTGCCGTCGATTCAGCCTGTGATCTCGCCGCTTCAATAATGCGTATTAACGCAGTAGAAATTCTTCCAATTAGCGTTAAAACACAAAACAAAACATTTGTGGATGTACGTGACCCTATTCTGACCACAGAGTTTTATAAAAATGATCTGGCAGACAAGAACTTTGATGCACAAACACGACCTTACACGGCAGCTGAGATGTCGACCCGGATTGAGCAGGAGCTGGTTTTAAAAGCCGATGAAGTACTGGTAATGACAATTAACTCAGCGCGCAGTGAGATATTTCAGAATGTGCGTGATGCTGTTTTTGTCAGTAAGCCAAAGTTCAGGAAAATTCGTCAGCAGTCGGATAAAAGTACCAGCTTTAAAATAGAGGTATTTGATACCGGTACCATGTTTACTGGTCAGGCTATACTGGCTTATGAAGCGATTCGGCTGGTTAAGCAGGAAAGACTTCGTCCCGCTCAGATAGTCACCAAGCTGGAAGCCATTAAAGATCGTGTGCGGGCTTATGTGTTACCGAAAGATTTGTTTTTTTTAAAAAACAGAGCCAGTAAAAAAGGTGATAAAAGTGTCAGCTGGTTTAGTTATCAGGTCGGTACATTGCTAAATGTAAAACCCATCATTGAGTGCTATAAAGGGGAAACCGCAGCGAGTGATAAAGTGATGGGGTTTGAAAAAGGTTTAGAGAAACTGTTTGATAAAGCCAGAGCAGCAGTGCGTACCGGGTTAACAATAAATGTTATTTCAAAGAGCTATGCGGGTAATCTTAAAGATATAAAAGACACCAGACAGTATAGTGATTTTAAAGAGTTTCTGGCTAATCGTGAGGTACCGTCAATGCTGGCCGTGATGAGCACAACTGCTGCCATCAATGTCGGTCCAGGAGCATTTTCAATCGCTTATGCGGAGTGACTAACAGCATGAATACAGATCTGCAACCGTATCTAGAGGCATCGGAATATATTGACTGGCAGCAGCCAGATGTAATGACACTGGCCAGCCAGTTGAGTGCTGATACCCGATCAGAATCAGAATTGGTTAATAATTGTTTTGAATGGGTGCGTGACAACATAAAACACAGCTGGGATTATAAAATCAACCCAGTTACCTGTAAGGCATCGGATGTTTTAAAACACATGACCGGTTACTGTTATGCGAAAAGTCATCTGCTGGCAGCTTTATTACGTGCCAATAAAATCCCTGCTGGCTTATGTTATCAGCGCTTAAGCATTAATGAGGATGGTGCGCCTTATAGTTTGCATGGTCTGAATGCGGTTTATTTACATGACTTTGGCTGGTATCGGCTCGACCCGCGTGGTAACAAACAAGGCGTCGATGCACAGTTTACGCCGCCTTATGAGCAATTAGCCTTCCCTGTTAGTGAGCCCAATGAAAGAGACTTACCGGAGATATGGCGCAAACCGCTCGATTGTATTACTCAGCTACTGAGTACCTGCCAGACTGTCGAAGATGTCATTAAAAACCTGCCTGATATCGAAGTCATCAAAGCCTGACTGATTAAGATTGGCTTATGCTGATTGATCAAATGCCTGATCAGTAAGGCCGATAGCCTGTTGTCCGCAAAACGCCGCACTTGCCTTGTCGTTAACGAAATCCCGCCGTAGATTTACTAAACAAAAGTTGAGTTAGCAGCTGTTTAGCCGCATATCTATTGATGTTTAGCGATTTTCACAAATCAGAAACAGATTTTGTAGAAAATTACTTCTAGAATTAAGCAGTTAGATAATAATAAAAAACGGATGATCACTGGAATAAATGATGTCAAATGGAACGATTAAATTAGGACTAATGCCGCCGTTAACCGGCTTAGTAGGGATTTATGGCAGGGAAATAGTGCATGCAGCAGAGATTGCCTGTCAGCAAATCAATGCGAGCGGTGGTGTTCTAGGGCTGCCGCTGGAGCTGGTGATTGAGGATGATGGCAGTCTGCCGGACAGTGCCGTTATTGCTGCAGAAAAACTGGTAGAGCATGGCTGTAGCGCGATTATTGGTAACTTGTTGTCAAATTCGCGTATCGCGGTGGCCTATCAGGTTGCAGAAGTGCATAAAGTCCCGCTGCTTAACTTCTCGTTTTATGAAGGCAGTATTCTCAGTCGCTACTTCTTTCATTTTGCCGCTTTACCTAATCAGCAAATCGATAAAATGATACCGTATATGTATCAGAAATACGGCCCTAAGATGTTTTTTGCCGGCAATAATTATGAATGGCCGCGCGGCTCAGTGCATGCGGCAAAAAAAGTCCTAACGCAACTCGGTGGCGAGATAGTTGGTGAAGAATACTGCCCGATCAGGGTTGAACCAGAGCTTATCGAGCGTTTGCTTGATCAGCTTGAAGCGGCTGATGCGGATGTGTTTGTGCCGTATTTTGCCGGTGCTGATCAGGTCAGTTTACTGACGCGTTTTACCGAAAGAGGTTTAAAAAAGCGCATGGCTGTGGTCATGGGTCATTATGATGAAATGATGGCAAGTCAGTTACCGGCTAATGTGCGCGAGGGTTTTTATTCAACCAACACTTATTTCATGTCGGTTGATACGGAAGAAAACCAGTCATTTCTTAAGCAGCTGGCGGCCTTGCCGGATGTAAATGGCATCTGGCCACAAGGTAACGGTATTCTGACCAATTTTGGTGAAGGTACTTATGCCTGTGTTAAAGCTTTTGCTACAGCGGCCAATAACGCCGGTTCAGTTGAGCCAGAGAATCTGGTGCAGGCGCTGAAAAAGGTAACCGTGTCGTCACCACAAGGTGAACTGCGGATGAACCCTGAGCACCATCATGCCAGTGTTAATACGTTTCTGTCACAGTGTCAGTCAGACGGACAGTTTAAAATCATAAAATCATTTGGGTTGCTTGAACCGGAGATACCGGAGCGTTATAACCATCAGCGGATAACCGATCAGGAAACGCTTGAAGAAGATATTCGTTTACAGGCGCGGATATTGGAACAGATGTCAGACGGCGTATTGCTGATCAATTCCGCTGATACATCGGTTATATATACCAATGCTGGTGCAGAGAAAATTTTTGGCTATAACAACGGAGAAATGACAAGGCTTGATTTTACCCGGCTAATAACAGCTGATGATAAGAATCCAGACTTAGCTGAGCGCATTGTTGAAGCTCTGACTCAGAAAGGCCAGTGGGAAGGTGATATCAGCTATAGTAAAAAACAGGGTGAGGTTATTTGCTGTTTTTCCAGCATGAGCACTTTTACCCATCCTGTATTTGGCGAAGTCTGGCTGATTGTTAATCGTGATATAACGGAAAAAATAAAAGCAAAAAATGAAATTGAGCAGAGTCGTGCCCGTTTTGAGTCGATGTTTGAAGCGATACCGGATGCGGTGATCTATGCAGATGCATCTGCCAATATCAGACTGGTTAATAACTCCGCGCTCGAATTGTTTGGTTATGATATTGCAGAACTAGAAGGCAAGCAGGCAAGGTTTTTATATGAGGCTCCGGCAGATATTAATAGCCAGCAAGAGCAGAGCTATGAAGCTAAAGCTGTAACCGCTTCCTCATTATCTGAAATCAAATACAAATGCAAAAGTGGTCGAATCTTTGTTGGCGAAACACTCAGCTCAACTGTGCGCTCACCATCATCTGACGAATTAGGCTATCTGATAATTATCAGGGATATTTCAGAGCGCTATCAGCTTGATCGTATTTTTCGTTCACTGGCTACCGGAGCATCAGGTTTACAGTTTGATGCATTTATCACTAGCGCACTGCATCGCTTAACAGAAATTTATAACAGTCCGTTTGCTTTTGTCGGACAGTTACTGGAAGATAAAAAACATGTAAAGACGCTGGCTGTTTATGCCAATGGCAAGATGGTTGATAATTTTGAATATGCATTAGCAGGATCGCCGTGCCAAGATATTATTGACCAGAAAGAAGAATTTATTCCCAAAAACGCAGCGAAATTATATGCCAGTGATGAAATGCTGGTTAGTATGCAGATTGAAAGTTATTTTGGCCTGCCACTGATAGCATCCGATAACACAATCATCGGTATCCTATCGATCATGGACACTAAACCGGTAGAGATCAGCGAATGGGCGCGCTCGATACTTGAAGTGTATGCAACCAGAATTGCGGTAGAGTTGGAAAGAGATATTGCCAATCAGGAATTGAAGCGACACAGAGAAAGTCTCGAAGAGCTGGTCGAGCAGCGAACAACCGACCTTATTTTGGCGCGTGATGAGGCTGAGAAAGCCAATGCGGCAAAATCAGAATTCCTCTCACACATGAGTCATGAACTGCGTACACCGATGAATGCTATTCTTGGTTTTAGTCAGTTGCTTGAACTGGAATCAGAAAATCTTAACGAAACACAGCAGTCCAATCTTCAGGAAATTCTGGATGCTGGCGGTCATTTGTTAACACTTATTAATGAGGTACTGGATCTTAGCAGGATTGAGTCAGGAAAACTGGAGCTACATATCAAAGAGGTGTCGGTTGATGACGCGTTAAACCAGTGCCTGAAGCTGGTGAGAACACAAGCGGATCAAAGAAAGGTAAGTTTTATAGATCATTTAAGTGGAAAAGGTTATTCTGTTAAGGCTGACTTAACCCGGCTTAAACAAATTTTTGTAAACTTGCTGTCAAACGCCGTTAAATACAATTGTCTGAAGGGTACGGTGCAAATTAGTGGTGAGTTGCTTGATAATCGCTTGCGTGTCAGCATAGCAGATAGCGGGCAAGGCATATCAGAGCAGGATCAGGATAAGCTCTTCAAACCGTTTGAGCGACTGAATGTGGTTGATAATGTGGAAGGTACCGGTATAGGCCTGGTGATTACCCGACATCTTGTTGAATTAATGAATGGTAGTATTGGGGTCAACAGCAAGCCGGGTAGCGGAAGCGTTTTCTGGTTTGAGTTAGAGTGTGTTTAAAAAAGAAAAGCGATAGAAACGGTAAAATAATGAAAAAAGTAATATATATCGAAGATAATGCAGCTAATCAGCGTCTGGTTACTCAGGTTTTTAAACGACTACCAGAAATAGAGTTGCTGAATGCCGATGAGCCAGTTAGCGGACTGGAATTAGTGGCATTACATAACCCCGATCTGATACTACTGGATATTAACCTGCCGGGCATGGATGGTTTTGAGGTCTTTAAACGACTTAAAGCAGATGAAAAAACCAGCAATACACCGGTTATTGCAATCAGTGCCAATGCCATGCAGGAAGATATTGATAAAGCCTTAGCGATGGGCTTTGAAGACTATATAGTCAAGCCGATAAATATCAGTGCATTGCTGCAGGTTTTAGAGAACATGCTGTAAAAGCTCGGTTCAGACAGCTGTCCCTTGTTTTTAATTCACTACTCAACGTTGTAATACAGCGCGGGTTATTTCATAACCATAATCAGCGTTGGAATATTATTTTCTATCAGCTGATCACGTACTTTATTCAGAGAACGTTTTCCATGAATTGGGCCGACTTTAACTCGATACCAGGTATCATTGTTAATCTGCGCCTGTTGAATAGCCGAGCTGATGCCTAATAATGCCAGCGTAGCGCGTCGTTTGTCAGCATCGCTGTTGGCCTGAAAAGATCCCACCTGTAAAAAATATGTTTTCTCATTGGCAGTAACGGCGGGCTGCGGTTTGTCATTCGAGGTGACGCCCGTTGTGGTCTGAACTTCAGACTCCGGTACAAACACTTCATAGTCTTTTAAGATGGTATAAAAATCAAATTTAGCTGCAGATTTATCAGGTTTTGCTGTGTTTGTGTTTTTTTTCTGGTCGATATGTTGCCGGGTTTTTTCAATTTCCTGATTAACCGCATCAGAAAAGCTGACGGTGGCTTTAGGCTGGGTTTGCAGGTAAGTTAGCAGCGCGACAAATAAACCGATAGCAAGCCCGGCGAATAGCCATAAGAAACCCGAAACGGATTTTTTTTGTGGCAGGGATCTGTTCTTCATGTCACCGGGCATTACATAACCTCAGGTGCGCTGACACCTAACAACTTGAGGCCGTTTGCAATTACCTGACGGCAGGCAATGATCAGATTCAGGCGGGCGTCGCGAACACTGGCATCATCCACAATGAACTGGTGAGCGTTGTAATACGTATGTAACTCGCTGGCCAGTTCACGCAGGTAATGTACCATCAGGTGAGGTTCGGTTTTTAGTGCCGCTGTTTCCAGCGTGTCGGCATACTGATTGAGTTTTTTAATCAAAGCGCTTTCATGGGGCTCGGTTAACAAACCAATATTAAGCTGACCGTTGCTGATGTCATGGGTCAGATTTTTTTCTTTTAATTGTCGCAGTACACTGCAGACCCGGGCATGAGCATACTGAATGTAATAAACCGGGTTGTCATTGCTCTGGGATTTAGCCAGATCAAGATCAAAGTCGAGATGTTGCTCGCATTTACGCATGACATAAAAGAAACGAGCGGCATCATTACCGACTTCTTCGCGTAATTCACGCAGTGTGACAAACGAACCGGAGCGGGTTGACATCTGAACCTTCTCGCCACCACGAAAAAGATTGGCAAACTGAACCAGTAATACTTTCAGTTTATCCGCATCGTCACCCAGCGCCTGTAAGGCAGCGCGCACCCGTGGCACATAACCGTGATGATCTGCACCCCAGACATCGATCACAATGTCATAACCGCGTTCAATTTTTTCCATGTGGTAGGCAATGTCCGAAGCAAAATAGGTGGTCTGACCATTGTCGCGTTTTACCACACGGTCTTTCTCATCGCCAAAGTCGGTGCTGCGGAACCAGAGTGCACCATCTTTTTGGTAGATGTGACCGGCTTTTTCCAAACGTTCAATAGCCTGAGATACCAGCTGTCGGTCCTCAAGCGTGCGCTCTGAATACCAGTCCTGATATTCCACACCAAAGTGTTTCAAATCATCACGGATGTCACCAATAATGGTGTTGAGGCCGCTGTCGAAAACAGTGCGGTAATGCTCGTCGCCTAATAATGTTTTGGCGCGTGTGATCAGCGCATCGATATGAAGCTCTTTATCGCCACCATGAGGTTCATCAGCCGGGATATCGCTGATTAACTCATCGCGAGAAAAAACAAACTTATCCGCGTATTCAGCTTCAATTTCGGTAGCGATGTCGTAAACATAGTCACCTTTGTAGCCGTTAACCGGGAAATCAAAGTCTATGCCGCATTTTTCAAGATAACGTAACCAGATACTGGTTGCCAGAATATCCATCTGCCGGCCGGCATCGTTAACATAATATTCGCGATGGACCTGATAACCGATGGCCTGATAAAAATCGGCCACGGTTGCACCATAGGCAGCACCACGGCCGTGGCCGACATGCAATGGCCCGGTCGGGTTGGCGGAAACAAACTCAACCTGAATTTTTTTACCTTTACCGTATTCGCTCAGTCCAAACTGCTCGGCCTGATCGATAATGTTCTGGACAATAGATAGTGTAGAGCCGGATCTGATAAAGAAGTTGATAAACCCCGGCCCAGCAATATCAACGTTATCGAGTAAATCATTAGCCGGTATGTTGTCGATGATCAGCGTTGCCATCTCACGTGGGTTTTTGCCGGCAGGTTTTGCCAGCATCATTGCCAGATTAGTTGCAAAATCACCGTGTGAGGGATCTTTGGTGCTGCTGAGCTGAATGTCAGGCTGTAAATCGGCCGGCAAAGTATTGTTAGCCTGCATGGATTCTACAGTCTGCTTGAGTAAGCTGATCAGGGTATCTTTCAAGGTCGTTTCCGCGTGAAGTGATAGATGACTAAGGTTTTATTTTACCTTGAGATTGAGGCAGCCGCAAAGGCTCAAGTGCTTCGAGGGCCTTTTAATGTTGATTACGCTTAAAACACTGAAGGCAGATGGTTGACCTTTTGCAAATCACAGAGTAACTTAGCCAGACTCGATTCACGGATGAAAGCGACTAAAAGGATGTTCTCAATGAAAATATTACTGATTGACGACCACCCTTTATTCATAGAAGGCATCAAAGGTATCCTACAGCGGCTCAACGAATCCGTGCAGACGCAATACTGTGGCAGTTGTGAAGAAGCGCTGGGACTGATTGACAATGATGATGATTTTGATCTTCTATTGCTGGATCTAAATTTGCCGGGTATCTCAGGACTGGATGGTTTGCAGCAGCTTCGGCACAGCCTTCCAGCCACACCCATTATCTTGTTATCGGCCTCGGAAGATCGCAACAAGGTAATGTCCGCTATAGAGTTGGGAGCAAAAGGTTATATTGCCAAATCATCACCACCAGATATTATCATTAGCGCCTTGCAACTTGTTTTGTCGGGTGGGGTGTATTTACCGATGGCGATACTCGATTCGGTGAATTCACAGCGGCAAAAAACCAGTAACGCCGAAGGTCAAGTGCTAACGCCACGTCAGGTGGATGTATTGTGTCTGCTAGCCGAGGGCGACTCTAATAAACGCATCGCAACAAAACTGGCGATGGCAGAAAATACCGTCAGGGTTCATGTCAGCGCGATATTACGTTTTCTGGGAGTCAGTAACCGTACTGAAGCCGGTGTTGCAGCAGCACGTATGGGGCTGTTGCCAGAAAGTGAAAATTAAAATTTAGCTTTTTGTTTCCTGCTCCAGCAGGTAGCTCATTAAACTACGCAATTTGGCAGAAGACACCGGTTTGTGTAGCAGTTTAAAGCCGCTGTCTTTTGCCTCACGTAATCGTTGCGGATCGGTGTCGCCGGTTAGGATAAGTGCAGCGATATTTCTGTTGCAGGCCGCATGAATACTGTTAATAGCATCAAGCCCTGTCTGATTATCTCTTAATCGGTAGTCAGTCAGAATCATATCAATCTCACACTGTTCACCGAGTAACTCGAGCGCCTGTTCAATGGATTCGGCTTGTAGTACGCTGCAACCCCATTGCTCAAGAACCTGGCACATGCCAATGCGAATTAATGCTTCATCATCAATGATTAACACACGTGTGTCTTTTAAGTCTTCGAGATAATCTAAGGCAGGTTCGGATAGAAGTACTGTATTGCTAACGAAGGGCACAGAGAGTCTAAACACAGAGCCCTTTTCAGGTGATGAGCGAACCGTCAGCGGACAGTTTAGTAAATCAGCAAGGCGTTTAACAATAGCCAAACCTAAACCCAGTCCTTTGCTTCGATCCCGTTCGGGGTTTTCAATTTGGTAAAATTCTTCAAAAATATTACCGATATTTTCGTCTGAGATACCAATACCCGTATCGTGAACTTCAATACAGATACGGTCACCATTGACTGGGTCTTGGTGGCGCCGGCAGCCCAGAAGTACACGGCCATTGTGTGTGTAGCGAATCGCGTTGGAGACCAGATTGCGAAGAATACGTTCAAGCATACCCGGGTCGGTATGAATCATGAGTTTGCAATCTACGATTCGTAATTGCAGCGATTTACTACTGGCGACCTCACTGTAATCGGTTGCTATTCGGTTTAATATTGGCCGTAATGGAAAATCGGTGAGCCGGGGTTCAAGCACGCCGGCATCGAGTTTGGATATATCCAGTAAAGAATTTAGTAAATCACTCAGTGCATCGGTAGAAATACGAATATTGTTAACGATGTGTCGTACTTCAGAGTAATGAATACGAGACTCCAGTGCGTCGACAAATAAACCCAGTGCATGCAGCGGCTGGCGTAAATCATGACTGGCAGCAGCGAGAAATTTTGATTTCGAGATATCAGCCTGCACGGCTTCTTCGCGCGCCCGTTCTGCCAGGCTATTTTTTATCATCAGGTCTGCGACCAGGTCAGTGTTAGTAAGTCGCAGCCTGATCGACTCTGTAACGGCACGTTTCATATTAAGGCCACTGATCAGTACAATAGTTAAATACAATAAAAACATAATGCCCAGTGTAAGGTGCAGACGTGTGTCTTCGATAAAAAAACGCACAGCAAACGGGATTAATGTGCAACCAGCAAAGGCAGAATAAGAGCGCAAATATGGAGCGAATACCGCAAGCCCTGCTGCCGTTATGCCAAGTACCATAATCGACAAAAACACCATTGAGGTGGTGTCATGTATCACATTAGGCGAGTATAGCGTTGCACCCCAAAAAATGCCGGTGACGGCCCCGGCAATAGGGAATAGTCGAATGGCTTCTCGAATTTTATCTTGTTGGTGTTGTTCTTTTCGAAATTTCGCGACCAGATAAGCCCAGACTAGTGTTTGAGTAACGATGATGACTGCCCATGGTAACAGCCATTGCAGCGGAACCGTGTTCCATAAAAAAACGACAGTAATAAAAACTGCCAGCGCATGACCGGTGAGGATGGAATAAATAGGCTGGTAATAAAGAATTTTTACCAGTTCGTCAGTCGCAGGCCGAGAACGGTATAAGTCAGAACAAAGGTGTGAGGTATCGGACGCTTTACTGACGGCCATTTTTAGCTCGCCTGTGGCAGATAAAAATGAGGCTTATAATGACAGGCTGTTGTTTTTATTGTAAGAGACGCCATCCACAATTCCATTTGTAATTATTACGATTAAGTGTCGGTTGTTTGCAGTGTTAATACAAGTGTTTGCCTAATCAATACATAAGTTAAAAAAAATCTGAATGTAATGATGTTAAAAATCAAAAAAACGACCGCTGCGAATAACGTAGCGGCCTGTTTCGGTTGGCCTATTTGAGTTACCAGCTAATAATAGCAGCATTGCCCGGGTTTCCATCACTGCCGACGGTGCCGCTAAAGATACCGCCATCTCCGGCTACACCGTTGCTGACACTGTTATTGGTCAGTAAAGGAATAATGCTGCCAGCTTGCGAATAAACGGCATGACTGTTGCCACCATCGCCACTGTGACCGTTTTCACCTCCATCGCCACCTTGGCCACCGTCACCACTGGTTATCGTGTTATTGCTGATAGCGGCTTCAATCGTTGTGTTCAGTGCAATGGCATAAGATGGGCCACCGCCACCGGCCCCGCCACGGCCACCGTTACCACCAGTGCCACCTTTAGCACCGTGACCACCGTAGTTAATATTGTTAGCACCATTGCCTTTAAACCCAAAACCTCTGGCACCACCAGTTCCACCTGTTTGACCTAAACTGCCGGTTGCGCCGTTACCGCCTGTTGAACTGGAAATTGTATTGAAATGAATTTCAGGTGCCTGCGTGATGGCAGCAACCAACAAGCCAATAGAAGCGCCGCCACCATAGCCATAATAGCCACCGTTGCCACCGGTGCCGCCACCACCGCCACCGCCACCACCGCCGCCATTTGCACCAGTAAGAGTTGCTTCACCACCACCACCACCGGCGCCACCACCACCATGAACACCAGTACTACCATCGACTCCATTATCCGGCGAGAACCTGACTTCTTCAATGTCCGCTATGATTGATCCGGAACCCGTTCCAGCTGTGCCGGCATCGCCATTGGCCCCGTTTAGCCCGATTGAACCACTCCAGCCGTGGTCGCCATTCTCTACTTCTCCTACGCATCCATTAGCGCCATTATTCATACCGCCACCGCAGCCACCCAGGCCGCGTAAGCTTACATCGCCTAGTCCTCGGCCACCGTTAGCGCCATTTGAACCAATAAGTGTTCCGCCAGCGCCACCCGAACCACCATGATTACCACCGGCACCAGTACCGCCTGCAGAACCTAGATAAGAAATAGCGGTGTTAACGCCGGTGCCTGGGGCGCCGTCGGCAGCAGTATCAACGAAACCAATATTCAAATCAAACGCGTTGCCGCCTTTTCCTGAGGTGATGCTGTTGCGTTCTATAACGACATTATCAAGTAGCGCAACGATCACGCCATAACTGGAGCCGGGGCTGTTGTGATTGCCCAAAATAACATCACTGGCAGTGATCACGTTATCAGTAATGTGCATGCCAGCAGTGCCGTTAATGGCAGACACGGCAGTGACACTGTCGGCTGGTGTGGGGGATGAACCGGTGATGACTTTAAAGCCTGAGAACCAACTATCCGTGTTGACGTTTTTAAAAATAAAACCATAATGCGTGGTCTTGACCAGCGCCTGATGAACAGCCGGATCTCGCACCCAGTTTTGATCGTATCCGCTATAAAGACTGGTACCGGTGGGTATATTAAGAATTTTGTCTTCACTGCGCTCAGGCAGGCCGGGACAGGGGTCAACGATTTCATCGTATGCGGTTTCAACGGCAATGCCATTTATTTCGACAGCTTCGCGTTTCATCACATAAATGTCCTGTTGCTCTGGTGTGACTTCGCATAATGCTTTGGCGATGCTGGCAAAAGGCAAAGCCTGACTGCCGTTACCATCGGTGTCATTGCCGTTGTCACCATCAACAAAATAAGCGGCATTGGCATTTTCCAAAATGTGAACAATGAGAGTGTCGGTATTGCTGTCGGCTTCACCGTCATTCACCACCAATTCAAACACCACGGTGCTGACTTCGGAGGGGGCCTGAAACTGCGGCGTCTCGCCACTCAAATAACCGGCCCCCTGAGTTACATCCGGCCCGGCAGTCTGGAGCCATTTGTAACTCAGGCTGTCGCCATCAGCATCACTGCTGGCCGAGGCGTTTAACGGGATATTAAAGTTTTTTGATGCCAGCATGTCATCGCCAGCCACGGCAACAGGTGCGGTGTTAACATCAGGGTTGGTTACTCCGTTGTTATCATCTCCACCAGCGTTAACATCATCCGCGCTGGGGCTGTCTTCACTACAGCCACATAGCAAAGCGATGAGTACTGTTGCCAGCAGGCTGTGTTTTAAATTTATGTAATGTTTCATGGTTATGTCCTTTTGCATGATTAAGAGTGAATGAATTTATTCAATCCAGTAATTAATGACCTCAAACTGCTGTTCAGAAGGGTGGTCATCTACGATGTATGTAAAAAGCCCCCAGCTATAATAATTACTGGCAAAGGTTGAAGAGGGCAGCGCGGAGACGGTGCCGGTATAGGTTGACTCTGTACCGTGTACAATTTGTAATGAATTCTCGCCTGATACGCCGACTGAGAATCCTGCTAATACAAAACCTAATGTTGCTTCGGCTTCAAATTCGACAGACAGGCCAATGCCCACACCCACACCGGCCTCAAGTCCGATATTAATTTCCTGGGTGACCGAACCGGTACCTTGGCCAACTGGCTCAGCGCCAATGTCGTGCACAAGATGTAATGGGTTCAGAGAAATAGGATCAAGCGTGCTGTATTTAGACGCAAGAAAATCCTTATCAGCCAGCGTCGGGTAACTGCTTACATCGCCTGCGCTGTGATTAAACACGCTTTCATTAATCAGAGGCCCACCGTGGGTGACATTGTCATTGTAAAAGCTGCGCTCAACTTGCAAAGTAATCGGTGAGCGTGGCATTGATACCGTGATTTCTGTCCCTATCAGGGCCGGGTCAACATGTGAGGTGATGGTATAGCTATAGACGTCATAGGGAATTGTGGTGAAGATCACGGTGTCTTCGATCGGGCCGGTTTCATAGGTCACGCTTTCGCTATAAGTGTAAGCTGCTGAATGACTCAGACTTAAACTGGCTGATACTTTAACTTTTGCTGAAACCTCAGAGATTCTGATGGCCGTAACAGGGTCACTAAATTCTTGCTGCACACCTATTGAGACCCCTGCGCTGATTGTCAGGGACTGTTCTAAGGTAACAGATGTGCTTTCAGTGGTGCCATAGGATGTGCGGCAGGCATCCAGGTTCTGGCCTAAATTGGCATCGCAAGGTGCTGCTGCCAAGGCCGCGATAATCACCGGCTCGGTAAAGACTAACTGATAGCTGCCTTGGTCATATGAAATCGAGACACTGTCATGGTTGACGTTGACAGGGATTAGTAATGGTCGTGTATCCTCAGCAGAGGCGGTATCAACTGCTATTGATTTCAGTAAGCGCCATTCATTAGCCAGCGTATCGGTGGCTGTATTCGGGTCACTTAATCCCCAGACTTCGAAGCGGTTGGTTGCCTGTGAATAAAACACCACGTCCTGGCGTTTATCGACCGTCAGGTCTGAGGCAATCATACTGCTGTTAAGTGCGCTAAAGTGGCCGCTAAAGCCAGCATCATTAGCAAATAATTGTGCTTGTGGAATGCTCGCGACATTGTTGCGAATATCACGCAGTGGTGTCCAGGCCGGGAATTGTACAAAATTACTAAAGATCAATTCATTGGCCTGAACTTCGGCTATACCGTCACCGGTTAAATCGGGCGTGTTGATATGTACAAACCTGAGCTTGCCTCTGGCTGTGGCGGAACAACCACCATTAATGACAGATGATTGTTCCGAAGCGCCTAATGAAACAGCGTCATGGGCTAAATCATCCAGCGCGATTAATAAGTAATTGTATTCACAACTACCAATAGGGTCGTAGTGAGTTAAACCGGCAAACACCATTTCATCCAGATTATCTCCATCGATATCACCAAGTGAAACATCCGCAACAATGGCGGTGCGATTGGGTGTTGTTGACTGAATTAAGGCGTTTGAAATTGCATCGTGATTATTATTGGCATCATCAAAAATAAAATAGCGGCTTGTACCGGCATCAACATTAGACTGTTGATAGGCTTCATTAACAATGACTACAAATTCATGTGAAGAGTCATAGTCAATATTGCCAGACTTGATGATTAAGCTGATATCACTGCCGTTGTATGCCTGCGGCAGTGTTTTGCTTAGAGTAGATAAACTTAATATGCCATCATCGTTGTTAATAAAAATGAGTTGAGCGGTGTTACCGGAGACAATACCAACAATAATTTCTGAGTAACCATCTGCATCGAAATCGCCGCTGTTAATTGAAAGCTTGTCAGCGTCATCTGTTGATAATACCAGGTGTTGAATATCAGAAAATGAGTGTTCTTCATCGTCGTACAGTTGTAGTTCGATATTGCTACTGTCAGGCGAACGATAGACAACCAATAGTTCTTCCAGTCCGTCCCTGTCAATATCAGCGCGTGTGGCTGAACGCTGCGCTGCAGGGTTGCTGCCTGATGATGTCGCCCATGGTGTCAATGCTGCATCTGGCGAGTAGAGCACATTAGGATTGTAATTTGGAACTAATACGTCAGGGCGATCTAACTCTAAAAATGTCATGCCGCTAGTGATGTTGAAGCTTGGGGCTAAGGGTATACCGATGATTGCCAGTTCATCCAGCTGCCCAAACGATCTGGATGAGCCTAAAGGTGTGTAATCTTCCGGCAGTGCTTCACTGTCGTTGTCTTCTCTTGGTGTGGTGGTGGTATCGACGCCTAGATTATTCAGCGTCTGTTCTACAGAGTTGTCAGTCACCGCTGGCGGACTGTTGTCGCTGTCACTACAGCTGTTTAAGCCGAGAGCGATGCAACAAAAAAATATCATAAATAATTGATGCTTATAAATAACTTTCATATCAATGTCCTTTTGTTGAAGCTGTGTTTTTTGAAAGGGGTTCTGGATCTGTGTTTTGTAAAAGCTGACTGATGTTTTGTCGAAGTAATCCGGGTTTTATCTGAGCGGGTAAAATAAGAATATCTGAGAGTTCATCTGCAGCGGTAGAAGCTTGTGTCTCATAGCTGAGAAAAATCGCTGGGATCTGCTGATTAAAATCAAGCCTGATATTTTTGATGATATCAAAGGCAGAAATATCTTTGTCCTGTGTTGTTGAAATAACAATGAGTACAGGAATTGCCAAAGCCAGTTTAGTGCCATCAAAAGAGGTATATGACTTTGCGCTGATGACGCAGAAGTTCATATCTTCAAGTAATAGCTTCATGCCTTCGCAAACCATTGCGTCACTAATCAGAAGAAGAGCAGTTCCTTGTGAGTTTTGCATGATAAAAGTCCATTAATTAAGCTTGTAATGAACTCTATAGGCTGACGATATTTAATGGTATCGCCCATTACTGCTAGTCTCAGGACTAGTGAATAGTGCAAAAGGACTAGTTGTTTGAAAGTCGATAAAAAGTGAGACGGAGCTATGGCCCAGCGTTGTGCTTTAAGCCATTAGTACCATGTCCATGCGATTTGCAGACCGATGCTTTGATAGCCAGCGAGTGGCTGAAGTCGGTAGTTTTTGTCGTTGATTGAGTCTGTCGTATTAACCGCATCAACCGCTTCCCAGCCCAGATACCAGCCGAGTATAGCCTGGGATAAGTAATGTTGATTATCGTTAACACGGGAAAGCGCGGTAAAACCGGAGGCGATGTAAGCGCTGGTCTTTATATAGGGGTTATCGTTATACATGGTGGCGATAGTGATAAATGGCACGGCACCGATAAAGGCGTGACCACTGACACCATTGCTGTCATTAAAGGCATGCCAGTCTGACTGGTAGGGTTCTTCACTGGGGCGTGAGGCACCGGTAAGCCTTTGCGTGGCTAACAGCATCGGCCCGGCAGTCAGATAAGCGCGGGCGGTGATGGCGCCCCAGTTGGCGATGGCCGATCGGCCGGAGCTGTGTTCGCCAGCTGGGCCCAGCGCAGCCGATAACAGGGAAAGCGGAATTAAATATTTTCCTTCGCCAAAGGTTTTAACCACAGCAGAAAAATCATCACTGGCAGCCGAACGAATGTTCGTCTGGTAATCGTTTTGAATATTTTGGTCGGCATCAGATGAGGCCAGTAATGATGCCCCGGTGAAAACGTACGCCATGCGGACAAAGCGATCGGCTGAATAAAATTCGGCATAGTCTTTATCAAGTTCTGCAAAGACACTCTGACTGGCGCAAACCGGGGTTGATAAAGCGCCGTAAAGTAATATCCGCACGATGTTTTTTAAAAATTTCATGTAAAGCCTTAGTTGGGTTTGTCGGAGGCGACCGATGCGTTGCAGCGAGGCAACATCAGAACATCGATTGTGGATCAATATCAATCGACCAGCGGACTTTATTGGCATCCGGCAGATCGACCAATGTGTGAATAACCTGATTCATGCATTGCTGCAAGGCCGCACGACTGTTTGACTGAATCAATAATTGATGACGGTAGCGACCTGCGCGGCGTTCCATCGGTGATGGAAATGGGCCAAACAGTTCAACTGCCGGCTGATATGGGCTTAGTCGTGAAAAAGCCTGCTCTAGAAATTTGACCGCCAGATGGGCCTGACTGGCTTCTGCGCGCAGCAAGGCCAGTGCACTATAGGGTGGAAAGCTGGCCAGCTGGCGTTCGGCCAGAGCGGTTTTTGCAAACTCGGCATAGCCATGCTGCAATAATGTCTGCAATAACGGGTGTTGTGGATGATGTGTCTGAATGATAACCCGGCCAGGTTTATCGGCGCGACCGGCGCGGCCTGCAACCTGAATTAATTGCTGAGCCATAAATTCAGGTGCGCGGAAGTCACTGCTGAACAGGCTACTGTCAACATCGAGAATGCCAACCAGTGTGAGATGCGGGAAATCATGGCCCTTCGCTAGCATCTGAGTGCCGATTAAGATATCGGCTTCACCGCTGTGAGCTTCGGCCAGTTTTTTATCGAGGCTGCCTTTACGGCTGGTGGTGTCGCTGTCTATCCGAGAAATTGTTTGTTCGGGAAACAGTTGCTTTAAATGTTGCTCCAGTCGTTCGGTACCAATGCCGATGTTGACCAGCTCGGTACACTGGCATTGCGGGCAACTTTCTGGCGGCCGGCTCTCGTGGCCACAGTGATGGCAGCGCATCAGCTGCCGGTAATGATGATAGGTTAAGCGCGCATCACAACGCGGACAGGGCATCACCCAGCCACATTCATGGCAGAGTAGTGTCGGTGCATAGCCGCGCCGGTTTAAAAATAAAAGCACCTGTGAACCGCTTGCTACGGTTTCACGGATAGCCTCTAGCAGATGACCGGACAGGCCTTGCTGCATCGGTTTACGGCGAGCATCTAACAGTTGTATCGCCGGTGGCGATGCAAGCCCGGCGCGATGACGTAATTGCAGTCGCTGATATCGACCCTGCTGGCAATTAAATAGTGACTCCAGCGATGGTGTGGCGCTGCCCATTAATAACGGGATATTCAGCCGCTTAGCCCGTACTAATGCCAGATCACGAGCGTGGTAGCGAAAGTTATCTTGCTGTTTATATGAGCTGTCATGTTCCTCATCGATAATGATCAGGCCCGGTTGCGCCAGTGGGGTAAACAGCGCGGAACGGGTGCCGATTATGATCTTGACCTGATTGTCACGCGCCTGCTGCCAGGCCAGTAAGCGCTGGCTGTTATTGAGCCCAGAATGTAATACCGCAATTGGCACCGAGAAGCGCTGTTCAAAACGACTGATCAGCTGTGGTGTCAGATTGATTTCTGGCACCAGAATCAGGCTCTGTTGGTTTTTTAATAACACTTGTTCTGTCAGTTGCAGGTAGACCTCTGTTTTACCGCTGCCGGTAATACCGTCGAGTAAAAAGGCCTGAAACTGATCGAGGCTATTGGCAACACGCTCAACGCAGTCTGTTTGTTCGGTATTCAGTTCCGGTTTTGCCGAGACCGAGAGTGCCGGCTGATGCAGTGCACCGGCTTGCTGCTGGCTCAGTCGAATGACCCAGTGCTTCTTTTCCAATGCGCGCAGGCTGTCGCGCCAGTTGAAGTCAAGCTGATCCAGTTGTGTTTTGTCCATCCCTTTCGGCTGCGCCAGTAGCTGGCGTAATAATTCGGCTTGCCTGGGCGCGCGGGTCAGTGTAGCTGGCTCTTGCTGCTGTCCCAGTTCAGATAACTGCCAGCAGCTGGCGAGTAATTGTTTCTGATCAACTTGTCTCAACAAGGCGGGCAGGGCGTGATTCAGTGTTTCACCTAAAGGGTGCTGGTAATAGCTGGCAGCCCATTGTAATAAATCCAGTAATTCAGCCGGCAGTGGCTGTGGCAGCAACTGAATAACCGACTTGAGTTTGCTGACTGCAATATCAGACTGCTGCAGCTCTGCGATCACAATGCCGACGAGTTGCCGTTTACCGAATGGCACAATCACCCGGCTGCCAGCAATAACAGACTCTTGTGTGTCTTTTGCCGGCAAATAATCAAAGCACTTGTATAAAGGCACCGGGACAGCAATTTTTAGTATTTTGGCAGGCATTATCGGTTTATTAGTAAATTAGTATTTTTGTCGACGTTAACTGGAGTGGTTTGCCTGATTATGCCGTAATTAACTCGAAAAAAATCATTTATATTGGCAAGATTTTTTAGGTAAAACCGCTAAGTTATTCATGTTATTGAAAAAAACGGTTTTATACACAAAACCTGTGGATAACTTTGTGGACAAGTTATAAAAAAGGCCTCAAAAGTCGCAAAAATAGAGGTTTTGTTACAGTTTGGTTAAAAAATAACTCCTGTATTATTTTACTTAAATATCAGTGGCTTATAAGTTTTTTGTAGTATTTTAATCGTTCATATAGGGTGAAAAGACGCTCTGCTGCGGGTTTTTATTAATGTGTTAATAACAATCCATATATTTTTAAAAAAGATGCAGATTAAGGCTTGATATTGTCAAAAAAAAGTGATTATGACAAAGCCGTTACTTGTTGTGTTTTTAAAAACGATAAAAAAAGTTGACTCTGTTGTATTTTGGTGCGTTTTTAACTTTTGTGCTTTATGCACAAAAGCTGTGGATAAGTGTGTGTGTAAGCTGCTGAAAATGTGTCAGAAGTGCTGTCGTAGCGGTGTTTATGGTTTTTGCTTAAAAAGTAATCTGTCATTTTATCTGTATGTTTTTCAATCACTTATATGGTTTTTATAGGTTTTTTTTTGATCAGTGGCGAATTCGCCGTGCGCTGTAAGGGCTCTGTGTATAAGTGAATATAGGTGTTAATAATAGTTGATTTTCTAATCTTGCCCTAAAGTGGGCTTTTTATGTGTTTTTGTGGTGCAAATTGTGGTTGATTTGGTGCTGATTAGCCGCGTGATGGGTCGAGTTGGTCGGCCCTGAGTTTGGAGGCAAAAAACTCATCACCGTCTTCAGGATCTATCTCGTTACCGGCTTTATCGATTAACGGCAGATCGGATTCATTCCAGCCGCGCAGCCCGGTTTTTAATGAGTGCAGCTTATTAAAGCCCATTAATTGCATGGTGCGGGCAGCCAGCAGGCTGCGGTTACCGGAGCGACAGATCACTAGGATTTCTTTGTCGCGGCCGGCGGCTAAGGCAGGGATGGTTTCGTCAAAGTCATATTCGCAACAGGTTTCGAGTACGCCGCGGGGCGCGAGGATCGAGTTTTCAACATGCATGCTGTCGTATTCGTGCGGTTCGCGTACATCTACCAGCAGGAGTTCGGGGTTGGCCTGCTGCATCGCTTCAACATCCCAGGGAAACACTTCGTTGATATGCTGTTTACAGTCTTCAATCAGGTCATTAAATCGTTTCATTATTATAGTGTCTGTTGTTTTGTGTTAAGTGGCTGATTTATTGTAGCGCAGGCCTTTTTCGACAGCGATAACTGCGGCTTCAACCCGTGAGTGAATATTAAGTTTGCGCAAGATGGCTTTAACGTGCAGTTTTACCGTGCCATCTGAGATGCCGAGATTGCGGGCGATAACCTTATTGCTCTGGCCTTCTGCCAATAAACTGAGTATCTCGGTCTCTCGTGGTGTTAAATCGGCAAAAGCTGAGTTGCTGTCATTTTCTGCCGTTTTGCCCTGAGCCATTCGTGTCAGTACATCGGTCATGTTCTGCGCGACCACGTTTTTGCCTTTGACAATGTCGCGTAACGCACCAACCAGTTCATCTGGCTCCATATCTTTCAAAAGGTAGCCCTGAGCGCCGCGATTAAGCGCTTCGCGCAGATCCTGTTCTTCATTTGATGTGGTTAGTATGGTGACGGGGATATCAATTTTGTGTTCACGGATTCGGCTGAGAATATCGAGTCCGCTGTTATCGGGCATGCGCAAATCAAGCAGAATGACATCGGGCTTATGCTCCTGGGCCAGACGGATACCTTCGTCACCATCGGCGATTGCCGCGATCACTTCGATATTGCGTTGTTCTAGCAGGCCCTGTAGGCCGACCCGGAACAGGGCGTGATCATCTATCATTATTACGCGCATGATTCAAAAGTCCGTTGTTGTAAGTGCTGGCTCATTGTTTTTATTTAAGCGCTGGCTCCCAGATTAATTTCTGGTTCGTCATTGTAATGAAAATTAACCTCGATGCGAGTGCCTTCTTCCGGGTCGCTTTCAAGATCCAGTTCGCCGCCAAGATGTTTGGCCCGCTCTTTCATGATGGTGAGGCCGATATGTTCGCCTTTGTGGCCGCTGGACTGAGGCTGTTCAAAGCCTTTGCCATCGTTTTCAACCAGAATACGAAATTCACCGTGAATATCGGCATGTAGCAATACCCGGACGTTATTAGCAGAGCTGTGTTTGCGAATATTGGTCAGGCATTCCTGTACTATTCTATATATATGCATTTCCATATTGGCTGGCAGGCGCGCATTGTTCCATTCGTTTTGCAGCAGTATGTGAATATCGGTTTCTTTGCGAAAACGTGAAATCAGCTTCTCAATGCTGTTGACTACGCCTTGTTCGGCTATCGGTGTGCGGCAATGTGCGATCAGCTCGCGCAGGTCGGTATAGGCTTCATCGAGACTATGTTCTACTTGTTCTATGCCGTGTATTGACTGGTATTCACCGCTTTGCTGTAGGGTTTCATCAAGTACACGTACCTGAAAACGTAGGCTAGCCAGCGTTTGTGCCAGTGAGTCGTGCAGTTCGTTGGCAATCATGGTGCGTTCATGCATCACCAGCACGCGGCGGGCTTTTTGTTCGAGCTGGGTTTTTTCGATTGCAGTGCCTAGATGGCAGCCTATCAGGGACAGCAGGTTTTGTGTGTCCTGACTGATAAAATGGTCGGACGAATTAACAAAAAGGTTATAAACGCCCACCACTTTATCCTGAAAACGCAGCGGTACGGCAATGTGGCCTGCATTGCTATTGGCCAGCAGGTTGTGGCCTATGGTTTTTTGGCAAGGTGCGGTGCTATTGATGATGCGGATTTGGCCACCTGAAATAACACTGCCGCAGATACTGCAGTCAGCGGGCATATTGCGTTCATGTTCGACCGCCTCGGGTGATAATCCGATACTGGCGATGAGGTCCATTGAGCCGTCATCATTCAATAAGCGAACGGCTGCGGCGTCTGCGTTAACGATGTCCTTTAATATGTGTACAAAGCGGCTGAGCAGGTCTTTAACGTTAGTGGCGGCATTGATGTTGGTAGCCACATCATAAAGAATCTCCAGAGATCGGGTTTGTTGTTGCAGTTCGCTGGTATCAATCGATTCGATGCCGGGAGCGGGGTGGGTTTTGTAATCCATATTTAGGTAGGGGTCGGCTTTATGGAATTTAATCAGCCACAATAAGCGGGCACCAATGCTAAAAGCCCCTAGCCAGGCCAGTCCGTAAATGTAATAGGCCGGCTGCGGAACGCTGTCAGCCGTATTAATCCAGGCCGTGCACAGTAGCAAAATAATCAGGCTAATCAACAGACTCAATAGTAAATCCTGACAGTTTTTGTTGCTGGTGTGTTTTGAAGACGTGGTGTCTGACATTGGCGACCTGATTGTTGTAAGGCATATTAGAGTGAAATATACCAGAATTAACAAACGCTTATGTAAAAAGCTGTGTTTATGCTCGGTTAGAAAAGCGCTTTAATGCAGGCATTATATTTTTTTTGTCAGTTAAAGCTGTTATATTATACGCCCCCCTGGGACAGAGCAGTTCTTGTTATCTTTTGTTTTTTCTAAGTTATTGATTTTATTATAGTAGTGTCAATAGCTTAGGAATAATGAAAATAATATGACTGAGAAAGATTGAATGGATTCGGTGACAACTATCCCATATGGGATAGGGTGGGTATATGTGAACACCCCATAGGTAGGGTGTTCGGGTTGATGAGTCAGACCTAAAATACCCGCACTCAAAGATTTGGCGGCGCGTCATACGATCTTTTGGTTTTGTGAATGCGTCAAATTTAAGAATTTTTATTAAACAGTCGGTGTAACCGTACTGTCGATCAAATATTAAGGAGATCGCCCCATGGCTACTAAGCACCATGTAACCCCGATGCTCGACGAATTAGAAAACGGCCCATGGCCTTCTTTTATTTCGGGCTTCAAACGTCTGCGTGATGATCACCCGGATGCTCGTATTAACGGTTTGGCTAACGGCCTGCTGGGTCAGTTAGAGCATTCTTACGAAACTCGTAAAGGTTACTGGAAAGGCGGTACTGTATCTGTTTTCGGTTACGGTGGCGGTATCATTCCACGTTTCTCAGAAGTTGGTAATGCGTTTGTGGAGTCGAAAGAATTCCATACTGTACGTGTTCAGCCGCCTGCATCTAACTTTTACTCAACTGATATGTTGCGTCAGTTAGGTGATTCTTGGGAGAAGCACGGTTCTGGTCTGGTTACTTTCCACGGACAGACAGGTAACATTATGTTCATCGGTACTGATACTTCACGTATCCAGCACTTCTTTGATGAAATCAATGAGTACGGTTTTGATTTAGGTGGTGCGGGTCCATGCGTACGTACTGCAATGTCTTGTATCGGTTCTGCGCGTTGTGAAATGTCTTGCTTCAATGAGCAAGCTGCACACCGTCACCTGGTAAACAACTTCACTGATGATGTTCACCGTCCTGCATTACCTTACAAATTCAAATTCAAATTCTCCGGTTGCCCTAACGACTGTCAGAATGCTATCGAGCGTGCGGATTTCGCAGTGATCGGTACATGGCGTGATGATATGCGTGTTGACCAGGCAGAATTTAAAGCAGCAATCGAGAAGAAAGGTCGTCAATATATTATTGATAACGTAATTACTCGTTGCCCTACTAATGCACTGGCTTTAAACGACGATGATACCATCGCTGTTGATAACCGTAACTGCGTTCGTTGTATGCATTGCTTGAACGTTCTTCCTAAAGCTTTAGGTGTTGGTGAAGATCGTGGTGTTACTATCCTGGTTGGTGGTAAGCGTACACTGAAAATTGGTGACCTGATGGGTACAGTTGTTGTTCCTTTCATGAAGCTGCGTACTGAAGAAGATTTCGAGCAGATCGTTGAGATGGCAGAAGAAATCGTTGATTTCTGGGCTGAGAATGGTCTTGAACACGAACGTACTGGTGAAATGATCGAGCGTATCGGTCTGGTTAACTTCCTCGAAGGCATCGGTATTGATGTTGATCCGAATATGGTTAGCAACCCACGTCAAAGTTCATACATTCGTATGGATGGTTGGGATGAGGCTGCTGTTGAGTGGTTCGAGAAGAAAGCTGAAAAAGCAGCTGGTTAATTAATTTATTTATTTTTGTATCTAAGGTGGCCGCACTGGCGGCTGCCTTATTCATAAATTTGAGGAAGATACGATGGCTTTAGAAGATATGAGACCACCTATTGAGACCGGTTGTCCTGACGGTTTTCAATACATGCATCCGATGATGCGCAGAAACTTTGGTCTGTGGGCTTATCACGAAGATCCACAGCCGGGCGTTTTGTTACACGTTGCTAAGAGCGGTGAAAAAGTTTGGACTGTTCGCGCGGGTACTCAGCGTATTCTTGATATTTTCACACTGCGCAAATTGTGTGATATCGGTGATCAGCAAGCTGACGGTTATGTTCACTTTACTATCCGTTCAAACATCGAATACTTTGTAACTGAAGAAGCTAAAGTACAGCCGCTGGTTGATGCTTTAAATGAAGCGGGCTTCATTGTTGGTGGTACGCGTAACTCAGTTGCGATGATGTCACACACTCAGGGTTGGTTGCACTGCGATATCCCTGGTACTGATGCATCTGGTGTTGTTAAGGCGATGATGGATGAGCTGATTACTGAGTTTAAAGAGTGGAACATGCCTAACCGTGTTCACTTAACGACTTCATGTTGTCAGATTAACTGTGGTGGTCAGGGTGACATCGCAATTAACGTACAGCACACTAAGCCACCTAAGATCAATCATGATCTGGTTGCTAACGTATGTGAGCGTCCATCAGTTGTTGCGCGTTGCCCGGTTGCTGCGATTCGTCCTGCACTGGTTAACGGTAAGCCATCTCTGGAAGTTGATGAGAAGAAATGTATCTGTTGTGGTGCTTGTTTCCCTCCTTGTCCTCCAATGATGATTAATGATGCTGAGCACTCTAAGCTGGCAGTCTGGGTTGGTGGTAATCACTCAAATGCGCGTGGTAAACCGACTTTCCAGAAACTGGTTGCTGCTGGTATTCCAAATAATCCTCCACGCTGGCCTGAAGCGACTGCGGTTGTTAAGAATATTCTTAATGCCTATAAAGCTGATGCTCGTGACTGGGAACGTGTTGGTGAGTGGGTTGAGCGTATTGGCTGGCCACGTTTCTTTGAAATCACTAACCTGCCTTTCACTAAGTACCATGTGGATACTTGGAAAGGTGCACGTAACAGCTTAAACGCTTCTACGCATATCCGTTTCTAAGATAGGTTTTTAGATATGAAATTTGGTATACAGGTAAATGAAGGTCCTTATACCCATGAGGCTTCTGTAACAGCGATTAACTTTGTTAAGTCGGCTGTTGCAAAAGGCCATGAGGTGTTTCGAGTGTTCTTCTATCATGATGGTGTTAATAACGGTACTCGTTATGCAACGCCACCGCAGGATGATATTAATATCCAGCAGACATGGTCTAATCTGGCGAAAGAGCACAACATAGATTTAGTTATCTGTGTTGCAGCTGCTCAGCGTCGTGGCCTGGCTGATGATGGTGAACAAGAACGTAATAAACTTGATGGTAATAACATCATGGACGGTTTCCGTATTTCTGGCTTGGGTCAGTTAATCGAAGCTGGCATTGAATGTGACCGTCTGGTAGTTTTCGGCGACTAAAAAAGGGTCTTTGTAATGTCTAACGTAAAGAAATTTATGTATATCAACAACAAGGCTCCTTACGGCACGATTTACGCGTGGGAGTCTCTGGAAGTTGTTTTGATTGGTGCTGCTTTTGATCAGGATGTTAGTCTGATGTTCACTGGTGACGGTGTTTATCAGTTAATGAAAGGTCAGGATACTAAAGAAGTTGGCATCAAAAACTTTTCACCAACTTATGCGGCTTTGGGTGACTACGATATCAACAAGATCTATGTTGAAAAAGAGTCTCTGGATGCACGTGGTTTGACAGTTGATGATCTGATGCACCTGGTTTGGGAAGATGAAGACGAAGATTGGGCTGAAAAAGACTCAATCAGAGTTGTGACTTCTGCTGAACTGGCTGAAATCCTTGATCAACAAGACGTAGTATTGAGCTTCTAGGAGATTTGAGATGTCTATTTTACACACAGTAAATAAATCGCCTTTAGATCGTACTACTCTGAAGAGTTGTCTGAACCTTGCAGTTAAAGGTGCTTCAGTTCTTCTGATCGAAGACGGTGTTTATGGTGCAGTATCTGGTGCTGAAAGCACACAGATGGTTCAAGATGCAATGGGCGATGTAGCAGTTTATGTGCTTGGTCCAGACTTAAAGGCACGTGGTGTTGATGAGTCGCGCTTAATTGACGGCGTTAAAGTTGTTGATTATGACGGTTTTGTTGATCTGACAACAGACAATGACACTGTAAGTGCTTGGGTATAATTTTTTTAGTATTTAAATTAGCGTTACCGTAGAGGAAATAATCATGGCTGCTATTGAATTAGATGGTAAAAGTTACGAAGTTGACGAAGAAGGTTATCTGTTAGATCTGAACCAGTGGGTTCCTGGTCTGGCTGATATCATGGCTAAAGACGAAGATGCTGTTCTGACTGACGCGCACTGGGAAGTTATTAACTTCTTACGTGAGTACTATGAAGAGTATCAGATTGCTCCTGCAGTACGTGTACTGACTAAAGCGATCGGTAAAAAATTAGGTAAAGACAAAGGCAACAGCAAGTACCTGTACGAGTTGTTCCCTTACGGTCCTGGTAAGCAAGCATGTAAATATGCGGGTCTGCCAAAGCCAACTGGTTGCGTATAATCAGTTAGGTAATGGAGGGGGCTGTTGCCTCCTCCATTTTTATTTGTTTTTTATTTCAAATAGCAAGGTTTAAACATGTCAGGCTTTATTGCAGCATTGTTGTGGGTTGGCTTAGTTGTATTTGTGGGTTTTACAGCGCGTAAAATCAGACAATACTGGAAAACACCTGCACCACTTAAAATACCAACGACTCCTGCTCCTGTTACACAAACGGGTGTTGTTTTCCGTATGGCACGTGAAGTTGTGCTGTTTGAGAGTTTGTTTAAATCGAATAAATGGATCTGGGTTTTTGGCTGGATGTTCCATTTAGGTCTGTTACTGGCATTCTTCCGTCACTTGCGTTATGTGGTTAGTCCGGAGAATTTCATGTGGCCAGTGATCAGTAATGTCATCGTTCAGAGTTTTGGTCAGTATGCTGGCTTCGCGATGGTTGCGGGTTTGTTTGGTTTGCTGGCGCGTCGTATTGTTGTAGAGCGTATTCGTTACATATCGTCTCCTTCAGATTATTTAATGTTATTGATGCTGATTGTTATCGGTGTCAGTGGTTTAGTGATGAGCTTCGTCTCTCACATTGATGTTGTCCAATTAAAAATGTTTGTGATGGGTTTATTTGGTTTTGATTTCCAGAACTTACCAGAAAGCGGTGCGCTACTCATTCACCTGCTGTTGGTTGTTGTGTTATTGCTGATCTTTCCGTTCAGTAAATTATTGCACGCACCGGGTGTGTTCTTTAGTCCGACTCGTAACCAGATTGATAATCCACGTGAGAAACGTCATCTGGCTCCATGGGCTGCTGAAAAATACAACGATCACGTAGACAAGTAATTCTGCGTAATAACTGATAACGATTACTAAATCTAGGAAGTAAGTTGTGGCTGATTTCGAAACACCAGAAATTAAAGAATTTATAGGCATTCCTGCACTGCAGGAAGGCTCTATGGCGCATAGCTCGCCTTTCATTGCAAAACCAGATCATCAGGAATCGTTAGGTTTTCCGGGTGAGCTGGTTGAAAACTGGCAACAGGTTGCGCTTGAAAAAATGGATGATCTGCGAACACGTTATCGTTCATTCCAGGTGTTCCTAGATTCTTGTGTTAAATGCGGTGCCTGTACTGATAAATGTCATTACTTCTTGGGTACTGCTGATCCAAAAAATATGCCGGTTGCGCGTCAGGATTTACTGCGTAAAGTTTATCGTCGTTACTTCACTGTTGCAGGTAAGTACTTTCCTAAACTGGTTGGTGCTGCAGATTTAACAGAAGAAGTGTTGGATGAGTGGTATAGCTATTTCCACCAGTGCTCACAGTGTCGTCGTTGTTCAGTGTTTTGCCCATATGGCATTGATACTGCAGAAATATCAATGGCTGCCCGTGAAATTATGGACGCGGTTGGTAAGGGTCAGAAATACTGTAACGAAATTATCGGTAAAGTTCACACAATCGGTAACAACTTGGGTCTGCCTGGTAAAGCATTGGCAAATGTTCTTGAAGGTCTTGAAGAAGATGTTGAGGATGATACCGGTGTTGCAGTTAAATTCCCGCTGGATGTGAAAGGCGCTGATATCTTACTGGTTACACCTTCAGCCGATTTCTTTGCAGAACCACACATTGATGGTCTGATTGGTTACGCAAAAGTATTCCATGAAACAGGTGCTAGCTGGACATTAAGTACCACTGCGTCAGAAGCCGGTAACTTCGGTATGTTCATCGGTTCATACGAGAACATGCGTCGTGTTTCTATGCGTATTCGTGATGCTGCTAAAGAGCTAGGTGTTAAACGCATTATCTTTGGTGAGTGTGGTCATGCATGGCGTATCGCTTACAGCTTCCTCAATACTCTGTGTGGTCCTTTTGATTTCTTAGATCAGAATTATCCAATTCCTCAGCACATCCTTGAGTACACATGGGGTGAGTTGGAGAAAGGTACTCTACGTATCAATAAAGAAGAAAATGATCACATGACACTGACATTCCACGATTCCTGTAATGTGGCGCGTGGTTCACGTATGGGTGATTACCCTGGTGGTCAGTTTGATTATCCGCGTAATGTTATTAAAGCAGTATGTAATAACTACGTAGACATGGATCCTAAAACAACGAAAGAAGCAACTTTCTGCTGTGGTGGCGGTGGTGGTCTTCTGACTGATGATTTAATGGAAATCCGTGTTAAGGGTGTTCTGCCTCGTGCAACAGCTCTGAAGAGTGTTGTTGAAAATGAAGGCGTTACCCACATGGCAGCGATTTGTGCAATTTGTAAGAGTCAGTTCACAAAGACGTTACCTTATTACGGTTTCACTATGGATCAGATAGTGAGCGTACATCAATTAGTTAGTGAAGCGCTGGTCATGAAAGGTTCTGAGCAAGAAGCAGAGCTTGATGGTACTGACGGCGACGACACCGAAGAATAAACATATTATTGTAATATAGATTACATCTGGAGATATACGAATGGCTACTTCTAAAGACGAGATGCAAAACGGTTTAACTTTCCGCCGTTTTGAAGATGGTGACCACGAATGGGGTTCAATGCATGACAAAATCTTTAATGAGGATACGACATACAAATGCCCTACTTATGTTCACCGTACACCACCTTGTCAGGGTTCATGCCCTTCTGGTGAAGATATTCGTGGCTGGTTAGATATCGTTCGCGGTATCGAAAAGCCGGTTGGTGATGTGAGCTGGCAGGAATATGCATTCCAGCGTTCTACCACTGCTAATCCGTTCCCTGCGATGATGGGTCGTGTTTGTCCAGCTCCTTGCCAGGAAGGTTGTAACCGTAATCAGGTTGAAGATTTTGTTGGTATCAACTCGGTTGAGCAATTTATTGGTGATACGGCATTTGCTGAAGGTTTCAAATTTGCAGCGCCTGCATGTGGTGATAAAAAAGTAGCGATTATTGGTGGTGGTCCTGCCGGTATGGCAGCAGCGTATCAGTTACGTCTGAAAGGTATTGGTTCTACCATTTTTGATGATCACGCCGAATTGGGTGGCATGATGCGTTACGGTATCCCTGGTTACCGTACTCCTCGTGCGCAACTTGATCACGAGTGTAACCGTATCGTTAATATGGGTAACATTGAATTAAAAATGAACACCCGTGTTGGTAAAGACGTTGCTGTTGCTGATCTTGAAAAAGAATACGATGCTGTTTTATGGGCATTAGGTTGTAAGACTGGCCGTGGTTTATTCCTTGAAGATTTCGAAGCAACGCCAAACTGTGTTACTGCGGTTGATTTCCTTGAGCAGTTTAACAAAGGCGAAATGAAATACACGGCTAACAAAGTATTGTGTGTTGGTGGTGGTGATACTTCTATCGATGTGGTTTCAGTATCACGTCGTATCGGTACCTTAAAAGATTTACAAGAAAACCCAGAAGATTCAGCAACTGGTGTAACTAAGCATGGTGATGTGGCTGATGGCGACAAGAAAGCATGTGATAGCGTTGTATTAACAGCTTTATTCGCACAGGATCAAATGACGGCAGCAGAGCACGAAGTTCAGGACGCACTGAAAGAAGGTGTGACGATCATGAACGAGGTAATGCCTGTTGAGATCATTAAAGATGCAAACGGTCGTGCAACTGCTTTGAAACTGGTAGACAGCAAGTTCGAAGGTAATGCACCTGTCGCAGTTGAAGGTGGTAAAGAGTATGTCGTTGAATGTGATCTGATTGTTTCTGCAATCGGTCAGACTGGTGACATGACAGGTGTTGAAGATTTCGATAACGGTCGCGGCCTGATTGATTCTGACAAGAACTTCCAGGTGCCAGGTAAAGAAGGTCACTTCGTATGTGGTGATATTATTCGCCCACACCTATTAACGACTGCAATTGGTCAGGCTTCTAAAGCTGCTGACAGCATCGAAGCATTCATCAACAAAGTTGAAATGTCTAAGCGTCCTAAGGTTGATGTACATCACTTTAGCCTGCAAACCAAGCTTGATGAAGTGGGTAAAACACCATCGCGTTACAATGCCAATGAAGGTGATTTGCGCGGTACTTCTGAAGCTAAGTTCGCTATCCATAACTACGAAGACCGTTCCGGTTCACAAGTGATCTCAACAGATCAAATGTTCCTTGGTCACTTTACGCATACTCCTCGTAACCTGCGTACCGAAGATGTGCCAAATTCTGATCAGGTATTAGGTCATTTCGCAGAGCGTATGAACAGTCTTGATGAGGCTACTGCGCAGGCAGAAGCTGATCGTTGCATGAGCTGTGGTATGTGTTTTGAGTGTGATAACTGTGTTATCTACTGCCCACAGGACGCCGTCTTTAAAGTTAATAAAGCAGAAGCGTCAACAGGTCGTTATGTCGATACTGACTATGCAAAATGCGTTGGTTGTCATATCTGTTCTGATGTATGTCCTACTGGTTACATCGACATGGCTCTGGGCGAATAAGCCGGACCTCTGACGACTTAGTAGTGAATTAGTGGAGAATATCATGGTGTCATGGTTTCAAAAAAACCTTCAGAAGTCTATGCTGGCAGTGTCCGTACTACTGCTAGCTGGTTCTGTAAATGTTAATGCTGAAGTTGCAGCTCCTGTAGTGCCGAAAGGTAAAGGTGAGCAATGCGTTGAGCCAACTGGTGAAATGCGTAAAAATCACATGGAGATGTTAAAGCATCAGCGCGATGAAACCATGCACAATGGTATTCGTACTAAAAAGCACGCTTTAAAAGAGTGCATCTCTTGCCATGTTCAAGCTGATGATAAAGGTCAGGTTGCGCGTTTTGGTGAAGATGGTCACTTCTGTAGCTCTTGTCATAACTATGCCGGTGTTAATGTTGACTGCTTCCAGTGTCATGCTGATCGCCCGCAAGAGTTAATTGGTAAAGGCCACAAAATTAAACCGCATCACACAGCCAACTTCAACGACGCTTCAGTTAATAAAGAAGCGTTACAGGCTTTGTCGAAGGTATCAAAATGAAAACAGACAATACAACTGATACTTCTAAACGTAAATTTCTAGGTGGTGCAGCAGCAGTCGCTGGTATCACAATCGCCCCTGGAGTATTGCTGCAAACTGTACAGGCTAAACCGGACGATCAGGCAGTCAGTAACAAGGTTCGCTGGGGCATGCTGATCGATACTAATAAATGCGCAGATGGCTGTACTGACTGTGTAACTGCTTGTAATTCAGAGCATGGCTTAGCCGGTCATGATCGTCCAGAAACTGATACGCAGTACATTCGTAAAGTAACTTTAAAAGACAAGCAAACCGGTCATGTCAAAACATTACCGGTTATGTGTCAGCATTGCGAGACTGCTCCTTGTGCGGATGTTTGTCCGACAGGCGCATCGTTCAAACGTGAAGATGGCATTGTGTTGGTCGATAAACATATTTGTATTGGCTGTCGTTATTGCATGATGGCTTGTCCGTATAAAGCGCGTAGCTTTGTCCATGAAGATGTCTATGATCAGAAAGATCACACTCCACGTGGTAAGGGTACAGTCGAGTCTTGCACCATGTGTGTTCACAAAGTTGATAAAGGTGAAAACCCGGCTTGTGTAACTGCCTGTAATAAAGAACATAAAGCCATGTACTTTGGTGATCTTAATGACGCAAACAGCGAAATCTCAAAACGCCTTAAAGAACACGGCGGCAAACAGATTCGTGCGGACTTAGGTCTGAATCCTGGCGTACGTTACCAGGGCGTTTAAGATAAAAACGAGAGTTGATAGATCATGAAATTAATCAGATACGCTTCAATCGATGGAAACAGCAACGGCTACTGGGGCTTAATGGCGTTGTTCGCGGCATTTATACTGGCTGCGCTGGGTTCATCTTATTTTATGGAACACAATGGTCACTATGTGACAGGTATGACTAACCAGATTGTCTGGGGCTTACCTCATGTATTTGCTGTATTTTTGATTGTAGCTGCTTCAGGCGCATTAAATGTTGCCTCAATCGCTTCAGTTTTCAATAAAAAAGCTTATAAGCCTTTAACACGTCTTTCTGCTTTACTAGCGATTGCGCTGTTAATGGGCGGACTGATTGTTCTGGTACTTGATCTGGGACGTCCTGATCGCTTGATTATTGCAGCAACGATTTATAATTTTAAATCTATCTTTGCCTGGAACATGATTCTGTATTCTGGTTTTATCGGAATCGTTGGTGTTTATCTGTGGACCATGATGGATGAAACTGTAAACAAATTTAATCGTATTGCCGGTATTTCTGCGTTTGTCTGGCGCTTGATGTTAACCACAGGTACTGGTTCTATTTTTGGTTTCCTGGTTGCTCGTCAGGGTTATGATGCCGCTATTATGGCTCCAATGTTTATCATTATGTCATTTGCATTTGGTCTGGCATTTTTTATTCTGGTTATGTTTGCCACATACAATGGTACGGGGCGTGAATTGGGCGATGCGATTGTAAATCGTATGCGTAATTTGCTTGGTATTTTCGTCGCAGCGATTCTGTACTTCTTCCTGGTATTCCACTTAACAAATCTTTATGCAACAGAGCATCACGGTGTTGAAGCCTTTATTCTGCGAGATGGTGGTGTGTTTACAAATCTGTTCTGGATTGGTTCAATCATTATTGGCGGTGTCGTTCCTCTGTTGATGGTTTACGGTCCGTTTTGCAAAAAATCACGTAAAGCACTGGCTGTAGCCTCTGTACTGGTTATCATCGGTGGTCTGGCATCTATGTACGTTATTATTATTGGTGGTCAGGCATATCCATTGCAATTATTCCCCGGCATGGAAGTTAGCAGCTCTTTCTTTGACGGTGTTGTAAATACCTATTCACCAACATTACCTGAGCTGATGTTAGGTCTGGGTGGTGTTGCTCTGAGTTTAATCATTGTTACTCTGGCTGTTAAAGCATTAGACCTACTGCCAGTTAGCCTGGCTGACTCTGTAGCTGATCCACACCACAAAGATTAACCTGAATTAGTCTCTGTCAGCTGTCGCTAAATCTTAGCGGCAGCTTCTCTCAATTATCGTGTCCTAAGGTGGTTACATTTGTCCCATCTTCTTATTTCAGCAGCCCATAAATCATCCGGCAAAACCACGATCAGTATTGGATTGTGTGCCGCTTTGACATCTGTTGGGAAAATTGTTCAGCCGTTTAAAAAAGGACCGGATTACATTGACCCGTTGTGGCTTGGCAAAGCGACCGGCAGAGCCTGTCATAATCTTGATTTTTACACGATGGACCGGGATGAAATTAAAACTGTTTTTGTTGAGCAGTCACAGGCATCAGATCTGCAGCTTATTGAAGGTAATAAGGGTTTATACGATGGGCTTGAGCTCGATGGCAGTAACAGTAATGCCGCGCTAGCCAGTCTACTCGGTGCGCCGGTTGTGCTCGTTATCGATGCACGAGGAATGACCCGGGGAGTCGCGCCCTTGCTGCTGGGTTATCAGGCCTTCGATCGTGATATCAGAATCGGCGGTGTGATCTTGAATCAGGTTGGCGGCTCACGACATGAATCGAAGCTACGAAATGTTATCGAACATTATACGGATATCAAAGTGCTGGGCGCGGTACACAGAGACGAAAGACTGAATATTGATGAGCGTCATCTCGGACTGATGCCGAGTAACGAATTTGAGCAAGTAACCGAAAAAATACAGTTGTTATCTGCTGCCGTCAAACAACAGGTTGATCTTGATCAGCTTTGCAATCTGGCAGACTCAGCGATGCCGGTGGAGCCAGATAATGTTACGGCAATTGATGCGCCCCTGTACGTTAACAAGCTTCGAATTGGTGTTGTTAAAAACGAAGCCTTTGGATTTTATTATCCCGGTGACTTACAGGCGTTTGAACGCTGCGGAGTGGAGCTGGTTGAAATCGACACTCTTGTTGAACCGGAACTGCCTGAGATTGATGGTTTATTTATTGGTGGCGGCTTTCCAGAAAGCCTGATGCAAGAGCTGGAAGCTAATCTTACGATGCGTAACAGCATAAAAACGGCGATAGATCAGGGCTTGCCTGCTTATGCTGAGTGTGGCGGGCTGATGTATCTAGCAGAAGAGATAAACTGGCACGGTAAACGTGCAAAAATGGCCGGCGTTATCCGTGGCAAGATTACCATGCATAAAAAGCCACAGGGTCGTGGTTATGTTCAACTGCTAGCTACCGATGACTTTATCTGGCCAATTGAAAACTCGGAAAAAGCACATATGATTAGTGCGCATGAGTTTCATTATTCTTCACTGGATGGTCTGCCTGCTGATGCGCGTTATGCCTATGAAGTAAAACGCGGGACCGGTATAACAGGCAAATTTGACGGTTACCAGTATAAAAACCTGCTTGCCTGTTACAGCCACATGCGTGATAGCAGGCAAAATCACTGGGTCTCACGATTTGTACAATTTGTAAATAACTGCAAACAGCAGTCTGTTAAACAATGAGAGAAAGACATGATTACGATTACAGAAGCAGCAGCCAGTCAGATTAAAGAATCGGCGAAACAGGGCAAGATAGAAGGTCTGGCATTGCGAGTTGCCTGTGCCAAGCAGGCGGATGGCAGCTTGCATTACGGTATGGGTTTTGATGAAAAAACAGAAGAAGACCAGATCTTTATTTCCAATGATATCGAACTCATCATCGCTCCGGTTAGTCTGACTTTGCTGACCGGTACCGTACTTGATTTTGTTGAACTGGAAGAAGGCAAGCCCGACTTTATATTCCAGAACCCGAATGATCCAGATCACCAGCCTGCTCAGTAGGTAAAAACGTAACGCATCATGACGAAAACAGTCACAACAGCGACAGAATTCTCGATGACGAATGAAAACCCGTTCGACCTTGATAATGCCGAGGCTTACCAAAAATGGCGTGATCATAAGCTTGCCGGATATCCGCTGTCGTTACAGCAGCTGGTAGTGAAGATTGGGGATATCAGGGCAATCAGTGATCAGGAGCTAAAGGCACTTAAGCGCGTCATTCGCCAGCACAATATGGTGGTGTATCAGCTGGCATCAGAGAGTCAGGCCAGTAAGGCCGAGATCAGGCAGTTTGCACGGCTGTTGGGGCTGGACAGAATCGATAATAATATCTGTTCGGATGAAGATAGCATCACCAGCTTACAGGTTTCAGACAGTGCTCAGAAGCGGATCTATATTCCTTATACTAATCGGCGCCTAAGCTGGCACGCCGATGGCTATTACAACCCGCTGGATAAACAGATTCGCGGCATGCTACTGCATTGTGTGCAGCCGGCTGTAAAAGGCGGTGAAAACATGCTGCTGGATCATGAAATGATCTATATCCAGCTGCGTGATGAAAATCCGGACTATATCCGTGCTCTGATGCATCCACAGGCAATGATTATTCCGCCTAATAACGAAGGTGAGCAGGGTGATCAAATTCGCGGCGAGCAGGCCGGGCCGGTATTTTCACTTGAAAATGGCACAGCTAATCTCCATATGAGATATTCGGCGCGAAGCCGTAATATCATCTGGCGCGATGACGTGAACACTAGCGCTGCAAGGGCTAAAATTACCGACTTATTGGATAGTAGCCCCTATATTTTGAGATATAGACTCGGCGCTGGTCAGGGTGTAATTTGTAATAATCTGTTGCATAATCGCACCTCTTTTGAAGACAGTGATGCTCAGCATCGGTTATTATACCGGGCCCGTTTTTATGATCGGGTGGCGGATACCGCGATTGCAGGCATAATGAATCAGGTAAACGAAAATGTTATATCTTAGTGAAGTAATGATGAAAAACCACGATATGACGTCCTTTGCGGAGCTAAAAGAAGCCCTTAAAGGGGAGGCGCGTCAGGGTCAGATGTTCTTTGAAATGGACGTGAAACCCGGTTTTGATGATACGCCGGCAGACTGGCAAGACCAATGTGAAGCCGCCTTCACCAGCAGAGATTAGCATGTTCTGGGATGAGGACGATAATAAAGGCCCTTATCAGGTACCAGAAGACGTTGTTGATGTCGGCTTTAAAGTCATTAGCAAAGCCTTACCGCTGGAGCACGCGCACGAGTTATACACAGCGTTGCAGGGTGTATTGCCCTGGTTAAAAGATGAGGCCTTAATCGGCATACATCAAATTCACGGTGCGGAATCTGGCAATGGCTGGACCCGGCCTGAAGATAGTGACAATGAATTATTACATTTGTCACGCAGAGCCCGTTTTTACATACGGACACCGGCGCACAGGCTGGATGAAATTAAGGCTTTAACCGGACAAATATTAGATATCGATGGCCACCGGCTGGAGCTGGGGTCATCAATTATTAAGCCGCTAAGCACGCAGTCTGAGCAATTTTCACGCTACGTGATTGTTGAGCAAGATGAAGAGCAAGAAGCGGACTTTCTCAAACGGGTGGTGACAGAGCTTAACCAGTTACTTGAGACCAAGATACGTAAGATTATGTGTGGAAAGCCCCACACGATCAGGCTACCAGACGAGATCATCAGCACCCGCAGTATCATGGTGGCGGATCTGGATCCTGAGATTGCTGTGAAGTTACAACAGCAGGGCGTTGGCCGTGGTAGACAATATGGTTGTGGCCTGTTCTTACCACATAAAGGCATAAAGGCTGTCGGTGAAACGGAAGATAAAACCCATTTTACCGGTGCCCGATAGAGTTTTTAATTAAATTTGTATTAACCATTTAAATCAGAGGTGATATATGAGCGTTGAAAAAACGGAGAACGGTTATCTAGTAAATGCTACTGACTGGACTAAAGAAATTGCTGAAGAAATCTTTGCTGAAGAGGGTATAAGCCCGACTCAGGAGCACTGGGATGTTATTGAGTACATGCGAGAGCAGGTTCTGGATGAAGGCGCAGAGCCAAATGAGCGTGGCATTATGAAAGCAATGGCGAAGAAATGGGGTAAAAAATTGACCTCAAAGTATATGTACGAGTTATTCCCAATGATGCCATCAAAACAAGGCTTGAAAATTGGTGGATTACCACAGTCTACTCGTAAGGGCGGTTACTAAAACAGGCTCTTGAAAAGCCACAAGTAGCGCGATACGGCCTTACTGCCTCAGCGGGTAGCGAGGAAAGTTCAGCTGATAAAGCTCAATTTAGTTCTGTTTTGTGCTCACTTGCAGCTTTTCAATAACCTGCTTAACAGTGATAGACAAGGTATCTAATTGGCTCTATACCCCTATTGGGATAAAGGAGCCGCTGATTATTGTGTTATAATCTGCTGATTAGTATCGAATTTAGTTATCCAATCCACGATAAAGGTGATGGAAATGAGCGACAAGCAAGAAATGATCAAGAAAATGATCGAAATGCAGAAAAAATTCCAACAGTATGAAACTGCGAATGGTGTTGATCCACAAGATTACTTCACACCAGAAAGTGGCCATGAACTTGACGGTTACCGTCAGGAATATGCTGACTTAGCAGCAGCAGTTAACGCTGCAGCTCATGCTGAAGTAGGTTCTAAGCCTTAATCGCAGATTAAGACTGAGACTACAAAAAAGCCGCTGTTGATAAGATCAGAGCGGCTTTTTTGTGTCTGCTGATAAGTCATAAGCGACTTAACAAACCCCTAGAGTGTGTCTGCAAGTTTTATTCTTGCTGATTTTAAGGCTCTTGCGCGAAATATCTTCAGCTAAAGCTCTGACCACATCCGTACCAGATTGATATAAGCCATATCAACCTTGGCGGTTTCATCACTGTCAGGCTGTGTTTGCATTAAGGATTCGCGAGCGGTGTTCAGGTTATAAAGCAATTCACGTTTAGCAGGATCACGAATCATACTCTGGCACCAGGTCACAGCCACCAGCCGTTCGCCGCGGCTAACTTCAGCCACATTATGAAGCGTGCCGGAAGGGTAGAGAATGGCACTGCCGGCAGCGAGTTTAAATGCCTGCTTACCAAAACTGGTATTAATTGTCAGCTCACCACCGTCATACTGATCGGGCTCATTTAAAAAAACGGTAATCGATACATCGGTGCGATAGCTGGCCCCGGCTGGCCCCATGATAGGGTCATCGATATGATCGCCATAGGCCATGCCGGCACCATAGCGTGCGTAAAAAGCGGTTGCCACCCGGTGTGGGAAGGCGGCATTTTGGTAGCGCTTATTTTGAACCAATGAACCCATCACAATATTATTCAGCTGGTTCAGCATGCGGTCGTTTTGAGACAGTTCCTGATTGTTTTTCACGCGTTGGGCGTGTTTGCCGGCAGACAGTTGTCCATTGATAAAAGTGGACTGATCGAGAATCTTGCGAACATGCTCCAGCTGGGCTTTATTCAGTACATCAGGAATGGTTAATAACATGATTATCCAGTTGCAAACGTTAAAGAGCCGGCTTAATGATATAATAGCCGTCTGATTTGAATGAGTATCAGCAGAATCAGTGACGTTTTATGCGACTGATTCCGTGTTTAAATAGCAGTATGATTATACCAATTTTTGACGAATTAGCATGTAAAGCCAGCCCGCAATATTGAGATAACGCAATGAAAATAAGAGTACTAGTCGAAGACAAAGCTGAAGAGTTTGAGATTCCTGATCAGCTGATCGAACAGGGTGAAGATTTCTTTAATAAAATGAATACAGATCTGGATAAAGGCTGGCAGATGGGGCACGTCTGGGTTGAAAACCCGAACATGCTGCAGCGTTGTCAGATTGCAGCAGATAAAATGATGTCTGCCATTCATCATGAAAATGAAAAAATGTTTATGTTGATGGGCGCGTATATTTTAAAAAACAAACCGGATACGGATGAAATACATCTAGACAGTACCGGCGATATTCAGACAATTGATTTTGTGGCTAAAAAGAGTGGCTGAGCTTTTTTCCATGAACCGGCCACTTGCGGTGAATTTTACAAACGGTCACAAAGCCATCATGGTGGCTTACTATCCACATAAAGAAGGGCTGGTTTATTTGCCGCCGTTCTGGGAACAGCTGCCTAAGGGACAGCAAGCAACAGTCATAAAAGGCAGGATTACAGGTGAAGGGCCGTGGAAGCTGGCCGATGCTGTTATTTCTCTGGTCGGCTGTCAGGGCACAGATGCTGAGCTGGCACAACTTCTGGCTGACTGGGAGTTTCATCTGCAGCAGCAAGCAGCGGATTATTATCAGCCGCAAGCGATCAGGGCACTGGCAAAAGAATACGGTGCATTGATAGAGCCATGACCAATCTGCTGCAGGTAGCGCAGGGCGGTTTCAGATTAAATCGTTTCCCGCGTATAAAAAATGACAATCTCAGAGCATGGGACGCGGCTGATGAATATTTATTAAATTATTTTAACGAAACCTTTGCCACAGCAAAAGCGCTGAAGATTCTACTTGTCAATGATAGCTTTGGTGCACTCGCTGTTGTGCTAGCTGCTGCTGGTCATCGGGTTAGTGTCTGGTCAGATTCGGTTCTGAGTGAACAGGGTATCACAGCGAACTTTAAGCTGAACAAGGCTGAGCAAGGAGCATATCAATTCTATAAAAGTACACAAACGCCGCCGCAGGATTTTGATCTGGTGTTATTTAAAATACCTAAAAGCCACGGCCTGCTTGAGGATCAGTTATACCGGCTTTTATCGGTATTAAAACCAGAAACAAGATTGTTTGCGGCAGCGATGGCCAAGAATATTCATAGCTCGACCCTGAATTATTTTACAGATATTATCGGTGTTAGCACAACGTCGCTTGCTGTAAAAAAAGCCCGGTTGGTTTTTACTGCAACCGATCAGCTGGATCTTACGAAACAAACGCCGTATCCGAAATCCTATGACTTCGATGGTTTTGGCTATAAAATAACGAATCATGCTAATGTGTTTTCCAGAGAAAAGCTGGACATAGGTACGCGATTTTTTCTTCAGTACATGCCGCGTTCAGAAAAATATAAAACTATTATCGACATGGGCTGTGGTAATGGTTTGCTGGGACTGGCTGCTGCTGAAAAAAATCCTTCAGCCAGTGTTATTTTTGCAGATGAATCGTTTATGGCGATTGAGTCAGCAAAAATAAATAACAGCTCATCATCGCGGGATAATCATGTTAAATTTTTTAACATGGATTGTTTGCACGATTTAGCAGATAACTCGGCTGATCTGGTGCTGAATAATCCGCCTTTCCATCAGCAGCATGCAACAGGTGATGCGGTTGCGTGGCGAATGTTTGTCGATGCGAAAAGAGTATTAAAAAAAGGTGGTGAGTTATGGGTGGTCGCTAACCGGCATCTGGCTTATCACAGTAAATTAAAAAAAATATTTAATCATTGTGAGCTGGTTGCGGATAATAAAAAATTTGTTATCTTAAAAGCATGTAAATAGCGAATCACCACGGATACAATAAAAAGACTGCCGCTTCTATTCCCTCGTCACCGGCTGCAATATCAGCTCTGTATATATTGCCGGAAGATGTCAGCAGACGAAAGCCAACACCGTAGGTAAAGCGCTGGTCTTGCCATAGCTCAGAAGCCTGGTCGGTTACGCTGCCGGCTTCAGCAAAAAAAGCAATTTGTCTGGCTGTTCTGGTGTCTTTCCAAAAAAAGTAATTGAATGGGACTGATTCAGCGGTCAAATTCCAGCGATATTCTGCGCCGATAAAGCCGGCATGGCTGCCCTGAAAGCGTTGTTGTGGGTAGGAGCGAAGACGATCTATACCGCCGAGTGTGTCAGCTGTACCATAACGACGTGCATCGATCAGAGTGTTGACCAGATCCTGCTCGGCAGCTAAGCAGGTGCTGTCTGTGCCGCAATTCATATTAAGCTGACTGATGATATCAGAGCTGTTTATATTACCTATTGTTCGAACGTGTGCATCCGACTGGAAATAGTTGATGACTAGTGTGTCGTTGCTTTTAAATGGCTGATAGTAAGAAAAGCTGATGCTGGTATTGTAATAGTCGGGGTCATTGATTGTTTTAGCGGGCCGATCAGTCAACTCAAGCTCAAGTCGAAGACCGGCTTTAGGGTCGTGATAGTCATCTGTCAAATCTATCATCAGACCAGCAATATTAGAGTCATATTCATAGGCAAAGCCTGAACTCAGCTGAGCAATCAAAGTGCCTGATGGTTCGCGAACAGCATCCAGTCGATATTGTTCATTGATATGCTGTAAATACGCGTTGTAGCGTCGTTGATAGGATGAGTATTCAAGTTTGAAGATATCCTGATCGGCTCTGGTCAGGTCAAGCAGCACGTAGTTATTTTGATCTGAGTTCAGTGTTCCACGGTTGGCATAATTGTTGACAACACCGCGATTAACATCCTGTAGCTGAAATGAAAATAACAGCTGATCAGTGAGTACAGGGATTTCACTGAGCTGAGCCAGATGTCCCGTTGCATCACCCGCGATCTCAACAAAATAAAGGTCGGTTGTGGACTCGAAAATATTTGATAGACTACCCAGCAGTAGGGTACCAGATCCAATGCCCGGGTAATCATAAGGCAAGGGAATAAAAATATAGGCCTGATCTTTTGCAAACTGCTCGCCGCGTCTTGGCTTTAGCCAGTCAGCAGCGACAACACTCGGTATCTGTAGCAGAAGCAATAAAATAATTAGCCGGCTGTACATTAACTATTACCTGTTCTCTGGTGGATATAGTTATAGAGTAAAATATTTGATGGCTATTTGCATTGATAAAAGGCAATGATTACCACGGGTAAAAGAAGAAAATAGCAACTTCCGTGCCTTCATCACCGGCTGCAATATCAGCCCGGTAAACGCTGCCGGATGCAGTCAGCAGACGAAAGCCGACGCCATAGGTATAACGTTGTTGATCCCATAAATCGACAGACTCTTCAGAGACACTGCCGGCTTCAGCAAAAAAGGCGATTTGTTTGCCGGTGCGAACGTCCTTCCAGAACAGGTAGTTAAACGGCGTGGTTTCTTCTGTCAGGTTCCAGCGGTATTCCGCGCCTAAAAAGCCGGAATGGCCACCCTGATAACGACCCTGAGGATATGAGCGTAAGCGTTGTAGCCCGCCCAGAGCTTCGGCTGTCCCATAGGTGGCGGCAGCGATAGAGCTGTCGACAAGATTTTGTTCTATCTCAAGGCAAGCCGGGTCAGCCCCACAATTTAAGCCAAGCTGGGCACGGATATAGTTAGGGTCAGTATTTCCAATGGTTTTGACATGCGCATCGGACTGGAAATAATTGATAACCAGCGTGTCGTTGTCTCTGGTTGGAAAATAATATGAAAGACTGTAGTTGAGGCTATAAAAGTCAGGGCTATTACTGTCATTAGGCGGCGAATCAATGTATTCAATGCCGAAACGGGCGCCCGTCTGCGGGTCCAGGTAATCGTCGGTGTAGTCTGCTAAAAAACCGGCTTTTTGGCTTGTTGATGCGCTAGAGTAGTGCGGTGTAAAGGACTGGATTTCGGTTCCGTTTTTATCAAGGATGGCGTCTAGGGTGAACTCAGACTGTGTTTCTGACAGATAGAAATTATAGCGCCGTTGTTTTGAAGTGTAATCAAGTCGCAATGTATTATCATCGGCTTGACTGACTTTTAAAAGGTTGTAGTCATTTCCATTTGAGCCATTGATGCCACGAATTTTATAGTTATTGACAATCGCCCCATTGATATCTCTCATGTGTAATGAAACAAGTAGCTGATTTTCAAGAATAGGCAGCTCATCGATTTGAGCAACCCGGCCGGTTGCATCACCGGTGACTTCGACAATAACTAGGTCAGTGGTTGTGTTAAAAACATTGGAGGCATTTGCAATTAAGAAAAAGCCCTCGCCAATGCCCGGGTAGCTATAGGGTAACGGTACCACAAGGTATGCGTTTTCTGTGGCAAACTGATCGCGACGTCGGTCTGGAAACCAGCTTGCAGTGGCGTTGCTGCTTACCAGTAAAAGCAGCAAAAGAGATTTAAGATAAAGCATGATTCCTCATCCGTGAGTTATAAAATAACAGTTATTGTTAATGATTAAAGTGTGTTTTGCAAAATATATTATTTAAATCAGAGGACAGGGTAATTGATAGATTAAAAGCAGGTTGTGAATGTTGTCACAGTGTTGTCATTCTAAAGCATGAGCTGATGTAGTCAAGAGTCACAATGGCAGGCTCAGCTGAGCAGATGGCACCTGTTAGCGGTGTTTATTAGTTGAGTAAAAGATTAATTTTAGTCATTAGATCGGTTTCCGAAGCAGGTTTTAATATATAGTCCTTAGCCCCCTGGCGCTGAGCCCAGACTCTGTCGGTTTCCTGATCTTTACTGGTCAGGATGATTATTGGAATATCCTTGGTTGTTTCGTGCTTACTGATATGCCGTGTTGCCTGAAAGCCATTAAGACCAGGCATGACAACATCCATCAGAATCAGATCGGGCATTTCAGAGCGTGACAAATCAACCCCTTGCTGGCCGTCTTCAGCAATAATCGTCTCAAAGTTATGTTTATTTAAGATATTTATCAGAGCCTGACGCTGGGTCGCAGAGTCGTCTACTATTAAAATTTTTGGCATGTAACCTGTTATCCAAAATTCAAACTGGGAATATTAATCAAATATAGCGCATTTTCATAAATAACACATATTATTTATCGATAGTGGCGGCATAGATTTTATAATATTGATGCTGCTTATGTTGCTATCTACATGATTTTTATAGCTATTCGAGTAGCAGTGAGAAACTTGCTTCAGCAGTGTTTTTATTAATGTCAACGCTAACAAGACAATAAGCCGGTGCTTCAACAGGATCATCATTGCAGTTACAACCAGCAATAATTTCAGTAAAGAAAATCCCTGTTCGAATTAAAATATTTTCAGCTGAATCACTGCAACTGAGAATTGTCAGGTCCAGTTTGTTTGCATCAACAAGCCCGCCCTGAGTTGTAGCGTCTTGGAGAGGAAATATGCTGGCAGGTAAACTGAGCAACTCGGCTTTGATAACCTGGTTAAAGTCAGCTTGTGACCAGTGTTGTAATGCATTTTTTAGTAATATCATTGAGTTACCAGAAGCGGAAGGATGAGGTTAAAAATAATAAGTTATTAATAGTTGTGCCGTGTTTGCACTGGCAGAATTATTTGAAAACTCTGATGTGCTGCTACCGGTTGCCAGCACAATTCCCGCTGATGCAACAAGGTTCTGTAACCAGTTGTAATGAATTGAAAGACTGAGTAGTGTGCTCTGGTCGGTCAGGTTCGTTATCAGTGTGGGTGAAACAGTAAGCAGCGGATGCCATTCAATTTGCAGTCCGGCGGCTAGGTATTGCTGGTAAAGTGTGAACAATTCGCCACGTTGTATCTTTTCAAGCAAAAAAATGTCAGCGCTGTCTGCGCTGCTCTCAATACCAAAACCATTGTAATAATATTCAATAAAGCCGTAGATATTGTTACCGAAGCTCTGCCAGGAATAATCAAGATTACTGCTTAAACTGGTGACCGTCTTATCATCGGTGTTGCGACTGCTAGTGATGTCGATGCGCCAGACACTGTCGGAGAGATTTTTACTAAAGCCAAAGCCAAAAACTCCCGCGTCATAATGTTGTGCCAGTAATACATCAAAATCACCGGCCTGTAAGCTGTGATGGTATTTGATGGCACTGGAGCTGACATCATTTCGTATCAGTCCATCCTGATTGCGACGTGGCAGATGAATCAGTTGCCAGTCATTGCCGGACTCTGTGACAAACTGACTATAGAGCATGTCATCCCCGGATTTATATTCTTTGTCGATGGCGGTGGGTGCAAAAGGATTAAAAATATCCATCGTATTAAAGACAAATCCGTTACCCCAGGTAATGGCCTGACGACCAACACGGGTTACTATACGCTCGCTCTGGTGAGTAATAACCAGCCGGTCAAGCCGGTGGTAACTGTAATGCCTGTCTGCCGATGTAAGGGTGTCGGACAGGTCAAATAAATGATACTGATCAGTATCCGCTGCTGTAATGCTGTGGTTGCTGTTAACAGATAAAATCTGATAATGCAGATCGGCTGAAAAATTATTTATCTGTGCCGAGTAATTGAGCCGGTAGGAGGCATTGTGCAGGGCAATATCCTCTCCGATCAGTTCACTGTCGCTAAAGACAGGCGCATATTTGATCTGCTGATCGATAGTGAAAGCCCAGGCAGATTGCATCAGAGCACAGCAAAACAGATAAGCCGGCGTTTTATACATGATTGTTCTGGCTGATAATGTCAGTGATTTGTCCGTCGTGCAGCTTAACCAGTTTTCGTGCGCGTTGCATGATCATCGGGTCATGGGTAGAAATAATGAAGGTGGTATTGTGTTGCTTGTTAATGTGTAGCATCAGATCAATAAGGTTGCTGGCACTGTTTGAGTCGAGATTGGCAGTCGGTTCATCAGCAAGAATCAAGCTCGGTTGTGAAACAATAGCGCGGGCAACTGCCACCCTTTGTTGTTGGCCGCCAGAAAGCTCGGGTGGTTTTCTGTCTTCTAGTCCTTCAAGCCCGACTTCTTTTAAAATCGCTGAAGATCTTTGGTGTCGAGTGTGTTTATCTATGCCCTGCATTTGCATGACCATCTCAACGTTTTCCTGTGCGCTGAGAACCGGTATCAGATTATAAGCCTGAAAAACAAATCCGATTTTATGTAAACGCATATCAGCGAGCTGTGAGCGGTTAAGTGTGTCGATTTCATCTCCATCAATATAAACTTCGCCTGAGGTAGGTGTGTCGAGACCGCCTATCATATTTAATAGCGTTGATTTTCCTGAGCCGGATGGTCCAGACAAACAAATAAATTCACCCGCTTCAACAGAAATGTTAACGTCGGTTAGGGCATTAACTTTGATTAAGCCCTGCTCAAATATTTTTGTTATATTCTCACACTTTACTACGTGTTTCATCGTTAAATCCTTGTTATCGCATGAGCAGGTACAAGCCTTGAGGCACGCCATGCCGGATAAAGCCCGGTTAACATGCCCAATATGGCAACCGTCAGATTAGCAACAATTAAATCATCGAAGGTAATCACAAACGGTATAATGTTTGACATATTCAGCATTTCCATACCTCGTGCAAATACAGATACATCGATGCCGTCGCCAGTGGCCAGTACGGACAGCCAGGATAAAATATTACCGATAACTAGGCCGACAATAATCATTAAGACTGCTTCAAGCCAGACTTGAAAAAGAATAAAGCCGGGCTTCTGTCCGAGCGCCTGAAAAAGTCCAAACTCTCTTGTGCGTTCAAAGACAGCCATTAAAAGAGTGTTGATAATGCCAAAAGCCATTGCCAGAAAGACGATCAGATACCAGATAAACATGGAGCTATCCATTAATTCAATCATCATCTCAAGATAGGGTTCGGCTTTAAGCCATGACATAACATCAATATTTTTATCAAATTGTGCGTAATCGTTAACTAAAGAGTTGACCATGTCGGTATTGTGCAGTCGCAGAACGATTTCTGATGCTTTGTTCTTAAGTCCCAGCATTTTTTCGGCGTTGTCTTTAGCAATAAATATAAATGACTTCTCGGTAGGGTCTAGTGGGGCATCAAATATGCCGACGATACGGAAACCGCGATCAGCAATCTCATTGTTGATATCCTGCGACATTAATACTATGCGCTTTCCAAGGCGGGTCTGAAGCTTATCTGCCAGAGCTTTTCCAATGACAATGCCGTTATCAGATGTTGAGTCTAAAAATCGCCCTTCGACAACTGATCGTCCAATAAAGGATACTTTTGATTCCTGAGCAGGATCAATACCGAGCATGGTAATACCACTGGATTCCCTTTCGCTCACTATCACGGCGGCTAATCGAATGCGGGTGCTTGAGAGGGCGATACGAGGATCCTGAAGCAGTTTGCTAACAGCGGCTGACTGCGGGTTGAAAGAGTTATCAATAACCGGGTCATCAAGATACTGCGGATGATGTATTTGTACGTGACCGGCAAGATTATCAACGGTGTCTTCGAGCATTTGAAAAACCATTCCACGCATAAAGGCAGCGGTGACTATCATTGCCCATACGCCCAAAATTATGGCAAATAAAATAATCAGAGTACGTCGCTTATTTCTCCATAAGTTTCGCCACGATAATGCGAATATTAAACGTATGCTGTTAATCATAGATGCCGCATCGCTTCTACTGGTTTTAGTTTTCTGATTTTTAGTGCAGGGTATAAAGCGGCAACTAATGTAAAAACAAGAATGGTAACAGGGCCAAGCAGTGAAGACTCTAATGAAATTTGAGGAGTAATGGTGGCTGGCATATTGTATTGAGCTGCTATTTCTTCCATGCCCTCAAAAGTAAGGCCGTTAATCAGAAAGTAATAATTAACAGAGATGCCGATTAATGTACCAATGGTTAAGGCGAACACGGTTAAAATCAATGCTTCCATCATAACCAGTTTGCCAATATTCAGTGGTTTGAAACCCAGCGCGAGCATAATTCCGAATTCGCGGGTGCGTTCAAGGACTGACATTAAAAAAGTATTCATGATACTGAAAGTAATGATGGCAATCAGAATGATGTAGATAAACCAACCTGACGAATAATCGAGCTCAATACTTTCTTTAATACCAGGCTGAATCTGATCCCAGCCAACCGCAACCAGGTTTTCATTCATTGGCATCAAGATACCGTCAAGCTGGCTCTTAATAGGCTCAAGAAGGGCTGAGTTCTGGTGATACAAAACAATGGCATGAGCATGCGTTTGCATGCTGAAAGTTTCCTGAAAGGTTTTAATGGGTATCTGTATCATGCTGCGATCAAGCTCGCGTGAGCCAGACTCAAATACGCCTGTCACGGGCAAAACAGCGGCAGCAATCGAACCATCTCGCCCGCTTCCCAATATGGTCAGTTCATCACCAAGCTTTACCTTGAGGTTTTTTGCGAGGCTGCGGCCAATCACCATTTCATTTGCATTATCGGCTGAAAGATAGCGTCCGCTTTTGATAAGACCGGGAATAATTGATACATAGCTTTCGTATTGAGTTTCTACGCCAATAACAGCAACACCGTATGTGCGCTCTTTTGATGAGACAAGAGCAAAACCGTTGGCTCTGACGGCAATGTCGTTAATGGCAGTTTCATGGCGGATTTTTTTAGCCAGGGACTGCGCGTCTGGGATAGTATTGCGCATCCGCGCATCATTAAGATAGCCTCTTTTTTGTACTTGGATAAGACCCTGAAAAATTCGGGTCGATCCACTGATCATCAGATCATACTGTCCCAGTTGCAGGCCAACGCTGAACACAATAAGAGCGGCGCCAAAACCGATTGCACACATGGTCAGTACAGTGCGTCGTTTATTGCGCCAGATATTTCTCCATGCGAATCGCCAGGCAGTATTCATTGCTTGTCCTGTTTTTATCTGGGGTTTCTCAGATTTGAAAGAGTGAAGGTATTTTTATTGAACGTGACATTAAATTTTACAACAGTTGTAACGACTTCAGTCCACTCGTTCGCATGATCGGTCTTTTGCATGCGTTGTTTAAGTGAAATGTATTTATCACCCACTTTTTTAATCTCAGATGCAGTCAGTGTTTTTATCAGGATGTTGTCCTGATCATAAAACTCATGTTTTAACAGAACGTAATGGTCATTAATTGTAATGATTTCTTTGCCCCATACCACGGGCGCATCCTCGTTTGGCACTGACTGGATTATATAGGTAAGCCTGTTGTTAATTTTTTTTGTTTCGAGCAGGGTATGCGTGTAGTTATTGATAATTTCATCGGCACGGGCAATGTCGTTATTTGAAAAGTCAGATCCCATCCAGCTTTGATTGGACATGCTTGAAGGGATTTTGATAACGCGGTTTATTTTCGGTGCATAGCTCCACATATTGTCACCAATCAGCAGGCTGCCACCATTTTTGTCTTTTATGGGGGCGGTGATGCGAACCAGTGATTTATCCAGTCCCTGAGTCCAAACTTTCATAGACATGACGCGTTCCCAGTCAGGACGATGAATTGTCATGCTGGCTTCCGAATAAGAACTGAGGCCGCGATAATTATCCATCGCCTGTCTGATCAACTGAGCGGCAGTTTCAGCCTGTGATGACACGGCCAGATGAAAAAGAAGCAGAAAAGAGAAGATTTGTATTACCAAGTGTCGCATAACATGGTCTCAGGCAGCTTTGATCAGAAGTCGATTATAACGCAAATATTAATCTGAGCTATGTGCTGAATCAAGTTGGCTGTCTAATCTCTATTTTTTAATTTGTTGATATTAGTCTATATTAGGTAAAAGCATATTTTAAGGGACGGAAAATGGATCAAAATGGAGTAAAAAAACGCAAACTAACCTGTACCATTGCGGCTGTAATACTGCTGTTGTTAAGCTCTTGTGTTGATCAACCGGAGCAGACGATACGGATAGGGAGCAGCCCCTGGTCAGGTTATGAGCCGCTTTTTCTGTCACGACAACTGGGTTATCTTGATGAAGACTCGGTGAGTTTATTTGAACTACCCTCAGCTGATATTACGATGGAAGCATTTCGGAATCATTCGATTGATATAGCGCCATTACCGCTCGATGGAGTGCTGGAGCTATTACAGGATGGTACTAAACTACGCATTATCCTGGTTATGGATGTTTCAAACGGCGGTGACGTGGCGCTGGTTAGCCCCGATATTAAAAAAATATCAGATATCAAGGGCAAGCGTGTGGTCGCGGTTAACATACCTCTGGGCCTGTACATGGTCAGGCGTCTGCTCGATAAAGCCGGCCTAGAGAGAAAGGATATTAACTTACAGCTAATAACCGAAACTGAAATGGTAGATTATTATAAACGCGGGCTTGCCGATGTGATCATTACTTATGATCCGGTCAAGACGGCGTTGCAAAAAGTCGGTATGAAGGTGATTTTTGACAGCACCGAAATACCGAATGAAATATTTGATGTACTTGTGGTGCATGAGGATGTTTATCAGCGGCAAACTAATGAAGTCTGTGGCATTGTTAAAACCTGGTTTAAAACGCTGCACTATATGGAGCAAAATCCAGCTGCCGCAGCCAAAAAAATCAGTCGCCGAATCGGAGTAACGGAAGCGGATTTCCAGACTATGATGAGCGGTATTGTGATCCCAGATCAGACACGAGTGATGGAGATGCTGGGAGGCTCATCGCCGGCACTATTAGCACCAGCAAACAGATTGGTTTCGTTGCTAGTTAAAGAGGGTTTATTGCGTGACAAGGTTGATGTCAGCACAGCGATTGACGCGCAATTTATTAGTTGTGTGAAATAAGTGCGGATACGTTTAACGCTTTTAATTCCGGCGCTGCTGTTACTGTCGGTACTGGTCAGTAGTTCACTGATTTTTTACTGGCAGCTGGATTCTGCAACAGAGACAATTCGTCGTGATGCGCGTCATCAGCTGAATCTGGATATCACACGCCTGCAAAATATTCTCTACTACCGATTAATAGAAGATGATATCACATCTGCTCGTATGAGTCTTTCGGTGACAGCAATGGACAGGTCAATCAAAACACTGATTTTAATCAATGGAGGCGGGAAAGTTTTACTTGCTAACCGCTACAGCTGGCAAGGTAAAAGTAGTTCACAGATCAGGCGGTTTGATGAAAATATTGCAGCCAAAGTCAAAATTAATAATAAACCGTTTGTTTTTTATCCAGAGGATAACCGGCAGCTACTGAGTGGTTATTATCCGGTTATTCTCAAACTTGAAAATCAGTCGGGCCACTCTATTAAAAAACTCGGTGTTTTATTTGCTGAGTTCAGTATTGATCATCAGTTATCGCAAGCCAGTCAGCGTGCAGTGAATTTATCACTGAGCTTCTTTTTGTTAATGGGGCTGGCCACATTTGCGGTTGCTGTGATGCTGCATATTCTTGTCAGTAAGCGACTGGCCATTCTGACGCGTGCATCGAAGTCACTAGCTGATGGTGATTTCGATACCCAGGTAAAACTATCAGGCCAGGATGAGCTGGGTGTGCTGGCAAAATCATTTAATGAGATGGCCCGTCAGATTAAAAAGAATATCAAATTTCTGGAAAGTGCTGAACATCAGTTACAAACAATGAATGAGACTCTTGAGCATCAGGTTGAAAGCCGTACCGCATTACTCAGTGAGGCGCAGAGAATAGCACAGCTGGGTAACTGGGTGTGGTATGTAAAAGAAAACACCGGCTTCTGGTCAGATGAAATATACAGAATTCTGGGTCTTGAAAAAAAGCATACGCAACCGAGTTTTCAAAATCTGATTAACAGCATTGATCCGGATGATCTGGAGCAGTTTGAGACTTCCCGACTGGCGGCCTTGCAGGGAACCAGTAAGCAGGTGGTTCAGTTTCGTATAGTCACAAAAGATGGCGTTAAGCGTTGGGTAAACTCAGAAATAGTGGTTTTGTTTGATGAAGATAAAAATCCCGAAGTCTATAAAGGAGTGATTCAGGATATACACAGCAGCAAACTTGAAAAGCAGCAGCATGATATTCTTGAAAAACAACTGCAGCAATCACAGAAGATGGAATCATTGGGGCATCTTACCGGTGGTATTGCACACGATTTTAATAATATGCTGGCAGCTATTATCGGTTTTACTGATCTGGCAACAAAGCTGGAGGTAGATGATAAATCAGGCAAGCTGGTTACTTATCTGGATGTCATCATGAAAAGCAGTGAGCGTGCTAAAAATCTGGTGTCGCAAATGCTCACCTTCAGTCGCAGTCATGAAAATATAGACAAGAAAGAAAAAATCAATATCAAGGAACTGGTTGATGAAACCTTAACGCTATTGAAACCCATACTGCCGAGCTCAATCAGTCTCAATGTAGAGACCGTTTCTGATGATGTTATTGTAATTGCAAATAATGTCATGCTCGGTCAGGTATTGATGAATTTGTGTGTGAACGCGCGTGACGCCATGCAAAACTCACAGGGTGAAATTAAGATAACAATCAGCCGTGAAAAAATCAGAGATGTTGAATGCGCCTCATGTCATCATTATATTAACGGTGACTACGTGCAGATAACTATCAGTGATAACGGCGTCGGTATATCAGCAAAAATACTGGCTCATATTTTTGAGCCTTTCTTTACCACCAAGGGTGTTGGTGAAGGCACAGGGATGGGGCTTTCTATGGTGCATGGGATTATGCATAAACACAACGGCCATCTGCGGGTGTTTTCTAAAGCAGGGCAAGGAAGTAGCTTTCATTTATTGTTTCCAGTGACAGATACTGCTCTGTTGTCTGATGCGGCTCTTAAGTCAGAGAGCGATCTGGTGACGCAGGGTAGAGGTGAAAAGATTATGTTAGTTGACGATGAGGTTTCTATTACCTTGTTCATGGAAGAGTATTTGACGGACAAGGGCTATCAGGTGATTAGTTTGAATGATAGCCAGTTGGCGTTGGATTATTTAAAAGAACATATGGCAGATATCGATCTGATGATCACAGATTATACGATGCCGGGGATGACCGGAATGCAGCTGGCGCTTGAAGCTCTTGATCAGGACCCGTCACTGCCGGTTATTATGTCTACCGGTTATAGCGATTATGTGAACGAAGCAGAAGCACTGAAAAATAATTTAAAAGGTTTTCTTAGTAAACCGGTCGATATGGGTCGGCTTTTGCTTTATATCAAACAGTATGCAAGAAAGCCAAGAAGCAGTATTTAATGCGTTAAAGTGATCTATAGTAGTAATATGTTTTTGGAGATGTCGGACGAGTTGAAAGAAAATGCCTGTCAAGTATCAAATATTCCCCGAAAAAAAACTGGTTATAGTGTCTTATTCTGCTGAGCTTACCCTGCAGGAAATTCTGGCTGCGCGCAAAAAAGGCGCAGCTGATCCGGATTTTGACCCTGCCTATAATGTGATTGATGATATCAGTGCTGTTAAATCAAGTACGATTAGCTTTGATGATATAGCAGGCATAAGTGGCAGTAGTGTGGCTAATAAAGGGGTGAAGCGTGCACTTTTTGTGGCAACGGATTTACAAAAAGGCATGGCGCATATGTATAAGGTTTTAAGTGAAGCGTCGGGCCACGACTTCAGGATATTTACAGATTATGATCAGGCCTGTGAATGGGTAAAACAGGCGGCTACCGATGAGAAAGGTTGACAGGATTTTCTTATAAACACTTTACCATTTTGAAGTGCTTTATCTGCTCATACAGGGTATGAGCCGGTGCTGTTAAAACATATTGCTGATTCTGATAAAAGCTGACGGCCTCTTCTCTGGCATTTAATTCAATGCGGTAAATTTTTTTTCTGAGGGCGGCCTGTTCAAGCGAGTGCAAAATTTTATGGCCGATGCCGCAGCGCCTGAAATCAGCTTCCACTGCCATATAACGAATCTGAGCGCAGTTGTTTTCAGTAACATGAATACGCCCGGCAGCAATAAGCCGGTTATCAATCACGGCTATACGGTGAATACTGGTCTGTTCGAGTTGATCTTTTTCACTGCCACGCGGTTGCCCCCAGGGTTGGCGTAAAATCCGCCAGCGAAGATCAAAATAGTTATCCCATTCTTGCTGATTAGCGGGTGATCTGATGTCAGGAGTCATCTTTATTCATTATTGTTGTTAGCAGACTTGTGTTGGCTGAGTCAGCGCAGTGTTTAAACATCACGCCGTCACAGTAGCGACAGATTACGATTTAATCAATGTTATTTTTTGAGATCGGCGAAGTAACGGAATAGCTAAGATCAATAACAGGCCATAGATGTTGATTGCTGACGTCAGTGGGTTGTTGTTGGCAGAGCTGGCAAGAGCAATGTTATCAATCCAGCCACGGTCCTGACCTGAGGATATCGAGTAATCTTTAGTATAGTGCCAGTGAATAGTATGCTCACCAGCTGATAATGACAGTGTGTACTGGCTCCAGTCAGTTATGCCGCTAATGCGATTGATGAGCTGGCCGTCAAGCCAGAGTTCAAGATAATCATAGCTATCTTCAGACGAGACTTTCCAGTCAAAAGTAATGATGTCGTTCACTGTCAGATTGAGATGAGCAACCAAAGCGGAAGATTGATTATTATTCAGTAGCGGGCTGATTAAGGCCGTGCTGCCTTCTGTACTGGTAACAGACTGTGCTGACCAGTTGGCATTACCAGCGCTACCCCAGACAAGACCGGGTGAGCCCACATCGGTATCGAAGTCACTGGCATCGATAGCACCGCCAGCAAGCTGTGTGTTGAAAACAGGAAAACTGATAGCGTCAGTATTGATCTCAATCGATGCCGAGTATTTTGCGGCGACTAGCGGCAAAAAGCTGACGTCAATATCACAGCTGTTACCGGCTGCTAGGGATGTTTGCGTGCAGTTTTCAGCAACGATTGTGAAGGCGTCGGTGGCTGAGATGAGTGTTATATTGCTGATGTTGTAGTCTGTTGTGTCGTTATTAACGACTGAGACAGAACGCGTAATACGCTGGCCGGCCACTGCATAGGAAAAATCAATCGCTTCGGTTGCAGCCAGCCCGGGCAAGACCCCGTATATCCAGCTGGTAAATTTAGAGACGCGGGTATAAACGCTGTAATAATCAGCGATTGCACAGCCATTGGTACTGCCCCAGCTGACAATGCCGATTTGATACCAGCTGCCGGCCTGCTGGACGACTAATGGTCCGCCGCTATCACCCACGCAGGCACCGCTGCCGCCGGCGGCATAACCGGCACATAACATATTGTCGCTGACGATGCCGTGGTAATTAATATTGCAGGTTTGATTGCTGACCAGGGGATTAATAGCTGCCTGCAATGTATCCGGGAAATTGTATAAAAGACTGCTGGTGTCGCCAAAGCCGATCACGGTGGTTAGCTGCCCTGCACTGAAAGCGGACATCTGTTGCGGACTGACTAGCTGCACAGGTGTAATGTGAGTTATTGGCGAGCTTAATTTGATCAGTGCAATATCATAATCGAGATTCGGAGCATGGTAATCAGGGTGTACATGTATCGACTCAACCGCAGAGTGAGTCCCCGGACTGCTGACCAGATTATAGGCCCCGGCATAAACCACAAAGTCGGTGATAGCGGGGCTGCTCACACAATGGGCTGCTGTCATAACCCAGCTCGGGCTGATCAGGCTGCCACCACAGAACTGACCGCTGACCGGGGTGCTGCCGGTGACGACCAGTGCCACCATCCAGGGCCAGTCTCCGGCCTGCGCATCAGTGCCGCCGACAACACGGGGACTGGTTTGGGTGTCGGCCTGAGCCAGATGGATGCTGCAAATAAAAACAAAACACAGTCCTTTGAGGTATGGCATTTTTTCTCCCTGAAAAATTGTTAATACGCTACTGATTGTACGCCTGAAAAGCCCTCAGGCTGTGAAGATGGTCACAGATTGTCGATATCTGCGGCATGGGCGCCGGCCTGATCTGAGTGACAAAATCAGGCAAAAACAACCCAAGTGGTGGCGATGTATTTAACGCCTTTTTCTAGGGTTGCTCCGCGATGTTCATGTGTCCAGAAAGGCGGGAATAACACCAGCTTTCCCTGTTCCGGTTTCACTTTTACGTCCTGAAATAAAAACTCAGTTTCTCCGCCCGGGCCTTCAACGTCGTTCAGATACCAGACCGCAACCAGTTGGCGTTGTGCAAAATCATGACTGCCGCCGTCAATATGCCAGTGATAATGTTCGCCAGGATTGGTGCGCTGAATAGCGTAGCCATTATCTTTGAACGGGCCTTTAAAGTAGCTATAGGTTTCGCGAAATTCCTGAATTGCTTTACCGAGTGACTGGAACAGTAATTTGTCGATGTCTTTCCAGTGCTCTTTATTGCTGACCACCAGATCGGTTGATTTCTTGATGCTGGTTTCCTGACTGAAAGTCTGACCTACTCGGCCCGGGTATTGTTCATCTTCATGGGCTTCAAAACGCCGGATCATTTCTTTGCAAACATCAGCTGGCAGTGCTTTGTCTTTGGTAAAAATAAAAGAGCCAGGTTTGACTTCCTTAATACTGACCAGAGGTGTTTGCAATGATGTTGATTCCATAATACCGATAACCTTGCTGAGAATAGCCGCTATTTTACAATAGTTAAGCAGGTGCTCCCAGTTTGTTTTCTGTTACCAGTGCTTCGATCGACTGCTGGCAGTTTGCATTATCCTGTTCATATAGCTTGAGAATATGCCGCGCAATATCAAACCAGTGTTCGGCTGACTGATTAACGGCAGCGCGTAATTTGTTGTAATCGCCATCATTGTCCCAGCTTTGATAGGCTTTTAGCAGGCCCGGAGACAGCTCTTTGCGCATGTGGCTGAAATTAGCAAAATAAAAATGCAGCGATGCCTGATCCTGGTTATCAAGTAAAGCCGGCAGGGTGGATGTCGTATCGGCTAGCAAGTCTTTAATGGCGCGTGCCATGATTTCGGCATGCGAGCGCGGCAGATCCATAATCATTTGGCGCCAGTTATGAAGTTCTTGAGCAGTGTTTATCTCGCCTATTTCATGCAGAATGACATTGTTGAGTTCTTTATTGGTCATCTCGTCGAGCGCGCTGTCAGGTTCGCTGGCAAACTCATAAAAATTCATGGCCTTGAACATGGCATTTTTATTCTGATGCCAGCCCCATTCAATGGTTTTTTCCCAGATCATCCGGCGCAGTGATTCGCGGCGAATAAAAATATTATTTTGTTGTGACATGGCAACCGGAGCGGTCAGGTCACGGGCGTGCTCATGGCCTGATATGTAGATATTGAAATCATTTTGTATAATTTTTTCCTGTAAGTCAGCCATAAAAAAAACAGGTTTGGCGTTTGGGCCGTAGCCTGCACTGTATATATAGCCCTGATTTAACAGGCTGTTATTGATTTTGCCGGCTTCAAAACTTGAGTAAGTATGCTCGCCGACAGACAGCGGCAGAAAGTCCTCAGGCTCCAGTTCATCCCACAGTGCTTCACGTGCTGTGAGCCAGTTGCCTATGTCGTTAGAATCGAGTTCATCATCGTAGCCTAGAGACTTTTCCCAGCGATAAAACTCGCGCATTTTAAGTAAATAAATACACAGGGTATAGTCACCGGCATGGCGGGCATCTGAAATATGGCAGTTAGTTTGTATTTTTTCGATTAAAGATCGGATCTGCTTATTCATGTAATCTGTGGTAATCCATTATAATATTCACTGATTTTTTAACAGTGGCTTAGTATACAATTAGCAGTTACAGAGTATTTGATATCAAACAAATTGTATGAAAAAGAGGTTGTTGTGCGTTTAAAGACAAAATGGGCCAATAAAAACAAAGAACGTACACTTGAGGAACTCGCAGGTGCGCTGGGCTTTAGCTTATGGCGTATTACGGCGAAAAACCTGCTGAATCTTGAAAATGAAGATTATCAGACAGAAACCCAGTCACAGCGCCTTAACGTCATGGCTGAATTTGCTGCTTTTTTAGTCTCGGTGGCCGACCGTGTGGTAGCAGAAAGTTTTAGCGACGAAGACCGGACCGCCTTTATTGTCGCACTGGCACTGAAGCTGGCTGACACCATGCAGGAAAATCGTGAAGACTGTGAAGGTCGTGGGCCTGATTATCGACAGCCATTTATCGATTTCCTTAATCAGCGGATGTCGGAATACGCCGAGCATGCTTTTAAAGAGATGGAGCCGGGATACGGATTTAAGCGTCATTTAGGCAATTCACTAATCGGTGTGATGGGTGAGCGCCATGAAAAGTGGCTGCCGGCACAAATTATCGAAATCGAGGTGCCGGAAGCGATGACCACCTTAAAAAGGGCAATGAATAGTTTGCTGGGTATAGAGTTTGCGTCACTGGCTCGCTAACAGCAACGTGAGTTGTGATGAGCGTTAATCGACTGATCCCGGCGCTGTTGTTACTGCTGTTATTGCTGCAGGGCTGTGAGCGTGATTTGAATCAGCCAACAGCGCGTTTGAATATTAATAATATGACCGACCTCAGGTTGCTGCCAGAGCGCCCGATGTCAATCTGGGCGATTTATATCAGCGCCACAAATTCTTTAACTCCGGCACTGGATCGCAGTGTTGACCTGCTGGCCAGTAGTGCCCTAAAGCCCGGTGTCAGCCAGACGTTTGCCATAGATACCTGCGGTCAGCCGCTGAATATTCAGGTGATATTTTCTGATGGCAGTGAGCAGCTCTTTAGCACAGCAGCGGCCGTCGACTGCGACACGGATTATACGCAGGATGTGTTGTAGTCGGTAAGTGGCGGGCTTGGTCAATAAATAGCAGGCACAAAAAAAGCGGGTTCAAGCCCGCTTTTTTTGTAACGATCTAAAAGGAATTACTTCCAGTTAGAAAAATTATCCATGTTTTGTGCTGCGCCGTCTTCGTGACCTGCTTCATAAGCTTCGTTTACACGCTGCTCTTCACGAATTGGGTTACAAATGTAGCCGCCCTGCCAACCAGTGATGTACTCTGGGTTAACACCGGCTTCTTCCATTTTTACAGTAAAATCGTAATATGCTTGATCCATAACTCTCTCCTAAATACAGTAAAGTTAATGCTGTTGAAATTAATTTGAGAAGAGCGGTTAACCGATTCTCTTACCCTAACCCGAGTTCTTTAATAAAAGTGCTCAGATTAGCTCTAGCAAATTCCGTCCATTATACCGTCGAGATATAATGGCCAATATATCCCCATAGGGAGGGTATCTACCCTAAATGCCCTCAGTTATCACAGAATACCGGCACATTTATGGGGTCGATTACCTTACGCTTTTGCTTTAGTATTGTCCATCGATATTTTAATGAACACTTATATATTCCCGTCGTGGAGAGATATATAAGCAGTCATAAGCAGACAGGTGTAAAAATGAGTGATGATCTAGATATGGACTATTCCAGCGGTCTGGCGGCCTTTGAGGCTAAAAACTTTGCCCAGGCGATGATGTTTTTGTCACCTCTGGCCGAAGCCGGTAACGCCGATGCAATGCACCGTTGCGCCATCATGTATCAAAACGGGCTGGGAGTGGTACAAAGTGATGGGCGCGCCTATGAAATGATGAAAAAATCAGCTGACCTAGGGTTTTCGATAGCTCAGCATGGTCTGGGCTTTATGTACATGACCGGAGAATGTGTCGAACAGGACTATGCGAAAGCGATAGAATGGTTCGAAAAGGCGGCAGATCAGGGACTGGTGGGCTCATTAACGACACTGGCGATGATGTATGAAGAAGGCAATGGGGTGGAAAAAGACCCGGCCAAAGCCAAAGAGCTCTACAAAAAAGCAGGCTTCTAAGCGGCCTCAAATACTGTGATACGGCGTTGGAACGTTTTTTTCAAATGCTCATTTACTGATTGTAAACTCCGCTTTGAAAAAAACGTTCCGCCTTGTCTCACAATATTTGAGTTGCTTAGATACTGCACTGATAACACCGATTAAAGTTTAGATAGATTACATACACACGGATTTACTATGCGTCCCGCTCAAATATCACAAATTTTAAATAAAGAATTCGAAAGTACCGAACACGGTTATCACACGCCGGTGATGATCTGGGGGCCACCGGGTGTCGGTAAGTCTCAGATTGTGGCGCAGGTAGCGCATCGGCATGAGGTGCCGGCGATTGACATCCGGCTGTCGCAGATGGAGCCCAGTGATTTACGCGGTATTCCTTTCCGGGTTGAGGACATGGTTGAATGGGCTTTGCCGTCGATGTTGCCTGATGCCGAGCGGCATGGCCCGGCGGGCATTCTGTTTCTGGATGAAATTACCTCAGCACCACCGAGTGTGTCGGCAGCAGCTTACCAGCTGATACTGGATCGTAAACTGGGCGATTATGAAGTGCCTGATGGCTGGGCAATTTTTGCTGCCGGTAACCGTCAGGGTGACCGAGGTGTGACCTATACCATGCCGGCGCCACTGGCCAATCGTTTTCAGCATTATGAATTGGAAGTGAATCTGGATGACTGGGTGGCCTGGGCTTATGCCTGCGAAATCGATGAGCGTATTATCGCGTTTCTGCGCTTTCGCCCGGAATTATTATTTGATTTTGATCCGGCGCATAATCCGGTGGCGTTTCCATCACCACGTTCGTGGGAATTCACCCATAATGCATTACAGAAGTTTTCTGATCACCCTGAACTGTTTCTGGGCAGCTTGCAGGCCTGTGTAGGGCCGGCCGCCGGTGTTGAACTCAATGCCTTTATTCAGAACATGGAGCAGATGCCGGATCTGGATGCGATTATCGGCGGTGAGGCGGTTGCTGCGCCGAAAGAAATTGATCTGCAATACGCTACCGCGACAGCACTGGTGGGCCGTGCCATTCGCGCTAAAGGCAGTGCCGAGGAGATAACGGTTCATGGCCATATTTTGAATTATGCGAGTACTTTCCCGCAGCGTGAAATGGGTGTGATGCTGGTTTCAGATATGCACCGGGCCATTGGTGAAGAGATATTTGAAGTCCCCGAATTTGCCAACTGGGCCGATGCGATTGCCGACATTATGTTGTATTAACAGTATTGAAAGTCCGGAGTCATAAGTCGAGAGCCGGCTGTTGACTTATCACTATAATCGAAGACTTTAATCTATGTCAGAACAAATCGAAACCAAACTCGGCGCCGCACGCACCAAACTTATATTAGATAAACCTTTTCTTGGTGCGCTGGTTTTGCGGCTGCCGATGGTGGCGGCAAAATCAGAATGGTGTCCGACAACTTTTACCGACGCAAAAAAGTTTTATTACAACGCAGAATATATCGCCGATATCAGCAGCGAGCAGGTCCAGTTTGTGATGTCGCGAGAGGCCTTGCATTGCGCGCTCTCGCACTTCTCCCGTCGTGGTCATCGGATTAAACACCTCTGGGATATGGCCTGTGACTTTGCTATTAATCCCATTCTTGTAAAAGAAGGACTGGAGCCACCGGCTGATGTCATTGTGATGCAGCAATATGGCAATATGACGGCAGAAGAAATCTACCCGTTGCTGGAAGATAATGACAATGATCAGGAGCGGGATCTACAGGATAATAAAGACGACGACGATAACGATCAGGGCAAGCAGGATAAAGACAAGGGCGCTAAAGGAAAAAGCGCAAAAAGTGATGGCGATGGCAGCAGCCCGGAGCAGCAGGAGCAGAGCAGTGATCAGGGTGCTGGCGGCGATGCAAATGAAGATGCCGAGCAGGGCGGGCAGCAACAGCCACAACTCAGTGATGCCGATGAAGGCAGCGGCGATGCTGATGAGCCGCAACCATTGACGGAAGCTGAAAAAGAGACATTAACGATCCAGTGGCAGCAGCGCATGGCCGGTGCTGCGCAACAGGCGATGGCAGCTGGAAAGCTGGGTGATTCAATGATGCGGCTGGTCGATTTTATGCTGCAGCCTAAATTGCCATGGCGTAGTTTGCTGGCGCGTTACATGAATGCGATTGCCAGAGATGACTACACCTATTCAAGACCGTCATCGCGCCGTGGTGACCCGGCTTTATTTCCCAGTTTACGCAGCGCGCAGTTGAATGTCACCGTGGCGCTGGACATCAGTGGTTCAATCAGTGATAAAGAAATCAATGAATTCGTCGCTGAAATTGATGCGATAAAAGCAACCGTGCGTGCGCGGGTGACACTGCAGGCTTGTGACGCACAACTGGCCGAAGGCGGGCCGTGGGAATTTGAGCCATGGGAAGAGTTTGCGGTGAATATGAAACTGAAAGGCGGTGGTGGTACAAAATTCAGCCCGGTATTTGACTGGGTGAATGCGCAGGACAGCATGCCTGATTTACTGGTTTATTTTACCGATGCGCAGGGAGAGTTTCCGCCAACAGAACCGAATTACCCGGTATTGTGGTTAGTCAAAGGCAAAACCCAGGTACCGTTTGGACAAAGAATACAATTGAATTAGAACAGCCGCTGCAACAGGGCTATATTTTAAATTTATAAAAGACTGATTATGCCTCTATCCCCGGAAGACAGTTTACGATTGAATGTGATGATGAAGCAGGCCGTGAAAGCGGTACGCATTGATGAATCCAAAATGTGTGTGCATGCGCTGACCGAAAAAGGTGAAGCCAGAGCGCAGCTGAACCCTAATTGTAAGGATGAGAAATACCTCAAGCTGGTGCGTGAGTTGTTGTCGACCATCGTGCTAGGTTCGCCCAAAGGTTACCCGGTGTTTTTAAGTCGCTGGTCGCGGATGGGGCAGGCCAAAGATGAAAGCTTGGATCGTTTGCTGTTACTGGGTGAACCGGAAGCGGTGGTGGCGCTGGTGCATGCGGCGGGTTTGAGTGCTACTCAAGCGCGTCATGCCTGGTGGTGTATGCCCTCGGCCGAAACGGCGCGTCGTATGCTGGAAAAAGACAGCGTGGTTAACGATGAAATTGGTAAAGAGCTGGCCGATTTCTTAATTGAATTTTTGCCGTTTGAAGAAGATCAGCGGGCGATGATTGAATCGGTAATGCTGGTGTTAAAACCGGGGCTGATCAGTGACCAAGAGCGGATGAAACTGTGGGTCAAAGCAAAATCAAAATCGAGTTACTATGTCGGCTTTATGGCAACCACACCAAACCAGCTGCCGGAACAGCAGCCGGCTCATGCTTTGTATCCGGCGCTGGCGGAAAAGCTCGCGCCATTAACTGAAAATCCGCTGGCTCAGATGCTGTTACAGATTCATGCTGTTCAGGGCCAGAGCTTTTTACAGACTGCACGTGCAGCGTTTAAGCGACCCAATAATCAGGATGTGGTGGTGGCGCTGGTCAATAGCGTGGCCAATTATTTCAATGCAGTCGCCGTGCCGGCACCGAGTCAAGACGTTACTGAGATTATTTGCTACATCGACAGTATCTGCGCTGATCCGACCCAGCCGGTTGCACAGTATCTGACCGAAATCAGTGGTCTTGCCGAGGCTCTTGAGGCGCGCATAAAGGCCATGCTGATTTTATCGTGTCTGGATGAAAAAGTGGTCGGGCCGATTTTTGCCGTCAGTACCGCGATTGGATCGGTGATGCGTAAAAAGCTAGAGCCCGTGACCCGGCCCTTATTGCAGCAGCTTGATATCCTCCAGCAATAATGACAGATGTGCGCTTAAATCAGTATCTGGCAAGCCTGCGGGTGCGGCTCTCGGAACAGGTTATTTTGCAGCATTCTGCTTCATCAGCAGAGGTCATAGGGCATGAACTGGCGCTGCAGGTTGATGACTATGTCAGGCGTCACCAGCTCGGTTATTACCCGGCACTGGATTATTTTAACGAACACGGTGATCTGGATCCGGATCTTATCGATGCCGCTGAAAGCATGTCATGGTTGTTGTGTCGGCTGGTACGCAATGAGCTTCAAAGCAAACTCAGGCATGTTTTTTCCAGTCTAAAGTTTCAGACCGTACAGACAATCGCTTATACTATGCCGGCGGTGCGTTACGGTAAGAGCAATGCGTTACACGATCTGGCGATACATTACACACCACTGAGCGTAAAGCTCGATATTGTATTGTCGATGATCAGTAAACGAGAAAGCGCTGAAAGGGTAGAAGAATTCATTGAAAATGCCCTGCTGCAGTGGCTCAGGGATTCTTTTGAGTCCGTTGACGTGAATAATATACTGAAGCTGGGGCCGCGTTAAAGCTTAAGCCCGGCTTTATAAAAGACTGAAATTTTGGAGAACAGTAGTATGTCAGGTCCACTCATTCGTATGTATTGCACCAGTATTTGCCCCTATTGTATTCGCGCTAATCGCTTGCTGGAAAGTAAAGGTGTTGAGTTTGAAAAAATCGATGCCAGTAGTGCAGAAAAATGGCAGGAAATGGAAACAGCCAGCAACCAAAGCACCGTACCGCAGATATTTGTCGGTGAGCTGCATTTAGGTGGTTGTGATGATATTTATGCACTGGAAAGAGCCGGTCAGCTTGACGCGATACTCAGTGGTGAAGTGACTACCCTTTAATAGATATGGTCGTCGAATCGGCATATCGTTATATTCTTATATTTAGGCCTTAGCCAATCCAGACTCGTTTGAGGAGTAGCCGGTGGATTATTTACCCATTTTCATGAATCTGAAGCAGACCTCCTGTCTGGTTGTCGGCGGTGGTGGTATTGCGGCTCGCAAGGTTTCTCTGTTATTAAAAGCAGAGGCAGATGTGACGGTGGTTTCCCCTGAGTTATGTGATGAGCTGGCACGCTGGCAGAAAGAGGGCCGAATCAGCTATCAGGCGCGTGCTTTTGAGGACGATGATGTCAAAAGTCGCAAAGTGATTATTGCCGCTACCGATAAGTCCGCTGTTAATGTCCGGGTTTCTGAGCTGGCACATGCGCTGAATGTGCCGGTGAATGTGGTTGATCATCCGAAACTTTGCAGTTTTATTATGCCGTCGATTATCGATCGTTCGCCGGTGCAGATCGCCATTTCTACCGGAGGTGCTTCGCCGGTACTGGCTCGTTTGATCCGCACCGAACTGGAAGGTCGGATTCCGGCTGAATACGGGCAACTGGGTAAGCTGGTTGAAAATTACCGCGCCGAAGTGAAAAAGACCTTTGGTGATGTCGAACAACGGCGTGACTTCTGGGAGAAGGTGTTAAATGGCCCGGTTGCCGAGCAGGTGTTTGCCGGCAAAATGGACAGGGCAGAAGTCGCGTTGCAAAAAGCCCTCGATGAAGGTAAATCGCAGCCGACATTTGAAGGCGAAGTGTATCTGGTGGGTGCCGGTCCGGGTGATCCGGATTTATTAACGTTTCGTGCCTTGCGTTTAATGCAGCAGGCTGATGTGGTGGTGTATGACCGTCTGGTCTCACCTGCCATTATGGAACTGGTGCGGCGTGATTCAGAGCTAATTTATGTCGGTAAAGAGCGCGATAATCATGCGGTGCCACAGGAAGGTATCAACCAGTTATTGGTAAAACATGCCAAAGAAGGTAAGCGCGTGTTGCGTCTGAAAGGTGGCGATCCGTTTATCTTTGGCCGTGGCGGTGAAGAAATTGACACGCTGGCCGATGAAGGTGTGGCATTCCAGGTTGTGCCTGGTATCACGGCTGCGGCGGGTTGTTCAACGTACTCCGGCATTCCTTTAACGCATCGCGATTATGCCCAGTCAGTGGTGTTCGTTACCGGTAACTTGAAAAACAACACGGTCGATTTAAACTGGAAAGGCTTGGCTATTCCGAATCAGACCATTGTGTTTTATATGGGATTGCGCGGTGTGAATGAAATTTGTAAACAGCTGGTTGCTCATGGCTTGCCGGAGTCAACTCCGGCTGCATTAGTCTCGCAGGGCACCACGCCAAATCATCAGACATTGATCGGTGATTTGTCCTCACTGCCATCCATTGTTGAAAATAACGAGTTGAAAGCACCTACCTTAATCATAGTCGGTGAGGTGGTGAGTCTGCACAATAAACTGAAATGGTTTGAGTCAGAAGAAGAGCATCGCAGCTAACGGTTTTCTAAGTTGACTGACTGGTTTTGTAAAAGCGCATTTTCGGATGCGCTTTTTTTATGAGTCATGGTCAGTGTATAGTAAGGCATGGAAAGCCGATTAAATAATGCGTTGGTGTGTGTCATTTCGGTTGAGTTATTTATACCGATGGCGCATTCATTAAAAGATAAGCGCAAGCACATTAAAAGTTTAAAAGAACGGCTGAAAAATCGTTTTAACGCATCGATTGCTGAAATATCAGCGCTGGATGACTGGCAGCGTTCTGTATTAGGTATCAGTATGATCAGCAATGAGCGACGTTTTCTTGAAAAGCAATACCGAGCGATTGAAAAGCTGCTGGAGGAGTCGCGTGAAATTCAGCTGATCAAGACGGCTATAGAGTGGATCTGAAAAAGAGGTTGTAATATGTCGGGTTGCGGTTGTGAATTTGAAATAAAAGATAAAAGCCAGAGCCGGGTGCTGAAACAGTTGTTGCTGATTAATGCCGTGATGTTTTTGTTAGAAATAAGCACCGGCTGGATGGCGCAGTCTAGTGCATTGATCGCCGATTCACTGGATATGCTGGCGGATGCAATGGTTTACGCGACAGGCTTGTATGCGGTCGGGCGGATGCCGGCCTCAAAACAGCGGGCGGCAAAAGTCAGTGGCGTGTTGCAAATCAGTTTAGGCTTGCTGGTTATAGTCGATGTGTTAAGGCGATTTTTCAGCGGCAGCGATCCCGATTCGATGTTGATGATACTGGTCGCAATCCTGGCATTGATAGCCAACCTGATCTGCCTTAAATTATTGTCACAGCACAGAGATGGCGAGGTGCATATGCGCGCCAGCTGGATCTTTTCAAAAAATGATGTGATTGCAAATATCGGCATTATTATCAGCGGTGTCTTGGTGTATCTGACGGCTTCCCCGATTATTGACTTAATAATAGGGTTTGCAATAGCGTTACTGGTTATTCGTGGAGGCCTGTTGATTTTGGCAGATGTCAAAATGGAGCAGGCTAAATGCTGATAATGTTAGCTTCGATTACGATTCCATGACTGTGTATTAGAAATAAATAACTCTTTTGCTTTAATGCTTGCTGCGGTCTATATAAGTTTATCTAAGACAATTAAATATATGGGTTGAAGTAACATGGCTAGAATTTTGTGTGTAGATGATTCGCTGGTAATAAGACGCCTTATTAAGCAGATACTGGAAGATCAGGGGCATGACGTGATAGTGGCCGAAGACGGAGTGGAGGCGATGGATTATGCGCGGGATACTGTTTTTGATCTGGTATTAAGCGATGTTAATATGCCGAATATGTCCGGCAGCGGGCTGGTATCCAAATTACGACGTTTACCCAGTTATGAGAGCATACCGATTGTCATGGTAACAACGGAATCGGACGGATATAAAAAAGATAAACTCAAGTCATTAGGTGCAAATGGCTGGTTAAGAAAGCCGTTTACTGAAGAGCAAATTAATAAAGTCATCAAGCATTTTACAGGCTGAAAGAATAGTAAAATCACTGATCATGTCAATTGTTTGATTTTTGCTCAGTTAGTCGTTCAATTGGCTGAATTGGGCTTTTGTTAGGACAGAATTTTAGTGTGGCTTGGCTGTGCGGCGAACCGGTAGTTAATCTGGATTGCGAATTTAAATTTGAACTATACTTGCCATTTATAACCTATAAATAGAACCGGAAATCATGACTAAAAAAGTACTTATTGTTGATGATGATCAAATAATTTATAGTGTGATTGAGGCCACTCTTAAACAGGCTGGCTATAGTACGCTGATCGCCAGTAACGGGATGGAGGCAAAACAAATACTTGAGCAGACCAAGCCTGATTTAATGACGCTGGATATTAATATGCCGGAGTTGTCAGGCCTGCAATTACTTGAAATGATGAGACCAACTGAATATCTGGATGGTGTCAAAATTATTCTGGTCTCGGGCCAGCCAGTGGATGAGTTGATTGATGTGATTGTTTCGGGTGCCGACTGGGTGTTTGAAAAACCGCTCAAGCCGGAACAGCTGGTCAAGAAAGTGGCGGAGTTAATCGGCGCTGCTTAGTCGATTCGCTATTGGTTAAGGCGGGCGTTTTCTGATTCACTATAAGATTCAGATTGCTGAAAATATAATTATAATAATATCCATGTGGAAGATTCTGAGTGCTTCATATACTAATAAAATCATTTAAAATAAAAGCCTTGTTGCTTTGTCGTTTGCTGGTGGTGCGTAATGGCTAAGACGGTAGAATTATTTATCAAGGATCTTGAGGTTGGCAGTAAGTTGCCGTGGGATGTGTTTGACAAATACGGCATGCTGTTGCTTAGTGAGAATTCGGTGATAGCGTCTCCCCGGCAATTACAGGCACTGGTTGCACGCGGTATTTGCAGGAAGAAAAATCGCCGTGAACTGGCGCGAGATAAAGATCAGGGCGGCAGTTATGATGATGAGCTTTGTCCGTTTGATGTGATTTATGAGTATTCTTACCGGCTTGAAAAAATCACCAGTGATCTGCAAAACCCGGTAGCAAATCGTACGGTAGCGATTGAAGATACTATTCGTAAATTGTCCAGTGAACTACAGCACTGGGCCAAGACTGATTCGGATGCATTGCTGGGTGCGGTGCATTTATGTTTTGGCTCATCGTATTCATTGATTCATGCGATCCATGTTGCGATCTTATGCGAGCTGATCGGTCAACGTTTTATTAAAGACGAGCGCCGCCGTAACACACTTATGTGTGCCGCATTAACCTGTAATATTACGATCAATGAGTTGCAGGATTCACTGCAAAAACAGTCTGAGATGCTGACTAAAGATCAAAGAGAGCAGATTGACACGCATCCCGAGAAGGCTGTTAAGCTGTTGCGTGAGAACGGTATTCTCAATGAGCTATGGCTGACTGCAGTCTTGCAACACCATGAGCGGCTTGATGGTAACGGCTACCCTGCCGGAATATCAGGTGATGCGTTGTTAACAGAATCAAACCTGATTGCAGTGGCCGACCGTTATGCAGCCATGGTTGCAGGGCGGTCTTACCGTAAAGGCATACACCCAAAAGAGGTTTTAAAACAGATATTTGTTGATCGTGGAAAGTTTTTTTATGAAAAGATCTGTCTGTTGCTGATAAAAGAGTTGGGCATATTTCCACCGGGTGCCTTTGTGAGTTTAAATAATGGCGAGGTGGGTATCGTTACCGGCCGTGCGCATGATTCGGTGACACCGATAGTGTCCAGTATACTGAATGCTCGCGGCGAACCTTATGCGCAGCCATTTCAACGCGATTGTCGAGACGAAACCTATAAAATAATTAAACTGGCAGAACTTGGTAATAATGTTTCACTTAATTTGCCGGTTATCTGGGGTTATCGGTAAGCTCACTAGCTGGTTCTGTCTACAGCGAGTTGCTCAGATCACTAAAATCTTTTGCTATCGGTAGGATATGTGTCGTTTAATTTCGGAGTCCTGATTTTTCGTTCAATCTTGCCCGTATCTATCAGTGATAAATATGTATGGCAGGAAACATATCTTTACATGCTGTCACTGATACAGTCCAGAGACTTTATTATTCAATGAGGTCAATTAGATTGGTGTTGATATTTAAGATTTGTAAAGAGCGTTTCAGTTGTTGTAGGCATTTTCTGGCTAATATCTTGCAATTTTTTTGATATAATAACGCTGGCTAATCAAAGGCGTTAACAGAGTGTGACCGGGTTATGGCGGAACTAAAAAAAACACTGCAGGATAAAAAAGTACTGATTGTTGATGATGAGTCTTTAATGCGGGTATTTCTGAACGGTATTATTAAGCGCATCGGCTTTAAAAGCGTTAGTGAGGCCAGAGATGGAAAATCTGCACTAGATATGCTCAGTGCCAAGCCATTTGATCTGGTCTTTTGTGACTGGGAGATGCCGGGCATGAATGGACTGGAGCTGTATCAGAAGATAAAAGAGGTTGACGAATACAAACACCTGATTTTTATTATGACAACCGGCAATACTGGTTCGGCGCATGTCAAAGAGGCTATAGACAACGGCATCCGCTTCTATATTGCCAAACCATTTAATGAAAGCTCGGTTCGTAAGCAATTGGCTAAAGCCCTAGCTTGAGCGGTCCAGAAAAAATACTACTCTGATTTATTTTCATGTAAGTGTGCAGGGAGTTTTATTATGAACTCAGTGCCTTCGCCATAGCGGCTTTCAAAGTGAATGCTTGAATTCATCAGTATGAGCAGTTTTTTAGTAACCGTCAGGCCCACACCGGTGCCTTCAGTGGCTGACTGGCTGTTGTTGGCACGATTAAATGGCTCAAATATTCTTCCCTGATCCTCTTTTCTGATGCCGATGCCGGTATCTCTTATGCTTAATAAAACGCTTTCTGGCTCAGATAATCGGCTGCTAATAAAAATGTACCCATTTTCTTTGTTGTATTTTATGGCGTTATTTAAGATATTTAAAATAACCTGTTTCAGGCGGGTTCTGTCTGTCTGTAGAAATATTGTATTGTCGACATCCTGCTTCAGTGTTATCTGTCGTTGTTTCAATAGTGGTGTACTTAATGAAATGATGTCATTAATGAGTTGAGACAGATTAACTGTCTCTATCTCAAGTGACATTTCACCGGCATCAATTTTTGAAATATCAAGCACCTCATTAATTAAACGTAATAAATGCCGGCCAGCGGAAAGAATGTGTTTGATGCCGTCTTGTTGCTGAGGCTTTAGGTTGTCCTGCGTCATTTCTATAATTTGACCGAAGCCTAAAATAGCATTAAGCGGTGTGCGCAGCTCGTGACTCATGCGAGAAAGAAACTCGCTTTTTGCATTATTGGCTTTTTCGGCATCTTCTTTAGCGTTTAATATTTCATTGACGGATTGTTTTCTGGCAGTGATATCCTGATAGGTGCCGAGTACGCCATAGATTTCGCCCTGCATATCTTTAAGCGGGATTTTGCTAGTTTCAATCCAAACAGTATTGCCGTTATGCTGGGTTTGCTGTTCTTCATACGCAATCCTCGGTGTGTCGTTTAGCATGACAAAATCATCGTCACTCTGATAAGCCTCAGCCTGTTGTTTCCACGGCAGCTTAAAATCATCCAGGCCGATAATGTCATCAGGTGAACTGAGTCCGGCATCGTTGGCAAACATGGAGTTACAGCCAAGGTAGCGAAATTGGCGGTCTTTCCAGAAAACCCGAGCGGGTATTGTGTTTAAAACGGCCTGTAGCATGTTTTTGCTTTCAACGGCTTCCGCAGCGGTTTTGATTTTTTGTGTTATATCCTGTGCGGTTGAGGCGACGCCGATGATTTCGTTGTTATGATTAATTAGCGGTGTGTTTTGCCATTCACAGGTTATCGTGTTGCCAACGGCAGTACGGTTCAGATTAACAGACTGCTGGCCGGTTTTGGTCTGTGTTAGCTGCTGCCAAATCTGAGTAATTTCAGTTTTTTCTTGCTCGCTATTAATTAGTTGTGTGCCGTGCATGCCAATAGCCTGCTCGCGGCTGTAACCAAATATTTTTTCGGCGGCAGGGTTCCATTCGGTCACTCTAAAATCCGGCGACCATTCGATGACGGCAAGAGGTGTGTTCATGACGTGCAGTAGCTGCTTCTGTTGGGTGTTTTTAAGCTCCTGTTCTCTGATCCCGGCATTAATTCTTAGCTCGATATTCTGGCTGGTGTTGTGATAAATAGTCCGGCTGCTTTTCATAATGAAGGCATAGGCCAGCATGATCATCATCATAACTGTATAAGAGAAGGTATCGGCTTGGTAAAAGAAACTGAATATAAGTGGGGTTAAGGCGAAGCTGATATATAAAGGGAATGTATATTTGCCAACCGAGAGTGTGGAAACAGCGCCCGCACTCATGCCAACTAGTACGAAGGCGCAGAGCATCTGGAACTGCGGGTTATCGGCCGGGAATAGTGCGACCCCGGCAATTCCCAGGATAATGGCGGAGCAGCTTGAGCCAATGTCGAAACGCATGCCCCAGTAAAGAGGATTTTTATCACGGCTACGCTTATAAGCAATGAGCAAGACAAACCTTAAAATGAGTATGGTTAATGATGAGGCGAACCATATTAATAGTGTCTTTGTTGCAATAATGCTCTGTTGCGCTGTAATCAGTAGTATAGATGAAATAAGGTTTGCGATCAGCGCACCAGGTAATGACGCATATAGCAGCTGAACTTGTTCTGCATGCAGGGATTGAAGGTCTGGTTTAATTACTGGTTGCATTAAAATGCTCGCAAAGAGGTGCTGGTTTCAGCGGACGGATTTATCACCGCTGTTGTTGTTCTGATTATAGGTGATAGCGTTGTTAATGCAATTAACAGCAAGGCTTGCTGTGCGTGGCGCTTAACCATGAAAAGAGTGGGTATAAATGGTGTGTTTAGTTGCGGCATGTTGTGGGAAACATGCCGCAACAAAATGATGTTATATAACCTTTGAAAAGCGCTGTCCGCCTTGCTGGGCTTTTTTATAATAGGCATCAAAAATCATGCAGATATTACGAATTAAAAGTCGGCCAAGCATGTTTACTGTTAAGCCTTTGTTGTTTAATACTAAAAGTTCGTCATCGTGCATGGTTTGCAGTGCCAGAAGCTCATCGGAAAAATAGTCTTTAAAGTTTAGCTGATAACGCTTTTCGATTTGTGAATAATCAAGAGAGAAATTACACATTAACTGTTCGATAATGTGTTTTCTGAGCATGTCATCATTGCTGAGTGTGATGCCTTTCTCGATCGGTAAGCGATTATCATCGATGGCGGCATAATATTCTTCCAGAACTTTGGTGTTCTGGCTATAGACATTGTTCACTTCGCTGATGGAGGATACGCCCATGGCCACCATATCGCACTGTGCATGGGTTGAATAACCCTGAAAATTTCTGTGCAGCTCGCCATTTTTTTGTGCATCAGTCATCGGATCACTGGCCTTGGCAAAATGGTCCATGCCGATGTAAACATAACCGGCGTCTGTCAGTTGCTGAATACTCTGGTTGAAGATAATGAGCTTGTCTTCAGCGGCTGGCAGCTGATCTTCATTAATACGCCGTTGTGGTTTAAAAACATGCGGTAAATGTGCGTAGTTAAATAATGAAATTCTGTCTACCGAAGTTTCGATAATTTTATCCAGTGTAGTGGCAAAACTGTCGACGCTTTGTAGTGGCAGACCGTAAATCAGATCGACGCTGACCGAATGAAAACCATTGGCTCTGGCAGCATCAATTGTTTGATAAGTTAGTTGTTCGGGCTGAAGCCGGTTGACGGCTTTTTGTACTTTGGTGTCAAAGTCCTGAACGCCAAGACTGAGGCGATTAAAGCCAATTTTCCGCAGACCTGCAACCATCTCTGGGCTGCATTCTCGCGGATCTATTTCAATAGAATATTCGCCTTTGTCATCGTTGCGCAAATTAAAGTGTTGAGCTGTTTTTGTGAACAGACTTTGCATTTGTTCGAGGCTGATAAAAGTCGGGGTGCCGCCGCCTAGATGGAGCTGGTCAACAGTTCGCCCGGCGTCATAAAGCGCGGCCTGGATTTCGATTTCTTTGAACAGCGCCTTTAAATAAGTCTCAGCTTTACTGCGATCTTTTGTCGCAATTTTGTTGCAGGCGCAATAAAAGCAAATCGTGTCGCAAAAGGGGATGTGATAATAAAGCGACAGCGGCTTGTTGTTTTCCTGATTGCTGCGCTCTGCAGCAGCTTCGTAATCAGTTTGCGTAAAACGCTCGTGAAACTCAATCGCTGTCGGGTACGAGGTATAACGTGGTCCGCTGGTGTTATAGCGATCAAACTGCTCTTTACTGAGGTGTAATGTTTTCATAATAGGGAGAGGCCTGATTTATGCAACTACATATTTTATTTTAAATGTGTTTGTAGCATTATGATAAAAATCAAAATACTGTACTATATATTAACACTATCGCCAAAATAGTGGCCAAGCTATAGAATTTTTACGAAAGTACTTGAAAGGGAATATTAAGTATTGCTAATGCGCCTGATGTTGATCCATATCATGGTATGTATTTCGCTGTTTTTTTATTCTCTTGATGCACTCAATGCTGTGTACACGCATAGCTTTGGGTAACGTATTCCTTTAACGGTTTAAAGAAGCAGAGAAAACAAGAATATGGAAAACGAAACTACTTATAATTATCGCGTTGTGCGCCAATTCTCGGTGATGACCGTGGTCTGGGGCATTGTCGGCATGCTGGTCGGTGTGATCATTGCTGCAGAGCTGGTCTGGCCATCGATGAGCTTTGACCTGCCTTGGTTGCATTTTGGTCGCTTACGTCCTTTACACACGAATGCCGTGATTTTCGCCTTTGGTGGATCTGCGTTGTTTGCAACCTCTTATTATGTGGTGCAGCGAACCTGTCAGGCACGATTATTTGGCGGAAAACTGGCCGAGTTTACCTTCTGGGGCTGGACACTGGTGATTTTACTGGCGGCCATTACACTACCTTTGGGTTATACCTCTGGTAAAGAGTATGCCGAGCTGGAGTGGCCGATTGATATTCTGATTGCGGTGGTCTGGGTCAGTTATGCGGTTGTATTTTTTGGCACGATTATGAGACGAACAACGCCTCATATCTATGTAGCTAACTGGTTCTTTGGTGCGTTTATTATCACGGTGGCTATATTGCATATTGTTAACTCGGCTGCTATGCCTGTGAGCATGATGAAATCATACTCGGCGTATTCAGGTACGATCGATGCGATGGTGCAGTGGTGGTATGGGCATAACGCAGTAGGCTTTTTCTTAACGGCGGGTTTCCTTGGCATTATGTACTACTTTGTACCCAAGCAGGCAGGCCGTCCGGTATTTTCATATCGCTTATCGGTGGTGCATTTCTGGGCTTTGATCTCAACGTATATGTGGGCCGGTCCTCATCACCTGCATTACAGTACATTACCTGACTGGGCGCAGTCAGTCGGTATGGCCTTTTCTTTGATTCTGTTGGCTCCGTCATGGGGTGGCATGATCAACGGTATTATGACGTTATCCGGCGCTTGGCATAAATTACGCACCGATCCTATCTTGCGGTTCCTGATCGTTTCCTTGTCGTTCTACGGTATGTCGACCTTTGAAGGCCCGATGATGTCGATCAAGACGGTAAATGCCTTGTCACACTTTACAGACTGGACCATAGGTCACGTGCATTCTGGTGCATTAGGCTGGGTGGCTTTGGTGACGATCGGTGCGATGTATATGCTGATTCCAAAAGTGTTTGGTAAAGAGGGTATGTACAGTACACGCTTAATTGAACAACATTTCTGGATTGCCACGATCGGTATCGTGCTGTACATCGCATCGATGTGGGTATCGGGCATTATGCAGGGCTTGATGTGGCGTGCAGTCAACAGCGATGGCACATTAACTTACAGTTTCGTTGAGTCGCTGGCGCGTATGTATCCATATTACACCATTAGACTGGTAGGTGGTTTGCTGTTCTTTATCGGCATGCTGATCATGGCATACAACGTTTATAAAACCATCGCAGGTCACCAATCTGATGAACCTGCTGTGCAAACAGCCTAAGGAGGACGAGACATGAGTCATGAAGTAGTTGAAAAAAATATAGGACTAATGGCCGTTCTGATAGTTATTGTGATCAGTTTTGGTGGTCTGGCAGAAATTGTTCCGTTGTTCTTCTTGCAGGAAACAACAGAGCCGGTTGAGGGCTTAAAGCCTTATTCGGCATTACGTGTTGAAGGGCGTGATATCTATATTCGTGAAGGTTGTTATTTATGCCATTCACAAATGATTCGGCCTTTCCGTGCTGAAACAGAGCGCTATGGTCATTATTCAGTGGCCGGTGAATATGTTTACGATCACCCGTTCCAGTGGGGCTCTAAACGTACCGGGCCTGATCTGCATCGGGTGGGTGGTCGTTACAGTGATGACTGGCACCGTGCGCATTTAATGAATCCACGTGATGTAGTGCCAGAATCCAATATGCCGTCATTCCCATGGTTAGCAGAAAACATGGTGGACGCGGATGGTACGGCGGCAAAAATGGAGGCCTTACGCATAGTGGGTTTGCCATATAGCGATGAAGAAATATCTAATGCTAAATCTGCCGTCGAAGGAAAAACAGAGATGGATGCACTGATTGCCTATCTGCAAGAACTAGGCACAGCGCTGAAAACGCGGAGGTAAATGAAATGGATATGACAGATTTCAGATCATTTTACACCGTAGCCCTGCTGATTATTTTTGTCGGTATCTGGGCCTGGGCATGGAGTCGTAGCAATAAGTCGCGTTTTAATAACGCGGCGAATTCGTTATTCGATGAAAAAGAAGAACAAGTCCATGCAGCATCTCTAGAAAAAAAAGCCGGTGAGTCGAATCATGGCGTGGAGAATAAATCATGAGTAATTTTTGGAGTGGCTGGGTTATAGTAATTTCACTGGCTAATATATTAGGTTGTGTCTGGCTGATCTGGTGGGCTTCAAAACCCAAACAGGGTGAGGCTGCTAAGGGTGATGTCACGGGTCATACCTGGGATGATGATTTGCAGGAATTAAACAACCCGATGCCACGCTGGTGGCTCTGGTTGTTTTATATCACCATCGTCTTTGGTCTGGTGTATCTGGCTGTTTACCCGGGTTACGGTGCTTATAAAGGGACTTTTGGCTGGTCACAAACCGGTCAGTATGAGCAGGAAATGAAACAGGCTAATGATGTTTATGGCCCTATTTTTGCTGGTTATGCTAAACAGGATGCGGATACCTTGGTGAATAACAAAATGGCAATGGACAGTGGACGTCGCTTGTTCCTGACCTATTGCTCGACCTGTCACGGCTCAGATGCCGGTGGTTCACAAGGCTACCCAAACTTGTCTGATAATGACTGGCTCTATGGTGGAAAAGCTGAGCAAATCAAAACCAGTATTCTGGACGGTCGTCGTGGCGCTATGCCAGCATTTGCTCACCTTGGAGCGCAAGGTATCGAAGAAGTGGCTAACCATGTCATGACTTTGAGTGGACGTAAGGCTGATGCAACAAAAGCAGCTGCTGGTAAGGCAACGTTTGCTGCACAGTGCGTCGCTTGTCATGGTGCAGACGGTAAAGGAAATATCTATATAGGTGCACCAAACCTTACGGATAAAACCTGGCTGTATGGGTCAACCAAACGCCATATTATGGATAGTGTAGAAAAAGGTCGAAATGGAGTAATGCCAGCTCACCGCGACTTCCTTGGTGAAGACAAGGTGCATTTGCTTTCGGCATATATTTACAGCCTGTCTAAATAATGGCTTAGTCGCTTGCTGTCCACTCTCAGCCAGAGAGTGGACACTATTCTTTTTGTTAATTCCTTTTTGATTTTGATGCAGGAAATATCATGTCTGAAGATAATAAGGTTCCGACCGTACAGAGATTTGTTGCTATTTTATGGCCATCATTTGTCGTCTCGGGAATCGCAACAATATTGTTTTTTACCGCCTTTGATCCAATCGAAATCATTGGTTGTGTAGGGGGGTGGGATGTTAGTCGTATGGGGTATTACTCTATAGGTTTTTTTCTGTTCTGGTTACTGACATCGCTTAATAGTGTATTAACCTGTTACTTCTTAAAGCCCTGTGCGATAAAGTAAAAAATATATTGTAAAGGTTTAAGTAGCCATTTCCCCCGAGAATTTGATGACCGAAAAAAACACCCAAAATGTTGAAATAACAGCCGTAGAAGAAGTTTATGCGAAACGCAAAAAAATCTACCCGCGTCAGGTTACCGGTTTATTTGCGAGCTTACGCTTTTCGGGCGTACTGTCGTTATTAGGTTTGTATTATCTGGGGCCACTCATGCAGTGGAATGGTCGTCAGGCTATTCTTTTTGATTTGCCGGCCCGAAAATTTTATATCTTTGAATGGATATTCTGGCCACAGGATTTTATTTATCTTGCTGCTTTACTCATTATTGCAGCGATTGCACTATTTTTAGTAACAGCACTGGCTGGACGAGTCTGGTGTGGTTATGCCTGTCCTCAAACAGTGTGGACAGAAGCGTTTTTATGGATAGAGCGCAAGGTTGAAGGCAGCAGAGCAAAACAGATCAAGCTGGATAAAAAAGGCTGGAGCTGGGGTAAATTTCGAATCAAGTTTACCAAGCACTTTATCTGGATTACGTTTTCGCTGCTAACGGGCTTTGTGTTTGTCGGCTGGTTTACACCGATTACAGAACTGACAGCGAGAACTTTAAGCTTTGAGCTGGGTCCTTGGGAGGCTTTCTGGATTTTCTTTTATGGGTTTGCGACCTATGGTAATGCCGGCTGGATGCGTGAGCAGGTCTGTATGTATATGTGTCCGTATGCGCGTTTTCAGAGTGCCATGTTTGATAAGAATACGCTGGTTATATCTTATGACGAAGAGCGCGGTGAACCGCGAGGACCACGAAAAAAAGGCTCGGATTATCAAACTGACGGAAAAGGTGCCTGCGTTGACTGTTCACTCTGTGTGCAGGTCTGTCCAACCGGCATAGATATACGTGACGGATTGCAGTATCAGTGTATTGGCTGCGCTGCCTGTGTGGATGTCTGTAATGAAGTAATGGATAAAATGGGTTATCAGCGTAACCTCGTCAGTTACACCACTGAAAATGCATTGCATGGAAAAAAAGAAAGTTTTTTCAGACCGCGTGTGCTTATATACATTATTTTGTTGTCTGTTATTAGTGTGGCCTTGTTTACCTCGATTGCGCAGCGAGTGCCGCTAGGTCTGGATGTAATTCGCGATCGCAGTTCCCTTTATCGTGAAACTGATGATGGTATGATTGAAAATGTCTACACGCTTAAAATCATGAATATGGATCTTAAGCCGCACCGTTATTCACTGGCTGTTGGTGGTATTGATGGGTTGATTTTGAAAAAACAAAACAAAGGTATTCATGTTGATTCAGGAGCTGTTCTTAATTATCCGGTTCGTATTCAGGCCGAGGCAGATAAATTAAATGCAGCAAGCACTGAGCTGATGTTTTATTTAAATGCAATAGATGATGATGCGTTATCAGTGGCAAAAGAAGGCCGGTTTTTAGGGCCTGTGTATAAATAATTATTTTAAGTATAAAGAAGTTGACTGTTCATTATGAGTATAGAAGTGAAAGAAGATATTCCCTGGTATAAACAGTGGATGGTGTGGATGGTGATTACGCCTCCGGTAACAGCTGTGGTAGCAGGTATTATCACAATTAATATCGCTATCAATAGTGATGACGGTCTAGTCGTTGATGATTATTATAAGCAGGGGCTGGGTATTAATATTACGCTGCAGCGAGATCAGCTGGCGCGTGATCTTAAACTGGAGGCTAAAATATTCTTTGAACCCGGTAAATTAAAAGTCCGTTTTTCTGAGGCCATTAAAGACCCGGTCTTATACCTTAAGTTTATTCACCCGACACAGAGTCAGCGTGATAAAGATTTTGTTCTTACCCGCTTTTCAGAGAATGCCTATCAGGCTGATATTTCACAACAGCTTTCCGGTAATTGGAATATGCTGCTTGAGCCGGAAGATAAAAGCTGGAGAATTATGGGCAGGGCTGACCTTAACAAGCAAAGCTACGGCCAGCTGTCACCAAATCTTAAATAAGAGATGTCTACATTGCGATCATATAAGGCACCCAGAGTGCCAGTAACAGCAATGCAAAAAACAGATCGACTCTGATAATGTTTTTGAATCTGATTTTTATTTCTTCGCTCTGCTCAGATGAATAAATTCGTGACATGAGAATATCCAGAAAAAAGCCGGTGACCAGTAACGGTGCAATCACTGGTAAAACCAGTGTCGGGATGAAGTGTAGGCCTTCAAGGTTCAGGCTGCTGCTGTTTTCGGGTTTAAAAATAATGGCAAAAATGGCGAAGAAGTAAAGAATGTTGCGGATTACTCCGGCCTGTGTGAGGAACACAGTTATTGTTTTTTTCATGATACTGCACTATTCCACGGTAATTCAGCTGTCTATTCTAACCAGAATGCTGATACGGTGACAACATCAAAAAAAGTTATCTCATTTTAACTGTATTCTGCGCGTAAACGGCATTGTTCTCGCTGCTGCTGGTTTAGGTATTGACTTAACTGATTTTGGTGGTCTGCGTTAAGGTCAGTTATTTCTGTTCCAAGCTGGGTGTGTCGATAAGGTTTGTTCAGGTAGCGGGTACTACGAACTTTCAGCTGACATTCTATCTGGCTGGTTTCGTTAAGTTGTATTCGGCAGTAGTTAAGTGTGTCTCCCTGCTTCAGGCTGTCGCTGTGGTTACCGGGAATATTAATTCTGAAACCGTGGTTGGAAAGGTCTTTAACATAACCGGACAAGTTGGGCTGACTACTGCTTGCCAGTGATACGGTCATGGACTGCTGTGCCGGTGTCTTTAATCTGAAATTAAGTCGGCGTTGTTCCTGTTCTATGGTATCGGGCAGGTGGGCCAGTAAGGCAGGAAAACCTGAACTATTGGTGGCGGTTAGAACGCGTAATGAAAATGTGGTGGCTGAGCCATTTTCATGGTGCACGCAGTGCAAAAGCTGGTTGGATGCAAAATTTTCAGGCCTGGGAAACAGTTCGTCTATCAGTAAGGTATTATTTAAACTGTCTATCGATAAAATCAAGCTCTGAAAAATTTGCTCATTGTCATCAAGCCGTACTATTAAGCGTGACTTATTGGCTTTCAGTGTCTGCAGCTTTTGTAGTCTTTCGGCCGCCAAAAACTGATCTTCCAGTGTCTCGAAGTTGTTCTTTTTCAGGGTTTTTGTCAGAAATTTAATCATCTGATGCGCTGTATAATAGTGGTTGTTATTTAATACTAGCGGTCAGGGTTTAGCTTGCTTTAGCTGTTTTTAAACTTTAATAATTTATAGATCATAATTATTCTTGATAGTGTGACGTATCTGAGGCTGAACCAGCTGGGTTAATTTAACGTATAGGAATATCGTAATTTTATAGAATAGTAAATTATATCCATACGGATAGTAGGGTTGATTTGGATCAATGCACAAGTCATTTCTTTATTTTAACCTTTGGCTACTTTAACAGAAGCGAAGGAGTAAAATAATGGATGATCAACAGACAATAAAAAATCTTGGCGTTACCGCTATGGTGTTTGTGTTTATAGCACTAGTGTTAGTGTTGGTAGCAAATATTGTTGGTTAACCCGATAAAATAAAAACATAGCCGGCCATGCCGGCTTTTTTTTATTTAAGATGTTTGATCAGTTTTTTCCAGTCGGTGAGATCGGTCGGTGTGCCGTGTCTTTGTTTTAACTGAATACCAACGGTATGAGCAATACCGATTGTTGGCTTACACCATTTTACATTACCGGTAAGTGTATACGTGCGGTCGCTGTCTTTAATGCGGATACTCAGATCGAGCACGCTTTTGACAGCCAGCGGGTCGCTTGAGGTGATTTGTAAACCATTTTTCGAGACATCTACAGCGGCGCAGGTAAAAATTTTTCCTAATGCTTTAGGGTTGTCTGATGTAAATAAGATTTTAACCTGAAAATTATCATCTACCAGATATCTGGGGTCGCGACGATTGTCGAAGGTCTCTAAAGCTAGTGCAGATGCTGTCATTATTTTTCCTTTGAATAATGCTTCAGTGTTGTTGAGTCATTGTTATTGTTACAAAAGGATTTAACATTTATAAGAGTAGAGTGTAATACAAGGTAAAAAATGTTTACTTCCGTTTATCTGTGTTTTATGGCCATATAGGCTTTGCGTTTAGTGGTTGGCAGTTTTTCAATTGCATAACGTAGCATTGTTCTCGGCATATCGCTGGCATGCTGATCTAAAAAATCTTCTTCGACGGCCGTGTTGCGTTTACCAATTTCACGTAGCATCCAGCCGCAGGCTTTATGAATCAGGTCTTCTGGATCATTCAGTAACAGCCTGCATATTTCAAGGCAATCTGTAAAATCATCAGCTCTTATAAAATAGAAAGTGGCGATGACCGCAATGCGACGCTGCCAGATGTTTTCAGACCGTGCCAGTTGATATAAAACAGCCCGGTCAGCTGAGCTCAGGTGATCGCCAACAATAGTGACTGCTGAAGTGTCAACGAGATCCCAGTTGTTAACGTAATGGGTGCTGTTCAGGTAAAAATTAAATATCTCGTTGCGGGTATTGGAAGAGGATTTTTTGTAGCAATTGACCAGCATGATTAAAGCCAGTAGACGTTGTTCGTGATATTCCGATGCGAGTAATGACTGAATGTGTTGTAGTGGCAGTGATTTATAACGCTTAGCGAGTTCTCTTAAAACCGGAACGCGAATACCCAGAAAGATATCGCCTTCTGCGTACTGACCTTTTGCGGTTTTAAAATAACGCTGAGAACTGGCAGCAATGCCGGTATCTGCAAGAGTGTGTAGCTGCTGTTTAATCTCGTTTAATGTCGTAGTTGACGTCCCTGACATGATATAGGTATTGCAGATTTATGCAGCGCGATCACTAAAACGTAAGGCTTCGACCGTCCATTGCTGGCTATCAGAGACAGTCAGTACTAGGCAGGCCGGGCCGCCGCGGGTTCGGGTTGCCCCGGCTGCTCCGGGATTAATAACCCAAGGTAATTCGTCCTTGTCACAGACCTGGCTGTGGGTGTGACCATAGACAATAACGCGGGCATTAGGGTGTGTTTTTCTGAGCGAGCTGTGACTCGGCTTATGGTGGCCATGAGTGTGGCCATGCTCAACAACCAGTAGGCCACCAGGGAGCTGGATTTCTGCTACATCAGGCAATGACTCTACAATATCTTTCTGATTAGAGGGCCAGACGCTGTGATGGTCGTTGTTGCCGGTAACTGCAAAGACATGACCCAGCTTCGGGTGCATTTTTTCTAGCACCGAGCCACAACATATATCACCGGCATGAATGGCTATGTCAGACTGGCTGATAATATTTTCAATGCGTTGATCTAAAACACTGTGTGTATCGGAGATAATTGCGATGCGTAAAGATTTATGCTGGCTCAGGTCACTCATTGTTACAGCTCTTCTTTTTTAATGTTGTAATAAATTTATCAAACGGATCATTTTTGTTACATGCTGTCGATAAGTCGGCAGACGAATTTTAATGACTACGTGCAGTTATTCAATGCATATTTATAAGCCGTATTAAGTTCGGTTACGGCTGGGTAGGTCGGCAAACCTGTTGGGCTGCTCATAATACAAGCCTGTTAATGCATAGTAACATTTAATATCAGTTGACGTAGTTATGAATATGGCAGAAATTTTTTTACAGCAAGGTTTGTTTAAAGATCGCTGGTGGGAGTCGTTGTACTTAAGGAGTGAGCATTGTGTCTGGGCTAAAATCAGTAAATAGACAATCCGGCTATACAATCTGGCTGTACAATAATAAGATATTTAGTTGCTCGGCCTAAGCGCTACTGCGCCAATAGGCTGATAAGTTAACTATCTTAAACGCAAGATCAATAATATTTCATTAATAGACCCATGAGGACTTCTGGCAATGCCGCAATATATTTTCGTTTACTTAGGGGGCGAACACCCTTCCGATCCTGAGCAAGGGCAAAAGCATTTCGCTAAATATCAAGAATGGCTGTCTTCGTTAGGCGATGCGGTTCTCAGTCCTGCTATTCCCTTCAAAGATACGCATACCGTGCACCCTGACAGGACCACTGAGCCCGGAACCACGTCAGCAATGTCAGGCTTAAGTATTATCCAGGCAGAATCAATGGATGCCGCGTTGAAGATGGGGCAAAGCTGCCCGTTTCTGGAAATCAATGGCACGCTTGAGATTTCTGAGATGATAGAGATGTCGAAGAAAACCAATTAACCAACACGGTAGAGACTGGGGGCGAGGTGATCGGGTTGGGTTATATCAGCTAGAGGTGTGTTTATGTATCCGGGCGCATAAGGCTGAGATGATTCATCTGAATTGCGCCGTTTAAGCGTGGGTTACGGCGTAATGCTGATTTTATTTTTGCGGACTTGACTGTGTAGTCGAGTGTTGACTGGCATCAAAAAAGGCTGCAAATAAGTCTCTCATCCATGTTGTTTTTATATTGCTTGAGGCTAATCATTGCCAAGGCCTGATAATCATGGTTATATTCGAAATCTGGCCGCTACAAGCTCACTATGACAGAGTCTGAACTTAAAAGGTGGCGCAGGTGCGCTGGGTATAGAAAGGCATATATTTATATATTCTTATATAAGCATTTATTTATATATATATTTATATATAGGGTGATAAATTTTCTATATTCGACGGTTAATAAATTTAAAGTATATACTCTGACAACAAAAAATATTTAGGGGAATCAAATGTTCGCGAACAATCCTTTTGACGCGCTTTCTGCGTTAATTTCAACAGATGTAATGCAGATGTATATCATCGTTATGGCCATATTAGTGGCTGGCGGCACAATACTGGATATGATGCATAAGAAAAGTGCTCAGTACTTTTTTGAAAATGCAGAAAAAGCAAAAGCAAATGCTAAGCGCACAGTTAGTACTGGCGAAAAAATAAGCCTTGCTGTTAGCACAGTAGCGAGTGAAGTAATTACTTCTAGCGAGTTCTGCAATACCAAGCGTAGAATTTCGCATCTGCTAACCATGTATGGTTTCATTCTGTTCGTTGCATCAACGGCACTGATGATTTTTGGTAATAAGGCAGAAATCTTACCGCAGCTTTGGCACATTGGCGCCATCATGCTTTGTGTTGGTGGTTACTGGTTCTGGTTCTTCATCCGTGTTGATGTGAATTCAGAAGGTGCTAAATGGTACAAGCTAGTACGTGCAGATATCTTTATCGTATCTCTTTTCACTACAGCAACATTCGCTTTAATCTGGTCTTATCTGCAGTCTAAAGGTGGTGTTGTCGGTGATATGGGCTCAACAACTCTGTTCTTTGCTTTATTTATCGTTTCAAACACAACGTTATTCGCAAGTGTGTTGTGGTCTAAGTTTGCGCACATGTTCTTCAAGCCTGCAGCTGCTTTCCAGAAGAAAACAACTGTAGCTGATGGTTCAAGAGAGAACTTACCAGGTGATTTCGATTTGGCTTCTGCTGAAGTACAGGCGAAATTCCCAGATATCCCTGAGTATATGGGTAAAAACCCAGAATACATGGGACATGGTATTAGACGTGAGCCACCAAACCATTACTAATATTAATCTAATAACAATTATTTAAGAAAGAGAGAATATATTATGCCAACTTTTGTATATATGACTCGATGTGATGGTTGTGGACAGTGTGTTGATATCTGCCCATCTGACATCATGCACATCGATAAAACACTGCGTCGTGCTTATAACCTTGAACCGAATATGTGTTGGGAATGTTATTCGTGCGTAAAAGCCTGCCCACATCACGCGATTGACGTGCGTGGTTATGCAGATTTCGCACCACTGGGTTCTTCAGTACGTGTACACCGTGACGAAGAAAAAGGAACGATCGCATGGCGCATCAAGTTCCGTAATGGCAAAAAAGACATGGAGTTATTGGCTCCAATCACAACTAAGCCTTGGGGATCATGTATTCCAAAACTAGCTAATGAGTCTGCTCCTGATGATTCTATGCGTAACAGTCACCTGCTGTTTAATGAGCCTAAGTATATTCAGCTCGATAAAGATGGTAAGGATAGTTTACATACGCTTGAATCAAATGGCTTAGAAATTAAAGAAGGGGTTTACTACTAATGGGCTACAAGACAATTATTGAAGATGATATAGACATCTTAGTTGCAGGCGCGGGCCTTGGTGGTACCGGTGCTGCTTTCGAAGCCAGATATTGGGGTAAAGACAAGAAGATCGTTATTGCTGAAAAAGCAAACATCGATCGTTCAGGTGCGGTAGCACAGGGTCTTTATGCTATTAACTGTTACATGGGTACGCGTTTCGGCGAGAACAACCCTGAAGATCACGTTCGTTATGCACGTATCGATTTAATGGGTATGGTTCGTGAAGATCTAGCGTTCGATATGGCGCGTCACGTTGACTCGGCTGTTCACCAGTTCGAAGAATGGGGTCTGCCTATCATGCGTAACACCAAGACGGGTGCTTACTTGCGTGAAGGTCGTTGGCAGATCATGATTCACGGTGAATCATACAAGCCAATTGTTGCAGAAGCTGCAAAGAACTCGGCTGATAAAGTTTTCAACCGTGTTTGTGTAACTCACCTGTTAATGGATGAGTCTAAAGAAAACCGTGTTGCGGGTGCTGTTGGTTTCAACGTACGTACCGGTAACTACCACGTATTTAAGTCTAAGACTGTAATCTGTGGTGCTGGTGGTGCTTCTAACATCTTTAAACCACGTTCAGTGGGTGAAGGTGCGGGTCGTGTTTGGTACGCTCCATGGTCATCGGGTTCTGCTTACGGTCTTATGATCGAAGCCGGCGCGAAAATGACGCAAATGGAAAACCGTATCGTATTAGCACGTTTCAAAGATGGTTACGGCCCTGTTGGCGCATACTTCTTACACCTTAAGACTTATACTCAAAATGCTTATGGTGATGAGTACGAATCAAAATGGTTCCCATCTTTACAAGAAATGGTTGGTAAAGAGTATCTGGACCCAGAAGCGTCACACGCGACACATCGTCCAATCCCAACATGTTTACGTAATCATGCAATCATCAATGAGGTGAATGCAGGTCGTGGTCCAATCCACATGGTTACAATGGAGGCCTTCCAGGATCCGCATTTAGAGGAAATTGGCTGGCACAACTTCTTAGGTATGACGGTTGGTCAAGCGGTACTTTGGGCTGCAACTGACGTTGATCCTAAATATGAAAACCCAGAATTAACAACTTCTGAGCCATACGTAATGGGTTCACATGCAACAGGTTGTGGTGCATGGTGTTCAGGTCCTGAGGATGTATCACCAGAAGAATATTTCTGGGGTTATAACCGTATGACGACTATTGAAGGTCTGTTTGGTGCAGGTGATGCTGTAGGTGGTACACCACACGCATTCTCATCGGGTTCTTTCACTGAAGGTCGTCTGGCGGCAAAAGCTGCTTGTCAGTACATCGACGACGGTAAAGCTGAGGGTATCAGTGTTACTGATAGCCAAATCAGTCGCCGTAAAGAAGAAATCTACAAGCCGATGGAAACTTACACTGTTGGCCGTAACGAAATTGTTGCTGGTTCTGTTAACCCTAACTACATTAACCCACGTCAGGGTCTGGATCGTTTACAGAAACTGATGGATGAGTACTGTGGTGGTTTCGGTGTTAACTACATGACTAACGACAAGCTTCTGAACATTGGTCTTAAGAAGATGGCTATTCTGGGTGAAGATCTGGAAAAAGTGGCTGCTGAGGACATTCATGAGTTGCTTCGTGCATGGGAACTGAAGCATCGTTTCCTTACTTCTGAGTCAGTATTCCAGCACACGATGTTCCGTAAAGAAACTCGCTGGCCTGGTTACTACTACCGTGGTGATGCGATGAAACTGGATGATGCTAATTGGCATGTATTAACAGTTTCTCGCCGTGATCCTAAGACTGGTGAGTACACGATGGAAAAAGCTCCTCTGTATCACCTGGTAGGTGACATCGAGGACAAAGACCTGGCTAAACTTAAAGCAGAAGGTCACCACTAAGCAAATAAAGGTCTGATTGGTTTTTGATCAGTCAGATCTTAAAAGTTGCGAAATAAAAAAGGACTGGCATGTATAATGTTGGTCCTTTTTTTCTTGTGAGAGTGTATTGGTCTCAGGAGAGACAAATTTAAAGAACCTTTATATATTTTCGTGAGAGAGACAGATGAATATTATTGAAAACACAGATGAAGAGATTTTAGAGCAGGCTCACCCAATGTGGGCGGATCTTGTTAAGTACTCAAATGAAGGTAATTACGGTGCGTTTACCCGTAACTTCTCGGCTTCGTTTATGAAAGGTGCGAATGAAGTTGAAATGGGTAAGCAGTTTGCCAGAAGTGATTTAGCCAAAAACCTGTCAAATGATTATTCCTATCTTGGCATGATACGCCGCGGTGAACATGTCACGGTTCTCTATAAAGTGATTCATAAAGAAACTAAAGCTGAGTGGTTGGGTCGATTAGTGCTCGGTTATGAAAAAGATAAAGTTAAGATTTTTGGTGCGACACTTTTTTAAAGTTTCAGGTTTAAAGCCGGATTTCTAAAATCAAGGTTATAGTTTTAGAGCTAGTAATCGTTTTACTCAGCGTTAACAAAGACAGGTTTTATTAGGTATGTCAGATACAATCGAAGACGAAAAATTCGTCGAATTAAATTATAAGGTGGTCGATGACAAGACAGGTGATGTTCTCGTAACTGTGGATTACCCCATCGGCTATGTGCATGGCGTTAATGACGTAATGTCAGAAGAAGTGACTAAACATCTGTATGGTAAAAAAGTCGGCGATATTATTGATGTGCCGGTTGATACCAGGCTGCTGTATGGTGAGCGAGACGAGTCGCTGGTCTTTACTGACCGGATCGAAAATGTGCCGGAGGAATACCGTGAAATTGGTATGACCATCACCATGGAAAATGAAAAGGGTGAGCCAAAGAGTTTTATCGTTACGCGCTTTGATGACAAAACGCTTACCGTTGATGGCAATAATCCATTATGTGGCCGAGATGTTACATTTGTACTGGAAGTGCTGTCTATCCGCGAAGCAACTGATGAAGAAGTAGATCTTGGTGGCGCTGTTGATGCCAACCCAGATTTAAATGACATATTAGAACGTGCCGAATGAAGTATTCAAATAACGCCGTGTTTTACCCGGAAAACCGGGCGCTTGAACAAGCTATAGATGCTTCACTTATTTTGCTGACGGATGACGTTGCTGCCCTTGCGGTACCGGATACCATGGCAACAGTGGCAGATAACTTTGTCCATACACGCGGTAATTTCGAACAGCAACGTTTTAGCAGCAATATACTTCAGCCATTGCGCGAAGTGCTCGAAGCTCAGCTGTCAGCGCAAGATCGTGAACAAGAGCCGGCTCTCTGGGCAGAGCTTCAAAATCGTCTGGGTAATATTCTTGCTGCGTTAGGCCAACAGCAAAGAGACGTCGCCTTATACGAACAATCGATAGCGTGTTTTAGCAGCGCGTTGGACGTCTTAAGTCAGCAAGATACGCCGCTGACCTGGGCTGCGACGCAAGCTAATCTGGCCACCGCATTACAGGCATTGGGGCGCCAAGAGTCTGATATAAAAGCCTTAAACAAGGCGGTTGATGGCTATACCAATGCGTTGCTGGTATGGAGCCGAAAAGAAACACCTGAAGAATGGGCTTTAACCATGCATCAGCTGGGGGCAACGTTTCATGCCTATGGTCGACTGCTCGAAGGTAACCGTACTTTTCAAAAGTCTGTGGTCTCCTATAAAAATGCACTGGCAGAGCTGGATGCGGATAATCACGCATTAGAGTTAGCCGCGACCCACAATAATCGAGGTGCGGTATTGCATAATCTGGCTGAATCAGAAGAAAACCCACAGCGAATGGAAGAGGCAATTAAGTCCTATGAGACTGCTTTGACAGTGTGCATGGAGCAACAGTTACCAATTCATCATGCGGTATTATGCAGAGTTAATAAGTTTTCTGCTCAAAGTGTCATGGCCGAGCTGACTAACGACGCTGCGCTTGCTGATGAGGTGGCAGATGAGTTTGAAATCATTCTTGAGTGTTTTCCACATGCGCTGCAACCGCTTTGTGCAAAGTATTGTGAAGAGCGGATGAGCGGCTTGCGGGAAATGGCAGCCGCTTCGCAGTAAAAGACGGCTGCCTGCCTTCTCCCTTGTTCTAGTGGGAGAAGGCAGCGGGCTTAGATTCGTTCAGACAGCTCGTAATCTATATTAATAAAGGCGCCAATTTCGGCACAAAACCGGATCACGCGCGCACCAAAGCCGACATCGGGCTTGCTTTCATCCTTATCAATAGACAAGGTCAGGACGATGCCGATTCGTGGCGACAAATTATGGGCTTTACAGACTTCAATAATTTTATCTTTAGCAGGCTCGATTTTTTTCAGAATCTCGTCATCAATGAGTTTGTAAATATCCAGCTCTTGCAGCTCGGAAGTGATGGTTGGCGTTGAAAACTCCCATGAGCTGATCACCGGTTTGTCCAGGCTGCCTCGCATACCGGCATTGTTGACCGATGTAGGCTCAAGACCAGTAAATTGTGTAACCACATCCGGATCGAAATGATAACCAGAGATGCCGAAATAAGCGCGCCCTTTATTAGATGCCACGGCTGTTCCTCATTTTAAAAATAGCTGATAAGACGGCAAATTATAACGTGTAAGGAGATCATCTGCTGTATTAACTTTTTTTAGGGTGGGATAACATAAATATTGATTATGTTTTTCAGTAAAAGATGTGAAAATTACAATATCTGGAATAAAAACAAAGGTATTGGCGTTTTGTCAGCTGAAAAAGAAAAAGCAAAAAAGCGAGATCCCAATAATCCGTGTCTGTTTTGTACAGACCCGCAAGGCTTGTCGCTCGATAGTAAGCTTGCGTACAGTGCGCGTGATACCTATGGCGTCAGTCCCGGGCACACCTTGGTTATTCCTAAGCGCCATGTCGCCAGCTTTTTTGAGCTGACAGCGGAAGAGGTGGCAGCCTGTATGGATCTTATTAATGATGAGAAAAAAAACATTGATGAGCAGTTTCATCCAGATGGTTATAATATTGGGGTTAATATCGGTCCGGCTGCCGGGCAGAGTATTTTTCATGTGCACATCCATATCATTCCCCGCTACGAGGGCGATGTTGAGAACCCACAGGGTGGTGTGCGGCATGTGATAGCAAAAAAGGCGCATTATAAGCGCTAGAAGAGTATACTTTAGTCAGTTTAAGTGGGAGGGGCTGGCAGAACTGTTTTTTCCTCCCGTTAATATAAATAAAATAGTTGAGGAGTTTAGATTATGGCTGAATTTTGCAGACCTAAGGTACCAACAGGCAAAACAGATTATGTGACAACAACCCAGAAAGAAGTTGTTCCTGGTCAGTTTGTTATTGGTTACACGACTGAATGGATAAGCTTCCAAAAAGAAGTTCCATACCAGACACCTAAAAAGCCTTAAGGCTAATTGCTGTAATAGCCTTTAACTTGGCTTTTGCGGCACCACTAAATCTAGATTTAGTTTAGAAAGGCACGCTTGCTATAGCGTGCCTTTTTTTGTGCCATTGAAAAGAATAGTAGCTGTGCGGCACAATATATGACGGTTTAATGGCCTAGATAGGCTGTATGCCAGAGGCTGGGTTAAAAGCTCGCCATTTAGCCCTGATTAATGAGTCTGAGCCCGCTTTAATCTCTGTCACCAAAAATATCATCAGGAATCAGGGTATAGAAAAATGGAAGATAAGTTAAAACAGTGCCCTGATAGACGCCAAGATTTCTCCATGTTTCAATTAATTGTGCCAGCAGCGATTCGTTGTTTATATCCTGTTTTAAGTCCTCTAATATCGCTATCAGAGACTGTAAAGCCGGTTCATTGGCGTATTTTGTTAAGGTAGATATCGAGTCTTCAATATTGGCGACGTTTAAGTTGTCGGTAGCATTGTGCATATTGGGTTTGTCCGTTGTTATTCAGGGCTAAAGAAAAGCTTATTATTGCAGAAAATAGACCAGCGCGTATCTGGTATGACGCCAGTCTGTCATATCACTTTTAGTATATTATTATCTTGTTAATAGCTAATAGTGTAATGAGTTTGTAATAAAGCGCTCAGTTTAACAGAGTAATTTTATCCCTGAATAAGCATTTTTATTTATTAACGTCAGGCATAGTCCTGTAAATTGAATAGTTCAGGTGAATTAGAAAGTTTTCTCATTTTCAGGGTGGATAGCATGGCTGATGATAGCGTCAGAGAGATAAGAATAAACCCAATAGTACCGAGCGAATCGGTGCTGGTGGCAACCGCTCGTGGTATGCGGCCTCGTAAACAAGAAGCAGTTGTGGCCCGTGATACCCGTGAGCATGTTGAAACCTGCCCGTTTTGTAAGGGTAATGAAGATAAAACACCGGCAACCATTGCGGCTTTCCCAAATGAAAATAACTGGCAAGTTCGGATTGTAGAAAATCTGTTTCCTATTCTCGGTGATGACAGTGAAGAAGCGGCGATAAACTTTGGCCTGCAGCAGGCGATTAATGGTTATGGTCGCCACGAAGTCATTATTGATCATCATCAACACGGCATTTCGGTTTACGAAATGTCTGAAGAGCACCTACAGATGCTGTTCGGTGCTTACCGCCAGCGTATGACCGAGCTCTACGAATCAGACTCACGATTGAAATACGTACTGGTATTTAAGAACTTTGGACCGGCAGCAGGGGCCAGTATTCCGCACACGCATAGTCAGATTATTGCGATGCCGGTAGTGCCTGAAAATGTGATTAATGAGGTTGAGCACTCACGGGTATACTTCAGAAAGCATAATCATTGTGTGTTTTGTAGTTTGATCGATGAGGCATTAACTTATGAGGCGACTATTTATGATCGCGAATCAGGTGAGGTGCGTCGTAAAATCAGCGTCGGTCAGTATGTTGTGGAACGTGGCGAGCGTTTTGTTGCGATCAAGCCGTTTGCTAGTCGCTATGAGTGGGAAGTGCACATCATGCCATTAAAACATGAAAGTGATTTTACCAAAGTAACAGATGAAGACCTGCAAGACCTGTCACGTGTGGTTAAGCGAACTATGAAGCGCCTGGAAAAAACCATTGGTGGTGCGCAGTACAATTTCTTTTTGCATTCCGTTCCGCGTGCCGAAGAATACAGTGATTGTAAAGACAGTTATCACTGGCATCTGGAAATTTGCCCAAGAACCAGTATTCCTACCGGGTTTGAGCTTGGTTCCGGCCTGTTTGTGAGTACGATAAGTCCGGAGGATGCGGCTCAACAGCTCAGAGAAGTTGATATAGACTAGTTTATTAGCATTTTAGAATATAAAAATAACTCATCCCTGCCTTAATGATATGAATAAGCCAATGCTGCTTAATGCATTATGATAGGGCCACTAAAAATTTATGGTTTTTTCGCAGAGCATGCGGCAGAGCCGAATAACTATTGAAAGCAATAAAAATAGACAGAAAATCTTAGGAGAAACACATGATTAAGCCACACGGTTCTGACCAACTGAATCCACTATTTGTTTACGATTCTGCTGAAAATGAAGCATTACAAAAAGAAGCAGAAGGTCTGGCTTCGATTGTTGTCAGTTCTGCAGCAGCAGCTAATGCGGTTATGTTAGGTGGTGGTTACTTCAACCCATTAACAGGATACATGAACAAGGCAGATGCCTTATCTGTTGCAACGGATATGAAAACATCTTCTGGTCTGTTCTGGCCGACACCGGTACTGAACCTGGTGGATGATGCTGGCAGCATAAAAGCCGGTGATCGGATAGCGCTTAAAGATCCTAACGTAGACGGCAATCCTGTCGTTGCAGTCATGGATGTTGAAGCGGTTGAGACACTATCTGCTGATGAAAAAAAATTAATTTCAGATAAGGTTTACGCGGCAAGTCCCGATGAAGCGCATCCGGGTGTTGATGCATTTAATGCACAAGGCAATGTTGTATTATCTGGCCCGATTAAAGTTTTAAACTTCTCATACTTCCAGACTGAGTTCCCGGATACTTTCCGTACAGCAGTAGAAATTCGTAACGAAATTGCAGAGCGTGGCTGGAAAAAGGTTGTTGCTTTCCAGACCCGTAACCCGATGCATCTGGCGCACGAAGAACTGTGTCACATGGCAATGGATCGTTTAGGTTGTGATGGTCTGGTTATTCACATGTTGCTGGGTAAATTAAAAGCCGGAGATATTCCCGCTCCAACACGTGATGCTGCGATTCGTAAAATGGTTGAGCTGTACTTCCCTGAAAACAGCGCGATGGTAACCGGTTACGGTTTTGATATGCTCTACGCTGGTCCTCGCGAAGCGGTATTGCATGCTGTGTTCCGTCAGAATATGGGTGCAACGCATTTCATTATTGGCCGCGACCATGCCGGTGTGGGTGATCATTACGGCGCATTTGATGCACAGACTATTTTTGATGATCAGGTGCCTGCCGATGCTCTCGATATCGAAATCTTCCGTGCAGATCACACCGCTTACTCTAAGAAGTTAGATAAAGTGGTGATGATGTGTGAAGCACCTGATCATACCAAAGATGATTTTGTATTACTGTCAGGTACTAAGGTTCGTGAAATGTTAGGCAATGGTATTGCGCCACCTAAAGAATTTTCTCGTCCAGAAGTAGCACAGATTTTGATGGATTATTATCAGAGCATTAGTTAAACACTAATAATGCATTAGGTGTTTCAAGATAAAAAAAGGCGCTGCATTTGCAGCGCCTTTTTTATTTAAAGCAAATAATTCGCTTCACGTTTTGAATCAGTGAACGCGTGTCATGCTGAATCCCCAGTCGGTAAAGCTCAGGCTGTGACCATCGATATTAAAATTAATGGCCGTCGCAGGTATCTGGCAAGGGTCGGTGTCATTATCAAAACCGCCAACACCATTTTGAATGTGGCTGTTAATCGTTAGCTGGCCATTGATAGTGCCATCACCGGCATCGCTATAGCTGACGCTATAAGTGCCGATTTCAGCCAGTGGAGTAGAGGCATCGTTACAACCGGTAGTTCCGCTAGAGGGGTGTGACCACTGAAAATAGGTTCCATCGCTGTAAAAAACCAGTAGCTGAGAACTTGCCGGATCATAAGCTAAAGGAGTATTGTTAGCATCATCAATTAGCCAGGCACCGACAATCTGACTGCCTGCATCAATCACCTGAACAAAATCAATTGCACCAGTTGGGTCGCTAGGAATCGCTGTCAGCGAGTGCGCACCGGTTGTTGTATCGACCGCAGTTGAGGAGACATCAAATTGCAAACCGACAGGATCAAAACCGCCATCACCTTCAGTAATGTGGCTATTAATAGTATACGTAGCATCAGATTGAGTATAGGTACCTATCTCATAAGAGTCGCTGCTGCAGTTTCCATCGGTCGTATTGCACCACTGGAAATAAGTGTTATTTGGGAAAAACACCAGTATATGATCATCAAAGTCAGCTGTGCCAGTGTCTAAAGCGCCGGTAAATGAAGTGCTCATGCGCTCGAATGTGAAGATGTTGTTATCGGGCGACGTCAGCGTTAGCAGGTTTGATACTAAAGTGTAACTCAAGCTGAAAGGGTTACCGTAATTATCAATACCGCCATCCTGTTGTAGTGAGGCACCAATGTTGTCGGTGGTTACCGTGGTGACCAGCGTATCGGCTGTGTAGGAATAGCTACCGCTCTCTACACCATTGGGTAGTTCGCCATTGAGTTCAGTATAGCTAAAGCTGGCATCACTATTAAAGGTAAAATAAATATCGTTTAAAGCAGCAGCCCCATCAACTTCCAGCAGCTTCCAGCTGCCAGTAAGATCGGGCAGCGAACTGTTGTTGTCAGGCGGGGTGGTGCCATTATCCGTAGAAGGTTCACTGTCGCAGCTCCATAAAAAAATGCTTAATAGCACGCTGCAAATACGCACAAAGGATTGTAAAGTCATACCAGACTCCTCAACAAAAAAATACAGGAAATGTGAGTTTGGCGGCAACTACAGAAGCTGTCATCACCCATATAGGTGATATTGGAGATTAATTAATCGTTATTCTGTGGCAGTGTGATGTAAACCGTCGTGCCTATATTGACGCTGCTGGTTAACCAAATATCGCCATTGAGTAGGCTGATAATGCTTTTTGCAAGACTAAGACCGATGCCGAAGCCTTCAAATTGGCGGTTGTCTTTTTCTTCTACCTGTCTAAATTCATCAAAAATTATTTTTAATTTATCATCAGGGATACCTATACCGGTATCCTTAATCGTAATTAAAATAAAGTTGCCAGCTGCAGCTTCGAGTCGGCCGGGTAACATAGTTCCTGCTTGCAGTGATGAAACGTGGATGGAAATTTTACCCTGTGCCGTAAACTTAACAGCATTGTCTATGACGTAAAAAAATGCTTTTCGTAACAGCGGCATGTCAGAGCTGGTTTCAAGTGAATTACTGGTCTCTAAAACAGGCAATACGAGTGATGAAAATTCCTGAGAGTGAATCTCATCAATTATAGACTGAAGCAATAAATCCAGGTCGATCAGTGATTGCTGTGTGCTTATCGTGTTGCTCTTGAGTTTACTGTATAGCATGATGTTTTCAATGTTATAGAGCAGGTCTTTACCGCTTTCTATAATGTTAGTGATATTGTCTGTCTGCATATCCGACAATGTTTCATTTTCAAGTAAGAGTAGTTGAGAGAATCCCAGTATTGAATTGAGAGGTGTTTTCAGTTCGTGAGTCATGGTGGAAATAATGGCGCTTTTAAGAGCAGTGGTTTCAAGTGCCTTTGCAGATTCAGCGGCAAGCTGTTGAAGAGATATAGCCAGCTGGTTTTCGGTATTCTTCAGGTGGCTGATATCGGTGCGAATAGCAATGTACTGATAGGGTGTATCATTCTTGTCAAGAAAAGGTACGATGGTTGTTGCAACCCAGTAATAGCTGCCGTCTTTTTTCTGGTTTCTGATTTCACCCTGCCAGGTTTCTCCGCTGCTGATGGTTGTCATCATGCTGCGGAAAAAAGCCCTGTTGTGGTAGTCAGAGTTAATGAGGCGGTGATTACTACCTAACAGCTCTTGTGCGGAGTACTGGCTGATATGACAAAATTTTTCATTAACATAAGTAATGTTGCCGCTAGTATCTGTAATACTGACTATGGCATGCTCATCAAGCGCATGCTCGATATTTTGAGTAGTGCTGATGCTGTCTGTTAGCGCCTGATGAGCGTTTTGTAACTCTGTGATATTCCGTGTTAAGCGCTGGTAAATAAAGTAAGCAATAAGAATGCAGATCGCAATAACAATCGAGCCGGTAGTTAAAAGTATAATAAACAGAGAGTCTAAGCGGGACGTCAGTTTATCGATATCCTGTTTGATTTCAAAGTTTTGCAAAGTGACTATTTTATTCAGCAGTTTGGTATTGGCATGCTGTAATGGAAATGCTTTTGTTGAAAATAAGTGATGCGCTTGTTCGCTGTTTTTTTGTAGTGTCAGTTCAATTACCTGGCGCTGAAAAAGGCTGATCTGGTTAGCATTACCTCTGTGCTGGTTAATAAGTGCTAACTCTTCCCGATCCAGATTTGATGCGATAAGTTGGTTTCTCCTTTTAAGAAAATTCTCGCCCAGTGTATAGAAGTCCTGAATCAGTTGATCTTGTACAAAAACATCGTTGGCGTGCATGATTTTAATCAGTGTTTCAGAGCGTGCATAAGTAATATGCTGTAAATCATTCGCCAGCGATGTCTGCTCGGCTTCGTGTTTGATTGAGTCGTTTAGGGTTGTGTGGGTGATTTTTAACTGGTACAGGCTGATAGCCAGCAAAACCATTATCAGTATTATGACCAAAGAAAAACCGCTGAGAATGATGGTGGTGGGTTTTGTCGTCATGTAAGTCTCGGTGCTCTATACTGCATGATTATCAGAACGATACTTTGCCGGCGACAAACAGCGCTCCTGTTTTAATAGATCCAGTATAATCGATACGGCTGTATCAGGTAATAGGAAATTTGCGGTTAGATCTACTTTATGACGATTCGCGCTGATATTGGTGGTGGTTTTAACGGGCTGTGTTACTGTACTGATGCATGACAGCTTGTGGCGTTATTAAACCTCAATTTCCAGAGCTGGTATGAGCGTGTTTTTCAGCGAACAATACGCGGATAAAAAGAATCGTTTTGTCAGTGTGAGGCTATCATTCTGCAAAACATATCATCTGAAAAATCGATCTAAGCTTTATTTAGGGGGCTAACTATGAAAAATAAATATCACATTATCGGCATTGTCGGTGGGGCCTTCACTGGTGCATTGCTGGGCTACTTGTTGAAAGGCAATTCCGGTATCTTATTTGGTGTTATTTACGGTATTGTTTTCGGCGAAATAGTGGCGTTGTCTGTCGGTATCCGAAGTCAGCGCGGCTCTGACGAATGAGCAGTCGAAAAAAAGGCGGATCAGTGACAAGCTGATCCGCCTTTTTTAATTTTAAAACGGCTAAAACCTAAAGCATAGGTACCAGCAATAATGCCACGATATTCATAATCTTAATTAACGGATTAATCGCCGGGCCTGCAGTATCTTTGTACGGGTCGCCAACGGTGTCACCGGTTACCGCTGCTTTATGCGCATCGGAACCTTTACCACCGTGATTACCGTCTTCGATATATTTCTTTGCGTTATCCCATGCACCACCACCGGTGGTCATTGAGATGGCAACAAACAAACCGGTCACGATAGTACCGATCAACACACCACCAAGCGCCTCAGCACCTAAGGTCAGTCCAACGATGATAGGTACGGCGACTGGTAATAAAGAAGGAATAATCATTTCCTTGATCGCGGCTTTTGTCAGCATATCAACGGCTTTTGAATAATCAGGCTTCTGGCTTTTATCCATGATGCCTGGCATTTCTTTAAACTGTCGACGCACTTCATTGACGATATCACCGGCAGCACGACCGACCGCTTCCATTGCCATCGCGCCAAACAGGTAAGGGATCAGGCCGCCAATAAACAGGCCGATAATCACCAGATGGTTAGATAAGTCAAATGACGTCACTTTGCCGGCAGCGCTTAAGCTGTGTGTAAAGTCGGCAAACAGAACCAGCGTTGCCAGTCCGGCAGAGCCGATCGCATAGCCTTTGGTCACCGCTTTTGTGGTGTTGCCAACCGCATCAAGTGCATCGGTGGTCACCCTTACGTCTTCTGGTAGTTCGGACATTTCGGCAATACCACCAGCGTTATCGGTGATCGGGCCGTAAGCATCAAGTGCCACAATAATACCGGTCATAGAAAGCATAGAAGTAGCGGCGATCGCGATGCCGTATAAACCGGCTAAGTAATAAGCGCCCCAGATAGATGCACAGACTGATAATACCGGCAGAGCCGTGGACTTCATCGAAACACCGAGACCTGCGATAACATTGGTACCGTCACCGGTGGTAGAGGCCGCTGCAATGTTTTGTACCGGTGCATACTTTGTAGCGGTGTAATACTCGGTGATCACAATCATGGCAACAGTAAGAGCGAGGCCAATCAGCGCTGAGAAATAGAACTCAGTCGCGCCAACAGTTTGTCCGCTGGCTATGGTCAGGCTGACATTGCCCATCATTTGATGCGTTACAAAGTAAAAAGCAACCGCTGAGAATACGGCGGCAACAATCGTGCCTTTGTATAGTGCGTTCATTATCTTTGTTGGATCGGATGTTTTTACAAAAAAAGTACCGATAATGGAACCGATGATCGACACACCCCCGAGTACCAGCGGGTAGGTCACTGCCAGTTCACCGACATCTTTTAGTAATAGTCCACCGAGCAACATCGTGGCGATGATGGTAACAGCATAGGTTTCAAAAAGATCCGCCGCCATACCGGCGCAGTCACCGACATTATCACCAACATTGTCAGCAATACAGGCCGGGTTACGTAAATCATCTTCAGGGATACCGGCTTCGACTTTACCAACGATATCAGCACCGACATCAGCGCCTTTGGTAAAAATACCACCGCCCAGTCGTGCGAAGATAGAGATCAGCGAGCCACCAAACGCCAGCCCGACCATCGCGTGTAAGGCTTTGTCCTGAGAAATCCCCATATTGTTTAAGATAGCGTAATAACCGGCCACGCCTAACAGGCCTAAACCGACCACTAACATACCGGTGATAGCACCACCTTTGAAGGCCACTTGTAAAGCCGGGTTGATGCCCTCTCTGGCGGCTTCAGCTGTACGTGAATTTGAGCGCACCGAAACGTGCATACCAATATAGCCGGCGGCACCCGAAAGCACGGCGCCGATCGCAAAACCAATGGCGGATTCCCAGCCCAGTGTAAAACCCATGACGATAAATAGAACGACACCGACCATACCAATGGTGGTGTACTGGCGAGACAGATAGGCGATAGCACCTTCGCGGACAGCGGCTGAGATACGTTGCATCTCTTCGTTGCCCTCGGGTTTTTTCATGATGCTGAAAATGGAAATAATGCCGAACAGTATGGCAATAAAAGCACAGAGCAGACTGAAAGTCAGTGCGTTCATTGTAGTCCTCCTTCATATTATTAGATTATGGGAATACAATGATTCTGTAGCCTGTCGGCTAACAGATTTTAGATTGTGCCCCCTGCAAGTAGATCTTTGTCACTTTTTTCTGTGCTTATCAAATTACACCGCCAGAGTAATAAAGGAAAGTTGTTTTCTAATGATTTTTTTTATGCGTGACAATGAAAATGTTATGTGGTTGTCACTAAGGTAAATGATGATGATGTATATCAAAAGATAATAATATTTCAGGTATCGAAATTGCTTATATTGAGGTATTCAGATGATCTTCTTATGGCAGTGTCATCGTGCTTAACCGGCATACAGGAGATAGTGTCAGGTATAACCTAGAGCGCATAAAAAAGGTATTTTAAACGGTGAAATGAATTACTAATTGCAGCAAAAAGTATTGCGTCCTGCCTGCTTGGCTTGAAACATCGCGTTGTCCGCTACATGAATCAGCGATTGCAGGTTTCTGCTGTGCTGAGGGAAAATGCTGTAGCCTATGCTACAGCCTATATTGATGCGCTGATTATCGATGTAAAAGGTCTTATTGATTTGTTCGATAATTTTTTCTGCCACTTGTTTGACATCGCCGGCTGATTTAATTTCTGAAAGAATAATAATAAATTCATCACCACCGAGTCGGGCAGCGGTATCTTCAGCACGTACAGATGCTTTAAGGCGGTTTGCTACTTGAATTAGAAGTTTATCGCCAACCCGGTGGCCGCAGCTGTCATTAATGTGTTTGAAACGATCCAGATCAATATAAAGGAGTCCGATTAAGCTTTCGTGTCTCTGCGCGTGGGCAATATCATGCTCCAGTCTTTTTTCGAATAGACGGCGGTTTGCCAAGCCGGTCAGTGCGTCATGGTTTGCCAGCCGTGTCATCGCAATCAGTTTACTGTGATCGGTCATTAAGCCGAGATAAAAGATAATTTCATCTTTAATGTTTTTAATCGGTTTTATTTTAAGGTCGATCGGGCTGATTTCACCGCTACCTTTACGGTCCCAAACCTCACCTTGCCAGATACCTTTTTGTTTAATGCTTTGCCACATGTTTTTATAAAACTGGGCGTTGTGAAATCCAGACTGTATGATTTTTGGCGTGTTGCCGATCAGCTTGCTTTTAGCGTAGCCGGTCATTTTGCAAAAGGCGCGATTAACAGCGATGATATTTGAATTAATATCCGTCAGTACCATGCCTTCTTCAGAGTCTGCAAAAGCCGATTCCAGTAAGGATATTTGTTCATGGTGCGGATGATTTGAAAGCATAACCTGCCTTTAAAATAATATGTTGAGCTTGGTATTATTGTCAGGCTTATGTGTGTTTTGCACCATTAGGTACAACCCTATTTGGTGAAAGGTTATGTGGGGCAGTCAGTGAATAGCTAAGGGCTTACCCTAGTGTGGCGATTGAATGGTGTCTGCCCTGTCAGATGACAGGGCAAACTGGCCGATTAGCCGAGGCCGTTAAAGATTTGATCACGAATATCGTCAACTTTACCGATACCATTAATCTTCACGTAATTAATGCCAGCCATATTGCTGTAGTAATTAATCAGTGGTTCTGTCTGGTCGTGATAAATCTCCAGACGATTTTTCACAGTGGCTTCCTGATCATCATCACGCTGAATTAAATCTTCACCGGTTTCGTCATCTTTACCTGCAACTTTTGGGGGATTAAAAGTCACGTGGTAGGTTCGTCCGGATGCCAGATGCACACGACGGCCGCTCATGCGTTTGATAATTTCGGCATCATCAACGTCAATTTCAACCACGGCATCAATCGCAATGCCTTCGGCTTTCAGTGCATCAGCCTGCACCAGGGTGCGTGGGAAGCCGTCAAACAGATAACCGTTCTGGCAGTCAGCTTCTTTAACCCGCTCTTTGATCAGTCCCATAATGATGTCATCCGAGATCAGGCCGCCGGCATCCATTACTTTTTTGGCTTCAAGGCCCAGAGCGGTGCCGGCTTTTACCGCGGCACGTAACATGTCGCCGGTAGAAATTTGAGGAATATTGTATTGGTCTTTAATGTAATTTGCTTGGGTGCCTTTGCCTGCACCGGGGCCGCCTAATAAAATAACGCGCATGATGTGTTCTCCGGGTAATTGTGGTCAAAAAAAATCAGACTGAGTTGTCTGATTTTTTATTGTTTAGCTATTTTGTGAATGCACTCAAGAACCTGATGAGAGGTTTAATTTCCCTGTTTTTATCAAGTCCATAATCGCGAATGAGGCAGTTTATAAGCATATAAACCGGTTCATTCACTTTTTCGAGTGTCATTTAGCTGATAGCCTTTTAAACTTCAAAAGTATCCAGCTTTTTAGCAACAGACTGTAATTTTAAGGTTACATAATCTGGTAAGCCATTAGCCTTATAATTCGGATACGCTTCGCCCTGAATTAACGGGTAGAGGTAATCTTTACAGGCCTGAGTAATACCAAAGCCATCGTCTGTGATGTAATCCATCGGCATCATTTTTTCAACGTTGGCAACATCAGCTAATGGAGCCATACCGATTTCCCAGCTATAAGGGTTGTTGGATTTACGATCTACGGTAGGCATGATTGAATTATGGCCTTGCAGTGCAAATTCAACGGCTTTCTCACCCAGTGCATAAGCCTGTTCAACATCCGATTTGGACGCTAAATGACGTGCTGCACGTTGCAGGTAGTCAGCAACTGCCCAGTGAAACTTAAGTCCCAGCTTTTCTTTGATCATGTTAGCCACAACCGGTGCAGCGCCGCCCAGTTGAGCATGACCAAAATTATCACGGGTGCCTTGTTCGGCAAGGAATGTACCGTCAGGGTAATGGATACCTTCTGAGACAACGATGGTGCAATAACCGTATTCTTTAACTTTGGCATCAACCTGCGCCATGAATTTAGCTTCATCAAATTCCACTTCAGGGAACAGAATAACAACAGGTATACCTTCGTCTTCAATCAAACCACCGGCAGCAGCAATCCAGCCTGCATGGCGACCCATAACTTCCAATACGAAAATTTTAGTAGATGTTTTAGCCATTGAGCGTACATCAAATGATGCTTCTAAAGCAGAAACCGCGATGTATTTTGCAACTGAACCGAAACCTGGGCAGTTATCAGTGATTGGCAGGTCGTTATCAACCGTTTTTGGAACGTGAATGGCCTGAACCGGGTAGCCCATTTTTTCAGACAGCTGAGACACTTTGTAACAAGTATCTGCCGAATCACCACCGCCGTTATAAAAGAAGTAACCGATGTTGTGTGCCTTGAATACTTCGATTAAACGCTCGTATTCTGCTTTGTTATCTTCAAGACTTTTTAGTTTAAAACGGCAAGAACCAAAGCCGCCGGAAGGTGTGTTTTTTAAGGCAGCGATGTCTTCAGCCGACTCCAGACTGGTGTCGATCAGGTCTTCTTCTAAAGCACCGATAATACCGTTGCGGCCGGCGTAAACAGTACCGATTTTGTCTTTGTTCTTGCGTGCTGTTTCAATCACACCACAGGCTGAGGCGTTAATAACGGCAGTAACACCGCCAGATTGTGCATAAAATGCGTTTTTAATACTCATCGTTAGACTCCATTGCTGTGCAGTTAAGACTGCTTAGTTTTTATTTTGGACCGCGTTACTGGCGGCTGATATTTAAAACTGTTTAGGCACGATGGGGATGACACCGATGCCAAATCTTCAGGCCGATTTATAGCGACCTGTTTTTATTGTTATTTAAAATGCCACTCTGCTGCATCAACCAAAGGCGCTAAAGCAGGCATTTGTGTATTCCTGATTGCGTAAAGATGATGTGTCAGTCTGCAACTGTAACAGCAAATCGCGCAGTCATCGATATCGGTACGGGGCAGATATCGGGCTATAAAACAGACCCATTATGGAAAACCGGAGCGGTAAAGGATAATTGAGATATTTTATGAGGTTATAAGCGCCTGCTGATGCGCTGGCAGTGCATGCGATGCGTTTAAAGGCTGTAATATGATGGAAATAATGAATCGACTAACGTGGTTATTTAACATATTAGTTAATGCTAATTCAAGATACGGCCGGTGTTTATCTGAACTGCGCTTGTTCGGCTCAGTGCCAACAAGATAAACGGTGTGGTTCTGTGGTAAATCGGTGAATACCTTTAATATTGGCAGGTGTTAAGCGATAGATTATTTTGTATAATACAAAACTCTAATATACCGCTTCAGGAGCGTCGTTATGTCAGCATGTGGTACAGATGGTAGCAGTTCCGGTGATGTTTCTATGCAAGGCTGGCCAGAAGGTGAAGCCAGTGGCTGTAGTGCGGCCGCACCCTTTGCCTTGCAGGTGCTGGGCGACAGCATGGAGCCAGAATTCAAGCACGAATGCATTATAGTGATTGATCCTGAAGGGGTCGTGCGTGACGAATGTTATGTCATGGCTGAAGTGAATGGTGAAAACACTTTCAGGCAACTACGAATTCATCAGGAAAAAATCTACCTAGTACCACTGAACGAACTCTACGAGACCGTAGAAATAGAGGGCATCAATGTAATCAAGGGTGTCATTGTGCAACAGGCAGGTCGTCGCCGCAAAGACCGAAAATTTTATTAATAAAGTTCGCAGTTATCAGTGTTTAGTTGGTAGTAAAAGACCTAAATGTGTAATTAGCCAAGCATCGACAAAGAATAGAATTTTCTGCCCGCTGCTAATTATTAATATGTATCCCGCCACTTTTCCCTTCGATGGCCAGTGCCTTTAAGTGGCTGGCAATCTCAAAAGCCTTGGCTTTCCAAGCTGAAGCCAATTCTGTTTCCAGTGTTTCAAATAAGGTCTGCTCAAAATGACCGAGCCAGATAGTTAAATCTGATTCTTTAATGCCCAGTAATATGTGTTTGTTTATCATATCGAAAGACGGCACAGCTGCTGGCAGCTCTGCCGTCGTGCCGCCTAAAGCCAGCCACCAGAATGCGCTAATTTTTTCTTCATGAGAAGTGAAGTCATCGATATGATCAAAATAATGGCCGATGATCGGGTCATGCCGCGCTTTCAGGTAAAATTGCTGGGTCACACGACGTATATCGCTTAGATTTAATTGATCAGTTAACTGGCTCATGCTTAGATGATAAGTTGCCAACAACAATAAAGCCATCTGCTGGTGATAAAAAAAGGAAACTGGATGAGTCTGTGGTATCAGGTAGAAAAAAAAATTAAAGAACACGCTTTGTGTGATTATAAAATCACACAACAGCAGGAGATTGGTGGTGGCTGTATCAACAGCGCCTATAAAATAAGCGATGGCAAAACCGATTATTTTGTAAAAACTAATAAAGCGACACTGATCGATATGTATAATGCCGAAGCCGAGGCCTTAAATGAAATTTCGGCAAGTAATACAATACGCGTACCACGGGTGATCTGTTACGGCACAGTAGAAAAACACAGCTATCTAGTGTTGGAATTTTTGGAATTGACAGCTGCGGCCGATATGAAAAAATTTGCTCAGCAGCTGGCGGCAATGCACAGAATCAGCGCTGATAAATTTGGTTGGCATCGTCAAAATGTCATCGGCTCGACTACACAAATCAACCACCAATCAAATGACTGGGTGGCGTTCTGGCGGCAGCATCGGCTCGGCTTTCAGCTGGAACTGGCAGAAAAAAATGGCTGCGGCCGTGAATTGCTAAAACAGGGTGAACGCCTCAGTGACTGTCTGGATGAATTTTTTGAAACCTATCAGCCGCAACCTTCAATGTTGCACGGCGATCTGTGGGGAGGGAATTTTGCTGCGCTAAAAAATAACAGCCCGGTGATATTTGATCCGGCGTTTTATTATGGCGACCGCGAAACCGACATAGCGATGACAAGGTTGTTTGGTGGTTTTGATGAGATATTTTATCAGGCCTACAACGACAGCTGGCCGCTAGATGCAGGCTATCAACAACGCCAAACACTTTATAACGTTTACCATATCATCAACCACTTTAATTTATTTGGTGGAGGCTATGAGTCACAGGCGGTGAGCATGATACAGCGGCTGTTAGCGTGAAACTTACTTTAAGTGAATGTAATCCAGATACAAAGTGACTGGCTGTTGTTGCTTGTCGGTAAATAAGCTGATGGCTTTGAGTTTATGGGTATCCATTGAGCGGCGCTTCGGTGCTTCGATGATTTCGTTCAGCGGAATTTCGACACTGTTCCAGCCTGATGTAAACACAATTTCTTTATTAAACCGGTCGTTATAGCTTCGACCGGTGAGTGCGTGTTTCTGATCGTAAATTTTTAATTCAAAGCTGACAGGTTTGCTGCCAGGGTTGTATACATAAAAGGCGAGTGTTTTGAAGCCGGACCAATTACCTTTTAAATGTTCGATAGTAACTGCAGGGTAGCGACCCGGCAGGTAATCAATTTTTAATGAATGCTGACCTTGATAGCTGTGTTGTTTTACGCGTTTTATAATAACATTTTTAGATTCCAGTCGGCTCATTTCCGACGCTATTTCAAAGTCTGCTATGACCGGGAAAGCCTGTTGCATTTTTATTTCATCGAGCACGTCTTTTTCTAGTTGTCGTAAGCCAATGATGATTAAAACGATGGCGATAGCCAGTGCGATGATACGTTTTTTTAAGGCTACTTGGTGACCGAATATAATCAGTCCGAGAAATCCAATATAGCCACCGATCAGGTCGTTGATAATGTCGTCGGTGGAAAAGTCACGATGAATAAAGATCTGAATGACTTCGATGGCTGTGCCAATCAGTAGGCAAAAGAGACTTGTGAACAGCAGTTTTTTTATGATGGAGCTTGAGGCTTTTGCGTAGTGACTGAAATACGAGTAAATCAGCGCGGCAAACAGGACCAGATGTCCGGCATCCCAGATATCTTTAATCAGGCGATGATGTTGCCGGCTTTCCCCGCCGACGAATAAAAAAATAATTAAAATAAAAATAAACAAGAAGAACGCCATTTGCATCAGGCTGTCTTTATTCAGTCTGATCTGGATGTTGATGTTTATTTCGTTATTGTTTATTTTTCTGCTCCCAGTGCAATCGCGCGTTCACGGCTTTCTTTGGCCTCAACGGCTGCTTTGCCAGCATCATAACTTTGCAGGGTTTCGGGCCAGCCGAAGCTGTGTTGTGAAATCAGTGTGCATAAAGCCTGCATGTGTGACGGGTTGTCATTGAGTGCGGGGATGTAATTGAAGGACTGACCACCGGCTTGCATAAAAATTTCGCGGTTTTCCATGTTGATTTCTTCCAGCGTTTCAAGGCAATCGGTAGCAAATCCAGGGCAGATAATATCGATGCTTTTGCGCCCCAGTTTTGGCAGCTCGGCCAGTGTTTCTGAGCAATAGGGTTGCAGCCATTTTGTGCGGCCAAAACGTGACTGAAAAACCACTTGCCAGCGATGGTCGGGCAATTCAAGCTGGTCGGCCACCATCCGTGCGGTTTTGTGGCACTGACAAAAGTAGGGGTCGCCAAGCTCAAAGTTTCGTTGCGGGATACCGTGAAATGAAAACACCAGAATGTCGCCGGGTTTGTTGTCTTCCCAGTGCTTGCTGATGCTTTTTACCAGTGCATCGATATAGAGCTTGTGGTCATGGTACTGGTTGATGAAGCGAATTTCCGGTATCCGGCGCCATTTGCGTAAAACCCGGGTCACTTCATCAAACACCGCGGCGGTACTGGTTGCAGAATATTGCGGATAAAGTGGCAGCACCAGCAGGCGCTGGACACCGGCTTTTTGTAATTCTTCTAGCTCGGATTTAATGCTCGGGTTGCCATAACGCATGGCCATGCCGACGTTGATTGGGCCGTTGAATTTGTTGGTTAAGACTTTTTCGACAAACTGCGCCTGGCGACGACTATAGTGCATGAGTGGCGAGCCTTGTTCGGTCCAGATTTTTTTATACTTTTTTGCGCTTTCTTTGGGTCGAGTTAGTAATATGAAGAAATACAGAATCGGCAGCCAGATCAGTTTGGGTATTTCAACCACGCGGCTGTCGGCCAGAAACTGAGCCAGATATTTACGCACAGCGCGTTTGCTGGGTTCATCCGGTGTGCCCAAATTGACCATAAGTATCCCCATGCGCTGCTGGATACCGTGTTTATGTAGTTGCTTTTTTTTGGCCATTGTTTAGTGTCGATCTGCTAAGAGTCATTATTGTTATAAGCAAGTCAGTTTATCCGAAGGCAGGGGTATTTCAAGCGAAAACTCCAGAGAAATGGCGATTTACGCTGTTTCCGCATTCGCAGCTCTGATTACGCGCTTATTCCAGAGAAATTTATTGCGATCAGTGGGGTTTTTGAGGGCGAAACGGTCAGAAATTGTTGTTGCTTGCGCTAAATAGTGAGATTCAATCAGGCTGATTTAATATTTTAATGGATTTTTGTTAAAAAGCGGCTCTTTTGGCTTTATATAAGCACTCTCTGTGTTCAAACAAGGCCGTTATTCCTGTAATATACGACCACATTTTCCGGGCTTCAGGCATTTTCCAATTGTTTGCAGATCAGGGTTACATTTTCACCAATACACTTCTATGAGTGGAGAATAATAATGGCGATACGTTTGGCTGTGCCGAATGAGATTGTACCGGGTGAGCGCCGTATAGCGTTGGAACCTGGCGTAGCACAACGTCTGATTAAGATGGGTGTCGAGATTTCAATGGAAAAAGGAGCGGCGATCAGCTCTCATTTTTCTGATGATCAGTTTGCAGATGTGAAGATTGTCGACAGTGTTGATGAGCTTTATAAAAATGCCGATATGATTTTTAAAGTCGCACCACCGACCTTAGAAGAGCTGGATAAAATGAATGACGGCGCGGTCATTGTTGGTTTTATGGCGCCGCATAAAAATGCTGAAATGATGCAAAAGATGAATCAGAAAAAGATAACGTCTTTTTCGATGGAACTGGTGCCACGTATTACCCGCGCCCAGTCGATGGATGCATTATCGTCACAGGCAGCTATCTCCGGTTACAAAGGCGTTTTGATGGGTGCTGATATTGCCAGTGTCTTTTTCCCGATGTTAACCACAGCAGCCGGCACTATTCGCCCGGCTAGAGTCGTGATTATTGGTGCCGGAGTTGCAGGCTTGCAGGCGATTGCAACGGCCAAACGTTTAGGCGCGATTGTTGAGGCTTACGATGTGCGTTCTGCCACCAAAGAGCAATGCGAGTCATTAGGTGCGAAGTTTATTGACACCGGTGTCTCGGCTGATGGCGAAGGCGGTTATGCGCGTGAGCTGACCGACGATGAAAAGCAGCAGCAACGCGACGTGCTGGCAAAACATCTCTCAATGGCGGATGTGGTCGTATCAACAGCGGCTATTCCGGGTCGTCCATCACCTAAAATTATCGACCAGGATATGGTCGAGCATATGAAAGTAGGATCTGTGATTATTGATTTGGCAGCTGAAGGCGGCGGTAACTGTGTACTCAGTAAGCCGGGTGATGCGGTTAAATTCGAAGGCAAGGTCACGATTTATGCGCCGCTTAATGTACCGAGTCAGGTACCGGTGCACGCCAGCGAAATGTATTCAAAGAATTTATTTAACCTGATATCTCCTTTCATCACAGAGGATGCCGAACTGGCGTTTAACTGGGAAGACGATGTTATTTCTAAATGTGTGCTGACCCATGACGGCGAGATTAAAGCCGACATGTACAAAGGCCAATAAAGAGGGGAATGTAAGTCATGATCGAGGGCTTTACAGCACTTTATATTTTTATGTTAGCAGCATTCACCGGCTATGAAGTAATCAGCCGGGTACCTGTTATTTTGCATACACCGTTAATGTCTGGTTCAAACTTTATTCACGGTATCGTGGTAGTGGGAGCGATGGTGGCACTAGGACACGCTGAAACACCGGTCGAAATGGCGATTGGTTTTGTAGCGGTCTTTCTGGCTGCGGGTAATGCGGTTGGCGGTTATGTTGCCACCGTGCGTATGCTTGAAATGTTCCAGCCGAAGCAGAAGGAGACTAATTCGTGAGTATGTTAATCGAAATAGTTTACTTTATTGCGGCTGCTGTTTTTATTATCGGCCTGAAACAAATGAGTTCACCGGTGACGGCGCGTCAGGGTATCGTCTGGGCAGGTATTGCAATGGCGATCGCTACGCTGATTACCTTTGGTGATCCGGCGGTTTATGCACACGGCAGTATCAATATTATTCTGATTGTGGTGGCGATTGTAGCCGGCTCGATCATTGCGTACATCACGGCTAAGCGGGTTGAAATGACCGATATGCCGCAGATGATTGCGATCTATAACGGCATGGGTGGCGGTGCAGCCGCCGCTATCGCAGCAGTTGAGCTGGTTAAAGTCGCAGCTGGTGGTGAGGCGCCGAACACGACTGTGCTGACACTGGCTACGCTGGGTGCGATTATCGGTGCGGTATCCTTCTCAGGTTCTGCGATTGCCTTTGCCAAGCTGCAAGGTTTAATTAATAAAACCCTGCGTTTGCCGATGCACATGATGATCAATCTGATTATCTTTGCAGCGATGCTGGTTCTGGGCGGCATGATGGCGTTCACGGGCCAAATTGATCCGACTATATTGCTGATTTTCTTTGTGCTGACGATTGTTTTCGGCATTATGTTTACGCTGCCAATCGGTGGTGCTGATATGCCGGTGGTGATATCGCTGTTTAATGCATTAACCGGTCTGGCAGTAGCATTCGAAGGTTTTGTTCTGCAAAACGCCGCAATGATTATTGCCGGTACCGTGGTGGGCTCATCCGGTACACTGCTGACACAGTTAATGGCAAAGGCAATGAATCGTCCTATCTCTAATGTTCTGTTCTCAAGCTTTGGTTCTGCCGACGGCAGTGCGGCCGATGAAGAAGTGGAAGGCAGCATGAAAGAAGTGCAGGCACCGGATGCTGCCATCATGATGGCTTATGCCAGCAAAGTGATCATTATTCCGGGTTACGGTATGGCGGTTGCACAGGCGCAACATAAACTGGCCGAGCTGACTAAAGTGCTGGAAGCTCGTGGTGTGGAAGTGAAATACGCGATTCACCCGGTAGCAGGTCGTATGCCAGGTCACATGAATGTGTTGCTGGCTGAGGCCGGTATTGATTATGACAAGATTTATGATCTTGAAGATATTAACCCGGAGTTCCCGACCTCTGAAGTGGCGTTGGTTATCGGTGCGAATGATGTGGTTAACCCGGTTGCACGTACTAATCCGGAAAGCCCGATTTATGGTATGCCGATTCTGGATGCAGACCGTGCTCAGAATTGCATCGTGATCAAGCGGGGGCGTGGTGCCGGTTTCTCTGGAATCGAAAATCACCTGTTCTATGCCAATAACACACAAATGTTATACGGCGACGGCCAGAAGATGGTTGGCGAGCTGGTTGCCGGTGTCAAAGAACTCGGTTAAGCAGGCTGTATTGCAGTCTGTTATAGCAGACTGAAGCAGCAGCTTTAAGCTAAAAGGCGGTCCGCAAGGGCGGCCTTTTTTTATGTTGACGGGTTTTGAGTTAATATGAGTTTTAAAATTTAGTGTGGTGATTATGAATCCTGTTGAAGCGTGTAAAGCCTGGGTTGAACAGGTGGTGATTGGACAAAACTTTTGTCCCTTTGCCAAAAAGGAATTTGATCAGCAGCGGATTCACTTTCAGTTATGTGACGAAAGCGGTACTGATAAGGCATTGCAATGCCTTATCGATGAATGCCAGCGACTGGATCAGGATCCGAATATTGAAACCACGCTGATTATTTTCAGTAGCTTGTTGCAAGACTTCGATGAATTCTGGGGTTTTACCGAGATGGCAGAACAGCTTATGCAACTGCAGTCTTATGACGGTATATACCAGCTCGCGAGTTTTCATCCGGAATATTGTTTTGATGGTGAAGATAAAAATGATGCCGCCAATTACACCAATCGCTCACCGTTGCCGATGTTACACCTGATCAGAGAACAATCGATGCAACAGGCATTGGCCAGTTACCCAGATCCGGCATCGATTCCAGATAATAATATTGTAAAAGCAAGGCAGCTGGGGACGGCGTATTTTTCAGCGCAACTGGCCGCCTGTAAAAAAGCCGGCAAGGAAAATGAATAATGAGCGGGCTTAGTGTCAGTGAGCTGTATATACACCCGGTTAAATCATTGGCATCGCTGCCTGTCGATTCGGCTATGGTGGATCAATTCGGGCTGACAAATGACCGGCGCTGGATGCTGGTGGATACCGATGGCGTGTTTATTACTCAGCGCTTTATTCCGTCGATGTGTCTGATAACAGCGCTGATCGAGCACAATCGCTTGCGGCTAACGGCCGCTAATATGCCGGCTATTTATATTGATGAAAAAGACCATGGCGCTGTCACCATGGTAACAGTCTGGAATGACCGTTGTCAGGCACTGGACTGTGGTGATGCAGTGGCAGACTGGCTCAGCCGGTTTTTAAAAAAAGACTGCCGACTGGTGTATTTTCCGCAGCATGAAGTACGACAGGTCGATTTGGATTATGCCAAAGCGGGTGATAAAACCGGGTTTAGTGACGGCTTCCCGTTGTTGTTGATATCGCAGGCATCACTTGATGATTTAAATAGTCGCTTAACACATGCAGTAGCAATGCCGCGTTTTCGTCCGAATATAGTCATCAGTGGCTGTGAGGCATTTGCAGAAGACCAGTGGCAAGCAATCCGCATCGGTGATCTCACATACCGGCTGGTAAAACCGTGCAGCCGCTGCAGTATTCCTGGAATAAATCCTTTGACAGCTCAGCGTGAGACGGAGTTGCTACAAACCCTGCGAAGCTACCGGATGAAAGATAATAAAGTCTACTTTGGGCAGAATGTAATTGCTGATAATATAGGGCTGATAAAAAAAGGTATGGCAGTAGAGCTCATAGGATAGAACGGAGCCGGTATTATTTTCCGGCTATCAGTCAGTGATTAATGGATATTTTCTGGATTAGTGCGTGATTAGTTTTCATTTTACAGACCGGTTATACAGGTCGATTACGGTTTTGCTGTTTAAAACGGTTTTGTTATTGTCGTTGCTGAGTGTGCCGGCTTATGCCAAGCCGCCTCTGCATATTTTATCGTCAGATAATCCTGAGAGCCGGGCAAATAACTCATTTATTTTTATCCCGCAGGGTAAAAAAATCCCGCAAGGTATAAAGCGTGGCAGCAAAGAAAGTTTTCTGAAACCACAGGTTCCTTTTGTGGTTGATTTGCCGGTGGAGATCAAGCCGACTGCTTTATTGCAATGGCATATCATCACCAGCCGGGAAACTTATGGTGAGATAAATCTTTTATCCAAATATCATATGGAAAAAGTTAAATCTGAGGGCGAAGTTATCTGGAGCTCAGATATTTTGCGCAACGATACAGTCGACAGAACACGACTGGTTTTTAAACCGGATCAGTTAGTGCATTACCCGGCAATTTATAAGCGGGGTCGCGGATCGAATGGTAAACGTCGCTCAAAAGGCGGAGGTACGGTTGAGATCGACTTTAAGCGGTTTAATCCGAGAATTGCATACTATATTGAAGCGGTGGTGACGGATATTGAAAAACAGGAGTTGATTCAGTACACCGGCAAGATTGCGATGGACAATAAAGACATGATCCGTCAGGAATACATTAATCATTATAATATTAACCGTTACGGGCGTGGTGAAAACGGAAATATTCCGGTGCCACTGCGCAGCGAAATCACTAAGACGCCTTCGGTTAATATCCATCTTCTGGGGAATTCCATATCCGAAAGCAGTTATGGCTTGATGATTGACGATGGGGTGGCCAGTATTGCAGGCCTTATTGCTGATTTATATGAACAGTCTAAAAATAAACATTTTAAAACAAAACAGAAATTTTTAGATCTGAATGGTCGTGAGCTTACGATACCTGATACAAAGTTATGGCTCAGCGGAGGCTGGAGAAATCCGGAAAGAAATGAATGGTTTAGTAATGCACTGAATGGTATTCATCAGCGAGGCGGTGCGATAGATATGGTGGCGAATGTTCCTCACAACGATAAACGTTCAGCGATTATTTACTGGTTTCTATGGAATATGCTGGAAAACCAGAATTATATAAAAGCCTTTTGGCAGCTGGAAACACATGGCCGGGCGATGACGACAAAAGAATATCAGGAAGATATTGAGCCCTTAAACGGGATTCCCGATGCTTTCGATAAAGCAGATCATATACACATTAATATAAAGTATGACTGATTATGAATAAATTATTATTGCTGATTATTTGTTTGCTGCCTGGTGTCACTTCGGCATCGGTATTTGATGATGCTTATAATATGCCTGCGCAGGGTTTTCTCCGGGAGGCTAGCCGGGTAGCGATTTATGCCAAAGAAAATGTCGGGCTGGATATAAAGCAGCAGCTTACTGAGCTGCAGTATCTGAGTGGCAAACTACAGGCTTTCGAAACGCAGCAGATTAAAAATCCAGTGTACTGGTTTGTCAGAGGCCTGCACGCCAGAAATCTGGCGAGTTATTATCAGCAGATTGCGGATAAAAATCGCGTTGAAGAATATATTCAGGATAAAAATAGCTACTATCAGCGGGCGATGGATCTGGATAAGGCCTCGTCTATAAAATTATCGGCAGCTGCTTATGCGGTGATGAAACCGGGTCTGCCAGATGTGCTGAAGCAACGGGCGATTGAGACCGAATTAAATCTCGGCGGCAGCGGTGAAGATGATTCATATTACTGGTATTTGCACTGGAGCAATATCAATGCTTTGTCGCAGCAAAATCGTTTTGCAGAGGCGCAGCTGGCGCTTGATAAAATGCAGAAAGAGCTGCAAGAAAAAGGTATGTCTGACAGTGTTTATGTGAGTTTGCTAAATAAAGCCGAGGCTGAAGTGACAGAGCAGAAGCGTCAGCTTGAGTCGGAGAAAAAGTCTACACAGAATCAGCCGGCTGTGACAAAAGATAACCCGCTGTCTGAGTTTGTCGAAGAATACCTTTATTTCCTGATCTGGTTTGCCAGTATTCTGTTGGTGTTGCTACTGGCGCTGCTTTTTTATCTGTACGAAAAAAAGCGCAAGTCGCGCTAAGTGAGTGTTGCTCTCATCATTGACTTGCTGTTTTTTGCTGTTCTTGTGCGGCCTGTTGGCGCAGGCTGTTTGTGACCTGCTTGATAACGACGGACTCGCTGTTGTCTGCATAAACCATGTAGACCGGGATATTAAACTGTGGGCTCTGCGGTAGCTGGAATAATCGGCCGCTTTCAAGCAAGGGCTCGGCCATTCGCAGTGGTACAAAACAAGAGCCGCCATTACTTAATATAATCTGTACCCCGAGCCAGCCGATATTGACTGTCTGGGCTGGCCGTTCGAGCTCAGGGTAATGACTGCTGTGCTGAGCATGGAAAGCTGGTCCCCAGTCGACATAGATATAATCCTGATCGGGCCAGGCCTTGTCGGGGTCGGTTGTCAGTAATACCAGTGTTTCGTCAAACAACTGTTCAATGCGCAGGCCGGGGCTGTGCTGAGGCGTGTACATCAGCGCGACGTCCATTGTGCCCTCTATCATGCGGCGCATCAGGTCTTCTTCAAAGCCAATTTCACTGCGAATTGAAATATCCGGTGAGCTGCGCCGCATTTCACCGACCCAGCGCGGTAAAAACACCTCCCACAAAGCTATTCGAGCACCGATTGTAATACTGGCCCGATAGCGACTGGGTAGGCCGACATCATGCCGAGCCTGATCCAGCGTCAGTAAGATTGATTGCGCGTGATGCACCAGCCGTTTACCGGCTGCAGTCAGCTTAGCGCCTGAGCGGTTACGGATAAACAGGCTGACACCGAGGTCGTTTTCAAGAGTCTGAATACGGCTGCTGACAGTGGACTGGGTGACATAAAGACGAGAAGCGGCTTGCAGAAAGCTGCCGTTGGCCACCACCGCAAGAAAGGTTTTTATCTGATCGGTATCCATCTATTTAATATCGGATTAATCGATATTAATGTCAATTATTAATCGTTTGTCTTATATATAACTTCGCTTATATAGTACCGTCTATGCAGTTGAACGACGTTGTCTTGACGATAACAGAGCTTTGAATTTAGAAAAGGTGGTAACAATGATCTGTATCAGCGTAAAAATGAAATTTGGTAAGGAAGTGCTTAAACGGGTGCCAGTTGAACTGATTCTGGATAATCAGTGCCGCGTTGGGCCACAAGCTACTGATCGTGCAGGCATGGTTTGTTTTGATCAGCCGGTCAGTAGTGGCAAAGTTATGGTCGCTGGGGTGGAGCGTTATCAGGGTCGGCTTGAAGGCGATATAGATATTGAGCTGTGGAGTCTTGCAGAAACCGGCTTTAGTTCTGATGGCGCCACCACAACAACACGTGGCAGCAACGCCTACCCGAATATGACAACCCGTACGGTGGAGGTTGCTGGTCGAGAAATTATGACAGACAGCGAGGGCTATCTGGTAGACCCGGCTGACTGGTCCGAAGAGTTTGTTCGCCAGCAAGCTGAGCAGGAAAGTTTGCAGCTGACCGCAGAGCATTGGGAAATGATCCGTTTTCAGCGCAGCTGGTTTGCCGATAACGGGCGCCAGGCAACGGTACGCGACATGATAAAGTATTTTCGCAAACACTGGGATGCAGAGCGTGGCAGTAATCGCTACCTGCACAAAATTTTCCCCTATGGTGGTCCGCAAAAACAGGGTAATCGTCTGGCCGGTTTGTTGCGTACTAAAGGCGAGCACTGATCGATCTGTGGGCGTTGTGATTGCGAAAGCTGTTCTGTGAACCCGGTGTATTGATTTAACCACTTGCTGGGATGACTACTTTCGGTTCGGCTTGAAGAAAAACCGGCTGAGAAATAACTCGCTTAATAATTTATGGGTGATTAGATTTGAGCGAAGACAGAACATCAGTAGCTGTTCGTTATCAGCTGACATCAAGTATTGCAGCAGGCTATGGTGTATAATTGTCATTTTATTAATGTCGGTCATATTATGTCGGGATTAACACTTTATTCGATTATTGAGACGCCTTTGCATCCGGATCTCTCGGCCGTCTATAAAGAATTTGCCATGACCGAGCTCAAATTTAATTCGATGCGTAAGGCTATTGCCAGCCTGAAAAATCAGCTGCCAGATATTATTGTTGCTGATTTTATTTATGGTTATGGCAGCAATTATGCAGGTGCTAATGTCTCTAATCTTGATGTTTTTTTGCGCAGTCTTGAAGCCTACGGCAAGATGGCAAAAATAATTGTATTAGTGGATAAAGAAGAACAGGAGTTTGTTGTTAAATTGCATGAACTATTCCCACTTTCTATGGCGCTGTTATATCCGGTCAGACCGGAGCATATGCAAACTGTGCTGAAAGAGCTGGGTTATTAGTATGAAAATCTGGGTTGATGCTGATGCCTGTCCGAATGTTATTAAAGAAATATTATTTCGCGTTGCGAAAAGAGCAAAGCTGAATATTACCTTTGTTGCAAACCAGTATATAAAAATTCCATCATCGCCGTTTCTGGCATCATTGCAGGTGTCGTCTGGCTTTGATGTTGCTGATGACGAAATTGTGCGGCTGCTGGCAGCCGGTGACCTAGTGATCAGTGCAGATATCCCGCTGGCAGATGAGGTCATTGAGAAAGGTGGTTTTGTACTCAGCCCCAGAGGTGAAATGCTGACAAAAGACAATATAAAACCGAGGCTTCAGGTCAGAGACATGATGGAGGCGGTAAGAAACTCTGCGATTGAAATGGGTGGTGGGCAGCCAGCCTTTGGACAGAAAGATAAGCAGACCTTTGCTAATGCGCTGGATCGCTTTGTTGCCAGATATCACCGGCCGCTTGACTGAAAGATGGCAGTGTCCGCTAAAATATTGTGGCTGATCAGTATGATATCGCTGTGTCCTTTGTTGTTGCCTGATGCTAAGGCGCAGAGCAATGAACTAAGGCTGGCGGTCGCCAGTAATTTCGCTGCCACTTTAAAAGAGTTGCGGGAAGATTTCAAATTAAAAACACGGCGTAGTTTTTCAATAAGTCAGGCTTCTACCGGCAAGCTATATGCACAGATCGTTCATGGCGCACCTTATGATATTTTTATGGCAGCCGATTCGAAGCGACCTGAATTACTGGCCGAGCAGGGGCTGGCTTTTGAACCTGTGGTATATGGCCGCGGACAGCTGACTTTGGTCATAAAAAAAACACCCAGCGTGAATTGTGCTGATCCTGTCTTGTCGGTACTGAATAAAAAAAATTTTAATAAACTGGCGGTTGCCAGTGCCAAAACGGCTCCCTATGGTGTCGCTGCCGAAGAGTTTATCAGAGCCGCTGATAAATGGAATGAGCTGGAGCCGAGTCTGGTCAGGGGTGAAAGCGTGCTGCAGGCATTTCATTATCTCGAATCCGCTAATGCCGATGCCGGTTTGATCGCCAGTTCATTACTGACTGAGTCAGATGGGCAGTTGTCCGGGCGATATTGTCAGTGGCAGATTCCATTGCAATCTTACCGGTCGCTGGAGCAGAAAATGGTGATTTTAAAAAACACCAACAAGCTTGCACTGGCGAGACTGTTTAGTGAGTATTTAAAATCTGAAGGCGCAAAAGCAATTATAAAAAGTAATGGTTATCTTGTTGATTAAGCGAAGAGGTGTCGCGAGTGTTATTGCCTGATTTGGGGCCGTTGCTACTAACTGTCAAGCTGGCCTTTATTTCAACCTCGGTGTTGATTGTAATCGGTACGCCAGTAGCCTGGTGGCTGGCAACAACACGCTGTCGCATCAAACCATTCGCAGAGGCGATAGTGGCATTACCAATTGTGCTGCCACCGACGGTGATGGGCTTTTATTTATTAATCTTATTCAGTCCGCAGGGCGCACTAGGCAGTTTCTGGTACGAGCTTAGTGGTCAAGCACTGACCTTTAATTTTTTTGGCCTGGTAGTGGCGTCGGTACTATACAGTTTGCCTTTTGTTGTTCAGCCTTTGCAGAGTGCATTTGAATCGGTTGGAAAGGATTTGATGGAGGCAGCTTATACGCTGGGTGCAAAACCGCTGGATGCTTTTTTTAGTGTGGCAGTGCCGTTAGCTAAAAGAGGTTATCTGACGGCGATAGTGTTGGGCTTCTCTCATACCTTGGGTGAGTTTGGAGTGGTGTTAATGATCGGCGGTAATATACCTGGTGAAACACGACTGATATCGATAGCTATTTATGATCATGTTGAAAGTCTTGAATACGCTCAGGCACATACACTGTCTCTAATTTTGTTGGCGTTTGCTTTTGTCTCAATGCTGCTGATGTATCTGATTAACCAGCGGAGCAAAGCATAAAATGACGGCGGCTAATTATTGTTCTGTGCAACTTATTAAAGATGGCTTTGAATTAAACGCTGAGTTTGAAATTCCGCAGAAAGGCGTGCTGGGTATTTTTGGGCACTCAGGCTCTGGCAAGACAACATTATTACGTTGTCTTGCAGGGCTTGAAGATAAGGCGAGTGGACGAATTATATTTAATGATTGCGAATGGCTGAATGATAAAAAAAGTCTGTCATCTCAACAAAGAAATATTGCTTACGTTTTTCAAGATAGCCGTTTGTTTCCACACCTGACGGTTTTAAAAAATTTGCAGTATGGCGTCAAGCGCTCTGCTAGTGAGCTGCAATATAACTGGGATTCTTTATTGCAGCTTTTGAATATAGAAAACTTGCTGGAACGAAAACCCGAGACATTGTCCGGCGGAGAAAAACAACGGGTGGCTATCGCACGATCATTGCTGAAAAATCCGCAGTTGCTGTTGATGGATGAGCCAATGGCATCGCTGGATGCGGCGCATAAAAATGAAATCATCCCTTATTTAGAGACGCTGCATGAAACATTAAATATTCCACTTGTTTATGTTAGTCATAGTCTGCAGGAAGTGTCACGTTTTTGCGATAGGGTGCTGGTGCTGGAATCTGGCAAAGTGATTTATAGTGATACTGTTTCAAAAGCTTTGAGTTCGGCAGATTCACCATTGCTGAAGACGCAGAATGCGGTGGCGGTTTTTGATGCGGTGGTGTCTGAGCTGGATGCTGAGTTTTGTCTGTCTTCTCTGATAACAGATAACGGGACTGTGTTGCAGGTAAAAGGTCTGCATGAAGCTGGAAGAAAACTTCGTTTGCGAATTAATGCCGCAGATGTCAGTCTCAGTAAGTCACGAGTTGTCGATAGCAGTATTTTAAATATTCTTTTGGCCAAGGTTGTGGCTGTTGTTGATGAAACCGACAGTGAAGTGCTGTTGCAGTTGTCGGTTAATGAGGATATTTTTCTTTCAAGAATTTCAAAAAAGTCGTTTAGTCTTTTAAATCTAACAATAGATTCTGATATATTTATTCAGATTAAGGGTGTGGTTCTGCAGTCGCTGCTGGATTAATACAATGCTGCCATATTAATGGAATAAGTTTCCGCTGAAGCAGATTTAACAATACGGTCATCGGTTTTCCAGAGCTCAATGTCTTTGACCGTAACCAGACCTTTTATGTGCTTGTTATAAACGATTCTGACTTTAGGGTTCAGTAAATCTTTCTCTCCCTGTTCGATCACAATCGCAATACTGCCTGAAGCCAATTCAACCAGTGTCCCTATCGGATAGATACCAAGGCAACGAATAAATTGCTTAACCAGATCAGGATTAAAGTGATGATTGCTCCATTCAAGAAGTTTTTTCAGCGCCATATTCGGTTCCCAGGCACTTTTATAGACGCGTATCGAAGTCAGTGCGTCATAAACATCGACAATACTCGACATCTGTCCGACCTGTGATATCTCATCGCCTTTCAGCCCCAGAGGGTAGCCAGTGCCATCAACTCTTTCGTGATGCATAGCAGCTACATCGAGTGCGGCCTGAGTTATCCCCGGTTTGTCTTCGAGTAATTCCTTGGAATAGACAACGTGGGATTTCATAATGTTAAATTCATTTTCATCCAGCTTGTCAGGCTTGTTAAGAACATTGTCAGGCGTCATCATTTTGCCAATATCATGCAGCATGCCACCGATTGCAATTTCTTTTATTTTGCCTATATCAAAACCCATAGCACGACTAAAGGTGATCATTAATCCGGCAACACTGACTGAGTGCATAAAGGTGTAATGGTCTTTGTCTTTGAGCCTGCTTAAGCTGATGAGTGCATCTTTATTGCGAAAGACTGATTCAACTAACTGCTCAGAGATCGGCTCAACGCGTTCTATATCTACCTGTTTACCGAGCCGAATATCACTCATGAGGTCTTGCATGATATTGTGAGCATCTTTATAAATGCCACGGGCACGTTCCAGTTCTTGCTGTACCGGTATCTGGTTCTCTAATGCATCGTTGTCACTGCCGACTTTAACTGTTTCCTTTGTCAGTGCGTTGTCTACTTCAATCACGCTGGCTGCATCTTGTATATCAAGACCTTTGTTGGTATCGATATACATACCCTTGATGCCGGTGTTGTGGATTTTTTGTATCAGTTCATCACTAGTGACAGCAAACTGGCTGGAGCTGAAGTTGTGTTCGAGGCAGCTGGCGTCCAGATTACTTATGTACATGCCAACTTGAAGTTGATCAGAATGGATCTTTTTTATCATTGCTAAGGTTTATCTGTAAAGGTAGCCAAAGTATAGTGGTTGAAATAATTATAGTGTGGATGAAATGTTACAGTTTTGTATCAGCTAGCTCGATGATGCGATATTGTCCCGGTGCTATATCCTGTAGCTCCCAGCGGCCAATTTTATAGCGGATGAGTCGCAGTGTAGGAAAACCAACCGCCGCCGTCATGCGTCTGACCTGACGGTTTTTGCCTTCACTGATGCTCAGTTGAAGCCAGCTGGTAGGGATGTTTTTACGCTCACGGATAGGTGGTGTACGTGGCCAGAGAGTATCTGGCTGAGGGATTTTTTTGGCTTGTGCCGGGCGGGTTTTGCCGTCTTTTAAGCTGACGCCTTTGCGCAGATTTATTAAAGCAGTATCATCAATCTCGCCTTCGACCTGTACCCAGTAGGTTTTTGCCTGTTTGAATTTAGGATCTGAAATTCGGTGTTGTAGTTTACCGTCATCGGTTAGCAGTAACAGGCCTTCACTGTCACGATCCAGTCGTCCGGCAGCATAGACTCCGGGGATATCGATATAGTCTTTAAGTGTGCTGCGGCCATCATCGTCGGTAAACTGGCAAAGCACATCAAACGGTTTATTAAAAAGTATCAGTTTGCTCATGTCAGATAGTAAGCCATTTCTTTCGGCGCATTTCCCCGGCATCAAGCTGATCAAATAACTGGTGGATCAGTTCCTGTTCGATACCCTGCCAGAGGATGTCCTGTTTGGGGCCTTGGAACTGCGCATCGATGACGATGGTGGTAAGTTTTTTGGTCATCGGTAGGATCTCCTGGTGCTCTTGCAGCAGATTTTGTACCCGGGCCGAGCCTCTGAACTTCATTTTTGAAATCTGATCGATGTTTTCAAGAATCTGTTCGACTGTCTGATACTTGTTGAGAATACGTGAAGCGAGCGTATAACCAATGCCGGGAATTCCCGGTATATTGTCGACCTTATCCCCCGACAGTGCCAGCATGTCAGCAATCTGATCTGGGCGGACACCAAATTGTTTTTCCACACCCTTTTGGTCAAGCATATTGTCACGGGCATAATCCCACCAGAAGTCATCTTCGCCGGCGACCAGTTGCGCGAGGTCTTTGTCGGCACTGATGATGGTGATGGCAAAGCCCTGTTGACGGAGGCGGTGTGCCAGAGTACCGATAATATCATCGGCTTCAAAACGATTGCTCGAGTAATCGGCAATACCGGCAGCGCGACAAAAATCGCGGCAATAACCAAACTGACGTTTCAGCTCTGCCGGAGCCGGTGGACGATTGGCCTTGTATTCAGCATAGATTTCACGTCGATAAGAGTTAGTCTGACTGGCATCAAAGGCACAGGCAATATAACTGCTGCCGCTACTGGCACCAATTTTTTTGATCAGCTCAAACAAGAACTCTGAAAAACCGTAGACGGCATTGGCCGGATTGCCGTCGCTATCGCTAATATCGTCATCAAAAACATGCCAGGCTCGAAAAATATAGATACTGGAGTCGATCAGATAGGCGCGGGGTTTAGGCTTTGGGTTCATGTGGCGTATTGTAATCGGCCTGCTGCCTTAGTGGAAATATTACTGTGGTTAGAGGTATTATGAGATAACCATCACTATTTTGTTGATTGGCTGGCTTGAGCGCTGAAATTGCAGGAACGTTATGCTAAATTATTACGTTATAATTATAAATAGTTATTGAGGTAATGGAGCAGCGATGAAAACGGAATCATACCAGATAGATAACAGCACAGAATACCGTCGTGTTAAAAGGATTTTATCGAAAAAGACCCAACCCGGTAAAATCATGCGTTTCCTGATGAATGCGTTTGAATCATATCGCCAGGCTCGTAAATTAGGCTGGTCCCGACCCTGGAATAAATACAATTTAACGGTATTTCAAAGTTTCAGACTTAATTTCTCTAAAGACTCCGTCATGCACGAGCAAGCCTCTCGCATTCTTCAAAATCATATCGCCATGCCGGCCTCAGCAAAGCATTTCATTAAAGAACTTTTAGCGGATAACGAGCATTTAACCGGTTTTGTTTTTGTTCATGATTATCAGGACGGCGAACAGTTATACGAAGGCGTGACCTATAGTCTGGGCCGGGTTAAGGACAAAAAATACAGAGACCGGATTGATTTAATACTAGAGTCACCTGTTTATGCTGGAAAAAGTCAGGGATTGTCACGAATTCGGGTCTATATCGATCCGTTTATGCTGGCTAAAGAACCGCTCTGGTCTAGTACGCATTCTGAGAATTTATCGCATGATGTGTATGAGTTATTTGATCAGCTAGCCAATTGCTCATGGCAATGGCCCGCTGAAGCAGGCCGAAGTTGGAATCACTGGACGGCCGATTACATTAATTATTTCGGGCCACGTCAGAAAATGCTGGCAACGAGTTACTTTTATCAGGCCGATCGGCCCAAGACCAGGGTTCAGCGCCGGACTGAACAAGCGGCATAATGAATCCGCTGGTTCATAATCATCAGGCAGAGTTCGCTCTGCCTTTTTTATGCTGAAAATGGGCCGGAAGCTATGGCGTCTGCTTAACAGAAGTCGCTATCTGATTAAGCTTATTATTGGCTTCCGGGCTTTAAAAAGCGCCTCAGATATCCCAAAGCAGCAACGTGCCAGACGGGCGCTGTTACAACAATTCTCCGATGCCCGTGGCGTCACGATGAAAGTGGGGCAGTTGATTGCTGCGGCCGCTGCACCTGACGATGAGCTGTCGGTGCTGACTAAATCGATTAGCCCTGTTCCGTTAAAACAGATCTTGCCAGCGATTGAGCAAGCACTGGGCTGTGGCTGGCAGCAAGTCTTTAAATCGATCGATCAATCCTTTGCGGCCGCATCACTGGGTCAGGTACATCATGCGGTGTTGCTCAACGGTGATGAGGTGGCTATTAAAGTACAGTATCCCGGAATTGACGAGGCGATCAGTGCGGAAATGAGTCTGCTGGGTTTACTACCAAAGGCCGGGCCAGTGAAGCAATGGCAGTTTGATCTGGATGCCTATCGGCAGGCATTAAAAGACAATATGCAAGCCGAGCTGGATTACCGACACGAAGCCGATACCCAGAGCTTTTTTCACAAACATTTGATGTTGCCCGGGCTGGTTGTGCCTAAAGTGTATGCCGATTTAACGCGCCAAACACTGTTAGTGCAGAGTTGGGAAGAAGGCCAGTATATTGAATCGGTAGCAGGCTGGAGCCAGCCTGCGCGTGAAAAAGTAGCCAAAACACTGCTCGCACTGTTACTGAAAAGTCTGTTTCAGATCAGACGTTTACACGCCGACCCGCATATGGGTAATAGTTATTACCGCTTCAATGCTGAGCAGGGCGTAGAAATCGTGTTAATGGATTTTGGTTGTAGTATCGAGCTGACAGAGCAACAAAGTCTGGCCTTATTGAAACTGATTATTGCCAGCAAAGAGAAGTTGCCAATAGCACCGTTAAAGTATTTTCAGGCGATGGGTTTTGAGAGCCAGAAGCTACGGCATATAGAGCCTTATTTACCCAAATTGTGTGAATATTTATTTCAGCCTTTTATCTGCACCAATAAATTTGCATTGCAGCAGTGGATGTTGGCAAAAAACATCAGCGAATTATTAGCTGAGCAGCGCTGGTGGTTTCGCTCTGCCGGGCCAGCAGAGCTGATTTTTGTGATGCGTGCCTTTCAGGGACTGGCGCAACAGCTGCTTTTAGTAAAAGCCGATATTAACTGGTGGCAGGTTTTGCTTGAAAGTATTCCCGCAGAGTTACTGAACAGGGCGCGAAACTTCGAACCGACAGATATTGCGGTGACAAATGATTCTGGCGTTTTAACACTAAAAGCGATTGCCCGCAGTTTAAAAGTGAAGGTAAGTCATGCTGGGCTGACCAAAGTTGAAGTTGATTTGCCAGCAGAAGCAGTACTGGAGCTGGAAGCCTTTATTCCGCAAGATATTCAGCTAAAATTGAAGCAGACATCTGATATCAATCTGCAAAATATTCAGGAAAATGTCAGACGCAGCGGTCTCGCTGCGCAGTCGGTTTTTGACTTTGAAGAAGGTGAGTCGCGTTATCAGGTCTGGCTTGAATAGATTAAGTAAGAGGCAGCGGTTAATGATACAAAAAATGGGTGAACAGCGGAAAAGTAAGCGCTTTTCGTCGCAGGGGAATCTGCAGTCTGAAATCATTGTCTCTGTGGATTACCCGGAACTGGCTGGCAAGAACATAGCCTGTGAATCGGTAAATATTTCAGCTCAGGGCATCCAGATTATATTGAAGCAACATGTGCCGGTTGATACGGTACTCGATTTGTGGATTTCAGTGGATAAAAACCAGCAAAAAAGTTTTCATTTGCAGGCAAAAGTTTGCTGGATTAAACGTACTCAGGATGAGCTGAATTATCAGGCAGGACTGGATATTTCAGTCACTGATAACAAAGAGCTGCAACAGTGGGCGGCGCTGGGGCTGGATACCTGATCAGACCGCTGCTGTCTGATATACACCACTTGTCAGAGATATCTATATTTTTTTTAAATTATGATTAAACTATTGATGGCTATTCGCTTAATCTGTTTGAATTATTTCAAATAGCGGGATGGACAAGTAATTTATCAGGATGATGAATAAGGAGATATTATGTTAAAGCCATTCAATAATCGCAAAAATAACCGTTATGCCAGACAAGATCGTATAACTGCGCAAGTGCTGGCGTCGATGCAACCGGGGTACGGTGATAAAAACAGCTGGCCTGCTAAAACACTGGATATTTCCAGACGTGGTCTGCGTATTATGGGCGGTGACAGTCTGCCTGTCGGTTCGGTGCTGGATTTATGGGTTGAGATTGCCGGCCTGAAAGGAAAATTCCACCTCAATAGTGAAGTGCGTTGGTCCAGTATTGATGATCGTCTGGGTTATGTGATGGGCGTAGAGTTGCGGGAAGGTCTGGGTAGTGATATCGGTCACTGGGAACGTCTGTTTGAAAAAAAATCTTCCAACAGAACGCGGCACGGTAAAACGGATGCCTGGGGTAATGCGATTTAATAACATGACAGAGACTGTTCGGTTAATCAGTATCTGATAACCGGATAATGTGAGCGCTTCTCCGGTTTATAATGCGGTTAGCGATGCGATGTCTTTTTTAACCATCTCAACCGAGCGATAGAATTCTTGTCGTTCGGCGTCATTAAGTTCAAGCTCAATTATTTTTTCAACACCGTGTTTTCCTAATACAGTCGGCACGCCTATTGCGATGTCATCACAGTCGTATTCGTTATTGAGGATGGCCACAGAAGGCAGGATGCGTTTTCGGTTATGCACAATGGCATCGACCATAGTCGCAACGGCAGCAGCAGGGGCGTCATAGGCACTGCTGTTTTGTCTTAAAGCGAGAATTTCCGCGCCGCCGTTTCGGGTGCGCTCAACTATTTCAGCAATGGTTTTTTCAGGCAGAAAATTAGCAACCGGTATGCCGGAGATGGTTGTGTATCGCATCATAGGTACCATTGAATCACCATGACCTCCGAGTACCATGGCATCGATATCGAGTGATGAGTAGCCGCTTTCCATCGCTATAAAACTGGCCATCCGGGTGGCATCTAATACCCCGGCCTGACCAAACACCCGGTTACGTGGCCAGCCAGATGTTTTCCATGCCCGGTAGGTCAGAATATCGACCGGATTGGAAACAAAAAGTAGCATCGCATCGGCCGCATATTGCATGGCATGATTGACAATTTGATCGGTGATTTTTACGTTGGTTTCCAACACATCGGAGCGTGACATACCGGGTTTTCTGGGTATGCCGGCGGTAATAATAATTAAATCAGAGTCGGCCATCATCTCAGGTTTGCTGCTGCCTGTGACTTTGCAGTCAAAGCGAAACAGCGGAGCATCTTCCTGAATATCAAGTGCGGCGCCTTCGGCGGCACCTTCTCTGACGTCGATCAGTACCAGTTCCCGGCACATATCCCGGCTGGCCAAAAACTGAGCGGTTGATTCACCAACACGGCCAGCGCCGACAATACTGATCTTGTTCATGATGCTCTCCCTATCTGCAAACACGGCATAACATTAGTGGTTACTTTAAGTGTAGCAGCAGATTTTGAAAGCGGGATTTAGCGCGCCTGATTACTTAACCAGATCGAGCCGGGCAACACCGGATTCGATTGCAGCTTCAGCAACCGCTGCCGGAATGCGTTCAAGTAAGCGAGGGTCTGTTGGTTTCGGAATGATGTATTCCGGTCCGAATTCAAGGTTTTCTAATCCGTAGGCTTCGAGCACTTTTTTAGGTACTGGCTCATGCGCTAGAGCACTGATCGAATGGACACAGGCAATTAACATTTCTTGTGATATTTTGCTGGCGCGAACATCGAGAGCGCCGCGGAAAATATACGGGAAACCGAGTACATTATTGATCTGGTTTGGATAGTCACTGCGTCCGGTTGCCATCACCAGGTCATCACGGGTTAAGTGTGCAAGCTCGGGTAGGATTTCAGGGTCAGGGTTTGATAAAGCAAAGACGATTGGGCGCTCGGCCATCGATGCCAGCATATCTTTTGATAATAAGTCAGGGCCAGATACACCGATAAAGACATCGGCACCGTTGATTGCATCAGTCAGTGTGCGTAATTCTGTTTCCACTGCAAATTGTTGTTTGTATTTATTTAAGTCAGTGCGCTGAGAATGAATAATGCCATTTCGATCGACCATAAAGAGATTTTCTTTGGGTGCTCCCAGTGCGTGGAGTAGCTTCATCGAGGCGATGCCGGCTGCTCCTGCGCCCAGACAGACTACCCGTACCTGATCGATTTTCTTGTCCTGAAGTTTTAATGCGTTTTCAAGACCGGCAGCAATAATAACGGCCGTGCCATGCTGGTCATCGTGGAAGACCGGTATATCAAGCATGTCTTGCAGTTTTTCCTCGATTTCAAAACATTTAGGTGCGGTGATATCTTCCAGATTAATGCCGCCAAATGTCGGTGCAATCCGGGCTACAGTATCGATAAAGTCCTGTGGGTCATCGGCATCGACTTCGATATCAAACACATCGATATTGGCAAAGTGCTTGAATAAAACTGCCTTGCCTTCCATTACCGGTTTGCCTGCAAGTGAACCGACATTACCCAGGCCCAGTACAGCGCTGCCATCGGTGATGACGCCGACTAGGTTACCTTTAGCGGTGTACAGATAAGCATCTTCAGGGTGTTTTGCAATCGCTCGTACCGGCTCGGCCACACCGGGTGTATAAGCCAGTGATAAATCGCTCTGGGTTTCACAGGGCTTGCTGGTTTCTACGCTGATTTTCCCAGGTTTCGGGTTTTGGTGGTAATCAAGGGCGGCACGTTTGAATTCTGAAGACATTAGGTGTTTATTCCGGTTATTAATCGGTGAGTACAAAAAAATTGTAATCACGGCTAAGCTAAATTTGCTCAGATAAGTCTACCATTTGAGCAGCCAGTCTGACGACGTTTTTGTAAATATGTTTGGTATTTATTGCGTTTCAATCGAAGTGGGGTGGCGCAATCTAAGCTGTGCTTTGTTGTGGTAGTGATGCAGCCAGCCACGCACTGTAACTTCTTTCTCCAGCAATTGTGCCAGTGGGGAAGTAAAATACGGTAAATCTGTTTTATCGATACGGGCAGAAAAATTGCCATAAAAATTAATCCACACCGCTTTTTTGCTTTCGCTGATCTGTCGCACTCTGCCTCTGATGCGGCGAAAGCCCCTGAGATCATCTGTGATTTCTGGGACAGGAGTGATGCGGTAGTGACTGTCTGCCCAGATATTTAACTGCTGAGCTTGGGCTTGCTGCTCATGTTTGCGGTAACAGGGACTGAGCCTGTGATTGGGTGGGGTAACATAGGCGACGGCAAGCCCGGCCTGAAGTAATCTGGCTTGTAATAAACTGCCATCTGACAGCTGAATATGAAATAACTGGCGGCCATAATGGTCGCTTGCTTCGATACCGGGCATCAGTTTGACATGCTGGCCATAGTGCCGGATTAAGTCGCGGGCATAATCACGCGCTGCGATAGCGAAGGGCTGATCAGCACTCGGCGTATCGCTGTTATTATTCCGTGATGCCAGCTCGGGACTGTCGATGCCGATCAGGCGTAATTTACGGTTGTCCTGTAGAAAAAGCGTGTCGCCGTCATGGATGTAGCGAACTACAGCGCTGGTGCTGGCAATGAAGCCAGCGCATTGCGGCTTGTTAGCGGCATGCGAGCTGTGAGTTAAAAAGGAGGCAATAAAAAAGGCGCTTGAGATAAGCGCCTTTTCAAATCTGTGAAATTTCAGCACTGAATACTCAGCACTGAAGTTGCAGCAGGATCTGGAAATCTATTTTTTACCACCGAAGCGACGGTTGAATTTATCAACCTGGCCAGCAGTATCAACGATTTTCTGTTTACCGGTGTAAAAAGGGTGACACTGTGAACAAACATCAATGTGTAACTCTTCTTTTTCGTAAGTTGAGCCGGTAGCGAAACTGCTGCCACAACTGCAAGTCACGGTAATTTCTTTGTAATTCGGGTGTATATCTGAGCGCATTTGATGAATCCTCAGAGCCTATTGCTTATGGAAAACGCGATATTTTAATGAGTTATGCCGACAAGAGCAAGCCTGTTGACAGAAAATCTTATGCTTTTATCAGAATTGGCGGGAATAGTTGGCTCTGGCCGGGGGAAATCAGGCTGGCTCTACTATAAATTGGGTTTGTATTTGGTATATCATTAATGAACTGGCATCAGTTGTGGATAGTTAAGATAAGGACTTATTTATGAAAATGTCGATTTTTGGCATGTTGTTTATTCTGCTTGCGCTGACCGTCGGGCCACTGGTTTATTTTAATGGCGGCGCGGCTTTTATGGATGACTGGTTTGCCCAGTCGAAAACTGCCTCTACGAGTCTGAAAGCAAAATTAAATACCGATGTGGTTTATGCGCCGGTAACCACTGATCAGAAAGTTAAAGTCTATAAATGGAAAGATCAGAATGGTATCTGGCAGTTTGGTAATGCGCCGCCACCGGGGCAGGCAGGGGTAGAGAGCATGACCTTGCAGCCAAATGTAAATATTATGAAAGCGCTTGATTTGCCCGAACAACAAGCTGATGAGGTAAACAGTCGCTTTGGTGTGGTCAGTCTTAAAAATAGGGATGGCAAAAATAAACGAGACGATAAGGCCGATGAAGACAGTGTCGGCATTTCAAAAGAGTCGTTAGAAAATCCCTATGCTCCGGAGAGTATTTCTGAATTGCTGCAGAGCTCCAAGAACATTCAGAAACTGCTGGACAGTCGTCAGCAGCAGCAAAGTCAGGCCGTTAAATAAAATTCGCTGTAGTTTGAGTAACTGCAGTTTAATCGTTGAGAAAGATCAGCAGTAAATCATTTAAAAACAGAAAACCATGATCAGTTGGTTTGATAGTCTGCTGATCGATTTGTAGTAGGCCTTTTGATACGGCCAGCTCTAGCTTTTGTTTTATTTCTGACAGCGGCTGACCGGTCCGCTGCTGGTATAACTCACTGGCAAAACCCTCTTTTAGTCGCAATGCGTTGAGCATGAATTCAAAATCAATGTGCTCGTATGCCAGATCTGTTTGCTGATTGATGGCGGCAGCGCTGCCTGCGTGCTGCATATAGGCCTTGGGTTGTTTGAGCTTGCTGACGCGGTATATCTGCTGATTGTCGGCGCGACTAATTTTACCGTGAGCACCGGCGCCGATGCCAAGGTAGTCACCAAACTGCCAGTAATTGAGATTGTGCTGGCTTTGTTTGCCGATTTTTGCATAAGCCGAAACTTCATATTGTGAAAAATGGTACTGGCTGAGAATATGCTGGCTTTGGTCCTGCATTTCCCAGATCAGATCATTATCGGGCAATTGTTGCGGCCTGTGACTATGGAAAAATGTGTTGGCCTCGATGGTCAGCTGATACTGAGAAAGGTGAGTTGGTCCCAGGCTTAACGCGGTACTCAAATCATTCACAACATCAGCTGTGCTCTGAGCCGGCAGCGCATACATCAGGTCCAGGTTAAAATTATCAAAGCCTGCCAGATCCGCCATCTCAACAGCACGCATGGCTTGCTGGCCGTCATGCACTCTACCCAGAGCCTGCAGGTATTGATCATTAAAACTTTGCACCCCGATAGAAAGTCGGTTAATACCTGCCTGTCGGTAATCTCTGAATTTGTTCTGTTCAAAGGTGCCGGGGTTGGCTTCCAGAGTGATTTCCATATCCGCTTTACACGGCAGTACCGCATGGACATGACTTAATAGACGATCAAAGGACTGTGCCGAGAATAAACTGGGGGTGCCGCCACCGATAAAAATACTGCTTAAGCGCCGGCCCCAGACATGGGGCAGCTCGGCGTTCAGATCGCGAATCAGTGCGTCGATATAAAGCGCTTCGGGAATTGTATCTGGCGCTGCATGTGAATTGAAATCACAATACGGACATTTCTTGATGCACCATGGAATATGAATATACAGACTCAGAGGAGGCAGTAGATCAAAATGGCGCGCAGCCGCTTGAGTCATATCGCAGGCTAAAAACCCTGATCTAAGATATCTTCAAACTCATCGATAATATCCTCAACTCTGCTCTGGCTGAGGTTTAACAGGACGGTCAGTGTCTCGATGCTCTCAGGCATGGTTTCGGTGACCCGTGTCTCGCCGTGAACCTGAGATTCCAGTTGGTGAGCCAGAGATAAAATAGCCGAAACCTTGTCATCATCGGAGTGGATGGCAGTGAGCGCAGGACGCTGATGAAAATTGTGTATCAGTGCGGTCATTTCTTCAGGCAGCTTGAGCTTGCCCAGAGCTGCCGTTGAAATATCATTGTGACTGTAGCCAAGCGCGTTTATTTCTGCCTGATCAAGCGCTATGTCATTATCGATGGCGCTCTGGTAGATGCTGTCATAATTGCTTAGATTAACCGCCAGTGTCATCGCGCCAATATCATGAATGGTGGCGAGGAATTCAGCCTTGTCCTGTAGTGAGCGGTCGACGACTCGGGCAATTAAGCGAGTCAGTGCAGAGACACCAGTACAATGATTCCAGATTGCATCACTGGCAGAAGAGGGCGGGGTGCTAAAGCTGCGCATGGTGGCAATCAGTATGATGGTCGCAACATTCCTGATGCCGAGTAAATTAACGGCCTTGTGTACCGATTTAATCTCAATGACGCGGCGATAAAGTGGCGAGTTTGCATATTTCATGACCGTTGCAGACAGCACCGGATCCCGGCAGATCACATCGCTTAAAATAGACAGGTCAACATTGACTTCAGATAACATTTCCATGATCTGAAAACCTTCCGGAGAAGGGCTAGGGAGTTTAAATTTTGAAATATCAGGTATCATAAAGCGTTGTATCGAATCCATTAGACTGGCAAAGTCGACCAGTATAGCAAACCTGAGCCCATCGGGGGGCTCAGAAACGTTAAATAACTGTTGCTTAAGATTACCAGATAAATGAGTAGCTGAACTGAAGAATGATCGCGGTCAGGTCCGGGTATAAGTCCTGGTTGAGTTGTTCGCCAAAAGCATCGGCTGGCTGGCTGTTGCCAGACTGTTGCATGACTTCAAGGCGGCTACTGAAATGCCGGTTATTACCAAGCTCGCGGCCGTATTTAAGGCCGATGGTAGTGCTATTGAATTCACCTAAACGGAAATCTGCGCTGGCGAAATCTGGCAAGGCAGAGGCCTCGCTGGCTAACAGGCTGTGGCGATAAAAGTCAGCAGCAGTTTGTGAGTAGAAACGGATATGCGGCTGTAAAAAACTCTTAGCAGATAATTCATAGCGGTATTTCAAATCCGCGGTATGTGAAACTATCCCCCAGTCATCCTGATAGTAGCGGTAAGCGATATTAATCACATCGTCCGTAAAATGATGCGCGGTTTTCCAGTAAATAATATGGCGCTGACGGTTATCCGGGCGCTTCTCGTAGAGATAATTGCCAGTTGGCAGTGCGCTTGTATCATCCAGCAGACTGAGAATTTTATACGGATCATTATGGTAGCCATCAGACTGGCTGACACTGTAATTGAGCTGCGTGATGGTGCTGCGGTTCAGAACCTGGCTAATACCGGCAATAAAGTCGATGGTATTTCGGTCTTTTTTGCCGTCTTTGGGCTGGCTAAATCCCGGGGCTAGCATTTGTGCAAATTCAACCGGCGCACCACCAACTGGCGAAATCGCATCATAGGTCAGGCTCGCCCCGGTCATTACGGTGGTGTTTCGAAGGTTCAGGTCTTTGCTATAGGTATAGCCGGCCGAGAGCGAGTTCCAGTCATGTTCTGCAGACAGGGATAATGAATAAATATTCTTCTGTAAACGGTCGATAGGGCTTTCAAGAGTAGCGGCCATTGCAAAGCGGCTGTCACGAAAGGTGCTGTCGAGAGGCAGTTCGTTGGCAGGGGTGGTGTATTCACCGACACCTGATGGCGAGGTAAAGGTTTGCGCCACATTCGAAGCTTGAGCGCCATTGGGAGAAGCACCGGTCAGTGCGTCAAAAACCAGTTGTACCGATAAGAACTGATCTTCTTTGAGTTCTGTTTTTAATTTTACAACCGGTTCGATCAGGCTCACCCGATTATCCGATTCACTGTAAATCAGTACTGCAGAGTCGATGGAAACATCTCCAATCGGGGTGGCAGAGGCCTCAGGTGCAACCTGTAATAAGGAGCAGCAGGCCAGAGATAACGAATCACGGATTTTTTTTGAAGAAGAATAACTCATACTCAGATGCTGTCCTGTTTAATTGCAGCCACAACCGCCGCCGCCAATACCTTGTCCGCCAGTTGAGGCTTCTTTGCTAAAATAAATGTGTTCATCCAGTGCATTCTCAACTTCGTCGGGAGTCAACTGCATGGAGGGTTTGGCCAGCGTGCCACGTTCCCAGGGTTTAACCGGCTGCATTTCGCAACCGCTGGTAATGAAAAGCAATAAAATAAAAAGGCCACTGAAATAGAGTTTAGTCATAGTGAGTTAGTGTAAGATTAATTAATCTATTATTGTATAGTATAGAGATTAAGAGTTTCTTAAAAGATTCAATATGTTGACTTAAAACAAGATAAAAAACTGCGCAGAATAAAAATTAAAACGAGGAATAACGATGCGTCTGTTACTGGTTGAAGATGACGACTTACTGGGTGAGGGTGTGGAGCTGGGTCTGCGAAAAGCAGGTTATGCCGTTGACTGGGTACGTGATGGTGAAGCAGCTTCAGCAGCACTGAGCTATGAAGATTACGATTTACTGGTGCTTGATCTGGGATTGCCGAAAAAAAGTGGGCTTGAAGTATTAAAAGACTTACGTGATGCGGGAGATAAAATACCGGTGATGATTTTAACAGCTATGAGTTCCATCGATCACCGGGTGGCCGGCCTGGATGCAGGTGCTGATGATTATCTGACCAAGCCCTTTGATTTGCCAGAACTGTATGCCCGATTGCGGGCTCTGGCGCGGCGTCATACCGGTAGAACTGAGGCGATAATCGAATACGCTGATATACAACTTAATCCGGCTGCTTATGAGGTGCATAAGGCTGGTGAGAAAGTGGATGTTTCGCGGCGTGAATATGCCGTGCTGTTAAATCTTCTGGAAAACACTGGTCGTGTTATGTCACGTGAAATGCTGGAACAAACTATGTATGGCTGGGGCGAAGAAGTCGGCAGTAATGCGGTCGAGGTTTATGTTCATCACTTAAGAAAAAAGCTCGGTAATGATTTGATACGGACGATTCGTGGTATTGGTTATATGATTGAAAAAGAATAAGTGTTGATGAAGGTGTCATTAAACAGCCGGCTTCTAAAGATACTGATGACCATGTTGCTTGTTTCAGGTGGAGTTACTATCTGGAGCAGTTATCTTGATGCCGAGGAAGAAATCCAGGAGCTGTTTGATGCAGAGCTGGCTCGTTCGGCGCGATTACTGTTGTCGTTGTCGCAAGCCGGTTTTGATAAGGTTAATCTGTCTGAGTTGCAGGGTTATTTGCAGGAGAATAAATTACAGGATGCATTGATAAGCGAGGGTGGTGAGTCATCTGCCGGGCACCTGTATGAAAAAAAAATATTGTTTCAGATTTTCAATGCAGATCAAAAAATAATATTGCGTTCAGACAATGCGCCACTGGTTGCGATAAGTGATAAATTAAACGGTTATGAAGATGTCGAATTAAATGATTCGGTCTGGCGGACTTTTTCAGTCTGGAATCGTTTAATGGAGTACAAGGTAATTGTGGCTGAAAGCTCCGAAGTGCGATCAGAATTACTGGATAATATCATGCTGCGGTTAGTGGTTCCCTATTTGGTGTTGCTGCCGGTATTACTGATCCTTTTGCGCTGGGCAATTTCACATGGATTAAAGCCGATAAAACTGGTAACCGATGAGGTGTCGAAACTTGATGAAAGACACCTGACCGACTTGAATATTGAGTTTGTGCCGGAAGAGATAAAGCCATTGATTACCGCCCTTGATCGTTTGTTCGAAAGACTTCGCCTGAGTTTTGATAAAGAGCGGCGCTTTAGTGCCGATGCGGCGCATGAATTGCGTACACCACTGGCAGCGCTGAAAACGCATGTCCAGTTAATGAGGGCAGATGAGGATGCGAAAAAATTTACCAATTCATTAGATAAAATTATGCAAGCTTTAGACCGGGCCACGCATGTTGTCGATCAGCTAATGAATCTGGTTAAATATGATGAGGGTAGCAAGGTGCCGACGCTAGGCTTGCTGGATTTGCGTGAACTATCGGTGCAGATTTCTGCCGATCTGGTGCCTTTTGCGCTGGAAAAAAATATTGATTTGTCAGTTGCCGAAACCAGTGGGATGCAAGTGTATGGTGATGCGTCTGCTTTGGGAATGCTGATCAGAAATCTGATAGATAATGCCATACGTTATACCCAGTTTGGCGGTGAGATTGAAGTCTATTTTAGCCAGAGCGACAGCTCGGTGAGCCTGCACGTGTCTGATAACGGGCCGGGTATTAAAGATGATGAATATGCAAAAGTGTTTGAACGATTTCATCGTGGTGAGGGTCATGTGTTAAGCGGTTGCGGAATCGGGTTGGCGATTGTCGATGAAATTGCGCGCTTACATATGGCGCAGATACGAATGAGCAAGCCGGAACAGCATTCCGGTTTGCACGTGGAAGTGGTATTTAATGTCTGATCTTAGTCTGTAAAGGCGACAACTTTGTTGCGGCCTGTGTTTTTAGCTTCGTATAACGCATGGTCGGCATTGTTAATCATCTGATCCAGTGAGTCGACGATAGCTGAGGTGTAGCCAATGCTGATAGTGATCGGGATGGTGAGGTTTTCAAGCTGCAGAGGATTGTCTTCGATCGCTTGTCGGGCACGGTTAAATACCATCTCTGCACTTGCGGTATCAAGATTAATACAAAGAATACAAAACTCTTCGCCGCCCATGCGGGATAAAATATCACCGTCGCGTAACTCTTTGCTCAAAATTTTCGATACATGTTTTAGTGCGAGGTCACCGATATGATGACCATGTGTGTCATTGACTTTTTTAAAGTGATCTATATCGATCATTGCACTGGTTAGTTGTATGTTTTTTCTTTTTGCGTTATGGAATAGCTTGGTGCCGGTTTCAAAAATATATTTTCGGTTATAAAGCCCTGTCAGATAGTCTTTGATGGTGGCGTCGCGGAGTTTTTTGTAATTCGTGATGGCATCAATGTTTTGATTGATGCGGCAGTTAAATTCTTCGTGAGCAAACGGGCGCGCAATAAAATCGTTAGCGCCGGATTTTAGTAACTTGACAGAAACCACGCTGTCATTGGTTGATGAAATACCGATGACTGCAATTTCATCGCGACTGTGATCCTTGCGGATGTTATAGATCAGTTCTATTCCATCCATTTTTGGCATATTGTAGTCCGTCACAATCAGGCAGATATCTTTCTGGGTCTGCAGTAATTTTAAAGCCTGTACTCCGTTTATTGCCTCAAACACATTGAGGTTTTGTTTTTCCAGTAATGTAGTCAGTAACATGCGTGAAACATCGGAGTCTTCAACCACCAGTACTTTTCGGTCAAAGTTTTCGTATAGTCGTTTTGCGGTATCAACGATATATTGAATTTCATTGAGATTGGTTTTGTTTATAAAATCAATGACGCCTTTGTTGAGTACAGTGTTCTGGATATAATTATCCGTATTCGCAGTCAGTACAATGCTCGGAATCTGCTTTGCAAGCATGTAATCGACGATTTCTCCATCCGGAGCATCAGGCAGGTTCAGGTCAAGGATGGCTAAAAAGAATGACTGAGATGATTGTTCAACAATGATCTTGGCATCAGCCAGAGTTAATGCAGAGACAACTTCAATACCGATTTCGCTTTCAAGGCTGTTAACCAGCATTGAGTTAATTGCACGATTATCATCGACAACGAGTATTTTTTTAGACTTATCCGGCATTTTATTCTGTATAGCCTTTAGCTGGTGTTGTTATTACAGGCCTTAAATATGGTATCTATTTTATATAGTCAAGAAGCCGTGCATAGTCAAAGATAAGGCTAAAAATAAGTTATTGAGTCTGTTCTTCCTGTTCTTCCAGTGCATACCAGTCATTGGTTAAGAGCAGGGCCTTGGAAATAAAACCTTCAAAATAAGGCAGTAGTTCACCTGTATTTTCAGTTTCTGTGCCAAAGCGGAACTCAAAAACCAGACTTTTATTGTGTTTATCCTGAAAGGCTATGGAATAGATGATTGGCTGCCCGGCTTTGTCCGGGTGGTCATAAACGGTAGCAAACTTAAAAACCTCCTGGTCCAGATCGTCAATTAGCTGAAGAAAGATATTCGGGTCAATGTCGCTGCAGGCAACATAGTCTTTGGCTGGAAAGTTGCCGTTACCCTGACGCATCATTTCACCGATACGTGAAATCATAAGAGATAACGCGCTGCTGCCTTCGCTTTGGATATCAATTCGAATTTTTTCTATGTCGGAGATTTGCATAATAATTAGACCGCTGTTAGAGAGTTTGTAGTGCTTCAGGTTGAAATGTTTGGTGCCGATATTGCTGCAGAGCTAGTGACCAATTTCGATAAAAGGAATGATAGAAATATAGAGTATAAAAAGTATAAAGCCTGTGTAAATCAGATATTGCAATGGCTTGTTCAGAATGCTTTGTAGAAACGTTATCTGCTCGCCGCGATCCTTTTGTGCCTGAACTTCAGCTTTAATGCGCTTAGTTCTGTTTTGCTGGTATTGATCGATCAGACTTGTGGCTGTTGCAAATTGAGCATCATCATTGAGCCATAAGGCATGCAGGGAGATACCCCAGTTACCGGCTGGTGATTCATAAAAATCGATATTATTTTCTGTCAGTAGCTGACGGACTTCATCGGCTTCATCATCAAAGACATTTTTAAGTTTAAACAGTAATTTAGCCATGGTCGAGTGAGCTTTGTTTTCGTAGCAGGTGAATAGAAAGCAAAATGGCGGGAGTGCCTAACGCAGCCGCTATCAGAAAGAAACTAAAATACCCCTGAGTGTCGACGATGATACCGGAAAAGCCGCCGAGAAACTTGGCCGGCAAGGTCATTAGTGAGCTGAACAGGGCATATTGTGTTGCAGTGTATGCCGTATTGGTCAGGCTCGACAGGTAAGCGATGAAAACTGATGTGGCCAGACCGCCACTGAGGTTGTCCGCGCTGATGACAAAAGCCAGCAGGCTGATGTTAGGTTCTGTTAAAGCCAGCAAAGCAAACAGCAGGTTGGTTGACGCAATCATGACGGCACCCAGAATTAACGGTTTCATGATGCCGTATCGAATCACCATAACGCCACCTAAAGCAGCACCGGCAATAGTCATAAAAAAGCCAAATATTTTGGTGATGTTGGCAATTTCTATTTTGCTAAATCCCAGATCCAGATAAAAAGGATTGGCCATCACGCCCATGGTGATGTCGCTGATTTTATAAACTGCAATCAAGGCCAGAATAGTTATAGCTGTTTTTCCATTGCGTTGAATAAAGTCAACAAACGGAGCGATGACCGCATAGGCAAACCATGCAGAGATTTTGCGTAAGATACCGCTGCTGCCAGTTATGCCTAATGTTTTTTCCAGTCGGGCTTCACGCTCAATAGTTGCGGGATCTTTTATCACAGTAGGTTCACGAATGATCAGCGTGGTCAGAATGCCTGTCAGCATTAAAGCTGCCATCGTAAGGTAGGCAAATGACCAGTTTTGATACGAGGCGACATAAAAAGCACCGGCGCCAGCAGCCAACAAGGCTAGGCGATATCCTAATACATAAGTGGTTGCCATCGCGCCCTGATAGATTTTATCCAATGCTTCTATGCGGTAAGCATCAATACTGATGTCCTGAGTGGCTGAGGAAAAGGCCACCAGTAAAGCAAACAAGGCGACTATCTGGATATGACTTGCGGGGTCGGTTACAGCCATGCCGATTAAGCCGGATGCAATACCCATTTGCGCCAGTAACATCCAGCTACGGCGTTTACCAATTTTGCGGGTTAAATAAGGAATTGGCAGGCGATCGATAACCGGAGCCCAGAATACTTTAATAGAATAGGTAATGCCGACCCAGCTAAAAAAACCAATCACGCTGCGTTCAATGCCGACATCATGCAGCCAGGCAGACAGAGTAGAAAACACCAGCAGGAAAGGCAATCCGGCTGAAAAGCCGAGAAATAGCATGGCAAATACGCGCGGGTTGGTATATACCCGGATCGCTTCTGACCAGCTTTTAACGGCCTGAGCGGGCATCAGGCTTTAATCTCATAATCGTAGTCAATGATCAGTGGTGCATGGTCCGAATACCACTCGTCTTTGAACACGCTGGCAGATTGAACGCTGCTTGTTAAATTAGGTGTGATGATCTGATAATCGATACGCCAGCCGACGTTGTTAGCACGGGCGTTACCGCGGTTTGACCACCAGGTGTACTGGTGCGGTTCCTGATTGACTTGACGAAAGGCATCAATATAGCCGAGCCCGTCTTTTTCGTGCTGGCCGGTGCTGAATACATAATCCAGCCATTGCCGTTCCTCTGGCAGACAGCCGGAGTTTTTCTGGTTGCCTTTCCAGTTTTTTATATCAATTTCTTTATGCACAATATTCCAGTCACCGCATATAATGTACTCACGCCGTTTTCGGCGCAGTGATTTCATGTAATCACCAAAACGCTGCATGAAGTCAAATTTAATGGTCTGACGTTCCTCGCTGGCCGAGCCGGAATGCATATATAACGAGATCACGCTGAGGCCGTCAAACTGGGCCTCGATATAGCGGCCTTCATTATCGATATCTGACCAGCCGATGCCTTTGATTATTTTTTTAGGTTGAATTCGGCTATAAATCGCGACGCCGCTATAGCCCTTTTTTTGCGCATCGTGGTAGTAGCAATGGTAGCCTGACGGGCAGAACACGGGATCTTCGAGCTGGTTTTCCTGTGCTTTGGTTTCCTGAATGCACAAGACATCAATGTCCTGTCTGGCAAACCAGTCAAAAAAACCTTTGCGGGCGGCTGCACGGATGCCGTTTAAATTTGCACTGACAATTCTCATAGTCTGACCTGTAATCACGTTGGCCATATGATACCTGAGAATGAATTTTTTTGAGGGCTAATTCTAGGCCGGTGATACTGGTATAATGGATGAGCCCATTTATTAAAACAGAGATAACCCGGGGCTGGGGTTGTTGTTCATAGCAGCGGTACCGTCTAAACCAATGAAATTTACTGAAATACTTACCAGCAGCCATGATTTTAGCGCCGAAGAGATACATCTTGTTTTTAAGTTTCGTATGCTTAATTACTTCATGTCGGTTGCGGCCGTGTTCGGTCTCTTAATTGCCTTTCTGGGCTTTCAGGAGATTATGCAGATCGGCACAGAGCAGTCTGTTGCCAACGTTCTTTTTGCATCGGTAAATGTGATTTTGTTGTGGTATTTGCGACAGAATAAAGCACACTATTATGTGGTGGCCTGGCTGGCGCTGATGGCCGCCTGGCTGGTATATATTTCTGCCCTGATTAATGTCGAAAGCGACAGCGCCCGTGTTGTCTGGTTTTATATCACGGTGTATATTTCCTATATGGTGCTGAGTGTCAGGGCAGGCATAGCCGTGACGTTTATTTCAGTGCTGACTATAGCCGCTGCGCATACGCTGTTTAATCTACATATCAGTGATATCGCTATTGCGACCTTTTTGTTTGCGTTAATCGTGCTCAGTATTCTGGCGCGCGCACATGCACTGCATCTTGATGATTTTCAAGAACTCATCAAGCAAAAAAATCAGAAACTTGAAACTAATCTGCGGGCGATGGATTTTTCGTTGTCTGTCGCCCAGGAAGCCAGTCAGGTAAAAAGCCTTTTCCTTGCCAATATGAGTCATGAAATCAGAACGCCTATGAACGGTGTGATGAGTATGGTGCAGGTATTGGAGAACACACGGCTGGACGAACTTCAGCACAGTTACCTGAACTCGATTAAACGCTCAGGTGACTCCCTTTTGTTATTGATCGATGATTTGCTGGATATTTCTAAAATAGAGTCCGGTACCTTTGATCTGAAACCGGTAAGTTTCAAAACCTGGGACATGATCGAAGATATCTTGAATCAGGCAGAACCTTTATTCGATGAATCCAGTGCGCATTTCAGTACCAACATTCAGGACGATTTTCCGGATTATCTTTATGGTGATGTGATCAGGCTCAAACAGGTGGTGATAAACCTGCTTGCAAATGCCGCCAAATTTACCCCCAATGGCGAGGTGGTGTTGAGTATTCAGGGCGAACATCTCGACCAGGCCTATCGCTTGCTGATTGATGTTGATGATAACGGTATCGGTGTGCCCAAAGAAAAACAGGACAGTGTTTTTGAGGTGTTTCAGCAATTATCAGCTGACCGCATTTCGAATAAAGGTGTGGGTTTGGGTCTGGCAATCTGCCATAAAATTATCGAGAAAATGAACGGTGAGATCAGGCTGATTTCAAGCGAGGGGCAAGGCAGTTGTTTCAGTGTCAATCTGGTATTGGCGTTGGCAGACAATGCCTATGAGGTAGCCGAACAACCGGCGGCCGGGCAAAGCGTGGCTGCGGCACTGAAGAACCTGAGTTTGCTGGTTGTTGAAGATGATAATATCAGCCGTGTGGCTATTCGTGCGTTACTCGAAGGCCATGGGCATCACGTAATCGTCGCAGAAAACGGCAGCCAGGGCGTGGATTATCTGCGCCGTGAAAACGTCGATGTGATTTTGATGGATATACACATGCCGGTTATGAACGGCGTTGCAGCGACCCGGTTGATCAAGCAACAGGCTTTGTCGAGTGCGCCGGTGATTGGGATGACGGCCAGTGTTATGAATGATGAAAAAGCCAGTTATTTTCAGGCCGGTATGGATGCGTTGGTAGAAAAACCGATAATGTTTGATCATCTGCTGGGTGTTATTGAAAAACAGCTGAAAAAATAGCTGCATATTGGGCGGAGAAAACCCATTAATCCAGCCGGTTACCCTTTAGTCATGGCTGGCTCTTGCCAGCACCCAGACATCAACCTTTTTAATACCTGTTTTTTTCAGCAGTCGGGCCAGCTCATTGACAGTGCTGCCGGTTGACATGACGTCGTCGACCACTGCGATATGCTGATACTGTTTGTGTTGTCTGTTGGTAACTCTGAAAATGCCTTTTACATTTTTTTTCCGTTGCCGGGCACTGAGTCCGCTTTGTTGCGGGCTGTTGATCCGGCGTTCGATATACTGAGTGTCGAGAAAGCAGTCAAGTTGCCTAGCAATCAGTCGGGCGAGTTCTTCCGACTGATTAAAGCCGCGCTGATAGCGACGTTTATAGTGCAGCGGTACAGGGATAATGGCTTCGGGTAGCGGCAGTCGGTGCTGAGTCTGATGCAACAGAAGCTGTTCGGCGAATAACTGTGCCAGCAGGCGAGCAAATAACATTTTATTGTTAAATTTCATTTGTTGTATCAGCCACACCAGCGGGTTTTGATAATGGTAGATGCTGATCGCGTGGTCGAAATAAGGGGGCTTTTGCAAACACTGCCCGCACAATTGCTTATCTGATGCGTGTGCCAATGGGATGCCGCATTGATAGCAGCTGTGATCGATCAGTGGCAGCGTTTGCTGACAATCCACACAGAGTTCCTGTGTTTTATGAGAACCCGGGTGCAGTGCTGACAGACAGAGAACGCAGTGATGCGGGTAGATAAGCCTTAAAATCCGTTTCAACATATCTTTGATTTTCCATGAAAGAAGCAAGCTTGCATGGCATAATAGCGGTGCTTAGCTGTTCAGGCCATATTATGGGTGCAGATGGCTTACGATTAACTGATATTTAATACCCCAGTGGATACTTTCGTGGAAAAAATCACCTATACCAAAACCATAACCGCTGCGCAGTCACGACGTACTGCCGCTCAGTTTAACTGGGGTAATATTGTGGCGATATTAATTCCCTTTCCGCTGATGATTTTCTGGTTTGGTGCATCGATGGTTATTTATGCGATGAACCGGCATCACCCGGTAGACAAAGTCGGCGACTATACGCAGTGGGCGGCCTATCGCTTTTATTTTATTACCGGTTTTCTGGTTATTATAGGCTCACTCATTCCCGGTGGTCGAGAAAGCCTCTGGTATTATGCGTATTTATGGCTGGCAGGCATTGTTATTATGCTACCGTGGACATTATATGATTTGCATCGCATTCGCCGGGATGACTGGCAGGATGTGGATATCACTGTTGAAGAATACGTAGGAAATGAAGATGACTGATTCATCGATTCGCCATAACTGGCAACTGGCTGAAATTTCGGCCTTGCTGGAAATGCCGTTTAATGATTTATTATTTAAAGCCCAAAGCATACACCGGCAGAATTTCAATCCTAATGAAGTTCAGATCAGTACCTTGCTGAGTATAAAAACCGGTGCCTGTCCCGAAGATTGCGGTTATTGTTCACAGAGTTCGAAATACGATACCAGTCTTGAAAAAGAGCGCTTATTACCGATTCAGGACGTGATAGAGCAGGCGGCTGAGGCGAAAGCCAATGGTTCTTCTCGTTTTTGCATGGGCGCGGCTTGGCGTAACCCGACCGACAAGAATCTGGACGTCGTTATCGATATGGTGAAAGCGGTAAAAGCACTGGGCATGGAAACCTGTGTAACTCTGGGTATGCTGACCGCTGAACAAACGCGACGAATGAAAGAAGCGGGGCTGGATTACTACAACCATAATCTGGATACCTCGCCTGAGTTCTATGACAAAGTCATCACCACGCGAACTTATGATGATCGTTTGGATACTCTTGGGCATGTGCGTGAAGCTGGCATCAATGTCTGTAGTGGCGGCATTATCGGCATGGGTGAAAGTGAAAAAGACCGTGCCAGTTTATTACAGCAGCTGGCGAATTTGCCGACACATCCGCAAAGCGTGCCGATCAATATGTTGGTGCAGGTTGAGGGCACGCCATTATTTAATGCAGATAAACTGGATCATCTGGAGTTTATTCGCACCATAGCCGTTGCCAGAATTATTATGCCGCAGTCTTATGTTAGGTTATCGGCCGGGCGCAGTGACATGAGCGATGAAACTCAGGCATTGTGTTTCTTTGCCGGCGCTAATTCGATTTTTTATGGTGATAAGCTGCTGACGACTGCAAACCCGGATGAGAACCATGATCTGAATTTAATGAAGAAGTTGGGTATTACTCCCAGTGGCTTCAAACAGGCGGCTATGGCTGACCAGCTGGCTTGCTGATAGCCGTCGTCAGTGAAAGACTTAAAAAAGCTATTACAGCAAAAAAAAGAGGCCGGCCTGTATCGTCAGCGCCGGATCACACAGGGACCGCAATCGACCGAACTGATTGTTGATGATAAAAAAGTCATCAATTTCTGCAGTAATAATTATCTCGGGCTGGCGAATCATCCGACCATCAATCAGGCCTTCAAGCAAGGTATAGACCGCTATGGCAGCGGCAGCGCTTCAGCACACTTAATCAATGGTCACAGCGCAGCGCATCATGCGCTGGAAGAAGAACTGGCAGAATTTACCGGCTATCAGCGATGCTTGTTATTCTCAACCGGTTATATGGCTAATATCGGGGTGGTGCAGGCACTGATGGGGCGCGGCGATGTAGTGCTGGAAGACCGTCTCAACCATGCGTCTTTACTGGATGCAGGTCTGTTATCCGGTGCTCGATTCAGCCGTTTTGAGCATGCCAGCGTGAGCGATGCGCGCAGCAAGCTGAGTAAATATCCCGAGCAGGAAAAAATGCTGTTAACCGATGGGGTTTTTAGTATGGACGGCGATATTGCGCCGTTAGCGGAGCTGGCTCAGGTCTGCCAGCAGCACCAGAGTTATTTAATGGTGGACGATGCACATGGTATTGGCGTGCTAGGGGAACAAGGCCGGGGCAGTCTGGAGTATCTGGGTTTGGCACCCTCAGCAGTGCCGGTTTTAATGGCAACATTGGGCAAGGCCTTTGGTGCCGCTGGTGCCTTTGTGGCCGGCAGCGAGGATGTGATTGAATACCTGATTCAGAATGCGCGTAGCTATATTTATACAACAGCAATGCCGGCGGCTTTGGCAGAAGCCAGTCGCGCCAGCTTAAAACTGGTGCAGGCAGAAAACGCTCGTCGGCAAAAATTAGTGGAATTGATCAAGCAGTTCCGTCGCGCTGTAGCAGAAATGGGTTATCAGTTAATGGATTCAGTGACACCGATCCAGCCGATTGTGATTGGTGATAGCAAGAAGGCACTGGAAATGAGTCAGCAATTATTCGCACAGGGTATTCATGTCAGTGCGATCAGGCCACCTACCGTAGAGCAGGGAAAGGCCCGCTTAAGGATTACATTCAATGCCGATCACAGCTTCGGGCAACTGCAGCAACTGCTTGATGCGCTGGACGTCATTAGCAAAAAAAATACGCTTTTGTGAAACCTGTCATAACCTTATTTCGTGTAATTAACTATGCTTAGCTTATTTAGCCGTGACCATAATGACGAGAGAGGGTGATGCGCAGACGAAAATAATCGATTATTTTGTATCCGTTTGGCAAAATGCCAGATTATCATCTAAACTAAACCTTAGATTTTGTTTATAACCTCCCGAAAATACAAATAATTTGGGAATTAGGAGTTCAGTATGAAAAAACAATTATTATCAATGAGCCTGTTAGTATCGCTGGCAGCTGCTTCGTTTTCAGCTAATGCAGCTATGATTTTAGGTATTGATGCCGGCTACTATGTCTGGCAGCCAACAATTAGTGGGTCTGTTGATAATGGTGCAACAGATGTAGCGGCAGCCGGATACACTGACGGCACAAATGGGGTTGCCTACCTGGCATTTGAGCACCCGGTTCCTTTCGTTCCCAATGTTAAACTGCAGATGACTGAAATGGCTGCTGACGGTTCAGCAGGTAATGCGATCGATTTAGCGCATACGGATAGCGTGTTCTACTATGAAATTCTTGATAATTTTGTTTCAGTGGATGTGGGTCTGGTAGCCCGTGCATTTAATGGCAGTTTTAATATTGGTGGAACGCCTTCAGTAATGGATGATACAGTTTATATGCTTTACACAGCGGCTGAGGTGATTATTCCATTTGCCGGACTGTCTGTAGGTATGGAAATTAATGAAGATATGAGTTTCGATGATAATGCGATCAGCGACATTAAAATGCGCCTGAGATACGAAATTCTGAGTGGTTTGGGGGTTGAGCTGGGTCAGCGCACAGTTACTATGTCACTGAAAGAAAGTGCACCACTGACTAAAGATCTTAAGTTTGATGGAACCTATATTGCGGTTACCTATACATTCTAAGCTTAATAATACTTTCGAATATTAACAGTTAGTAAAAAGCCCTGCATTGCAGGGCTTTTTTTTTTGTTTGCTACTTTTTATAAATTACCCGCTATACTTGAAAAATACTGTCATGATTAAACTAATAATATAAATCACATGATAAGCAAATTACTTGGCTAACACATTGATAAAGAAATGGGTCTTTCCTTTTTACCACAGTCTGCGTGGTAAATTTGTACTCGCTTCGGTTTTAGTGTGTTTTATCTTAATTAGCAGCAATATTGCAACGCAGTTTTATATTAATAAGTCCTCTTCAGAAGCTACATTGTTACTGGAACAACGGATCACCAAGCTGAATCATACCCGGATTATTATGGATAATGTCTGGGATGTAAGCTTTGTTCTGGAGGAGCATTCGATCGCACCAACAAATTCTACGCATTCGCGTATATTTAATAAAATGGTAATGTCGGTTGACCGGTTACTGGCATTGATAGATTCTGAAGAAGCTAATCAACCGATGGTTGATCAGCTTGAAATTGTTCTGGGTGATTTCAACCAACTCGGGATTTATATCAATTATCTGATGGATATCAGGTCAAATCCGTCCAAGCTCTATCCTGCGATTGAAATTTCGCGTTCTACAATGTACGAAAGTCAGTCGATATTTTCCCGCTTGGCGGGGCTCAGTATTGATGAAACGATAGCAGCAATAAAAGGCTCCGACACCGAGGCTCTGACTCTGCTTCTGGATCTAAGGTATAAATGGGTGCAGATGATATCTTTGTATCGGATGTATCTTGTTAACCGGTTGGCATTACTCGATAGTGAGGCATTAGATAATCAGGTCGAAAATATAAATCTGTTCTGGATTAATTTAAATACTATTTTTAAAGCGCTGAATAAGTTAAAGGAAAATAATCGGCTGGAGTTTCAGACTGAAGAGGCTCTGCCGGAAATGATAAAGGCTGCGAACAGCTGGAACCAGAGTTTTAAGAATATCGTGTCAACAGAAGCACCAGAGGAATGGCGCTCAGATTACTCCATTATAAAAATGAAAGTTGCCCCGTTGATGAAATCAATCTGGGATAATATCAGAGATTACGACAGAGATATCGAGGCGGATGTAAAGAAAAGTGTGCTTGATTTATCGCAGGTTGCCGGTAATACAAGCCTGATATTATGGGGGCTTACAATTGCCGGTATGCTGGTGCTGGTCGCGTTGTTTTATTTTCTGCACAACACCGTTTTGAATCCGATCAAACAGATATCAGAAGCAATGAGACAGGAAGCTGAGGATGGCAGTCTGTTAAAACCACTGCTGATCAAAGGAAAATCATTAGAAACGACGAACTTGATTGATGCCTTTTCTATGATGCAACTACAGGTGCACAGCCGTAAAAATGATCTTGAATATCAGACCTTGCATGATGATCTGACAAGGCTACCAAATCGCTTGCTGTTGTTTGATCGTCTGGAACAAAATATCTCTAAGTTAAAAAGGGATAAAGGTTCTCTTGCCTTAATTATGATGGACCTTGATCGCTTTAAAGAAATTAATGACACCCTCGGGCATCACGCTGGAGATGAGTTATTAAAACTGGTTAGCGACCGGCTGGTTGTCAGTCTGAGAGAGGTGGATACGGTTGCACGATTAGGTGGAGATGAGTTCGCTATTCTTATACCTGATTGTGATCTTGAAAAGTCAAAAATTGTTGCCGGTAAAATACGCGATTGTATGCGCCCGGCACTACAGGTGCATGAGCAATCGCTCTATGTGCATGGCAGTGTGGGTATTGCAATATACCCGGATCATGGCACAAATGCCGAGACTTTGCTGAAAAATGCTGATATCGCTATGTATGCTTCAAAAAGAAATAACTCTAATTATGAGATATATGTATACGAGCAGGAATTACACAGTATTAAAAAACTTGAATTAAAATATAAACTGCAAAAAGCGATACTAAATAACGAGATGCGGCTTTATTTTCAGCCACAGATAAGTTGTGAGCTGAATAAGCTTGTCGGTGTTGAGGCCTTGCTGAGATGGCATATTCAGGATGACTTAAATATTTCGCCGGATGTATTTATCCCCCTGGCGGAAGAATCAGGCCTGATAAAAAGTCTGACAGAGTGGGTTATTTTTGAGGCGATGAAACAAAAACAGGGCTGGATGCGGCAACTTGAGAATGTACCGGTCAGTATAAATCTGTCAGCATGGAATGTGTCTGACCCCGAGCTGCACGGGTATGTGCTGGAATGCTTCACGAAGTATGAGTTATCAACGGACGACATTGTTTTTGAAATTACTGAAAGTGCAATGATGAAGGATACTAATCAGGCGCTGAAAATAATGCAGGACTTGAATGACAGCGGGTTTGATCTGATCGTTGATGATTATGGTACCGGCTTTTCATCACTGGCATACCTGAAAAAATTTCCTGTAAAAGAACTAAAGATAGATAAGTCCTTTGTTATGAACATGATCGAAAATGAAAATGATGCAGTGATTGTTAAATCAACGATAGATTTGGCACACAATCTGGGGCTTGGTGTAATTGCAGAAGGCGTAGAGAAAAAAGAAGTATTTGATATGCTGAAAGAGCTGGACTGCGACAAAGTTCAGGGGTTTTTAATTGCTAGGCCAATGCCGCTGGAAGAATTTATGACCTGGTTTGCCAGTTATCAGCCAAGTATCAATCCGGAGCTGGTGAGTTAGCAATTTTTAAAGTCGGATACTCTTATTCTGCCATCAACCATTCGTGATTTTCTGTTCATTAAAACATTCATTTTTTTCCAGAATTCTTCATTCAAATCAAAATCTTTGGCTATCGCTGTGCCTATTAATAGGATTAAAAGGTCTGCGCATTCTTCCGCTAGTTCGCTGAGTGGTTTGCCTTTGGTAATACAGGCTGAAATCTCACCGAGTTCTTCAGCCATAAGAGCCAGTCGGTATGTCATTTCTTCGCCGCCTTTTTCTTTAAACTGGTGTTTGTCGTGAAATGCCTGAACCGCAGTCAGCATCTGCTGGTAAGAGTCGTTATTCATTTTATAGACCACTGTTGTTATGATAGTTATTCATAATGATGTTTATGAGATCTGTAACAGTTATAACATATCCGGTGCTTTATTAATGATGAAAACACTAGTAGCAATGATTTTATCGGGCTGTGCTTTAACTCTTCAGGCTGAAAGCATAAGAGTTAATGTTTTTAAAAACAACCAACGGCAGTACCTCGATATAAAAGTCGGACAAACTCTGGGGCAGATCTGCCTGCAATGGTGTGATATCAGCAAGACTTCGGTGGCTGCTTGCCAGCAAGATATCGTCGCAAGAAACCCGCAAGCATTTGTTAATGCGAATCCTGATTATCTTCTTGCTGGAGCAAGGTTGTGGCTTCCGGGGGCTTATCAGTCGATCAGTAGCCAGGACAGCAGGCATTATCAGATTCAAAGGTTTAGCTGGGGATCAATAAAAACTCCCCGCTAAGTTACTATATCGGTGACCATGAGCGGCTTATAAATAACCTCTTTCAGCAAATGACACTAGTTCATCGCCGACAATAATATGATCGAGTACACGCACATCAACCAGTGACAATGCGTCACTTAAACGCCGGGTAATGTTCTTATCGGCCTGACTGGGCTCTGCCACCCCGGAAGGGTGATTGTGAGCGAATATAACAGCGGCGGCATTATAGCTCATGGCTTTTTTAACCACCTCTCTGGGGTAGACGCTGGCACCATCGATGGTACCTGAAAACAGTTCTTCAAACTTAATCACCCGATGCCGGTTATCGAGAAATAAACCAGCAAAGACCTCGTGTTTGTAGGTTCTGAGTTGGGCTGCCAGATAGTGTTTGGTGGCATCGGGGTTCTCCAGTGCGTCGCCGCGTTCCATCTTTTCGTATAAATGCCGTTTTGCCATTTCCAGCACGGCTTGTAGCTGGCTGAACTTTGCCGGCCCCAGCCCCAGATGCTGACAAAAGTCAGCCTGCTCTGCGCATAATAAATGTCTCAGGCCACCGAAGTTGTCGAGTAGCTCCCGGGCCAGATCAACGGCAGATTTGCCTTTAACGCCGGTGCGTAAAAATATCGCCAGCAGTTCAGCATCACTCAGGGCAGCGCTGCCTCTTAGCAGCAGTTTTTCGCGCGGCCGTTCACTGGCAGGCCAGTTTGATATGGACATGATTCCTCCGTGAATCATTTAAAGATAGCTAATCATAACCCTGATTAGCGAGTTGTGAAGTCGGATAAATCTGAAACTGACCTGAAAGGCATGAATCTGCTAAACTCTGCGGCATGAGTTTCTTACATAATAAAAATATCTTGCTGGGTGTGACCGGTGGTATAGCTGCCTATAAAAGCCTGACACTGGTCAGACGGTTAAAAGAGCAGGGCGCTAATGTACAGGTGGTAATGACAGAAGCGGCCCAGGAATTTATCCGTCCGCTTAGCTTTCAGGCTTTATCGGGAAATACTGTGCATTTAAGTCTGCTTGATCCTGCCGCCGAAGCGGCGATGGGGCATATTGAGTTGGCACGTTGGGCTGATCTGATCGTAATTGCACCGGCCACTGCTAACAGCATGGCGCGGCTGGCAAACGGTGAAGCGAATGATTTGTTAAGCACGCTTTGTCTGGCATCCAAAGCACCACTGGCAATCGCTCCGGCAATGAATCAGGCGATGTGGGCAAATACAGCAACTCAAGAAAATCTGCAGATATTACAGCAGCGACAGGTCGTTATTCTCGGACCAGTAGCCGGAGAACAGGCCTGCGGTGATGTCGGTGACGGTCGAATGATGGAAGCGGATGAGATAGTTGAAAAAATACAGCAGTTATTTAGTCATCAGGCCTTAAGTGGCGTTCGTGTATTAGTCACAGCAGGGCCGACTCGTGAGGCCATTGATCCGGTCAGGTATCTGAGCAATCACAGCTCCGGAAAAATGGGCTATGCCGTCGCTCAAGCGGCACTGGAAGCCGGGGCCAGCGTAGAACTGGTGAGCGGCCCCTGTGCGCTGAGTGCCGATAAGCGGATCAGGCTATACCGGATTGAGTCCGCTGAGGATATGCTGCAGGCCGTTCACGAAAACCTGGCGCAGGTTGACATTTTTATTGCGGTGGCTGCGGTGGCGGATTACCGTCCGCAACAGGTGGCCGTACAGAAAATAAAAAAACAAGCTGGCAGTATGTCGATTGAGCTGATCAGAAACCCGGATATTCTGGCATCGGTCGCAGCGCTGGAAAACAAGCCATTTTGTGTCGGTTTTGCTGCTGAAACAGAGAAGCTGGAACAGCATGCGAGGCTAAAACTGCAGCAGAAAAAACTTGATATGGTAGTGGCTAACCGGGTCGATAAATCGGACTCTGGCTTTAATAGTGAATATAATAGTGTCACTGTTATCTGGGATAAAGGCAGTAAAGTCTTTGAAAAAACCACAAAATCGAGATTGGCAACAGACTTAATAGCGCTGATTGCCGGGCATTTTAAGCAGCAAAAAAAGTAGGATGTTATGAGCAAGATTCAGTTAAAAATTTTAGATTCACGTATTGGCAATGAGATTCCACTACCGCAATACACAACAACAGGTTCTGCCGGTATGGACTTAAGAGCCTGTATCGATGAAAAAATTATTCTTAAGCCTGGTCAGACAGAACTGATCCCGACAGGAATTGCGATTCACATTTCAGATAACAGTCTGGCAGCAACCATCTTGCCGCGTTCCGGTCTCGGCCATAAGCATGGGATTGTACTCGGTAACCTAGTTGGTTTAATTGATTCGGATTATCAGGGGCAGCTATTTGTGTCGATGTGGAACCGGAGTGATAAAGCATTCGAAATTGAATCGGCTGATCGTATCGCGCAGCTGGTTTTTGTGCCGGTGGTTCAGGTTGAATTTGAACAGGTTGATGAATTCAGTGACAGTGATCGTGGTGAAGGTGGTTTTGGCAGCACTGGTCATAAGTAAAAAATAAAAGCACCGGACTGATCACAGTTTGTAAGTCAGACTGCAGCTAGTATCAGCACTTATCGGTGCTGAATTTGAGAATATAATATGATAACAGAATCCATTTTTAAAGCCTATGACATCCGCGGTGTTGTCGACGAAACCTTAACGCTGGAAGCCGTGGAATTAATTGGCAGGGCATACGGCAGTGAGGCTCAGCAACAGTCACAGCAAACCATCGTCATAGCGCGAGACGGACGGTTATCAAGCCCTGCGATTGCGGCTGCCTTGAGTAAAGGGCTGCAAGCAAGTGGTTGTGATGTGATTGATATCGGCAGGGTGCCGACACCGGTTTTATATTATGCAACGCATATATTAAAAACATCTAGTGGCATCATGATTACTGGCAGTCATAATCCACCCCAGTATAACGGTTTAAAAATGGTACTGGCTGGTCATACCTTATACGGTGACACGATTCAGCAATTACTAAAACGGGTGCAGACAAATAATTATGTCAGTGGTGCAGGCAGCTATAAAACACAGGATGTACAGCAGCAATATCTTGATGAAATATGTGCGGATGTCAAACTGACTAAGCCGTTACGAATTGCGGTCGACAGTGGTAACGGAGTTGCCGGTGAACTGGCTCCGAAGTTGTTCAGGCTTATGGGTTGCGAAGTGGTAGAACTGTTTTCAGAAATAGACGGTAATTTCCCCAATCACCACCCTGATCCGAGCAAACTTGAAAACCTGATTGATTTAGAAAACGCGATTGAAGAGCACGGTGTTGATCTGGGTCTGGCATTTGATGGCGATGGTGATCGTGTTGGGATTATTGATAATAAGAAAAATATTATCTGGCCAGACCGGCAGATGATGTTATACGCCGAGGATGTGCTGTCAAGAAATCCCGGCGCTCAAATCATATACGATATTAAATCCAGTAATCATCTAGATAAAGAAATCAAACGTCTGGGCGGTGATGCTTTAATGTGGAAGACCGGTCACTCGTTTATTAAAGCAAAAATGAAACAAACCGGTGCACTGCTGGCAGGAGAAATGAGTGGTCATATATTTTTTAAAGAACGCTGGTATGGATTTGATGACGGTCTTTACAGTGCGGCTCGGATGCTTGAGATTTTAAGTAAAAAAGATTTGCCAGCAGATGTGGTGTTTAATGCCTTGCCGGATTCTTATAATACGCCAGAAATTCAGATTCAGTTTGCCGAAGGTGAGCACTATCGGTTTATGGAAAAATTAAAAAAGGTTGCTGACTTTTCTACTTCAGAAATATCAACGATCGATGGCATGCGTGTTAATTATGATTATGGCTGGGGGCTTATCAGGCCATCCAATACCACGCCCTGTCTGGTGTTGCGTTTTGAGGCGGATACACCAGCCGGTCTTGAGAAAGTTAAGGAAGTTTTTCGGCAACAAATTTTGAATGTCGATCCACAATTACAGTTAGAATTTTAAATACTCAAATAAGCGGAGTTAGTCTGTTGGAACAGTCAGTAGCCAGTAATATTGCCAATGTTTTGTCTGAGGCTTTGCCTTATATTCAGCGTCTAAGTGGTAAAACTATCGTCATTAAGTATGGCGGTAATGCCATGGTCGATGACAAATTAAAAAGTGCATTTGCCCGTGATATTGTTTTGCTGAAACAGGTGGGCGTTAATCCTGTTGTGGTACATGGTGGTGGCCCGCAGATTGGAAAAATGCTGCTGAATCTCGGAAAGGAGTCAAAGTTTATCGATGGAATGCGGGTGACTGACCGTGAAACCATGGATATTGTTGAAATGGTGCTGGGTGGTCTGGTTAATAAAGATATTGTAAATCTGATTAATCAGCACGGTGGACAGGCAGTTGGTTTAACCGGTAAAGATGGTGGACTGATTCGGGCTAAAAAATTACAGCTTAAACCAGGGTCGCCAGAATTGGCGGCATCGGAGATTATTGACCTCGGTCACGTCGGTGAAGTTTCAGATATTAATCCGCAAGTTATCAATACACTGGATGGTGGTAGTTTTATACCGGTGGTGGCACCGATCGGTGTCGGTGATGACGGAACGTCATATAACATCAATGCGGACCTGGTGGCTGGAAAACTGGCCTCGGTACTGGGTTCAGAAAAGCTTCTGTTGCTGACCAATACAGCCGGTATTCTTGATAAGTCGGGAGCCTTACTGACCGGACTAAGTCAGGCGGATGTTGCTGCTTTAATTAAGGATGGTACAATTTCTGGAGGCATGCTGCCTAAAGTTGACTGTGCCATGAGTGCAGTTAATGCAGGTGTTAAGACATCGCATATAATTGATGGTCGGGTTGATCATGCGGTGTTACTGGAGCTGCTAACAGATGCCGGGGTAGGTACCTTAATTAAGAGTTGATTTAATTGGCTGGAAGGTTGTAGATCTCTTCTTCCAGTCGTTTTCTTTCAAGACGTCTGCGTTCCAGTTCGAGATTGCGCAGATGTTCCTGCTCTTTCAGATAAAGAAAGCGGGATAAGTCTTTATCAAACTGAAGCATGATTTTATCGCGCTCTTTTTTCTGGTCATCAATATAGCCCTGATTATCAATAATCTGGCGCCGTAATATTTTTTCCTGTTCCTGCATATGAGCCGGCAATGGCTTCTCGAATCGTTCGAATTCAGCTTTTCTGCTGAGTAAGCGCTGTAGTTGCTCCTCGTTACTCTTGATGATGGTATAGGTCAGGTCAATCAGAGAAGTAAAGGTGCCGATTCGCTCTTCTCTAGCTTTTAACAGGTCGCGCTCGGTAGTATAAGTATCGATTAAGACCCGGTCTTTAAAATCCTGTTGACGTTTTTTTTCAGCCTGAATTTCATTGATTTTTTGCTGACGTCTTTCAGCTCGCAGCTGCTCTTCTGTTTTGCTGGCAGGCACATTTTCAATTACCACGCCTTCCTGATTCATGATTTTATGTTCTTTGCGCAGGTATTGTGGCGGAACCTTGTCACCGTAATGAATCTGGCCGTTAGTATCTACCCATTTTTTCAGTTCAGCATACACTGGCTGGCTAAGAAAAAATAAAATAAGAAAAATAGTGCGTAGCAGGTAGGGCATTATCGTAAACTAGTCCGTTAATTTTATTCTGACCATGGTTCTCTTTATTATATGATGATAGGGTCGTATAAGTCATTGATAATTGTTAAAAGTGTGTGTCGTGTCTGAATTTTCTTCCCAAATAGTCTTATTTATCGTTTCTGTGATTGCCAATGCCTTGTCAGCTCTGGCTGGCGGTGGTGCTGGTTTGCTTCAGTTACCTGCGATTATTTTTCTGGGATTGAGTTTCAGTACAGCGCTTGCCACCCATAAAGTAGCCAGTGTAGCGCTGGGGCTTGGGGCAACACTGAGGCATCTCAAAGAAGCATCGCTGGAACGACGCTTTGCGCTGTTTATACTGATATCGGGTTTGCCGGGAGTGGTAACCGGGGCATACTGGATAATCGACGTGCCTGACCGTCTGGCTGAGCTTGCGCTCGGTGGCTTAACCATCAGCCTGGCGATCTATTCCTTTTTACAAAAAAAACTGGGGCAGCTCGAACGAGCTTGTCACCGTGATGTTAACGGCTACCTCATTGGCGCTCTGGTGTTGTTTTTCATTGGCGTTTTAAACGGTTCATTGACATCCGGCAGCGGGCTGTTTGTCACCATCTGGTTGGTCAAATGGTTTGGTCTGGATTATAAAAAAGCCGTGGCTTATACCTTGGTCTTGGTTGGACTGTTCTGGAACGGTGCCGGGGCTGTTACCTTAAGTGCATTAAGTTCAGTGCAATGGGACTGGTTGCCTGCGCTGTTCCTGGGCTCATTAAGCGGCGGTTATCTGGGGGCTCATATCAGCCTTAAAAATAGTAACCGGCTGGTTAAACGGGTCTTTGAGGTGGTGACTTTGCTGGCCGGTTTAACGCTGCTGATCGGTTAGATCAGCATACTCTCAAATCCCGTATTGGGCTTGATAGCTTGTCATCAGTTCCAGCATATGGGCCTGTGACTGATCGTCGGATAGGTAACTGATCAGATTCTGCAGAGTGATAATGTTAGCGACCTGAATGCCAAAATCCTGTTCGACCTCCTGTACTGCTGACTGCTCACCCTGACCTTTTTCTTGCCGGTCTAGTGCGATCATTACGCCGACTGCTTCGGCATTTTCAGCCTTGATAATATTCACCGCCTCACGAATAGCGGTTCCGGCCGTGATCACATCATCGATGATCAGCACCCGTTTACCCGTCAGTTCGGCACCGACTATATTGCCACCTTCACCATGTGTTTTGGCTTCTTTGCGGTTAAACGCATAGGGTACATCGATGCCGTGCTCGAGTGCTAATGCCATTACGGTGACAGCGGCAACGGGTATACCTTTATAAGCAGGGCCGAACAGTACATCGTACTCAATCCCGCTATCGATAATGGCCTGAGCATAACAGCGCCCCAGTTGTGCCAGCGCCTGACCGCTATTAAATAAACCGGCATTAAAAAAATAAGGACTAACACGACCGGATTTAAGGGTAAATTCACCAAAACGAAGTACCTTGCTCTGCACCGCAAGTTCAATAAATTGGCGTTGATAGTCGTGCATCAGATCTACTCTTTATAGTGTTTGTGGATCAAGTATTGTAACTAAGTTAGCTTGCTCGCTACATCATTATTTTTTAAAAAAGTACTCGAGCACAAGGCCGGTAAAGATAGCAATACCAAACCAGTTATTGTTTAAAAAGGCTTCGATACAGAGTCTGGGCTCGCGGCTTTTAATCAGGTATTGCTGATAAAGGGAAAAAATACCGGCGACGAAGACACCGAGGTAATAAAACATGCCAAGCCCGGCACGATCGCCAATCAGTAACAGGGTTAATATTAACATCAGCTGGATAATGCCGATCATAATACGGTCAGCATCGCCAAATAAAATGGCAGTGGATTTTACGCCGATTTTGATATCATCATCACGGTCAGCCATCGCGTACATAGTGTCATAGACCGTAGCCCATAACACGGTTGCCAGAAATAACAACCAAGCCAACGGTGTGATCTGATTGCTCTGTGCGGCATAGGCCATCGGCACAGCCCAGCCAAAAGCAGCACCCAGATGTACCTGTGGCAGGAAATGGTAGCGTTTCATAAAGGGGTAACTGGCTGCCAGTGCTGCACCGGCAAACGATAAATAAATAGTCAGAGCATTCATGAATAAAACCAGCAAAAAAGAGCAGCCGGTGAGAATAACAAAGACCCACAAAGCTTCTCTGGGGCTTACCTTGCCACTGACAATCGGGCGGTTTTGGGTACGGCTGACATGGCCATCCACTTCACGGTCGGCATAATCATTAATGGCACAGCCGGCAGATCGCATAAAAAATACCCCGAGCATAAAAACAATGAGAACGCCAAGGTCCGGCAAGCCTTCTGCAGCAATCCATAAGGCCCATAGAGTCGGCCACAGCAGCAACAGGATGCCGATAGGGCGGTCAAGACGGATTAGGTAGGCATAATTTTCGAGTTGTTGAATAAGCGGATTATTAGAATGAGTTGCGAGCTTGCGTAAATAACGAAAAATGACCATGACCCAGTGGAATCCCGTGTAATATAATGATTTAATGAAATAGCAGTGCTGTTTATGCTGCTATATTACCTGACTGCCATCTAATACATAAGAGCCTCTATGACGAATCAAACCAGCAAAAATAAAAAACACGCCTTCGATTATGACTTGATTGCCATTGGTGCAGGTAGTGGTGGTTTGTCGGTGGCAGAAAGGGCGGCCCTGTACGGCGCTAAGTGTGCCGTGGTTGAAGTGGGTAAAATAGGCGGCACTTGCGTGAATGTAGGTTGTGTGCCGAAAAAGGTGATGTGGTTTGGCGGCTCGTTAGCGCATGCAATACAGGATGCCAGAGATTACGGTTTTGATGTCAGCAATAAGGGTTTTGACTGGTCGGCACTGGTAAACAAGCGTGAACAATATATCGATGGTATTAATACTTGGTACCACAGTTATCTGAAAGACTCGAATATTGACGAGATACAGGGCTATGCCAAATTTGTAGATGCCCACACACTGGATGTCGATGGCAAACAGATTAGTGCGGAAAAAATTGTGATTTCACCGGGTACCAAGCCGGTAGTGCCAAAAATCCCGGGTGCAGAGTATGGTATCACCTCGGATGGCTTTTTTGCCTTAACCCAGCAGCCGAAAAAAGTCGCGGTGGTCGGGGCCGGGTATATAGCGGTTGAGATTGCCGGTGTATTAAATAGTTTGGGTACCGATGTGGCTTTGTTTATTCGTAAAGGCCAGTTTTTACGGAGTTTTGATGCGATGCTGCGTGAGTCGCTGATGGAAGCGATGATTAATGATGGTGTGGATTTAATGGCGCGCACCCAGGTTGCCGAATTGATTAAAGAAGATGATGGCACACTGACGCTGGTCTGTGATCAGGGTAAGCGCACGAGCGGTTTTGATCAGGTGATCTGGGCGATAGGGCGTGAGCCAAACACCGCAGGTATGTCGATTGAAGTCAGCGGCGTAGAAATGGATGACGAGGGTTATGTGCCCTGTAATGATTATCAGGAAACCAATATCAAAAATATTTATTCGCTGGGGGATGTAACTCGGCGTGCGCAATTAACACCGGTGGCGATAGCGGCTGGCAGACGCATGGCGGACCGGCTTTACGGTGGCATGAAAGGTCGTCATTTAAATTATGATTTAATTCCGACCGTTGTTTTCAGTCACCCGCCGATTGGAACCGTTGGGCTGACTGAGGAAGAAGCCAAAGTCGAACACGGCGCGGCGGTTAAGATTTATAGTTCACGTTTCACAGCCATGTACAATGCCATGACCGAGCACAAAGTCGAAACAGCGATGAAGTTGGTGGTGGTCGGGGCTCAGGAAAAAGTCGTTGGCTGTCATATCATTGGCCCTGGCGCTGATGAAATGTTGCAGGGTTTTGCCGTCGCCATTCGCATGGGTGCGACTAAAGCCGACCTTGATGACACGCTTGCGATACACCCGACCAGCTCAGAAGAGCTGGTAACTATGCGCTAAACCACAGGGCAGGATATGACAATACGAAAATTTGATGGGGTAAGCCCCGTTATTGCAGACGGTGTCTTTGTTGATGAAATGGCACTGGTGCTGGGTGATGTAGAGCTCGGCAAAGACAGCTCGATTTGGCCAATGGCGGTATTACGCGGTGACGTCAACCGGATTAAAATCGGCAAACGCAGCAATATTCAGGACGGTAGTGTGCTGCATGTGACCCATGAAGGTCCGCTTGGTGCAGGCCGTGGATTGATAGTCGGCGATGATGTGACCGTCGGCCATAATGCGGTATTGCATGCCTGTAGTATTGGCGACTGTTGTCTGATCGGAATGTCTGCAACGGTACTGGATGGTGCGGTGATACACGATAATGTCATTGTTGGTGCCGGTAGTCTGGTGCCGCCAAATAAAGAGCTGGAAAGTGGTTATCTGTATTTAGGTAACCCGGTAAAACAGGCGCGGCCACTGAGCGATAAAGAAAAAGCTTATTTTAAATATTCGGCCGAGCATTATGTGCGGCTGCAACAGCGCCATCAGGATCGTCACGCATGAATTATTCTGACCGGTTATCGTGTGAATTAGCCTTTGGTCCAGATACTGTTGTTAGTCGGCTTCCAAACAGAGTTTTGGCCGTGCTAGTCTCAGGTCTTTCATTAAAGTGCACAATGACAAGGAGATCATAATGAAAAAATTATCGTATATCAGTCTCGGTTTTATTCTTTTATCATCTGCAGTCTCAGCCACAGAAAATATAGCCAGATCGATTTTTACAAGCGGTGTTGAAAACAGAGAACCGATTGATAAGGTGGGTCAGCTGACCAATGATAATGAGAAAATTTATTTTTTTACTGAAATAAAAGGCATGTCGGGCAGGACGATTACCCATCGCTGGGAACATGCCGGCAATGTGAAAGCAGAAGTTGCTTTCAAGGTTGGTTCAAATCGCTGGCGTATCTGGTCAAGTAAAACACTGCAACCGCAATGGTTGGGTGAATGGATAGTAACCGTGGTTGATGATGCCGGTAATACGCTGGCCGAAGAAAGCATGGCTTATATTCCTAACAGCTCAGATGAGGGGGTGGTAATGCCATCGGCCAGTCCGACCTCAGCTGTTACAGATTCACCAGCAGTGAATTAACTAAAATTAACTAGTTCGATTTGTTTAGTAAAAACAGCCCGGTAATTTAACTGGGCTTTTTTATGTTTTATGAGAGCTAATCGGACTTATAAGACAGGCATAAAATGATTATTTATACTAAGATATAACGAATGTTGAAATTTGATTTTATGTTACAAATAATAATTACTGATAATTAAGGGGAATAAGATGTTGAAAAAACTATCGCTTTGTTTGTTATTAAGTGGAGTCGCTGTGCTCAGTGTCAGTCAGTCAGCTTATGCCATGCGTCAGCCGGCGATGGATTCTGCCTTGCAGGCGCTGGATGATGCAGAAAAAATTCTCCAAGGAGCCGAAGCCAATAAAGGCGGACACCGGGTTAAGGCATTACAACTGATTAAAAAAGCACAGCGAGAAGTCAGACAAGGTATCCGTTTTGCGAATACTCGGGCTGCTGATCTGGAGCTGAAACAAAGAAGAGAACGTGAGGCAAGAGAAGCCCTAAGGCTGCAAAATGAAGCGAGAGAGCGGGAAAGAAGAGAGCGTGAACTCAGAGAAAGAAGAAATGCCCGACCTGTTGATCGTAATGATCGACGTCGTGATGAAGCTGCATCAGCACGCGACAGAAAATATAATAACTGTATCAAACAGGCCAGAAATAATGACAGAAGGATTGATGCCTGTAATAAACAGTTCGGTCAAGAACGTCGTGAGCCAGTTCGTGAAAGAAGATAGGTGACTTAGAAAAAAATCTGATCTGCTGCCGATTACATATTGCGGCGGATTGAGGTTATCACCGGTTTTGTATCCGGCCTGATATGTCTCCAGCAATAAAATGATTCGGCGGCCTGTTCAACTAACATACCCAGGCCGTCGAGTATTTTCGTTGCGTTATTTTGCTTTGCCCACAGCATAAACGGCGTGTCTTCTTTGCCATACATCATGTCATAAGCGGTACTGGTATTCTTTAGCAGCTTTTCAGGCAGCGGCGGCAAGTCACCACTTAAACTGGCTGATGTGCCGTTAATAATAATATCAAACTGCAGCCCTTCGAGCGCTGTGTATTCAGATGTTTCGATATGAAATATATCAGAAAAATCCTCAGCTAAATCCTCAGCCCGTTGCAGGGTCCGGTTAGCGATAAGCAAGCGATCAGGTCGTTGCTGAATAAAGGGCTCAAGTATACCGCGGACTGCACCGCCAGCACCGAGGATAAGAATATCCTTATTCGCCAGTTCGGTATCGTGATTTTGCATTAAGTCACGCACCAGTCCAATGCCATCGGTATTGTCACCGGTATAATTATTCGTTGCATTGAGGATGAGCGTATTGACTGCTCCGGCTCGACGGGCGCGCTCGGTTAGCTGGTTAGCGATTTTAAAGGCATGTTCTTTTAACGGTACGGTAATATTTAAACCTTTACCATTATTCTGCTGGAATCGCGCGACTGCATCGCTGAAGTCATCGGTTTCGACCTGAATTTTTTCGTAGCTCAACTGTTGACGTGTTTGGGCTGCAAATTGCTGGTGGATTTGCGGTGATTTACTGTGCGTTATTGGGTTTCCCATGACGGCATAGCGGTCGATAGTGATATTAGGCATGGACTTATTTATTGTCCTGTAACCACTGTGCGGCAAGTTTTGCATAATAGGTTAAAATGCCGTCAGCTCCGGCCCGTTTCATGGCCAGTAAAGATTCCAGTACCACCTGCTGCTCATCGAGCCAGCCATTTTGGCTGGCGGCTTTAAGCATCGCGTATTCACCGCTGACTTGGTAGACATAAGTTGGCATCGCAAACTCCTGTTTAATCCGGTAAACAATATCGAGATAGGGCATTCCGGGTTTAATCATCACCATGTCAGCACCTTCATTGATATCCAGCAGTACCTCGCGCAGTGCTTCATTGGAATTGGCGGGGTCCATCTGGTAGCTGTATTTATTACCCCCGGCAAGATTTGCAGCAGAACCGACGGCATCGCGAAAGGGTCCGTAAAAACTTGATGCATATTTGGCTGCATAGGAGAGGATGCGTGTATAAATATATCCGTTGGCTTCCAGTGCTTCGCGAATGGCGATGATACGGCCATCCATCATATCCGATGGAGCAACGATATCGGCACCGGCCTCAGCATGGGAGAGGGCTTGTTTTACCAGTACCTCTACGGTTTCGTCATTTAACACATAGCCACTGTCATCGATCAGGCCATCCTGCCCGTGCGATGTGAAAGGGTCCAGCGCGACATCGGTGATGATGCCGAGTTCAGGCACTGCCGATTTTAATGCGCGTACCGCACGCTGAGCCAGCCCGTCAGGATTATAGGCTTCTGCTGCATCATCAGACTTGAATTGCTGCGAAACCACAGGGAACAGCGCCATGGCGGGTATTCCCAGTGCATGGCATTGTCTGGCTTCTTCAACCAGCAAATCGATGCTCATGCGTTCAACACCGGGCATCGATACCACGGCTTCTTTTTTCTGTTCACCTTCTATAACAAAAACCGGGTAGATGAAATCGTGTGCCGTCAATGAATGCTCGCGCATCAGGTTACGTGAAAAGCTATCGCGGCGCATTCGTCGCATGCGTGTGGCAGGGAAAAAAGAATGTGATGACACGTTAAATGCTCCGCTAAAGTAGTGACTTAAGTGTTAGGGTTTTGGTCATTATACAGTCATTTTTTTCTGTTGTCTGAAACCACATCCAGAGTATGCGGAGTGTACCTCGCATGGCTGGTTTTTGCGAAAAATTCAGGCAGGTCCAGAATATAACTGCTATCAGGCAGCTGCAGATTAAAATCCCAGTATTGCTGTAATGTAATCGCTTTAGCGTTGTTTGCTGGCTGAATAGCAGGATAGTGAGGAAACGCGGTGGCATCAATATGTGACAGCATATGGGAGCGATCGGAACTAAAGTGCTGATGATATTCTGAAGCCGGTATTAAACGAAACAGTGGTGAGTATGACGCGGCTTCGGCTATGAGCGGTGGAAAACTCAGTCGAAAATAATGGCTGGCCGGGCAGGGAAAGTGAGCCAGCGTTTCAAAATCATAAATAAAAAAATCAGTCGCTGTAGTGTGCAATAAAACAACATGGTAATCCCAGATAAGAGGCTGATGCAATGAGCCTCTCTGCTGATTAAAAACAGCGACCTGTCTGCTCTGGTTACTGATAAAAACGACGTCCAGTTCAGTAGCCGGTACAGCCTGGCTAAGTAATAAATCAACCAGCTTCCAGATATTTTCCTCACAAAATTGTTTTGTGTAAACACAATCAGTTTTGTCTGGTGCTGGCATTATTTTTTTATTAACGCGGTCTCGTCAAATTTTACGCCAGTCCAGCCATGCTGCATAAAATTGCGAATATTGGCGTGATCTGAACCCAGCGAGTTCTGTAAAACATCGTGCCGGTAATAGTCACCAAAACAATGCAGAGTCTGCTGTTCTGTCAGCTGGTTGATCTCAGCAAATGCAAAGATCTTGCAGGAGCCTTCATTAGTACCGGCTTCATTGATCGCCATATTGCTGCCGAGGCCATTGGTAAAACGGCTCGGCGTGTAATTATAGTCAGACTCGATGGCTTCAATAACCTGATTGAAGCTGACACTTTCCGCGGAGCTGGCGAGTTGTTGTAATAGTTGTTCGGTCTTTGTCATAGTGATTTACTTATTTAACCAGTCAGTGGGTTTTAAAAAGACATCATAAAGTGTCGCTTCAGCGCTGCCTTTTTCAGGCTGCCAGTTGTAGCGCCATTTTACCAGTGGCGGCAGTGACATTAAAATCGATTCGGTGCGGCCACCGGTTTGCAAGCCGAATAAAGTGCCACGGTCATAAACCAGATTAAACTCAACATAACGACCGCGTCGATAAAGCTGGAAGTCACGCTCACGTTCGCCGTATTCAGTGTTCTTGCGTTTTGCAACGATAGGTTGATAGGCAGGCACGTAATGATTAGCAACACTTTGCATAAACTCGAAACTTTTTTCAAAACCCCATTCGTTAAGGTCATCAAAAAACAGACCACCGACACCGCGTGGCTCATCGCGATGTTTTAGATAAAAATAATCATCGCACCATTGTTTATATTTTTCGTATACGCCATCGCCAAAGTCTTTACAGGCGTCGAAAGAGCTCTGGTGCCAGTGTTTCACATCGTCTTCATTGCCATAGTACGGGGTTAAATCAAAACCACCACCAAACCACCAGATTGGCTCTGCGCCTTCTTTTTCAGCGATAAAAAATCGCACATTAGCGTGTGAAGTCGGGACATAAGGGTTGTGAGGGTGAATCACCAGCGACACACCCATTGCCTGAAAATTACGTCCGGCCAGTTCAGGTCGGTGAGCGGTGGCAGAAGCCGGTAGATTGTCGCCAAAAACATGAGAGAAGTTAATCCCCGCCTGTTCAAACACCGCACCGTTCACCATGACACGGCTGCGACCACCACCACCGGCTTCGCGCTGCCATTCGTCAGCGATAAAACTTTCTTTGCCATCTTCTTGTTCAAGAGCGCTGCAAATTCTGTCCTGCAGATCAAGCAGAAAGGATTTAACGCGTTCTACGCTGGGGTTGTCATTGTTCATAATGCTCACACTGGTTAGTTGGCTCTGATTATTTGCTGGGTTAGTAGATTGCGTATTTCAGTTGGCTGCGCTAATGAGCCGGTCTCTGAGTTAATGATAATAGCCAGCTCATGTTGAAAATATTGATGGCAATGCAGGCTGTTGCGGGCCGGGTTTCTGCCCGCAGGATTGGCGCTGGTTGAAACTACGGGTTGCTGAAGGTAATCGCATAGCGTTCTGACCAGAGGGTGGGCGCTAAGACGAATGGCCAGCGTATCGTGTTTGCCGCGTAACCAGATAGGTGCATTTTTTGCCGGCACGACCCAGCTGGTATTGGCGTGCCTGCTTATGGTCTGGATTTGTTGTTCAGTGAGTGGTTCAATAAAGTCATCTAATTGCTGAAGATCACTGGCAACCAGTATCAGTCCTTTTTCAACGGGTCGTTGCTTTAGTGTCAGAAGGCGTTGCACAGCCGCGTGCTGGTATGGGTCGCAGCCCAAACCAAAAACGGCTTCAGTAGGGTAAGCAACTAATTCGCCTTGCTTTATTGCAAGCGCAGTTTTACGGATGATGAACGGGCTGACCACTATTGACTGTCGGTTTTTTTCTTGGTTGTCTTTTTCTTAGTAGTGGCTTTCTTTTTTGTTGTTGTTTTCTTTTTAGCCGTGCTCTTCTTTTTCGTGGTTGTTTTTTTCTTGGCAGTGGATTTCTTTTTAGTCACAGTCTTTTTCTTCGTGACTTTTTTCTTTGCGGCGGCTTTTTTCTTGAGTTTCTTCTTGCCCTTGCGTTCTGGTGCAGCGGCTAATAATTCCTCGCATTCTTTCAGGGTCAGTGATTTAGGTTCGCGATCTTTAGGGATCTTGGCATTCTTTTCACCGTTGGTGATATACGGGCCAAATCTGCCGTTAAGAACTTCTATATCAGTGCCTTCAAAAGAATTGATGTATTTGTTAGCTTCGAATTCTTTCTTTTCTTTTACCAGAACCAGTGCATCTTCAAGTCCGATATTATAGGCGTCGATGCCACGGTCCTGATATTCTTTGCGAATCGAGACAAAGGTATTGTTGAATTTTACGTACGGGCCAAAACGTCCTACGTTGGCAGAGACTTCCTCGCCATCTGCTGTTTGTCCGAGAATTCTCGGGAATACAAACAGTTCTTCGTAGTTGCTCATGTCAATCTGGTTCATTTTTTGACCAGGCTTGAGGCTGGCAAAGGCCGGTTTTTCTTCGTCATCCTTATCGCCGATCTGCACAAACGGGCCATAAGGTCCCATTCGTACGGTGATAGGTTTGCCGGTTTTTGAATCAGTGCCGATCAGGCGTGACTGAGCAACATCGGCACGGCTGACATTTTCTTCGATATGATCAACCTGTTGCTTAAACGGGGTCCAGAAGTTTTGCATTAACGGAACCCAGTCTTCTTCACCACGAGAGACTGCGTCGAGTTCGTCTTCTAATTCGGCAGTAAAACTGTAATCGACATATTTGGTGAAATGTTCTGTCAGAAAACCGTTAACAATGCGACCGATATCGGTTGGGGTAAAACGCCGGTTTTCCAGCTCTGCATAATTTCTGTTTTGCAGTGTTGAGATAATTGATGCGTAGGTTGAAGGCCGGCCTATGCCGTATTCTTCAAGTGTTTTTACCAGACTGGCTTCTGAAAAACGCGGTGGTGGTTCAGTAAAATGCTGTTCGGTGAGGATATCAATGAGTTTAATTTTCTCGCCTTGTTCCAATGGCGGCAGCAGTTTTTCATTGTCTTCATTATTGCTGTCATCGGTATCTTCGAGATACAGCGCCATGAAGCCGGCGTGTTTAATAGTCGAGCCGTTAGCGCGAAAACGGTAGCGATCCGAGCCACAGTCCAAATCAACTGCTACCGTGTCCATGGTGGCGTGAATCATCTGGCAGGCCATGGTGCGTTTCCAGATCAGTTCATAGAGTTTGTACTGGTCCGGTTTTAAATGTGATTTGATCTCTTCTGGCAGGTGGTTGACGGAAGTCGGGCGGATAGCTTCATGCGCTTCCTGCGCGTTTTTAGATTTGGTTTTAAAGGTGCGCACTTCATCGGGCAGATTGTCTTTGCCGTATTTGCTTTCTATTAATGCCCGCAGCTCTTCTATCGCTTCCTGCGCCAGGTGTACCGCATCGGTACGCATATAGGTAATTAAACCAACGGTTTCACCACCGATGTCGATCCCTTCATAAAGCTGCTGTGCTGTACGCATGGTACGTTGCGCTGAAAAGCGCAGTTTTCTGGCGGCTTCCTGTTGCAAGGTCGAGGTTGTAAAAGGAGGTGCAGGGTTGCGTTTGCGCTGTTTCTTTTCAACTTTTGCAACGCTCAGATTGCCGTTTGCCGCATCCAGCATGGTTTGCTTTGCAGCAACACTGTCTTTTTCGTTATTAAAGGTAAATTGCTTGACCTTTTCATTGTCGAAAACCGTGAGCTTTGCTGAAATAGCTTTTGCATCTTTTTCTGTCTGCGCATCAATGCTCCAATATTCCTGAGGCTCAAAGGCTTCGATTTCTTCCTCGCGCTCAACCAATAAACGCAAGGCCGGACTTTGTACACGGCCGGCAGATAAACCACGCTGAACTTTTTTCCACAGTAGTGGTGACAGATTAAAACCGACAAGATAATCCAGACCGCGCCGAGCCTGCTGAGCATTCACCATGCTCATATCAAGTTCGCGTGGATTGGCGACTGCATGTTGCAGGGCGCGCTTTGTCACTTCGTTAAAAACAACACGATGGACGGTTTTGTTTTCAAGTAAACCCTGTTCGTTTAATAGTTCGTACAGGTGCCAGGATATGGCTTCTCCCTCGCGGTCCTGATCGGTTGCGAGATAGAGGGTGTCGGCTTTCTTAAGGGCTTTTTTTATCGCGTCGACGTGTTTTTCGTTTTTTTCGATAACCTGATATTTCATTTTGAAATCATTATCGGTTTCGATTGCGCCTTCTTTCGGGATTAAATCGCGCAGGTGTCCGTACGATGCAAGGATTTGAAAGTCATTGCCCAAGTATTTTTTTATGGTTTTTGATTTTGCAGGTGACTCTACAATAACCAGATTGGTGCTCATATATTTATTTTTTTCGTTGATGTTTAATGTGATTGTTAATGGATATAATCCAGACCCTGATCAAACACAAGGCTTTCCATCCAGGCGTAGGCATTCTCTTCACCAGGGTGGTTAAACAGCACGATCATAACGATCCATTTTAATTGTTCAATATCAACCTGGGTGTCGAGTGCTAATACTCGGTCGAGCACCAGCTCACGGGTTAACGGTGTCAATATGCCGGTTTGCTCAAGATGCAGTAAGAAGCCGATACCTTCCTGATCGAGCAGTGACATTTCTTCCTGGCTGATGACCCGCATCGCTGTCGATGTGAGAGGGGTAAGCTCGGCAATATCCTGCAACTCGGCCAGATCTTCAAGCCAGTCAAAGGCTTTGTTGATAGCCATTTGTGGAAAACCCAGTTCCTCAAGACGAATTTCTGCCAGATCGCGGGCCGATTCGTGGGCTTGTTCTTCGATGTCATCCCCAATGTAGTGTTCGAACAGGAACATAAGGACATCAACAACATTTTGTTTCATTCGTTTAATCTCTCTTGCCAAGCCGGGTATATAAGCCGTTGCTGGCAACAATATCACCTTGTAGTTCCAGTATTAACAGCATGGAAGCAATATTTGCTGCGCTAAACCCCGTACACACTGAAATACTGTCGATATCGATGGGATCGTAACCCATGCAGCCTAATAATTTCTGGTACTCTGGATCGGGGTCTTTAGTCGGGTTTGCCCGATTTTCGCCTGTAGTATCACCCGAAGTGTTATCTTTTACCAGTATTTGCAATTCTTCTAACACGTCATCGGCTGTTTCAACCAGCTTTGCACCTTGTTTTATCAGGGCGTGACAGCCTTTTATTGCCGGGTTGTGAATAGAGCCGGGAATAGCGAAGACCTCTTTGTTTTGCTCAATCGCATGTCGCGCGGTTATCAGTGTGCCGCTTTTAATGGCTGCCTCGACCACCAGAACACCGAGGCTGAGGCCGCTGATGATACGGTTTCGTAGCGGGAACAGACCGGCATGCGGGGCGGTGCCCAGTGGTTGCTCTGAGATTAATGCGCCCTGTTCGCAAATCTGATGAGCCAGCTGTCGATGCTCTGCCGGATACACGCGGTCCAGACCGGTGGCCACCACCGCAATAGTGCCGGCAATACCTTTGAGAGCGCCACGATGACTGGCGGCATCTATCCCGCGGGCAAGTCCACTGGTTATGGTCAGGCCATTGGCAGAGAGGTGTTGCGCAAAGGCTTCGGCCGTTTTTTCACCGCCAGCACTGGGGGAGCGGCTGCCGACCATGGCCAGCTGTGGTTGGTAGAGATAATCAATGTCGCCATTAACAAACAATACTTTGGGTGGGTTGCTTATGTTTTTTAACTGCGCCGGATAGCGCTCGTCAGTTATCGGCAAGACGTGATGATGATCTTGCTGTGCCCACTCAAGCATGGCATTAATTTTTTCAGGTTCGGCAGAGTTGAGCTGAGAAATCTGGTGCGCGGTAAACTTCAGTTCTTTTAAAGAGGATTCGCCGGCATGAATAAGCTGACTTAAAGTCGAGCAAGCCTGCAGAGCGGATAAGAGTTTGTCTGAACTTAAACCGCCCATTAATGAAATCGTTAACCAGTCTTTTAAATCATCCATGAGGCAGTTTAGTCAGAATCTCGGACCTCGTGTCCGACAGACTATTGATCTCTGTCGGTTGGTTTTACTTATAAGGTGTGCGAACCACATCGTTGCGTTTAATAACCCGTGAGGCTTCGAGAATCAGGCCATAGCTGACACGATCAAAGGTTTTAAATAGCATGATCATGCCGCTGCGTTCATTCGGCAGTTTGACTTTAACCTTGCCTTCCTGGCGTTCAAAACGATTGCGTATGGTTTCGCCCTGCGTATAGGTCGACAATATATTGCCGACCGCGACGCCGTTGCGCTTACCCAGATTAATAACGGCTATCTGGTATTGTGCGATGCTGGAGATGGCGTCAAACAGTGAAATAATCTGACCTTCTACCTGCTCCTCGGGTGGTTTCGGGAAAAACAGGTTATTTAATTCAGAATGGTCGGTTGCCAGCAAGCGGTCGCCGACAATGATTTCCCGCGAGGCTTTTATGATGCGACCACTGGCCGGGCTATCGTATTTTGAAATACTGGCTTCACCGGCATAGATGACTTCGTAGCCAAGTATGCTGCCCGATGCGGGATCAACTAATTCAGAGCCTTTGCGGTATATATTGTATCGCAGGTTTTCTCGGTCGAGCTCGCCCTGAATATAAATGCGGTTGCCCTGGCTGAGAATCAGGTGTTTGTCATCACTGCCAATAATATAGGGTGCATCCTGCCATTGCTCGAGAGTAACGACCTGAGGTTTGGTGGTGAACTGTTCAATGGCATCATTGGGGATGGTTTTGATGCTTTCTTTTAAGTCGGTACTGCGGATTCGCGGTGAGAGTTTGATTTGTTTTAGCGGACCTTCTTTATGAACACGCTCAAAACTATTGGTTTCGGTTTGTTTATCGCTTTGCGTATTGACGGCAGCGCTGCTGTTGACGACCTGTCCATCGCGAGAAACCTGGAAAACAGGCTGGCCATTAAGGTAAATTAAACTGATAATATCACCAGGAAATATCAGATGAGGGTTATTTATCTGCGGGTTTTTGGCCCACAGCTCGGGCCAGTACCAGGGATCGTTTAGAAAGTAGCCGGCAATACCCCATAATGTGTCGCCTGATTTAACAAGGTATTCGCGTGGCGTTGCTTCGCGGATATTGGCAACGACTTCAGGCGTTAGTGTGGCAGTGGTTTCCTCGGTATCGCTGGTGGCAGCGGCGTCTTCTGAGATTGGGGCCGTGCTTTCAGATTCGGATTCAGGCAGACCGACAATGATCGGTTGCGAGTCTTCTGCTTGCAGGCTGGAATCAGTGATGGCCGTGTCATCGGCACGGGCTAGCTGGCTTGAGCAGATCGATATTGACAGCAGCGAACAGATTGCCAGGATGAGTAGCGGATTATTTAGTATTTTTTGTTGAATCCCCAAGCTGATATCCTCATCATAATTCCGTGGTTTTCCAGAGTTTAGCTGATAAACTTAAGGTATTAAAGTAGGTTTAGGCTTTTAGTTGATAATTTTTAAGGTGTAGGTAGAGATGGCGATACTTCCCATTTTAGAGTTTCCAGACGACCGATTGCGTACGGTTGCGCGCCCGGTAGAGGTTGTCGATGATCAAATCCGCGCAGTTCTGGATGATATGCTGCAAACCATGTATGACGCACCGGGTATTGGTTTGGCAGCTACGCAGGTTAATATTCACCAGCGACTGATCGTAATTGATGTTTCAGAAGAGAAGAATCAGCCGCTTTATTTAGTTAATCCTGAGATTGTCGGCCTGCAGGGTATCGAAGAGATGGATGAGGGCTGTTTATCGGTGCCGGGTATCTACGAAACGGTGCAGCGCGCAGATCGGATCACAATAAAAGCGCTGGGTTACGATGGTAACGTCTTTACGCTGGATGCAGAAGAGCTTCTGGCGGTCTGTATTCAGCATGAAATAGATCACCTGGATGGTAAATTATTTGTTGATTATTTATCGCCACTAAAGCGCAACCGGATAAAGAAAAAGCTGGAAAAGCAACGCAAACAGGCTGCGAGTTAAGCCTCAACCAAGACACTGAATTCCTATGCTAAAAATAATTTATGCCGGTACACCGGATTTTTCTGTTGCTGCGTTACAGGCCCTGATCGACTCTGAACATGAAGTGGTTGCCGTTTATACACAGCCGGATCGGCCGGCCGGCCGTGGCCGAAAATTAACACCAAGCCCGGTCAAACAGCTGGCGCTGGAAAATGATATTGCTGTTTATCAGCCGTTAAACTTTAAAGCGCAACAGGATCGACAGCAGCTGATAGATTTAAAGGCCGACTTAATGGTGGTTGCAGCTTATGGCTTAATCTTGCCAGAAGCAATTTTAGCGGCGCCCCGGCTGGGATGTATCAATATACACGCATCTATTTTGCCCCGCTGGCGCGGTGCAGCACCGATACAAAGGGCGATACTGGCCGGCGATAAGGAAACCGGTATTACCATTATGCAAATGGATATCGGTCTGGATACCGGCGATATGCTGTCGAAATCGGTGTGTGAGATTAACAACGATATGACAGCTTCACAATTACATGACCGGCTGATGGAAATGGGTGGTCGTGCATTAATGGAGATTATGCCTGCGATCGAGAATCAGACACTTGAGCCTGAAAAGCAGGATGAGGCACTGGTGACCTATGCAGAAAAACTGCAAAAGATAGAAGCCAAAATTAACTGGCAACACAGCGCCGAATTGATAGCGCGTCAGATCAGAGCGTTTAACGCCTGGCCGGTGTCGCAGACGGTTTATGATAATAAGGTCATGCGAATCTGGCAGGCGCATGTGGTCGATGCCTCAGAGCTGACAGCAAGCAACACAGCACAGCCAGGGCAGGTTATTGCAGTGCAGAAAAAAGCCTTTTATGTGATGACCGGTGATGGTGTGCTGGCGCTTACAGAAATTCAGATGCCGGGTAAAAAACCGATGCCTGCCGCGGCGTTTTTAAATGCTCATGATCCGGCCTCTAAGATACTCGGTCTTGAGGCCGAATAATGGCCACTAAGCCTCAGCAAAAAATGGATGCACGCTTTATTGCGATCAAAGTTCTTCTCAGAGTGCTGAAAAACGGCGAGTCACTGAGCAGTGCGATACCTAATGAAATCAGTAATCTGGATGAGCGTGAGCGGCCACTGTTACAGGCACTGGTGTATGGCGTGTTACGCTGGCGCTGGCAACTTGAATCGATTCTTAAAAAATATTTAAAAAAAGCACTGAAAGCCAAAGACCTGGATATCAACATCATATTAATGCTGGGTGTGTTTCAGTTACTGTGGTTACGCACCCCCGATTATGCTGCGGTCGATGGGGCGGTCAATAGCTCTCTTAAAATCAGAAAAAAATGGGCGAAAGCACTGATCAATGCCGTTTTGCGACAGTTGATACGAGAGCGTGACGAGATCAATTATAAAGATACTTTAGAAGCTGAATTTTCGCACCCACAATGGCTGATCGATAAAATAAAATATGACTGGCCCGAGCAGTGGCAGCAAATTTTAAGTGAGGCTAATCAAGCCGCTCCGATGACGCTACGGCTGGATACCCGGCAAATGGAAGTGGCAGATTATAATGAATTATTAAATGAGGTTGAGCTGGATGCAGAGGTGGCAGCCCATGTACCCGGTGCGCTGATTTTAAAGCAGCCGGCAGATGTGTCTCGGCTGCCGGGTTTTGAGCAGGGTTTGGTGTCTGTGCAGGATGCCGCAGCCCAGTGTGCAGCGCCGTTGTTGCAGCTTGCGCCTCAGCAGAAAGTGCTGGATGCCTGTGCCGCACCGGGTGGTAAAAGCGCGCATATTCTGCAGACTGAGCCGGCGCTAGAACTCGATGCGGTGGACATTTCAGAATCACGACTGCAGCGGGTTGCAGAAAACTTGCAGCGATTAGGGCAGCAGGCGAATTTGATCTGCGCCGATATTTCGCAACCGGAGCAATGGTGGCAAGGTCAGCAATATGACCGAATTTTGTTGGATGCCCCGTGTTCTGCCAGTGGGGTAATTCGTCGTCATCCGGATATTAAGTCATTGCGCCGCGAGAGTGATATTGCAGAGCTGGTAGCGACGCAGCAACAAATTCTTGATGTACTCTGGCCGATGTTGAAGCCGGGTGGGCTGATGCTATATGCAACCTGCTCAATTTTTCGGGTCGAAAACGAGCAGCAAATGCAGCATTTTTTACAGCGCATGACGGATGCTGAAGAAATAAAGATAGCAGCCGGTTGGGGCCATGAACAAAAAGTCGGCCGGCAGATCTTAAGCGGTGAGCAGCAGATGGATGGTTTTTATTACGCGCTGGTACGAAAGTCTATTTAGTTTTTATCATTTGTTATTTTTTATAACAAAATATTTTTATCTGCTGCTATTATTGGCGGCACCGATCACTTTTAAACAGGCAGTTGACTATACATGTACGCAGATGAAATTTTAGTTCTCAATCGTTTATTGCTGGCTTTATTAGCCGGTGGAATTATTGGTATTGAGCGGGCCTATCACGGACGTGAAGCCGGGTTTCGTACTCACACGCTGGTTTGTGTGTCATCTGCACTGTTGATGCTGCTAATGGCCTTTCAGTGGCAGTTTATGCCGGCTGAATTCATTGAGACGATTCGTACAGACCCGACCCGAATGGCGCAGGGCATTATGACGGGTATTGGTTTCTTAGGTGCCGGTGTAATCATCAAAGAAGGCTTGTCTGTTCGTGGTCTGACTACCGCGGCTTCGATCTGGATGACCGCCTCGATCGGAATCGTTATTGGATTGGGATTTTATTTTCCGGCTGCGCTGGCGACGCTTATCACGGTGACGGTGCTTTCATTTTTCAGAATGTTTGAAAAATGGCTGCCGTCGCAAAAATACGCAAAATTCTCCATCAGCTTATTCAGAACAAACGGCTCTATGGATGAAGAGGCGTTAATGCACATGCTTGATCAATTCGGCTTAAAAGCGTTTGATCTGAGTTATATCCTGCGTGATAAAGGCACTTATATCCGCTATGAAATGTTTATTATGTCGAAACATAAAAAGAATTTTAATGAGTTGGCGCAGCGACTGCTGCAAATTGACACGGTGCATGCGTTCAAAATTATCCCGAGTTAGGGCTTGCTGGTAGCGCCTGGCTAGTCGGGTGGAAGTCTCTCCGGTGCTGGCTGGCAGGTGTGTTGTGCGGTAAAGATCTGCAATTAGGCTTATCAGCTGAGTGTATTTAGCGTAAAATCCGCGCTTTACTCTCTCTGCTTGATTAGCATCCGGTTGGGTCTGGGTTGGGGACTTCTTAAATGAAAATTCTTATTCTTGGTGCGGGACAGGTTGGCTCGTCGGTTGCGGCAAACCTGGCACGCGAAGCCAATGATATTACACTGGTCGATAAAAACCCTGACTGGTTGCATGATTTGCGCGATCGTATGGATATCCAGACCGTGGTTGGTGATGCCTCACACCCGCATGTGCTTGAAAAAGCCGGGATTGAAGACACCGATATGCTGATCGCTGTTACCAACAGCGATGAAACCAATATGGTAGCTTGTCAGATTGCCTACTCGCTGTATAACACACCCACCAAAATAGCCCGTATCCGCGCACTCGATTACATCATTCATCCCGAACTGTTTCAACGTGAAGCGTTTCCGATTGATGTCATCATCAGTCCCGAACAAATTATGACGGATTATATTCATCATTTGATTGAATATCCCGGGGCATTACAGGTGCTGGATTTTGCCAAAGGAAAAGTGCAGCTGGTCGGCATCAAAGCCTATAACGATGGTTTGCTGGTAGGGCATGAGCTACAGGCATTACGAGACCATATGCCGGGAGTTGATACGCGGGTTGCCGCAATATATCGACGCGGTAAAGCGATTGAGCCAAAGCGTGACACCATCATTGAAGTTGATGATGAAGTCTTCTTTGTCGCCGCAAGAGAAAACATTCGTGCTGTTATGAATGAGCTAAGACGCGTTGAAAAACCGTTTAAGCGAATTCTGATTATTGGCGGCGGGCATATCGGTAAGCGTCTGGCACAAACCCTTGAAAAAAGTCATCAGGTAAAAATAATTGAGCAGGACCAGCAGCGTGCAAAATATTTATCGCATACTCTGGAAAAAGCGGTGGTGTTGCTGGGTAGTGCAACGAATGAAGAGTTATTGCTTGAAGAAAATATAGACAGCATGGATGTGGTGATCTCCTGTACCAACAGTGATGAAATCAATATTTTGTCAACTATGCTGGCCAAGCATATGGGTGCCAGTAAAGTTATGGCGCTGATTAACAAACCCGGTTATAGCGAGCTGATTGAAAAAAAAGGTCTGATAGATGTCGCCATTTCACCACAGCAGGTGACCATAGGCGAACTCTTAACCCATGTGCGTCGTGGTGATGTAGTGGCTGTGCATTCATTGCGCAAAGGGGCGGCTGAGGCGATTGAAGCCGTAGCCCATGGTGATGAAAGCACTTCGCAGGTGGTGGGTAAACGGGTCGATCAGGTAGTTTTGCCACAGGGAGCAAATATCGGTGCAATCGTTCGTGGCAAACAGGTGCTGATCGCGCACCATGATACGGTGATTGAGTCAGAAGATCACGTCGTGTTATTCGTTACAGAAAAATCCAGAATCCATGATGTTGAACGGCTGTTTCAGGTCAGTGCGTTCTTTATTTAATTTATCAGGGCCGACTTACATTGCACTTAAAAATGATTCAACAGATTATCGGCCTGCTGCTGGTGCTTTTCAGTGCCAGTATGTTGCCGCCTATAATACTGGATTTATTTTATTCTGAAGGCGTTTTACAGTCTTTCTTTACAAGTTACCTGATCCTGTTGGGTACTGGTCTGATGTTCTGGTTTCCGGTCAGAAAAATTAAAAATGAATTACGAATCAGGGATGGATTCGTCGTTGTCGTAATGTTCTGGCTGGTGCTCGGGGTATCGGGCTCGTTGCCATTTTTATTATTCGATGCCTTTGATATCAGTATTACCGATGCGGTTTTTGAATCGGTATCTGCACTTACTACTACCGGCGCAACAGTCATTACCCGGCTTGAAAGTTTGCCGCATGCATTGTTGTTTTATCGACAGCAGTTACAGTGGATGGGAGGAATGGGTATTATCGTACTGGCTGTGGCGATTTTGCCAATGCTGGGAATCGGCGGGATGCAGCTATACCGTGCGGAAACTCCGGGCCCGGTTAAAGACAGTAAGCTAACACCTAGAATTACAGAAACAGCAAAAGCGCTCTGGTATATCTATCTCTGGTTAACGATCAGTTGTGCCTTTGCTTACTGGGTGGCAGGGATGGACTGGTTTGATGCGATTGGTCATAGTTTCAGTACCGTGGCTATCGGTGGTTTTTCAACACACGATGCCAGCCTCGGTTATTTTGACAGTCAGCTGATCGAAAGCGTCGCTGTTTTTTTTATGTTTTTAGGCGGGGTAAACTTTGCTCTGCATTTTTTGGCATTTCAACGCAAAGATCTATGCCCCTATTTTTCCGATGCGGAATTCAAAACCTATAGTCTGGTGCTGGCGCTGGCAGTCATCATTTCGGTGCTGTATTTATATTTCAGTGAGACAGTTGATAATTTTTCCGATGCTTTTCGTCAGGGGCTGTTTCAGGCTGTATCGATTGGAACAACCACGGGCTTTTCAACCACGGACTTTTTCTTATGGCCGGTTTTTTTGCCGGTATTTTTAATGTTCATCAGTTTTGTGGGTGGTTGTTCAGGTTCAACTGGTGGCGGTATGAAAGTGATACGCGTCTTGCTGTTGTTTAAGCAGGGTATGCGTGAGCTGGTGAAGCTGGTGCATCCGAATGCTCAGGTAGTGGTCAAAGTCGGAAAGCAACCGATGTCTGACCGAGTGATTGATGCTGTCTGGGGTTTTTTTGCGGCCTATGTTGCGTTGTTTGTGGTGATGATGCTGTTGTTGATGATGGCAGGAAATGATCAGGTTACGTCGTTTTCAGCGGTCGCAGCGGCGATGAATAATCTCGGTCCCGGGCTGGGAGAGGTTGGCCAAAACTACGCAACCATCAATGATTTTTCCAAATGGGTTTTGTGTTTTGCGATGCTGTTGGGCCGGCTTGAAGTATTTACTCTGTTGGTTTTGTTTACACCAGTTTTCTGGCGTCGGTAATGACCTTGCTTGCTAACAAACAACAAAACTGGAATCAACGCTATCAGCTAAAAGCAATCACCGAGCCGGAAGCGGCTTATGTGCTGACAGCAAACTCTCATCTGCTGGCTGATAAAGGCAGAGCGCTCGATCTTGCCTGTGGTCTCGGAGCTAATGCGATTTTTCTGGCGAGAAAAGGTTATCAGGTGACAGCGGTGGATTATTCGGCTGTGGCGCTGGAAAAGTTAGATCGATTTGCTGAATCAGAAAACTTGTCGATTAACAGTCGTTTGATTGATCTGGAAAATTTTGAGGGTGCGCTGGGTAATTATGATTTGATTGTGGTTAGTTATTATCTGCAGCGTGAACTTTTTCCTCTTATTTTATCTGCTATAAACAGCGGAGGCATGTTGTTCTATCAGACCTTTAGCGGAATTGCAGACAATATGTCTGGGCCGAAGAATGCGGCATTCAGATTAAAACGGTCAGAGTTGTTAGCCCTGAGTTCAGGCCATGAAATACTTTATTACAGAGAAGATCCGGATAATTGCATTGGCGATGACTGTTTTAAAGGTGAAGTGATGATCGTAGTAAAAAGAGATTGACATGAAAAAGTATGAAAAAAGTGAGCCAGCTTCTCATCCTGGCTATTTACCGGAATTTAAAATAAGTTTTTTGTTGCCAAAGCATTGGTTGAGCTGGTTCGGTATTTTCTTGTTATGGCTGATGATGTATCTGCCTTCTGTAGTAAAAAATCAGATAGCCAGAGGTATTTGTTTTCTGTCATGCAAGACAAATAAAAAGCGTTATCGCATCGCAAAACAAAATCTGCAGCTGTGTTTTCCGCAGAAAACGGCAGCTGAAATCGAACAGATGGTTGGGCGATTTTTTTATTATAAAGCCAGAATATTTCTGGACTATGCCTATGTCTGGTTTGCCAGTGAAAAAAAACTTTCACGAGTCTATCAGGTGTTCAATGATGATGAATTGCAGGCAATAAAAAAGTCCGATAAAAAAGTCATTCTTCTTACCTGTCACATGCTGGGGCTGGATCAGGGGTCGCAGGCGCTGTCATTTGATAACGAGATAGTGTCAATGGTAAAAGCCATGAAAAATCCGCTATTAGACTGGGTCATTGGGCGCGGGCGTACCCGGTTTAATACGCATGTTTATGAGCGTTCGTACGGGCTGACTGGCGTAATTGCCAGTGTTAAGGCAGGTGATCAGTTTATTTATTTACCGGATGAGGATCTGACAGGAGGTCACTCGGAATTTGTACCTTTTTTTGGCGTGCAAAAATCAACCATTACGGCGCTCGGCCGGCTGGCGAAAATATGTGATGCTAAAGTTGTGCCATTTGTGTCTGTATTTAACGATAAGACCGGCGTCTATGAAGCGCATTTTTTACCGTCAATGAGTGATTATCCTAGCGGTGATAAAATGGCTGACACGCTGGCAATGAATCAGGTATTTGAAAAGATGATTTTACAAGCACCGGAACAATACCTGTGGACATTCCGTTATTTTCAGACCAGACCGGCTGGTGAACCAGCTGTTTATTAAAACGGGTTGATGATGTTAAAAATATTTAATAGCGTACCGTATCTCGGAGCACTGATCATTGCCGTAGGCATGGTGGCTGGATTTTATTATCTTTTTACGGATGCCGATGAGATGGCAAAATACTTTCTGGCAATGATACCGGTCGGTTTTTTAATCCTGTTTGTAGGTGTCGTGACCAATATGCTGCGCCGATAATATCGCATCTGGCAAGGCCTTACTTTACAGTAAAGTTTTGTGTTGCGATGGTTTTACCATCTTTCTTTAAATGGAAGACCCAGTCGCCCGCTTTTAATTCGTCTTCAGTTTCCAGTAAATAACCGTTTATAGCAGTGACTTTTTTGTCTATTACCAGAAAGCTATTGGTTTCGTTATAATGGCTGGAGATGCTGCCATCCTGTTGTCTGATTTGAGGATGACTGACTTCGCTGGTAATTTTTATGAGTTTGTCTTCAATGCCTACAATCTGATATTCGAAGCCGAAAAACAGTGGTGTTTTTGCCGGAATGGTTCGGGTATGTTTTAAATGAACCGGTGATAAAGAGGTGCTGTTGATGGTTTTGTCAGAAATCGGGTTAATCCAGGTTTTGCCGTTATCGGGAGTATGAGCGTATATGCCAAAATGAAGGATTGTTATGTCTTCGCTTTTTTCTGCACGCAAATTAAAGGCGAGGCTGCTGAGACAGCTGATGATAAGACAGATTAATAATTTATTTTTTCTACGCATCCTGGCGACCTCATTTTGATTGGGCTGTTTTTGTTACGTGTTGTTCATCTAATAATTCCGGCATACCCTCAGACATGATAGGTTTTAGTGTTGTCAGCAGGGTTTTAAACAGGGTTTTATTGCCCTGTTCTTCATTATGTAATAATTGTTTCATGTGTTCGCGCTGGGTTGGCATACTAAAACAGGCCGGGCAGCTGTCAGCTATTACGGGTAACTGGTGTTCATTTACAAAGTCCCGGCTCTGGCGTTCCCGCATATATACCAGTGGTCTGATAATACGTAAATCACCGTCGTCATTGGTGTAATGCGCTTTCATTGTTTTGATTTTACCTAAATGGAATGCCGCCATTAAGAAGCTTTCGGCAAGATCATCAAGATGCTGTGCCAGTGCCAGAACATTGTAGTGATGTTTTCTTGCGGTGCTGTACATGATGCCGCGTTTAATGCGTGAACAAAAAGCACAGTATGACGGTTTGCCCATGTGCTCTTTAGCCATTTCCATAATTGGCTCTTGCATATAATGATATTCAAGTCCCAGTGATTCTATATAAGGAATCATCGGTGAGGGATCGAAGTCACCGGCTTGCGGGTCAACGGTCATCACGCCTAATTCAAAATGAATAGGAGCGTGTCGCTGGAAATGATGCAATACATGCAGCAATGTTAACGAATCTTTTCCGCCTGATAAACCAAGCAAGATGCGGTCACCATCGCGAATCATTTGAAAATGACTAATGGCCTGACCGGCCTGTCGTAAAATTGATTTTGGTGGAGGGATAAATTGACTCATGCCGCATAAGATACGGGTAATGCCTGTATTTGCAAGTTTATTTCAATAAAAAAGCCTCCGGCGTTTCCATGCCGGAGGCTTTTCTAATAAACCACAAGTTCCTGATAAAAAAGGAAATTCCAGCCTATCCTTGGCTGGAATTTTTGGCTTCCCTGACAGGAGGTTTGTCAGTCTAATTGAAGAATTGGGGTATCTTCAAACAACATCCTTGTAATAAGACAATTACAGATTATACAGAGTGTCAAAAGGATATCTGTCAGTTAATTCGTAAAGTTCTGGAGTCTATTTTCTAGGCTGAGTGTAAGATAATTCTGAGAAATGGTCGTGTCGGCTGGGGCATGGTTAAAATAAAGCAGGCAATAAAAAACCCGGTCATTCCATGACCGGGTTTCGCCATCCTAGCAGACTTGGTGATTAGCCTCGCGCAATTATTTCATCCTGTATATCCACTCGTTCCCTTGAGAGTCTCTGACTATCCTTTGATTCCCTTTCCCTGAGACTCCGCTACTTCCTGGTACAAATGAGCTTCCTTGCAGACCTCGTTCTCCCTAGGTCTGAGGATATTATGCCTATTATGTTTTTGCGGTTCTATACGGAGATTCGGAATATGCTGTAGGAAGAACACCTTACGTGATGTAGGAATTTTCTTACATGAGGTGTTGAGAGCGAGTCTGCTTGAGTGTCTTCATTCTATTGCAGGTTATTATGGCTGGAACTATGGCATATAATCAATAGAAAATAATTCAGGGGGCGTTATGCGTCATTATTTATACCCGAAACTGCATGCCTATCGTTCGCAGTTCTTACAAGTGGATGAAGTGCACCGACTTTATATTGAGGAGTCGGGTAACCCGCAGGGGATTCCGGTTGTCTTTCTGCATGGCGGGCCGGGTGCAAGTTGTCAGCCAGTTCACCGGCGTTATTTTGATCCGAAAAAATACAGAATCATTCTATTTGATCAGAGAGGTTGTGGGCAGTCGCTACCCCATGCCAGTTTGCAACAAAATACCAGCCAGGATCTGGTGCAGGATATGGAGCGTATCAGAGCGGCACTGGAAGTTGATAAATGGGTCGTGTTTGGCGGCTCATGGGGTTCTACGCTGGGTCTGTTATATGCGCAGGCACATCCTACCCATGTCTTGGGGTTGGTGTTAAGGGGAATCTTTTTATGTCGCGATGAGGATGTCAGCTGGTTTTATCAGCAGGGTACCAGTGCCTTGTTTCCTGAATACTGGCAAGACTTTATCGCACCCATTGCCGAAGCGGAACGCGCTGATATGGTCGGGGCTTATTACCGGCGGCTGACAGGGGATGATGACGTGGCTAAAATGCGTGCAGCCGAAGCTTGGTCGGTGTGGGAAGGGCGCACCGCAAGTTTGCAAGTTAATGAGGAGCTGGTGGATTATTTTTCTGACCCTTATGTGGCGTTGAGTGTGGCTCGTATAGAGTCGCATTATTTCGTTAATCAGAGTTTTTTACAGCCTAATCAGATTCTTAATGCTGCGCATAAGCTAAAAGATATTCCCGGTTATATTGTGCACGGGCGTTATGATGTGATTTGCCCGGCGCAGCAAGCCTGGGCATTGCATCAGGCCTGGCCAGAGTCTGAGCTGCATATGATTGCGGATGCCGGCCACGCGGTGAGCGAGCCTGGGATTACCCAAAAGCTGGTCGAAATTACGGATCAGTTGGCGGAACGCTTGTCTTGATCGCGTTAATTCAGAGAGTTAGTCAGGCCTCTGTGCTGGTTGAGAGCCGACAGATTGCCGCAATCGGTAGCGGTTTGCTGGTGTTGTTCGGGGTCGAAAAAGGAGATACCGAAAACGAAGTGGAGCGGTTGCTTGAAAAGCTATTGAAATACCGCGTGTTCGCTGATACGGATCAAAAAATGAACCTGAGTTTGCTGGATACGGCGGGGGAATTACTGATGGTGCCGCAATTTACGCTGGCAGCCGATACGGCAAAAGGCCTGCGTCCGAGTTTTTCATCGGCAGCGGACCCGACAGAAGGGCGACGATTGTTTGAGCTGGCTGTAAAGCGGGCTAAAAAATCGGTGAAAACAGTCCAAAGCGGACAGTTTGGCGCAGATATGCAGGTCTCGCTGATAAATGACGGGCCAGTGACATTTTGGTTGCAAGTCAGCGCCGTCTGATGACGGCGTTGTCATAAACCGTAAATTTTATTAAAAACCTGTCTAAGTGGCGGAAAATCCGTGTTTTTTTACCGTAAAGTAATACAACCATTAGCCTATCCGTTGTATCCTATAGCTTTAATTGGATCGGAGCTTACCGCATGGCGGAACGCAAGGCTGAAATAAGCCGCGACACACTGGAAACTCAAATCAGTGTCAGTATTAATCTTGATGGCAGCGGACAATCTAATTTTGAAACCGGTGTTGCGTTTCTGGACCATATGATGGATCAGATTGCCCGTCATGGCATGATCGATATGGATGTGCGCGCAATGGGTGATTTGCACATCGATGCGCACCACACCGTTGAAGATATTGGTATCACTCTGGGGCAGGCGTTTAATCAGGCGATGGGCGATAAAAAGGGAATCACACGCTACGGTCATTCGTATGTGCCATTGGATGAGGCATTGTCTCGCGTGGTGATAGATTTTTCCGGCCGTCCCGGTCTCGAATTTAATGTTGATTTTAAGCGCGCCAGTATTGGTGAGTTTGATGTTGATTTATTTCATGAGTTTTTTCAGGGCTTCGTTAACCACGCTCATGCGACCGTGCATATTGATAATATTCGCGGCCGAAATGCGCACCATATTGCTGAAACCATTTTCAAAGCCTTTGGTCGTGCATTACGAATGGCGATAGAGCCAGATCCACGGATGCAAGGTATTTTACCGTCAACCAAAGGGGCCTTGTAGTTTCCGATGTCACTGATTGCTGTTGTTGATTATGGTATGGGAAACCTGCGTTCGGTTTCCAAGGCGATAGAACACGTCGCTAAAAATTCGGACCGGGTTATCGTGAGCTCAAATCCTGCAGATATTAATAATGCCGACCATGTTGTGTTTCCGGGTCAGGGAGCTGCGCGTGACTGTATGCATGAGTTACAGGCACGCAAGCTCGACGCTGTGGTCTTAAAGGCCGCTGCTGAAAAACCTTTTCTGGGTATTTGCATGGGTATGCAGATTTTACTGACGCATAGTGAAGAAAACCAGGGGGTTGAATGTCTCGATCTCTATCCGGGTAATGTTCGCCGCTTTAAAGATAATATGCACGATAGTGAAGATCTAAAATTAAAAGTTCCGCATATGGGCTGGAACCGGGTTCGCTGGACCCAAGAACACCGCTTGCTGGAAAATATCGCGCAGGATAGCCGTTTTTATTTTGTGCATAGTTATTTTGCTGAGCCATCCGATTCCTCACTGATTGCGGCGCGTTCTGATTACGGTATCGATTTTGCTTGTGCGCTGGCAAAAGATAATGTCATGGCTGTACAATTTCACCCGGAAAAAAGTGCAGCCGATGGCTTACAACTTTTAAAAAATTTCTGTCATTGGAATGGGCAGCCATAAACGAATGGAAAGTAGACGAGGCAAATTATGTTATTAATTCCTGCAATTGATCTGAAAGACGGCAAATGTGTACGTTTGCGTCAGGGCGATATGGAAGATGAAACCATATTTTCAGAAGATCCTGTGGAGGTTGCGGCAAAATGGGTAGACGCTGGCGCACGCCGATTGCATTTGGTTGATTTAAATGGTGCTTTTGCTGGCGAGCCTAAAAACGCCGCCATTGTGCATGAAATATGTAAAGCATTTCCTGATTTACCGGTACAAATTGGCGGAGGTATTCGCAGTGAAGAAACGATCGAAACCTATCTTGATGCCGGTGTGCGATACGTGATTGTTGGTACCAAGGCTGTTCAGGAATCACATTTTGTACCTGAAATCTGTGCCGAGTTTCCAACCCATATCATTGTCGGTCTTGATGCAAAAGACGGCAAAGTAGCAACAGATGGCTGGTCAAAATTATCCAAGCACGATGTGATTGATATGGCCAAGCGCTTTGAAGAGGACGGTGTAGAGTCCATTATTTATACCGATATTTCACGCGATGGCATGATGCAAGGTGTTAACGTCGAAGCCACCGTGAGACTGGCGCGGGCGATAAATATTCCGGTTATCGCATCCGGTGGTATCACTAATATGGATGATATTAAGGCACTTGCTGCGGTTGAAGATGAAGGGATTATGGGTGCGATTACCGGTCGTGCAATTTACGAGGGCACGCTGGATCTAAAAGAAGCTCAGAACTGGGTTGATAACCGTTAATGTCACTTGCTAAACGAATTATTCCCTGTCTGGATGTGGCCAATGGCCGCGTCGTTAAAGGTGTGCAATTTGTCGATATCCGCGATGCCGGTGACCCGGTCGAAGTGGCTCGCCGCTATGATGCTGAAGGTGCCGATGAAATTACCTTTCTAGACATCACCGCCACATCCGATGATCGCGATACCATTATTCATGTGGTTGAGCAGGTCGCTGAACAGGTTTTTATACCGTTGACAGTCGGCGGAGGTGTGCGCTCAGTGGATGATGTGCGTCGTTTACTGAATGCAGGTGCTGATAAAGTGGCGATTAATTCGGCCGCAATATTCAGGCCTGAATTTGTTAAAGAAGCTGCCGACAAAGTTGGTTCACAATGCATTGTGGTGGCGATAGATGCAAAACGCGTCAGTGCTGAAGGTGAAGCCAATAAGTGGGAAATCTTTACTCATGGCGGTCGCAAACCAACCGGTATTGATGCGGTTGAATGGGCAATAAAAATGGTTGCGTTTGGTGCCGGTGAAATACTCTTAACCAGCATGGATCGAGACGGCACGAAAATTGGTTTTGATCTTGATTTAACACGCGCCATTACCGATGCGGTTAATGTGCCGGTGATAGCATCTGGTGGTGTGGGTAATCTTGACCATCTGGCTGAGGGCGTCATTAAAGGTCATGCCGATGCGGTTTTGGCTGCCAGTATTTTTCATTTTGCAGAATATTCTGTCGGCGAAGCCAAACAGCATATGGCTAGTTGCGGCATAGAAGTGCGGCTTTAATGAATAATGATAAGACAGACTGGCTGAATCAGGTAAAATGGACAGCGGATGGCTTGGTGCCGGTTATTGCTCAGGATGAAAAAAGCGGCCGGATTCTCATGATGGCATGGATGAGCCGGCAATCGCTGGCAATGACGGCAGAAAAAAATGAAGCGGTGTACTGGTCTCGTTCACGCAAGAAACTGTGGCACAAAGGCGAAAGCTCAGGCCACATACAGAAAGTAAAATCAATTCGTCTGGACTGCGATGCAGACGTGATTGTTTTACAGGTCGAACAGCTTGGCGGGATTGCCTGTCATACTGGTCGTGAGAGCTGCTTTTATAGTGAGTTAAAAGACAATCAGTGGCAGGTTGTTGATGCTGTCATAAAAGACCCGAAGGAAATCTACCAATGAGCAATGATGTCCTGACGCGTCTTGAAGAAGTTCTGGAAGCACGTAAAGCTGCAGACCCGGATTCGTCTTATGTTGCCAGTCTTTATCATAAAGGACTGGATTCGATTTTAAAAAAAATCGGTGAAGAAGCCACAGAAACAGTCATGGCTGCAAAAGACGGAGAGAAGGAAAAAATAATCTATGAAACCGCAGATCTGTGGTTTCACTGCATGGTGTTGTTAAGCCAACAAAATATAAAAGCTGACGACGTATTAAAAGAACTTGATCGTCGTTTTGGTTTGTCGGGGTTAGAAGAAAAAGCATCCCGCAAATCTGATTAAGTAACCGATTTAAAAAATATATTTCTGGAGAGTAAAATGGGTATTAGTATCTGGCAACTGGTGATTATTCTGGGCATTGTGATTTTGCTGTTTGGCACAAAAAAACTACGCAATGTCGGTGGTGACTTGGGTAATGCCATCAAGAGTTTTAAAAAAGCGGTTAAGTCAGGCGAAGAAGAAGCCAGCAATGAGCAGATTGTAAAAAAAGAAGATGGTCGTGTCATCGATGCTGAAGTCAGCAAAGAAAAAAACGAAAACAAATCTTAATGCAATTATAAAAATCTGAACGACTTTACTTAACGGGCAGTTAATACATGTTTGATATTGGTTTCTGGGAAATCATGCTGATTTCCATTCTCGCAATGGTTGTGATCGGCCCTGAGCGACTGCCCGGTGTTGCGCGTACTGCTGGACACTGGTTTGGTAAGGCTCGTCGTTTTGTAGAAGGTGTTAAAAGTGATGTTGAAAGCGAGTTTGACACCACCGAGTTAAAACGCCTTTTACATAACCAGGAAGTTCAGCTCAAAGAATTACAAAGTAAAGTTAACAGCGAAGCCGGCGATATCCGCAGTGGCTTTTCATACAATCTCGATGATGAGAAAGCCGCTAGTGATAACGATCAGACTGATGATTATCTTGAGTTTATGGATGAAGACGAGGAAAAGGATCACGAGCAAATAGCGGCTGAAAAGGCAGAAAAAGCCCGGCAGAATTCGCAACAAAAAGTGGCCGATAAAGCTCAGCTATCTGAGAAACCGGATGCGCACAGTGAACAAACAACGAATGATGACAAACTAATGGTCACCGACACAGACAAGCAACCCAGACATGACGGATAACAGCATTTCCCCCGACGCAAATCAACAGGAAGAAAAAGGCTTTATGTCGCATTTGCTGGAGTTACGTGATCGCATGATGCGTATGACACTGGCCGTACTGATCTTATTTCTGGCATTGTTTAGTTTTTCAGAAGAAATTTTTACCTTTGTCGCGCAGCCTCTTATTTCCTTAATGCCAGAAGGCACGTCAATGATCGCAACCGGCGTGGCAGCGCCTTTTTTGGTGCCGTTCAAACTGGTATTAATGGTCTCTGTGTTTCTGGCAGTGCCGTATTTGCTGTATGAAATATGGGCATTTGTGGCCCCTGGTCTGTATAAAAATGAAAAATCACTGGCAGCACCGATCCTGGTATCCAGTATTGTTTTGTTTTACTGCGGCGTTGCCTTTGCGTACTATGTTTTATTCCCGCTACTGTTCGGGTTCTTAATTGCAATTTCGCCGCAAGGCGTGGTTATGATGACCGATATCGGTCAGTATCTGGATTTTATACTGGCTATATTTTTTGCTTTCGGTATTGCTTTTGAAGTGCCGATCGCGGTTTTTCTGCTAATTATGATCGGTGCTACCACGCCGGATGCGCTGGCAGAAAAAAGACCTTATATCGTTGTCGGTGCATTTGTTATTGGTATGCTATTAACACCACCCGATATAATTTCTCAGACCATTCTGGCGCTGCCGATGTTGTTTTTGTTTGAGGCAGGCTTGCTGATTTCACGCATCGTACTGAAACGTCGTGCCGAGCAGGCAGATGACGACGATGACTATCATGAAATGTCAGACGATGAAATGGAATCGGAACTTGACCGGCTTGATGCAGAAGAGAATGAGATTGTGTTTGACGGCCAAGAGTCCGATGAAAAAACTGATAAATAGCATACAGGCATGTTATTGTAGTGGTCAGACAGATGCATCTTGATGACTCATAGTGTTAAACAGACTGCTGGTATCAATCTAATCTGATGAATACGGAAATTGATAGACTAAAGGCTGAAAATAAAAACCTCCAGCATCAGATGAATAATTTGATGCGCAATGCCCGCCTTAACGAAGAAAAACTGCAGCGATTTTCTGAAATGGAGCTGCTGTTAATCAGTACGCACTCACTGCGTGATTTACTGCAAATTGTTATTAATAACTACCGTAATGCATTTGACCTTAATGCGGTTACGCTGATCCTGATTGATCCCGAATATGAATTGCTACGATTTCTTGATGAAACGGGATTACAGGCCGATCAGTTACCAGAGTTAAAACTGGTGGCCGATCCGGCTGATGTCGAAAAATGGTTTGATCTGCAACTTTCACCACGATTAATGGCCTATCAGCAAGAGCATCAAGTACTGTTTGCCGGTTCACAGGCGGTATTACAGTCAGTCGCGCTTATACCGCTGATTCGTCAAGGCAAGCTGATCGGAAGTCTTAATCTGGGTAGCAACCGGCATGAACGGTTCCAGCAGTCTAATAGTACCGATTTTTTACAGCGGCTGGCTGCAATCGTATCGATTTGTATCGAAAATGCGCTCAATGTTACTAAACTTGAGCGCATTGGCATGACTGATCCGTTAACGGCTGTGTATAACCGTCGATTCTTTGAGCGACGACTGATCGAAGTGGTTTCGAGTTCGGTGCGCTATAGCTATGAACTCAGTTGTATGTTTCTCGATGTTGATCACTTTAAACGGGTTAATGATAATCTCGGGCATCAGGTCGGCGATCTGGTGTTGCGAGAAGTGGCTGCTATTATCGATCAGCATCTGCGTGGCAGTGATATGGTGGCGCGTTATGGGGGTGAAGAGTTTGTTGTGTTATTGCCTCAAACCCCGGCTAATGATGCGCGGATGGTAGCTGAGCGCATAAGAGAAAGTTTGGCCATGCACCAGTTTAATCTGGCTGAAGGAAAAACATTACAGGTCAATATCTCAATCGGTGTTGCTGGTATGGAATTAAGCAAAATGGGTGGTGAGGTGATTGATTTGGGGCGAGAGCTGGTAAAAAGAGCTGATCTGGCTTTGCTTGAGGCCAAGAGTACCGGCCGTAATAAAGTGGTAATGGCTGAGGTATTTGTCGAAAAAACAGAGCTGGAAACCAGCTGAAGAAAATATCGCTAATAAAATTAAAAATAAAAAAAGCAAAAAAAAGGCCATTAGTAAACTAATGGCCTTACAAGAGGATATTTACATATAACAATGACTTCATTAAACGAAAAGTCTTATGAAGACATAAAGCGATCAGTGTTTGAGCAATGACGCTTAGGGGGTATTAGAATCCTTCTTGGGTAAGAATAATACTGGGTTAACGGCGTAACCAATTAGGGGTTTACCCTAGTGGTCATGGTGAAGGCCTTTAATAATACATATTTTAGTCTTTTTTATTTTTAATCGCGTCAGTATTCGGCGAATAAAACAGCCGATTTTAATGATCAATCGTAGAACGGATCAGCGCTTTTAGCGCCACAGGGCTTCATTTTGTCAATAATGAGACCTGTTTACAATTTACCCATGAATTTTATGCTATCTTTATAAGCTGAATACTAATAATAACGCATTGTAGCGATGCCGATTCGCTGGTTGTTAGCGGCATCCGTTGGGAAAGAAGAATGTCTATTAAAACGATAAAACACAGTTTACTGAGTCTGACACTAGCACTAACTGCTCTGCTGGGCGCGCAACAGGCATCTGCAGAAGCTACTTATCAAACACGGATTGTTGGTGGTACGGAGTCCACTCAGGGCCAGTGGCCGTGGATGGTGTTGTTATCTTCTTCTAGTCATTCTAATGGGGCTAATCCACCACCACCTGCCTACCCAGGTGACCCTGCTGCCATACCCGGCATTCCCCATTTTTTTTGCGGAGCCACGCTCATTTCAGAACAGTGGGTGCTCACAGCAGCGCACTGTGTGGTGAATGATTCTGCCGCCGATGTTTTTGCTTTTGTTGGTTTACACGACAAAAATGATACCAGTATTGCAGCCACTGGGATAAGTCAGATTATTGTGCACCCGGATTATGATGATCTTACATCAGATAATGATATCGCTTTATTAAAGCTGGCAACGCCGGCAACTGGTGCGGCAACCGTATCGTTTATTGATTCAAGTACGGCTACACTGCTAAACCCCGGTAATAATGTCAATGTGGTTGGCTGGGGTGGCGTGGTTGCGCAACCCGCAAGCACAAGCTCTAGTCTGCCTTCGCTGTCACAAAGTTACCCCGACATTCTGCGTGATGTCAGCATGCCTTATATTTCAAATACCGATTGTAATGCCGTGATGAATGGCCGTGTCACCGATAACATGATGTGTGCCGGCGTACCACAGGGTGGTGTCGATTCCTGTCAGGGCGATAGTGGTGGGCCTTTGGTGTTTTCAAATGATAACGGTGCCAGCTGGATTCAGGCCGGTATCGTCAGCTGGGGATACGGATGTGCCGATGCCAGTGCATACGGTGTTTATACCCGGGTGCAGAGCTATAGCGACTGGGTTACACGAGCGATCAACGGGGTAACACCAAGTATACGTTTTGGTAGCTGGATTCCCGGCAAGGTCGCTACAGCTCAAATAAATATTGAAAACAGCTCCGGTGTTGATTTTGACTTTACTTCCACGATTAGCAGCAATAATGCTGCTTTCATTGTGAGCGATAATTGCCAAACAACTTTAATTGCCGGTCAGTCTTGTTCGGTTGATCTTACTTTTTCAGCTTCTGTTGAAGGTGTTTATAACGGTCTCGTTTCTTATACGACAAATTCACCGGTTCTGTCAGTTGTTGGCGTGGATGTTGTAGCAACGCTTACTTCAGAGGTTAGCTTTAATCTGGTTGAAGCGGATAATTCGATACAATGGGCTTTAGGAGGGGATAATAGCTGGACTGAGCAGCAAGTAACGACGGATGGTAGGTATTCATTCCAGTCCGGCACGATTACCCATAATCAGAACAGTAGTTTGTTGGCTTATGTGAACGTGGCGGGTACTGCCAGAGATGTTTATTTTGACTGGAAAGCTTGTTCTGAAGCTACCTATGACTTCCTGGAATTATGGGTTGATAATAAAAAAATCGATGCTCGTTCAGGGAATGCCGTTTGGGCTCGTAAAATGGTGACATTAGCAGGGGCTGGTGACCATGTGATTGAGTGGCGCTATAACAAAGACTACGTCGCGGACTATGGTGCCGATGCTGGCTGGGTCACTAATATAACACTGGATGCTGCTTCTGCTAACCCGTTGCCGCAACACAGTACCAGCTGCGCGCCGGTTGCTACGCCAGAACCAACAGCGCCGGTTTCATCAGGCGGTGGCGGTGCGGCTATATCAGCTTGGGCCTATCTGGTGTTTGCGATGCCGTTATTGATGCGTCGTCGTTTTAACAGGGCGTCTTAAGGTTTGATCAAGCCAGCCGCACGCAAGTATAAGCAAGCGTGCGGCTTGTGTTTTATTTGATCAGCTGTCCGCTAATAATGGTATGCACGACCTGATTCTCAAAATTCCAGCCTAAAAACGGGGTGTTTTTACCCTGACTCTTCATCTTTGTTGTTTCCAGTGTCCAGTCCTTATTCGGATTGATGATGGCCAGATCAGCGCAGGCACCGATCGACAGATGGCCTTTATCTATACCGAGTATTTTTGCCGGTGCAGAAGTGAGAGCGGTAACCGCTTGTGACCAGTCGAGTATATTTTCTGTAACCAGCTTAAAGGTCAGTGGTAGCAAAGTGTCGAGGCCCGAAATACCGGGCTCAGTTGCCGGGAATGGGTGCAGTTTTGCATCTTCTTCATGAGGCTGATGATCGGAGCAGATTGCCTGAACCACACCGCTTGCAACAGCCTGTCGGAGGATGTCTCGGTCACGCAGTTCTCTGAACGGTGGCAGCACATGGCAATGGCTGTTATAGGTGCTCAGATCCATCTCAGTTAAGAACAGCTGGTGAATAGCGACATCGGCACTGACTTTTAATCCCTGTTGTTGTGCCTGCTGAATCAGTGCAATGCTGCGAGCTGATGAAAGTCGGCCAAAATGCACGCGGGCACCAATCGCAGCGACCAATTCAAGATCTCTGGCAATGATTGTGCTTTCAGCTGCATCCGGAATTCCGGGCAGCCCTAGTCTTGTCGCCACTGCGCCTTCGTGGGCGCAGCCGTGGTTGCTCAGGTAAGGCTCGTTGGGTTCGATGAAAACCGTTAAGTCATGTGAGCGGGCATATTCCAGTGCCCGCCGTAAAACCAGAGTGTTGGTGATGGGCTGGCTAGCATTGGATATGCCGACGCAACCTGCCGCCTTAAGCGCAGCCATTTCACTCAAGTGTTCGCCTTTTAATTTTGATGTCATGGCGCCGAGACAAACAATATGACTATGGCCTGCATGTTTAACGCCGTGATTAATCAAATCAACAACGGATTTTTCATCAATCACCGGGTCGGTATCGGGCGGGCAGCACAAGGTGGTGATACCGGCCTTTGATGCGGCAATTGTTTCACTTCTGATAGTGGCTTTGTGCTCCAGCCCCGGTTCGCGAAGGCGGGCGCAGAGGTCGATGATTCCGGGCATGATAATCAGCCCTTTGGCATCGATTTCCTGAACGGCGCTGTTTTTAGCCTGATCGATGTGATCGTCGATGGCAATAATCAGTCCGTTTTCGATGTAGATATCTTTGACAGCATCGAGCTGGTTGGCCGGGTCAATCAGGCGGCCCTGTTTAATTAGAATGGCAGATGACGGCTTCATTTTTCGTCCCCAGTCTGCTGTGCACTGGTGCCTAAGGTCATTGACATGATGGCCATGCGCACAGCAATGCCATTACTGACCTGGTCTAAGATAACAGACTGCTCACCATCGGCCACGCAAGATTCGATTTCAACACCGCGATTAATGGGTCCGGGGTGCATCACAATAGCGTCCGGTTTGGCATATTTGAGTGTCTGGCTGGTTAAGCCGTATTGCTGATAGTATTCGAGCTCACTCGGCAACATGGCACCTTGCATACGTTCTTTTTGCAGTCGCAGCATGATGATGACGTCGGCGTCTTGTATGCCTTGTTGCAGATTGTAATGCACTTTAACACCAAGTTTCTCGATGTTGGCGGGTAACAGGGTACGCGGTGCAACGACTCTGATTTCGCCGGTGTTGAGTGTGTTTAAGGCATGAATTTGTGAGCGGGCCACACGTGAGTGCAGAATGTCACCGACGATGGCAACACGCAGTGCACTGAAATCATGACCCTTATTTTGTCGAATAGTGAGCAGGTCCAGCATCGCCTGGGTAGGATGTGCATGACGGCCATCACCGGCGTTTAAGACGCTGATGTGGGGCGCAACATGGCGGGCGGCAAAATGCGCCGCACCGGAGTCCTGATGGCGGATCACAAACATATCGGTTTGCATGGCCTGCAAATTGTAAAGAGTATCAAGCAGTGACTCGCCCTTACTGGTGGCGGAGGTGCTGATGTTGATATTGAGCACATCAGCAGATAAACGCTTGGCTGCCAGCTCAAACGTAGTGCGGGTTCGGGTGCTGGCTTCAAAAAATAAATTAGTGATGGTTTTACCGCGTAATAAAGGGACTTTTTTAACTGTGCGGTTATTAACGCCGGTAAAATTTTCAGCGGTGTCCAGTATTTCGGTGAGGATCTCGCTCCCCAGTCCCTCAATTGTCAGGAAATGCTTTAAACGTCCATTTTCATCCAGCTGGATATTCCAGTGATCTTGTCCCAGTAAAGGGTTGGTTGCGCGGGCGTTTTTGTTCACCATGTCTTAATCAGGTCTCGTTCAGGATAAGGTTGTGTTCTTGATGTCAAAAGCCAGTGGTTCTGGCCCGGTTAATTTGACCTGTATATCGTCGCTTAGCGTCAGTTGCTGGCCGACGATATCGGCTCTGATCGGTAGTTCGCGGCCATCGCGTTCGAGCAGACAAACCAGTGTGATAGAGGCTGGACGGCCATAATCAAATAACTCGTTCATCGCAGCGCGAATTGTGCGCCCGGTTTGTAATACGTCATCGACCAGTATGATGTGGCGATTTTCAATTTCATTGGGCAAGGTGGTTGGTGTCACCTGCGGGTGAACACCAATGCGCGAAAAGTCGTCACGGTAAAAGCTGATATTGAGACTGGCCAGCGGTTCGCTGATCTGCAGATTGTCATGTAACTGTTTGGCAACCCAGACACCGCCGGTATGGATGCCGACCATAACAGGGTCTGTGATGTTTTTTTTCGGTAAAAATTCAGTGAGCTTTTGAGTTAAACTCTGGATTAAAATATCAGGGCTGGTTATTTTTGTCATATTGTTGTTGTAGCCAGGTTTCCGTGATCAGTGCTGCCGCTAGTTTATCAATTTCGTGTTTGTTTTGCTTGTCTATTTTTTTAGTTTGTTTGAGTTGTTCTTCGGCTTCAAAAGAAGACAGGGTTTCGGAGACAGTAAAAACAGGCAGCCCGAAGCGGCCATGTAAGCGCCGGGAGAATTTATCGGCGCGTAAGGTCATTTCGGTTGCTTTGCCGTCGAGTAAATAAGGCAGCCCTACAACCAGTGCTTCGGGTTTCCATTCATTCAATAATGCTTCAATCCGTTGCCAGTCGGGTTTATCGTTGACATTGTTAAGTGTTTGCAGCGGTGTGGCGCTGGATGTCAGGGTTTGACCGACGGCAATGCCGATACGTTTAGCGCCAAAATCGAAACCCAGGACAGTGTGAATGACTTTGTTCTGACTCGGTAGTCCAGTTTTGCCGGGGCTGATTTCAGGCATGTCCTGCGTCGTTGCTTAATAATTGTAAATCGATGCCGAGTAATGAGGCCGCTGACTCCCAGCGTTTTTCAATCGGTGTATGGAAAATAATATCTGCATTTGCCGGGCAGCTTAACCAGAGGTTGTCTGCCATTTCCTGTTCAAGCTGACCACTACCCCAGCCGGCATAGCCCAGAGTAATCAGGTGCTGTTCAGGGCCCTGATTGCTGGCAATCGCTTTGAGAATGTCTTTTGAACTGGTGAGCTGGATCTGATCGGTGACATCAAGACTGGCGTCCCATTTTTCATCGGTTTTGCTATGTAAAATAAAACCGCGATCGGTTTGCACCGGGCCACCGTGATAAATGGTTTCATGTGCGATATCACTGCTGGATGATTTGAGCTGGATTTGATCCAGAATATCCTGCAACAGAATGTCTGACGGGCGGTTAATGGTGACACCCATCGCGCCTTCCTGATTATGTTCACAAATATATGTGACAGATTGACTGAAGTTGACATCGTCAAGTGACGGCATAGCGATCAGAAAATGATTGCGGAGATACTGGGTAGCTGTTTTTTGGGTTTCCATTGTATAAGCATATACGGAAATTTGAATTTTACCGCTTAATCTGACAAATTAAATTCAGTAGTCGCAAAATTGGCTAATGACTGCTCAGTGAATGGTCGCTTTCAAAGACCCAGCTGCGGGTGATATGGATGATATCGGCCTGCTTTTTTAGTGCTTCGGGGAAGCTCTCAAACGGCGATGCGAGGCTGATAATGCGCCTTGCTGCATCATCTAGTATTTTATGGCCGGACGAGCGCTGTAAATTGTATTTAATCAGTTCACCTTTATCATTAATAACAACATCCATGATTAAGGTCCCGCTGAGTCTGCTGCGAACCGCTTCATCCGGGTAATTGAGATTACCGATCCGTTCGACCTTATCAATCCATTTGCGCATATAGCTGGCAGCAACGTGTTCGCGGGTGCGTGAATTGATGAATTTTTCACGCGGTTTTTTGGTCAGCTCTTCAGTGGTTTTATCGAGCTCTGCCGCCAGTCGGGCAATTTCTGCCTGATAATCCGGTGTCTGTTCAGAGGGCGGAGTTGCTTCTTCATGCGGACTGATATTGGGATCAGTGTTAACTGAATAATCCGATTGTTGTTGAGTGAGCAGTCTCTGCTGATTGTTTTGCTGTATTTTATTGATCGAGGCAATGCTCTGCTCAGGCGCAACACCGGGTGTCTCTGACAATGTCGGTGCCGAAAACATATCAGTGGGTCGAAGTTTTTGCTCGGAATTTCCGCCGCCATCCTGTGAAACCTGTGCCAGATAATCGGCTTTTAGTGGGTTTGAGCTGCTCTTGTTTTGAACCAGGATGACATCCAGTGTCGGTGCTGTTTCTGACTTATCTTCATCACCAGAAAAGGTAATGCCGAGAATGATAATGCCGTGAAAAATCGCCATTAACAAAATCGTCATGCTGAGTCTGTCGCCTGAGCCGACTTTTGTTGGGGGGATTATCGCAGCCATAGGGTTATTGAGCTCATAATAAAAAGGGAGTTAGAGTTTTTCACTGATCGTTACCGATGCGCCTTGACTGTTTAGCTGGATACGCTGCGCCATGGCTGGATTCATGTGTATATCACCATTGGCAGCGACCAGCATAACAAATTTAATCCCCATTTTTTGGGCGATGCGATGCCAATGTTCCGGCCCTGCAACGAAAAGCGCAGTAGCGGCGGCATCAGCCAAACCGGCATCATTATCGATCACCGTAACCGACTGTGACAAGTTGGCCGAATAGCCGGTTCTGGGGTCAAGAATGTGATTGTAGCGGGTGTTATTAAAGATGAAGTAGCGTTCATAATCACCCGAAGTAAACACGCTTTCCTCATTCGAGGCTTCGACCGAGGCGATGACAGTCTGTTTATCGCGAGGATGGCGAATACCGATACGCCAGGCTCGGTCGATATGCTGACCGAGTACTTTGAGGTCGCCACCGGCATTGATAACGGCCTGTTCAATACCAAGTTTTTTTAAGGTCTGTATGCTGCGTTGAATCGCGAAGCCCTTAGCAAAAGCACCGAAATTTAGTTGCACGCTTTCATTATCACTTTGAAGCTGTATGTTATTGAGTTGCAGGTTCTGCATCGACGGATTAGCAGCGACCAGGGCATCAATTTGCTGTTTGTCAGGCGGTTGTTTGTTGTCTTTTTCGTGCTCATGAAAACGCCACAGATTAATCAACTGGCCGATTGCCGGATTAAAAAGGCCTTCAGATTGCTGATAATAATCCTGGCTTTGTCGAATTAACGGGATCAGGTGCAACGGCAAGCTGAAGGCTGCTTTAGTAGGGATCAGAGAATTTACCCGCGCTAACGGACCGTTTAACCACGGGTTCCAGACGCGATGCCAGTATTCGAAGTCCTCATCTAAAGTGTTGAAGGCTTGCTGAGCCAGGGCTTCATCAGTGCTAAGTACAGTGACATCGATTACAGTGCCAAAGCTGAGGATGGCGTGCTGATATTTTTTTGCCGTTGGCGAGGCCGTTTCCGCGGTATTGTCAGGCGTGGCATCGCAGGCGCAAAGTATAAAGAGGCTGATGACAGCCAGATAGTATGTTTTCATGATGCTAGTTTGGTCTCAATAAGGTTCATTAAATCAGTGGCGATATCCAAACCAAATTGAGCATCGAGTTCACGAATACAGGTCGGGCTGGTCACGTTGATTTCTGTCAGGTAATCACCGATCACATCGATGCCTACAAACAGCAGGCCTCGAGCTTTTAAAGTTGGTCCTACTTGTTGGCAAATCCAACGATCCCGCTCGCTTAAAGGCTGACCGATAGCGCTGCCGCCGGCTGCCAGATTACCGCGTGTTTCACCTTTTGCCGGTATTCGCGCCAGTGCATAAGGCACGGCTTCACCATCAATTAATAAAATGCGTTTATCACCTTCTGTAATTGCCGGGATAAACTGCTGAGCCATCGTCATTTTAGTGCCGTTATCGGTTAATGTTTCGATAATGACATTGAGGTTCGGGTCGTTCGCGCGTACCCGGAAAATAGATGCTCCTCCCATGCCATCGAGCGGTTTTAAAATAACGTCGTTATGTTTAAAAATAAAAGCCTTGAGTTGATTTTTGTGGCAGCTGACCAGATTGGCGACGCAGCATTGAGGAAACTGACTGGTAAAAAGTTTTTCATTGGCATCCCGGATGCTGGCGGCTTTATTGACCACCAGCGCGCCTTGTTGCTCGGCCAGCTCAAGCAGATAAGTGATGTAGACGTAGTCCATATTAAAAGGCGGGTCGAGGCGCATTAACAACACATCAAAAAAATCGACTGACAAATCGACAGCTTGTTCTGCCTGATACCAATTCTCAGGGTTGTCTTCGAGCTGGATTTTGCTTGCTGATGTGCGCACTTTTGAATCTGAAATATAAAGGTCCTGAGGCCGGATATAGTAAATTTCCCAGTGCTTTTTTTGTGCTGCCAGCATCATTGCGAAGCTGCTGTCTTTTTTTGTATTGATGTTTTCAATAGGGTCCATGATGACCCCGATTTTTATTGTATTCATGCCGGGAATTCTAATCGTAAATGATGATCAAGTAATGGTTTTTACGCCAACATTCGAGATTTTGTCAGCCTTTATCTAGCAAACTACACTATAGTTTAACATTAAGTAAGTCCGATAAACGGGGCAGGAATTCGGCTGAAATCGTCACAAAAGTGTTAATTGCCATAGAATACAATGAGTTAGGTTTATTATGGTGATATTTTACTTAACATTTGTGGGCTAAGTTTCTTAATAAATGGCATTTTTTATTTGCGTAAGCCTATGACATAGGCTAAATTACAAGCAAATAACAGCCGGTGCGAAGACCTGTAATATTTAAAATAAAATATGTAAATTCAAAGTTTACGTAAGTAATTGGGAATACTATGGCAGACGATTCTGTTGAAATTTCAGGGTTAAAAGTAATGGTGATTGATGACAGTAAAACCATTCGCCGGACTGCAGAAAATCTATTAAAAAAAGAAGGCTGCGATGTTGTCACAGCCATAGATGGTTTTGAGGCTTTGTCTAAAATTGCCGAACATAAACCGGATATCATTTTTGTAGATATTATGATGCCAAGACTGGATGGATATCAGACCTGTGCATTGATTAAACATAATAACGTTTTTAAAAGCACGCCGGTCATTATGTTATCCAGTAAAGACAGTATCTTTGATCGTGCGCGTGGTCGTATTGTTGGCTCAGAACAATATTTAACCAAACCGTTTACTAAAGATGATTTGCTTGATGCGATTAAGCAATATGCATTCAATGACTCGGCAGCTTAAAAGTTACGTTGATCAGCAGCAGAAAGTAACTGAAATTTTAATTTTTAATTGGGTGGTATAAAAAATGGCGCATATATTAATAGTTGATGATTCGCCTACAGAGGTGCATGTATATCAGGGCTATCTGGAGAAGAACGGACATCAGGTGTCGGTTGCTACTTCGGGAGAGGAAGGCGTAGAAAAAGCAAAAGAAGCCTTGCCTGACCTGATACTGATGGATGTGGTGATGCCAGGAATGAACGGTTTTCAGGCGACACGCTCTTTAAGTAAAGATGATTCAACTAAAGATATTCCTATTATTATTATAACAACTAAAGACCAGGAAACTGATAAGGTCTGGGGTATGCGTCAGGGAGCAAAGGACTATATTGTTAAGCCGGCTAAAGAATCGGAATTAATCGAACGCGTTAATTCAGTCCTGGGTGGCTAGTAGCCCCGAATTTATCATGCCGAAAGCTTAAGAGCCGAAAAAGATGGCAAGCCCTTTTGAAGTATTACAATCTGTAGAAGCAGAGTCATTAAATAAGGCTGCCGGTTTACCGATTCTTGATGATGTTAAGCAATCGTGGACAGGTATAGGGTTCAGAATCGGCGATTCATTACTGGTCGCTTCAATGGATGAAGTGGCAGAAATACTGCACATGCCGGTCTATACGCAGATTCCCGGTGTTCGTTCGTGGATGGTTGGTCTGGCGAATGTGCGCGGTAATTTATTGCCTTTATTAGATTTAAAAGGTTTTGTAACAGGTCAGGATGCGGCATCAAGAAAAGACTGCCGGGTACTGGTGGCAAGACATGAAAGCGGAATGACCGGTTTAGTCGTTGACGAAATATTGGGTCTGAAACATTTCTATCTTGAAGAGCAGGCCTATGAAATACCGACACTGGCAGATAACCTTCGACCATATATAAAAATGGCATTTAAAAATGCAGATCAATACTGGCCAGTATTTAGTTTTGCAAAATTAATACAACAAGAAAAGTTTTTACAAATTGCTATCTAATAAATAGCCGCAGTGTAGAAATGAGAGTGAGGAATAGTGGTTATGGCAGCAGGAACAGGAACAGCTTCAGGGCTAAGTAAATTAGAATTAGGGTTGCTAGGGGTCGTTATTGGTACACTTCTGGCTGCCTTTGCTTTGTTCTTCTGGGCCAGTAGTGAGAGAGCAGATATTCAGAAACATCTGGAGATTGTTGCTAACGAGTCCTTAACATCACAACGGCTTTCAACGCAGGCACTTGAAGCGGCAGCAGGTAAAGCCGGATCATTTAAACAACTCGAAACATTGCGTAATGCTTATATCAAGACCATTAATCAGTTTAAAAAGGGTGATCCTGTAAAGGGTGTGGTACCGCTGCCTTCCGGTGTCAGTGCAGACTTTAAATCGATGGAAAAAATCTGGACCAGTTATCAGTCCGATATCAACATGATTCTTGAAGGTCTGGAACCTATATCTAAGGTTTCCGAATACGTTGTCGTTATCAATGAATTTATTCCACAGCTGCTGGCTTTTTCTGATGAAGTGGTCGGCATTCTGGTCAGAAAAAAAGCCGACCCTCAGCAAATATATATTGCCAGTCGTCAGTTGATGCTGACTCAGCGTATTGAAAATAATCTTAATCTGGTACTGGCTGGTGGTGAAGGTGCGACCACAGCGGCTGACCGTTTTGGTCGTGATGCGACCCTTTTTGGTAGTGTACTTGAAGGGATGCTTAAAGGCTTCCCCGGTCTCAATATTCAACGCGTTAAAGATGGCGAGGTTCGTGCCAAGTTGCGTGAAGTGGCAATGTTGTTTACCTCGGTGAGTGATCACGTTGATGCGATTCTGGAATTATCGCCGGTGTTGTTTGAAGTTAAAGATGCGGCCAGCAGGATGGAAGTAACAGCGGCTGCGCTGTTAACGGCGACGCAAAAACTTGAGCTGAGTATTCAGACAGAAGCTGGGCAGCTTGAATATATCGATTTCGCGGTAATCTTCTTTGGTGTCGTGGCATTGTTAGCCTTCCTGTATTTTGGCTGGATCAATGTATCGAATGCTAAGGAACGTGAAGAACTGGCGCTGGAACAGAATCGCCGAAATCAGCGCGCAATTTTACGATTACTTGATGAAATGGCTAACCTGGCAGAAGGTGATTTAACCGTGCATGCGACGGTAACAGAAGAAATAACAGGAGCCATTGCAGACTCGGTCAACTACGCGATTGACGCTTTACGATCACTGGTAACTACCATCAACCTGACCGCGGTGCAGGTGTCTTCATCAGCTGAAAAGACTCAGGCAACAGCCGGACGCCTAGCCGATGCATCATCACACCAGGCCAGAGAAATCGCATCCGCATCAGCGGCTATCGCTGATATGAGTGAATCGATGGATAAGGTATCAGAAAACGCTTCGCAGTCAGCAGAAGTTGCGAGGAAGTCAGTTGATATCGCTCAGCATGGTGCAACGCTGGTACGTAATAGTATTGCCGGTATGGATAATATCCGCGAACAAATTCAGGAAACATCAAAACGAATTAAACGTCTGGGTGAGTCATCTCAGGAAATCGGAGATATCGTCGGGCTGATCACAGAGATCGCCGATCAGACCAATATTCTGGCACTGAACGCGGCAATCCAGGCTTCGACGGCTGGTGATGCCGGACGTGGTTTCGCGGTTGTTGCCGATGAGGTACAGCGACTTGCGGAACGTTCATCAAATGCAACAAAACAGATCGAGGCACTGGTAAAAACTATCCAGGCCGATACCAACGAAGCGGTTCACTCAATGGAGCAGAGTACATCCGGAGTGGTAAGCGGAGGTAAGATGGCCGAGGATGCGGGTGAGGCACTGACCCGGATCGAGGATGTATCTACCGAGCTGGCAACACTGATCCAGGCTATTTCGGATTCAGCAAATCAGCAAACCGTTGTTGCAACAGATGTATCGAATACGATGAACGTTATCCAGGAAATTACCGTACAAACATCTGAAGGTTCTGAAGAGACCTCTAACTCGATCGGAAACCTGAGCGAGATGGCAAATGAGCTGCGTAAGTCGGTTGCCGGATTTAAACTGCCGGATTCAGGTGATCAGGTAGAAACAGTGATACTGAATAATTAAATAGCGGTTTGACTGACAAGCGTCGACACTACCTTGAAGAGTTAATAATGATATTGAATAGTAGTCATTGATGATGAATCCGAGTGATACGATTGAATATAACTCGTTAGGTTGGGTGAAAAAAGAACTCGACCTGGTACTGGAAGATGCCCAGAAAGCATTCAATATATATATTGAAGACGCCTCAGAGTCGGCAAAATTGCAGGAGTGTATTGATCAGGTTCATCTGATTCACGGTACATTATTAATGGTAGAGCTGTATGGCGCTGCCATGCTTGCAGAAGAAATTGAAGTGCTGTTGCAGGCACTGTTAAACGCTGAAGTATCCGGTAATGATGAAATTTACCAGATGATCATGGGCGCAATGCTCAGGTTGCCTGATTATTTAGACGGGCTTATCAGCGGTAATAAAGATGTTCCTATTGTTTTGCTTCCGGTTCTTAACGATCTGCGTGCTGCGCGTAATGAAACACTGCTTTCAGAAAATCTGTTGTTTTTCCCGGATATTGAATCAGATGACCTTGATGTAGAAGAAATCGAAGTCAGTGCAAAAACCACAGATGACTTGCAGTCGCTGGCAAAACGTCTGCGTCCACATTTCCAGATAGGCTTACTGACCTGGTTCAAAGATGAGAAACCACTGTCAGGCCTGAAAAGAATTCAGGCTGTTATCAATGAGCTTGAAAAAAATTCAGTAGAAAAAAAGGTTAGGCGTTTATGGACAGTTGCATCCGCTTTACTTGAATCGCTGATTCATAAAGGCATAGATTCAAGCATCACCATTAAGCTGCTGATAGGTAAAATTGACAGGCTAAATAAAGAATTAATTGATATGGGTGAAGCAGAGCTGGCGAAGTCAATGCCAACCGATATCATAAAAAATCTTTTATATTATATCGCCAGATCAGATTCGCTGGGAGAGCGGGTTTCCGGTATCAAGGACGCCTACCAGTTAAATGAATTACTGCCGGCTAATAATGCTGAAAATGAAGCGGCTCTCAATATGGGTGGCCCAAACATTGATCTGTTACAGACGGTTTCGCAGGCTATCAGAGAAGACTTTACCGAAGTCAAAGACGCGTTAGAGGTATTTGTTCATGGTGATGATCAGGACAAGTCAAAACTCGAACCGTTGCCAGTATTGCTGGCTAAAATAGCTGATACCATGGGTATGCTGAGTCTGGGTACGCCGAGGCAGATGATACTTGAGCAAAAAACTCAGGTAGAAAAGTTTATCTCGAGTGGATCAGAAATTAGTGACAGCGAAGTAATGGAAGTCGCCAGTGTGTTGCTGAGTGCTGAAGCTAAACTGAATAACTTTATCGCACGTAAAAGTAACAGAGCAGATGATGAGAGCGAAGATGATGCTCATGATTCTGAATATCAGGAAGTCCTGTCATCGGTAGCGCGAGAAGCCTTGCTTGATTTCGGTCAGGCCAAGCAGTTGATTCTGTTGTTTGCAGATGCGCCAGATGATGTCAGTAATCTTGAACAAGTCATCAGACTGTTTGATGCGGCAAGCGGGGCATTATTTATGGCGCCGCTGGATACGCTGGCGCCATTATTAAGAGGCATCAGTGAATATATACAGACTGTTTTAATGCAGTCTCAGCAAATAATTCCGCAGCAACTGGATGTCTTGGCCGATGCAGTCACCAGTATTGAATATTATCTGGAAGCGGTTATTGAGGGTCGTAAAGACCTCAAGGCTGATCTCAATTTCGGTCGTAGTGCGGTAGATAAACTGCGCCAGTACACGGCAGAGTTTGACAGCACTGACGCGGTCGTCAGGCCAATTAAAGAAGATATTAAAGTAGCTGAGACAGTTCTTGATAGCAGCGAGACAAATACAGCTGAAACGCCGGTTGTTGCTGCTGAACCCAAAGCTAAAGCAGCGGTGATTCCGCATGCTGACCGTGATGGACTGCAAATAATTGCCGATGACATAGATGAAGAAATATTTGAAATCTTTATTGAAGAAGCACTTGAAGTGTTTTCGGATATTAATAACGCCTTGCCGCTGTGGAAAGCAGATAACGCTAATGAAGAGGCTCGTGCCACTATCAGGCGTTCATTTCATACATTAAAAGGCAGTGGCCGTCTGATCGGCGCAATGATGATAGGCGAATTTGCCTGGAGCATTGAAAACATGCTGAACAGAGTCATCGATAACAGCATTAATCTGAGCGCAGAAGTGTTTAATGTTATTGATGAGGCTGCGGCGGTCTTGCCACAACTGATTGAGCAGTTACAGGGCAGTAAGCAACCCGTTGTTAATCTGCATGAACTGATGGATCATGCAGATGCCCTGAGTAAGGGGGAAAACTACTCCCCCCCCGTTGAAACCGGGGTTGCTACAACAGTAGCCCCGGGTGAAGTACCAGCCCCTGATAATACCGAAGATGAGATCATCGATTTTGCGGACCTTGCATTAGCAGAACCTGCGGATGATGACGGTGATGTTTTGCAATTCGAGTTGCCGGAAGACGAGCTTGAATTTGATGAAAGCATCGCAGATAAAGCCGAAGAGATTGAATTTGAACCAGCCGATATTGAATTGCTTGATCTGGACGTCGAAGAGTCGCCAGATGAAGTTTTAGACTCTGCAGATTTTGATACTGAGGATGCTGAAGAAATCAGCTTTGACCTGCCCGAAGTCAATGTGTCTGATGATTTTGAACTTGATGAGCCTGAGTTGGCAGTGTCCGGTTCCGAAAGTTTACATGCTTCACTCGACGATATTCCAGCCAAAGTCGAAATCGATGCTGAATTGTTTAGTATTTTTCGTGCTGAATCAGAAGGTCACCTGAATACAATTCGCAATATTCTGCTGAAAAATAGCACAGACGGCAGTGCTGTTGTACCCAATGATGAACTGACCCGGGCTTTGCATACGCTGTTTGGCAGCGCACGCACTGCCGAGGTGCCGGCTATTGGATCGGTTTCGGGAATTGCTGAAAAATACATCAAAATAAAACAGGAAAATAACGCCGCAGAAATTGATCAAGACGGCATCTCTGCGCTGAATCAGCTGGTAAGCAGTGTGACTGAAACACTGGACCGACTGGAGCATGGTAAAACGCCAAATGACAATCAAAATTTGGTCGATTATTTTGGACTGCTCTATGAAAAAGAGCTGGAACTGGCTCCTGATTCGGCGCAGTCTGTTTCCGCAGAACAGGAAGAGGCGCTGGTATCTTACGGCGATATCGATGATGAGTTAGTCGATATTTTTCTTGAAGAGGCTGATGAGTTAGTCGAGGACGCAGAAAAAAACCTGCAGCATTGGATTGACGAGCCGAACGATACTGAAAGTATTAACGAGTTAAAGCGAATCCTGCATACACTTAAGGGTGGAGCAAGAATGGCTGAGTTGGCACCAATTGGTGATTTAACTCACGTACTTGAAACCACGGTTATCGTGGCAGAAGAGACCGGTGCAGATGATCTGATGGGGCCGATGCATCAAGCGCTTGATACCATTGTTGCGATGCTGGCTAAAGTCAGTAAGCGTGAGCCGCTACAGTCATCAGCAGCGGCAATAGAATTATTGAATCAGGCACGATCTGGGGATCAGCCATCATCAAATGAAGCAGATATTTCGTGGTCTGAAAATGAAAACTTGTTATCTGATACTTTGCAAGATGATGATTTAGAGTTGCCTGATTTTGAGCTGGATGATCTGGAAACCGAATTCGATTCGCCGGATGAGCTCGATAACGAAATAGAAATAGAATTGCTGTCTGATGATGAGTTTGATGAAGCAGAGCCGGACAGTTTTATCAGTGTTGACGACAAACCGATTGAAGAATCGGTAACGGACGCTGCTCAGTCATCTGATCAAGTAAAGCCACAGCAACTGCAAACAAGCACTGGTTCAAATGTTTTCCGGCTGGATCCTCACGAAATGGCAAAGCCGGATGAGCCGGTCAAAAACAAAGCCATGCAGGAACAGGTGCGGGTAAGAGCTGAACTGCTGAATGATCTGGTCAATAATGCCGGTGAGGTCAATATCTATAACAGTCGATTCAATCAGCAGCTGACAGACTTTGGATATAATATTTCTGAATTCGATCAGACGGTCGATCGTTTACGCGAACAGCTGCGTAAGCTGGAAATCGAAACAGAAACACAGATACTTTCCCGGCATGAAAAAGAGGCGTCACATTATGATGCAGATTTTGACCCGCTGGAGATGGATCGTTATTCAACTTTCCAGCAGTTATCGCGCAGCCTTATGGAGTCTGTCAGCGATCTCGAGAGTATTAAAGACTTTATGAATAATACGGTGCGTGAATCAGAAACCCTGTTGCAGCAGCAGTCACGAATTTCGACTGATTTGCAGGAAAGCCTGATGCGTACACGAATGATTGAGTTCAGTGGACTGAGCAGTCGTCTGGCGCGTATTGTTCGCCAAACAGCCCGAGAGCTGGATAAAAATGTCGAGTTCGAAATAAATGGTGACGAAATCGAAGTTGACCGTTCAATCTTGGATCGGATCGTCTCTCCGCTCGAGCATTTATTAAGAAATGCCGTTGCACACGGTATAGAAACCGATGAGGCACGCGCTGCACTGAATAAACCAGAACCTGCAAAAGTCAGTATTACTATCACCAAAGAAGGTCAGAACCTGGTGGTTGATGTGGCAGATAATGGTGCTGGTATTAATGTTGATACCATTCGCAATAAAGCGATTGAAAAAGGCATGATGGCTGCGGAAAGCGAGCTGAGTGATCACGATATCGTGCAGTTTATTCTGGAGCCGGGCTTCAGTACAGCTAAAAATGTTACCCAAATCTCAGGTCGTGGCGTTGGGCTTGATGTGGTAGACAGTGAGATTAAACAGCTAGGTGGAACTCTGGATATACAGTCAAGATTGCATAAGGGCTGTCACTTTGTTGCCCGCCTGCCGATGACGTTGTCGATCAATCAGGCTCTGCTGGTGCACATTCACGAAGATGTATTCGCAGTGCCGTTAAACACGGTAGAAGGTGTGGTTAGGCTCAGTGGTTATGAGCTGGATGCTATTTATGAAAAAGGTGAAGGTTATTATGAATTTTCAGGCGATAAATACGAGGTCAAATATCTCGGATATCTCCTAAAAGGTCGTAAAGCTGAACACCTTGAACAGTCGGCACCTTATCCTATCCTCTTGGTGAAAACAGGTGACCTGCGAGTTGCTGTGCATGTTGATAGCTTGGTGGGGCGACGCGAGATAGTTGTCAAACCAGTGGGTGCACAAATCAACAGCGTTAAAGGTATTTCGGGTGCAACCATACTTGGTGATGGTCATGTTGTTCTGATACTTGATATGGCAGCATTGCTGCGAGCCAAGACAGTTTTCCAGATCGAAAGTCATGCAGAAGAAATGCAGCGTGAAGCAGAAAAATCTGCATCAGATGTACTGACCGTTATGGTGGTGGATGACTCGATTACCATCCGTAAAGTTACAGAGCGGATATTGCACAGAAGGGGCATGGAAGTAATTCTGGCGAAAGATGGTCTGGATGCAACTGCAAAATTACAGGAACGGCTGCCGGATATTATGTTACTTGATATAGAAATGCCGCGTATGGATGGCTACGAAGTTGCCACCATGGTTAGAAACAATGAGCACATGAAAGACCTGCCAATCATTATGATAACCTCACGAACAGGTAGCAAACATAAAGAAAAGGCGATGGAAATTGGTGTTAACCGTTATCTAGGTAAGCCTTATCAGGAAGACGAGTTAATGGAAAATATCAGTGCGGTTCTTGAAGAAATAAAAGCATCCTAAGTTATGGCAGAAAATAAAGTAATAAAAAGTTTATTGTTACCGATGAAAACCAGTAGCGTGATTGTGCCGAATACAGCGATTGCTGAAATCGTTTCAGTCGAGCATGTGCTGCCGGTCAATGATGCTCCAAGCTGGATGCTGGGTTACTTAAGCTGGCGTCGACGTTCTGTGCCGCTGCTTTCATTTGATGCAGTGCAACAGGGTGAGCCTGATTTTCTGACGCCCAGCAGTAAAATCGCTGTACTCTATTCGATTAGTGATGATGAAACTTTTCCTTATATGGCGCTACTGATGCAGCGTGCGCCTAAAGTTATCAACGTAACAGACGATATGATTAAGCAGGCAGGTGCCGAGCAAAACAGTGGTAATGTTAAACTGGTTTTGCAAAACGTTGTGCTTAATGGCGAAACAAAAGCAGATATTCTCGACCTTAAAGCTGTTGAAGCTACGTTTAAAAAAGCCGGCTATTAGTCGATCAATAAAAACAGAGATTCTTTTGCTAGATTGGTGACTGTGATCTGATATGTTTTCAACTTAAATACAAACTCTTCTATTATGTTAATTGCCCCGTCTGCTTTTCACAATAGCTGGCAGCGTAAGCTCTCCCCTGAACTGGAAAAAGAGTACTTCGTGTCGCTACAAAATTTTTTAGAAAATGAAATCTGTAACGGAAACGAGATATTTCCAGAGTATGATCACTGGTTCAATGCGTTAAATACAACACCGTTGGATAAAGTTAAGGTGGTTGTTCTGGGGCAGGACCCGTACCCGAGTCCAGGCCATGCACATGGCTTGTGTTTTTCAGTGTTGCCTGAAGTAAAGCCGTTGCCCAAATCACTGATCAACATATACAAAGAATTAAAAGAAGATTTAGCAATAGAAAACACCAGTGGTAACTTGCAAGGCTGGGCAGAGCAAGGAGTGCTGTTACTCAATAGTGTACTCACGGTACAACGAGGCAATGCCAACTCGCATCAGGGAAAAGGCTGGGAGCAATTTACTGATAAAATCATTGCGGCTGTTAATGATCAGGGGCGTCCGATTGTCTTTGTGCTATGGGGTGCATACGCACAAAAAAAAGGAGAGGTAATTGATGAAACAAAGCATTTGGTTATTCGTTCTTCACATCCCTCTCCGTTATCAGCTTACCGAGGGTTTTTTGGAAGTAAACCATTTTCAAAAATTAATGATTTCTTGATAAGAAATAGCATAGAAGAAATAAACTGGCAGATTTGATTGCTTTATTAAAATATCAGTACCGCAGAGTGAAAGCCGGATATTTATCAATTACCACTTTGTATATTTGGCTTGTTGGTTACAAGCACTAATATATCAGCAGAACAAGTGAGCATAAAGTAATATTGTGTTATCTAAGCTTATAGTAGAAATTGAGTTTCAGGAAACATCAAAATTTCTCGAATGATTAAAATATTTCATAAGTATTAAAATACATAGAGTTGATTTCTATCATCATATATATTTAGAACGACAAAAAGTTATTTAGTAAAGAATTGAAATAATTACACCGCTAACTCATTAGTTAAATTTGATAGAAGGTAAGGTGCTATGTTTCCAACTGTAGAAATAGATAAGAATGGAATATTTATAGAATCGCATGTTGATGAATTTGTTACAGTTGATCTTGCACTGTATATTGCTGAACAACGAAAAATACTCGCAGGTAAAGAAAAGAAACCGTTGCTCGTCTTATTTAAAAAAATGCTGGGCTTTGACCCAAAAACAAGAAATTATACGGATCAAATACTTGAAAACGTAAATGCGTTAGCTTTTTATATAAGCTGTGATAATGATGAAGGAAAAAAAACGAAAGAAATTATGGAGAGTTTTTACAAAATTACCCCATACCCGTTACCCGTAATGATATTCGATGACAAATCAAAGGCGATCGATTGGCTTAAAACCTTTGTTTAGCTTAATGTGTTTATGAATAAACAAAGCTACTAATGCAAATAAATTCGCCTAAGTAAATGATGATCAATGGAAGTGACCGAGTATAATGCTTAGTATTCACAGTTATATCGTAAGCTGGTTTTATGCAAGCGCAGAAAGATTGCGTAGTAACTGGTGGTATTATCCTTTTGCGAATGAAGTGATACCGATGGCGTAAAGTAACCGTGTAGTAGAGCCATCAGTAGCCAAATAATGTGATTGAGGAAATTCATATAGCGGGCTTATTTTGGTTTAATGGTGGTAATGAGGCAGCACGCATAGTTAATTCACTATTAGTGAGGCTGGGATTTAATTCAAATCCCCCCACAGAGACTGCAAAATACTCACAGCAGCAATGGCCGCTGTTTCTGTTCGTAGCACTCGGGGCCCAAACCTAACGGTTTTAAACCCTTTATCAACCGCTAAGGTCATTTCATTATCTGAAAAACCACCTTCCGGACCAATTAATAGTGTAACCGTATTGGTTTGCTTTGAGTCAAGTATTGAATCAGAGGAATCAGGTTGTAGTATAAAGCCATCCCCGTCAGTTAATTGAAGGTCATTAAATTTTAATGGCTGGTGAATGGTTAACAATTGATTGCGCCCACTTTGCTCGCATGCGCTGATTGCAATTCCGTGCCAGTGGCGCATTTTTTTATCAAGCCGGTCTGCTTTTAAATTAACAACGGTCCGTTCACAAATGATGGGAATGATTTCAGTCACACCCAGCTCAACGGCTTTTTGTATTGTGGTGTCCATGTGGTCACCTTTTGAGATGCCTTGTAAAAGGGTTATTTGTAATGGTGAGTGGTTGTTGTTACTGACAAACTTTTCAAGTGTTACTTCAACAGTTTTACCTGTAGATGTAATTTTTGATGAGTAATAACCATAATCGCCGTTTACTGTCTTGCCGTTAAATAGGTGCAGCTCGGCGCCTTCACTAAGCCGTAAAACTTTAAATAAATAACTACTGGCAGCCTTGTCTAAGGAGACAGTGCTGCCTTCGGTTAAGGATTCATCTGTATAGAGTCTTGAAATTCGCATAGGGTTACTCAGTCACGTGTAGCGATATGTATTCCGTCAAAAGCGACCTGCGCCATCTGGTTAATTTGTTCTTCAGTAATCACGTAAGGCGGCATAAAATAGACGACATTGCCAAGCGGTCTTAACAGAACGCCGTTTTTTAAACCGTATTGGTAAACTCGAAGGCCGCGTCGTTCTTTCCAGTCGTAAGGGGTTTTTGACTTTTTATCTTTTACCATCTCGATGGCGACGACCATGCCATGTTGCCTAACATCACCGACATGTGGGTGCTCTTTAAATTTTTCTGAGACTTTTGTAAGGTGGTTTGCTAGTTTCTGATTGGCGTTGATTACATTGTCTTGCTCAAATATATCAAGTGTGGCTAATGCAGCACGGCAACCGATTGGATTGCCGGTGTAACTGTGTGAATGTAAGAATGCAGTCAGGTTTTCGTAGTCATCATAGAATGCATCATAAACATTGTTGGTTGTCAGTACGACTGATAAGGGTAAATATCCACCAGTCAGTCCTTTGGATAGGCACATAAAGTCGGGTGTAATATCGGCTTGTTCAGAGGCGAACAGTGTTCCGGTACGGCCAAAGCCTACAGCGATTTCATCACATATCAGATGGACGTTAAATTCATCACAGGCCTGGCGCAATAATGTTAAGTAAACAGGATGATACATGCGCATATTGCCGGCACATTGAATTAATGGTTCTATTATTACAGCGCAGCACTCATCGGCGTGCTGTTGTAAAATCTCACGCATGGGTTCTATCATACGGGCTGAATAATCTTTATCCGTTTCACCTTGTTCTTTATTGAAGCAGTCTGGTGATGGTGCAGTTATTGTTTTTAATAGCAGTGGCTCATAGGTTTCTTTGTATAAGGCAACATCACCCACTGATAAGGCAGCGATTGTTTCACCATGATATGAGTTAGTAAGATTAATAAATTTTGTTTTGTTTTTATATCCGCTATTGACCCAGTAATGAAAACTCATTTTCAGTGAGACTTCAATCGCTGATGAACCGTTGTCGGCAAAAAATGTTTTGTTGAGTCCTGTCGGTGTAAGTTTTACTAAACGTTCAGACAATTCGACAATGGTTTCATGCGTGAAACCGGCGAGAATAACGTGCTCAAGTGTTTCTAGTTGCTGATTGAGTGCTGCATTAATACGCGGATTACAATGGCCAAACATATTAACCCACCAAGAACTGATGGCATCGATATACTTGTTTCCTTCAAAGTCTTCTAACCAGATACCATGAGCTTTTTTTATTGGAATAATCGGTAGTGACTCATGGTCCTTCATTTGTGTGCAGGGGTGCCAGAGCACCGACAAGTCTCTTTCTATCAGGGTGTTGTTACCCATGGGCTGTTTGTCTCGTGCTGTTTAGAGTGATCTATTGTACTTGATATTGCTAATCAGGGCACGTTGATGGCATATCGTAGGCAGGTGGGATCGCCACAGAGAAGTGACCTCTGTGGCATTTTTTTCCTTTATTGAGTCAGTGTTCCAGTTCGTTCCAGATTGCCAGAGTGGCTTCTGTCTGGTTCATGCTATAAAAGTGCAGGCCAGGAGCCCCATTATCAAGCAGGCGCTGGCACATGTCGGTGACCACGTCTTTACCAAAGGCTTTCAGTGATTCTGTGTCATCATGGAAATCCTGTAAGCGCTTGCGAATCCAGCGTGGAATTTCTGTGCCACAGGCATCAGAGAATCGAGCAAGATTTGTGTAGTTAGTGATGGGCATAATACCGGGAATGATCGGAGCATCAATACCCAATAATTCACAGTCGTCAACAAACTGATAATAAGCATCCACATTATAAAAATATTGTGTGATGGCTGAGTCAGCACCGGCATCTATTTTTTGCTTAAAGTATGCCAGATCCTGTTTTGGTGATTCGGCAATGGGATGGAACTCAGGGTAGGCGGCAACTTCAATATGAAAATGGTCGCCAGTTTCCTCACGAATAAATGTTACCAGTTCATTGGCATAATGCAGTTCGCCAGATGTAACCATGCCGGATGGCATATCGCCACGCAGAGCGACAAGGCGTTTTATGCCTTGTTGCTGATAACGCGATAAAATTTCTCGGATTTCATCCTTGCTGGAGCCGATACAGGAAAGATGAGGTGCAGTAGGTACGCCCGTATGGCTGGCAATGTCAGTTACAGCCTGAAACGTGCGTTCGCGGGTTGAGCCGCCGGCACCGAAAGTCACCGAAAAAAAATCGGGTTTGATTTCGGTTTTTAATATTTCACTGGCAGTTAAAAGTTTTTCCAGCCCCTGGTCAGTTTTGGGCGGGAAAAACTCACAGCTAAATGTTTTATTCATATCTATATTTACCTGTGAGTGTGCTTTTAGTAGCGGTAGTGTTCAGCTTTAAACGGACCTTCTACTGGCACATCGATGTAATCGGCCTGTTGCTGAGACAGTGTGGTCAGGTAAGCGCCGACTTTTTGCAGGTGCAGGCGTGCCACTTTCTCATCAAGAATTTTTGGCAGAATATAAACTTCATTCTTATAGTTTTGTGAATTCTGGTAAAACTCAATTTGCGCCATTACCTGATTGGTGAACGATGCCGACATAACAAAGCTTGGGTGACCTGTTGCACAACCCAGGTTAACCAGACGACCTTTTGCCAGGACTGTGATGCGTTTTCCATCCGGAAATATAACGTGATCAACCTGCGGTTTGATTTCTTCCCACTCATATTTTTCAAGTGACGCGATATCAATTTCAGAATCAAAGTGACCGATGTTGCAAACAATAGATTCGTTTTTCATCTGGATCATATGATCGTGATTAATAACATTGACATTGCCGGTTGTGGTTACGAAAATATCACCCTGTGTGCAGGCTTCATTCATATCGACCACACGGTAACCTTCCATCGCGGCCTGTAAGGCACAGATAGGATCGATTTCTGTTACCCAGACTGTTGCGCCCATGCCTTTAAAAGCCTGTGCGCAGCCTTTACCAACATCACCGTAACCTAATACCACAGCAATTTTTCCTGCAATCATTACATCAGTTGCACGTTTGATACTGTCAATTAATGATTCACGGCAGCCGTATAAATTATCGAATTTTGATTTTGTCGCGGAGTCATTGACGTTCATTGCAGGGAAAAGCAGTTGGCCTTTTTTCTGCATTTCATATAAACGGTGAACACCGGTGGTTGTTTCCTCGGTCACGCCTTTAACACTGCTTGCGATATCCTGCCAGGTTGTAGCATCAGGTTTTATGGTGCGACGCAATACTTCAAGAATTTCCTTGTACTCTTCATTGTCATCATCTTTAGTGGCTGGAATAGCACCGGCTTTTTCAAACTCAACACCTTTATGAACTAATAATGTTGCGTCACCACCATCATCTAAAATCATGTTAGGTAACTTACCATCAGGCCATATCAATGCCTGTTCAGTGCACCACCAGTATTCTTCAATGGTTTCGCCTTTCCAGGCAAAAACAGGAATTCCCTGTGCGGCAATAGCAGCGGCTGCGTGATCCTGAGTCGAAAAAATATTGCAGGAAACCCAGCGAACTTCTGCGCCTAATGCAACCAGTGTTTCAATCAGTACGGCGGTCTGAATTGTCATGTGGATACTGCCCATAATGCGGCAGCCGGCAAGCGGCTGCTCTGCGCCGTATTCCTCACGCAGTGCCATAAGCCCGGGCATTTCAGTTTCGGCAATGGCAATTTCTTTGTGGCCCCAGTCAGCCAGAGAAATGTCGGCGACTTTATAATCAGTAAAATTGTTATCTGTTACAGCGTTCATAGTAGTGATCCTGTTTAAATAGTCGTAAGTTAATGCCTACGAGGTATGTTAGAGGTCAGAAGTGCAAATGCTCAGGACATAAGACTTATGTCAGAAGAGATGATGCACTTTGACTAGTGTCCTTCTGAGTTCTGTCTTTTATAAACCGGCAGCGTCTTTAAGAGCGGCTGCTTTATCGGTTCGTTCCCATGTGAAGTTTGTTTCTTCACGACCAAAGTGACCGTAGGCTGCGGTGGCTTTATAAATTGGCCGCAGTAGATCGAGCATCTGGATTAAACCTTTTGGTTTGAGGTCGAAGTGTTCACGAACTAACTGGATGATTCTGTCATCATCAATTTTTCCGGTGCCAAAGGTTTCGATAGAAATCGAGGTCGGTTCGGCAACGCCAATAGCATAGGACACCTGAATTTCACATTTATCAGCAAGTCCTGCAGCAACGATATTTTTTGCAACATAGCGGCCGGCATAGGCGGCTGAACGATCAACTTTGGAAGGGTCTTTGCCGGAAAAAGCGCCACCACCGTGACGAGCCATACCGCCATAAGTATCAACAATAATTTTTCGGCCGGTTAATCCACAGTCACCAACCGGGCCACCGATAACAAAGTTACCGGTCGGATTGATAAAATATTTGGTGTCATTGCTGATCAACTCTGCTGGCAGTACAGGCTTGATGATGTCATCCATTACCGCTTCACGTAAGGTATCAAGAGGGATGTCCGGGTTATGCTGGGTCGATAAAACAACCGCATCAATAGCCACAGGTTTGCCATCAACGTAACGGAAGGTGACCTGACTTTTTGCATCAGGGCGCAGCCATGACAGCGTACCGTTTTTACGCACTTCTGCCTGACGTTTTACCAGCTGGTGTGCATAGGTAATTGGCGCTGGCATCAGAACATCGGTTTCATTGCTGGCATAGCCGAACATCAAACCCTGATCACCGGCACCTTGTTCGTGATCATCAAATTCATCAACACCCATGGCAATATCAGCGGACTGTTTATCGATAGAGGTAATGATGGCGCAAGAATTGTAATCAAAGCCCATATCCGAGCTGTTATAGCCGATTTCTTTAATGGTATCGCGTACCACTGCCTGCATATCGACCCAGGCTGACGTAGTGATTTCACCAGAGATCACGACCATGCCGGTATTGACCAAGGTTTCGCAGGCAACACGGGCTTTAGGGTCTTGTTCAAAAATGGCATCTAAAACAGAATCGGATATCTGGTCGGCAACCTTATCAGGATGACCTTCTGAGACGGACTCAGATGTAAATAAGTGACTATTTGACATGTCTATATTCCTCAGCGCTATCAATCGATGATATGCAAATTCTTAAAATATATGGATGTAGCTGAATGAGTATAGTCGAAACTGTGACACGCGCTCATTGCTTAGCTACAAACTAATAATGAGCGCCGTTTTGTTGAATACACTGAGCCTGACAGAGTGGATCTGCTGCAGCGCCCCTCAGTGTGACAGTGATTATAGACCAATCGAGTGGAGATATCTAACGTAAGTGTTGAGATTTTGTAACAGCTAGCCAATATTTAGCTGCAGTAAGCGTTGTAAATCAGATTTCTCTTCTTCGCTCAGTGTATTTTCGTTTTCTTTATCATAAAGTGCTTTCAGTTTGAGCAGACTACGAAATTCGTTCATTTCATCGTCGGATAAGGCCGAGCTTAACGACTTATTCTCTAGAAACTCATAGCGATGTTGCAGCATTTCCTGAGTCAGGTTTCGCACAGCGTGCTGATACATGATAAGACAGGTTTCCTTATCATCGGCATCAGGAATCTGCCAGTGCAGCAGTTTATTCAGGTAGCTACTCATTTCATGCCCGCGCATGCGCTCAAGAATGGCAGCGCTACTGAGCTCAGGTGTCGACCTGATCAGTTCATAAAGCTCAAAAAACAGACCAATGCCCTGAATCTGGGCGTGGCGTAACTGTTGCGGCAGTGTAATAGCAGAAACCAGAGACGGCTGTTGTAACATCAGCCCAATAGCCAGCCGAACATTAGTAATTCGCAGCTGCCGGCCTTTGCTTTCTGCCGATGGGCTTTGCTGCAGCCTGGCTGGCTTTGCTTCTACCAGACGCTTATTGTGCAGGCCAATTTCTTTGCTGATGGATTCGTTCAGCAAGTCCTTAAAAATACTTTCCGGTAATTTGTTGAGCAAGGGTTTTGCCAGCTCAGCGAAGTGAGCGCGACCATCCATACTGCTCATATCGGTTTGTTGTTCCAGATTTTTAATCAGAAAATCAGACAGCGGGGTCGCATTTTGCAAACGCAGCTCAAAAGCCTGCTGACCTTCCTGCCGGACCATGGTGTCGGGGTCTTCACCATCGGGTAAAAAAAGAAAACGGATTTCATAGCCATCGCGCATTAATGGCAAGGTGTTTTCGAGTGCTTTCCAGGCGGCTTTTTTGCCGGCGCGGTCACCGTCATAACAGAACACCAGCTTTTTAACCGAACGTAAAATAAGACTGATTTGCTCAGCGGTGGTGGCAGTCCCCAAGGTCGCAACCGCATAGCGAATACCGTTTTGTGCCAGCGCAACCACATCCATATAGCCTTCTACAATGACAATCATATCGAGATTGCGAACGGATTTTTTAGCCTCGTATAACCCATAAAGCTCTTTGCCTTTATGGAAAACCGGGGTTTCAGGCGAGTTCAAATATTTAGGCTCACCCTGATCAAGAATGCGGCCACCAAAACCTATAGTACGTCCGCGACGATCGCGGATCGGGAACATGATGCGGTCACGAAAACGGTCGTAAAAGTTGCCCTGATTACCGTTTTTCTCGATCAGCATACCGCCAGTTGCCAGATCTTTTTGAGCCGCCGCCGATGGCGCCTGCTTTAAAATAAAGTCCCAGCTATCCGGTGCATAACCAATGCCATAGTCTTTACTGATATCGCCGCTGAGACCACGTTTTTTGAGATAGTCTATCGCACGTTGGGATTGTCTGAGCTGCAACTGGTATTGCTCTGCAGCCAGTTCCAGCACGTTATAAACACCGGTGTTATCTGGGCCCTGCGGAATCTGTGAGTCTTCACGGGGGACATCGATATGGTGATCGGCAGCCAATTGCTCGATGGCATCGACAAACTCCATATTCTCGTATTCCATCAAAAAGCCGATGGCGGTGCCGTGTGCCCCACAGCCAAAACAATGGTAAAACTGCTTTTGCTGACTAACGGTGAAGGAGGGGGTTTTTTCATTATGAAATGGGCAGCAGGCGGTGTATTCATGGCCTTTTTTCTTTAATGGCACGCGCGCGTCAATCACATCGACGATGTCGACCTGATTTATTAAAGAATCTATGAAGTGCTGCGGAATTCGACCTGCCATGGGATGTATTTTGCCACTGATGTTGGTTTGTTGCGAGGAGAAGTATCATTATTGATGTATATTTATTTGCAGGAGATAAATATACATCGCAGTGCATAACTATGAAATCAACGGTAGTGATGGCAACAGTGCATACAATTTGCACGATGCAAGCCGAGAAGATGAACACGCTGTTAGTTGCCGTACAGGCTAAATCATCGCTGATCAATTTATAACGGACAAAGATAGCAATGATATTGATTTGATACCTGACTGACAGAGTGTGATTATGCAGGATTTTAAAGACGACTATCATGACATAATACGTGATTTTTAATTGAACTGATTTGTACAGAGGCACCACCGATTCAGAGAACAATCCGGCTTATTATAAAATAAATTATGAACTTAAATTTTATACTCTATTTTTTAGTAATGATGTTTAGTTATCATCATCCGGTCAAGAAAAGAGAGTCATTAGTGTTTGTCGAAAGTATCGTGATATAGAATGATCTATGATAGATGTATTGTGTTGAATGGCGAGATCAAAGTATATCTTAAGCGGATTCCCATATTCAGAAATACTTTATATAATGAGTGTCAGACAGATTCTATGATTATAGAATGAGTGGCTTTAAGCCTTTTCAGTAGCAAGGATCCAGTAATGAATACAAATTACTATCTACTTGTCACGATCAGTGTGCTTGCCGGTTTTTTTATGCGCCCGCTGCACCAGTTTATCTTGGGCAGGGGTATTTCGTTGGTAAGGCATGTCAGTCAAAAAAATATCGCCATCGTGATACTGATTAGCTCAATGATAGGCGGTATGGCAACTACACTTTTCAGTATTTATTTGGCGCTGAAATTGGGCGGTTTTATTCCTCTTAATGAGCAGGCGATTATAATCTTTATCGCATCATTTCTTGTCGGTGGCGTACTCTGGATATTTTATGCCCGGCGATTCAACAAGGTCTGCAGGATCGGTGCAGATTAGAAAGACTACGAATACTGCTATTAATGTCCCGGATAAATTGCAGTGTGCTGTTAAATCATTACAATATTGCTTTAATTTCCTTCCTTTTTGTTTTAACGAGTGACTACATTGAATTTACCCAACTGCCCTGAATGTGAAGCCGAATATACTTATGAAGACAGTGACATGTATATCTGTCCATCCTGTGGTCACGAGTGGCCAAAGGATCAGTCGCTTGATGATTCATTAATCAGAGATATGAATGGCCATATTTTAAATGATGGTGATGCTGTTATCGTTACCAAAGATCTTAAAATTAAAGGCTCATCATCGGTGGTAAAGGTGGGTACAAAGGTTAAAAAAATTCGCCTGATCGACCCTGAAGCCAATGCAGATCACGATATCGATTGCAAGATTCCGGGTCTGGGTGCGCTTAAGCTTAAATCAAAGCATGTGAAAAAAGCCTGAATACATTCAATAGACAGTCTTTTTAACCGTAAGACTTTTTGTTCTTGAAAAATAATTAGCTGTACCTTTTTGTACATTAAAACGACAAGCAGAATACATGCGTCGGTGGCACGGCTGTAATAACTCACTTGAGTATCGAGGCGTTGACGATTTGTTATTGAAAAGTCATCAGAGATTAGCCCCCATTGATATATCGACAGCTGTTGGTTTTGTAAATCTAAAACACTGTCGTTTTTTTTCAGAGATAATGCGAATTAATGCTTTCCTGTTGCTGTAAGCTAACAATTAGAAAAATTAAATATTCTTAAGGTTTTTGTTTCAAGTATTTATTCCGACCACAAATGATTTGTATATATACAGCAGTTAGTTTTTCAGTAGAGTTTAATTATGAAGTTTGTAGCTTACACAGACTGGAGTCAATTACCTGAAAGTGCTAATGCACTTTTCGCACGGCGAGAAAAAGACAGCATTTTCTTTTCGCGTCGCTGGCTTGAGAGCCTGACCGCAACAGTATTGGATGATCAGGATTTACTACTGGCCTGTGTGTTGGACGGTGATACAGGTCAGAATAATGTGCTGGCGGTCTTGCCGCTGATTAAAACAGCTACGAATACTGGCTATGCACTCAGGCATCGTTACACAACTCACTATAGTCTGCTGCTTGCCGATGATGATCAGCAACAGATTCTTACTTGTCTGGCTCATGGTGTGAGTCAGCTGCCACTTCATTCATTGTTACTGGAACCGGTTGCGCTTGATGACAGCCGGATGCTCGCATTTAAAGAGGTGATGGAAACTGCAGGCTATAGCTGCGAATATGTTTTTCGGTTTTATAACTGGATTCTTCGGTTGCATGGGCAGTGTTATGCGCAGTATATGGCTGACCGTCCATCAAGATTGCGCAGTACGATATCGCGCAAGCAGCGTAAACTTGAACGTGAACACGGCTATGAAATCAGGCTTTATGTAGGACAGGAAGTGCCAAGCTTCATGCCTGATTATTACACTGTCTACACGGCAAGCTGGAAAGCGAATGAGCAGTATGTCAGTTTTCTCGATGGTGTTGTTGCTGCTTTATCCACTGCCGATTCATCAGGGCAGGGCTGGTCAAGACTGGCTGTGCTTTATGTCAGGCAACAACCCGTGGCTGCCCAGTTATGGTTTGTGCTGCATGGCAAAGCAAATATATTCAGGCTGGCCTATGACGAGGACTGGAAAGCCTATTCACCGGGTTCTATCCTGACCAGTTACCTGATGGCGTATGTAATTGATACGGATAAAGTGCAAGAGATCGATTTTCTTTCCGGCAACGATGCGTATAAGCAAGACTGGATGAGCGAACGTAGAGAGCGTTATGCACTGAGTTTCACAAATAAAATCACAGCGAAACACCCCAGTCAAAAGTATTTCGAATCGTTTAAGAAGTTATTCAGTCTGCGCAGTTTAAAAAGATAAAATGGCTGAAAATATTTCATGCATGGCGTTGCTTAGACAAGAATAAAAACGTTTAATGATTGACGCTTATCTTTGAGATCCGATATGTTATTAAAGGTTGTTTAATAACATCAGTTCTTTCGGGTGTGGATTCATATAGTATGAGTCGTCAATATAGGGATCCGGACATTTTCTGAAGTGGTGTCTTAGTAAAGTAACAGGCACAATCAGTGGTACCAGCCCGGTTCGATATTCATCTATTAGTTTTGATAACTCCTGACGATCATCTGAATCGAGTTTCTTTTTCAGATAACCTTGTATATGTTGTAACACATTGACATGATTTTTAGTTGTCGCAGGAATACGCAGTATTTGCATTAGCTTAGAGCGGTATTCAACGGCAAATGCTTCAGCTTCGCTGCTCTTGATGGTTGCCAGCTTTTTTCCAAGGTCGCGGCCAAGGTTCTGGTCATGGCTGTACAAAATCAGCTTATGCTGGGCATGAAAGCGGGTTATTTTTTTCAGCTCAATACCTTCGTCTTCAAGATCGCGCCAGCGTTTGTAGATAAAAACACGTTTGATAAAGTTTTCTCGTAAGCAAGGGTCGCCAAGTCTGCCTTCTTCTTCAACCGGGAGGTCAGGGAAGTTTTCCATCAAAACCTGAGTATAAAGACCGGTGCCAGTGCGCATTGGTGCGTCTTTTTTGTACACCTTAACACGCTCCATGCCGCAGCTGGGTGAGTCCTTTTTTACAATATAGGCATACAGGTTTTTGTGCCAGCTTCGCTGCTGGTTTGCAGATTCAATCAACTTATCGGTGACATCAACGTCAGGGTTTTTGCTGCCGACTACGCGTATTTTTTCATCAATATTCACAATCCGTATTGGTGCTCTAGGAACACCCAGCCCTATCGACATTTCGGGGCAAAAAGCTCGAAAGTCAAAATGCTGTCCTAAGGTTGAAACGATATAAGAGTGTAATTTATGTGAACCATTATGGCGTACTTCTTCACCTAACAGACAGCTGCTGATACCCACTAGAATTTTATCTGTATTCAATTGATTTATCCTGACTTACAAGTCAATCGTGTTATAGGCCCAGTGTAATAGAGCCTGTCTTTGTTTGGGGCGGCAGTGATGATCGAATCGTTCACAGTTCTTTTTTATTTGAGCGAGATGACGTTTGATTGCATTCCAGCGTTTTATCTGCCGTTCGTCATCGGCTCTGCGCCGGCCCATATAATAACGGCAATACCACTGGAACCAGCCTCTAGGGTCTTCATCATCAATCCAGCCTTTGTTGCGCCATTCAGAAAGAGACTGAGAAGCGTTGACGCCAAAATAGTTGAGATCAGGGTCGTGTCGCTCACTGCACAGTTTGGCGCTGTTAAACCAGCTTGAGGGGAACTCATCCTGGCAGTCTGTCATGTATTTACCACCAAATATGCCGAGTGACAGAAGTTCAGCAGGGCTGAAGTCTGGTGTAAAGGCCGGGTCAAAATTTTTACCTGCTGGCTCGCTAAGCACATAGCTATAGTCTTGCTGCATCATATCGTTGACGATGATAGTTTTTGGCTTCATATGCGTATTTATAGTTAATATAAGCATGAAGTGGAAAATGCAGAGCAGATTTTACAATTCTGCAAAGAAGATCAAGATGGCTCCGGTAAAGTGTCTTATAGGCGTTGATATCAGATTCAACTCCTTCTATCAAATCAAAGTCAAAGCACTGATGGCTTTGATTTATGCTTTCTTGTTTATTGATTAGCAGGAGTTTGTATTAAAAGATGGGTGAATATAGTTACTATAGCCTGTCATATAAAGATAGGGTTAAGGGCTGACGATTTTAAGAGCGGTTGCTAAAAATATAATCTTTGTGGCATCTGTTTTACATCAGGAGCCAGCAAGACGCTTTAGGAAAGCTTCTCGTGAGCCGGCATTAATCCAACCAGTTGCGATTGTTTTGCTAAGTTTAGTATTGACCCGGCCACGATGGATATGAGAGGGAGAGGCTGGAAAAATCACCAGCTTGCCGCGTTCAGCTTCTTCGTGATGTTGCTGCCAGTGGAATTCGGTACCGGCTTCTTCTACTGAATCGCAGTAAAGAATCCAGGCCAGTACGCGGTTCGCCGGTTCAGTGGCTTCATCGTCAATCGTCCAGTCGCAATGCCATTGCCGGAAGCCTTCGCCCGGTGCATAACGCTGCAGGTTGAAAATCGGCATCACAAATAACTCTTGATCAGGACAGACTTCGCGGAACAGAGGGCGCTCCTGAATATATTGCTTAAGGCCTGCTGAAACACCTCGCATGATCAGGTCGGCAAGAGCGAATGACTCGGGATCGGAACGGCTTAGTGCAACCAGGCTGATGTCTGTTGAGACTTTAGCAGGCTCGGCATTACTGCCACCGGAGCCGAAGGCTATGCCCGGCCGCTGCAGATCCTTACGCCGCTCAAAAAATTCCATGACGCCATCAGCAACTGCTTCGAAGCCGCCATTATGGTAACGGGCTATCAGTTGCATGTCGGGTGTACCGCCATTAAAGGATATCGATTTATATTAATAATCATTATTGTGGCCTGTCGATAGCGGAGTTTGTGACGGATTATCTCACTATCGATTCGGTAATGACATAAGTTTCAGATCATGCTTTTATATTGGTATGGTGTAGGAATTGATAGCTAATAATCTTTCTCTTGAGTCCATGCTTTTCCATCCGGTGATGACCAGACATCATTTGATTTGTCACTTAAAGGATCTCCACCAACTATCCACATCTTATTATTAAAGACAAAGGATTGGTGACTTCTACGTGCTGAAAACGCAGCCGATGCTGTCTCTTGGGTCCAGTTCTTTCCATCGGTGGATGTCCAGATGTCATTTTTTCGTCATCGTGCTTTTTCTTTTCAAGTGCGGCTATCTGTGAATCACTGAGAATAATGCCTTCTTTTGCGACCTTTTCTTCAAGAGCCTTGAGACGCTTTTTGAAGTTTTCAAGGTTATGACGAAGC